>OLPO01000031.1_pt1 | contig 142163 bp, 118 predicted proteins | sample 1672831 | NCBI WGS metagenome assembly OLPO01 (sample SAMEA3136728, study PRJEB25190) | human gut metagenome | reverse complement strand
GCGGTGCAGTCCGTGGGAGGGTAGGCCGTTCCGCTCATGCAGGGCGTTTGCCTTTATCAGGGGCCTTCGGGCCCCTTTTCTTTTTTTCTTGAGGGACTGTTAAGGTGTCTCATACTAGTTTGGGTAGCTCTGGCGCAACCCCGGCGTCCCCTGACTTTTGTAGCGGGGCGCGCACGCGACCGCGAGCCTGCCTCCCGTTCTCTTCCTGACGAAGCGGATTTTCAACTATGGCGCCTCTTAGATGTGGGAGGCTGCTTTCCCATTTGCGAGCACGGTTTGATGTCGCGCCGGACTTAAATCAGCTTGTGTTTCGGACTCATTTCTATTCATTGCGGTTGGCTATATATCTTTAACCTATTTCTGCAGCAAATCGTATCGGGCCGCTAGCGCAAGTTTGAAATTCTAAAACCATATCTGTACTGGGTTTATTGTATTTTGCAATTTCTCAAAGTAATCGCCATATATCTAATTCATTCGCAATAACTATTGAACTTTGCTAAACTATATGTGTTGAGATTTCCGATTACTGATTTGCAATTGATTTCGGTCATTTGCTTCATTGGATTGTAAAGAGGGGCTTTATGAATCTTGCGCAGCTGTATTACTTTAGAACGCTTGCTAAGTTTGAGCATTATGGCAAAGCTGCTGAAGCTCTTTACATTACTCAGCCTTCGCTTTCAAACTCCATCAAGAACCTCGAAAAGGAAATTGGCGTTCCTTTCTTCGAGAGGGTAGGACGCAACGTCCGTCTTACCGAATACGGCGAAGAGTTCAATAAGCATATTTGCTGTGCCCTTGATGAGATCGACAAGGCAGTCGAGATTATGAAGGCCTACAACTCCGGTCTTAGCGGGCGAATTCGAATCGGGACGGTTATCAGCATCCAGCGCAACTACCTTCCTCGTTTGCTGAGCTCTTTCAAAGGTGCTTTTGGCGACGATGTGGTCTTCGATATCTACCAAGGAACAACGTCTGAGTGCCTTAAGGGCCTAGCCGATGGTAAGTTCGATGTTGTCTTCTGTGGCAAGATGGATGGCTTCGACGATATAGAGTTTGTGCCGCAGTTCTCGCAGAATGTAGTGCTGGCTGTAAACTCCCGTCACGAACTCGCTGACAGGGAAATGGTTTCCTTGAACGATTTGAAGGATATAACGCTTACCTCGTATCGTTCCCAGTCTTATGCCCGTACGGTCTTCGAAGGATTTTTCGAGCGCTATGGCCTTGAGGTGAAGCAAGGCTTCAACGATGAGATCAGCGCAGCAACTCTGGTGTCTTCCGATCGCAACGTGGCCGCCATCATCCTTGAAACGCTCGACGACCTTTCGCTGGAAAACCTTGTCACCATTCCTATCGAAGAGCTTCAGGAGCCTTTCCATGTAATCTATCTTGGTTACAACAAAAAGTCGTTCCACTCGCATCTGGTGGAGGAGTTCATCAAGTTCACCCAGAAGCATATTAAGTTCCCTGCGGGCATTGTTCCTCTCGAGGAGTACTACATGAACGGTAAGGAAGCGTAGGCCTTCTTATATATATGGTAGAGAATGCTTGTTAAGTAGACGGCGTTTGTCCTTCGTGAAGGATTGCCGGCCCTTTTTTGAGCCCCTTGCTTGCACGCTAGCAAGCAAGGGGCTTTGTTGTGCGATGAGCCTGTATTGGACCTGTAATGGGGTTGGATTCGACCAATAGATTGCCGCAAATGGGTTATTTGCCTTTCGATAAGGCAAAAGAATGCCTTGGTACCGTTTTGTTAGATTCGCAAATTCGCGGAATCTATCGGATGCAAATGAATAAGCAATCTGCGCTCTATCGTTAACCCGAAAATCGAACAAAAAGTCATCGAAAATTAGAACGTGTTCTATCGGTTATTCGCAATTAATAGAACACGTTATATATCATTGCGCTTTGCTATTGGAAAGCATTCCGCGTCAATTAGACCCTTCCTGCCTTCTGGGCGAATATACGTATCGGCTTCGGAAACGAAAGCACAAGGCAATTCAAGGAAGCTACCAAGTACAAGTTCAGCTTCCTTGGCAATACAGAGGAGGGTTTTAAATGTCCGAGAATTGGTTCGCAAAGCAGCCTAAGGAACATCTTGCAGGTAAGTGCGCCATCGTTGTTGGCGGCAACTCCGGCATCGGCAAGGCAGCTGCAGAGGCAATTGCAGCAGCTGGTGCAAACATGGTTATTGCTGGCGTACCTGAGGCTGGCTGCCATGAGGTAGCTGAAGAGCTGAAGGCACAGGGCACGCAGGCTGTTGGGGTAGCTTGCGACGTTACCAGCCAGGAATCCATCGACAACGTTATCAAGGTTGCTGAAGAGAACTTCGGTCAGATCGACATCCTGGTTACCAGCGCTGGCATCGCTCTTCCCCGCATGAATGCGGTAGACGTAAAGGCAGAGCAGTGGGATAAGCTGTTCAGCATCAACCTGAAGGGCAACTTCTTCCTGATGACCTCTGTTGCTCGCGCAATGGAAGCTAAGAACATCAAGGGCAAGATGGTTGTTGTTGCTTCTGCTCGTGGCATCAACTCCATGGAGAACATCGCTCCTTACTGCATCGCTAAGGCTGGCGTTATGGGCATGGTTCGCTCCTTGGCTGTTGACTTCGCTAAGAAGCAGATCCTGGTTAACGGCATTGCTCCTGGTTATGTTTACACCCCGATGGTTGCCAAGGTATTCGAAGAGCAGCCTCAGCAGGAAGCATACGTTAAGAGCCGTACGCCTCTTCCGAACTACACCGGCACGCTCGACGAAATGGGCGCAGCAATTCTGCACCTCGTTCTTCCTGTTACCGAGTACACCACCGGCCAGACTCTGGTTCTCGATGGTGGCTGGTCCATCCAGTAACAACGAACTTTTAGCCAGCGCTTAATGCGAGGGGCTTAAGCGCTGGCCTCCTATTTGGACTCTTCGAAAGGAAGTTACCCATGGAAGGTAAGATGAACGCACTTCTCAAGACCGCCGCTGAGCCGGATGCAATGGAGTACGTAGAAGATTTCGATATTCCTCAAATCAAGGATGACGAAGTACTGATGGAGATCAAGGCTGTAGGAATCTGCGGCACTGACCACTCCCTGTACCGCTGGAATCCTGCAATCGCAAATTCCTACCACATCCAGTATCCTGCGATTTTCGGTCATGAGTTCTCTGGCGTAATCGCGGAGGTTGGCAAGAACGCACCTGCAAACCTTAAGGTCGGCCAGCGTGTAACCGCAAACCCCGTTTTGTTCGACAACACTTGCGAGTATTGCGATCGCGGCCAGGTAAACATCTGCGACAACCGTCCGTTCTATGGTACCGACCTTCCCGGCGCATTCGCCAAGTACATGGCAATCCGCGCTACCAACATCATCCCGATGCCCGACGACGTTACCTTCACTCAGGGCGCACTGCTTGAGCCTCTGTGCGTGGCAATGAACGCAGTAGAGCGTGTAAATCCGCAGATCGGCGAAACTGCAGTAGTCATCGGCCCTGGCGCTATCGGCCTGTTGATGGTTGCTCTGCTGAAGCAGGCTCGCGGCATCCGCAAGGTCATCGTTACCGGCCTTGATGCAGACGCAAAGCGCTTCAAGGTTGCTGAGCAGCTCGGCGCAATTACCGTTAACGGTTCTCAGTGCGATGTTGTTGAGAAGGTTAAGGAACTCACCGGCGGCAAGGGCCCTGAGTGCATCTTCGATGCAGCTGGTCACTGGACGGTATCTGAGCAGGCTGTTCAGATGGTCGCTAAGAATGGTCGCATCGGCATTACCGGCTTGCCCGCAAAGCCCTCTTCCATCCCGATGACTGACATCGCAATGCGTCAGATCAGCATCATCGGCAACCGCGCTTACGAGCGTAAGCATTGGCGTCAGGCTTTGAGCCTGTTGGCCAACGGCTTGGACATCTCCATGATCTCCAACATGGTTATTCCTCTGAAGGATTGGCGCAAGGGCATGGAGTTCATCGAGTCTGGCGAAGGTCTCCGCGTAGTTCTGGAGCCGTAAGAAGAACTTGTTCTTGTTGAAAAACAGCAAGAGATTTGAAAAGGGTGCTGACACCACGGTGCCGGCACCCTTTTTCACAAAATAACGATGTGCTGAGGGGCGCATCTGATTGTTAGGAGAATCCAATGGCAGGATTGCAGGGAGTTAAAGTAATTGAGCTGACCCAGTATGCTGCAGGCCCGGCTGCAGGCCGCGCTTTGGCAGAAATGGGCGCAACGGTTATCAAGGTCGAGCCGTTTACGGGCGACGAACAGCGTACCCAGGGCTTGGCGTGGGGCATGAAATTCCGCACCGAATTCGATGACGTTGCATATGACTGCGGTTCCTTCAACAAGGAATGGACCGCAATCAACTGCAAGAACCCCGAGGGCCTGGAGGTAATGTATCACCTTCTTGAGACGGCTGATATCTTCCTTACCTCGCTTCGTTCAGGTGCTTTGAAGCGTTTGGGCCTCGATTACGAGACGCTGCACGAGAAGTTCCCCCGTTTGGTATGGGCTCAGAACCGTGGCTATGGCGAGCATGGCCCGATGAAGGATGCAAAGGGCTTTGACGCTACGGCATTTGCAGCACGTTCCGGCTTTGTAAGCGCTATTCCTCAGGCAAATGCTCATTACGAGCCCGGCAACTCGCCCATCGCATTCGGCGACTGGAACACCGGTTGCGCTCTTACTGCAGGCATCCTCGGTGCTTATGCCGGCGCACTTCGCACGGGCATCGGCGATAAGGTAACCGGCTCCCTGTATCACGTTGGCACGTGGGGCATGACTTCTGCCCTGATCGCTCAGCAGCAGGGCTGCGATTACCCGAAGGACCGCATGGAGGCAAAGTGCCCCACCAACAACTCGTATGTATCTTCCGATGGCATTTGGTTCCTCATGTGCTTCGGCAACTACAACAAGTACTGCAAGCTGGTGTTCGATACCTTGGAGATGGATCCGAAGTACTACACCGAAGAGCAGTACAACACGCTTGAGGCATTGGCTGACAACGGCAAGTACGTTGAGGTAGTAGCTGCAATGCACCAGGCATGCAAGAAGTTCACTTACGACGAACTCGAGAAGCGCTTCCGCGAGAACGACATTCCGTTCGAGAAGATCCAGACCGTAACCGACGTTCTTCAGGACCAGGAAGCATTCGACAACGACCAGCTCCGCTACATCAAGTACGAGAAGCAAGGTCCTTCCAGCCCCTACGGCGAAGAAGAGGATTACATCGTAACCACCATGCCGTTCCGTTTGGACAGCATCGGCGACCCAGTACTCCATCGTTCCCGTCCTACCGGCTACGACACGCGCAGGATCCTCAACGACTATGGCTATGACGATGCCAAGGTCGACAAGCTTGTCGAGGATGGCGCAGTAATGTGCTACACCGGCGATCCGCTGCCTGCCTCCGTTTTGGAGCCTAGCTACGGACCGAATTCTAAGAGGGACTAAGGGGGGATACTGATATGGCACGCGCAAACACACCTTTTTCTGGACTGACCGTTCTTGACTTCTCTCGCTACCTGCCCGGTGGCTATGCAACGCAGGTCCTTGCCGATCTCGGCGCAACGGTAATCAAGGTTGAAGATACCGGTCTTGGCGACTTCATGCGCCATGATTACCCCACCAAGGGTGGCGGCATCTCCTACTACATCACCGCATTGGGCCGCAACAAGAAGTCGGTTTCCCTGAACCTCAAGAACGAAGAAGTTGTTGAATGGTTCAAGAAGATGGCCAAGGAAGCAGACGTTATCGTTGAGAGCTTCCGTCCTGGCGTAACCAAGAAGCTCGGCATCGACTACGATACGATCAACGAGATCAACCCGCGTATCATCTACTGCTCGATTTCCGGCTATGGTTCTGAGGATCCTCGTTCCAAGAAGGCGCAGCATGACCTGAACATGCAGGCAACCAGCGGTTACCTTTCGGTAAACCACGGCTCCACCTCGCCGTTGCACCTGTGCGACCTTTCCTCTGGCATGGTTGCTGGTCAGGCGATTCTCGCAGCGCTGTACGCTCGCGAGCAGACTGGCAAGGGCACCTACATCGACACCTCGATGTTCGACTGCTTCGTATGGTGGAATTCGCTTCTTGATTCCCGCTGGTGCTTCAACGGCGGCGAGTGCAAGCGTGACGACCTCGAGTATCCTTCCACGGCATACAACGTGTATGAGACGGCTGATGGCGGCAAGCTTGCCCTGGGCATGGTGGAAGCCAAGTTCTGGGAGCCCTTCTGCGATGCAATCGGTCATCCCGAGATCAAGGGCGATGGCTTGAAGCGTCGTTGGGAAGCTCCTGAGTCGTTCAAGATCGTTGAGGACGTTATCAAGAGCAAGCCTCTTGATGAGTGGATGGAATGGCTTGAGGACAAGGACTTCTGCATTGCCAAGGTGAACAGCAAGACCGAGGCTGTTGAGCAGATCACGCGCGAGAACCCCGAGGCATTGGCTTGGGTAGACTTCCCCCGTGTTGGCCGTGTTCTCCAGACGGGCCTGCCGCACCATCTTTCCACTATCCCGGTTAACATCGCCGATTTCGAAGAGGCATCTGTTTTGGGCGGTGACACCGCCGAATACCTCAAGAAGGTTGGCGCAGACGATGCGACTATCGCTCGCTTGAAGGCTGAAGGCGGTATCCGCTTGGGCGACGACATCGTTCCCGAGGAGGATCGTGCTCCTATCGCACCCGTTCAGTAGCACTGAGGTTATTCCAACTTTTCGAAAGGCATCCCGAAAGGGGTGCCTTTCTTTTTGCCCAAGGCCCAGCTGAACATGTTTTACTTGTTCAGCTGATGAATAGCTTATTTTTAACAAAAAATCATTTATACAGGCACAATACGAAAAAGCTATTCATTTGAGTTATAGCTTTTTGGTAAAAGTGGCACCCTTAGAAATTTGAAATTGAACCCGTTCACCCTACAATAGGACCTGTAAGCAAAAGCGAAAGCTTATGAGAAACTGCAAAGGTTAGGGGGACCAATGAATCCTAAAGCTACCATTACGGATGAGCAGTTCCAGGCATACCTCAAGCAGATTCGCGAATTGGCAGAAGGCCCGTTCGACGAAATGCAGAAGGAGATTGAGGTAACCAATACGTTCCCGGACAAGTTCTACGAGCTTGCCAAGGAAAACGATCTCTATCGTTTCTATCTTCCCGCTGAGTACGGCGGATGGAACCTCAACGAGCTCGAGATCCTTCAGGTTCAGGAAGAGTTCTCTCGTGGCCCTGGCGGAATGCGCATGCATCTCCATCATGCAGCCGACATGAACTGGCGTATCCTTGAGGACTACGGCAAGCAGGAACTCAAAGATAAGCTGATGATGAAGTTCCAGGACAAGTCGGTATACTGCAACTTCGCTATCACTGAGAAGACCGGCGGCACGGGCGCAGACCTTCACACCACTGCAGTTAAGCAGCCCGACGGCTCTTACATCCTGAACGGTGAGAAGTGGCTCATTTCCCACACCGACTGCTCTGACTACACCTATGTAATCGCAGTAACCGACCAGGAAAGCGACAAGGACTCCCGCCTTTCCGCATTCCTCGTACCCAACGATGCTCCTGGTTTCGAGATCATCCCGATGCCTCACATGATGGGCTGCAGGGGTGCAGGCCATGCAGGCTTGAAGTTCACCAACGTTAAGCTTGATCCTATCTACCTGCTTGGCGAAGAGGGCCAGGGCATGGAGGTTGCAATCCACTCCCTGAGCGTTTCCCGTGTACACATTGCTTGCTCTAACCTGGGTATGGCACAGCGTATGCTTGAGATTTCCCTTAAGCGTGCAGCTGACCGTGTAACCTTCGGCAAGCCGATCATCAAGCGTCAGGCAATCAAGATGAAGATCGCTGAGATGCAGATGATGATTCATGCTCTGCGTACCTTGGTATACGATTTCGCTAGGGACTTCGACATCGACCAGAACAACGAGTACGTTGACGAGAAGGCTGCAATCTGCAAGCTGTTCTCCATCGAAACGGTTAAGCTGGTTTCTGATGAGATGCTCGAGATCTTCGGTGGCGACGGCTACTTCGAGGATTCTCCCTATGGTCCTACCGAGCGTCTGTACCGCGACTGCCGCGCAATGTGGCTTGAGGAAGGCGCACCTACCGTACAGCGCATCACCATTGCACGTGAATGCGAGAAGCATGGTGGTCGTCTCGAGTACCTGAGCGCTAAATAGCGGGTGAAAAGATAGCGTTTGTCTGTCTTTTGCCGAACCTAGGTGTTTTAAAGGCCTCCGTCCTCTACACTGGACGGAGGCCTTTTTGTGTCAGATGTGAGGGGTCGCAATGAATCTATCGCAATTAAGGTATTTCAGAAAGCTCGCACAAGTGCAGCATTTCACCAGGGCGGCAGAAGAGCTGTTTATCACGCAGCCTGCGCTTTCCAATTCCATCAAGCAGCTCGAAGGCGAGCTGGGAATTCCGCTGTTCGAGCAGCATGGTCGCAACGTGCGTCTTACCAAGTTCGGCAAGGAATTCAACGAATACGTTTCCGAGGGTCTTGATGTGATAGACAAGGGCATTCAGGTAGCCCAGGAGCACGCCAACAGCCTTTCGGGAACCATCGATATCGGCACGATCTTCACTTCGCAGGCTGATTACCTCCCGGCTCTGCTGCGCGAATATCGATGCCGCTATGGAACCCATGTTGACGTGCGCCTGTATCAGGGGCTCACCCAAGGGCTTATTGAGGGCTTGACCGATGGAACGTACGACATCGTGATTGCCGCCTATGTGGAAAATCGCCCCGACCTGGAGTTTATCCCTGTTCTTTCCCAGAATCTGGTTGCTATCGTCCATGAAGAGAACCCGCTCACGAAAAAGCAGAGCATCTCGCTGAAGGATTTGAAGAACACCGAAATCGTGACGTACCGTCCCGAAACGCCGGTGGGTGCCGAGGTCAAGGACCTGCTTTCCTCTTATGGGCTTGAGGCGTGCCAATGGTGCGATGACGAGATCACGCTGGGCAGCGTTGTGGACGTTGAGCCTGAATTGGTGGGCATCTCGCTTGACACGCTTGGGTTGGCGCCGTTTCCCCAGCTCCATACGCTGCAGATCGCTGAAGTGGAGCCAGGGTTCCACCCAGTGTATTTGGCCTACCGGAAGAACGCCCACAAAACGCGTGCGGTCGAGAACATCATCTCGCTGGCCGAAAGCTTGAGATGGGATCCATCGACCAAGACGCTGAGCGATAGCGATGCGGAAAACGAGGGCTGATTGCCGTCAAGGGGTTAGTGAGCACGGGGCCTAAAAGGGGAGGGGCGCATGCTAAGCAGGATTGCCAACGTTGTTCCGTACGTTGCGTTTCTTGTTGCGCTCTTTTTCGTTGAGCTTCAGCTGTTTGGGGTGGAAGATGCGCTTTTGGGCGTGATCTTCCAGTCGTTTGCCCGCACTATGGTCGAGTCGGCGGGGCTGTCGTTTGCCAACTACGCGAAGCACGCTGCTTTGTTCCTTATCATGAGCCTGTGCTCATCGGTTGCAGGCTTGCACCCCCTTCTGCTGGTTTTCGGCAGCGCGGTGTACATGTTCTGCATTACCCTGCTCAATTCCGACGACTATCTGCCAAGGAATTTCTTCATGCTGGGGCTTGGGTTTCTCCTGCTGGAGATTTACCCCATTTCCGTGGATGAGATTCCTATGCGCATGCTGGCAACGCTCTTTGCCGTTGCATGCACGACCGCGTTCATCTACTCGATGCGCTATTTCAGCAAACGAAGCGAGATCACGGAAGACCGTGGCTTCGTGATGCGTGCGTTCGATGACATCGGATTCCAGCTTATCGACCTTTCGAATCTCGACGTGAGCAAGCTTGACGCCCATCGGGTATATGAGATCACCCAGGAATACTGCAATAAGGAATACGGTAACGTGTTCCGACAGGGCGGAGTGCTGAGCGGGCGCCAAAACTACACGTTCTCGCTCCTGGTGTGCGCCGAGCAGGTTGCCGACATGATGCATGGGGCCTCACGCCATGTGCACTCGATGGAGCAGAACGAGCGCAATTACCTGCTTGACCTTTCTGAGGTGTTCCTAGGTTTTGGCCAGGGCCGCATCAAGCAGGTTCGCGCTATGGTCCATGCGCTCGAGGAGTTCCTGGAGACGCATTGCCTTGAGAATCTTGAGCACGATACTGCGTGGCGCGCAACGCTTGAGGCATTGCTGTACACCCTGAATGACAGCAGCGCTTCGCGCGATAATTCCACGCCGTTTGGTTGGGGAATTCGCTATCGTCTGCGTTTCATCAAGGACAATTTCAATTTAAAGAACTCTCAGCTTAGGTTTGCCGTGCAGCTTGGCGTTATCGTAGGGGTCTCTTTTGCCGTCTCCGAGCTGATGCTTGCCTATATGGATACGCGCTTTGGCGCCTGGATTCCCATTACCTCGTTCTTGATGATGAACACCTACCGCGACGAGACGATGAAGATGATGGGAAAGCAACTCTTGGGCATGCTGGTGGGCATGGCGGTGTTCGTGGCAGTAACGCACTTCATCCCGAGCTCCGTTCGCATTCTGGTTGTGCTTGTTATGGGCTACGGCGTGATACTGATGAACTTCGGCCCTGCGGTCTCAATGGCGGCAGGCACTCAGCTGGCGCTGGCGGCGCTGTATCCCACCATGTCGCTTGGCGACACTTTGATGATGCGCTTGACTTTCGTTTTGCTGGGCACCTTGGTGGTGCTTTCGATAATCTTCGTGTTCCTGCAATCGCGCCGCCCTATGGCGATTGCCCACAAGATGAGCGAAATGGAGCGTGTCGACGAACGCCTGCTGGAGCAGATTCGCAGCGACATGGAGCATGGGAGCACCAACGGTCGAAGCGTCCAGCTGCTGTACTACTTGCATATGAACGCCTCGATTTTGGCTTCGCTGGCCAATAAAGTTGGCAGCGACATGGCCGATGAGGTAGCGCGCTTGACGGAGGCCAACTATCAATTTGCGATGGACGCTGCGCATGTCGTGGTGTTCTTGAACTCGGACATCAAGAAGGAGCGCTTTGCCCACCTAAAGGGCACTACCAGCAAGCTTCGCCTGAAGATCGACGATTTGCCCATGAGCGAGGTCCCTGTCGATGAGGAGCTGAAACAGGGGTAAGCGAACGGTGTCTAAGGGTGCCGTTCATCCAGGGTGCGTGCCTCTCATTGCCGAAAAGGGCCCCAAAAACAGGATGCTTCTGGGGCCCTTAAACGTTCTCGGCTGGCGGCGTGCTATGCGAAAGGGATTGCCCTATTCGTCGATAAAGAGGTTCGAGGCCGCCTCCTTGTAAGGCTGGATGGATTCGACCATCTTCGTGAGCTTCTTCTCGAACTTCTTCACGGCGTCTTTGCCCACGGGCAGCCAGAGAGGCAGCGGGTTAGGCGAGCTCACTACCTGGTACACGAACTCTGCGGCTTTTTGCGGATCGCCATGCTGCTGGTAGTTGTGGCCCAGGCAATAGTCCTCTGCGCCGCGCGCCGGCGTTCCATCGTAAGCTTCGAGGGGAGCATTCGGCGTGCGGATGGAAGATCCGTCGAAGAAGTTGGTGCGGAACATCCCCGGCTCAACCACCATGCTTTCGATGCCGAAGGGCTTCATCTCAAGCGAAAGCACCTCGCTTACCGCCGCAACCGAGAATTTAGTGGCATCGTAGAGCGCTCCGCCTGGGTCGCATGCAAAGCTGGCCATCGATCCGATGTTCACGATGCGGCCAGCTCCCTGAGCGCGCATGTGCGGGAGCACGGCACGCGTGACATTCATCATGCCGAACACGTTGGTGTCGAAAATGGCACGCGTTTCCTGGTCGCTGGTTTCCTCAAGGGAGCCGAAGATGCCGTAGCCAGCGTTGTTCACCAGCACATCAATGCGGCCAAAGGCATCGATGACGCTTTTCACGGCTTCATCGATTTCTTGCTGGTTGGTCACGTCGAGCTTGACGGGGAGCAGCTGCTCAGATTCTCCCAATGCTGTGCGCACTGCTTCCGGTTTGCGTGCGCCGGCGGCAACGCGGCAGCCGTTTTCAAGCGCAGCTTGGGCGAACGCCTTTCCGAATCCGCGGCTTGCGCCGGTGATCAACCAAACGGGAGTATCCATTTCAATTCCTTTCTTCGCGTGCTTGCCTGCGAAGAACAAGAAGTCGGGCGGCTGCTCGTTTCATGCTCTGCGGGTTAACTTGACTGCGACACTTTGCTCGATAGCGTTGCGATGCTATCGCTGCTTTCCTTGATTTTAGCCTCAATGCGCGATTTCTCGCTGCCTGTTGCGGGAGTAGGCTGGTAATTGTTCGAGCTTGACGTCGACGAAATGGAGCAGGGGATAACGTTGATGTTGTCGTCGGTGGCAACATCGTTTCCGGTAACCGTGAACGTCTGCTGGAAGATCATGCAGTCTTTGTCGGAGGGGTTGGGATTGCCGCCAAAGCAGAAATTGCCCAGGCTGTACACGATGTAGCGGCCGTTGTACTTCTCGTACCCTTGAATCACATGAGGATGGGAGCCGATTACCAGGTCCGCACCGGAATCAACGGCGATATGGCCGAGCTGAACCTGCGTTTCGTCGGGCACGGTTTCCTTTTCGTTGCCCCAATGGAAGAACACGGCAACAAGCTGAGCTCCGTTTTCCTTGGCAGTCTGGATGTTTTGCTTCAGCTCGTCTTGGATGTCGAGGTGCTTTGTCAGCTCGTAGGTGCCGATGAGGGCAACTTTAACCCCATTGACGTCGCGGTAATCGATGCGGTCGTAGCCAAAAGTCCCGATCCCTGCGTTTTCCAGGGCTGAAATGGTATCGGTGTAGCTTTGATCGCCGTAGTCGTGCGAGTGGTTGTTGGCAAGCGACGCCGTTTCCACGTTGCCCTTTACAAGGATCTGCGCATAGTCGGCGGGGCCCTTGAAGGCAAAGGTCTTGTCTTGGCGGGCTGACGAGGTGGTAAGGGTTCCCTCCATGTTCACAACGGTGAGGTCGTCGTTCTTGAAAATGTCGGCAACGTTGGCGAAGAAGTAGGAAGGATCGTCCACTGCCTCATATTTAGTGTTGAAGCTGGTGTCAGAACTGAAGTTGACATCGGTGCCCAGCGTGCAGTCGCCGGCGAAGGTGACGGTGAGGGTACTTGGTGCGGGCGCGGCAGCTTCCGGCGTTTCTTCTTGGGTGCTTTGCTGCGAACCGCTGAATGCCCCCGCCAAAGTGGTTACCAGGAAAACGGCCAGCACCAGCACCGCCGCTCCGCCGACAAAGTAGGGAACGCGGCTGCGTTTCTTCGAATAGCCGTGGCGCACATAAGTGCCCGTGCCTTGGCGGGGATTGAGCGCTTGGTATGAATGCTGCTCGTGCACCGGCATGCGCTGCGCAGTGTGCGAAGGCGTGTTCGCGCGGCGTCGAGAAGAGGAGTGCTGCGCAGGGCGAGGTTGGCGCTGGTAGGGCCTTTCCTGCGGTGCGCGCTGCTGAGCACGCGGGCGGTTCTGCTGTTGAGCGCGTGAACGGCTTTGCCGGGAGCGCTCAGGCTGGTGCTGGCTGCGTGGGGCGCTCTGCGGGCTTCCGTGCAGATAATCCGGTTGGCTTGCCTGCCTGCGAGGCGCCGGACGCCCGTCGATTTGGTGGCGTTGCGTGGTACGGCTGTTTGGCGTGCGCCTGCTGCGGTTCGTGTTGCGTTCGTTCATGGGGGTTCCTCCGATTGTGGTAGCACCATGGTATCAAAGCTCCCCATTATCAGGGCGGATGGGGTTTGGGCTTTCCTTGAGGGCATTGTGTGAACGGGTGAGCGTGGCTCGTATACTAAAGAAAAGAGATGTTGCCCTGCGAACGCCCTCGTGAACGGTGCGCAGGGCATGAAGGGGCGTTGCATATGGGCAAGGGCGCATTGATCGAAAAAGCGGCACGGGCGGCGTTGTGCGCAGCGGTTGCCCTGATTTTGGCGCTTGCTCCTCTGCTCCTTTGTTCGTGCGATTCGTCTGATCAGAAAACCCACGTTACTGTTTCGGTGTGGGACGCTTCGGTTATCACCTCGGGCTTTGCGCGTTACATCGAGGAGCAGAATCCAACCTATGATATCGAGTGGATAGTGGGGGACGATTCGCTCGATTTCTACGACTATCAGGCAAAACATGGGTCGCTCCCCGATGTTATCCTTGCGAAGGACTTCAATCGCGTAAGCGCTGAGTCGCTTTCCGATTCCCTCTACGATCTTTCGGGAACCGATGTTGCCTCATCCTATGATGCGGACTTCCTAGGCTCGGTTCCCGGCAATTCGGACAAAATCAAGTTCCTGCCAGGGGCAAGCGGTTTCGAGGGAATCGTGATGAACGGCTATCTGTTCGATACGTACGGCATTGCGGTGCCGCACGATAAGCAGTCGTTCATCGATGCCTGCAAAGCCTTCTCGCAGAAGGGCGTCGAGCCGCTTGCTGCCGGGATGGCGGATCCTCAAATTTGCTACGAGGTGATGCAGGGCTTTGCCGATGCCTCGCTGGTGTCGAAGACCGAGGATTTCATGGGGCAAGTGCTCAGGCGCACTTCGAGCTCGGTTTCTGTGGACGGCTCGTCGTTTTCCGATGCGCTCTCGTATTTTGGCGACTTGATGGCGCAGGGCGTTATCAGCTCTGCGAACATGGAAGAGTCGTCCGATCAGGCTGAAAAGAAGTTTCTGCAGGGGCAGGCAGCGATGCTGTTCATGCCTGATGGGCAGGCTTCTTCCTACGGCGCCCAGCACAACATGACCGTTCGCGCCCTTCCGTTTTTCGGCGACGACTCGAATTGGGCCTTTGCCCAGCCGGTGTTCGTGGGCATGGTGAGCGACGTGAAAACCCAAGGCGTTTCCTCTACGGCGAGCGACGAGGTGACGCACAAAGCTGCCGTGGATGTGCTTTCCAGCATCATGAGCGTGGATGCGCAGAACCATTACTTGAGCTTGTACGGCATAGACAAGGTGGTTTCCACCTCATCCGATGATGCGGTGCACTTGCCCGATGCGCTTTCCTCCCTTTCCCCGAGCTTGGAAGAGGGCAGCGTGCGAACGTACCTGCCGAATAGGCTGGCCTCCGATGCCGTTGGAGCGACGTTCGCCGATGTTGCCTCGGGTGAGGTTGACTCAAGCGGTGCCCTGGCGGAGGTTGAGGGACTGCTGAAGGCGGAGCAGACCGAGGACAAGAAGGTTTTTGCCTCGTTTTCGGAAGGGGTGAGCAACCTCTTCGACGAAACGCGCGGCAACGTTGCCGCTTTGGACATCGCGCAGGTGTCTTCCCAGGCTTTGGGAACCGATGCGTTTGTGGTTTCGCCCCATGCGGCTCGGTGCCCCTTGTACGCGGGCGACAAAACGGCCACCGACTTGGCCTACTCGGCGGCGAAGATGCCGGTGGCCACGGTGACGCTTACGGGCTCCCAGCTTACCGAGTACCTATCCCATTGCGTTGCCTCGGCAGCAAGCCCGTACGATTTGCCGGTGGTGAGCGGCCTCCATTTGGAGATTGGGCGCAAAGACGGCGTGTTCCAGCTTGATTCCGTCGAGAAGATCACCTCGTCGGGCTCGCAGGCAGGGGGAACCGACACTTCCTCGGCCAACGAAGGCCGCGAGACAACGACTTCCTTGAACGATCAGGATACCTATACCGTGGGCATCTCTTCGTTCGATTGGGAGCCGGAGCTTTCCGAAGCGGGCGCTTATGGCCCTGTATCCCAAAGCGAAACGTTGCAGGGGATATGGATTGAGGCGTTTCGCGGCGGCAAGGTGGGCGGTTTGCCGGCCTATCAGGACTACTTCGCTTTTTCCTGAAATGCTTTCGGTGTATTCTTGCCCTGATAAATATTTGAGAAAGGCAGTCAGAGCATGATTATCAAGAAAACACCTCATCAGATCGAGGAGATGGCCGAAGCGGGTCGCCTTTCCGCCAAGGTCTTGCGCGAAGTGGGCGCGCGCGTTAAGCCGGGCGTTTCCACCGCCGAGCTCGATCGCATTGCCGAGATGATCATCCGCATGGAAGGCGGTATCCCAGCTTTCAAGGGGTACGGCGGGTTCCCCGCCAGCATCTGTGCGTCCATCAACGAGCAAATCGTTCACGGCATTCCCTCCAACTCCGTTATCTTGCAGGAGGGCGACATCCTCTCCATCGACACGGGGGCCATTGTGAAGGGATGGGTGGGCGACAATGCCTGGACGTACCCTGTTGGCAAGATCTCCCCTGAAAAGCAACGCTTGCTCGATGTGACCGAGCAGTGCATGTGGGCGGGCATCGATGCGGCTCGTCCGGGGAATCATTTGGGCGACATCGGCCATGCCATCCAGGAAATCGCCGAGCGTGCCGGCTATGGTGTGGTGCGCGAGTACGTTGGGCATGGCGTGGGCCGCGATATGCATGAAGACCCGAACGTGCCTAACTACGGGCGCAAGCATTCGGGCATCAAGCTCGAGCCCGGCATGGTTATCGCCATCGAGCCCATGATCAACATCGGCACGTACAAGACCAAGGTCATGAGCGACGGTTGGATGGTGTGCACGCGCGACGGCAAGCCCTCAGCCCATTTCGAGAAGACCATCGCCATTACCGAGGAAGGCCCACGCGTCCTTACCACGGAGCCGGGTTTCCGCCGTCCTGTTAACAAGTAGCCTTTTCGCTTTTCTGAAAGCGCCTCCTTTGCGGGGCGCTTTTGCTTTTCAGGCGTTTTGGAACGGCTTCGCCTAGAAGAGTCGGCGAAGACGATATTTCCTCGATGTTTCAGCCGTGTTGAGGGTTCTGTTAACGAGCTTTCTACCTGCGATTTTGCTTTTTTGCTGAGAAAACACGCTTCTGACCTGGGGTTTCTATTTTCTTGTTGCAGATGTAAACGCGTTCATGTTAAGCATGCGTTTCAAGGCTTTTGACCCTTTGTTAAACAGACGGCATAACCCTTTTCAGGACGAAATGCGGTCCTATTATTGGCCCATCGGGTTCAACGGAGAGCCCGATATGACTGCCGTGTTCGATGGGCGCTTAGCCCCTTGGGGCGATTGCGGCAATGACGAAACGGCTCAATGGCGAGTCTCTGACAGCTGCGTAAGCGGCTGGCGCAAGAAGAATGGTCTTTCGCAAAGGAGTGATCGCCTTATGACACCGCCAACAGATGCCGCCACCTTGGGCGGCGTAAGCGCAGAATCGAAGGAGTATTTCGAGAAGCGCTCGCTTAAGAAGGGCGCCGTTAACTGGGTCCTGCTGATGAGCTTGGGTATTGCCTACGTTATCTCCGGAGACTTTTCCGGCTGGAACTACGGCATCGGCTACGGTGGCTGGTTCGGAATGCTTATCGCCTTTTTGGTGATGGGCGCAATGTACCTGTTCATGGTTTTGGGCTTGGCTGAGATGTCTTCCGCCATGCCTTCCGCCGGTGCCGGCTACGGGTTTGCCCGCCGCGCAATGGGCAAAGTGGGCGGAGCGCTTACCGGCTTTGCCATCCTTATCGAGTACACGATTTGCCCGGCAGCTATTTCTACCTTTATCGCTGCTTATGTGCATGCGCTCGGCTTGTTTGCCGACGTGCCGTCGGTTGCCATTATCGGGTTCTTCTTCATCGTGTTCATCGGTATTCACCTTATCGGTGTTGGCGAGGCGTTGAAGATCGTGTTCGGCATTACCGCTATTGCCATGATTGCCCTGATCGCGTTTGTGGTGGGCATCGCTCCCCATTTCGAGGTGGCGAACCTCTTCAACATCGCTCCTGCCGTTGACGGCGGCTCTGCCCTTCTGCCCTTCGGCGTTGGCGGCGTGATTTCCGCTTTGCCTTTCGGCATCTGGCTGTTCCTGGCCGTTGAGGGCGTTCCGCTGGCCGCCGAGGAATCCGCCAACCCGAAGAAGGACATGCCCAAGGGCATCATCGGCGCAATGGTTACCCTGATGGTTACCGGTGCTTTGGTCCTGTTCCTCACCGCAGGCGGTGCTGGCGCAGAGTTCGCCGGCGCTGCGGCTGCTCCGCTTGTCGATGCGTTGAACGAGGTGGGCGAAGGCTCCCTGGCAACGTTCGTCAACTATGCGGGCTTGGCCGGTTTGGTTGCCTCCTTCTTCTCCACGGTGTTCAGCGGTTCTCGTCAGGCATTCGCCCTTTCCCGCGCTGGCTACCTGCCCAAGTTCCTTTCGGTAACCGGCTCTCGTAAGACCCCGTTCGTTGCCTTGCTGGTTCTGGGCACCATCTCGTTCACGCTGGCCGCTGTGGTTCAAAACGGCGACGTGCTTCTGAACATGGCAGTGTTCGCAGCGTGCGTTTCCTACGCAATGATGAACCTTTCCCACATCATCCTCCGCAAGAAGGAGCCGAACATGGAGCGTGGCTTCAAGGCTCCTGGCGGAGTGGCTCTTACCGGCATCTCCTTTGCGCTTTCCCTGGTGGCCATCGTTTCCACCTTCACGGTTGACGCATTCGCTGCAGGTTGCACGCTCGCGGTGTTGGCGGCGCTGATGGCGTACTTCTTCGCCTACTCGAGCAAGCACCTGGTGGGCAATGCTCCCGAGGAAGAGTTCGCTGCATTGAAGGCCGCTGAGGCTGAGCTGAGCTAGCCAGTCGGTTGCCGCGGGAGTCTAGGCGGCTCCCGCGGCATGTGCCCTTGTTGAAAGGGAAGGAGACGCTGTGATTGATTCGGTGATTTTCGATTGCGATGGAACGCTGCTTGACTCCATGCCTGCGTGGCATGCCATGCAGGAAAGCCTCGCCGAGGAAGCGGGGATTTCCCTGAACCCCTTGCAGCTGGTGCGCTTGAACGCGAACACGTTGCCGGAAACCGCCGCGTTCTTCCACGAGGAATGCGGGTTGGGTGCTTCCACCGAAGCGGTTTTGGAGAATGCCCGCCGTGTGCTCCTGGAGGCGTATCGCACCAGCGTCCCTGCCCGCAGCGGAGCGGTTGAGCTGGTTCGGCGCCTAAGCGAAGACGGAGTGAAGCTCGCCGTTGCCTCATCGAGCCCTGTTGAGTTCTTGCAAGCAGGCCTTGAGCGTGCGGGCATATACCAGCTGTTCGATGTGGTTGCCTCTGCGCGAAGACGAGGGGAGAACGAAAAGCGACCCCCCAGTTCGCTTCGAGCGTGGCGTTTCGCCTGGGCGCCAATCCCGCAAACAGCTGGTGCATTGACGACTCGGCTTATGCGCTCAGGGCTATGGCTGAGGCAGGCTTCATGACCTTGGGCATATACGACTCCGACAATGCGGGCACAAAAGAGGACCTTCGCGAAGTTACGGACAGCTTCATAAACGGGTTCGAGGAAATGGATTACGAGTGCTTTGTGCGCGGCTGGAAAAGAGAGAGCGTTGCCATTCGCTGAGCAAGGCGAAGGGCGCGGCCGGCGCAAAGCAAACGATAAGTAAGCGAGAGGAAAAAGAAAATGGGTTGCAAAAGCGAAGACGTGGGCATTCTTGAATCGAACAGCTTCAACGTTGCCAACATCGACTCTTTGGAGGGCGAGCTGAAAAGCCTGGTTGAGCGCCGTGCGGTGCTGGGCCCCTGCTATCGCCTCTTTTATCAGAAGCCGTTGCACTTGGTACGTGGCAAGGGCACGCGCCTGTTCGATGCCGACGGCGTTGAGTACCTCGATATGTACAACAACATTCCTTCCATGGGACACAGCAATCCCGCTATTACTGAGGCGGTAACCAAGCAGCTGCAGCTGCTGAACACGCATACGCGTTACGTTCATGAGAACATCTTGGATTATGCAGAAGACCTGCTCTCCACCATGCCCGACGAGATCAACCGAATCATGTTCATGTGCTCGGGCTCGGAGGCCAACGATCTGGCGGTGCGCTGCGCGCAGCTCTACACCGGTGGGGAAGGGATCATCGTTACCGGGGAGGCCTACCACGGCAACACGGCCTTGATCTCCGGCCTTTCTCCCTCCATCGGCAAGAGCGTTGCCATGAGCCGCACCATGCGCATGATTCCTTCGCCCGATACGTTCAGGCTGGAGACGGATGATTTGGGCGCATGGATGTGCGAGCAGATTTCCTTGCAGATCCAGGATATGCGCCGCCATGGCATCAAGTTCGCGGGCGTCTTGTTCGACGGCATCTTCTCTTCCGACGGCGTTATCCCCGGCACGCCTGGCTTCTTGAAGCCTGTGGTGGACCTGGTGCACAGGGAAGGCGGCGTCTACATCGCCGATGAGGTGCAGCCGGGCTTCTGCCGCACGGGCGATGCTTTCTGGGGCTTTGCCCGCCACGGCATCGTGCCCGATATCGTAACCATGGGCAAGCCCATGGCAAACGGGATTCCCTGCTCCGCCATGGCAATCAAGGGCGAAGTTCTCGACGCTTTTGCGCAGAACAATCCCTATTTCAACACCTTTGCGGGAAATCCGGTTTCGATGGCGGCAGCGCAAGCGGTGCTCACCTGCATTCGCGAGAACGACATCCTGGAGCACACGCGCATCATGGGCGAAAAGCTGCGCAGTGCCATGAGCGATGTCGCAACGCGCCATCCTCAGCTTGCCGACGTTCGCGGTGCCGGCTTGTTCACCGGCGTGGAAGTGGTTCGCCCGGGCACCAAGGAAGCCGACCGACCCTTCGCCGTTTCCCTTATCGAAAAGCTGCGTGAAAACCATGTGCTCATCTCGCTGTGCGGGCCCTACGGCAACGTCCTGAAGGTTCGTCCGCCCCTGGTGTTCGACGATTCCGACCTGGATATGTTCGCAAGCGCATTGGAAACCTCGCTTACCCAGCTTGAGGCATAGCGCGCCAGCTGCCCTGTTTGGCACTTGATTGAGAAAGGACTCCCCATGGCTAATAATTTTGAGAACCCCGAAGTGTTCATGGAGGTAGCGGAAGCCGCAGCAAAGCGCTATGCCGACTCGTTCGCGGTGAAGCTTCTGGCATTTTCCGAGAACGCGACGTATTTGGTGTACGATCCCGCAACCGACGAGAAGCTGTTCGTGCTGCGCGTTGGGCGCCCCGGCTACCACACTCGCGAAGAGTACGAAAGCGAGATCAGCTGGTTGCGGCAGATCAACGATTACACGCCGCTTAAGGTTGCCAACCCCATTCCCGCAACCGACGGCTCCTACATTCAGGAGATCGAGAAAGACGGCGTAACGTATTTCTGTGTTGCCACCGAGTTTTTGACGGGCGAAACGCTGGAGCACGACAACTCTCCCGAGGCGGCTCCGGCCCACTTCCGCACGCTGGGCGAGACGACGGCGTACCTGCATCGCCAAACCGAGATTTGGAACGGCACCAAAGACATCAAGCGATTCCATTGGGATTACGAGAACATGATCGGCGAGCATGCCATTTGGGGAAATTGGCGCGACTATCCCGATCTGTATCCCGAGGCTGAGGCGAAGATCGAGCGCTGTTGCCAGATTATCAAGGCGCGCTTGGAACGCTACGGCAAAACCGATCAGAACTACGGCGTGATCCACGCCGACCTACGCGACACCAATATCTTGGTGGACGGCGACGTTATCAAGGTCATCGACTTCGACGATTTCGGGTTCGGCTGGCATCTGCATGATTTGGCAGGCGCCCTGACCTTCATCGAGGATCGCGAAGATGTGCCCGATTTGGTGAACGCATGGCTTGATGGCTACCGCAAGGTTCTTCCCTTCACCGACACCGATTTCGTGGAAATCGACACCTTCATCCTTCAGCGCCGCATTCAGATGATGGCCTGGATGGGAAGCCATCAGGACTCTACCCCGGTTCAGGGGTACATGCAGGGGTACATGGAGGGAACCATGAACCTGGTAGAGCGCTATCTGCGCCTGTTCGGCTAAACACGACTCTTCTGAAGAAAGCGAGAGCAAGAAATGAAGGAAATAGAGATCATCATCAACGGCGATAAGCTCGAGCGCGTGAAGCGCATCCTTTCCGCCTTCAGCAAGAACGGCATTTTCGTAAGCCAGGGGTTTGGCTACGGGCATCAGCAGGGTTATCACCAGGTGTACACGCGCGACGACAACCGCGGCGTGAACATGCTTCCCAAGGTTTCGGTGCGCACGGTGGTTGCCGACGATTTGGTCGACCCCATCGTGCATGAGATGGTTTCGAGCATGGGCAACGCCACCTTCGGCGATGGCAAGATCTTCATCAAGGAGGTTGCCGAGGCGATTCGCGTTCGCACAGGCGAAACGGGCGATGCGGCTCTGTAAGCGGTGCCTGCCAACTCGGCACGAATAAGCAGCGCCTGCTTTCCCGTTTCGGGGGAGCAGGCGCTGCTTTGTTTGGCTGGGCTATGTGTAAGGCGGCGTCCGTTCGTGGGTTCGCCCTCAGGCACGTGCGAGTGCGGCTGAGGCTGCTTCTTGCTGCGTGCGCAGACGCGCATCGGCCCCACCAGGGTTCCTGGGCCCTGCCTGCACGGTCTAGTGGGCGGCTTTATGCCCGATGATGATCGCCTCTGCCACTTCGGCAAGGGGCTTGCGAGTGTCCATGGAGACTTTCCTCATGCGGCTGAAAGCTTCTTTTTCGCTGGCTCCTGCTTCGATGAGCAGGCATTTTGCCTGATCGATTATCTCACGCGCCTTAAGGTTTTCCTTCAGCTCGGCAACCTCGCTGCGCAGCTGCCGAATCAAAGCGTCCTTTTCCTCAAACTCTTCCTCGAGCTCTTCAACGTTCTTGGCTGTGCTTACGGCAAATCTGCTTTCCATGGCTATCTTCTTCGCTTAGTTGGGGGAGTGTTCCGCCACCGATTGTAAGAAGGCGATATTTCATGGCGGTTTCGCTGCGGTTACCAAACAGGTTGCCGCTTTGCTCGGCGCAATGCGGCAAAACAGTGCGGCGGGGCGTGGGCGGGCGATGGGGCCGATCAGGCAGGCAGGGGAGGACCCCCAAGCGAGCACCCTCTGCGGTTTAAGCGGAAAAGAAAAGGCACCCGTGCGAGTGCCTTCGAAAATTTGTGCTGATAGGGCCTGCGTGAGCAGTGCCGCTTTGGAGCGTGCCTACGAGAAGAACACGCGCGATGTGCGGCCGTAGAACGATTCGGCCTTGTAGCGCAAAAGCACCGTGGGCTCTTCGCCCGACTGCACCACAACGCGGCGAATGGGGCGCTCGATGGGGATAAGCTCGCCGTCGATGAACATGGTGGCCTCGCGGTTGGCGCTTGAGGGATCCATGGCAATTTCGACGATGTCGGAAGGGCCGGTAACCAAAGCGCGGGAATGAAGGGAATGGGGCGCGATGGGCACCACTACCAAGCCGCTGTAGCCGGGTGCTACCAAAGGCCCGCCGGCAGAAAGCGCATAGGCGGTTGAGCCGGTTGCCGTGGCAACGATGAGGCCGTCGCCCTTAACGTCGGCGACCTTTTCGCCCGCAACGGTATAGGTGCAGTCGATCACGCGGCCCTGGGCGCCGCGGGCAAGGGTGAGCTCGTTCAAGCCGAAGAACTGCTGCGAGCCTTTCATCGGGGCATCGGGGCCGCCGTTTGCCCCCTCGTCCCCTTCGCAGAACACGTCGATGCGCAGGTTGGTGCGGTATTCGGTGGTAAGCTCGCCGGCAAGCGCGGCGGCAACCACGGGGATGATGCCGTCTTCGTTGGAGTTCGCCATGAAACCCAAATGGCCGAAGTTCACGCCCAAAATGGGGATGCGGCGGTACTTGATCTGAGCTGCCGTGCGCAGGATGGTGCCGTCGCCGCCCAGCACGACAGCCAGGTCGAAATCGTCGATGTTCTCGACCTGACGCTGGAAAAACTCGGAAGAAGCGCGAAGGTCGTCGGTGTCGAACGCCGTGCATTCAACGCCCTGGGAAGCCAGGTATACCTCGAGGAGCAGCGCCGATTCCAACGCTTTGGGGTTGTAATTATTGCGAACAATAAGAATGCGCATAGATTATTCCTTAGTATGGTTCCCTGGAATTTGAACAATTATAGACATACCTCGAGGACCAATGGCCAACGACTCCAAAGACAGCATACTTAAAAACACGGGGCTTATCACCTTGTGCACGCTCGGTTCCCGCGTAACGGGCCTTTTGCGCACGTGGGCGATGGCGTTTGCGCTGGGCAACACCCTGCTCACTTCGGCATACCAGATTGCCTACAACATGCCCTCCATGATCTACGAGCTGGCGGCTTCGGGTCTTTTGGCCACGGCGTTTTTGCCGCTGTACTTGCTGCAGAAGGAGAAGAAGGGTGAGGGGGAAGCCTACAAGTTCGCCTCCAACATCCTGACCCTCACCATCGTTCTTCTGGGCGTTTTGGCGCTTGCCTGCTCGGTGTTCTCGCCGTTGGTCATAGAGACGCAGACCTTCACCGTGGGGCAGGGCGACTCGAAAACCCTGGCTATCTTCTTTTTCCGCATCTTCGCCATCCAGATACTTTTCTATGGCGTGGGCGCCGTTATCACGGGCATCCTGAACGCAGAGCGCACCTACCTTATGCCCTCGCTTGCGCCGGTCATGAACAACATCGTGGTTACCGTGGTCATGTTCGGCTTCGTTCCGCTTTCGTCGTGGAACCAGGAGTTCGCGCTGTGGTGGCTGGCCATCGGCACCTCCTTGGGCGTGCTGTGCCAGTTTGCCATCCAGATTCCCGCGCTGGTGAAGCAGGGATTTCGCCACCACCCGCACATCAACCTGCGCGACCCCATGATCAAGGAGGCGCTGAAGGTGGCGGGCCCGATGTTCCTCTACATTGCGGGCACCATGATCACCTTCAGCTGCCGCAACGCCTTCTCCCTGGAAGCGGCGCCCAACGGCCCCTCGACGCTGAACTACGCATGGACGTGGTACCAGCTGCCCTATGGCGTTATCGCCGTCTCGCTTTCCACCACGCTCTTAACCGAGCTTTCCGACTGCGCCGCGCGCGAGGATTGGAAGGGTTTCCGCGGGTTCATCCGCTCGGGCCTGCGCTCGACGTTCTTCCTCATCATTCCGTTGGCGTTGCTGGTGGGCGCCTTGGCCCAGCCTTTGATGCAGCTGTTCCAGGCAGGCGCTTTCACGGCCGATGAGGTCAACAACGTCGGCAGCATTTTGGCGGTGTGGGTGCTGAGCCTGCCGTTCTATGCTGGCTACATGTACATGTACCGCGTGTTCGCGGCGCTGCGCAGCTTCCTCAAGTTCGCCCTGATCGACTTCATCGTGCGTTTCGCCCAGGTGGCAGGCTATTGGTATCTGTGCCAGCCCGAGGTTCTGGGCTTGGCGGGCATTCCCATCGCCGATTTGGGCTTCTACGCGGTGATGTTCGTGGTGTGCTCATTCATCGTCCGCGGCAAAGTGGGCAGCTACGGCAATCGCAGCATTGTGGTTATGGTGCTGAAGACGGCCGTTGCCAGCGTTGTGGGCGCCGTTGTCGCCGGCGTGCTTGCCAGGGGGATGGGCGCGCTCTTTGCCGGCATCGCCTTCAACGCGGTTGTCGAAGCGGTTCTTATCCTGGCTGTTTCGGGCATCGTGGGCCTGGTGGTTTCCTTCGGCCTGTGTAAGGTGCTGCGGGTGGAGGAATTCGCCGTGCTAACACGCATCGGCAACAAGTTCGCGGGCAAGCTCGGACGAGGCAAGAAGGGCAACCACGCTGCGTAAGCGAGCAATGTTACGAATCTGAAAACACTTTGAAACGGGAATTTTGCATGGCAAGTTCTCGCTAAAATAGAAAAGCGTTTGAAAGGCAGCTCTGTGCCCTCAAGCGCTTTTTTGTTTTTTAGCGTTCATTCGTTCACGAAGGAGAATCATGGCAAAGCACATCTTTGTAACCGGCGGCGTTGTTTCTTCCCTGGGCAAGGGAATCACGGCGGCATCGCTGGGCCATTTGCTGAAAGCCCGCGGATACAAAGTGACTATGCAGAAGATGGACCCGTACCTGAACGTGGACCCAGGCACGATGAGCCCCTTCCAGCATGGCGAGGTATTCGTTACCGACGATGGCCATGAGGGTGACCTTGACCTGGGCCATTACGAGCGCTTCATCGACGAGAGCCTTTCGCGTGAATCAAACTTCACGCAGGGCTCCATCTACAAGAGCCTTATCGCGCGCGAGCGCCGCGGCGACTTTCTGGGCGGCACCGTGCAGGTTATCCCGCACGTCACCAACGCCATCAAGGAGCGTCTGTACCGCATTGCCGAGCAGTCGAACGCCGATATCGTGATCTCCGAGATCGGCGGCACCATCGGCGATATCGAATCGCAGCCCTTCATCGAAGCTGCCCGCCAGTTCAAGAAAGAGCGCCCTTATGGCGATGTGCTCTTTGTGCACGTTACGCTGGTTCCCTATATCGCCGCAGCTCACGAGGTGAAAACCAAGCCCACGCAGCACAGCGTCAAGGAACTGCGCTCCATCGGCGTGCAGCCCGACTTCATCGTGTGCCGCTCCGACCACGAAATCTCCGACAGCGTGCGCGAGAAGATCGCCCTGTTCTGCGACGTTGCCCCTGAGGACGTGCTCGCTTGCATCGACGCGCCTTCCATCTATCAGGTTCCCATCGCGCTGTACAACCAGGATTTCGACACCAAGGTGCTGAAGCGCCTGGGCCTTGAGCAGCCTGAAATCGACCTCACGCCCCTAAAGACGTTCCTCTCCGAGGCGCAGAACGTTCAGGGCCAGGTTGATATCGCTGTGGTAGGAAAGTACGTAAGCCTGCCCGACGCTTACCTTTCCATCATCGAGGCGCTCTATCATGCCGGCGTCGCCAACGGGGTCCACGCCGAGGTCCATCTGATCGACGGTGAGGAGCTGAACGCCGAAAACGTTGAGGAAACGCTTGGCAACATGGACGGCATCCTGGTCCCCGGTGGCTTCGGCCAGCGCGCTTTCGAGGGCAAGATCGAGGCTGCTCGCTATGCCCGCGAGAATGACATTCCCTTCTTGGGCATCTGCCTGGGCCTTCAGGCCGCGGTGTGCGAGTTCGCCCGCAACGTTGCAGGCCTTACGGGAGCAACCTCTGCCGAGTTCGACGAGAACGCCGACCATACCGTTATCGACCTCATGCCCGAGCAGGAAGACGTTGAGGAAAAGGGCGGTACCATGCGCCTGGGCGCCTATCCCTGCAAGCTCGACAAGGACTCCTTGGCGTACGAGGTGTACGGCGAAGAGGTTATTTACGAGCGTCATCGCCATCGCTATGAGGTGAACAACGCTTACCGCGACACGTTGGTCAACGCAGGTCTGCGCATCTCGGGCCTTTCTCCTGATGGCCGTCTTACCGAAATGGTGGAGATCCCTGGCCACCCGTGGTTCTTGGCAAGCCAGGGTCATCCTGAGTTCAAGAGCCGTCCCACCAAGCCCCACCCGCTGTTCAAGGGTTTCGTGGGCGCTGCCTTGAAGCGCAAGAACGCCTAAGCTGCGTATCTGGAAGGAAGCTCACTCGAAGCCGAGCAGGGAAAATGCCCTGCTCGGCTTTTTTCATGTCAAGAGCGCGTCTAAGGCATCTTGCTCTATCGCCTCTTTCGGCGCCCCTGCGCTTGACCGACTCCGTTCACCTGCCTGCTTTCGGTGCTGCTTCTTTTCGGCGATGCAGCCCTTGCTCCTTCGAAGATGCGGGTTGATTGCTATAGTGAAAGCAACTTCGAGGGGCGGTGCAGCGTGTTCTACGCAGAAGACTACATAGGCTATCTGGTGGCCGAGCGCGGCGCTTCCCCCGCCACTGTTGCCGCCTATCGGGGCGACCTCGGCAAATACCAGATGTTCCTGGAATCTGAGCGCAAGGTGCACGACGCGTCAGGTGTGAAGCGCGAAGACGTTGCCGCTTTCGTGGCGAGCTTGAGCGAGGCAGGCTTTGCCCCCTCCACCGTCGAGCGCCGCCTTTCTGTGGTGAAGGGCTACCATCGTTTCTTGGTACGCGAAGGTTTTTCTCAGGTTGACCCAACGCAAACGGTGCCCCTTCCGCGCAAGCCCCGCACCTTGCCCGATGTCCTTTCGGTTGCCCAAGTGACGAAGCTGCTCGATGGTTTGCCCTGTACCACGCCGATCGAAAAACGCGATGCATGCGTGTTGGAGGTTCTGTACGGCTGCGGCCTGCGCGTAAGCGAGCTGGTGGGCCTTGATGTGGATCGCGTCTACTTCGACGAGGGCTGCCTGCGCGTGCTTGGCAAAGGATCGAAGGAGCGCATTGTGCCTTTCTCCGGCATGGCGCTGCAGCGCATGCGCGAATACCTCGACGAAGCGCGCCCTGAGCTTACTTGCAGCACGGCGCATCCTCTTCCCGCGGTGTACCTGAACGCCCGCGGCGGCAGGCTTACGCGGCAGAGCGTTCATCGCATTGTGGCAAGGGCAGGGATGGCCATCGGCGTCGAAAACCTGCACCCCCATACCCTGCGTCACTCGTTTGCCACCCATTTGCTGGAAGGCGGCGCCGATTTGCGCGCAATCCAGGAAATGCTGGGCCATTCCGACATCGCCACCACGCAGATCTACACCCATGTCCAAGCTTCCCAATTGAAGGAAGAGTACTTCGCTGCCCACCCACGGGCATAGCGTTGCGCTACCGTATGCTCGCCAAGGGCCCTGCGGGGCAGCCGGGGCCTGTGAATGACACTCTGAACGCCATTCCTGAACTTCTTCAAAAGCATGAAGCAGTGAGCGCATGAGGGGTTCAAAACGACGTTTTGAACCCCGAACAGCGGAACGGGTGTCTTGAGCAGACCCCGGCCGCCCCGAAGGGCCCTTGGCGAGCCTCCCACTTTCTCCCCCTTTGGCCCCTCAATGTGCTGCAAAGCGTTCACTGACCCATCTTTTGGGTGAAATGCGTTGGTTCAGACGGCGATTTATGGCGAAGATGTAGACGAATCGTGGGTGCGCGGAAAAGCGCCCCCACCTTTTCCCACCGTTAACAAAACCGATACCTAGGGGTGGGTCATGCATATTGAACTCAATATGTAGTGCAAATCATCGAAATACGGTATCTCCAAACAATATTACGTGGGGGAGTATGGGGGAGAGAGTGGGAGAAAATCCCATTTTGTGTTGCGAGGTGGCGGGGCGTGACCTAAAATAACGTTCACGAGATACCCCAAGAAAGGAGGGAGGCATGAGCGAACTTCTTGGCGAATTCAGTCGCAAGATTGATGCCAAGGGACGTTTGTCTTTGCCTGCTGAATTTCGCAAGGAACTCTCGGACAATCTCAGGATGACGCTGAGCCTCGACGGCACCTGCCTGTACCTCTTCGAAACCGAAGATTTCAACAAGTGGGTAGAAAGCCTTTTCGAAGCGCAGGGCGGCTTCAACGTGGCCAACACCCAGATGGTTAGGCTCAAGCTGAAGTTGAACTCCCGTGCTGGAAAGTGCGAAGTCGATAACGCCGGCCGCATCAGCCTGTCCGCTTCGCTTCGCGAAACGGTGGGGTTTGACAAGGACGTGGTTATCGTGGGCAACGGCGATCATATTGAGATTTGGGACGAAGAGCGTTGGAACCAGTTCTTGCTTGACACGGATCTGACTTCCCTGTGCATGTAATTGGTAAGGACGCGCGAACGATGACAAGCGAATATCGGCATATTCCCGTTTTGCTCCCCGAGTGCATGAAGTACTTGAAGCTTTCCGCTGGAAAGACGTACGTAGATGCAACGCTTGGTGGGGCAGGGCATTCCCTTGAAGCTGCAAAGCTCATCGGCCCAACCGGCCATCTTCTCGGCATCGACCAAGACGATGTGGCGCGTGCTGCCGCATCAGAGCGCTTGGCCGCCTTGCCCGACGATGTCCGCCCAGAGGTCGATGTGTTGGCTGGCAACTTCGGGGAATTGGATTCTCTTCTTGTTTCTGCCCAGATTTCCTCTATCGATGCGATTCTGTTCGACATCGGGGTTTCCTCGGTGCAGATCGACACGCCTTCTCGTGGCTTTTCCTTTAAGGAAACCGGCCCTCTTGATATGCGGATGGATCCGAGTAACCAAACTTTAACCGCAGCTGAGATCGTCAACACCTATACCGCAGCAGATCTCACTCGGGTCATCCGTCATTATTCCGACGAGAAATGGGCGAGTCGCATCGCCGATTTCATCGTGGCGGCTCGCGAAGAAGAGCCGCTTGAAACGAGCGAACAGCTCGTGGACGTCATCAAGGCCGCGGTGCCCGCTTCGGCGCGCCGTGCCGGCGGCCATCCGGCGAAGAGAACATTCCAGGCTTTGCGAATCGAAGTGAACGGCGAGCTCGACGTGCTGAAAAGCGGGCTCGAGTCGGCTGTGCGTTGGCTTGCCCCTGGCGGGCGCATCGCGGTTATCAGCTACCACTCCCTCGAAGATCGCATCGTGAAAGACTTCTTCCGCGAGTATTCGAAGGGCTGCACCTGTCCGCCCGATCTGCCTGTGTGCGTTTGTGGGAACAAGCCGATACTCAAAGTCGTTACGCGCAAGCCCGTGCTTCCGTCTGAAGAAGAGATTACGCGCAATCCGCGTTCGCGCAGCGCCAAGCTTCGCGTTGCCGAGCGGCTGGATGAAAACGCATGAATGGAAATACCGAACAATAGGTTGTAGAGCAGCAAGGAGGTAAGCATATGTCAAGCGCGCCCGCATATCGCTACGATCATGCCGCTGCGCGCCCCGACCGCTACCGCGAAAGTGCTCCCTCTGTTCGTGTCGTTCCTGGCCGCAAGCATACGGTGTACCCCACGCTTTCCGATGGCGCCGTGCTGGGCATCAAGGCCCTTATTGCGTGCGTTATCGTGTTCCTGGTTATCGGCTTTGTGCGCGTGGGGCTTTCCTCCGCCGCCTACAGCATCGCCTCGCAGTCGAGCGATTTACGCGCTCAGATCTCTGACGCGCGTACTACGGGCGAATCGCTTGCCGTGCAGGAAAGCCTTCTTTCCAATCCCAGCAATATCCGCACCGAGGCAGAAGAGCGCCTTTCCATGACCGCCGGCACCAGCGCTTCCACCATGACGCTTTCTGCCGATCCTGTTGCCATCGATTCTGCGGGCAACCTTTCCTTCTCGGAAAGCGCTTCCCGCCTTGCCTCTGAGGGGTAACCCCGTATGGACGATAGGTCCTCTTCGCGCCGCCCTGAGCGCAATGGCGCAGCTCCCCGAACCCAACGCCAGCAGCCCGCTGCCCGCCCTCGTCGCGGCGGTCGCGGCATGCATATGGACATGGACATGTTCAATGGACGTTTGGGCTGCCTGATGATCATTCTCTTCGCCTTTGCCGTGGTGCTGGCCGGGCGTTTGGTATGGCTGCAGCTGATCGATGCGCAGGCGAACCTCGACCGCGGCTCTTCGCGTGAGGTCACCGTTGATGTGCAGCCGCGTCGCGGCACCATCTACGATCGAAACGGCACCATCCTCGCCACCACCGTCGATGCCTATAACGTGTTCTGCCACCCCCACATGATCGGCTCCGACAAGGTAGATCAGCTTGCCCAGGCGCTTTGCGATGCGTTCGGCGGGGAAGTGCAGGACTATAAGAACAAAATCACCACCGACTCGAACTTCGTCTACCTCTACAAAGGTGCCGACGAGGCCGGCATGAACAAGATCAAGGATCTTGGCATCGACGGCGTCGATTTCGAGAAAACCACCAAGCGCGTGTACCCGTGCGGCTCGACGGCAAGCCAGATCATCGGCATCTTGAACTCCGATGGCAAAGCCATTACCGGCTTGGAGCTGTACTACGACGGCATCCTCGGCGGAACCGCCGGCCACAAAACCACGGAGTACAGCAAGGAGGGCGTGCCGGTTCCCGGCTCCGAGAAGGTAACCGCCGAAGTGGTGAACGGCCAGGACATCGTGCTCTCCATCGACGTTGACATGCAGCAGAAGCTCGAGGAATCGCTGGCGCTTCGCGTGGACGAGGTCCAGGGCAAGGGCGGCTCGGCCATCTTGATGGACTCCGCCACGGGCGAAATCTACGCATGCTCCTCTTCGCCCACCTTTGACATCACCGATTTGAGCGAGATCAAGGAGGGAGCCACGAACCTTGCGGGCATCTCGTCTGCTTACGAGCCTGGCTCCATCATGAAGCCGCTTACCATGCTCGGCGCCCTGCTCGACGGCAAGGTGACGCTCGACTCAAGCTACTACTGTCCTTCGGCGCTGAAGGTCGACGACTATACCATCACCGACTCCCACGAGCGCCCCTCCGAGGACATGAGCGTTTCCACCATCATCGCGGACTCTTCGAACGTGGGCATTTCGCTGGTTGCCAAAGACCTCACCTTCACGCGCTTGTACGAGTACATACAGCAGTTCCAGCTGTGCCAGAAGACGGGCGTCGATTATCCGGGCGAGGCGTCGGGAAGCGTTGCCTCCAAGAACGAGTGGTCGACGGTGCAGGGCTACAACATCAGCTTCGGCCAGGGCCTTACCACCACGCCCATCGAGATGGTGCGTTTCTACGGCGCGCTTGCCAACGACGGCGTTGCCTGCACGCCTCACTTCCTGACCGATGTGCCCAGCGAATCGCAGAGCCGCAGCTACGACACCGCGCAGCTTACCGACAATGTGGGCGCCATCAGCGACCTTGAGTCGATGATGCAGCAAACGGTGGAGCGCGGCACGGCAACCGATGCCCAGATCAAGGGCTATCGCGTGGTGGGCAAAACGGGCACGGCCGAAATCGCCTCCGACAGCGGCGGTTACCAGAAGGGCATGTACAACATCTCGTTTATCGGCTACTTGCCCGACACTTCCACGAATCTTGTGTGCTTCGTGGGGGCTACGGATGTTCCCGGCGAAAGAAAAACGGTAGCATCGTTTCGGGATATAATGGCGTTTGCGATTGATCGCTACAACATCACTCAGAATTGAGGTTCTCATGACACAGAAGACATGCGGAGAGCTGTTTGAAGGTATTGATTGCACCATCATCGGCAATGCGGACGAGCCGGTTTCCGGCATTGCATACCGAAGCGATTGCGTGAAGCCGGGCGATGCGTTCTGCTGCATCGTGGGCTTGAAGAGCGATGGCCACTCCTACGCTCAAGACGCCATCGATCGCGGCGCGCGCGTCTTGATCGTAGAGCGCAAGATCTACCTGGCCGATGCTACCGAGGTTACGGAAGTTGTGGTGAAGGATTCCCGTAAGGCCATGGCGCGCATGGCGTCCCGCTTCTATGGCGAGCCCTCGAAAGAGTTCTCCCTGGTGGGCGTTACGGGCACGAACGGCAAAACCACCACTACCTATTTGGTAGACCATATCGCCCAGCACTTGGGCAATCGCACGGGCCTTATCGGCACGGTTGGCATCGAGATCGGCGGCGAGCATCGCCCCTCCGAGCACACCACCCCTGAGTCTCCCGACCTGCAGCAGCTGTTCGCCCAGATGCGCGACGAGGACTGCAGCGTGGTTTCCATGGAGGTAAGCTCTCATGCGCTCGACCTCGACCGTACGTGGGCCACTTCGTTTGCGGTTACCGCATTCACGAACCTTACGCAGGACCACCTCGATTACCACAAGACGTTCGAGTCGTACTTTGCGGCAAAGGCACGCCTTTTCTCGAAGGATTACCCTGCGAAGCGCGTTATCAACATCGAAAGCAAGTGGGGCAAGGAGCTTCTGAAGCGCTGCTCGGCGAATGAAGACGCCATCATCACCACGGGCTTCGACGCATCGGCTCAGATTCACCCGGTTGCGGTTGAGTACGGCGCCGCCGAAACCACGGTAACGCTTTCCGTGCGCGGCTCGAACATCACCTTCACCTATCCGCTGGTAGGCCGCTTCAACGTAGAGAACATCATGACGGCATTCGGCGTTGCCATGCAGCTGGGCTATTTGCCTTCTGCCATCGCCGAAGCCCTGCGCGACGCGCCTGCGGTCCCTGGCCGCTTGCAGCGCATCCGCACCGAGCACGATGGCGGCGTTTCCGTATACGTCGACTACGCCCACACGCCCGACGCCTTGGAGAACGCCATCGCCTCTGTTTCTGCGCTGGTGGACGATGCGCATAAGACCATCGTGGTGTTCGGCTGCGGCGGCGACCGCGACGCAAGCAAGCGTCCCATCATGGGCAAAGCGGCCTTGGCCGCAGACTATGCGGTGGTTACCTCCGACAATCCCCGCACCGAAAACCCGCAGGTCATCATCGACGACATCCTCGACGGCATGCGCGAAGGCGAGGGTCGCTTCGACGTGGAACCCGATCGCCGTAGCGCCATCGCGTGCGCCATTGCCCACGCCTCTGCGGGCGACGCTGTGCTCATTGCCGGCAAGGGCCACGAGGATTACCAGATCGTAGGCACCGAAAAGCACCACTTCGACGACCGAGAGGTGGCAGCAGAAGAGCTCGAGAAGGTGTTCGGTTAGTTCCATGCGCCTTTCTATAAGCAAAATCGCCGAATACACTTCGGCTGAGTATCTGGTGGCACCGGGCAACGCCGATGCCGAGGCGCGCGGCGTAACATGGGATTCCCGCGAGGTGAAGCCCGGCTACGTGTACGTGGCCCTTCCGGGCGAGCGCGTTGACGGGCACGACTTCGTGGAAAGTGCCATCGAATCGGGCGCTGCAGCGGCGTTGGTTATGCATGAGGTGCCAGAGGCTGCATGCGATGCAGCCAAGGCAGCAGGTGCGGCCCTTCTTATGGTCGAATCAACCGCCGAGGCGTTCACCGGTTTGGCTCGCGGTTGGCGCAACCACATACAGGGCAAGGTCATCGCCCTTACCGGCTCAATGGGCAAAACCACCACGAAGAACCTGGTGCGCGATGTCCTTTCCACCACCTACAAAACGGTGGCTACCAAGGCCAACCAGAACAACGAGCTAGGCGTTCCCCGCACGTTGCTCGAGGCCGATGCCGATACCGAGTATGTGGTGGTTGAGATGGGCATGCGCGGTTTGGGACAGCTTGAAGATCTGTGCTCGTTCGTGAAGCCCAACATCTCGCTTATCACCAACGTGGGCGAGTGCCATATGGAGCTTCTGGGCTCGAAGGAGAACATCGCTCGTGCGAAGGCGGAGGTTCTCGATGCCTTGGCCGACGGCGAAGGCGTTGCGGTGCTGAATGCCGCCGATTCCTTCTGCGCCAAGCAGCGGAGCTGGGCAAAGCTCGAAAAACGCGGCATCAAAACGTTCCTCTACGATGGCTCGGGCGTGTGCGCCAGCGGGATTCCCGCCGATGAGCTCACCGCGTATGCGACCGATGTCCAGCTCGACGAGGAAGGCCATCCCTCCTTTGCGCTTCACTTGCCCGACGGGGCCCACGCCTGCGCTCTTATGCTGCGCGGAGCCCACAACGCTCACAATGCCTGCGCGGCTGCGGCCCTCGGCTGGGCTTGCGGCGTATCCTCCGAGGCCATCGTAGCGGGTTTGGGCGCATCGCAGGCGGAATCGGGCCGCCAGGAAGTGGTTCGCGCGCAAAGCGGCATCACCGTCATCAACGATGCCTACAACGCGAACCCTGATTCCATGTGCGCTTCGCTTGCGCTTCTGTGCGCCATGAAGGTGGATGGCCGCAGGTTTGCGGTGCTCGGCGACATGGGCGAGCTGGGCGATTTCACCCAGGAAGGCCATGAGAAGGCCGGTTCGTTTGTCGCCGCATCCTCGCTTGATTGCCTTCTGTGCGTGGGCGAGCTTTCCCGCTATATTGCCCAGGCGGCGGTGCGCGAAGGGTACCCTGCCCAGCAGGTGCACCACATGGCAAGCCGCGAAGAGGCGCTTGCCTACCTGAAAGAACATATGGTTCCCGGCGATGCGGTGCTGGTGAAGGCATCGCATTCCATGGAGCTTGATCGTATTGCCAAGGGGTTGTTGAACTAGCATGCTTTCTTTCACGCAGTATCCGACTTTCGTTGTATTCCTGGCAGTGTTCCTTGGTGCGATTGTCACCATGGCGTTCATGCCGGTATTCATCAAGTTCCTGCGCTCGCACCTTATTGGTCAGCAGGTACGCGCCGATGGCCCGGAAAGCCATCTGGTAAAGCAGGGCACGCCCACCATGGGCGGCATCATCATGCTCATCGCGGCAACGGTGGTGGTGGCGATTCTCGCCGAGCCGGTTCCTGAAACCTGGCTCATCATGGTCGCCGTGCTCGCCACGGGTGCGTTGGGCCTGTTCGACGATGCCTCGAAGGTCGCGCATGAGCGCTCGCTGGGCCTCACCCCCAAGGCGAAGCTCATCGGGCAGTTCTTCATCTCCACGGCATTCGTGCTTGCGGCGGTGAACTGGCTGGGTATCGCCCCTACGGTGGACATCCCGTTCGTCTGCACGCTTGACCTTGGCGTGCTTACCACCACGCTTCCTATCCAGGTTCCCGCTGGTGGGGACTTCTCCATCCCGTGGATTTACCTGATCTTCGCTGACATCCTGCTTATGGGCATGAGCAACGCCACCAACCTGACCGATGGCTTGGACGGCCTGCTCGGCGGCACCATCATGGTTGTGATGATCGTTATGGCGGCAATCACGTTCCGTGCCGGCGTGCTCGATGGTGCCATCATCTCCGCGGCGATTGCCGGTTGCTGCATCGGCTTTCTGTGGTTCAACTCGTACCCGGCCGATATCTTCATGGGCGACACGGGCTCGCTTGCTTTGGGCACGGCGCTTGGCTGCCTGGCCATCGTCTCCAAGACCGAGGTGCTTTCGCTCATCATCGGCGGCCTGTTCGTGGTCGAGGCGCTTTCGGTAATCATCCAAGTGTTCTACTTCAAGAAGACGCGCAAGCGCCTGTTCCTCATGGCTCCGCTCCACCATCATTTCGAGAAGAAGGGTTGGAGCGAGGTCAAGGTGGTAATCCGCTTCTGGATTATCTCTGCAGCATTGGCTGGCATTGGATTCTGCCTGTATTTCGCACAGTCGTTGATGGGATAAAACATGTCTGAAACTTTCGATACCTCCAAAAAGCACGCGCCCAACTCTTTGGGCGCTGTCCTGGTTCTGGGCCTGGGCAAATCGGGCTCCGCCACGGCAAAGTACTGCGCCGCATTGCTGGGCACGCGCGTTTCGAAGCTGGTGATCGCTGCCGGCGAGGCAACCGACAAGAGCCGAGCGGCGGCAGCCGAGTTCGAGCGTCAGGGCGCTACGGTGCTCTTCGACACGTATAAGTTCGAGGATTCCTACGATGTGTGCGTTGCAAGCCCGGGCATTTCGGAGAACTCCGATTTCTACCATGCGGCTGAAGCTGCATCTGCCGAGGTAATCAGCGAAGTCGAGTTCGCTTGGCGCGAAAGCGCCGCCGACTCCACGTGGGTTGCCATCACCGGCACCAACGGCAAGACCACCACTACTGCGCTTGCTGCGCACATCTTGAACGTATGCGGCAAGAAGGCCCAGGCGGTGGGCAACATCGGCGACACCTGCATTGACGCAGTGGCGTCAGGCGCGGTCGATTGCTACGTTGCCGAGGTTTCCTCGTACCAGCTGGCCTCCACCAAGCTCTTCAAGCCCGAGGTTGCCGTGCTTTTGAACATCACGCCCGATCATCTGAAGTGGCATGGCAGCTTCGAGGCATACGCCGAGGCAAAGCGCAAGATCTACGCAAACTGCGACGAGAACTGCACGGTGGTGCTCGATGCCACCAACGATGTGGTGCGCGGTTACGTGCGCGAGCTCAAGAAGCAGCCCGCAAGCGAGCGAAAGTTCTCCTATATCCCGCTTGGCACCTGCCATGGCCTGAACGAGAGCATGCGCGAGGATGCATGCGGCTCCGATGCTGCGGCGTTCCTCGACAACGGTGTGCTCACCATCGACTTCAAGGGCGTAAAGCATGCCCTGTGCGCCGCTTCCGAGCTGCAGATCAAGGGCGAGCACAACGCCTCCAACGCGTTGGCCTCCGCTTCATGCGCTGTGGCGCTGGGCTGCGATGACGCGAAGATCGTCGAGGGCTTGAAGTCGTTTGCTCCTCTCGAGCATCGCATCGAGCCTTGCAGTTCCATCGCGGGCGTTCAATGCTACAACGACTCGAAGGCAACCAACGTCGATGCAACGCTCAAGGCTCTTGCGGCATTTGGCGAGCAGCGTCCCATCGTGCTGCTCGGCGGCTGCGACAAGGGCACCGATTTGGCCGATCTGGTTGCCGGTGCGGAGAAGCATTGCAAGGCTGTGGTGTGCTTTGGCGCTGCGGGCGCTCGCTTCCTGAAGGCTTTCGAGGGCGCAAAGCTTCCCGTGTATTCGGCTGGCAATCTGGAAAGCGCACTCGATGAGGCGCTTTCCCATGCTGAAGCAGGCGATATCGTGACCCTTTCTCCCGCATGCTCTTCGTTCGACGAGTTTTCGTGCTTCGAGGAGCGAGGCGACGTGTTCAAGAAGCTGGTAGCCGATCGCAGCGCAGAGCGAGGTGCATGATCGGTTTATGACTCGGGAGCGAAACACAGAACGAAAACGCAGCAAAACGCCCCCGCGATCCCTTTTCCAAAGCGCCCCAGCGCAGGTGATGGGCCCTCGGCTCATGGTCATCCTCTCGACTCTGGCGCTTTTGGCAATGGGCTTGGTAATGGTGTACTCGTCTTCCTCCATCACCTCGTATGTGGAGCAGGGAGATGCTCTTGGTGAAACGCTGAAGCAGTGCGCCTTCGCCGTTGTGGGCATCGTCATTGCCACCGTTATTGCCCTGTTTGCAAAGCAGAGCTCGATGCAGGGAAGGGCTGGCGTCATATTCTGGGGCGTCTGCTGCGCCCTTATTCTCATTACGGCATTCGGCGGCACCGTAGGCCTGGGCGCTAAACGTTGGCTTATCATCGGCCCTATCAGCATCCAGATCTCCGAGTTTGCGAAAATCGCGTTTGTGATGATCGCTGCCCGCATCGCTGCTCAGTACCGCGAGGGCGAAATCGACTCGAACACTGCGGCGAAAATGGCGGCTGTCATGGTCGGACTTCCGCTGGTCTTCATGTTCTTCGCGCAAAGCGATATGGGCACTACCCTGATCTGCTGCATCGGCCTGTTCTCGGTGCTGTTCCTTTCCGGGCTTTCCGGTCGTGCAACTGCTGCGGTGGTTGCGGTTGGCGTCCTTGCGATGATCGCGGCGATTCTGTCGAAGAGCTACCGTGCTGATCGTTTGGGCAACTTCCTTGACCCTTGGGCCGATGCCCAGGGCACGGGTTATCAGCTCGTCCACTCGTTTAAGGCGCTGGCGTCGGGCGGCTTGTTCGGTGCAGGCATCGGCAACTCGTATGAAAAGCTTCAGTACCTGCCCGAGGCGGAAACCGACTTCATCTTCGCCATTATCGGCGAGGAGCTCGGCCTTCTCGGTTCTTTGGTGGTTATCGCGGCGTTCCTGGTGTTCATGCGCGGCGGCTTCCTCATCGCAAGCGGGGCAAGCACGCCATTCGGCTCGCTTTTGGCTGCTGGCCTCACCGTCATGATCGTGTTCCAGGCGTTCCTGAACATTTCCTGCGTTGTGGGCATGTTCCCCACAACAGGCAAGCCACTGCCCTTCATATCGTCAGGCGGATCGTCGCTGCTTTCCTCGCTTACGCTTGTTGGTGTGCTTCTTTCGATATCTTTTGATTCGAGCAACGAAGGGGAGTATCGTCAACGTCGCGACAATTTGCAGGTTGTTTCCCGCGTCTCGCCGTCTGAGCGCCCAGGCCGTAGTGCGCAGGGTCCAGAGGGAAGGGGCGCACGGATGCGCCGTTCGTCGCTGTCGGAGCATGAGGGGCGTCCGTCCTTGCAGGTAGTAAGGGGAGGCAAAGCTCCGATGTATGCAGCAGAGGTCCGCGGAATGCGGACGCAAAGGAGGTAGTGCTCATGCGCATCGTACTTTCAGGCGGTGGCACCGCTGGTCATATCAATCCCGCGCTTGCTTTGGCGGAGGTTCTTCAGGAACGCGGCCACGAGGTTATGTATGCGGGAACGCCCAACGGCGTCGAGTCGAGGCTCGTTCCTGCGGCGGGCATCCCGTTCAAGGGCTTCGAGGCCGCAGGCTTCGATCGCAGCCATCCTTTGTCCCTTGCAAAGGGCCTTCGCAAGATCTCGAAGTCCTCGAAGCTGGCCGTTAAATGGTTTTTGGAGATTCGCCCCGACGTGGTTGTGGTGTTCGGCGGTTACGTGTGCCTGCCCGTTGCCCAGGCGGCAAAGCGCATGGGCATCCCCGTTGTGGTTCATGAGCAGAATTCCGTTATGGGCATGGCAAACGACTTCATTTCCAAGAACGCAGCTGCGGTGTGCCTTACCTATAAGGCGGCAGGGCATGGCGTTGCCGACCAGTCGAAGGTGCTGGTAACGGGCAACCCCGTTCGCTCCTCGGTGCTGAAGGCCACGCGCGAGGAAGGCCGCGATTACCTGGGCATACCCCAGGATGCGACGGTCCTTCTGGTGTTCGGCGGCAGCTTGGGCGCACGCCATATCAACACGGCTCTGGTTGCCATGAAGGAAAAGCTTTTGGCCATGGAAAACGTGTATGTGGTGCACATCACGGGCCCTAAGGAAATCGATACGGTAAACGAGGAGCTTTCCCTTACCGAAGAGGAAAAGAAGCGCTATCTCGCCATGGGGTATCAAGATCATATGGGGGAAACGCTTGCTGCGGCCGACCTTATCGTTTCGCGCGCAGGCGCCTCTTCGTTGGCGGAGATCTCGGCGCGCTGCATTCCCGCTGTGCTGATTCCCTTCCCCTACGCCACGGCCGACCATCAAACGGTTAACGCATCCGAGTACGTGGGCCGCGGGGCTGCAGTCCTTGTCAAGGACGATAAGGTCGAGGAGCCGGAGTTCGCTGAAAAGGTGTTCGAGCTCCTATCCGACCCGCAGGCTCGTGCCAAGATGAGCGAAGCGGCGGCATCGTTTGAAACGCAGGATGCGGCAAGCAGGCTGTGCGACGTGGTGGAGCTGGTTGGCCTGGAGCGCAAGAACAAGGAGAGGTAGCCTGCGCAGAAGTTGTGTTGCAGCGCGGCGTTCGGGGACATTTCTATACAATGAGGGGCGATCTCAAGGAGGCTATCCGTGACGGAGCATCGCATTAACAAAGTACATTTTATCGGCGTTGGCGGAGTTGGCATGAGCGGCATTGCGCGCGTTGCCAAGGAACAGGGTATGGAGGTATCCGGTTCCGACCTGCGCGAAAGCCGTTACACTCAGCAGCTGCGCGAAGCAGGTGTGAAGGTTTTCATCGGTCAGAGCGCTTCCAACCTTGAAGGGCTTGAGCCCGATGTGGTAGTGGTTTCCACCGCCATCCTGGAGAACAACCCTGAGCTTAAAGAAGCAAAGCGACGCAACCTTACCATCTGGCACCGTGCCAAGATGCTTGCTGCGCTCGGCGTTGGGCATGACACGTTGGCGGTTGCCGGCACCCACGGCAAAACCACCACTTCCTCTATGCTCGCTTCGGTGCTCGATGCGATGGGCTACGACCCGACCTTCCTTATTGGCGGCATTGTGCGCGCCTACGGTTCGAACGCGCATTGCGGCAAGGGCGATTACTACGTGGTCGAGGCCGATGAGAGCGACAAGTCGTTTACCTACCTCGACCCCACCTCGGTGCTCATCACCAACATCGAGGCCGACCATCTTGACCATTACAGCGGGCTGAGCGAGATCTACCAGCTGTTCGGGGATTTCATGGGCTCGGTTCACGAGGACGGCTGCTGCGTTGTGTGCGGCGAGGACGCTGGCCTGGTGGAGGCTGCCAAGAAAACGGGCAAGAAGGTGCTTACGTACGGCTTCTCCGATGAGTGCGACACGGTCGTCTCGAACTACGAAACGCACGGCGTATCCATCACGTTCACGGTTACATTGCCCGATGGCACCGCGCTTCCGTGCAGCATCAAGCAGAACCCGGGCCGCCATAACGCACTGAATGCCGCTGGCGTGCTTACGCTTTTGCAGACCCGTGGCGTCGATATGGCGAAGGCCGCCGAGGCGCTTTCCGGCTTCTTGGGCGTGCGCCGTCGTTTTGACTTGGTAGGCGAGGCCGACGGGGTAACGATCCTCGACGACTACGCTCACCATCCCACGGAGATCGCAGCCACCATCGCTGCAGCGAAAGACCTCGACTTCAAGCGCGTATGCGTGGTATTCCAACCGCACCGCTACTCTCGCATCCGTCTGTTCACGGAAGTGCTGAAGGATGAGTTCGGCAAGGCCTTCGATCAGGCCGATATGGTGACGTTCTTGGACGTGTACCCTGCAGGCGAGACGCCGGTGCCGGGCGTTACGGGCAAATCGTTTATGCAGCCCCTGTACGACAACCCAACGCATCCCGCTGACCTCAACTACGTCGATCGTCGCATGCAGGTTGTTCCGTTCCTGCTGGAAAAGCTGCAGCCGGGCGATTTGATCATCACGATGGGCGCTGGCGACGTTACCTCTGTTGGCCCTGAGCTTTTGGAAGCATTGCGGGAGCGCGAAGAGAGCCGTAAATAATGGCTGCACGCCACGCTTCCGAGTTGGAGCTTCTGGCTTTCGACGATGCCTTCGACGGCGACATCAGGCTCGACGAGCCCATGGCGCGTCACACCACGTATCGCATTGGCGGGCCTGCCCATGCCTATGCCCAGGTGAACAGCATCGCCGCCTTGGGCACCGTGCTTAAAGTGTGTGCTGAAGAGGGGTTTGAGTGGTTCGTCTCAGGGAAGGGCTCCAATCTGCTCGTTTCCGATGAAGGGTACCCTGGCGTGGTTATCGCTTTGGCGGGGGAGTTTCGCACCTGGCAATTCGATGAAAGCGGCAGCACGGTAGTCGTCGGCGCGGGAACCATGCTCTCCCGCTTGGTGCAGGAAGCGTTTCACCACGGCTACTCCGGCATGGAGTTTGCCGTAGGCACGCCGGGCACCGTAGGTGGTGCCCTGGTGCAGAACGCGGGAACCGCCCAGGATTGGATCGGCTCGCGCGTGGTTTCGGTAACCACCTTCAGCGCCGAGCAAGGGCTTCAGCGTCATGTGGCATCGGAGCTTTCCTGGGGCTATCGCTCTTCGTCGTTTGCTCCCGACGAGATCATCGTCGAATGCGAGCTTCGCTTGGAAAAGGCTTTTGCGGGCTCTGTGTTCGAGCGCATGAATGCGCTTCTTTCGCGAAGGAAGGAAAGCCAGCCGCTTGAGTACCCAACGTGCGGCAGTGTGTTCATGAACCCCGAGGGCGAATCGGTGGGCAAGCTCATCGAGGAGGCGGGGCTGAAGGGCATGCGCTGCGGCGATGCGCAGGTGTCGGAAAAGCATGCCAACTTTATCGTGAACACCGGCAACGCCACTGCCTATGACGTGGCAACGCTTATCAAGAAAGTGCGGCATGAGGTTAGGAGGCGCTATGGCATCGAACTCCAGACGGAGGTCAAGTTCCTCGGGTTCCCGAGCGGCTTCTTCGAGGAATAGGGTCTCCACAAGGCCCACTTCGGTGAAAGGGCGCCCGAATCAGGGACGCACGCTCCGCTCCTCGCAGCGGCCAAGCTACGGTGCTGCGCCAACTGCGCGAAGCTCATCGCGGAGAGCCGCTCAACCGTCAACGCGCTCGGCGGCGCGCAGGCCAACGTCGGCTTCGTCTGCTCGCAGCTCGCGCAGCTCGTCTGCCCGTCAGGCAGGGGGCAGGTACCGTGGAGACAACATCCGCTCCGTCAGCGTTTCCGAGGTTCGCAGCGCATCGCGCTACAAGGCGCGCAACGGCTCATCCCGCAGGGTGGCCGGCGTGCTCGTCGCCTTCGTCGTCTTGCTCGGCGTGCTGGGAATCGGTGGGTTCGCCCTTTCCAACTCGGGCGCGTTTGCGGTGGAGCAGGTTACCGTTTCAGGTGCCGACCACCTTTCGGGCGATGCCCTAACCGAGCTTGCAGCGGTGCCCGAGGGCTCAACGCTGCTTAACGTGGATGCCAACGGAATCGCAACCAGGCTTACCTCGAACCCATGGGTGAAGAGCGCGTCGGTCGATCGCGTGTTCCCTGATACGCTCAACCTGAGCATTACCGAGCGGAGCATTTCCGCTGTGGTGGCGGTAACGGTAGACAGCTCGAACACCGTTGAGCGATGGGCGCTTTCCTCCGACGGCATGTGGCTTACGAAGATCCCCGACGATCGCAACAGCGCTGAAGGCAGGGCCTTGCCCGACTCGGTGTGCGACGACGCTGCCAATGCGCTGGAGATCACCGACATTCCGTATGGCTCTACACCGGAAGCAGGCTCTTACTGCAACAACGCCAACGTTGAGAATGCGCTTGGCGTCATCGACGGCATGACCACCGAGCTTGCCGGGCAGGTGAAGAGCGTGGCTGCCGCAAGCAGCGATTCGACGACACTCACTTTGCAGAACGGCATCGAGATTGCCTTCGGCGATTCGAACGACATTCGCGACAAAGAGCGCGTCTGCCTTCAGCTGATGAAGGAGCACGAAGGCAAGATTTCGTACATTAATGTGCGTGTTGTGAATAAACCGGTTTGGCGCTCCGTTTAGTGCCTAGCAGGTCGCTGCTTGTTTTGCAATCAGCAGGCCATTGTGTAAAATAATCCAAGTGTCTCCTGGGGGCGTGTGCCGCCATGAGGCAGCGCTGAAATGAAATCGAAAGCGAGCACATAATGCAACAGATTCTTGGCAACGATAATCTCGCGGTTATCAAGGTTGTCGGCGTTGGCGGCGGCGGCACGAATGCCGTAAACCGCATGGTTGAAGCCGGCATCAAGGGCGTTGAGTTCATCGCCGTAAATACCGACCGACAGGCCCTTCTTCTTTCCGATGCGGATAAGACCATCCATATCGGCGAGGAAATCACCCGTGGCCTGGGCGCAGGCGCTAACCCCGAGGTTGGCTGCCAGGCAGCTGAGGAATCTCGCTCTGAGATTCGCGAGGCTCTTGCTGACGCCGACATGGTTTTCGTTACCGCAGGCGAGGGCGGCGGCACCGGTACGGGCGCTGCTCCTGTTGTTGCAGAAATCGCTCGTGAGGAAATCGGTGCCCTTACCGTTGGCATCGTAACCAAGCCCTTCAGCTTCGAAGGTCGTCTCCGCCGCAACCAGGCGGAGCAGGGCATCGACTACCTTTCCCAGAAGGTAGACACCCTCATCGTCATCCCCAACGATCGTTTGCTTGAGATTGTTGAGAAGAAGACCAGCATGCTCGATGCGTTCCGCATCGCCGACGATACCCTGCGTCAGGGCATCCAGGGCGTTACCGACCTCATCACTATTCCTGGTCTTATCAACCTCGACTTCGCCGACATCCGCACCGTTATGAAGGACGCTGGCACCGCAATGATGGGCATCGGCCTTGCCTCGGGCGACTCCCGTGCGTTGGATGCTGCTCAGCAGGCCATCAACTCCAACCTGCTCGAAACGTCCATCGCGGGCGCTTCCCGCATCCTGTTCTCCATCGCTGGCGGTCCCGATCTGGCCCTTTCCGAAGTTGACGAAGCGGCTAAGGTTGTCGAGGCTGTTGCCGATGAAAACGCCAACATCATCTACGGCCAGATCGTCGACGAGGAACTGGGCGACACCATCCGCATCACCGTTATCGCAACCGGTTTCAAGGCAACCAGCTCGCAGCCTGCCATCGACTTCGGCAATCGCGGCAGCTCTTTCGGCTCTTCGGCTTCTTCCAACCAGAAGGCCAACAGCTCCCAGCGCCCGCTGTATCCCTCTGAGCCCCGCTTTGCCGACGAGGATTACATCCCCGATTTCCTGAAGCGCCAGTAATCTCATATCTGCATTATCTGCTTTCAGCGTAAGAAGGCTTTTATGACGACCCTTGTTCTACCCGACCCTGAGTTGACCAAGGGTCGTTTTGCGTCCATTTCCGCCTACACCGACGAGGCGCTGTATGCCGCAACCGGTGTCCGCATTGCGTTCACCACGCGTGACGGAGGCGTGAGCGAAGGCCCGTATGCCTCGCTCAACCTTGGATCCCATGTGAACGATGACCTTGCCAGCGTCGAGGAAAATCGCCGCCGCGTGCAGCAGGCGTTTTCTTGCGAGAGCGTGCCGCTTATCGTGCCGAATCAGGTTCATGGCGATGAGGTGCTTGAGCTAGGTGCTTCCGATGAGCTCGCTGTGCCTCTTTCTTCGGCAGAGGCACAGCGGCTGGCCTTGCAGGCGCGTGAAGGCGCCGATGGGCTGGTGGTCAACGCCCCAAACGCTGCCGCTCTTCTCTGCTACGCCGATTGCGTGCCGGTCATCATCGTTTCCCCGACGGGCCGTTTCGCGGTTGTGCATGCGGGCTGGCGTGGGGTTGATAACCTCATTTCCGTGAAGGCGGTGCGCACGATGGCGCTTGCCGACGAACCCCTGCTGGGCGCTGATGCCGCATCGGATTACAACGTCTACATCGGTCCGCACATCGGGCCAGAGTGCTTTGAGACGGGTGCCGACGTGCACGCTCGCTTCGTGTCCCAGTTCGGCAGGGCATGCGCATTCGACAGAACCCATATCGATTTGGCGGAAGGGCTTCGCATTCAGCTTGAGAAGGCCGGCGTAGACCGCGCTCGCATATGCGACTTGGCCAAATGCACAGTGTGCGAGAATGGCGAGTTCTTCTCGTACCGCGGGCAGGATGGCATCTGCGGTCGCCACGGCGCCTTCGCCGTTAGGGCCCGCTGATGCCCGATGCCGGCAAAGGCGGGGGAGGCTGGAAGTTTACGCTGCTGCTCTTCGCGTCCCTTTCCCTTGCGGCGGGCATGGCATCGTTCTGGGCATCTGTTGCTGGTTCGTTGCTAAAAATATGCCAAGCGGCATTGTAGGCGCGGTATGCTAAAAACGAGATTCGAAAGGAGCGCCCTTTATGAGCACGGCAACGCGATATAAGCATGTACGTTCTGAAGTCGACCAGGTTTGCAAGGAGCTTGGCCGCAACCCTGAAGATGTTTTGCTTCTGGCTGTTTCCAAGACGGTGGATGTCGATCAAGTGCAGCTGGCAATCGATGCAGGTGCAAGGGCGTTCGGCGAAAACCGCCCCGACGAGCTGGTGCGCAAGCAGAAGGCCTTCCCCGACATGGAATGGCACTTCATCGGCAATATCCAGTCGCGCCGCATCCCCGACATCGTTTCCGCGGCTACGCTTATCCACTCGGTGTGCAAGGAGTCTCACCTTGCCAAGATCGACGCTGCCGCAGGGGCAATCGGCAAATGCCAGCGCGTTCTGCTTGAGGTGAACGTTTCGGGCGAGGAAAGCAAGAGCGGCTTCGGGCCGAGCGAGGTTAAGGGGATCATCGAGCGGGCGCGCGGTCTTGAGCATGTTAAAATCGAGGGCCTTATGACTATGGCGCCTCGCGCCGAAGAGGAGCTCATCAACACAACGTTTTCAGGCCTTTCCGGCTTGGAAGAAGAGCTCAACGGCGCATTTTCCAAGGAAGGGGAGCCTGCCCGCTTGTCTGCTCTTTCTATGGGCATGACCGAAGACTGGCCGGTTGCGTTGCGCTATGGCTCTACCATTGTGAGGATTGGGCGTGCGATTTTCAGCGACTCGTTCGAGAATGCCTAGCGCACAGCCCCTATTGTTTTTTTGATTGATCAGAAGGGAAGACCATCATGGATTTTCCGCGTCCCTCTATGTCGGCAAGCGAACTGTTCGGCGATTTGAAGGACAAGCTTGGCTTCGGCGGTAGCCGTTCGGATCGTCGCGACGATTACTACGACGATCCCTACTATGACGACTACGACGATTCCGCACAGGCTCAAGGCTCCTACGATGCCAGCTACGATCCAGACACCTACGGTGATCCATACGACCGTCTTGAGTACACCACTCGTTCGACGGGCTCTTCCCGTTCTGCTGGTGCGCGCTCGAGCCGATTCTCTTCGCCTCAATTGGTGAGCTCGGGCGATATCCGGGCAACTACCAGCGCATACGGCGTTTCCGAGGTTGCCGCAAAGCCTACCATGGAGCTCCCTAGCGTTGCGCAGAAATCCGATGCCAAAGAAAAGGAGTCGGTTTCCAAGATCGCCGAGGACTTCAGCATCCCGGCATCGACGTACTCAGACTTCGTCTCGCCCTACAAGCACGGTTCCTCTTCGTCCAGCGCTTCCTCGGCGGGCCTCGATTCGCTGTTCACGCCTTCAACGGGCTCTTCCGCTGCTTCAGGCGATTCTTCTCATGAGGCTGCTTCCAGCCACAGCTCGGCTCGCGAGATCACTGTGCTGAAGCCCGCTACCTACGAAGATGTTTCCTCGGTGGCCCAGAGCGTGCGTGCAGGCAAGATCGTTGCCCTTCACCTTCGTCAAACCGACCCGGCGCTCTCGAAGCGCGTGCTCGACTTTTCGTTCGGTGTAGCTTCTGCCTTGAACGCCCAGGTCGACTGCATCGCAGAAAAGACGTTCGTGATCCTTCAGGGCAAGGAGCTCACCCTCGAGGAAAAGCACAACCTGGCAAAGCAGGGTGTGCTGAAGTCGTAGGGCGCTTTGCGGCGCTGTGCCCGTTTTGAGCATAAGGAGTTTTAACACATGATCAGCATGCTTTTGGTCAGCCTGGCCGATGCATACAGCTTCGTGATCTTCATATACGTGATGATGTCCTGGATCCCTATGGGAGGGGGCATCGTGTCCGATGTTTACCATGCGCTCGGCAAGATCTGCGATCCCTTCCTTGACCTGTTCAGGCGCTTTATTCCCCCTATTGGAGGAATGGTGGACGTTAGCCCAATCGTGGCGCTGCTTGTGTTACAGTTTGGGGTACGACTGATAGTGAATTTGTTGGCTGTGCTCATTTAGCGCGGCCGTGTGTATAGCCAGATAAAGGGAGTTTTCAATGGCCATCACCTCTTCCGATATCCAGAACCAAAGCTTCAAGATCGAGCGTCGCGGTTACGACGTTGACGAAGTCGATGTATTCCTCGAGCGAGTTGCCTCCGAAATCGATGAGCTGAACGATGAGATTGCCCGCCTTCGCGTGCAGGTAAAGGAAGCTGCTTCCGCCTCCCGCACCGAGGTTATCTCCGAGCGTCCGGTTGTCCCCGTCGAGGAAGAGACGAAGCCTGCCGGCGTAGACCCTGCTCTCGTTGCCGAGAAGGATGCGAAGATCGCCGAGCTCGAGGCCAAGCTGCGCGACCGCAAGAGCGATGACACCGCTATCGCTCAGGCGCTTATCGTTGCTCAGCGCACCGCCGACGAGATTGTCTCCAAGGCTAAGGCCGATGCCGAGCAGACGCGCAAGAACGCCGAAGACGAAGGTCGTCGCATTCTGGACAAGGCAAACGGCGAGAAGCAGAAGGTCATCGACCATATCAACGAGCTTTCCTCCAGCCGCGAAAAGGTACGCGAACAGTACCAGGACATGCTGAAAGAGTTTATTGGCTCTGCAACCCAGCGCCTTTCCGAGATTGGCGGCGAGGTTACGGCAGGCATCGAGATTCCTGCCGAGCTGCTTGAGATGACCACGTTCGATGCAGCGAGCTCCGCGAACACCACTCAGCAGGGCACCGAGGCCGCAAAGCCTGCTGCCGCCAAGTGGGAGCCTAGCCCGGCTGTTGCAACGTACACTACGCCCACGGTAACGCCTGCTGTTTCCGCTCCTGCCGTTCCGAAGCCCTCTACCGCATCGAAGGACTTCTCCGGCTACGGCGACGCAGACGACACCTTCTCGTTTGACGATATGGACTAGTTTTTAGGGCTTGCCTACGGCAAGCCCTTTTTCATACGAAACGCAATGACGCTGCGAGCCCATCTAGTGGCACAGCTGGCGCTCCAAGTGCCCTTGACGTGCGAAAGCACGCCTGGCGGGCACTTTCCCGCCATCTGCACTCACTAGATGGGCTCTCGCTGATTTACTGGCGTATGCCCCAAGTTCAGCTAACGCCCTTTCGGGCGTTTTTGTTTTGACAAACAAAAAAGGTGAGCAGCGGGGCTGCTCACCTTTTGCGGGTGGGTTCTTTTTATGCGGGGGCTACGCGTCTGCTTTTGCCGTTACCACGAAGGTGGTGCTGGCGGGCATGTTGCTGGCGTTGCCGCAGAATGCGCCCTTGTTGCTTGCGTAATCGCGCAGGGCGGAAACAAGCTCGAGCTTATTGTTGATGCTGCCTTGCATCTCCTTGACTGCGGTGCTGATGCCTTCGCTCATTGCCTGGGTGCCTTGGCTGAGCTTTGCGGATGCTTCGGTGATCTTGCTGGTGGCTTCGCCGAGCTGAGCATATCCTGCTTGGATTTTAGCCAGGCCTTCGCTGATGCTGGCAAGGCCTTGGCTCAACTGTGCGGTGGCTTCGCTTGCCTTATCGAGCGTTGCGCTTGCGGCAGCTGTTGCCTGCTGGGCAGAAGCGAGGTTCGCTTTTGCGTCTGCGGTTGCCTGGGTAAGTGCCTTAACCTGCTCTTCGGTCATGCCGTTGGTGTCAACTGCTTCAAGCTTGGCTACGGCATCTTCGGCTTTTTCTTGCGCGGCTTTCACTGCTTCCAGCTGCTGCGAGGAAGCGTCGATAAGCTTGCCAACGCCTTCGGAGCCTTCTGCGATCTTGCCAAGGCCGTCGGTTGCATTCGGGAAGGCAGCGTTAAGCTTTGCCTGGCCTTCGGAAATGCCGGAAAGCGCCTGGCTTACACCTTGCATGCCCTGGCTCAGTTGGTTGGTTGCTTCCTGGATGGAGGAAACCTGGCCGAATGCATCGTCGATGTTCGAATCGATGTCGCTGGTGGTTTCCTCACCGACCATGCCCAGTACCTGGTTCGATGCCATGGTGGTTATGTCGGGCATATCGAAGCCGGTGACATCGGCGGTGATGGTGACGCTTTCGGGCAGATCGACCATATCGTCGAGCTCAAGCGACTGTGCCAGGCCGGGCATTGCCATGCCCACGGCAATAAACGAGCCGTCCTGATCCATGACCTGGCCGTTGTCCACCTTCACGTTCTTGGCGTGCTCGGCATCGAACGATACCAGTGAAGCCATGGCATAGGGCTCCTTAACGGAATGCGAGGTTCCGCCCGCGTTCACGGTTGCGGAGGTGTTGTTGACGTAGCTCAGGCTCACCTCAAGCTTGCCGGTAACGTTCTTCAGCGCTGCAGGATCTACCGTTTCGCCATTGATCTTATAGCTGTACGAGATGGAGAAGGGGAGCTCCTTATCGGTAACGCCAGAGTAGTGCACGTCTTCGCCATTGGCGTTCCATTCGAGGTTTTCGCCGTTTTGGGTAAAGGCGATGGCATCGTCGTCGGCGGCAATTGCTTGCAGGCTTGAAACATCGGAAACAACGTCAAGCCCCTCGGGGTTCTTCAACCATTCGTCCACGGCGATGTTCTTGAATTCGCCGGAAAGCGTGGTGGTTGCCTTCACCGTTTCCGCTTTTTCATAGGCTGAGCCATGGGCGGTTATCGAATCCTGCTCCTGCTCTTCAGCGGGCTGCTCTTGGGCAGCAGTTGCGGTAGTGGTGCTCTCGTTTTGCGAATCATCGCTGCATCCGGCTAAAAAGCCGCAGCCAAACAGGGCAAGGCACGCGGTGAGCGAGCACGTTGCCGCAAGGCGCATCAGGCGAGGTGTTGCAGTCATAATGAATGCCTTTCGGGTGATAAACGGGTAGGTCGAATTAGGAGTTCGCCTTGGTATACTTTTTACCAGCTTTGGCACGCTTCGACAACAGGGCAGCCGCTATAAGGGCAACGGCACCCACGATGCCAAACGCTGCCAGGGTAGGCTGGCGCTGTTTGGCGCATGCGCGAGGTGTTTTGAGAGCTGCTTGAAGAAAAGCCCTATTCGGCGATAACGGTGAAGCTGATAACGCAGCGGGCGGGCGTGAACCACAACACGTTCTACTACCACTTTCAGAATATCGACGATATGGCCATGCGTTTCTTCGAGGGCAACGTGCCAACGAAGCTGGTTGATATGGTGGTGGATGCGTTCATGGGGTGGCATAACGGCTGTTGTGGGCAGCGAAGAGGCGAAAACCATCGACGACTACGTAGCCTTGCTTCAATCGGGCATAGTAGATGCCGCGGGCATTTTGGTGCGCCGCATGGGTGAAGAGCATGGAATGGTTGCGCCAGCCCGATAAACGAATGCCGCCCAAAGGGGCGGCATCGAAATGAGAGCGAGCCTATAAGCCGGGTTCTGTAATCGGCAACCATTTATCTCGACTTTGCGTCACCGCAAAGCTCAAGCACGCAACCCGAATGCACGGAAGGGCGGCCGTATGGCATTCCTATTTGCGCTTGCTCCAGATGGGGTTTACCAAGCTACGTTGTTGCCAACGCACTGGTGCGCTCTTACCGCACCGTTTCAGCTTTTCTCCTGCAAGCAGGGGAGTCTTCTTTTCTGTGGCACTTTCCGTCGGGTTACCCCGCCCAGCCGTTAGCTGGCATCTTGCCCTTAGGAGCCCGGACTTTCCTCATGCTTGCGCACGCGGCTGCCCGGCTCACTCGAGGTGGTAGTATACATCGTTCTTCGAACGATGTATACGGTCGACGCTGCGAGCTGTTCTCGTGCTTCATCTTGCCCCTCCAAGCAGGTTTGACGGGCGAAATTATACATTGTCCTACGAACAATGTATTGAATTGACGCTGCGGCCAAGCCGGGCGCCTTATCTTTTCCTTGCGAACGCGCTTGACGGGCGAAGCCCGCCTGGCGCGCGTTCTCGGGAAAATCTAAGGCACCGGGCTTGCCCTCGCTGTCTGATATGGGCCTGGGAGTTTCAAAATCTCAATGTGATGTTTCCTAGGCGGCTGGTTTTCTCCTCTTGTTTTCTGCTTTTATGGGTGGGGAGAACTCTCGAATTTTTTCGTCCAGAAAGGACCTTAAATGAAACGCTGTTTGTTAGTGGGGGCTGCGCCTTCTGCCCATAGGGAACTGGACTACCTTCTGCAAACGCAGGAATTCGATGCGGTGTATGCGGTTGATGGTGGGTATGCCGCGCTGCAAGAACGCGGCATCGCTCCCAATGCGGTGTTCGGCGACTTCGATTCGCTGGGACGGGTTCCCAGCCATCCCTGCGTATTCGAATACGATACGCACAAGGATTTTACCGACATGGATTTGGCTATCGGCCATGCCGAGCAGCAGGGTTTCGAAGAATTGGTTGTCTGCGATGCGTTTACGGGCAGGCTTGATCATTCCCTGGGCAATTTGCAGCTGCTTGTTCAGGCGGCGGCGCGGGGGACTTGCGTATGGGGCATCGGCGAGGAAACAGTTATTGTGCCTTTGGCAGCGCCGGGGCCGTTCTGCTCGCTTTCCTTTGCGGAAGGCGCGCGGGGCACATGCTCGGTGCTTTCGCATAGCGATGTGTGTCGGGGCGTTACCGAGGAAGGCCTGGAATGGGAGCTTGACGGCGCTACCTGCACGAACCGCGCGCTGTGGGGCATCTCGAACGAGCTCATCGGTAAGCCTGCCCGCGTCAGCCTTGAAGAGGGCTCGTTGTGGGTTACTTTCCCCCTTTTGGAATTCCCCCGCGCGGCGTATACCTATATGCGGGTACAATAACCTAACCACATAACAGGGGAGCCAACCGCCCGCACTGCGCGGCTGTTGAGCTGAGAGGGGGCAAGGCCCCGACCCATAGAACCTGTATGGATAATGCCAACGAAGGGAGCTGTGATGACGCAAAGTCGTCTTATCACTCAAATCGACTATGCCCGTGCGGGCAAAATCACGCCTCAGATGGAAGCGGTTGCCGCCAAGGAGCATAAAACGCCCGAAGAGATTCGCGCTGGCGTTGCGAAGGGCTGCATTGCCATTCCCGCCAACATCCACCATACGGCCCTGAGCCCTGAAGGCGTGGGCGAGGGCATGCGCACCAAGGTGAACGTGAACTTGGGCATTTCCGGCGACTTGATGAACGCCGAAATGGAGCTTGAGAAGGTGCGCACCGCCATCGAGCTGGGCGCGGAAGGCATCATGGATCTTTCCAACCACGGCAAGACGCATGAATTCCGCAAGATGGTTATCGACATGAGCCCCGCTATGATCGGCACGGTGCCCATGTACGATGCCATTGGCTATTTGGAAAAGCCGCTCATTGGCATCAAAGCGCAGGACTTCTTGGATGTGGTGCGCGCGCATGCGGAAGACGGCGTTGACTTCGTAACCATCCATGCGGGCATGAATCGCCGCACCATCGAAAACTTCAAGGAAACCGGCCGCTTGATGAACATCGTAAGCCGCGGCGGTTCGCTTATCTTCGCTTGGATGGAAGTCACGGGCAACGAAAACCCCTTCTACGAGTACTACGATGAAGTGCTTGAGATTCTGCACGAGCATGACGTGACCATCAGCATCGGCGATGCTATGCGCCCCGGCTGCAACTACGATGCCACCGACGCAGGCCAGATTTCCGAGCTTATCGAGATCGGCAAGCTCACCAAGCGCGCTTGGGATGCCGGTGTGCAGGTAATGGTGGAGGGCCCAGGGCACATGGCGTTGGACGAGATTCCCGCCAACATGAAGATCCAGAAGCGCCTGTGCCATAACGCCCCCTTCTACGTGCTGGGCCCGCTGGTAACCGACATTGCGCCGGGCTACGACCACATCACCTCCGCTATCGGTGGCGCGGTGGCGGCATCGTGCGGTGCCGACTTCCTGTGCTACGTAACGCCTGCCGAGCACTTGCGCCTGCCCGATGCCGATGATGTGCGCGAAGGCCTGGTGGCAACCAAGATTGCCGCCCATGCCGCCGACATTGCCAAGGGCATTCCCCATGCTCGCGACATCGACAACCGCATGAGCGATGCGCGCCGCCGCATGGACTGGGAGGAAATGTTCAGCCTTGCCATCGACCCGGTAAAGCCGAGCAAGTACTTTGAAAGCGCGCCGCCTTCAACGGAGGGCACTTGCACCATGTGCGGCAAGATGTGCGCGGTTCGCACGGTGAACAACATCATGGACGGCCTCACCATCGACCTGGGCGAGGAAATGGCCGACAAGTAACGTATACAAGGCGGCTGCCGGGTTTGGCGGCCGCCTTGCTTTTTTGGTCGGGGATGCTGGGTATCCAAAAGGGACTGTCCCCATCGGATGCCCTCTCCGTTAAGCAAGGAGGAGCTATGAGAACCGCATTGACTATTGCCGGATCCGATTCCAGCGGGGGAGCGGGAATCCAGGCGGATATCAAAACCATGAGCGCCTTGGGGGTGTATGCCGAATCGGTTATCACGGCGCTTACCGCCCAGAACACCACTGGCGTGCAGGGCGTGGCGGCGACGGAGCCTGAGTTCATATTGCTCCAGATGGAAAGCGTGTTCTCCGACATCCGCCCCGATGCGGTGAAGATCGGCATGCTGCCCACGGCAGAAGCGGTGCGTGCGGTGGCGCGTGGCTTGCAGCGTTTCGAGGCGCAGAACGTGGTGCTTGATCCGGTTATGGTGGCAACCAGCGGAGCCGCCCTTTCGGAGGCACCGGCGGTTGAGGCTCTGCTCGAGCTGTTGCCCCAGGCAACCGTGGTAACGCCCAACATCCCCGAGGCGGAAGTGCTTTCAGGCGTGAGAATAGCCGCCAAGGAAGACATGCTGGCAGCGGCATATGCCATTCAGAAGAAAGGCGCGCAGGCGGTGCTGGTGAAAGGCGGGCATCTGGCAGGCGAGGCCGACGATGCGCTGTTGGAGCCCGATGGCACGGTAACCTGGCTTTCGGCCGAACGCGTGGAAACGAAGAATACGCACGGCACGGGCTGCACGCTTTCCTCGGCGATCGCATCGTATTTGGCAAAAGGGGAAAGCTTGAAGCGGGCAGTGGCCCTTGCCAAGCAATACCTTACCCAGGCCATCAAGGAAAACCCTGGGTTGGGAAAGGGTAATGGCCCGGTAAATCATCTGTTCGGCATAGGCTAGGCTGCAGGCTGTTTAGCGATGCAGCGTATTATTGCAGCATGTTCGATATGCGCTCGATGGGGGGCGAGTTAGATTGGGGCAGTGCTTATGCAAGCGCGTTTGCCCAAAGGAAGCTCTTCCTCTCGAATGCGTGCAGTTTCTTTAGGGTTTAAGGCGGGAAGCCGATGGGAAATTCTCGCTTCTACAAATGACCAAGCTTCTTCGCAAGTGCGAGCAGCGCTTCGCGTTCGGGCTCAACTTTCTCGTTGGCTACGGTGTTGAACAGCTCTTTCAGGACGAGCCCCACTTGCGGGCCCTGTGGTATGCCCAGGGAAACGAGGTCGGAGCCGTTAACCGGCAAGTCGGCAAGCGAAAGAACCTGCCCTTCGTCAACCATCTTGTTGAACAGGTTTTCCGCGTCATCGATTTTCTGGATCCATTTCGTTGCGCGTTTCGCCTTCCCCTGCGCATCGCCGCGCATCAGGTCGCAGAGCGCATGGAACAGCTGCTCGTCGTGCTCGACCAGTGCGTAGAGCTTGCGCACGCTTCTGGGGGTTGGCTCTGGCCTGCTGCCGTGGTAGCGCACCAGCAGCTCAAGGTCGTGTTGCATCTTCCTGCTGAAGCGCAGGATCTTTGCGGCTTCGCGCACGTGGCGCACGCTTGCCACCGGATGGTTCGGCATATGCCCCAGGTTGTCGGCCCCGATGAAAAAGGTGTCGGGTTTGCCGGAATCATGGAACAGCGCCGCCCAGCGAACCAGGGGGTAGGCGGGAGTTGCCTCCACCACGGCGGCGGTGTGCTCCCATACGTCGAAGACGTGCCAGGGATTGTGCTGGTCAAAGCCCTTCATGCGCTTGATGCAGGGGACGATGTAGGAAAGCTCGTCGGTGAAGCGCAGCAGGGTTTGCCGCACGGCTTTGCCGCAAAGGAGCTTTTCCAGCTCTTGGCGCAGACGTTCACCGGCAACTTCGGAAAGGGCCGGGGCGTGCTTGCATATCGCCGCTTCCGTGTCGGGCGCTATCCAGAACCCCAGCTGCGAAGAAAAGCGCATGGCGCGCAGCACGCGAAGGGCGTCCTCCTGCAAACGGGTGTCTGGATCGTTCACGCAGCGGATTACCTTGTTGGCCAAATCGTTCTGCCCATCGAATGGGTCCACTAGGCCACGAACAGGGTGAAAGGCCATGGCGTTGATGGTGAAATCGCGTCGTGCCAGGTCTTCTTCGATGGTGTTCACGAACAGAACGCTGTCGGGATGGCGATGGTCGGTGTACGCTCCCTCGGTGCGGAAGGTGGTTACCTCTATGGGCTCGCCTTGGCATACCACGGTTACCGTTCCATGCTGCGTCCCCGTTTCGTGGACCGCCATGCCGCAGGCCAAACACGCCTTTCGCGTTTGCTCCCATCGGGCGTTGGTGGCTATGTCGGCATCGTGGGGCGCAACGCCGCGAAGGGCGTCGCGCACAAAGCCGCCAACCAGCCATGCTTCGAACCCCTGTGCCTCAAGCGCATCGATAACGGCGCACACCGATCCGGGAAGCTCGGCGAGCATTCCGTAGGCTTCGATATGTGGCGCATCTTTTAGTGGCATGGTTCCCGAATCTGTTGTTTCCAGCTTGTTTCAGTATACGGCTTCGGCCTTTTCCCGTGCGCTTTTGCTTGCTTGCGGTTGTGCGGAACAGGGTCAACGGAATGCCGGTTCTTATGAGCGCTTTCGCATATCTTTCGAACCTTGTAGCGTAAAATCAGTCGATGAAACAGGTAAGTGCCAACGTGCTTAGGCGCAAAAGGGGTTGCCATGATCGATGAAGTGCATATTCGCAATGTAGCGTTGATACGCGAGGCCTCGTTTGCGCCGAGCCCTGCGCTTACGGTGATAACCGGTGAAACCGGTACGGGCAAAACGGCCTTGCTGAACGCCTTGAAGATTCTGGTGGGCGAGCGCGCCGGCGCTTCTCTTGTTCGCGAGGGCTGCGAAGAGGCGCAGGTTGAAGGGCGCTTCGTTGGCGAGGGCCTTCCGGAAGACGGTGCGGTGGTTGCGCGCCGCATCGGGGCGCAGGGCCGTAGCCGCGTCTCCATCGACGGCTCCCTTGCCTCGGTGAAAGAGCTTTCCGGCGGGCTTGGCCAGAGCGTCGATCTGTGCGGGCAGCATGAGCATCAGCGTTTGCTCTCGGTGGCATATCAGCGTGCGCTGCTCGACGAATGGGGCGCAAGCGAGATTGCTGCTCCCTTGGCGGAATATCGTGCGTGCCTGCAAAAGGCAAACGATGCAGCTGCCGAGCTCGCGCGCTTGCAGGAGCTGGAATCGGCTGATGCCGTTGAGCTTGACCGGGCGCGTTTCGCCTTGGAGCAGATAGGCAAGGCCGACCCGCAGCCCGGTGAGTACGAAGAGCTCATGGAGCGCATGCCGCGCCTTGAGAACGCCGAGATGCTGGTGAACGAGGCGGTTTCGGCTCAGCGCAGCTTGGCCGGTTCGGGCGGGGCGGTGGAACAGCTCGAGGCGGCCCTTTCCTCGCTCGATCGCATCGCTGCGGTTGATTCTTCCATAGAGCCTGTTCGAAAGCTTGTTCGCGAGGCCTTCTTTTCGCTTGAGGACGTGGGACGCGAGCTTAATGCCTATAGGGACGGCGTTGACTTCCCTCGCGAGGAGCTGGAGGCGGCGCAGGATCGCATCGCCGAGCTTCAGGGGCTTATGCGCGGTTTCGGTCCCCGCATGGAAGATGTGCTGGCGCAGCGTGCCGAGGCGGAAGAGAAGATCCGCGAGTACGAGGGTCGCGACGAGCTGATCGCCCAGGCGCAAAAGGCCCTCGATACGGCGGAGGGGACATTGGCTGGCGCGGCGGATGCTTTGGCGCAGGCTCGCGGCAAGGTGGTGCCTCGCTTCATCGATGCCGTTCAAGCGCAGATGGCGCGCCTGGAAATGCGCGGTGCGCGCTTGGAGGCAAGCGTTCAGGACCTGCCGCGAAGCCAGTGGGACTCGTGGGGCTCGCAGTCGTTCGAGCTGCTGTTTGCGGCGGGGGACGGGCTGAAGGCGCAACGCTTGGGCAAAATCGCATCGGGCGGCGAGATGAGCCGCGTGATGCTGTCCCTGAAAGTGGCTTTGGGCGAATGCGACCAAGTGGATACGCTGGTGTTCGACGAGATCGATGCCGGTGTGGGCGGCAGCACGGCTCGCGCTCTTGGCGCGGTGCTGCGCGATTTGGCGAAAACCCATCAGGTTATCGTGGTAACGCATTTGCCCCAGGTGGCGGTGTGCGGCAACGCTCATTACAAGGTGTCGAAGTCGGACGACGCCCTGCCGGAAACCAGCCTTGCGTCCATCACGGGCGAAGCGCGCGTGGCAGAGATCGCCCGCATGCTGGCAGGCGAGGTCACGGAAACCTCGCTTGCCCACGCCGCCGAGCTGCTGGGTGAGCAGGGGTAATATCGCACGTCTAACAGGCAGGCTCTGGGCGGCACAGGGCGGTGAAGGGTTCTCTGAAAGCAATTCCTGTTTGATTTTCCAAGGGAAAATCTTCATCAAATGCATGAAGCAGCGACCGCACGAAAGGAACGGCCTTTGCATTGCAAGGGCCGTTCCTTGAGCAGGGTAGCGGGAATCCCTGAACTGCCCTGCGCCGCCCAGAGCCGGACGAGAGGATTTGAATCATATGTCCGAATATCAAGCTATATTGCAGCAGCCAGCCGATGGGCGCGTGCCGGTTATCGGGTGCCATCTTTCTTCGGCGAAGGGGTATGCGGCCATGGCGAAAACCGCAGCCTCCATCGACGCCAACACGTTTGCCTTCTTCACGCGCAATCCGCGTGGTGGCAAGGCGAAGGCGATAGACGACGCCGACTTGCAGGCGTTTGCCGAAGAGGTTGCGCATGCGGGCATCGGGCGTATCGTGGCGCATGGCTCGTACACGGTTAACCCGTGCGCGGCGAAGGAGCAGGTGCGCGCATTCGCCTTTCAGGCGTTGGCGGAGGACTTGCAACGCATGGAGCGCACGCCGGGCCAGCTGTTCAACATCCATCCCGGCTCGCACGTGAAGCAGGGCGCCCAGAAGGGCATCGAGCTTATCGCCGAGGTGCTGAACGCAGTGCTTGCACCGGAGCAAACCACCACGCTGCTGCTTGAAACCATGGCCGGGAAGGGCACGGAAGTGGGCCGCAGCTTCGAGGAGCTTGCCGCCATCATCGAGCGGGTTGAGCTCGACAGCCATGTGGGGGTGTGCCTCGACACGTGCCATGTGTGGGATGCCGGCTACGACATCGTGAACGATCTAGACGGCGTGCTTGAGGAGTTCGACCAGGTCATCGGCCTTGAAAGGCTGCGCGCGCTGCACATCAACGATTCCCTGAATTCGCTTGGCGCGCACAAAGACCGTCATGCGCGCATCGGCGAGGGGCGCATTGGCAGCGAGGCTCTGGCCGCAGTGGTTGCCCACCCGCAGCTCAGGGGGCTTCCCTGCATCCTTGAGACGCCTAACGAATTGCCCGGATATGCGCAAGAGATTGCGTTTTTCCGTTCTTGCGTTGGGTAAGGCGATTGTTTACCATGAACGGGTCTTAACAATTTCCCCTTAACAGCATAGTTGCAGGTGCCCTATTTCCTTGGGCGGCGTGTACCTGCATGGTTATTCATCTCTTTTAAGGAGGATCCAGTGAAATTCTTTCTGGACACTGCAGATCTCGATGAGACCGAAGAGGCAGCAAGCTGGGGTGCGTTGGCTGGCGTAACCACCAATCCGTCCCTGTACTCCCGCATCGGCGGAAAGCTGTCCGACTTCCACAACCACATCAAGCGCATTTGCGACATCGTCGGCCCCGACTGCCCGGTTTCCGCCGAGTCCGTTGCCATGACGCGCGAAGAGCTTATCGCCGATGGCCGCGAGCTTGCCGCTATCGCTCCTAACGTTGTTGTGAAGATCCCCACCATGGTAGAGGGCCTTGCCGCAACGCATGCGCTCGCCGCTGAGGGCATCCCGGTGAACATGACGCTGTGCTTCAGCGTTCCCCAGGCTCTTCTGGCCGCTCGCGCAGGCGCACGCTACATCAGCCCCTTCATCGGCCGTTTCGACGATATCTCCGAAGACGGCCTCGATCAGGTGGCAAACATCGTTGCCGCCCTGAACAACTACGACTTCACGAAGAACACCGTGAACGGCGAGCAGGTTGAGGTTATCGCCGCTTCCATCCGCAGCGCCAACCATGTAACCCAGGCAGCGCTCATGGGTGCCGACATCGCAACGGTTCCCTTCGGCGTCCTGAAGAAGATGGTTCAGCATCCGCTGACCGATCGTGGCCTTGAGGCATTCCTTAAGGACTGGGAGAAAGTCCAGAACGCATGAGTGATGCAGAAGTAGTCGAAGAGTCTGCGCCCGAGGAAAAGAAGCCGGCACGCACTACGCGCCGTCGCACGGCGAAGGCCTCCGACAAGCAGGAGGGCGCGGCAGCGGCCGCTCCCTCCGATTCTGCCGAGGCGAACCCGGCCGCCAGCGAGGAGGCTTCTGCCGAGGAAAAGCCGAAGCGCCGCAGGGCAAGCAGGAAAAAGGCCGAAGAGGCTCCCACCGAAGCTGCGGCCGCCGAACAGCCGGCCGATGAAAAGCCTGCCAAGCCGAAGAGGGCAGCAAAGAAGGAAGAGTCCCAGGCAGAGCCGGCGGAATCTTCCCAGGCAGAGGCTCCTGCCGAAGCCGAGGCCAAGCCCAAGCGTACCCGCAAGGCAAAGGCCAAGAAGGCAGAAGATTCGGCGGCTGAAAACGCGCAGGAGCCTGCAGCTGAAGCTCCTGTTGAATCCGAGCCTGCCGAAAAGCAGGAAGCAGGGGAAGCACCCAGCAACTCCGAGCAGCCTTCCGGCGAAAAGAGCTCAGGCGATCGCGACGAGCACGACGACCGCGAAGAGCGCAAGGGCCGCCGTCAGCGCAAGCAGCGTCAGCAGAAGAACGGCAACGGCCATCAGAAGAACGACCGTGGCGACCGTAACGATCGTCAGAAGAACGACCGTTACCACAACAACCGCCGTCAGCATCAGCAGAACAGGCGCGAGCCGGTAGTGCCCCAAACCTCCAAGGAAGAGCTTGCCAAGCTCAAGGTTGCCGAGCTGCGCGAAAAGGCGCAGGAGCTCGAAATCGAGTTCAAGGGCCTGAAAAAAGCCGAGTTGGTAGAGGCTGTGTTCGCTGCCAGCGTGAAGGCGGAGGGCTTCGAAGAAGTAAGCGGTATCCTCGATGTGCTTTCCGATGGATACGGCTTCCTGCGCACCAACGGCTATCTCCCCAGTGAAAAAGACGTGTATGTGGGTACCTCCACCATCCGTCGCAACCATCTTCGCAAGGGCGATTACCTTACCGGCCAAACCCGTCCGGCGCGCCCGAAGGAGAAGTTTGCTGCCCTGCAGCGCATCGACACGGTGAACGGTACTCCGCTCGAAGAGTTGGGCAAGCGTGTGCGCTTTGCCGATTTGACGCCTGTTTTCCCTGATGAGCGCTTGGTTCTTGAGCACGGTCGCTCTTCCATCACCTCGCGCGTCATCGATTTGTGCGCTCCTATCGGCAAGGGCCAGCGTGGCCTTATCGTCTCGCCCCCGAAGGCTGGCAAAACCACGATCTTGAAGGACATCGCCGCTTCCATTACGGCGAACAACCCGGAAGTTCACCTGATGTGCCTGCTGGTCGACGAGCGCCCTGAGGAAGTTACCGACATGGAGCGTTCCATCCATGGCGAGGTCATCTCCTCCACGTTCGATATGCCGTGCGAAAACCACGTTGCGGTTTCCGAGATGGTTATCGAGCGCGCAAAGCGTCTGGTGGAAAACGGGCGCGACGTGGTTATCCTGCTGGATTCGCTTACGCGCTTGGCGCGCGCCTACAACTTGGCACAGCCGGCATCGGGCCGTATCCTTTCCGGCGGCGTCGACTCTACGGCGCTGTATCCGCCCAAGAAGTTCTTGGGTGCTGCCCGCAACATCGAAGGCGGCGGCAGCCTTACCATCTTGGCTTCGGCCCTTATCGAAACGGGTTCGAAGATGGACGAGGTTATCTTCGAGGAGTTCAAGGGCACGGGCAACATGGAAGTGAAGCTCGATCGCTCGCTGGCAGAGCATCGCATCTTCCCGGCAATCGACCCGGTGGCTTCGGGCACTCGCCGCGAAGACTTGCTGCTCGATCCGCAGGAAGCGCCGCTTATCTGGGCGGTGCGTCGCGTTCTTGCCAACCGCAACAACGTGGAACGTGCCATGGATTCGCTTATCAAGTCGCTTAAGCAGACCAACGACAATCAGGAATTCCTCATGCGTGCCGCAAAGAAGGCGCAGCAGGGCAGGCATTTCGACGATAACGCACCCATCGAGATTTAGAAGTTGCGCCGTTCCCGGAACGGCGCAACGTTTAGTTGCCTTTGCACCCACCAAGGCGGCGCTCGCTGTTTGGTCTGATAATGCGAGTTTTTCGATATGTCTTGTAATTCGAGCGCGCTATCGTGCTGCTTTGTTCTCGTAACGTATAATTACGGAAAACTTTTTGGAACCCTGCCTTTCGGCGGGGTTTTGCCATGTATGAACGTTTTGCTTTTTTGGGAGGGCATGTGCCTGAAGAACCGTTTTCTCCGCAGCAGGGCGGCCCCACGCCGCCGGTTGGGTACGGCCAGCCGCTGCCGCAGCAGGGCGCTTCCGCGCCGCAGCAGCAAGCTCAGCCTGCTTCTCAGCCGATACCGCCGAACCCGGGCCAGCCTGTCGTTGCCGCCCGGAAGCCGCATGGCTGGATCGTCGCTATCGTCGCTGTCGTTGCGGTGCTTGTTGCCACGCTGTTCGGTATCGGATCGTGCACGGCCGCTGTTTCCGGTTTGGGAAGCTCAAACGCTGCCGAGGCAGTTTCGCTTTCTCCCAACACGGTGGCGGTTATCGACATCGACAGTACCATCCAGTACGACGGAACCGCCAACAGCCCCGATGGCTTGAAGCAGCAGCTGGACAAGGCTGCGCAGGATGGCAAGATCATCGCGGTGGTGCTGCGTGTCAACTCAGGCGGCGGCGTTGCTACGGCGGGCGAGGAGATGTCGGCGTACGTGAAGGAGTTCCGTGAGAGCGCCGGCAAGCCCGTGGTGGTCTCAAGTGCTTCCACCAATGCCAGTGCCGCGTATGAGATTTCCAGCCAAGCCGACTACATTTTCACGGCACGTACCACGGCCATTGGCGCCATCGGCACAGCCATGCAGTTGGTGGATTATTCAGGTCTTATGAGCATGTTGGGAATCTCCACCGATGACATAACCTCGGCGGAAAGCAAGGACTCAACCTACGGCACGCGCAAGCTCACGGACGAGGAACGCGCCTACTATCAGGCGCAGGTGGACCAAATCAACGAAACGTTCATCCAGAATGTGGCCGATGGTCGTAACATGTCTACCGAAGAGGTACGTGCCTTGGCAACGGGCTTGACGTTCACGGGCGTCGACGCGGTGAAAAACGGCCTGGCCGACGAGATCGGCACAAAGGAAGATGCCGTCAAGTATGCCGCCAAGCTCGCGGGTCACGAATCCGATTACGCAACGGCGAACCTCAAGCAGGACACCTCGGACGACATTTCCGCCCTGCTTGACCTGGTATCTGAAAGCAAGTCTATTTCCGCCGATCAGCTGGCATCGGCGTTGAAGGAGTTGGAGAGCAATGGCTCCGTCGCACAATAAGAAAGAACCTATCGAGTGGCCTAAACGAGCCGTGGTAACGGCTGGTATGCCGTACGGCAACAAGTCGCTCCATTTCGGCCACGTGGGCGGCGTGTTCGTCCCCGCCGACTGCTATGCGCGCTTCCTCCGCGATCGCATCGGCTCTGAGAACGTGGTGTTCGTTTCCGGCACCGACTGCTTCGGCTCGCCCATCGAAGAGGGTTATCGCAAGGAAGTGGAAGCGGGCACGTTCGAGGGAACGTTGGAAGATTACGTGCGCCGCAACCACGACCGTCAGAAGGCAACGCTTGATGCCTACGATATCAGCCTCGACGTGTACGAGGGCAGCGGCCTGGGTCACTGCGGCGAGGTGCATCGCTCCATTTCCGCGGCATTCGTGAAGCGCCTCTACGATAAGGGATTCCTCCATCTGGAAAGCACCCTTCAGTTCTACGATGCCCAGGAGGGCATGTTCCTGAACGGCCGTCAGGTAGTAGGCCATTGTCCCGTTCAGGGCTGCAAGAGCGAGAAGGCCTATGCCGACGAATGCGACTTGGGCCATCAGTACGACCCTGTTGACTTGATCAATCCCATTTCCTCGGTTTCCGGCACCGTGCCCGAAATGCGCGAGGTGCGCAACTGGTACTTCGATTTGCCGGGTTTGGCCGACGTGGTGCGCGATTACGTCGACTCCCTTGAGGGCGACCCGTGCATCCGCCCGGTGGTAACCAAGACCATCAAGGAGTTTTTGGTGCCGCCCATCATCTACATCAAGGTTGAGCTGTACGACGAGTACTTGAAGATTGCCGACAAGCTGCCTAAGCACGTGTACCGCGATGCTGCCAAGGGCAAGCAGAGCTTCGAAATCGAGTTCGAGAACGTTTACGATCGCGACAAGGCCCGTACGGTGCTGGCGGAGGCGAATATCCGTTTCCGCACCGGCAAGGCGCTGGTCCCGTTCCGCATTTCCGGCAACGTGGAGTGGGGCGTGCCCGTTCCCGAGATCGAAGGCGTTGACGGCCTTACGGTTTGGTGCTGGCCCGAAAGCCTGTGGGCCCCGCTTTCCTTCACCATGGCCCGCAACGACGACCGCGGCCTTTCGCGCGCGGCGTGGCGCTCGTTCTGGTGCGATAAGGACGCAACGGTGTACCAGTTCATCGGCCAGGACAACCTGTATTTCTACGGCGTTGCCCAGCCGGCTTTGTTCGCTGCGCTGCAGGAGAACCAGCCGGTGGTTGCCGACGCTCCCGAAGGCGAGCTGCAGCAGACGAAGCTCATCGCCAACCACCACATCCTGTTCGGCGACAAGAAGGCCTCTTCTTCCGGCGCGGTAAAGCCTCCTACGGCCGATGAGCTTCTGGAGCATTACACCTCCGAGCAGCTGCGCGCCCACTTCCTGGCATTGGCGCTCGACCAGAAGTCGGTTGGTTTCAAGCCGAAGATCTTCGAGCCCGACGAGGAAAAGCGCAACGATCCGCGCGTAGCCGACCCGGCGCTTAAGGAAGGCGCGTTGCTTACCAAGGTGTTCAACCGCCTGGCTCGCAGCTGCTTCTACGAGGCGGCGAAGAACTTCGAGGGCTACATGCCCTTGGGCGCGGTAAGCTCGGACGTGCTCGCCAAGGTGAACAAGACCATGCACAAGTACGAAGAGCTGATGTACCACGTCGACCTGCATTCCGTTATGGCGTTGATGGACGAGTTCATCCGCTATGCCAACAAGTACTGGTCGAGCGGCATCAAGCAGGCGGAGACGAACGAAGACGAAGAGGCGCGTCGTCAGGTTCTCATCGACTCGTTCTACCTGCTGCGCATCTCCACGCTGCTGATGCACCCGGTGGTGCCGCGCGGTACCGAGCGCATCTGCGACTACCTGAACTTCGAGTTCGAGGATTTCTTCAGCTGGAACTACGATTTCGACAGCATGGAAGAGCTGTGCAACGCTATGGAGCTTGACGAGCACCGTCATCGCGTGCGCGATCTGCCCCCGCGTACCGACTTCTTCAAGTTCCATCCCAGCCAGATCAAGAAGAAGTAACCTTGCCTTGTAAACGCCCTGCTTTGCGGGGCGTTTTTCTTATGCCGAGGCAGGAGAGAGCGGGTAGCGCGGGGGAGCGGCAATCGGTGGGGCTGCTTTTGACGGCACGACCGGCGCTCGGCTTTGCTCCGCCAAACCGCCAGGGCGGATGGAGCGGCTTTGGCGGCCGTTAGCTCAGTTGCTCTCTTGTGGAGGAATAGGGAAGGTGCTGCAAACCAGTTGTGCGATCACCTTTCTGCGCTATACTAAATAGGCTTATCTCGTCTTGGTCGGAAACCAAGGCATAGTAAGGAGAACCAATGAAGAAAGATATCCATCCCGAGTACGTTGACTGCACGGTAACCTGCACCTGCGGCAACACCTTCCAGACTCGCTCCACGAAGCCGGAGATTCGCGTTGACATCTGCAACGCTTGCCATCCGTTCTTCACGGGCCAGCAGAAGCTGATCGACTCTGGCGGACGCGTACAGCGCTTCGCTAACAAGTTCGGTGCTGCTACCGAGGCTGTTGCTGCTCGCGAAGCTGCCAAGAAGGCAGAGCGCGCTGCTGCTGTTGAGGCTGCAGAGGCTGCCAAGAAGGCAGAGCGCGAGGCTAAGGCTGTTGCTAAGGCTGCTCGTGCTGCTGAGTATGCCAAGAAGGCTGAAGAGGAAGCCGCTAAGGCTGCCGCAGAGGCTGAGGCTGCTGCTGTTGTTGCCGAAGGCGAAGCAGAAGAGGCTGCTGAAGAGGCAGTTGCTGCTGAGGTTGAGGCTACCGAGACCGCTGCTGAATAGCATTTAGCTATTACGGATTCGGCAAAGGCGTCCGCATTATGCGGGCGCCTTTTTTTCGTTGCGCCGTTAACCAGGCGTTTCTTGCTGTGCGATGATATTCTCCGTATCCTGAAACCGTAACTTGAAGAAGGGGAGGCTGGGGAAATGGACAAAACGGCATTTCATTCGCTTACGTACGGCATGTACTTGGTTAGCTCGCTGAAAGGAGGCAAGCCGGTAGGTTGCGTGGCAAACACGTTTGCGCAGGTAACGAGCAGCCCAGCGCAGGTGAGCATTGCGTTGAACAAGGATAATTTCACTACGCAAGGCGTGCGCGAAGCAGGCGCTTTCGAGGTGACGGTGCTCGATCAATCAGCCTCGATGGATCTTATCGGCGCATTCGGCTTTCACTCAAGCGCGGATACCGACAAGTTCGCAGATTTCGAAACTGCAACATCGGCCCAGGGCATTCCGTATGTAACGCAGCAGGCATGTGCCCATTTTTCGGCAAAGGTGGTGCAGGAGGTTGAGCTCGGCAGCCACATTTTGTTCATTGGCGAAGTGGTTGATGCCGATTCGCTTGCGGGAAAAGAACCTATGACGTATGCCTACTACCATCAGGTCAAAGGAGGCAAAACTCCCCCGAAGGCGCCGAGCTACAACGAAGAATCGCCTGCTGAATCTGCCTCAGACGATCCTGCCGCTGGTCGTACGTTTGCCTGGCAGTGCACCATATGCGGCCATATCGAATACGTCGATGAGCTGCCCGAAGATTTCACCTGCCCCATCTGCGGCGTAGGCCGTGAACTTTTCGAACGTATTGAGCTTTGATGCTCTAGAATGTTCTTTTCTGCGAAACGCCCCGATTTAGCCTAGCTGGTCGGGGCGTTTCGTTATCATGGCGCAAGAAGAGAAAGGACAAGCCCTATGAACGTAGAGCTTTTGCAATACCCTGAAGATCCCGAACGCGCCGTGGCCACGGCGGCTCGCTTGTGCTATGCGCCTGTCGGTGCCACTGAGCTTATGGAAACCATGCCGCCAGAGCGCGTGCAAAGCGTGCTTTCCACCATCATGAAGTCGGGCCATTTCTCCACGTTGGAACACGTGAGCTATACCTTCGCGGTGGACGGGGTTTCCCGTGCGCTTACCCATCAGCTGGTGCGCCATCGCTTGGCAAGCTTCAATCAGCAGTCGCAGCGCTATGTGAAGTTTTCGGGCGATGTCGAGATGGTTAAGCCCCCTACGGTTTCTGCGGATGAGGAAACCTCCCAGGTGTTCGATGAAGCCATCAAAGCCGCAACCGATGCTTATCACAAGCTCCTTGAAGCAGGTGTTCCCGCAGAAGACGCCCGCTACCTTCTGCCCAATGCCGCGGAAACGAAGATCGTCATCACGATGAACATCCGCGAGCTGCTTCACTTCCTGAGCTTGCGTTGCTGCAACCGTGCTCAATGGGAGATTCGCGAGCTTGCCAACCGCATGCTTGAGCTTGTTCGCCCCACGGCGCCGTATATTTTCATGGATGCCGGCGCGCCTTGCGTGCGCGGTGCATGCCCTGAAGGCAAAATGACCTGCGGAAATCCTTATCCGAAAGTAGTAAGGGAGTAGTTTTTCCCTATGGGAAACAATCTGAAACGAGCATTTACCGAAGACGGCCAGCGCCGCACTCATATCGGTGGCCAGGCGCTTATCGAAGGCGTTATGATGCGCGGCAAGCTGAATTGGGCGGTGGCTGTTCGCGAGCCTGATGGGCATATGCACTCCGAGGAGCATCCTCTGTCCAAGAAGGGCAAGCGCGCCAAGTGGCTTTCCTGGCCTTTGGTGCGTGGATGCGTGGCGCTGGTCGATTCCCTGGTTTTAGGCTACAAGGCGCTTGAGATTGCCGCCAACCATGCCTATGCCGATGAAGGCGAGGAAACCGAAGCCGTTGCCGAGGAAGTGGCAGCGGGCGGCTTGTGCATCGATGGCGAGTTCGACAACTCGGCGTACGTTGCAGCCGATCAGCACGGCGAAAGCCATGATGCTGCCGCCCAGCATGAGGCTCCCGTTGCCGCCGCCGTCTCCGAGGGCCCTTCTGCCCCTGCATCGGAAACTGTTTCCGCTTCGGGCGAAAGCGAGCGCCCTTTCTCGTGGAAATATGATTTCGGCCGCCCTGATACCATGATCGACGCATTGGGCGCGCAGCGCACCCTTGAGGTGGTAACCGAGCCTGCCCGGCCCGCTGCTCCCGAGGAGCGCCAAGCCGAGCTCGCCAAGTCGGAGTCCTCTGCCAGCTGTCAGGCTGAGCAATCGGAAAGCCCCAAGGAAGACGAAGAGCCTTTCTTTGGAAAGGCGGAGATGGCCGTTTCCTTGGTGATGGGGCTGGTTTTGGGCGTTGCCCTGTTCATTTTCCTCCCTGCGTTCGCCTCGAACGTGCTGGTGGGCGAATACGAAACGGCTCCGCTTGCGTGGAACATCGTCGACGGCGTGATGCGCGTGGCGATATTCGTGTTCTACGTGTGGCTTATCGGGCGCATGAAGGACATCAAGCGCATGTTCTCGTACCACGGTGCCGAGCACAAAACCATCCACTGCTACGAGCATGGGCTGGAGCTTACGCCCGAAAACGCCCGCAGCTTCCCGCGCCTGCATGTGCGCTGTGGCACGGCGTTCCTCATCATGGTCATGATCATCGCCATTCTGGTGTACACGGTTATTCCGCTGAACCTGCTTATCGAAGGGTGGGGAATCAGCGGCCCGGCGGCGTTTGCCCTGCTTATCGTGGTTCGCATTGCGTTGATGCCCCTTATTGCGGGCATATCGTACGAGATCACGGTGAAATGGGCAGGCAGCCACCCCGAAAACCCGCTGGTGCGTGTGGTACTGTGGCCCGGCATGCAGATGCAACGCATTACCACCAACGAGCCCGACGATTCCATGCTCGAATGCGCCATCGAAGCCATGCGTCTTGTGGTAGAGCGCGAAGAGGCGGAAGCTGCGCGACCCGGTTCGGCCTAATAGGGTCCATGACATGAGCATCCCCTGTCAGTTTCTCTAAAACCCGATTGCGCGAAAGGAGCACCTTACCTCCGACTTCGACAAGAAAAAGCTCGATTGCTCGGCAGCGGAATTCATCACCATCGACGAAGGTCTGTGCGTCCAGATGATGCACGTTGGCCCCTACGATGATGAACCCGCAACTGTGGCGCAGATGGATGAGTTTCTTGCCCAAAACGGCTATGTAAACGATATGGGTACTTCCCGATTTCATCACGAAATCTATCTGTCCGACGCAAGGCGAACAGCTCCCGAAAAGCTGAAAACCGTAATCTGCCATCCCATCAAGTTGGTATAAGGCATATACCGCTTGTGAGTTACATAGTTCCGTAGCCCTTTTCCAGGAGGTTGGAGCGTAGCAGCATCCTCTTCCTCTCCGCATCTTGCATCGAGATGCGGAGCCTTTTCCCGAGCTTGCTGCCAACGATGTGGGCAAGCTTATCAAGCTCGGCAGGATTGTTTACTTGGCGGCTTGCCACCGAAACCACGTGAACACCTAAGGCTTCCAGTGATGAGCGTCTGGCGGAATCGCGGTTAATCTTTTCTGCGCCTGAATGAAACATATCGCTGTCATATTCGAGTGCGAGTTTCGCATCTGGCCAAAAGAGATCGCACCTGAATTTTTCGTTGCTGATAGGCTCATTGAATTTCGGCATGGGTAAGCCGTACCCTCCTGAGTGCGAGGGGAGGCAGAGCAATAGCATTAACTGCGTTTCGCGAGGGGAAGCCGACCGGTTGGCGATGAACTTTGCTGCTTTACGGTAATTGCTACATCCCTTAAGCCCAGATATCCGCTCGCCAAATAGAAGGATGGATTCTGCTGTTGTTCTTGGATGGAGCTTAAGGAGGTCCGACTCTTTCGAGAGTGGGTCTATGGAATAGCCGCCACAAAGCTCGCAGCCTATTTCTGCAATCTCTGGAACGGAAAGGCTTTGGGCCATCTGCAGAAGGCAAAGCTCGGGTCGTGCAAGGTAGATTTCTCTGCCCAGATCAAGGTAGCTGCGCTTGATGTGTTTACTCTCGATGTGGGTAGTGAAATTTGAATTGTTCCTTCTGTTTCTTTTCTCGCTAACAACTAAGTGGATTGGCCTTCCACAGATGCGGTGTTTTGCGATTTCGGATAAGGCCTCTACGTACGGGATGGACTTTGGACTTGGGACTGCTTGAGACTCTGCCTGCCTGCTGTCCCTGTCGTGAAGCTTCCAGTATTCGAGCGCTGAGTTGTATCCAATGAAGATATTCATAAGGGGCACTATGGCCCTTTAGCCTTAAATTTATGCGAAGGCGAACAAAAACTTGGTTTCTGCAAGGCTCCAATGAAGCGGTTAGCCTTGCCTTGCAGCGTAGTTGGCGCTCAAAACCAAGAAGCGGGTCTTGTTTGGCAAAATAATCGACTTGGGAACTGCCGGGGTAGCGCAAGCTCTGATATTGATGCGATTTATATTCTGTTTAATACACATATTTATATAAATTGTTGCTTATCTGTCTACTAGGCGGTTCTTTGCTGGAGCGACATCGTTCCCAAGCCGATTATTTTGCCACGAACCAGCCGTTTCTTGGTTTTGCGTCTCGTGGGGCACCTGCGGCAGGGCCCAGAAAGCCAAAGGCTGCGCACTCGGCGGCGTAAAGCGGCTCAGTTGTGCGGTTTTTCGCGATGCGCTGGGCAATTCGTGTATCCTGTGTGGTGCTGCGCGCGAGAGGGGCTCCAGGCGCAGCGGGCACGGCGATGGAGCCGTGCCGGAAGGCCGGCGCTTGGGAGGTGCCGGCGTAAATGGAGCAAATCCCCGCACACGTTAATAAGCAAATCGGGGTTAAACCGTGTGAATGGAAGCCGAGCTAAGGGCTCGGCAGAATAGGAGGAACCGCGTGAAACTGGTTGTTACCGAGAAGAACGACGCGGCTCAAAAGATCGCCGATCTGTTGGGCGCAACGAAGCCCAAAGCTGACAAAGTGTATTCAACTCCCGTTTATCGCTTCACCGTCGATGGTGAAGACTGGGTAACCATCGGCCTGCGAGGCCACATCCTCGAACCCGACTTCGCAACGGCGCTGGTGTACAAGAAGCGCGGCGGCTGGCGCGGCGTTTCCGCTGATGGGGAAGTTATGGAAGCCGATATCCCCAAGAGCTTGCCCCGGCCGCCGTTTAAAAAGAAGAAGCCCTTCACCGAAGACGGCGTAGAGCTCAAGGCATGGAAGATGGACGCGCTGCCGTACCTGGTGTACTCGCCCATCGAAAAGCGCCCCAAGGAAAAAGACATCATCCGCTCGCTGAAGAACTTGGCGAAGAAGGCCGATTCCATCGTTATCGCTACCGACTTCGACCGCGAAGGTGAGCTTATCGGTTCCGATGCGCTTTCGTGCATCCAGGAAGTGAACGACACCGCCCCGGTAAGCCGTGCGCGCTACTCTGCGTTCACCAAGGAAGAGATTACCCATGCGTTCAGCAACCTGGTAACGCTCGATACCAACCTGGCAAGCGCCGGCGCATCGCGCCAGGATATCGACCTTATCTGGGGTGCGGTGCTCACACGCTACTTAACCCTGGTGAAGTTCGCCGGCTATGGAAACGTGCGTTCCTCTGGCCGTGTGCAGACGCCTACGTTGGCGCTTATCGTTGCACGCGAACGCGAGCGTTTGGCTTTCGTGCCTGAAGATTATTGGGTCATCAAAGGCTCGTTCTACGAGGGCGAGGATGCCTTCGTTGCGCCGCATTCCACGGCACGCTTCAAGGAAGAAGCCAAGGCAAACGCCGCCATGGCGCATGTGGAGGGCCAAACCACGGCACGCGTTGCCTCCATCACCAAGCGCAAGCGCACGGTGGCGCCGCCGGTGCCGTTCAACACCACCAGCTTGATGGCCGCCGCCTCATCGGAAGGCCTAACGCCTGCGCGCACCATGCGTTTGGCGGAAAGCCTGTACATGGACGGCTACATCAGCTACCCCCGCGTAGACAACACCGTGTATCCCTCTTCGCTTGATTTGGCCGATACCGTGAAGAAGATCATGGGCAACCCCGCCTACACGCCGTACTGCAAGCAGCTGCTTTCCGGCGGTCCTTTGCATGCTACGCGCGGCAAGAAGGAAACCACCGACCATCCGCCTATCTACCCAACGGCCATGGCGACGCCAGAGAACCTGCCTGCCGCCGAGTACAAGCTCTACAACCTCATCGCTCGCCGCTTTCTGGCCACGCTTTCCGATGCGGCCATTGTTGAGGGCACGAAGGTGACGCTCGAAGTGGGTGGCGAGGAGTTCGTTGCCAAGGGCGACGTTCTGGTGAAGCCGGGATTCCGCGGCATTTACCCCTATGGCCTGAAGAAGGACGAGCAGCTCCCCGCACTGGAAGAGGGGCAGGAAATCGCCTTCAACGGCGCCACCTGCACGAAGGACCAAACCAAGCCGCCTGCCCGCTACTCGCAGGGCCGCCTGATCCAGGAGATGGAAAAGCTGGGCCTGGGAACGAAGTCGACCCGCCACTCCATCATCGAGCGTTTGTATGCGGTGAAGTACGTGCAGAACGACCCCATCGAGCCGAGCCAGCTGGGTATGGCGGTGTGCGATGCGCTCGACAAGTTCGCGCCGCACATCACGCACCCCGACATGACGGCAGAGCTGGAAGAGGAGATGGACAACATCGCCGAAGGCCAGAAGACCAAGGTTGAGGTGGTAACCAACTCGCGCAACCTGCTTTCCGAGCAGCTGGCGAACCTGCTTCCCCATTCCGAGGAAGTGAAGGACGCCCTGGCCGATGCGGTGGCGGCGGATGCTTACGTGGGTCCGTGCCCGAAGTGCGGCAAGGACCTGCAGCTGCGCTCCTCGCAGAAGACGCGCTCGATGTTCATCGGGTGCGCCGGCTGGCCGGATTGCGATGTGACCTACCCGCTGCCCAAGGGCAAGATCGAGGCGCTCGACGAGAAGTGCCCGGTATGCGGCATGCCCCAGATCAAGGTCACGGCGTTCCGCTCGAAGCCGCGCGTGCTGTGCATCGACCCGGAATGCGAAACCAACAAGGAGCCCGATCTGGAAGTGGGCATCTGCCCCACGTGCAAGGAAAAGGGCCTGGAAAAGAAGCTTATCGCGCGTAAGAACCCCCGTACGCTGAAGCGCTTTATCCGTTGCGAGAACTACGAGGAATGCGAAACCGGCTATCCGCTTCCGCAGTACGGCAAGCTCACCGCAACGCAGGAGGTATGCGAAAGCTGCGGCGCGCCCATGGTGATCGTCACCACGCAGCGCGGGCCTTGGAAGCTGTGCCCGAACTTCAACTGTCCTGCCAAGGAAGAGGCGGCGAAGAAGAAGGCGGAAAAGGCTGCGGCGAAGAAAACCGCGAAGAAGCCCGCCGCCAAGAAGAAGGCGGCGCCCAAGAAGGCCGCAGCCAAGAAAACAACTGCCAAGAAGGCATCTGCCAAGAAAACCGCTTCCGCCAAGGAAGAGAAGAAAGACGAATAAGCGAGAAGCGTCCCTTTTGGGGCGCTTCTTTTTTGCGCCCTGTGGGCTCTGAGCGCCGCAGGCGTTGCGCAGAGCGGGTGGGCGGCAGCTATGCGCATGCTGCTCTGGCGCACATTCCTTTTTCGTTGCCCGAAATAAAGAAAGAGTAAAATGGTTCCACGCGTGCTGCTCAAAGGCGCGCAACGAATCCAAACCGTTCAGGAGGAATAATGAGCAAGGTCACTATCGTAGGCGCAGGCAACGTTGGCGCAACTGCTGCGCACATCATCGCTTCCAAGAATCTCGCCGACGTCGTTTTGGTGGACGTGGCGGAGGGCCTGCCCCAGGGCAAGGCGCTCGACATGATGCACATGCGCTCGGTTGAGAAGTTCACCGTTAAGGTAACGGGCACCAACGACTATGCTCCTACCGCCGATTCCGACATCGTGGTGATCACCGCCGGCATCGCACGCAAGCCCGGCATGACCCGTGAAGACCTGCTGGGCGTCAACTCCGGCATCATGTCCTCCGTTATCGAGCAGGCCATGGCTGCCTCCCCGAACGCTATCTACATCTGCGTAACCAACCCCCTGGACGTTATGACCTACCTGGCATTCAAGAAGTCGGGCCTGCCCTCCAACCGCCTTATGGGCATGGGCGGCGTGCTTGACTCCTCCCGCCTATCCTTCGCTGTATGCGAAAAGCTCGGCTGCGACCCTGCCGACGTTACCGCATGGGCACTCGGCGCTCACGGTGAGGGCATGGTGTGCTGGCCTCGCTTCACCACGGTCAAGGGCACTCCCATCACCGAGCTTATGAGCGAAGAGGACATCGCCGAGGTTACCAAGCGTTGCACCAAGGGCGGCGCTGAAGTGGTCTCCTTCCTGAAGACGGGCTCTGCCTACTATGCTCCTGGCGCCTCCATCGCCAAGATGGTCGAGGCCATCCTCACCGACTCCAAGGAAGTCCTGAGCGTATGCGCCTATATCGACGGTCAGTACGGCTTGAACGACCTGTACATGAACATCCCCGTGCGCTTGGGCAAGGACGGCGTTGAGGAGATCGTCGAGTTCGACCTTACCCCCGAAGAGCTGGCTGCCCTGCAGGAATCTGCAGCCAGCGTTAAGAAGGGCCTCGAGAACCTTCCCGAATAAAGACAGAGCTTGCAAGGTGAGATCATGCTTACGGTAACCCCCGGCGATATCGAGGCGGCCCTGTTGCCGCTTATTCCGCAGCTGGCCACGCGCGTTCCCGACGACATCTTGTCGGGCTTGGTGGCTGCCCGCGAAACTGAGACTGGAGCCCGCGCGCGCATCGTTTTGGACCAGCTGGTGCAAAACGCCTGCGTTGCGGCAGACGATGGCGTGCCTATCTGCCAGGATACGGGCACGGTATGGGTATGCCTGGAGGCAGGCCCCGATGTGCTGGTTCCCGGCAACGTGTTTTCCCGCGTTAACAGCGCAGTTGCCCGAAGCTACATCGATGCGCGCTTGCGCAAGTCGGTGGTGAAGGACGCGCTGTTCAACCGTGACAACACGCAGGACAACACGCCCGCATTCTGCGAGGTGCACTTCGTGGAAGAGCCGGGGGTTTGCCGTTTGCATGTGATGCTGAAAGGCGGCGGCTCCGACAACGCCAGCCGCGTGGTGATGCTCACGCCCAGCGCCGGCAAGCAAGGCGTAATCGATACGGTTCTTGCATGCGTGCGCGAAAAGGCCGCCAATGCCTGCCCGCCTTTGGTGGTGGGCGTTGGCGTGGGCGCCACGTTCGACAAAGTCGGCGGCCTGGCCAAACGCGCGCTTATGCGTCCGCTTGGCACGGTGAACCCCGACCCCGATGCCGCTGCGTTCGAGGCTGAGATGCTCTCGGCGATCAACGCAACGGGAATCGGCGCTGGCGCCTTGGGCGGTCAGACCACGGCGCTGGGCGTGCGCGTCGCAACGGCCCCGTGCCATATCGCCGCGCTTCCGGTGGCCGTGAACATGAGCTGCTCCGCCACCCGCCGCGCCACCGTCGACGTTCCCACGCGTACCGTTGCGGCATTCGAAACGGAAGGGGAGTAGCCATGCCCGCCGATCCTATTCGCTTAACGCTTCCGCTTGACCCTGAAGAGGCTAAGGAGCTGCGCGCCGGCCAGGCGTGCCTGCTCTCCGGGCCCTTGTTCACGCTGCGCGATGCGGGCCATCAGCGTTTGCTGGCGGAGATGGGCAGCAGCGATAAGTTGCCCTACGGTCTTGACGGCCAGGCGATCTTCTATGCCGGCCCCACGCCTTCTGCTGCCGGGCGTCCGTTCGGCGCCATCGGCCCCACCACAGCATCGCGCATGGATTTTGCGGCGCCGCGTTTGATGGACTGCGGTCTGGCGGCAACCGTGGGAAAGGGTCATCGCTCTGAGGCGGTGCGCCAGGCCTGCATCGAAAACGGGGCCGTGTATTTCGTGGCTGTCGGCGGCGCTGCTGCGTTTCTTGCGAAGTGCATAGAATCGTGTGAAACCTTAGCGTATGATGACTTGGGTACTGAGGCTTTGAGAAAAGTCATCGTCTCTGATTTCCCCGTTTTCGTCGGCATCGACACGCTGGGCGGGGACATTTACTCTCTCGACTGATTGGAATAACGAGTGGCTGCTGCGCAGGATACGACCGTCGGACCGGGCATCTTCATCACCTTCGAAGGCGGTGATGGCGCCGGCAAAACAACGCATATCACGTTTTTGGCGGAATGCCTGCGGAAAATGGGGCGCGAGGTTCTGTGCTTGCGCGAGCCGGGCGGTACCGCCATCGGCGAGGCGCTGCGCTCTATTGTGCTCGACCCTGAGAATTCCGCCATGTCCGATCAGGCCGAGCTGCTCATCTACGAGGCGGCGCGTGCTCAGATCGTGAAGGAAACCATCATTCCTGCACTTGCGCGCGGTGCCGTAGTTCTGCTCGACCGATTCTACGATTCCACCGTTGCCTACCAAGCGTACGGCCGTGGGCTGCCCGTATCCTTCGTGCATCAGGCGAATGTTTTCGCGTGCCAGGGCGTGCATCCGTGCCGCACTATCCTGCTTACCACCGAGGCCCCCGCAGAAGAGGGTCTTGAGCGCGCTACCCATCATGGCGACGCCGACAGGCTCGAGCAGGCTGGCGCCGATTTCCACGCGCGGGTGAACAGCGCTTTCGTGCGCATTGCAGCGGAAAATCCCCAGCGCATCCGCGTTGTTTCCTCTGCGGGCGCGAAAGATGCCACGGCACGTGCCATCTTCAAGGAGCTTGCCGATGTGTTCGGCTGGGACGAGGCGAGCCCTGTTTGGAAGCCTGGTTTCTTCGAGCCTATCCTCGAGCGCAACACCGATAAAAAAGCCCAGATCAGCTTGGGTGAATAGCGCGTGGCCGATGTCTTTGACGGAGTGCTTGGCCAGCCTCGGGTGCGGGAGTTCTTCCGTGCCACGATAGCATCGGGCCGCGTGAGCCACGCCTATCTGCTTACCGGCCCCGCCGGTTCCAACAAAACGTCTGCGGCGTATGCGTTTGCCCAGGCGATACTGTGCGAGAAAAACGGGTGCGGTGAATGCGATGATTGCGTTCGCGTGCTTCGTCGTCGCCATCCCGATGTCCACTATTACGCTCCTGAAGGAGCGCAAGGCTACCTGGTCGAGCAGATCAGGGAAATCGTCTCCGACGTCTCCCTGGCCCCAATCCGCGCAAAGCGAAAGGTCTACATCCTCGATCGCGTTGACCTGCTGGGCACGCAGGCGGCCAATGCGTTCTTGAAGACGCTGGAAGAGCCTGTTTCCGGTGTGGTGTTCATCTTGCTGGGCCGTACGCGCGAAGGCGTGCTGCCCACCATCGTCTCCCGCTGCCAGGTGGTGCCGTTTCGCCATATCCCCGCGAAGGAGGCAGCCGGCATCCTTTCCCAGAAGGTGGGGGTAACGCCCGAGCGCGCCCGCATGGCCATCGAGGCATGCGATGGGTCCATAACCCAGGCTATCTCGTTTGCCAAAAGCAGCGAGCGCACCGAGTTCCGTGCTCGCGTCATGGAAGTGCTTGCCAACCTGCGCGTTGCCGATGCCCGCGATGTGCTCGAGTACGCCGCTGAGCTCATAGAGCGTGCCAAGGCTCCGCTCGACAACGTGCGCACCGAGCAGAGCGAAGAGCTGGCAGAATCGGCCGACTTCCTTACCAAAACGGCCATGCGCCAGATCGAGCTGCGCCACAAGCGCGCCCTTACCCAGGCAACGCGCACCTCGCTCAAGCAGATGACGGCGCTCATCCGCTCTTGGCTGCGCGATGTGCTCATGGTTCTTTCGGGCACGCCCGAGCTGGTGGTGAACATCGACCAGCGCGCTGCCATCGAAACGGCTGCTGCCTGGGTGGATGTTGAGGGCTTGATGCGTGCATTGCGCGAAGCGTACAAGACCGACGAGGCGCTTAGCTATAATGTTTCTCCAGAAACGTGCTTGGACACGCTTCTGTTCACGATAAGAGAGGTTCTACATGGTTCGGGTAACACCCATTAAGATGCAGGCGGGAACCAAGGTTCTTTGGTTCGACCCGGGCGATAAAGACGTTAAAGCCGACGACCATGTGATCGTCAAAACGGAGCGCGGCACCGAGTTCGGCACCGCCACCGCCGACATCATGGAAGTGAGCGACGAGCTGGTGGCCAACCTGAAGTCGCCCTTGAAGCCGGTTATCCGCATTGCAACTGAAGAGGACGTGGCTCGCGCCGAGGAGCTGGCGCGCCAGGGCGAAGAGGCCTTGGTGGTCTTCAAGGAATTCGCCGAAGAGGCCAGCGATCAGATGCGCCCCGTTATGGTGGAGTTCCTCTTCGATGGCGACAAGGCCGTGTTCTATTTCGAGGCCGAGGAACGCGTGGACTTCCGCGATTTGGTGCGCAAGCTGGCGGGCCACTTCCATGTGCGCGTCGACATGCGCCAGATCGGCGTGCGCGACGGCGCCCGTTTGGTGGGCGGCTTGGGCCATTGCGGCCAGGAGCTGTGCTGCAAGCGCTTGGGCGGCGAGTTCTCGCCGGTTTCCATCCGCATGGCGAAAGAGCAGAACCTGTCGCTTAACCCGCAGAAGATATCGGGGTGCTGCGGCAGGTTGATGTGCTGCTTGCGCTACGAATACGAAACGTACAAAGAGGTCAACTCCCGTGCGCCCAAGCATGGTGCCAAGATCGAGGTTCCCGGCGGCGTTGCCCGCGTAACCGAGATCAACGTTCCGCTCGAGCGCGTGACCTTGCAGCTTGAAGACGGGAAATCCATCAAGGTTCCGCTTGCCGAGATGGAGTACAACGGCGAGGGCAAGCGCCCCACGGGCATCTCCGAAGAGGTGTTCGAGAAGTACGCTTCCCCCGATCCGCTCGACGTGTTCAGCACCACGAGTTTCGAGATGGCCTCTTTCAGCGGCAACGAAAAGCTTGCCAACAACGAAGAGCGCAAGGCCCGCAAAAGCGAGCGCGAGAAGGAAGACGCCCATCGCAGGCCGCGCCGCCGCCGTGGCCGCGGAAGCTCTTCGGCCGATGGCCAGCAGTCCCGCAAGGGCGAGGGCTCGCAGGGCCAGAAGAAGTCCTCTTCCAAGAAGAACGACGGGCAGCAGAAGAAAAACGAGGGCCAGTCGCGCCGTTCCCGCCGTGGCTCGGGCAAGGGGAGCAAGTCCCAGCAGGGCAAGCAGGGCCAGCGCAACGAGGAACGCAAGCAGGGCAATTCCGATGCGGGCGCAAAGCGTCCGGGTCGCAAGTCTTCGGGCGTGCGCAACGCACCCCGAAAGCAGCAAGGGGAACATGCTGCCGGCAACGCGAGTGCCGGCAAGCAAGGCGAAATGGCTCATCGCAAGCCGCGCCGCCGTCGCCGCAAGGCACAAGGAGAGGGTACTTCCAATGAACAGCAATGATGACTACGCGCTTTTAACCGACCTTTACCAGATAACCATGGCCCAGGGCTACTGGGCCTGCGGGAAGCTTGAGGAAGAGGGTTGCTTCCACATCTTCTTCCGCGAGCCTCCTTTCAAGGGCGGCTATGCCATCGCCAGCGGCATGGACCATATCGCGGAAGTGGTCGAGAACTTCTCGTTCTCCGACAAGAGCATCGAGTATCTGTCTTCCATCGATGCGCCTGGCGGCGGCAAGCTCTTCAACCCCGAGTTCTTGGAGTACCTGCGCACCCTTGAGCTCACGGTTGACATCGATGCGGTGCGCGAAGGCACGGTGGTGTTCCCGAACGACCCCATCGTGCGCGTAACGGGCCCCATCGTTCAGTGTCAGCTGCTGGAAACGCAGCTTTTGAACTGCGTGAACTTTGAAACGCTCGCTGCAACCAAGGCCGCTCGCGTGTGCCTTGCCGCAGAAACGCCGGTTGCCGAGTTCGGCCTTCGCCGCGCTCAGGGCGAATCGGGCGGCATGCGCGCCTCACGCGCCTGCATCGTAGGAGGCTGCGCCTCCACTTCCAACGTTCTTGCGGGGCGCGAGTACGGTTTGCCGGTTTCCGGCACCCATGCCCATGCGTGGGTCATGGCCTTCGACGACGAGCTCGAGGCGTTCCGCGCGTATGCCAAGGAGTTCCCCACGAACTGCGTGCTGCTGGTGGACACCTACGATATCACCCAAGGCCTGAAAAACGCCATTACCGTAGGCCTGGAGATGAAGGCGCGCGGCGAGCATTTGGCCGGCATCCGCATCGACTCGGGCGACTTGGCGTGGGGCGCCAAGCAGGCCCGCGCCATGCTCGACGAGGCGGGGCTCACCGATACGGGCGTGGTGCTTTCGAACGACTTGGATGAGTTCTCCATCAAGTCGATCCGCGACTCGGGTGCCAAGGTCGCATCGTGGGGCGTGGGCACCAAGCTGGTAACCGCGTACGACCAGCCCGCGCTGGGCGGCGTGTACAAGCTGGCAGCCAAGCGCATGAAGGACGGCGAATGGCAGCCCTGCGTGAAGGTCACCGGCCAGAGCTCCAAGCAGACGGTTCCTGGCGTGCTCGATGTGCGCCGCTATTTCCACGAATCGGGAACGATTGCGGGCGACATGGTTTTCGATGTTCTGTATCCTGTTGCAAACGAGCGAATCGTCGACCCTGCCAACGAATTGCGCCAGAAGGACCTTTCCGGCTTGCGATTCGAGACGCTGCTTGAGCCCCTTGCCCGCGCGGGTAAGGTCGTGCTCGACGAGCAGGCGCGCGATGCGCTTGTGGCGCGCGACCGCTGCAAAGCTCAGCTTGCGCTGCTCGACGAAAGCCAGAAGCGCATCATCAACCCGCATTCCTATCCGGTGGGGTTGGAGCACTCGCTGTTCTACCGTCGCCGCGATTTGGTCTCGCATCTTCTGGGACTCTCGTAAGTCCCTGGGAAGCAGTTGATGCTGGTTCGCCCCTGTTGGCTTTGCCGATGGGGGCGATTGAGTGAAAGCGGCAAGAGAAGGGCCGAAAGGTCGTTTTGTCGCAGATCGGCGGGCATGTTCGCGCGCCGTCGCTATGAAAGGAGCTATGTCGAATGATCAAGGTCGTTACCGACTCCGTTGCTTCGTTGCCGAAAGACCTCGTTGAAAGCGAAGACATCGAGGTTGTTTCCCTGTACCTGAACGAAAACGGGCATGAGCACGTCGACGCCACGATGGACCTCGACGATTTCTATACGCGTATCTACGATATGGCCGACAACCCGCCCACTTCAAGCCAGCCTTCGCAAAGCGTGCTCGAAGAGCTCTTCGAGTCGTTTGCCAAGGCGGGCCACGAGGTGCTGGGAATCTGGATCTCAACGGGGCTCTCCGGTGCCTTCGATGGCGTGCTGCGCGCGGCCCGTTCTGTCGAGGCGCGCAACATCAACTTCAAGTACTGCATGATCGATTCCTCTTCCTGTGGGTTCGACGAGGCGTTTCCTGTGTTGGAAGGTGCTCGTGCGGTAAAAGAGGGCAAGACCTTGGCCGAGGCAGCGCAGGCGGTGCTCCGAGCTATCAAGAGCACGCGCTTTTTGTTCACGCCCGAAACGCTCACCTTCCTCAAGAAGGGCGGCCGCATCGGCGGTGCCGCGGCGCTTTTGGGCAACCTCATCAAGCTCGCCCCGGTGCTCACGGTGGTCGACGGCATTCCCCAGCCCATGGCAAAGGTGCGCACGCGCAAGAAGGCGCTTGCGAAGATCCAGGAAATCCTGCAGCACGATATCGAGAGCTGCGGCGGCCTGAAGGATTTGGTGGTGCACTACATCGGCGATAAGACGCCGGCAGTGGAGTGGGCCAAGGAGTTCTTCGAGCCTTTCCTGAAGCGTGAGGTGCGAGTGGTTCCGGTAAGCCCGGTTGTCGGCTTGCATGTGGGTCCCGCGGTGGGTATCTCGTACATCTGCAACAAGCCCCTTGAGGGCAAAATCACCGGCGACGTGAACGGTCTTGCGGTGGCAAACTAGCCAACCCTACGCTGCGAGAGGCGATTATTATGGATATACAGTGCAACCTTATCATCGATTCATGCTGCGATCTGCCCCATGAGGTGGTTGATCGCGAGGGCGTGTACCTGCTCAAGTTCCCCTATTTCGATGAATCGGGGGAGCATCTCGACGACTTGTACCGCTCACGCTCGGCACATGATTTCTACGAGTCGATGCGCAACGGTTCGGAGCCCCATACGGCGCAGATCCCCATGCCCTCTTTGCGTGCCGCTTTCGAGTGGGCCCATGAACAGGGGAAACCTGCCGTGTACTTGAGCTTTTCCAGCGGCCTTTCCGGTACGTTCGACACGGCATGCATCTACTTGGAGCAGGTTAAGCAGGAGATCCCCGACCTGGACGTGCGCATGGTGGACACCAAGCTCGCTTCGGTTGCCGAGGCCCTTTTGGTGTACGAGGCACTGCGCCAGCGCGAAAAGGGGCTTACCGCTGAAGAAATGGTGGCTTGGGCTGAAGAGGCACGCTATTTCGTCGATCGTCAGTTCATGGTCGACGATTTGGAGGCGCTCCGTCGCGGCGGCCGCATCCCTGCTTCGGTTGCCTATACGGGGTCGAAGCTCGATGTGAAGCCCCTTTTGGGCATCGATGCCGATGGCAAGCTCACGCTTACCGGCGTGGCGCGTGGCCGCAAGAAGGGCATCAAGGCGCTGTGCGAGTACTACCTGAAGCGTCGCAGCTCCGATGCTCCCGGTCAGAACGTGGTTATCGGAAGCGCCGATTGCCCCAAAGATGCCGAGCGCCTGATGGGCCTGCTTTCCAAGGAAGACAACTCGCTCATGTTCCTCGAGTCGAGCATTGGCCCGGTTATCGGAAGCCATGTGGGGCCGGGGATGATCGCCATCGTGTTCTGGGGCCAAGACTGCCGCGCCGACATCTCCATGGCCGACCGCATTGCCAACAAGGTTCGCGGAAAGAAGTAAGCAAGGAGAGCTTTGGCCTTGGGTTTGCCCCGTAGGCGCGAGGTGAACTCTGAACACTATTCCTGAAAGATTCGCTCTGCGAATCTATGTCAAATGCATGAAGCAGCGAAGCGCATGCAGGGCTTGCGCGAAGCGGAAGCCCAAACAGCGAAAGCGGGTGAACCGAGCACCTGCGGGGCAAGCGCAAGGCCCGGGAGTTGGCTGGCTTGCCAGTTCGGAGAGTGAAAGGATGTGCATATGAGCACTCAAGAACTTACTTTTTCTTTTGCCGGCGACGAACGTGTTGGCGCTGGCGTAAGCGGTTTGCTGGAGGCTGCGGGCTATCCGGCTACCGACCTTTCCAACGCCGATGTGGTATTCACGTACTGTACGAACACCTCTGCGCTGGAAGACCTGTACTACGACACGGAGGGTCTGCTTCGTGGGACCAGGGATGGCGCCATCCTGGTCGATTTGAGCCCCTCCACGGTTTCGTTTGCCTGCGAGCTTGATGCTGTGTCCTGCGTGAACGGCCATGCTGCGATCGACGCTCCTTTGGTGGTAAGCGACATGGTGTGCGAAGAGGCATTCTCCAGCCGCGAGAACCTGGGCATTGTTGCCGGCGCGCGCGAAGACGCCGACTACAAAACCGTGAAGCCCCTGCTTGATGCCATCGCCCATCGCGTTATGTGGATGGGCCATGCAGGCGCTGGCCAGAAGGCAAAGGTTGCCCTTACCCTTCAGCGTTGCGCCACGCTGGTGGGTGCGGTAGAGGCGCAGGTGGCTCTTGCCAACATCGGCAAAGACGTGAACGTCATGGTTGAAGACGTTGTCGATTTCATGCACGACATGAACAGCATCTCTCCTTCCCAGGAAGCGTTTGCGCAGGCTCTGCTCGACGAAGAGTACGACGGCGCGTTCACCATCGAGCACTTGATGGGCGAGGCCACGGCTGCGCTTTCCTCCCTGGAAGACGAGGAGATGATCCTCCCTCAGGCCGAGGCATGCTATCGCCTGATGGAGCTTTTGGCTTTGGTGGGCGGCATCGACCTCGACCCTGCCGGTTTGAAGCTGGTGTTCGCCGACGAGGAAACCACCAACCAGTACGGCCTTGACTGGTCGCGCGCCGACGGTGCTTTCGAAGGCTGCGACTGCGGCTGCGAGGACGAAGATGGCGAAGAGCACGGGTGCGAATGCGGGCACGACCCCCATGAAGAGCACGAGTGCTGCGGCAAGCACCATCGCTAAGGCAGCTGTGAGCAGTTCGATAAACAAAGATCATGAGCAGAGGGGGTCCCGCGAGGGGTCCCCTTATTCTGCGTGCCGTTTATGCCCCCGCGCTTGCGGCGTGAACCGGGAAAGGGGGCAGCGCGGAGTGTGCGGCGCATCGAGCGCTGTTCGCTTGGGCCGTGCTGCCTTGCATTGGTGGGAGGAGCCCTGCCTGGTTGGAGAGCAGGGCAGTGGTGCGGTGTTCTTCTCCCACTGCCCGCTGCAGTGCGTGTATTGCCAGAACAGGGAGCTGGTTGCCGGTTCTGGCATCGAAGTGAGCCCGCATCAGTTTGAAGAGGTTCTGCTGCGCCTGCAGAACGAGCAGCATGCGGCGAACATCAACCTGGTTACGCCCACGCACTACGTGCCGAGCATCGCGGCCGCCTTGAAGAGCTTGCGCGGTTCGGGCGCTCTTACCATTCCTGTGGTGTACAACACCTCGAGCTTCGACTCCCTGCAAGCGCTGCAGCTCATGGATGGGTTGGTTGATGTGTACCTTGCCGACTTCAAGTACGCCTCGGCGCTGGAGGCCGGGAAGCTCTCCCATGCGCCCAAGTACCCCGAAGTTGCCTTGGCGGCAATCGCCGAGATGGTAAGGCAGGTTCCGCAATGGGAAGAAGGGGAAGAGGGGCTGCTGAAGAAGGGCGTTATCGTGCGCCATTTGGTGCTGCCTGGCAGGGTGCAGGAGTCGAAACGCGCCCTTGCGGTGCTAAACGGGAGGTTCGGCTCCAGCATCCGATTGAGCATCATGAGCCAGTACACACCCCTTGCTTCCGGCCTGGAGCGCTATGGGCTTGCCGGCCGCGTGACCGAAGAGGAGTACGAAGAGGTGCTCGACTACGCCGATGAGCTGGGCATTGAGGATTATTTCTGGCAGCAGGGCGATGCGGCTCAGGAAAGCTTCGTCCCCGAGTTCAACGGCGAAGGGGTGCTGGGATAGCTCGCACGGATGCTGCAAGGCGGCTTCGCCAACGTCTGCGCTATTTAGTGCGTTTTCCGTGATGGCAGCTTAACTTATGGCATAATTGGCAGACGGTTTGCCGGCATGGCGCAACGGTAGCGCAACTGATTTGTAATCAGTGGGTTGCGGGTTCGATTCCTGTTGCCGGCACCATCTGAGATTAAAAAGGCCATCGGGCATTGCCCGGTGGCCTTTTTGCTAGTCGAACTCTTCGGTGTATATCTCTTCGAGCGTCTCCACCTTTATGCACGCCTCATTGCCTTTTTCGTCCATGTACCAGCAATAGTGGCCGTTGGCGTCCTCGGTGAAGGAAAGGATCTCCCACTCAAGGTAGCGCCTTACGTTTTCGTGAGTGGGCTCTATGCCGGCATAGTCGAGCACCATAAGCGCTGCCTGCATATGCTGGTCGGGAAGATCTTCGATGTTCATGGATGCTCCTTTGCGGGTAAAGCGGAGCCCCATCATGCGTGGGCATGTGGGGCTCGGATGATTCGTTTCCATTATACGAGTTGCGTTTCGGGCGGGGCGAACGCCTCGAAACCGTTACGCGCTTTTTTGGATTACCGCAACGAAACTCAACAGCTCGGTGCCGGTGTTCTGGATTCCGTGGAAGCTTCCGTCGGGGCAGTACAGAACATCGCCCTTCTTGACTTGGTATTCGGTGCCGTTTTCGGTGTAGGTTGCTTCGCCGGCGGTGAGGAAATACATCTCCGAATCGCCAACATGCTGATGGATGCCGATGGAGCATCCGGGCTCAAGGGAGATCTGGGCAACGTAGCTGCAGACGCCGCCTAGCTGATCGCCCTCTAGCAAGCGGTCGCGCTGCATGCGGCCAACGCCGCCCTCCACGTGCTCGGCGTATTGCGGTTCGCGGTTGTTGAAGATAGGCATATGGTCCTCCTTGTTGAATGGTCCCCTTGAAGCACATTATATTCCGTTGATTTGTGAAGGGGATATGCAGGAGAAGCGATGATGCGGCAATAAAACGACCCAATAGGCGCGTTTTGTTCGGCTTGCGGCGCTCGCTCTGCTTGTTGCGCAAAAAAGCGTCTATAATCCCGAAAGCAATAAAACGCCTACGGGTGTAGGTTGTGTTGCGCCAAAACCATGCTGGTTATGGAACTGTTGGAGCCTGCAGGGATGTGGGCATTGGAAAAGGAGCATTGGTGCTAGACCAGTTTTTCTCGTCCCTCTCGTTTGTGGACATCTTTAACTTCTGCGTCTTTATCGTGTTCTCCGTCTGCTATGTGTACCAGATCTTCTATGTGTTCGTAACGCTCACGAAGAAGCCGCCGCAACGTACGGCGAAGAAGAACCATCGCTATGCGGTAATCGTTGCCGCGCGCAACGAGAACGCCGTTATCGGCGATCTTATCCACAGCATTCGCGTGCAAAACTATCCGCAAGAGCTCATCGACATCTTCGTTGTCGCCGATAACTGCACCGACAACACCGCTGCCGTTGCCCAAGAGGCTGGCGCGATCGTGTTCCCGCGTTTCAACACCGAGCAGATCGGCAAGGGCTACGCGCTCGATTATGGCTTTTCCTGCATCCGCCAGCACTACAGCGAAAACGAGTACGAGGCGTACTTCGTGTTCGATGCCGACAACGTGCTTGACGTGAACTACTTCCGCGAGATGAACAAAACGTTCGACAGCGGCGCCGTTGCCTCTACCAGCTACCGCAACTCCAAGAACTACGGTTCCAATTGGATCACCGCAGGCTACGCCGTGTGGTTCATGCGCGAGGCGAAGTATCTTTCCCAGGCTCGCCTTACGCTGGGCACCAGCTGCGCAGTGTCCGGCACCGGATTCTTCATCAGCGCCAAGATCATCGACGAGATGGGCGGTTGGAAGTACCACATGCTCACCGAGGACATCGAGTTCTCCACGGCTTCCATCATCCAAGGTCGTCGCATCTCCTACACCCCCACGGCGATGCTCTACGACGAGCAGCCGCTTACCTTCCGCGATTCGTGGAATCAGCGTTTCCGTTGGGCGAAGGGCTTCTACCAAGTGTTCTTCGGATATGGCGGCAAGCTGGTCAAGGGCATCTTCACCAATCCCAAGGGTTCTCGCTTCGCCTGCTACGACATGCTCATGACCATCTGCCCGGCCATGCTGCTTACCATCATCACCATTGCGTTCAACGCCATCATCGTGGTGCTGGGCATTACCGGCGTCATGTCGACCGGCGTGATGATCACCTCGTCGCTTTCCTCTATCTTCTTCTGCCTGTTCAATTTCACGTTGTTCATGTTCATGTTCGGTGCGCTTACCACCTTTACCGAGTGGGACAACATCCATGCACCGGCGCGCAAGAAGATCTTCTACATGTTCACGTTCCCGCTGTTCATGATCACCTACATTCCCATCGCATTGGTTGCCCTGGTGAAGAAGGCTTCCTGGAAGCCGATCCAGCACAGCATCTCGGTGGACGTTCAGGAGTTCGCGCAGGCAAACGCCAAGGACGCCGACAGGATCTAGGGAATTTCCCAGCTCATATCGAATGCCAAGAAGGCCCCGATGGGTTCGGGCATTGCTTGGGCGCACCGGATGCGATTCAGCCGGGCTGCCCAAGGCGATGTCCTCCTATCGGGGCCATTGCCGTGTTTGCGGAGGATTGCGCTGGTTTTCCGATGCTGCTCCTCTATGCCCGTATGAACGTGAGTGCGCGCACGTCCTTTGCGCCTGAAGCGCGCAGGATGTTCGCGGCGGTGAACAGCGTGGCCCCGGTGGTGAGCACGTCGTCTACCAGGATGATGCGCGGGGGAACAGCATGAAGCGCTTTGGATGCGCGCCCGCGCGCAACGTTCGTGCTTTTGGCAAGGGCAAACGAGCCTGCCATGTTGCTCAGCCTTTGCCTGGCGTCAAGGTCTCGCTGGTCGCGTCGGGGCAGGGCCCGAAGCAAGGCAAGCCGAGGGATGCCGGTAAGCTCTGAAAGGCGGCCGGCGATGAGCGCAACATGGTCGAACCCCCGCTCCCGCACGGCATTCTTCCGCGCCGGGATGGGGACGAACGCCGTATCGCCACCCCATGAAGGCGGCAGCGCCTGCGCCATGAGGCGGGCGATGGTTTCCGAGAGCTCGCGCTCGCCTCGGTCCTTGAACGTGGTGACGATGCGCTTCGTCTCGGGCGAGAGCAGAGTCGCTGATGCGCATCCTTCGAGCGGGAAACGCTCGAGCCCCTTCCAACGAAGCGTCTGCTGGTTGCATTCGCAGCAGATGCTGCGCCCCCAGGGCGCTCCGCAGGCAGGGCAGGCCAGAAGCTGATCAAGGTAGGGAAGGGACAGCTCGCAGGCTCGGCAAAGAAGAGCGCCTGGCGTGTCGCAGATAACGCACCGGGTGGGCCAAACCGCCTCCGCTATGCCCCATTGCAGCAGCTTCAGCGAATCTTTGATTTCCGGAATCACCCATAGCCTCCCTCGTCTTTGCTGCTAGCGGGAGTCAATCGAGGCCCCTTGCGCGCCACTTTGCCCGTTAGATGGGAAGGCGGTGAGAAGGATATGGGAAAAGCGTGCGCAAGGTGTTCTTTCGATAGCGTGCATTGGCTGGTCTGCTAGACTAGGAATGCTCTTTCCAGGTCTGTGGTTGCGGATTTTCCTAGTCCAAGGCAGATGCGGTCAAAAGGATCCACGTAAGCTATCGGTTCTCCGAAGCGAGCATGGCGCATCCTAGAGGTAAGACGTACCGTTCGGGTTTTATGCGACATAGGGTTGCACGAACGAGAGGACGATGTCCGCGTTGCGGGCTTGGTTCCAGTGCGCGAGTGTGGGGGCAAAGACCAGGTCAGCTGGAAGGGCATGTTTGTTGGTACCAAGAAGGGATATCTCGATGAAACGCGCATCGGTTTTCGTCGCCACGTTGGTGGTGGCGCTTTCTATGGCGTTGGCCTTGTGCGGCTGCGCATCAGGCACGTACACACCTCAGGAAAAAGAGCAGGCGGTAAGCAACTCCGCCCTCAAGTCTTCCGGCACGTTGCGCGTTGGCGTCAATGCATCGAATGCCCCTTATGCCGCGGAATCCTCCGGGAGCATCGTCGGCATCGATGTTGACATCGCGGCCGCCATCGCAGACGAGATGGGCCTTAAGCTCGAGCTGGTCGACGTGGGGTCTTCCACCGATACCGCGTTCTCGAAGGAAAACGTCGATATCGTGATGGGCGTTTCGAAGGCGAACTCCGCTTATTGGATGTCCGATTCGTACATGAGCTCCGCCGTTGCCCTGTTCTCGCTTACGCAGAACGCAACGGCACCTACGGCTTCCGGCTCTTTCTCCGTTGCGGCTCAGTCCTCTTCCATGAGCGCATGGGAGGTTTCCGACCATTACGGTGAAAGCTGCCTGCGCAACAGCACCGATCTGCAGGGCGCTTTCGAGTCTCTCCAAACGGGCTCGGTGAACTACGTGGCTGCAGATAGCACCATCGGCGAGTACGTGGTTCACTCTTCGTCGGTTCAGGCATACCCCATCGCCTTGCTTCAGGATCCTTCCTCGTACTGCATCGCCGCACCTACCACGAACACGGCATTGCAGCAGGCAGTTTCCGGGGCATTGAGCTCCCTGAAGAACGGTGGCGTTATCAGCGTTATCCAAAAGAAGTGGCTTGGCGATCAGGCAGACGTTTCCACGTTGAAGGTTATCCAGTCCACCAAGAGCGATTCGAGCAGCACCGATACCAGCTCAACCACCGCATCAGGCACTTCCACGAGCGGCTCGAATAGCTCCAATGCCTCAAGCTCTTCCAGCACAAGCTCTTCTTCCAGCTCTTCTTCGGGTTCGAGCACCAGCTCGAGCACCAGCACCAAGAGCGCTCAGGGTGGCAACAGCAACTAGGGCCAAGGCTGCATAAAGGCACTTTGTTGAAAAGGTGTCGTAACGTTAACAAACGGAAGGCGGGTTTCACCTTGCCTTCCGTTTCTTTTTATTCTGGATTAGGTAAGCTTGTCCGCCGAATGCGGACCGATTGGCAGATTCAAGGAGCATCGCATGTACGACCAAGGAAATTCCTCCGGCTCGCCCGTTCCCCCCAATGGGTGGGGAAGCCAGGGAGGCTCCCCGCAACAACCTGATACGGCAACGAAGAAGGGCCCTTCGCACCTGAAGACGTTCCTCGTTGCCTTTGCTGGCGCAGCTGTGGCATGCGTTTTGGTATTGGGCATCTACTCGTTCATCCATCCCGGCTCTTCTACGGTGCTGGGCAGCGATGGCTCCGGAACCAGCATCACGGTGAACGGCGACGACACCACGCTTGCAGAGGCGGTTTCCCAAAAATGCCTGCCCTCAGTGGTGAACATCGACGTGTACACTAAGCAGTCGAGCCAGAGCATGCTGGGCATGATGGGGCAGTCGAGCGATGAGCTCGAGGAATCCTCGCTGGGCTCGGGCATCATCCTTTCCGCTGACGGCTACATCCTCACCAACTACCATGTTATCGAAGGTGCCGATCAGCTTAAGGTGAACGCGGGCGGCGAAGAGTATACGGCCAAGGTGGTAGGCACCGACGAGTCGAGCGACTTGGCCGTTCTGAAGATCGACGCCAGCAACCTCACCGCCATCGAGATCGGCTCTTCTTCCGACCTTACGGTAGGCGAATGGGTGATGGCGGTTGGCAGCCCCTTCGGCCTTGAGCAGTCCGTTTCCACCGGCATCGTCTCGGCAACGAGCCGTACCACCTCGGCATTGAACGACAGCAGCAGCGGGTCGAGCGCGGTGTACACCAACATGATCCAGACCGATGCCGCCATCAACCCCGGCAACTCGGGCGGCGCTTTGGTTGACAAGGACGGCAAGCTCATCGGCGTCAACACGCTTATCGCTTCCTCTTCCGGTTCCAGCTCCGGCGTAGGGTTCGCCATCCCCGTCGACTACGCGATGAACATCGCTCAGCAGATCATCGATGGCAAGACCCCGTCCCATGCTCAGCTGGGCATCTCGGCAACCACCGTGAACAGCCAGCTGGCGAAGCGCTACAGCCTGCCTGTTGAGTCGGGCGCCTACGTAACGGGCGTGAGCGTCGGCTCCTCGGCTGCCAACGCGGGCATCCAGGAAGGCGACATCATCACCAAGCTGGGAGATACCTCCATTTCCTCTTCTTCCGATTTGGTGCTGGCGGTGCGCTCGCACAGCGTGGGCGATAGCGTTCAGATCACCTACAACCGAAACGGCCAGGAAAGCACTGCATCGGTAACCCTGGGCTCCGATTCGTAGCGTTGCCCTTGGCGCAGAAATAGCGAAACTCCCCGAACAATAAGCGGTAAGCTGCTGTTCGGGGAGTTTTTTTATCGCCTTTTCCCATGGTGGCGGAAAGCGCGATGATCCTCATCTGCAGAAACCAGGTGGTGCGGGGCTGCGGCGTAAGTCGCAGCCTTTTTGTGGGGTACGCGCAAGCGGCGCGTATTTTACGGTAAGATGGCAAAGATACAGACGATGAAAGGATATGCCCATGGCCTCTGACTATAAGTACAAGCGCGTTCTCCTGAAACTTTCCGGCGAGGCGTTGATGGGAGAGGCCGGTTACGGCATCGATCCTAAGGTTGTCGAAGAGCTGGCTGTCCAGATCAAGGAAATCGTCGACGACGGCATCCAGCTTGCCGTCACCGTTGGCGGCGGCAACATCTTCCGCGGCCTTGCAGGCTCTGCCGAAGGCATGGACCGCGCCCAGGCCGACTACATCGGCATGCTTGCCACCTGCATGAACGCTTTGGCCTTGCAGGACGCTTTCGAGCGTCATGGTATCCCCACGCGCGTGATGAGCGCCATCGAGATGCGTCAGGTTTCCGAGCCTTACATTCGCCGTCGTGCGGTGCATCACCTCGAAAAGGGCTATGTGGTCATCTTCGCAGCGGGCACGGGCAACCCCTACTTCACCACCGACACCACGGCAGCTCTGCGTGCTTGCGAGATCAACGCCGAGTGCCTGATGAAGGCCACTAAAGTCGACGGCATCTACGACGCCGACCCGGTAACCCATCCCGATGCTAAGCGTTTTGAGACCATCAGCTACCTTGAGGTCCTTTCGCGCGAGCTTCACGTTATGGACTCCACGGCAACCTCGCTGTGCATGGACAACAAGCTGCCCATTCTTGTATTCGACCTGATGGTTCCGGGCAACATTTCCCGCATTCTGAAGGGCGAGAACATCGGAACCACCGTTACCGCATAGGAAAAGTTCCACGCGTCCGCCTGGCGGGCGCTTTTTCAGCACGATTTAAGGGGAAGGACCCACAATGACCAAGGAAATCATGGATAAAGCAGCGGAGCGTATGGCAGGCGCTGAGCAGCAGCTGCTTTCCAACTTTGCTTCTGTTCGCACCGGCCGCGCCAACGCCATGATCCTCGACCGCGTAAAGGCCGATTACTACGGCGTTCCGACCCCCATCAACCAGATGGCCGCCATCAAGACCCCCGATGCCCATACGCTCGTCATCGAGCCGTGGGACAAGTCGGCCCTCGGCGGCATCGATCATGCCATCCAGGAAGCGAACCTGGGCGTTATGCCCAACAACGACGGCTCGGTGATTCGCCTTTCCTTCCCGCCCCTTACCGAGGAGCGTCGTAAGGACTTCGTCAAGGAATGCCGCTCCTATGCCGAGGAAAGCCGTGTTGCCGTGCGCAATGCTCGTCGCGACGCAAACACCGCAGTTGAAAAGGCCGTGAAGAACGACGGCCTGCCCGAAGACGAGCAGCGTCGTGCCGAAGCCGAGATCCAGAAGCTCACCGATGCCGCTATCGCCAAGATCGATGCTCATCTGGCTAAAAAAGAAGAAGAGCTGATGTCCATTTAGCGGTTCCGCTGTTCTACGAACAGCAGAAGTTCGCTTGAGGCGTCATAACGCTGCGCAGGATACTGGCGGCGCAGCTGGGCTTCAATCGGTCGGGGCGGCGCGAACTTCGTTCTGCGGACGAAGCACGTCGTTGGGGACGCGATAACGCTGCGGGGGTTTTGGCGGCGCAGCTAGCGGTCTAAGCGAGTTTGATGTGCGAAGCATGTCCGGCGTTTGCTTTCCTGCTATCTGCATCCGTCGGGGTCCTGCTCGCTGGCGTTGTTCGCCCTCTGACTTTTTGTGTGCCTGCTGGGCTTTGGTTCGGCGGGCGTGTTTTGCATTAATGGGATTGCGAGGAGGAAGAATATGAGGCAACCACTGGAGTACATATTCCCGAACCCGCCGGCAGGCTTGGACCCTAAGGCGCTTGACCAGAATCGCATTCCCCGTCATGTTGCCGTCATCATGGACGGCAATGGGCGTTGGGCGAAGAAACGTGCGCTTAACCGCCTTCGCGGCCATAAGGCCGGCATCGAGGCAGTGCGCGAAACCATCCGCTGCGCCAACGACTGCGGAGTGGATTACCTCACCATCTACTCCTTTTCCACTGAGAACTGGAAACGCCCCCAAGAAGAGGTGAACGGCCTTATGGAACTGTTCGCCAAAACGATGCTGGCCGAAGTTGACGGCCTTCACGAAGAGCATGTGCGCGTGCGCACCATCGGCGACCTTTCCATGCTTCCCAAGGAAACGCGCGACGCATTCGACGCCGCTTGGGAAAAGACGCGAAACAACGACGGCATGACGCTCGTGGTTGCCGTGAACTACGGTTCTCGCCAGGAAATGATGAATGCGGCGCAGGCATACGCCGATGCGGCTATTGTCGCGCATGATAAGGGCGAGAAGCTTGCCCTTACCGAAGAGCTTTTCGAAAAGGGCCTCGATACGGCGGGCATCCCCGACCCCGACTTGCTTATCCGCACCTCGGGGGAAATGCGCATCAGCAATTTCCTGCTGTGGCAAATCGCCTACTCGGAGTTTGTGTGCACCGATGTGCTGTGGCCCGATTTCAATCGCTACGACTTCCTGAAGGCGCTGCTCGAGTACCAATCGCGCGATCGCCGTTTCGGGGCGGTGTAGCGCATGACGAAGATGCGCGTGCGCAAACCGTTTGCGCGGGAAGACGCCAAGGCTCACCCAGGGCTTACCACTACGGTGGAGGAGTACCCTGCTTCAGAGCTTCCCGGCGAAGAGAAGCGCTCAACCAAGGTGAAGAACGCTGCTGCAGCGAAGGTCCCCGAAAAGGTGAAGCATCCCAGCAACCTGGTGGTGCGCACGGCAACGGGGGCGGTGTACATCCTGCTCACCGTTGTGTGCATCTTCGCTTCGGAGGCAACTACAGCGGTGTACCTTTCGGTGCTCAGCGCTATCTGCGCGGGGGAGTTCTACTATATGCTGCGCTCCGACGCAAAGCTCCCCAATGAGTTCCTCGGCGTTTTCGCTGCCGCCTTGTTCCCGCTTGCCACCTGGCTTTTTGGAATCTCCGGCGTGGTTACGGTGTTCGCCATCTTCGTGCTTACCCTGCTGGTGTGGTACGTGTTCTGGCAGCCGGCGCGCATCAGCGATGTGGCCGTGAGCCTGTTCGGCGCGGTGTACACCGGCGTTATCATGTCGTGCGCTATGATCCTGCGCGCATCGCTTCCCGAGTTCTGGGGCGCGGTGCTGGTGCTGGGTCTGTTTGCCAGCGTGTGGGGCAACGATGCGTTCGCCTACTTGGTTGGCTCCGCCATCGGCAAGCATAAGCTTGCTCCCCATATCTCGCCGAAGAAGAGTTGGGAGGGCTTCATCGCCGGCCTTGTCTTCGCAATGGGGTGCTGGTGCTTGCTCACGTTGATTCCCGGAGTGACCATGTCCATTTCACAGGCGCTGCTGTTCGGCCTGGTGAACGGCCTTTCTGGCGTTTTGGGCGACCTGGTCGAAAGCCGTATCAAGCGCAACTCCGGCTTCAAGGACTCGGGCACCATCATGCCGGGCCACGGCGGCTTGCTTGATAGGTGCGATTCGCAGTTCCTGGTCACCCTCACGGGCACTATCATGCTTGTTTTAGGCGGCTGCATCCCCTTTGCGCTGTAGCGATTCAGCGCGGCAAATCCTGTTATCGGTGCCGTTGTCCGTCCGGGGCAGCGGCTCTTTTTATGCACGCTGGTATACTCGAAGCGTTCACAGGCAAAACAATGGAGGCTTTCATGAAGCGTATTGTGATTCTCGGCTCTACCGGGTCTATCGGCACTCAGACGGTAGACGTGGTCCGTCAGCATCCCGAGGAATTGGAAATCGTTGGTTTGGCGGTGAACACGCGCGTGCAGGAGATGCTTGAGCAAGCGCGCGCCCACAAGGTGAAAAACTTGGCAGTAGGCGACGAGCGCCTGGCGCAAGCCCCTCTGGTATCTGAGGTCCGTGAGCAGGCCGCTGGCGGGCTATGCGGCTACGGCATGGATGCCGTGGTCGATTTGGTTCGCCTGCCGGAAGCCGATGTGGTGGTGAACGCCCTGGTAGGCGCTGCTGGCCTGCGGGCAAGTTTCGAGACCCTGCGCGCAGGCAAGGTGCTGGCGCTTGCGAACAAGGAAAGCTTGGTGGTCGGCGGCGACCTCATCATGCCGCTGGCAGCTCGCGTGGACGAGCAGCGCCGCGCGGCGGGCGTGGCCCCAAAGGTAGGGCCGGCCGGTGCCCTGATGCCCATCGACTCGGAGCATGGGGCGATTTACCAATGCCTGCTAGGCGAATCGGAAAAAGAGGTGTCGCGTTTGTGGGTAACGGCATCGGGCGGTCCGTTCCGCGGCAAAACCCGTGCCGATCTGGAGGGGATAACCCCTGCTCAGGCGCTGAAGCATCCTACTTGGAACATGGGAGCCAAGATTTCCATCGACTCATCAACCCTGATGAACAAGGGCCTGGAAGTTATCGAGGCTCATCATCTGTTCAGCATGCCGTACGAAAAGATCAACGTGGTAGTGCAGCCGCAAAGCGCCATCCACTCAATGGTGGAGTTTACCGACGGCAGCGTGAAAGCGCACCTGGGCACTACCGATATGCGCATTCCCATCCAATTCGCGCTCAGCTATCCCAAGCGATGGGCGGCGCCCGTCGAGCCGCTTGATTTCACGAAGCTGGGCACGCTGGAGTTCGCGCCTGCCGACACCGAAACGTTCCGTTGCCTGGCTTTGGCGCGCCATGCAGGCAGCGTGGGCGGCACCCTGCCGTGCGTCATGAACGCGGCAAATGAGGTTGCGGTGGCATCGTTCCTCGCGGAAGAAGGCACCTACCTTGGCATTGCCGAATGCGTGGAAGCGGTGATGAACGCCCATGAGCAGAGGGGCGTTCAGAACGTGGAGAGCCTTGAGCAGCTGATAGAGCTCGATGCCTGGGCACGCGACTGCGCTCGCGCCAACGTGGTTTCCCGCTAGTGTCGGCTCGCTAAAACCAAGAAAACGGCTTGCCGTGGCAAAACAATCGAGCTGGGAACGGTTCATTGAAGTCGTTTCATCGGCTCATGCCCAATTAATCAACACCTTCTATAAATATGTTGATTAATTTGCTTGCTGAGAAGACTGGAAGAAGAGGACAGCGTTCCCAACTCGATTATTTTGCCATCGAGGGTCCCTTTCTTGGTTTTGGCGGGGCTCTTTACGGGGAGCTTTCCGCAATGCTGGGGAGGGCTGGCCCTGCGCTGCAGTTCGTATGAATTGGGGCAAGGGGAGCTGTTCGCTCAAATATAATGAGCGGCATGGATATTGTCATCATGCTCATAACGGTAACTCTGCTTTTGGGGTTCCTTGTCTTCATGCACGAAGGCGGGCACTACCTTGCTGCGCGTGCATGCAAGGTGCGCGTCAGCGAGTTCATGATCGGTTTGCCGGGCCCTTCTATCGGCTTCACCCGCGGCGAAACGCGTTTCGGCATTACTGCGGTGCCCCTGGGCGGCTATGCCAGCATCTGCGGCATGGCCCCGCCAAGCAACAGCCCCCATTTGAAGCGTGTTTTAGGGTACGCGTACCGCAAGGGCACCGTATACCTGGAAGACGTTGCCCACGACCTGTTCCTAACCGAGCAGGAGGCCTACGACTTGCTTGAGGAGCTTTGCGATTGGGGCTCGCTGAAGCGCCCGCACCGCAAAGACAAGCACAACGTGTACCGTACGCCCGCCAAAGGGGGCTTCGAGGAAGGGCAGCCGCGCATCGTCGCTGACAACGAAGCGTTCTTCGAATCCGAGAAGTCCCAGCAGTACTGCACCCTTCCGTTCTGGAAGCGTTGCACCATATTGCTTGCCGGGCCGCTCATGAACCTGCTGTGGGTATTCTTGGTGTTCATCTTCATCTACTCGGTTATGGGGCTCGATCTGCAGAACCCGCAAACGGGCGAAACGTTCCATTACACCTGGGCGCCGTGGGAAGCCGTTGCCATGGGCTTCAAGTACCTTGGCATGGTCGTAAGCGCCATTGCGGGGCTGTTCAACCCGGCAACGGCGGCGCAGACCGTTTCCCAATCGACTTCGGTGGTGGGCATCGCCGTTATGTCGAAAAGCGCGCTTGATGCGGGGTTCGTGAACTTCCTGTTCTTCACGGCGGTGATCTCTGCCTCGCTGGGCCTTATGAACATGCTTCCCATCCCTCCGCTCGACGGCGGGCGTTTCGTGGTGGAAATCTTCCAAAAGGTCTCGCGCAAAGTGGTGTCCCTTCGCGCGCTGGGCTATATGTCCACGGCGGGCATCGTGCTGTTTACCGGCTTTTTCCTGGTTATGGTCAACCAGGATGTTCAACGATTCATATTCGGGAATTGGAGCTAGCGCATGGTTGAGAACGCTCCCAACGCAAAAACGCATCAGGTGATGGTGGGCAACGTTGCCCTGGGCGGCGGCGCCCCCTGCGTGGTTCAGTCGATGCTGAACCTGCCTTTGGCTGATGTCGAGGGAAACTTACAGCAGATTGCCCGCTTGCAGGAAGCGGGCTGCGAGCTGGTGCGCATCGCCATCCCTCGCAAGGCCGATCTCGATTACTTTGAGCGCATTTGCGCCCAGTCGCCCTTGCCGGTTATCGCCGACATACATTTCAGCGCCGAGCTTGCCATCGAGGCGGCGCGCCGTGGTGCTGCCAAGCTGCGCATCAACCCGGGCAACATCGGGGGCCTTGAGGCCACCGTCCCTGTGCTTGAGGCCGCCAAGGCTGCCGGCATTCCCATCCGCATCGGCGTGAACGCAGGCTCGCTCGATTCTGCCTTGGCTGAGCGCAGCGACCTTACCCTGCCCGAAAAGCTGGTGGAATCGGCGAGCTCGTACGTTTCGTTCTGCCACGAGCAGGGCTTCTACGATGTGGTTGTGTCGGCGAAGGCACACGATGTGCCCACCACGGTGGCAACGTACCGCTTGCTTTCGCAGCGCATGCCCGAGGTGCCGCTTCATATCGGCGTAACCGAGGCGGGCACGTTGTTCCAGGGCCTCATCAAATCTGCCAGCGGGTTGGGGATTCTGCTGGAGCAGGGGATAGGCGACACTATGCGCATCTCCTTAACCGACGATCCGGTAGAGGAAATCCGCGCATGCTGGACCCTGCTTTCCGCTCTGGGCCTCCGCAGGCGCGATCCGGAGCTTGTGAGCTGCCCAACGTGCGGGCGGTGCCAAGTCGATCTGATCCCCATTGCCAAAGAGGTGGAAAAGCGCTTGCGCGACGTGCACCGTCCTATCCAAGTGGCGGTTATGGGGTGCGTGGTGAACGGCCCCGGTGAAGCGGCCGATGCCGATATCGGCGTTGCGTGCGGCAAGGGGTCGGGTGTGGTGTTCGCCCATGGCAAAACCTTGCGCAAGGTCGAAGAGGCCGCTATCGTTGATGTACTTATGGAAGAGATAGGAAACCTGTAATGGAAATCATGCGTTTGAGCCAGCAGTATGCTCCCACGTTGAAAGAAGACCCCGCCGATGCCGAGATCGCAAGCCATCGCTTGCTGGTTCGCGCAGGCATGATCAGGAAAGTTGCGGGCGGTGTGTACACCTTCCTGCCCCTGGGCATGCGCGTCCTTACCAAGATCGAGAACATCGTGCGTGAAGAGATGAACGCCATCGGCGCCCACGAGATCTTGATGCCCGCCTTGCAGCCTGGCGAGCTGTGGCATGAGTCGGGCCGCTGGAATGACTACGGCCCCGAGCTCATGCGCATGCAGGACCGTCATGGCCGCGGCTTCTGCCTTGGCCCCACCCATGAAGAGCTGGTAACCTCCATCGTCCGCAGCGAGCTGCGCTCGTACCGCCAGCTTCCCATGACGCTCTACCAAATCCAGACGAAGTTCCGCGACGAGATCCGCCCGCGCTTCGGTTTGCTGCGCAGCCGTGAGTTCATCATGAAGGATGCCTACAGCTTCCACTCCAGTCAGGAGTCGCTGCAGAAAACCTACGATGAGATGTACGACGCCTACGGACGCATCTGCGAGCGCTGCGGCCTCGATTACCGCCCTGTCGTAGCCGACGGCGGCCAAATCGGCGGCAGCGTAACGTGTGAGTTCCACGCGTTGGCGGAAGCCGGCGAGGACGAGCTGGTGTATTGCCCCGATTGCGATTACGCGGCGAACAACGAAGCCGGCGTATGCCATGCCCATGCAACCGAGTACCCCGCTTCCGAGTGCAAGCAGATCGAGACCCCGGGCGTTTCCTCCATCGAGAGCCTTGCCAAGTTCCTCGGCATCGAGGAATCCGCCACGGTCAAGGCCATGGTCGGTAAAGACACCGATGGCGCAGTTGTGGCGCTCTTCATTCCGGGCGATCACGAATTGAACGAGATCAAGGCACAGCGTGCGGTAAACGGCTTTGAGCTGCTTACCGATGAAGAGCTTGAGGCTGCCGGCCTTCACAAGGGCTCTATCGGCCCCAAGAACCTGCCCGAGGGCATCAAGGTCATCGCCGATGTGAACCTGAAGGGCATTGAGCGCTGGGTGGTGGGCGCCAACGTCGACGGCTTCCACTTCGTGGGCGCCAAGCACGGCGAGGATTTCCAGGTAGACGAATGGGCCGACCTCTCGCTGGTGAAGCCGGGCGATTCCTGCCCGAAGTGCGGCGCTGCCTTGCAGGGCGCACGCGGCATCGAGGTTTCCCAGGTGTTCCAGCTCGGCGATAAGTACTCCAAGACCATGGGCGCGGTGTACTCCGATGAAAACGGCGTCGACAAGAACTTCCTCATGGGCTGTTACGGCGTGGGCGTTTCCCGTACGCTGGCCGCCATCGTCGAGCAGCACAACGACGAGGACGGCATCATCTGGCCGATGTCGGTCGCCCCTGCCCATGTGTGCGTCATCCCGCTTACCGTGGGCGATGAAGAGGTGTTCCCGGTTGCCGAGCGCATCGCGAAAGAGCTTGCCGAGCAGGGCTTGGAAGTGGTGCTCGACGACCGCGATGAGCGTGCCGGCGTCAAGTTCGCCGACGCCGACCTTATCGGCTGGCCCGTGCAGGTTGTCGTGGGCAAGCGCGGCGTGAAGGAGGGCGTCGTCGAGGTAAAGCGCCGCGGCGAGTCCGAGAAGACGAAGGTCCCCTTCGCTACGCTCACCGAGGCCCTGTCCTTCGTGAAGCGCGCTGCCAAGAACAACAAGTTCGCGCGCGCTCTCTAGATGCCTGTGCATACCGAATACGGAAAACCCGAGCTGCTTGCTCCCGCCGGAGGGTGGGAGCAGCTTGAGTACGCGCTCCATTTCGGCGCCGATGCGGTGTACCTTGCGTGCGACCGTTTCGGGCTGCGCGCGCGTGCGAGCAACTTCTCGTTGGAAGACTTGCCCCGCGCAGTGGCCTTGGCCCACGACGCCGGCGCCCGCGTGTACGTGACGTGCAACGCCTATGCGCACGACGAGGACCTGGCAGAGCTCCCGGAATACGCACGTGCTATGGAATCGGCAGGCGTTGATGCGGCTATCGTGAGCGACTTGGGTGTTATGGCGGTGGTGCAACAGCATGCGCCTTCCGTGGCCATCCACGTTTCCACGCAGGCTTCGGTATCGAATGCTCAGGCGGCTCTTATGTGGTATCGCCTGGGTGCGCGCCGCGTGGTGTGCGCCCGCGAGATGTCGGTGGCGGAGATCGCCGCAATGCGCAAAGCCATCCCCGACGATATGGAGATCGAGGTGTTCGTGCACGGTGCCATGTGCATGGCCATCTCGGGTCGTTGCCTCATCAGCGATTACCTTACCGGGCGCCATGCCAACAAGGGGGAGTGCGTCCAGCCGTGCCGCTGGGAGTACGAGCTTAAAGAGCTTTCCCGCCCCGATCAGCGCTTCGGCATCGAAGAGGGGGAAGAGGGCACCTACCTGCTGAACTCGAAGGACCTGAACATGCTTGCCCATCTCGACGAGTTGGCCGAGGCGGGCGTAACCTCGGTGAAGATCGAGGGGCGCGTGAAGAAGGCCTTCTACGTGGCAACGGTGGTAAACGCCTACCGCCACGTGCTCGACGGCGAGCCGGCGGCGCTTTGGGAGCACGAGCTGGAAATCATCTCCCATCGTCCGTACTCCACAGGGTTCTACTATGGCAACGCCGAGCAAACCACCGACAACGACGTGTACGTGCAGCTGTGCGATTGGGTGGGGGAAGTGGTTTCCTCCGAGGCTGACGGCCAAGGCTCATGGCGGGTGGTGGCACGCTGCCGCAACCGCTTCTACGCAGGCGACGAGCTCGAAGTGCTCAGCCCCGGCAAGCCCATCCGCACCATTGCCGTTGGGCAGCTGGCCGAAGTGTACGACGGCGCTGAGGTTTCTGCCGAGGTGGCATGCAAGGCCATGGCGCCGTATGCGTTTACCTCGACAGTTGAGCTCGAGCCGCATGATATCCTGCGAGTGCGTCGCAAGGATCCGTCGAAGAAGAACTGAACAAGGGCCCAAAGGGCAGCTCCTTTTGGCGCCTTTTGCTTATTGATGATGTTGGGGCGCAGAGGGTCGCGTCCCTTATGAAACAAGGAGGAACATATGGGAAGGCAGTCTGACGAAGCGTTGCAGCTTGCGAATGCCGACGAGCTGGTGAACTATCTGATGGGAGCTCATTGCGCCTACATGCAGTGGCGCGAGCTCACCTATTACCTTACCGATGCCAACGATATCTATTGGCGTGCGCAGGACACCAACGAGCTGAACGACAAGGGCCATTTCCCCGATTGCAGCGAATTGGTTGCCTCGGTGCGCGAGTTTGTCGACCTGCCGTTTTTGGACGGCAAGCATTCCATCCGCGAGGTTTTCCCTGAAGCGACCTTCTACGGTTCGGTGAAAATCGAGGGGCAGGGAACGCCGGTTCCTGTTGTGTAAGGGCTTTACCTGCTTCGTGTTTAGCGGGCCACGTGGGTTTCGGCTTCCTTTTGTGAACATAGTTTCACATTTTTGGAAAATAGCTCTTGACCTAGTTTGGCTGCGAGGGTATATTAATCAAGCACTTCGGGGCATTAGCTCAGCTGGGAGAGCGCATGGCTGGCAGCCATGAGGTCAGGGGTTCGATCCCCCTATGCTCCACCATATGTTTAAAGGGTTCGCTTATCAGCGAACCCTTTTTTCGTTTGAGGCGAAATGACGCTGCGCGAGCATCTGGCGGCGCAGCCGCCGCTCCAAGCAGACTTGACGTGCGAAAGCACGCCTGCGCCTGCTTTCGCGGTACCCGCACTCGCCAGATGCTCGCTCGCTGACTTACTGGCGCATGCCCGGATTCCGTTAACGCCCCTTGGGCGTTTTGTTCGAAATCGCTTTGCTCTTCGAACAAGATGGCGGGCGAGACACCTGTTCTAAATGGCTTTGCAGGAGGAGGTACTTATGAAGGTTGCGGTGAGCGCTTGCTTGCTGGGGGTGGCTTGTCGGTTCGATGGGCGCTCCAAGCCCTCTTCTGAAGTGCAGCGCTATTTGGACGAGCATGAATGCCGGGTGGTGAAGATCTGCCCCGAGGTTATGGGTGGCCTCTCTATCCCTCATCCGCCGCATGAGCAGAAGATTGTTCAGGGGCATGTGCGCGTGGTGGATGCTACGGGTGCCGATCATACGGAGGCGTTTGAGGCGGGCGCGTGCGCAGCGTGCGAGCTTGTGCGCAAAGCGGGCTGCACCCATGCCATTCTGAAGGCCAAGAGCCCTTCTTGCGGGGTGGGGCAGGTGTACGACGGCACGTTTACCGATACGTTGGTGGCAGGAGATGGCGTTGCGGCGAGGATGCTCGAAGAGGCCGGGCTCGTCGTGGCGACCGAAAAGGATTTTCAAGAGCGCTTCAGGTAGCCAGAAGGGGCTGTTCCCTTCGGCTGCCCTCTTCGGCACCTTGGGTGCTCGCTGATTGATTGGGTGCGGTTACCCTAGCGCCGCCAGCTCTTCGGTGCTTGCCTCTTTTAGATAGGCGTCTGCTGCCGCGATGGCGCGACCCTTGGCACCTTGCACCACGGTGATGCCCGCAGCGCGCATGCTCTCGGCGTCTTTTTCGGAGATGGTGCCGCACAGCAGCACCTTAACCTCGATTTGGCGGAGGAAGTTCGCCTGCGAGCCGCACAGGTGGCCCTGGCTGGGAAGGTTGCGTGAGTCTACCAGCTCGCCGTTTTCAACCTTGTAGAAGTTAAAGTTGGTACAACAGCCGAAGTGGCTGCTGACATCCAAACCTTCACTTGCAACGGCGATTCTCATGGCTTCCTTACATCATTCGTAGTATCTGCACTAACGATAGTCTTTTCTCAAGCGGGGAAAATTACCTTTCGTTTAAGGGTGCTATCTGGGGTGCGATAGGAATACGGGAAATTTTTTCAGAAAAGTACTTGCCAGATCTTATTTGCTTTGCAATAATAACCGAGCTGTTGCTTCGCAGTAAGCAATTAGTCCCCATCGTCTAGCGGTTAGGACGCGGCCCTTTCAAGGCTGAAACACGGGTTCGAGTCCCGTTGGGGGCACCATGAACAAACAGGTCCTGCATTGCAGGGCCTTTTTTCTTATACAGGCAAGGTAAGGAGTTCGCGTGAAGAAGCTCATCGCCCAGTTCATGAAATTCGGTATCGTCGGCGTTATCGCGTTCGTGATCGATTACGGTGTGATGATCTTCCTTACCGAGGTATTCGGCGTTCCCTACCTCATCAGTACTACCGTTTCCTTCGTGGTTTCGGTCGTCTTCAATTACTTTGCCTCTATGCGCTTTGTGTTCAAACGCAAAGACGATATGAGCCGCAAGCGCGAATTCATCATCTTCATTGTGCTTTCCATTTGCGGCTTGGGCATCAACGACGTGCTCATGTGGCTTATGGTTGACAGCCTCTTCATCGACTACCGCTTGTCGAAGATCGTTGTTACGGTTGTTGTGGCGGTATGGAACTTCGTAACCAGGAAGATTTTCCTCGAAGCTCACGATTAATTCGGGCGATAATAAACCTTGCTGAAGTGATGTGATGCAAGCACTTCAGGAAAGGGGAGGCTCATGAATGTATCGTTCAAAACCATTCGTCGTTCAGGCGATAAGGTGTATATCCTGTCTGAAATCTCTGGATATGACGAGCGTCTCCCGTTGGTGCTTGCCGCTTCTACGGAATCAGGTGCACGCATTCCCTCCGACACGTTCCCGTATTGCGATGTGGCCGACCCGCTGGCGCTGCGCCAGGTCCTCTCCGACGGTGCGCTGGCCAACCGCGAAATGCCCTTCCCTCCGCTCCACACGAGGAACTCTGCGGGGGTGCGCTTCTTCGTCATAGCCCTCCCTTGGCTTGCTTGCCGCAGGTGGGAGCTTGAGTTCAACGCCATCGACTCTTCGGGCAACGTTATCACCTCGTGCCACAAGTCGCTTGATGTGCGCGCTACTGGCTTGAAGGTCATGGCGTCTCAGCGCAGCGGCGCCGTCCCCTCGCTTATCGAGGACCTTGACGGCCGCTTCATCCATGATCGAATCCACGTCAGCTTCCTGCGCGCGTACGAGGTTGGCGAGAGGATCCGTGTTTCCGCATTGCTGGAGATGCCTTACCACGAGGCGAGCGTGGTGGAGTGCGACTTCCTTGACAAGGTAGGCCGTCCGCTTGATATCAGGCCGTGCATCGTGGAGGACTCCGTTTCCCAAGGCTCCGATTTCGGCTCGTTGCAGCGCCGCTACATCGAGCTTTCCTTCCTCGTTGAAGCAGCGAACCCTCAGGTGTGCCTGTGCGCAACCGATACGGCTTCCACGGTGGCCCCCGGGTTCGCGATGCTGGGCAATCGCACGCTGGAATCGCTTATCCGCAGCTTCGATGAGGAAACCACCAGTGCGGCACTCGACCCTGAGTACCACGAGTGGTTCGTGGAGGAGCATCGCGCCGATGTACCCGTTCTCCTTGAGCAGGTGGCCACCCGCTTCGAGTACGAGCCCCTGTTCAGCATCGTGTGCCTGCTCGATGACACCCCCTCGCATCATGTTCACGACCTTATGAACTCCATTGCGCTGCAGAGCTATGGGCACTGGGAGCTTATCTTGGTCGACGCCGGCTCTTCCGGCAGCGCTGCTGCCGATCTGAAGGACTCCATCGACAGCGATCGCGTGTATGTGGTGGAAACCGATCCGGCGCTTGGCATAAACGAGCGCTTCGCCGCGGGCATGGCCACGGTGGAGGGCGATTTCGTCGTGTTCATGAAGCCGTGCGATGTCATGGCTCCTGATGCCCTGTTCGAGTGCGTGCGCAGCATCAACGAGCATCCCGATTGCGATGTGCTCTACACCGACGTCGATGCGTTCGATGCTGAGGGTATCCACTTCCAGCCGGTGTTCCGCCCCGACTTCTCTCCTGAGCTTTTGCGCTCGTACAACTACCTGCGCGATTTGGTGGTGGTTCGCTCGACGCTTCTTTCGGGGCTTCCCAACTTGCCCTACGCCATCATGGGCGCCGCTGGGTACGATTTGGCGCTGCGTGTTACGGAAAAGGCCCGCCGCGTGTGCCATGTGCCGCGCGTTTTGTGCCACCGCCGTTTCGCCACGATCGACACTTCCGAAGGATTCAGGGCGACGCAGATAGAGCAGGAGGCTGGCCGCAAGGCGCTTGTTGACCACTGCAAGCGCGTGGGCATCCATGCCGAAGTGCTGAACGCCGAGGAACCGGGGCACTACCGCGTGCGCCATGTGCTCACCGAAGAGCCCCATGTCTCGATCGTGCTGATATTCGAGGGCAACGCTCCTTTGCTGCGCACCTGTGTGCGCGACTTGTACGAGAAGATCGCGTATGCCAACTTCGACATTGCAGTGGTGGACACGGCTCCTTCCACCGAAGAGACGAAGGCTTGCCTCACCGAGCTTTCCGAAGAGCATGAGAACCTTTCGGTCCTTGATTGGGGTGGCCCGTTCAACAAGGCTCAGATTGCCAACTTTGCCGCAGAGAACACCGAAGGCGATTTCCTGCTGTTCCTGAACGACGACGCCCGCATCCTTACCGACGATGCGCTTGAGTCGCTGCTGGGCTATTTCCAGCGTCCCGATGTGGGCGTGGTGGGCCCCAAGCAGCTGTTCATCGACGGAACGGTCGAGCACGCTGGCATCGTGGTGGGCGGCTCACGCGTGGTAACGCCGCTGTTCCGCCATATGGATGCGGAAAGCCAAGGCTATCTTGACCGCGCTGTGGTGGCGCAGAACGTTTCGGCGGTTACGGGCGATTGCATGATGCTTCGCCGTAGCGCCTTTGAGGAGGTGGGCGGTTTCAGCGAGGAGTTCACCTTGTTCTACGCTGATGTCGATTTCTGCCTGAAAGTGCGCAAAGCCGGCTACTATACGGTGTTCACGCCCCATGTTCTTCTGAGCCATTTGCACAGCGTTTCGCGCATGCGCATTCGCTCGAAGGAGCTCAGCATCCGCCGCCGCAGGGAAGCGGCGCTGCTGCAGTCGGCTTGGCCGAGCCTCTTCGTTGAAGGCGATGCCTTCTACAACCCCAACTTGAACCATGACAGCTCCTATTTCGCCATGAAGCGCGGAAAATCGCGAGGATAATTGCATGAACGCACGAATTGAAAGCATGAGCCACGGCGATGGCAAGGTGTACCTGCAGATGGTGCTCGATCGTCTGCATCCCGATGCCGAGGTGCTGCTTGACGCGCGCTTGAAAGACGGCGCCAAGATTCCTGCCCACCTGTTCCCCTTCAATCCGCTCGAGGAAACCTCGCAGGCCAACTACGTGGTGGTTCTTCCTCATTTCGACGTGCGTGAAGTCGACTTGACGTTCCTGGAGTACACGGGCGAAGGCTCGCCCCTCACGCAAAGCCGCCTTACCGTCGAGCTGAACATGATGCGCTGGCGCACGCGTTTCAACGCATTCGTGCACAACGAGCTGCTTGAGCAGATGTTCGATATCGAGCGCGAGTACTGCTCGGGGCGCATGAACGTGTACTTCACCGACGCTATCGAGGACGGCGACGAGATCGTCGTGAAGATGCTTGCCGACATGCCTCGCGCCGAAGGCTCGGATGTGATGGTCGATTTCACCGATGGCTATGGCACGGAAATCGACTTGCCGGTATATCCGCTGGTGGACGAAGTGGTTCCTCCTGCCAACTACGGCGAAGGCGAGCGCTTGCGTATCGGGTTCTCCGTGCGCGTTGCTGCCGCTGCGAAGGATTTCTGCGTAACGGTCTACGATGCCAACGAGCAGATTCCCGGCGGCTTCGCCCATTTCTGCGACGAAACGTATCAGCCGCTGCGCGAGTCGTTCTCCTATTGCGCGGTGGACGCCTCCGCCGATCCTCGCTACGATCGCTGGTTCGTGCGCCATTGCGAAACGCTGGCCGGCCTTGAGGAGCAACGTTCCCATCCATTCGCTTTGCAGCCGCTGATCAGCCTGGTTATGCCGCTGTATCCGGGCGACGAGTGCTACCTTCCCGCAACCATGGCCTCCCTGGCCCTTCAAACGTATACCCGCTTCGAGCTTATCCTGGTTGATGTGGGGGCCAACGAGCTGAGCCTTGCCTCCGCCTTGCGCGAATGGGAGGGCGACGAGCGCGTTGTCCATCTGGTGCCCGAAACCGACTTGGATGAAAGCGCAGCGCGCTTAACCGGCCTGCTGCAGTCGAAGGGCGAGGCCTGCGCGGTGCTGGAACCGAGCGTTGCCCTGGCGCCTGAAGCGCTCTACGAGTACGTGCGCCGCATCAACGAGGTTGCCGAAGAGGAGGGCGCGAGCCAGATTGCGGGCGTAGGCTCGTGCGATGTGGTGTATGCGAACCACGACAGCTTCGATCGCGACGGGCACTTGCATACTCCCCGGTTCAAGCCCGTGTTCTCTCCCGACCTGCTGTATTCGTGCAACTATCTGGGTCCCTTGGTGTTCTTTTCCCGACGCGTTGTGGAAGAGGTGCAAACCTCGACGGGCTTTTCCTCGGAATCGTTCGACTACGACTTGGTTTTGAAGGCGACATCCAAAGCTGTGCGCGTGGAGCGCATCGACAAGGTGCTGTACCACGTGCAGAACGCCGCTTCCGTCTCGCCCGATGCCGACAGGATCAGCTCGCGTCGTGAAGAGGAGGCGTTCCGAACGGGCCGCAAGGTGCTTGCCAACCACTTGCGCCGCAATGGCGTGGATGCGTTGGTGCTCGCCGACGTATCCGACCGTCTGTACACCGTGCGCTATCGCATGCCCGAAGAGGTTCCGACGCTCTCGGTAGTGGTGCTGGCAGGCGATGATGCCGCGTTGCTCGATGCATGCCTTACCTCGCTCGAGCAGAGCGTGATGCCGCGAAACACCCCCGTATATGTGGTGGTGAGCCAGGAAACCTCGCGCGATGTGGCCGTGTACGGTGAGCATTTGGTGCGCAAGAACCGCGCCAAGGTCATCGCCTATCAAGGCCCTGGCAACCGCGCCGCCATGGCGAACCTGGGCTTTTCCCAAAGCACCTCCGACTACGTCTTGGTGCTTGACGGCGATGTGGAGTTCGCCGAGCCAGAGGCGCTGAACAGCATGCTCACCCACTGCATCCGCGAGGGAGTGGGCGTGGTGGGGGCGAAGACCCTCTTCGCCGACGACACCATCCGCCATGCCGGCATGATGGTGGGGCCTTACGGTGCGGCATCGGAGATCGGCGTGAACATGCCTCGCAGCGCGCGCGGCTATATGGGGCGCTTGCAATGCGCGAGCAACGTTTCAGCCGTCTCGCTTTCCCTGATGATGGTGAAGCGCGCCGCCTACGATGCCGCGAAGGGCTTCGACGAGCGCTTCAAGATGGGCAACTGCGACGTCGACTTCTGCCTGAAGGTTGCCAAGGAAGGGTATCTCGTTGTCTACAACGGCGGGGTGGAGGCCTATCGGAAGGGCGGCGATTCTGCAGGGCGTTTGGCGCTCACAAAAAAGCAGCTGCTGCGTGCCGAGCGGGAGAAAGCCTACCTCCACTACCGTTGGCCAAGCCTCTTTGTGGAGGGCGACCCCTATATGAGCGGCTGCCTCGATTCGCATGCCCCTTATTTCCTGCTGGGAGGCCCCAGGTAGGCTGTTTTGCGTAGAACGCGCTGCTTGCATGCGGCTATATCCTAGTTTTACTACTGGTTATCAGGTTTTTGTATATGCTTCGGCTTGCCAAGGCTGTGGCGTTTCTTTGTGCGCATCATGTGCTGCGTTATAGTAGGTAGGCTATTTTTATGCGCGGGCTTCGTGCTGCGCGGTGTAAAAAAGGATAACGAATGATTCAAATCGAACATCTCAATAAGACCTATGTGTCGCGTCAGGGCGAAACGCATGTTGCCCTCACCGACATCGACCTCACCATCGAAGACGGCTCGGTGTTCGGCATTATCGGCCAGTCGGGCGCAGGCAAGTCGACGCTTGTCCGCTGCCTTAACCTGCTCGAGCGTCCCACGTCCGGCTCCATCGTCATCGATGGGCGCGACATCACGAACCTTTCGGGCAAGGATCTGCGCGAGTTCCGCAGCTCGGTGAGCATGATCTTCCAGAACTTCAGCCTGCTTCAGCAGCGCACCGTTCTGCGCAACGTCATGTTCCCGCTTGAGCTTCGCCATGCCGACAAGAAGGACGCGGAGAAGCGCGCACGCGAGTTGCTGGAATTGGTTGGCCTGGCCGATAAGTGCGACAAGTACCCCAGCCAGCTTTCCGGTGGTCAGCAGCAGCGTGTGGCCATTGCCCGTGCGCTGATCAACAACCCCTCCATCATGCTGTGCGACGAGGCAACGAGCGCGCTCGACTCCATGACCACCCATTCCATCTTGAAGCTGCTCAAAGACATCAACAAGGAAATGGGCGTGACCATCGTGCTCATCACGCATTCGTTGGCGGTTGCTGAGCTCATTTGCGACAACATCGTGGTAATCGACGAGGGCAAGATCGTGGAAAAGGGCAAGACGGAGGACATCTTCGCCAACCCGCAAAGCGATGTTGCCAAGAAGCTGCTGGAGAAGAGGTTGTAATCGTGGAATACTTGCAGACGTTCTTCGCCCAGTACGGTGCGCTGCTGGCGCAGGGCACGTGGGATACCATCGTGATGAGCCTGGTCTCCACGGCGCTCGCTTACGTTATCGGCATTCCGCTGGGTGTGTTCTTGGTGCTTACCGACCCGAAGAAGGGCCTTTTGCCCCATAAGGCCGTAAACGCTGTCCTTGGCTGGATCGTGAACATCGGCCGCTCCATCCCGTTCATCATTTTGCTGGTGGCCATCATTCCGTTCACCCGCCTGGTGGTGGGCACCTCGTTGGGCGTTCCCGGCGCGGTGGTGCCGCTGGTTGTGGCTGCCGCTCCGTTCGTGGGCCGCATGGTTGAGCAGAGCTTGGCTGAAGTCGACGCTGGTCTGGTTGAAGCTGCCCAGTCGTTCGGCGCTTCCACTTGGCAGATTGTGGCGAAGGTGTTCCTGTGGGAAAGCCTGCCTTCGCTTATCAGGGGCTTTTCCATCGTGCTCATCACCTTGCTGGGCTACTCCGCGATGGCGGGCACCGTCGGCGCCGGCGGCTTGGGCGACATCGCCATTCGCTACGGCTACCAGCGCTACATGGCTGACGTGATGATCGCCACCATCGTTATCCTGGTTATCCTGGTCCAGATTGTCCAAAGCGGCTGCGACTTTGCCGCCCGCAAGGTGGATCGCAAAAAGTAGCTAATTCATTGCGCTGCTCTGATGAGCAGCGCTTTTCATATGAAACGCTATGACGCTGCGCGGCCCTCTAATGGCCCAGCTGGCGCTCCAGACAGGCTTGACGTGCGAAGCACGCCTGGCACCTGCCTTCACGCCATCTGAGCTCACTAGGGGGCCGCTCGCTGTTTTTGGTGCGAATGTTTTCCTTTTAAAGGTTGGGGCGCCGTACCTCGCGCCTCCCCAGACCTCGGGCAACGGCTATCGGTTGAATGGCAAAAGAAATCGGCGAAACCTACTAGTAACACCTTGCTTGTTACAATGAAACAAACATAAGAAAGCCCGAGGAAGGACAGGCTATGACCACGAGCCCGGACCAAGATTTTGTCCTTAAAACCATAAAAAGCCGTGATGTTCACTTCGTACGCTTCTGGTTCTGCGATGTGCTGGGCCACATGAAGTCATTTGCGGTTATTCCCAGCGAATTGGAGAACGCCTTCGAAGAGGGCATGGGCTTTGACGGAAGCTGCATCCGCGGTTTTGCTTCCACCAGCGAATCCGACATGCTCGCCTACCCAGAGGCCTCAACGTTCCAGATTCTGCCGTGGCGCCCGGAGCGCAACGCGGTTGGCCGCATGTTCTGCTCCATTAAAACGCCCGAAGGCGAGTACTTCGACGGCGACTCGCGCAATGTGTTGAAGCGCCAGGCCGCCAAAGCCGAGCAGCTGGGTTATGTGATGAACGTAGGCCCCGAGCTCGAGTACTACTACTTCAAGGATTCTACCGGCACCGAGGTGCTTGACCAGGGCGGCTACTTCGACCTCACGTCGCTCGACATGGCAAGCGACCTTCGCCGCGATACCATCCTCACGTTGGAGAAGATGGGCATTCCCGTCGAATACTCCCACCACGAAAACGGCCCGTCTCAGCAGGAGATCGACCTGCGTTTCGCCGACGCGCTCAGCATGGCCGACAACGTCATGACCTACAAGATGGTTGTGAAGGAAATCGCCATGAAACACGGTGTGTACGCATCGTTCATGCCGAAGCCCCTCTCCGATGCGCCGGGCTCGGGCATGCATATTCACCAGAGCCTCTTCGATGAAGACGGCAACAACGCGTTCTTCGATGCGAACGACCCTGATGGCTACAACCTTTCCAAGGTTGCAAAGCACTATATTGCGGGCTTGATGAAGTACGTTCCCGAGTTCAGCCTGCTTACCAATCCGAGCGTCAACTCCTATAAGCGCCTGGTTCCCGGTGGGGAAGCGCCGGTTCACATCTCGTGGGCGCGCAACAACCGTTCGGCCTTGGTTCGCATCCCCGGCTACAAGCCCAACAAGGAAGAGGCTTGCCGCGTGGAGCTGCGCAGCCCCGATTCTGCCGCCAACCCGTATTTGGCGTTTTCGGCGGTTCTGGCCGCAGGCCTTAAGGGCATCGAGGAAGAGCTTGAGCTGTGCCCGCCCATGGAGGAAGACTCCGCGCGCGGCCTTTCGCGTCAGGAGCTGCGTGCGCGCGGCTTCGGCGTTTTGCCCGACAACCTGGGTGAGGCGGTTGAGCTGTTCGCCGAGTCCGAGCTGATGAAGGAAGTGCTTGGCGAGCACATCCATTCCTTCCTGGTGAAGGTGAAGCGCGAAGAGTGGAACGAGTACCAGCGACAGGTGTCTGGCTGGGAGCTCAACCGCTATCTGGGTGTACTGTAACGGAGGCGAATCATGCAGCAGAGGAAGAACGTTATTTTCATCGCGGACAGCCTCGATAACGCCCATAAGTTTCAGGCAGTCCTCTCAAGTCTTGACGTGGATGTGGCGGCTGGCTCGTCCATGCAGTTCAAGAAGCTTTTGGCCGACAATCCCTCGTATGATCTGGTGATTTACGAGGCAACGGCCGAATCGGCTCAAACCCTGGTTGCCGTGGAGCAGGCCCTTATCGATGACGGCGGTGTGCCGATGCTTATCATCGTGAAGGAGGACATGCTCTCGGGTTTCCGCCTTCCCGTGCAGATCAACTGCGACTTCGTGGTGCATGGGGCAAGCTCCGAGGAATGCTCGCTGCGCATTCGCCAGCTTCTGTGGCCGGGCAACGAAAGCTCAACGAACGATTTCATCTCGGTGGACGGTATGACCATCAACTTGGCCACCTATCAGGTTGCGGTCAACGGCGAGCCTATCGACTTCACGTATTTGGAGTACACTCTGCTGGCGTTCTTGGTAACGCACCCGGGCCGCACGTATTCGCGCGATGCGCTGCTCCGTCGTGTGTGGGGCTTCGACTACTTCGGTGGGTCGCGCACTGTTGACGTGCATGTTCGTCGCGTGCGCGCCAAGCTGGGCCCTGAGCTCTCCCAGCACCTGGAAACCGTCCGCGGTGTGGGCTATCTCTGGAACTGAGCAGTTGCGCTGATCTACGATCAGCGCAACGTTCGTCAGGGACGCGATGACGCTGCGCGCCGTTTTGATGGCACAGCTGCCGTTCCGAGCACGCTGGACGTGCGAAGCACGCCTGGCGCGCGCTCTCGCGGCATCTGCACTCATCGGAGCGGCGCTCGCTGATTTGCTGGCATCTACCCCGACCTTCCGATGAGTTTTCCTTCAAACTTTCCGCGTCCGTTGGCATGTTCAGCTCTATTGTCCTAATGTGTTGCAGCTTTTTGCCGATATCGTTAATCTGTTTTGTTCTTCATTTGCGCCCTGCGGGGCGCTTTTTTTGTTCGCGGTATAATTGCGGGGTTCAGATAAGAGAGGAAACCTCATGCCTAAAACCGTTGCCGTTATCGACGGAAACTCGCTGATGCATCGTGCCTACCATGCAGTGCCGCCCACTATGACGGCCCCCGATGGCACCCCCACCAATGCGGCATTCGGCTTCCTTTCCATGCTGCTGAAATTCATCGAGATGGAACAGCCCGACGCGTTGGTGTGCGCGTTCGATAAGGGCCGCCCGAAGTTCCGCATGGAGGCGCTTGAGCAGTACAAGGCGCAGCGCCCACCGATGGACGAAGAGCTGAAGGCGCAGTTCCCCGTAATCGAGAACCTGCTTGCCGCGATGAACGTTCCCGTGGTGGCGCTTCCCGGCTGGGAGGGCGACGATATCCTGGGCACGGTTGCCGCGCGCGACGAGGAGCTTGGCTATCGGACGCTTTTGGTTACCGGCGATAAAGATGCCTACCAGCTGGCAAGCGATTTGACCCATATCGTTACCACCAAGCGCGGCATCACCGATGTGGTTATCTACGGCCCTGCCGAGGTGGAGGAGCGTTATGGGGTAACGCCTGCTCAGTTCACCGATTTCTTGGGACTCAAGGGTGATAAGGCCGACAACATCCCTGGCGTTCCCGGCATTGGCGACAAGAAGGCCGCCTCGATGCTCCAGGCGTACGGGAACCTGGAGGGCATCTACGCCAACCTCGACAAGTTCAAAGGCAAGCAGCTCGAGAACCTTACCAACTACAAGGACGACGCCTTCCTCTCGCGCCAGGTTGCCACCATTGTGCGCGACGCTGATTTCGAGCTCGACCTGGAGTCGATCTCGTTTCCGGATTTTGATGCGGAAGAGGTTACCAAAGCCTTTACCGAGGTGCGCATGATGGCTCATTTGGCGAAGGTGCTGAAGCTGCAGGGCGGCGAAGCCGCTACTGCCGATTTGGGCACGTGGGACACGCTGCTCGAAGGCGCCGACGCGAAGGCCGCGCTAGAAGAACATACCGAGGGCTATCTGCCCGTTTCATGGGCGCTTGATTCGCAAGCCTCCCTCTTCGGTGAGGGCCTTTCCCTTGCGGTGAACCTGGGCGATTCCACGGCGCTATTCCATGATGCGGAGGCGAAGGAGGCTTTGGCATTCCTTATTCGCGAGCGCGATATCGCCGCAGCCGATGCCAAGGCTCTTTTGCAGGTGGTGTTCCCGGCCGATACCGCCAAGGAAGCGCTCGTTTCGCGCGGGGAAGTGCTCGATGCGCGCATCTTCGACGTGACGTTGGCGGCTTACGTTGCCGATTCCAACAACGGCGCAGCGGGCCTCGGTGCCCTGATGGAGCGCTACGCAGGTGCGATGCTGCCCGAAGAGAAAGATCCGCAAAAGGCGCTTGCCTTGGAAGCCGCTGCCATCGGTGCGCTGGTGGAGCCTCTTACGAAGGAGCTTGAAAAAGAAGAGGCGCGTAAGGTGTACGACGCTATCGATCTGCCGTTGGTGGGCGTGCTGGCCTGCATGGAGCGTACCGGCGCAGCGTTGGATGTTGAGCATCTGAAAGCCCTCAACGAAAGCACGGGCGCCGAAGTGGAGCGCCTGCGCGCGGCAATCTACCAGTCGGCAGGTCGCGAGTTCAACGTCGACTCTCCCAAGCAGCTTTCCGAGGTGCTCTTCGACGAGTTGGGCCTTACGCCCAAGAAGAAGACGCGCAGCGGATATTCCACCAACGCAGCAGTGCTCAAGGAGCTTGCCGACGAGCATGAGCTTCCGGGCTTGATGCTGGAGTATCGCGAGTATGCCAAGATCAAGTCGACCTACATCGATGCCCTGCCGCGCATGCGCGCCGATGACGGTCGCGTTCACACCTCGTTCAACGAGATGGTTACCACCACGGGCCGCCTTTCCTCGTCCGACCCGAACCTGCAGAACATCCCCGTACGAACCGATTTCGGTAGGCAGATCCGCACGTGCTTCGTGCCGTTGAACGAGGGCGAGGTGTTCGTCTCGGCCGACTATTCGCAAATCGAGCTGCGCCTGCTGGCGCATCTTTCGGGTGACGACCATCTTATCGACTCGTTCAACTCGGGCGAGGACTTCCACGCCTCTACCGCTTCGCGCGTGTTCGGCGTCCCGATGTGCGACGTTACGCCGCAGATGCGCAGCCGCGCGAAGGCCGTCAACTTCGGCATCGTGTACGGCCAGCAGGCTTACGGTCTTTCGCAGTCGCTCCACATCCCCTTCTACGAGGCGAAGGAGATGATCGATCGCTACTTCGAGGTGCATCCCGGCGTGCGCAGCTACCTAGACGGTGTGGTTGAGCAGGCGCATAAAGACGGTTACGCAACCACACTTTTCGGGCGTCGCCGCTACATTCCCGAGCTGAACGCGAAAAACGCCGCCCAACGTGGCTTCGGCGAGCGAACGGCGATGAACCATCCTATGCAAGGCACTGCTGCTGACATCATCAAGCTGGCTATGCGTCAGGTGCAAGACGAGCTGGTCGCGCGAGATCTGGGCGCACGCTTGCTTCTGCAGGTGCACGACGAACTTGACCTTTCCGTTCCCAAGGTGGAGGTTGCAGAGGTGTCCGAGCTTCTTACCAGCGTCATGGAGTCGGTGGTGGATCTTTCGGTGCCGCTGCTGGTGGACGTGTCCGCTGGGGCAAACTGGGCAGAAGCTCACTAACCTTGCTGGTGGGCGCTTGCGCCCTTTTAGGCGCCCTCGAGCGCAAGAAGCGATCGGTAGGAGCTGCTGGCGCGCTCCAGCTCTTCGGGCGAGCCGTCTAATGCGATGCTCCCTTTATCGAGGAACAGTATGCGATCCATCATCTTCATACCTTGAAGATGATGGGTGATGAGCACGATGGTTTTGCTGGCGAACACTTCAAGCATCGTGTCGAGCACCGCCTGCTCGGTGCGGGGGTCGAGGCTTACCGTCGGTTCGTCCAGGATAACGATGGGCGTATCTTGCAGAAGGGTCCGCGCAAAGGCGATGCGATGGCGCTCGCCTCCGGAAAAGCGCAACCCTGCTTCATCGACCAATGTATCGAGCCCTTCTGGAAGGCGCTCCAGAAGGCTCTTCAGGCCGACGCGCTCAAGCGCTTCGCGCAAGGCCCCGTCGGTTGCGTGGGGCTGTGCGATGAGCAGGTTGTTGCGCAGCGTGTCGTTGAACAGGTAGGTTTCCTGCTGGCAAACGCTGAATACTCGGGAAGCTTCGTTCCCAAGCTTTGCGCAAGCAACGCCTCCTACATCAACGGTGCCTTCGGTTGGACGAAGGTCGCCGCGCAGCAAGTGGGCCATCGTCGTTTTTCCCGAGCCGCTTTTGCCCAAGAGCGCAACGTGCTGGCCGTGCGGAATGGACAGGCTGATCTTTTCAAGCGTTGGTGCTTGGCCAGGGTAGGAAAAGCTTACCCCGGAAAGCTCGATGTTCGGGCTTGCAAGCGCCGCCGCGGCATCGCAAGGGCGCGTTTCGCAAACGCTTGCAGGTACCCTCTTTTCCTCGTTGGGCTGCGGGAGCTTGTTCAGCCGCTCGATGGAGTCAAAATGCCCAAGGGCGAGCGTGGCAGCGGCCGGCAGCGGAGCGAACGCATCCATCAGCGGGAACAATCCCAGCGCGAAGGCGAGGATCCAGTTCGCCTGACCGCCCTGTTGGCCGCCGAAGGCAAGAGCGCACCAGCAGGCAAGGGCAACGGCGGCAAGGGCAAACACGATGTGCTGCGCCAAGTCCCGTTTGCGGTCGAAGGCATGCGCCTCTTCTTTCAGGGCATCGAGCTCCTGCTGTCCTGCCCTCCAAGCATTCAGAAAATCGTTCTTCCTGCCCGAAAGGGTCCAGTCGGTGATTCCCATCAGCGCGTCGGTGCAGGTGGCATAGCGCTTGGAGGATAGCTCCTTTGTCCTCAGCTGGCGCGCACCGTTCACGTTTACCGAGACAGCAGGGACAACGAACAGCTCCAGGGCAACAAAGAGGAAGCATACGAATCCAGCGAGGGCGGAAAAGCAGCCGAATGCTGCGCAAAGCCCGATCCCTACCGTCAAAGCGATGACCGAGGGGAACACGCAGCGTAGATAGAGGTTCTGCACATGCTCGATGTCTTCCGCCAGAAGGCCCAGGGCATCGCCTAAGCGATGGGAAGTGCGGAAGAACACGCCTTCCTCGTCGAAGGAAAGGTAGAGCCGCTTGCGCAAGCCTGAAGTGAGGCGAAGGACCCAATCATGGCTTGCCAAGCGCTCGCAGTAGCGCAGGATGGGTTTGCCCACGCCGAACACGCGCACGCACAGAAGGGGGGTGCCCAGCAGAAAGATGGAGTAGGGCATTTCCGCGGAGCCGGCGATAAGCCACCCAGAGGTGAACATCAGTCCTGCGGCGAAGACCACCGTGCAGCAGCCAAGCGCCAAGGCCAAAGCAAGCGTTTTGGCGTAGCGGCCCAAGAAGGGCCTTATCCAGGCATCGTGCTTTACCAGGCTGGTCATGCGTTTCACGTTACCGGTCATGCATGCCTCCTTCTGCAGGGTTGGCAAGGCGGGCGAAGGCGCCGTTGCGCTCAAGTTCCGTGCGGTCTCCAAATGCCCTGATCTGGCCGTTCTCAAGCAAGAGCACCTCGTCCATTTCCGCGAGCCAATGCAAACGGTGCGTGGCGAAGAACACGAGCTTTCCTTGCATCAGGGGGAGCATGCGCTGCTTCAGCTCCCATTCAGTCTCGATATCCAGGTGCGCCGTCGGTTCGTCGAACACCAAGATGCGGCACGTGCGGTGGAGCGCCGCTCGTGCCAGGGCAACGCGCTGCGCCTGCCCACCGCTTAAGGCTCGTCCGCCTTCCCCCACTGCCGTATCCAGGCCTTCGGGCAGGCTGGCAACCAGCTCGGCAAGCCCAACCGTGTTAAGCGCTTTCTCGATTTCGCGCTCCGTCGCATCGGGCTGATAGAACGTCACGTTGCTGCGCAGCGTGCCGCTGAATATGTGAGGAGTTTGCGGCAGGTAGGCAACCTGGCTTCGCCAGCCAGGTTGGGCGAGCGTTTCAGCCTCGCGCCCATCTATGCGGACAGAGCCCGATGTGGGGCTGGCAACGCCGGCGAGGATCTGCGCCAAGGTGCTTTTACCGCTGCCCGAGGGGCCCACTATGCCGTATTTGCGCGTTCCGAGAAAGGCAAGCGAAACGTCTTGGAGGACAGGCTCTTTTTCGTAGACGAAGGAAACATGCTGAAGTTCCAGGGTGCTTTTCTCGCTCCAGGGCCCGATAGTGCAGCAAAGCTTGCCGTGCGCTATCTCGTCGGAGTCGGGGGAGGCTTTTTCGCTTTCCCCGCTATCTGCAGATGGTGCATCGATTATCGAGAGCACGTGGGCAAGGGCATTGCTGCCGTTCAGCGTTGCGTGGTAGTCGGAGGCGAATTCGCGGATGGGGCGGAAATAGTCGGGCATCAGCACCAGCACGAACAGGGCGGGCAGCAAAGCCATAGAGCCGTCAACCAGCCTGAAGCCCAGCATTATCGCCACTGCGGCCAGGGAAACGGTTGAGAACGCGTCGAGCACGGCGCCTGAAAGCGTTGCGATGCGCAGGGTCTTCATCGTTGCGGCTCGGAATTGCTCGCTTGTCTCGAACACGCGGTCTGCCTGCTTTTCGCTTTGCCCGAAGTACTTAAGCGTGTCGATGCCGCGGACCGAATCGGTGAAGTGGTTCGCCAGGCGCTGGTATTCACGATGCTGCTTGCCCGCTTCGGCCTGGGCGGTGCTGCCGATAAGCACCATCTGCAAGATGATGGCCGGAAACACCAAAAGGGCGATGAGGGCGGAAACCCAATCTTGGGAAACGATAAACGCAAGGAGGACCAGAGGGATAACCGCCAACGCTATGGTTCGCGGCAGTGAGGTGCGCAGATACTGCTCAACGTTGGCAATACCTTCCAAGGCAAGCGTCGCCGCCGCTCCCGTGCCAAGCGCGTGGGCTAGCTGTACGCCCCCTTCATAGAAGCGATCGGCGAGCTCATCGCGGAACCGACTGCTGAGCGAGGACGCAAAGCGGTCAAGCCGTTTTGCCTGCGCGTTGTTTACTGCCTGCTTTCCTACGAAGCAAAGGGCGAATGCCGTCAGCTGCGCTGCAACATCCGTTAAGGGGCTCCCTTGCCAAAGAAGGGCAAGCGCCCAGGCGAGCATCGCAGCCTGGCCCACCATCAGCGCCGCCAAAAGGAGGGAGAAGGCTATGCACCAGGCAACGGTGCCGCGTGCGCCGGGAAGCGCGAAGATGCGTCTGTCGAACATGCCTTCCCTCCTTGCGTGTTTTTCTTCCTGCTAGATTAAGGGCAAGCCCCGGAAAAGGGCTGCGGGGGAATGCCCAAGCCGGCCATTCCCCCGCAGCGTTGGTTAGTACTCGTTTGCTTCCTCAGCGCTTATGCGTCCGCGGAAGGTGCGGTAAATCACCACGTGGTACACCAAAACCAAGGGCAGGCCGATGCAGGTAATGCCGGTCATCCAGGCAAGCGCCAAATCGGAAGAGGCGGCATTGGCGATGGTGATGCTCGTGCCCGCCGTCGCCACAACCAGGGTGGGGAACATCGAGGCGGCAAACAACACCACCAGCAGCAGCGCCGATGCGCTGCTCGCCAAGAACGGCATCAGGTCGTTGCCCTCTTTCCTGGAACCGAAGAAGAGAGCCCCGAGGGCGACGACAACGCCCACGCATGCTACCCCGCGAAGCGCGCCGAGGGCGGGGTCGAAGGTAGGTGCGATGCCGGTTAGGGCGTACACGCTTACGATGGCGAAGAGCACCAGGGTGATGCATGCCAGCGGACGGCGAAGCTTTGCGGCGCGCGCCTGCAGCGCCGAAGGCTTCTCTGCTTTCAGGGCAAGCCATGCAGCGCCTTGGGTGATGAACACCGAAAGGCCCAGAAGACCGCACAGCAGCGTGAACGGGGTGATAAGCCCCAGCAGCGGGATTCCCGCGTAGTCGCCGTTGGCATCGAGCGGAATGCCCGCATACACGTTGCCGATGGCCACGCCGAACAGCAGGGCCGGCAAAAGCGAGCCGATGAAGAACAGCGCATCCCACACCTTGCCCCATTTGGGGTCGTGTGCGCGGTACTCAAGCGAAACGGCACGCACGATCAGGCCGAACAGAACCAGCATAACCGCCAGGTAGAAGCCGGAGAACGTGGTGGCGTAGGCGGGGGCGAAGGCCGCGAACAGAGCGCCTCCTGCGGTGAGCAGCCATACCTCGTTGCCATCCCACGTGGGGCCGATGGCGCGGCGAATCACCGCTTTCTCGCTCTCGTCTTTTGCGATGAAGGGCGAGAGGATGCCTGCGCCCAGGTCGGATCCGTCAAGGATGAAGTATCCCGCGATAAGTACCGCGATAAGGACAAACCAAAGTATTCCCAGTGCAGTCATCGCTACTCACCTGCCTTTCCGGTAAGGGTGTTTGCCGCGGCGTTGCCTGTGCCCTTCGCCTCGGATGGTTCCTTGCTGTGCTTGCCTGCCTCTTCGACATGGGGGCTGACTTTAATAAGGTGCATAACGATGCGAGCCCAACCTATGATCAAGAACAGGTAAATCAGCGCAAACAGCGCAAGGGTGATGGCCAATTCGGGGGAGGAAACGGAAGCGGAGGAAGCATTTTGCGTAAGCAGGCTGATGCCGTCGGGGCTGCTGGTTGCGGGGTACACAACCCAGGGCTGGCGTCCGATCTCGGCCGTGATCCAGCCCGCCTGAATGGCGAGGAAGGGGAACAGCGGGGAAACGATCGCCAGGTTCTGAAGCCACCGCATGCTCTTGATGCGACCCTTGCGGAACGTGAAGACGAATGCCAGCACGGTGGTAAGGGCGATAAGCCCGAACATCACCACCATAAGGTGGTAGCTCTGGAACACGGTGTTCACGGGAAGCTGGCTTACCGTTTCCTCGGTGAAGTCGGAGCCGTAGGCGCCGCTTTTCGCCAGGTCGTTCAGGCCGGGGTATTCCTTGCTGAAGGTGCCCGATGCCAAGAACGAGGTGCCGCCGGGAATGGCAAGCGGGGTAAGAACCTCTTGCGACTCTTCGTCAACCCAGCCTACAGCGTAGAGGGGCATGGCCTCCGCCTCGTAGGCGCCTTCCATCATGGCGAACTTAGTGGGCTGCTCATCGGCAACCACCACGGCCGACTGATGGGCGAACACCACCATAAGGCAGCTGGTGCAAAGGGCAATCACGGATGCCACGCGCACGGTTTTCATGGCGAACTCGGTGTGGCGGTTGCGCTTCAGGTACCATGCGCCGATGGCCAGCGCCATGAATGCGCCCATGATAAGCAGGGCGTCTACCGTATGGAAGTAGCGCGGTGCAGTGGTGGCGTTGAACGCGGCATCAAGGAAGTTGGCGAGCAGGGCCTGAGTGCCGTCGGCGGAAAGCTCAGCGCCGGCCGGCGTCTGCATCCACGAGTTCGCGATGATGATCCAGAGCGCCGAAAGGCACGAGCCGAACCATACCAGCCAAGCCGATGCCAGGTAGAACTTGCGCCCCACCTTCTTGCGGCCGAACAGCAGCACTCCCAGGAACACCGATTCCAGGAAGAACGCCAAAAGCGCTTCTGCCGCCAACGGGGCGCCGAAGATATCGCCAACGAAGCGAGCGTAGTCGGCCCAGTTGGTACCGAACGAGAACTCCATCGTGATGCCTGTTGCCACGCCAAGGGCAAATGTTGCGGTGAAGAGCTTTATCCAAAAGCGCGATGCCGCAGCATCCTCGGCGCGTTGCGAGCGATAGTACTTGGTTTCGAACACCGCAACGATAAGGCCTAAGCCAATCGATAGGGGAACGAATACATAGTGGTACATAGCCGTAAGCGCAAACTGAATGCGCGCAAGCAGTACCGGATCGGTGAGGAAATCCATTCGCACACCACCTCCCTTTCCACAGCCCCTAAGGGCTGAACTTCTACACAAAAGCATCATATCATCGAATTTGCCCAGGTAGAGTAAAATGAGATAAAAATAGTAACAATTAGTTTGAGAAGCGAAGAATCGGGGCGCAACAGAATCGCGGGCTTTTTATTTATGAAGCGGCTCCATAAACAGGAAGTTATGCTTCCTCAAGGGCTCGTTTCTGGTATCATTCAACAGGTTGCACAAGAAGTGCAGCTCGGAATAAGTGCGATGATACGCGGAGACGGTGCATACGTTGCAACGAAAGCTGCTTTCGTTGACTTGCTACGGTCACGCTGATAAGCTATCGCCTTGCGTTTATTTCAAATAAGGAGAATTATGTACGCTATTGTTAAGACTGGCGGCAAGCAGTACAAGGTATCCACCGGTGACTGCCTGAACGTCGAAAAGCTCGAAGGTGAAGCAGGCGACAAGGTTGCCCTTACCGCTATCGCTGTGGTAGACGGCTCCAAGGTTGTTGCCGACCCTGCAGAGGCTGCCAAGACCAAGGTCGAGGCTACCATCGTTGAGCAGTTCAAGGGTGAAAAGCAGCTCGTCTTCAAGTTCAAGAAGCGCAAGAACTACAAGAAGCTGCGCGGCCATCGTCAGCAGCTCACTCGTATTCAGATCACCAGCATCGCTTAAGTAGAGGAGGAATACTAATGGCACATAAGAAAGGTCAAGGTTCCATCCGCAACGGTCGCGATTCGAAGGCTAAGCGCCTTGGTTGCAAGCGCTTTGCTGGCGAATTCGTCGGTGCGGGCAACATCCTGGTTCGTCAGCGCGGCACTCACTTCCATCCCGGTGAAAACGTGGGTCGCGGCAAGGACGATACCCTGTTCGCTCTGTGCGAAGGTACGGTAGAATACACCCAGGGCGCACGCCGTAAGGTGCATGTCCGTCCTCAGGCATAAATACCGCCTACAATAGGACTAAAAAGGCCCTCTGCATCGCAGGGGGTCTTTTCGTTTAGAATTGAAGGATAATGTTTACAGACAAGGTTCGCATATTTCTTAAAGCAGGCGATGGCGGCGCGGGCTGCATGTCGTTTCGTCGAGAGGCGCATGTCCCGAAGGGCGGTCCCGACGGCGGCGACGGCGGCAAGGGCGGCGATGTCATCCTGGAAGCAGACTCGCGCGTTTCCTCGCTGATCGACTACCGTTTCAAGCACCATTTCAAGGCCACGCGCGGCACCCACGGCAAGGGCTCGAAGATGAACGGCGCCAACGGCGAAGATCTTGTCTTGAAGGTTCCGGTCGGTACCATCGTGCGCGAATTCAACGATGAGACCAAGGAAACCGGCGAGGTTATCGCTGACCTTACCCACGATGGCGAGCGCATCATTGCCGCTCGCGGTGGCGTGGGAGGCCGCGGCAACACGCATTTCGTCACCTCCACGCGCCGTGCTCCGGCTTTTGCCGAGCTGGGCGTTCCTGCGGAAGAATGCTGGGTTGAGCTGGAAATGAAGCTCATGGCCGATGCCGCTTTGGTGGGCGTTCCCTCTGCCGGCAAGTCTTCGCTTATCTCGCGCATGTCGGCCGCCAAGCCCAAAATCGCCGACTATCCGTTCACCACGCTGGTTCCCAACCTCGGCGTGGTGAAAGCCGATGAGTACAACTATGTCGTTGCCGACGTGCCGGGCCTTATCGAAGGTGCGCACGAGGGCAAGGGCTTGGGGCATGAGTTCCTGCGCCATGTGGAGCGTTGCGCCATCATCCTGCACGTCATCGACCTTACCGGCGGCTACGAAGGCCGCGATCCGGTGGAAGACTACCGCATCATCAACAATGAGCTGAAGGCCTATTTGCCCGAGCTCGCCGAGCGCCCGTGCATCGTGGTGGGCAACAAGATCGACGCCCCTGGCGTGGAGGATGCGGCCCGCCGCCTGGAAGAAGAGGTGCGCCGCGACTCCATCGAGCGCGCCGGTGGCAACGAGTATGCGGAAAGCCCGTTGAACCCCAAGGTATTCTTCACCAGCGCCGTTACCGGCAAAGGGGTCGACGCGCTGATGAAGGCAACGGGCGCCAAGGTGGTAGAGCTGCGCGAAGCGGAGCGCAAGGCCAGGGAAGGCCAGGAGCACTTCGACCAGATCTGGCAGCATCGCCGCGATGAACGTGATAAGAAGCTCGAGGTCACGCAACTCTCCGACGGCGTGTTCCGCGTCACGGGCAAGCAGATTGAGCGTATGGTTATCCAAACCGACTGGGAAAACGATGAGGCGGTTACGTTCCTGCAGCATCGTTTCAAGCGTCTGAAGCTCGACGAGGCGCTTGAGAAGGCCGGCGCGCGCGATGGCGACGAGATCCGTATCTTGGAGTGCGCGTTCGAGTTCGAATCGGCCCGCATGCGTGAAGACGATTTCGAGGGAATGGACATCTAGGGCATGAGAAACGGCAAGAAGGTCATAGTAATCAAGATCGGCTCATCCACTCTTGTGAATGAGCAGGGCAAACTCGATCGTGCGTATTTCGATGGCCTTGCTGCCCAGGTGCATGCCTTGCGCGAGATGGGCTGGAGCCCCCTCATCGTTTCCAGTGCCGCCATTGCCTGCGGCCTTGAGGCGCTCGGGATCGAAGAGCGCCCCACCGACATGCCATCGCTTCAGGCGGCGGCGTCGGTGGGCCAAAACGCCCTTATGGCCACGTATGCCGAGGCATTCTCCCGCTACAACGTGCTTACCTCGTGCGTGCTTATCACACGCCATTCCACGGCGCAGCGCAACGCCTACCTGCATGCACGCGATACGCTTGAGCGCCTGATCGACTTCGATGTGGTGCCCATCATCAACGAGAACGACACCGTTTCGGTAGAGCAAATACGCTTCGGTGACAATGACACGCTCGCTGCCCTTGTCTCTTGCCTGGTGCAGGCCGATATGTGCGTTATCTTCTCCGATATTGAGGGCCTATACACTGCCAACCCGAACATCGACCCGTCGGCTACCCTGGTGCCGCGCGTGGAGCGCATCACCCCCGAGCTCATGGCAACGGCGGGCGGCGTTACCTCCAAGGTGGGCAGCGGCGGCATGATCACGAAGATCCGCGCTGCGCGCGTGCTCATGCTGGCAGGCATCCCGATGGTCATCTGCCATGGGCGGCGCGAGAACAGCCTCGTCCAGATTGCCCACGGGGAAGCGGTCGGGACGTACTTCGCTGCCCGCAACAAAGCGCACGACATCTCGCCGCGCAAGCTGTGGATTGCCTTGGGCGACACCGCGAAGGGGGTCCTGGTGGTCGACGATGGCGCCAAGCGCGCATTGGTCGACACGGGCTCCTCTCTCCTTTCGGTGGGGATCGTGGAAGTGGAGGGCACGTTCTTCCGCGGCGACATCGTTGACATAAAAGACCAGGAGGGGCACCTGTTCGCACGTGGCAGGGTGAACGCTCCTTCTTCCGAGGTAAGCTTGGCGCGCGGCCGTTCCCAGAAGGAGATTCGGGGCAACGAGCTGCTTGCCAACTTGGGTGATAAGCCCGCAGTCCATCGCGATGAATTGGTGGTGTTCGAATGAGCGAAGCACAGCAGGCCGCGCAAAGGGCAAAGGCGGCAAGCGCCGCTATGGCAGAAGCCTCGACGGAGCTGAAGAACAAGGCGCTCTTTGCCATGGCGGCCGCTCTGCGCAAAGACGCGGCGCTGATTTGCGTGGAAAACGCCGCCGATTGCGATGCGGCGCGCCGAGCGGGGACGAAAGACTCGTTGATCGATCGGCTGTTCCTCGACGAATCCCGCATCGACGCCATGGCTTGCGCACTTGAAAGCTTGGCAGCCTTGGAAGACCCAACGGGCAAGGTGCTGGAGCGGCGCACGCTCGAAAACGGCTTGAAGATCCGCAAGATCTCTGTTCCCCTTGGCGTTGTCGCCATGGTGTACGAGGCTCGCCCCAACGTCACGGCCGACGCTGCAGGCATCTGCGTGAAGTCGGGCAATGCGTGCGTGCTGCGCGGCGGATCGCTGGCGGTTCGCTCGAATTTGGCCATTGCCCAGGTCCTGCGCGTTGCCATTGAAAGCGTTGGCCTTCCTGCTGATGCGGTAGTTGCCATCGAGTCAACCAATAGGGCCGAAACCGACACGCTGCTGCGGCTGCGCGGGCTTGTCGATGTGCTCATTCCCCGTGGCGGCGCAGGGCTTATCCAGCATTGCGTTGAGTGCGCAACGGTGCCGGTCATTGAAACGGGCGTGGGAAATTGCCACGTGTACGTGCATGAATCGGCCGATTTCGCTATGGCGCGCAAAGTGATCTTGAATGCGAAAACCCAGCGTACCGGCGTGTGCAATGCGTGCGAGTCGGTGCTGGTCGATGCTTCGATTGCCGCTGAGTTCCTGCCGGGCTTGCTGGCTGATTTGGCCCATGCGCACGTTCTGGTCCATGGAGATGAAACGGTGCGTGCGATAGCTCAGGCGTCCTTGCCTGAAGGCCATGCGGAGCTTTCGCAGTTCTTCGCTGACGCCACCGAAGAAGATTGGGGCAAAGAGTATCTGTCGCTGGAAATCAGCATCCACGTTGTTTGCGGCGGGGTAGAAGAGGCCATTGCCCACATCAATCGCTATGGCACCAATCACTCCGAGTGCATCATGGCAACCGACGAGTCTGCCATCAAGCTGTTCCAGCAGCGGGTGGACGCGGCGGCGGTGTACGCCAACGCCTCAACCCGCTTCACTGATGGCGGGGAGTTCGGTCTGGGCGCGGAAATCGGCATCTCCACCCAGAAGCTGCATGTCCGAGGCCCCTTTGCCCTTGAGGCTCTAACCAGCACCAAGTACTTAGTAGACGGAACGGGCCAGGTAAGGGAATAGCATGAGCGCTATCGACGTAATCGAAACCGTCCGCGAGATGCGCGCGCAGGAGGCGGGTTACCGGGCCCCTGTGATCTGCGAGCGCTTCGATGATTTCGGGAAAGATGGGAAGCCGTGTCGGTTGGGGATCATGGGCGGCACGTTCGACCCTATCCACAACGGCCACCTGGCGTGCGCCGAGCAGGCGCGCGAGGACTTGGGCCTCGACGTCATCCTGTTCATCCCCACGGGCAACCCTGTGTTCAAGCGCGGGCAGCACATCGCGCCTGCCGCCGACAGGCTTGCCATGTGCCGCGCCGCCATCGCCGACAATCCCTATTTCGATGTGAGCGACATCGAGATAGCGCGCGGCGGCGACACGTACACCATCGATACCCTGCGTACGCTGCGCAGCCATTTTCCGCCCAACGTCGAGCTGTTCTTCTTGGCGGGCGCCGATGCCATCGCAACGGTGTCGAAGTGGCGCGGCTCGGCGGAAATGGGATCGTTGGCTAAGTTTGTGGGCGTCGACAGGCCCGGATACGAGCTGTCCGATGAAAAGCGCGCGCAGATTGTGAAAGCCGCAGAGGGCATAAGCATTTCTTTCGTTACCATTGAGGCGTTGGAGATCTCATCGAGCGAGCTGCGCCGGCGTTTGGCGGAGGGGAAGTCGATTCGCTATCTAACGCCGCAAGTTGTGGTCGATCATGTGATGGAGCATGAGTTCTATCGCGAGGGAGTGGAAAATGGCTAAAGACAAAAAGAAGGCTCACGCAGCCGAACCGACGCGCGAAGAGCTTTCAGAGTTCGCCTACCGGCCCACCAGCGCCGAGGGCGTGGATGCGGAAAAGCCATTCGGCTCGCAGTCGTACAAGCACATGAAGGGCCTGCTTATGCAGCGCGTCAACCCTTCTCGCTATGTGCACAGCATTTCCGTGGCGAAAACGGCGCGGAAGCTTGCGCGCGCATACGGCTACGATAGCCATGTTGCCCGCATGGCGGGGCTTCTGCACGATTGGGACAAAGCCCTTTTGCCCGATAAGCTGCAGCAGCGCGTTTCCGATTTCGGATTGGATATTGCCCCTGAGGTGGTAAGCGATATGCCTTGGGTTTTGCACGGCCCTACGGCGGCGGCAGCGCTTCGGCGCGATTTCCCCTGCTTTGGGGAAGAGCTGTTCCAGGCAATCGATAGGCATACGGTAGGTGCGCCCAATATGGCCCCGCTCGACATGATCGTCTACGTGGCCGACAAGATCGAGCCGACGCATGATGTTGCCGAGTACAAGCGCTTGTACAAGCAGATCGGCACTGTAAGCTTGGAAGAGCTGTTCTACGCGGTGCTTAAAGAGGGCATGTCGTATCTGGTCCGTGCCGGCAAGCCCATCAGCTATGATTCTGTCACGGTTTGGAACTGGTACAACGGTGCCACGTCCCACGAACAATAAAGGAGAGTTAAGTGGAAGAAGCATCTTCTCGCGAATGCGCCCTCATCGCTGCCCGTGCGGCAGATGAGCGCAAGGCAACCGATATCATGGTCATCAAAGTCGGCGATTTGGTGGATGTGACCGATTACTTCGTTATCGCCACAGGCTCCAACACCCCTCAGGTTGAAGCCATCCTCGACAACATCGAGGAAAAGGTACGTGTTGAGGGCGGCGTGAAGCCCATTTCCCGCGAGCAGACCAAGGATCGTTCTTGGGAGCTGCTCGATTACGGCGAGTTTGTGGTGGATGTGTTCCAGCCCGAGTCGCGCGAGTTCTATCGTTTGGAAACTCTGTGGAGCGATGCGCCTGTTATCGATTTGGCTGAAGCGGGCATCGAGCATCCTGAGTACAGCGAGCGCATCGCCAAGCTCGTAGGCCATGTGCAGGAGGCACGCGCTTAGGTTGCGCTGTTCTGATTGGCAGCGCAAGCGTTGTGAAGCGCAATGACCTTGCGCGGGGGTTCTGACAGCACAGGAAAATTTCAAAGCCCGTAAGGTGGCAAAAGGCCAGCCTTACGGGCTTTTCAATTTTCATGCACTCGCCGGAGTGCCGCTTGCTGATTTGCTGGCGCAGGTCCAGGCCAAGCTAACGTCCCTGCGAGCAATTGGCGTTCAGGAAAGATATTGATCTTGGATGTTGGTCAATGGAGAAAGGCAACTGAGAGGTTGCTGTTTCCCGCTTTGCTAGATGCGCTTCAGGATGCTGACTGTTTCCACATGGAAGGTTTGCGGGAACAGGTCCACAGGCGTGGCTTTCACCAGCTCGTAGCCCACGTTGGCGAATCGGGCTATGTCGCGAGCCCAGGTGGCGGGATCGCAGCTCACATAGGCCACACGCTCTGCCTTCGAGGCGGCAATGCTCTCGGCAACTCCCTTTGCAAGGCCGGCACGCGGCGGGTCGACCACCAAGGCGTCCAAGTGCCCCAGCGTGGGCAGCTCGCGGGCGCTGTCGCCGCCGATTACCTCGATTTCGCCATCGATTCCTTCCATGTTGCGGCGCAAATCGCGCACGGAAGATGCTGCCGACTCAACGGCGAAGACGTAGTCGGCGCGCTGCGCCAAGGGCAAGGTGAAGGTGCCTGCGCCGCAGTACAGGTCGGCCACCACGGAATCGGGTCCAAGCTCCAAGCCGTCAAGCACCAACGCGATCATCTTTTCCGCCTGGGCGGTGTTCACCTGGAAAAAGCTCGGCGCGCTGATGCGGTACGTGTTGCCCGCCAGCTCCTCGCTCCAATTGCCTTTGCCGTAGAGCGCTTCCACCTTCTTGATCTTGCGCGCTTTGCCAGGGTCGGCGATAACGCGCACGATGCTGGTGCACTTCAGCGCGCTGGAAAGCGTGTCGGCTGCCGCTTTGCGGGGGAAGCCCGTCGGGCCCGTCCACAGCGCGATCTCGGTGTCTTTGGTGCGCACACTGCGCCGTACCCCTATGCGGAAGATGCCCAAATCGTCGTGGCCTTGCAGATAGGAGAGCGCACCGCGCAGGGCGCCGGGCGCCTTCTCGATTCCCTTTGCGGCCAAAAGGCAGGTTTTCGGTGCTGCCGCCAGCTTGCCGCCGCGTTCGTGGAAACCCAGCATGAAGAGCCCGCGCTCATCGCGTCCGCCGGCGAGCTCCAGCTTGTTGCGGTATCCCAGCTGACGCTTGGACCCCACGCATTCTCCCACCAGCTCCTCGGCGCGCTCGCGGGGCACGCCGCCGATTTTCGAAAGCTGGCTCACCACGCTTGCACGTTTCGCCTTCAGCTGAGCATCGTACGAGAGATGCATCCAGGGGCAGCCGCCGCACACGCTGGAAAAGGGGCAGGGCGCTTCCACGCGCGATGGGCTCTTCTCACAGAATTCGACGATGCGGCCTTCGCGAAACGATTTGGTTTCGCGGGTGGCCTCTGCTTCAACCACATCGCCCGGAGCGCCTCCGGCAACGAACATCACCTTACCGTCCTCGGCGCGTCCAACCGCGTTTGCTCCATAGGTCATGCCGGTGATCTCGATGCGCATTGTGGTCTCATCCTTTGGTTTTCGTGGGGAAATAAGAATGTTGTAAATCATAACGTATAATATGGGCACTTGGGCCCTCTTAGCTCAGGGGATAGAGCGTCTGCCTCCGGAGCAGAAAGTCGCAGGTTCGAATCCTGTAGAGGGCACCATTTATTTGAGAAAACGAAGCAGTTAGGGGAAACCATGGCTTTGTACACACCTAAATACCAGCCCAATGGCAACGAGGTTGCGGTAATCAAAACCTCCAAGGGCGACATTCGCGTGGAGCTTGCCGGCAACGATGCCCCCATTCATGTGGGCAATTTCGTCGAACTCGCTCAGAAGGGCTTCTACGACAACCTGAAGTTCCATCGCTATGTTCCTGGGTTCGTTATCCAGGGTGGCTGCCCTAACACGCGCGAGCTCGACTCCGAGCAGGTTAAGGCTGCGGAAGGCAATCCCTTTGCGCGTCTTGGCACGGGCGGTCCTGGCTACACCATCCACGAGGAGTACACCACCAACCCCAACAACAAGCATCTTGATGGCACGCTTGCCATGGCCCGCTCTCAGGATCCGAACTCTGCTGGCTCCCAGTTCTATCTGTGCCTGGGCGCTCAGCCTTTCCTGGATTCCGGCTATACGGTATTCGGCCAGACGGTAGAAGGCCTTGACGTTGTTGGTCAGCTCCGCGTGGGCGACGTTATCGAGACCATCGAAATCGAGAACGCCAACTAACTGCGCGTATCGCCTGGGCCCAAAGCCCGGGCACTTTCTTCTGTGCCCGTTTGGGCCAGCGCAAAACGCAAGAGAGGAACCGACGATACATGAACAACGAGACTTTCCAGCAAGCGCGCAGCGCCTACGTTTCGAAGGAATTCGACGTGGCGCTTGCCAAGTTCACCGAGTGCCTTGAAGACACCTCTGTCGAAAAGGCCCCTGGTGAGGTTGGCTTGCTGTATCACCAGATCGGCAACTGCCTGGTGAAGCTCAAAGACCCGAACGAAGCCATCCATGCGTATTCCCAGGCATTGGTGGACACTTCCTACGATGCTTCTGGCTCGGTAAGCTACAACTTGGGTATGGTCTATGCTTCCCAGGGCGATTTCGAGGATGCAATCACCAACTTCAAAACCGCAACGGAAGACTCCCGCTACGCAACGCCCTACAAGGCGTATGTGGGCCTGGGCAATTCCCTGCTTAAGCTGGGCAAATCTGCCGAGGCGGGCGCGGCGTTCCGCGCAGCTGCCCTGGATGAGTCGAACCCCGACCCTACGAAGGCTTTGCTGAACCTGGGCGTTTGCTTCATGGCACTCGACCGTCCGATGGACGCTATCGCATCGTATGAGAGCGCTCTTCAGTTCGATATGAAGCCGGAAACGCGCAACAAGATCTTCGCTAACATGGGCCAGGCTTATGTGGCCGACGGCAAGATGGAGAAGGCGGTTCGCGCATTCGAGTCTGCCCTGGCCGACAAAACCTATGTGTTCAACGATGCTGCGAACGTTGACTATCAGCGTGCGGTTGCCTCCGTTGCTGCAGGCAACACCGGTGAAGTAGAGCCGGTGAAGCCTGAAGACCTAGCCGCTTCTGCTTCGCATAACGACTTGTCCGGCTTGGACGTTCAAGGCGATGGCGTGCCCATCGAGCCTTCGCGCCTCGATCCTTCCGAGATGGGCACCATGCAGCTGTCCGAAACCAGCATCATGCGCGAAATCGCCGCTGCAGAGCAGGCTGGCAGCCAGTATTTCCAGGAAGCCGATCGTGATTTTCAGGATTGGGGCCAGCCCCTCAAGAAGAAGCACCGCCATCGCGGTTTGAAGGTGTTCCTTATCATCTTGATTCTCATCATCATCGTGGCGGGTGGCGGCGCCTTTGCTTATACGCAGGGCTTCGGTATGCCTTCTCAGCAAGATCAGGTGAACGCGCTGTTCTCCGATCCCCAGAATGCTGACGTGTATGCTGCCAGCGTCGATGAGAGCAAGAAGGCTCGCATCGCCGACACGGTGGCTCAGAGCAGCCAGGTAACCATCAACGGCACCACGAACAATCTCAGCACGGCAGAGGTGTACGCTACGGCAACCACCTCGCAGGGCGGCGAGATTCCCTACCAGATCTCGTTGGTGCGAGACGGCTTGGGTTGGAAGGTTTCCAGCGTGGCGCTTTCCTTCACGAGCCAGTCGTAATCTTGTTCGATCCGGGGCATGTCTCCGTTTCATAAGGTAAGTAAGAACGAAACGTTCATTTGAAAGGAACTAAACATGGCAATTGAAAAGACCTACAGCATGATCAAGCCCGACGGTGTTCGCAACGGTCACATCGGCGAAATCGTAAACCGCTTCGAGCGTGCTGGTCTGAAGATCGAGCGCATGGAAATGGGTATGGTTACCCCCGAGCAGGCTGCTGCCAACTACCAGGAGCACGAGGGCAAGCCCTTTTATGACGGCCTGATCTCCTACATCACCTCTGGTCCGGTTGTTAAGATGGTTGTTTCCGGCGAAGGTGCAGTTGCCAAGTGCCGTTCCCTCATGGGCGCAACCAACCCCGCTGAGGCAGCTCCTGGCACCATCCGCGGCGACTTCGGCCTGATCATGGACGAAAACGTAATCCATGGCTCCGATTCCGTTGCTTCTGCTGAGCGCGAGATCGCAATCTTCTTTTAATTTTTCTCGTTGCGCCGTTCTGCGAACGGCGCAACGTACGTTTGAGACGCAATGACGCTGCGCGAGCCCCTTATGGTACAGCTGGCGGTCCAAACAGCCTTGTCGCACGAAGTACGCCTGGCAATCCTGCTCAGCAAAGCTGCGCAGGATGCGTCCGCTCGGACGCATAGTTTGGAACCGAACATGCCGCTGGCATGTTTGCCCCGCCATCTGAACTCATCAGGGGCTCGCTCGCTGTTTTCTCCAAAAATGCAATGTTTGCAAGTTGAAGGGCTGTCCATGCTGGCGGCCCTTTTTCTTGGCTTCACGGTTTCTGCACGGGCATTTATGCGGTGTGCTAGAATCTGTTGTTACGATTGCACAATACTGTTTAAGGACGATTAATGTCTTTCCTTGATTTCATACAGAACGCCACTTCGTCGTCTTCGTACGACATGGCTATCGACCTTGGCACTGCCAACACGCTCGTAGCCATCACGGGGCAGGGCATCGTTATCAACGAGCCTTCTGTTGTAGCCATCGAACGCAGCACCCATCGCGTGTTGGCCGTTGGTCATGAAGCTAAGAACATGATCAACCATACGCCGGACACCTTTTCCGCGGAGCACCCTCTGCATGATGGCGTAATCGCCGACTACGATGTAACCGAGGCCATGATTTCCGCGTTCATCAACAAAGCTGCTCCGCGCCGTTATCCTTGGCAGCCGAAGCCGCGCATCGTGGTGTGCATTCCCTGCGGTGCCACTTCGGTAGAGAAGCGTGCTGTTTTCGAGGCAACTATCCAGGCTGGTGCGCGCCAGGCCTACCTCATTGAGGAGCCCATGGCTGCCGCAATGGGCGCCGACTTGCCGGTAACCGAGCCTACTGGCTCGATGGTCGTCGACATCGGCGGCGGTACCACCGAGGTTGCCGTTATCTCGTTGGGCGGCATCGTGACCTCTTCCTCATTGCGCCTTGCGGGCAACCGTCTTGATGAAGCTATTGCGGTTCATTTGCGTGATCTTCTTGGAATCAAGATCGGTGAACGCACGGCAGAGGTTATCAAGATTAAGATTGGTTCCATTCTGCCCTTCGAAGACGGTCGCGAGCGCGACATGATCATCTCTGGTCAGGATGTGCTTACCGAGCAGCCCAAAGAAGTAACCATTCAGTCGGAGGATGTGCGCGATGCGCTGCAGGCTCCCATCGATGAAATGGTTGTACATATCAAGGAAACATTCAAGAAGACTAATCCCGATTTGGCTTCCGACATCATTTCCAACGGTATTCTGCTTACGGGCGGTGGCGGTTTGCTTTCCGGTCTGGATCGCTATTTCTCCCAGCAGCTTGAGATTCCGGTTTGGACTAGCGAAACGGCGCTTACCAACGTTGTTTCTGGTTGCCTGAAGGTTCTTGAAACACCTACGGCGCTCAAGCAGATTCTTATGAGATCGAAATAGGAGATCCTTTTACGATATGGCCCTGAATTTGAACGAAAAGAAGATCCCATTCGGCGGCCAACTTGGAGGGACGGGGTTGCTGATCATCTTGTTGGTGGTCTCTCTTGTCCTTGTTATCGTCTATTCCCGCGAAGGGGATGAAGGCGCACTGCACTCGCTGCAAAACACCACATCAGCGGTTTCTTCGCCCCTGTCCTCTGCAGGGGCAGCCGCTGGTTCTTTGGCGGCTTCCGCCTCAACTTCCTTAGAAGACCTAACTGCCGATGGGCAAACCATGAGCCAGCTGAAGGAAAGCAACGCAACGCTCTCCCAGATGGTGGTAGAGCTCGAGGAGTACCGTCAGGAGGCTTCGCGCCTCGAATCCCTTATCGGCATCCACGATGTCTACGGTTTTTCCTCTGTTGCTGCCCACGTGACAGGCTATTCTTCCGATTCCTACAACCGCATCATCGCTATCGACGTAGGTACGGCCTCTGGCGTGAAGCCTGGTTTGCCTGTTATGGGCTCGACCGGCGTTGTGGGCCAGATCGTGTCGTGCTCCACGTACACTTCCGAAGTGCGCTTGCTCAACGACGCGCAAAGCGGCGTTGCGGTGATGCTGCAGAACTCTCGCGCCGAGGGCATCCTCTCGGGCTCTGTTGAAGGTGTTCTGTACCTGCAGGGCGTTGATGAGAGCACCGAGGTTAAAGAGGGCGAGGCAGTTATCACCACGGGGCTTGGCGGAGGCTATTTCCGCGGTTTGGTGGTTGGCGTGGTGTCGAAGGTCGAGCAGCGCCAAGGCGATGCAACCCGCACCATCGTCATTTCGCCCAATGCGTCGTTCAGCAATATCAGCGAAGTGCTTGTGGTTTTGGGCATGAGCGGCGATGCGGCGGCTTCAAGCGATGCCAATGCCGCCAATGCGGTGGTTCAGGCCGTGGGCCCCGATGCGCTGCTTGGCAATAGCGGTGACAGCAGCAACGGCGGTTCCGGCAATTCGGCTAGCTCAAGCTCGAGCGACTCCTCAAAGTCGAGTGATTCTTCAAAGTCAAGCGATTCGTCCAGCTCGAGCTCGTCGAAGAAATCTTCTAGCTCTTCTTCCGAGGACGGTGAATAACGCATATGCGCGATTGGATGCTTCCTCTTATCTTCTCTATCGTAATCGTGGTGATTCAGGTGGTGTTTGCGCCGATTCTCACGGTATTTTCCGCAGTGCCGAGCTTCATCGTCTCGTTCGTGCTGGTTCTTTCCATAATGCGTCGACCCGATACCACTTACGTGTATGCGTTCGTGCTGGGCCTTATCGCCGATCTGCTCACGCATACGCCTGTGGGACTTACTGCGCTTTTGCTGCTCGTGTCGGTCTTCTGCCTTTCGCGCGTGTTCGAGGTGCTCGACGACACGACGCTGGCCATGCCTCTAATCGCTTTGGCGGCCACGCTCTTTGCGTTCGAGTTGGTATTCGCAATCGTTTTGCTGATACTGGGCTATCAAGGCTCGTTTATCGACGTTTTTGCCCAGCGGGTGCTTCCGGCCACGATTTTGAACGCGCTGATCGCCGCCCTTCTGTTCGTTATCATGCGCCGACTGCCATTTACCCAGCCTTCTAACGATGCTTGGCAGGTTCCCACTACCGGCCGTTTCCGCTAAGGGCAGGGGGAACACGTGCTTTCCGCAATCCTTACCACCATTGCCGCCCTGGTCGTATTGGGCGTTATCCTTGCTGTGGTGTTCCATGTGCGGGCGAATGCCACGCAGAAGAAGACGGCCGACCGAATGCGTGTGCGTTCGGTGACTTCGGTGGGCATTGCCGCTGAAACGCCGAAAACCACGCGTGGTGCTGCGCCGAGCGGCCCATCGCTAGGGGGCGGTGTCGCTGCGGGCGAGGGGCTCCGAAATCGTTTCACGGCGGTGGGCGTTATCGCCTTAGGCGTGTTCGGCGCCCTTACCGCCAAGCTGTTCGGCCTGCAGATCATCGATGCGGCAAGCTACAGCGAAGAGGCGGACGCGAACCTCTACACCACGGTGAGCACTCCTGCTCCCCGTGGTGTCATCTACGATGCCAACGGCATTGCGATGGTAACGAACCGGCAAGTGCAAACCGTGCTTGCCGATGCTGATGTTGCCAAGAACTCCGACGTTATCCTGCGGCTTTCCTCGTTGTTGGGAATTCCGTACGAAGTGGTGCGCTCACGCATCCTCGATTCCTCTTCGGGCGCGCAGAGCCAGCGAGTGGTGGCAAGCGATGTGAAGTTGCGCGATATCGCCTACATCTCCGAGCATCGCGATGCGTTCCCTGGCGTTAGCACGCAGATCCGCACAACGCGTACCTATCCGTATGGCGCCCTGGCAGCGCATGCGCTGGGCTATACCGGCACTGCCTCCGAAGACGATTTGAAGAATGCCGGCGAAGGCCGCGATATCCAATCGGGCGATGCGGTGGGCAAAAGCGGCATCGAGCAAACCTACGATTCCCTGCTTGCGGGCGACCACGGTCAGCGCGTGCTGGTCACCAACGCGGCTGGCGTGGTTCAGCAGGTGGTGGGGGAAACCGCACCGAGCAAGGGCAATGACGTGTATCTCACCATCGATGCGAAGGTTCAGCATGTGGCCGACCGCGTTTTGCAGGATGCGGTACGCCACGGAACGGGCACTGCCGCATCGTGCGTGGTCATGGACGTAGAGACGGGCGGCATCGTTGCGCTCTCGAACTATCCGACGTATGCACCCGAGCACTTCATCGGCGGCATCTCGCAGGACATGTGGGATGCCTACCAAACCGAAGAATCCCATTACCCTCTGATGAATCGCGTTATTGCGGGTACCTATCCTGCAGCATCGTGCTTCAAGGCGTTCACCAGCTTGGCGGGCCTTACCTATGGCTTCGCCGACACTTCGCGCACTTGGGATTGCCAGGGTACCTGGACGGGCTTCGGCGATGCGTACCCCCAGAAGTGCTGGCAGAAGTCGGGCCACGGCTGGCTGGGCCTGCGCCAGGGTATCGTCGTCTCGTGCGACGTGGTTTTCTACGAAATCGCAAAGAGCTTCTACGATGCGCGTGCCTCCATCGGCGATGAGGCCATGCAGGATTTCATCAAGGAGTTCGGATATTCCGCTGCCACGAAAATCGACCTTTCGGGTGAGGCAGAGGGGCGCATTCCTACGCCTGCTTGGAAAAAAGAGTATTTCAAAGACGTTCCCGAAGAGGCTCAGTGGCTGCCGGGCGATATCTCGAACATGGTTATCGGTCAGGGCTATGTGCTGGTAACCCCTATTCAGGTGGTGCGCGCTTATGGCGCTGTTGCCACGGGCAAGCTTTTGCGCCCGCATCTTCTGAAAGAAGTGCGCAACTCCCTGGGCGACACCGTGCTTTCCTATGACACGGTTGAGGACACCGCCCCGCAGGTAACGGAAGCGAACCTGAAGATCGTTCGCGACGCATTGCATGGTGTGGCAACCGAGAACGAAAGCGTAGCCGCAGATTTCGGCAAATACTCGTGGTCGGCGGCAGCGAAAACCGGTACGGCTGAGGTCGCCGGAAAACAAGACATGGCGTGGTTCTCGTGTTACGCGCCCTACGATAATCCGAAGTTCGCTCTGTGCGTCTGCATCGAAGAGGGCGGCTCTGGCGGTACAACGGCATCGCCCTTGGCTGCGCAGATCATGGATGCTGCCATCCAGTCCGCCGCAGGCACGCTGGAAGAGGACATGAGCACGATTGCGGCAACGGAGGTGAGCGTCGGTGGCTCAAATTAACGAGATCAGCTCATTGCGCACGCAAGATCCTGCGGTGGCTCGTGCTACGCGCCCCCGCCGCTTCAAGTACGTGAACCCGGCGTTCTATCTTTTCGCGTTGCTGCTTATCGGCTACGGGCTTATCGTCCAATTCTCGGCAACGTCGGCCGACGCCGATTACAGCTTTGCTCGCCAGCTTTCCGGCGTGGCAATAGGCATGGTGCTGTTCGTGCTTATCACGCGCATGGACTACCATGCTCTTTCCGGCTACACTACGCTTTTCCTCGTAATCAACGTGGTGCTTTTGCTTTCGCCTCATTTGCCTGGCATCGGCGTAGAGGTGAACGGCGGTCGCTCTTGGATCAACATCGGCACGCAGATTCAGCCTGGTGAGTTTGCCAAGGTAACCGTGGTGCTTCTTGCCGCCTCGGTGATGGCGCGCTATGGCGGCCGCTTGAACGATTTGCGCGAGTATCTAAGGGCCCTTGGAATCATGGCAGTGCCGTTTGTCTGCGTTATGACCCAGCCTGACTTGGGCACGGGTTTGGTGTATCTGGTTATCGCCGCGTTCGCGCTGATCATCGGTGGCGCCGATTGGCGTTTTCTGGTGGGAACCGTCGGCGCTCTTGTGGTGCTGGTTGCCGCCGTGCTCATCCTCGACCCTATCGCCGACCAGATAGCTGGCCATGATGTGCTCCTGAAGGATTACCAGAAGTCGCGTTTGCTCGTGTTCATGGACTCCACGTACGACACCTCAGGCGATGGCTACAACCTTCAGCAGGCGAAGATCGCCATCGGCAGCGGTGGCTTCTTGGGCAAGGGCTTCATGCAGGCAACCCAATCTTCCATGGGCTTCTTGCCGGAAGCTCCTACCGACTTCGTGTTCTGCATTCTTGCCGAAGAGTTCGGCTTTGTGGGTGCCCTTGTTCTTCTGGGCCTCTATATCGGCCTTATCGTCACCTCGGTGCATGTGGCCCGCGGTGCAAGCGATCTGTTCGGCACCATCATCGCCATCTGCGTTGTGGGCATGTGGCTCTTTCAGATTTTGGAGAACATCGGCATGGACTGCGGCCTTATGCCCATCACGGGCATCCCGCTGCCGTTTATCAGCTACGGCTCTTCGTTCATGATCGTGAACTTCATGATGCTGGGTTTGATAAACTCTGTTTGGGTTCATAGCGAACGCTAACGCGAAAGGGGATCGTATGAAGCTTCCAATTGACATTCCTACGCTGTTAACGGCGGCTATCGATATCGATAAAGCTTGTTCTATCTCGGTTTCTGCGAACATCCTCATAGATGAATCGGCGACACCGGAATTTCAGGTGTTCGTCCGTTCCGGTTTCAATAGCGAGTCCGCCAATTCTCGTGTAATGGTGAGCTATTTCCCCACGCAAGCGCCTGACGAGCACGTTGAAAGCGATATTGCAGTCATCGCTGCGGGGTCTAGCTCTGCCGTTGGCGAAATCGCCGCTCGCTTCCGCAGCGAAGGTCGTCCGACTTTGGTCGTCGCCGAGCAAGGCGAGGCGGTGCGCAGCACCGCGGCTGCTTCAGGGCATGCCATACCTGAAGAGGACCTGATCTGCATCGACCCAGGCTGCAAGCTTGATGAAGAGCTGCGTTGCTCGCTGGCGGACAGAATCGGCACATGGATTGTGCGCGCTGACGCAGAAAAGCGCTTGGCGTTTTCCATCGCGTATCCCTTCGTTCGTCGCCCCCTTGCCTATGAGTCGATTCGAGCCACTGCGTTGCAGAATGCTGGCGTGGGCGTTGTGGTGTTCGTCCCCGGTGCCGATATGCCCATCATGACCGCCAACCAGGCGAAGATGGTTCTGCAAATCGCAGCAGCATACGGTCATCCGCTTTCGACCGACAGGGTGAAAGAGCTTGTTGGCGTTATCGCGGGGGGCTTTGTGTTCCGTGGGGTTTCGCGCCAGCTTGCCGGAGCAGTTCCCGCGTTGGGCTGGGTGGTTAAGGGCACTATGGGCTACATCGGCACCCAGGCAATAGGCCATGCTGCAATTGAGTACTTCGAGGGTGGCGGTGATGTTGCTGGTTTGGCGGCGTTGGTAGGGAAGGTCTCGTCGACTGCTGCCGAAACCGCCGAGACGGTTGCCAGCAAGCCAGCGGTAAAGACTGTTGTCTCTGCTGTTGCCCCGAAGGCGAAGAAAGCCGCTCTTGTTGCTCTTGATGCCGCTGCTCCCGTTGCAAAATCTGCAGCAAAGGTGGCCTGGAAGTCGATGAAGCCCGGGAGCAAGAAAAAGGGCAAGAGACAATAACTCGTGCATGCGAAGGCCCGGCAGGGGCAAAAGGGAGTTTTCCTCTGAGCGGGCAAACCGGGTGGCTTATGCCATTTCCCCTTTCACGCCTAGTGGCCGTTCGCGTGGGACTTGGATTGCCTCCTATGCGTTCGCTGGATTCGCCTTTGGCCAGGGAGGAAAGTTTTTCAAAAAAGTCCTTGCGCGAAATATTGGTTCCTGTATACTATCTATCGCTGTCGCACATGGGGTGTTAGCTCAGCTGGTTAGAGCGCCGGCCTGTCACGTCGGAGGTCGCGGGTTCGAGTCCCGTACATCCCGCCAGCTTTAAGTTCTAAGGTTCGCTTTTAAGCGAACCTTTTTTATTGCAACCATCCCCTTCAAAACCATGCGTAAGGACTCCTTTGCGGCAAAAACCGCTCAATATGCATGCCCTTTTGTCGATATATGGCAAAAGGCCTCCTTGTGCATTCCTCCCTAAGCGAAAGAGCCACGACAGGATACATTTTGCGAAGATCTTGCCGTGAGGGCGGCTATTCTCCGGGAAAACGCTTGCAAGGTCGTGTCTGCCTAACCTCTGGTCGGCGATTGGATGCGGACCATTGGATGTGCCAATCCGCCCAAATGCGCATGCTAAACCGATCTTGCCGTTTGCCTTATCGGGCTCACCAATAGGCAGCTTTGCGTTTCGAGGAAAAAGTTTCAAATAGGGGGTTGCTTGTCGAATCGATTGCTAGTACACTATCGCAAGTCGCTTAAGACATGGGGTGTTAGCTCAGCTGGTTAGAGCGCCGG
>OLPO01000029.1_pt1 | contig 150508 bp, 105 predicted proteins | sample 1672831 | NCBI WGS metagenome assembly OLPO01 (sample SAMEA3136728, study PRJEB25190) | human gut metagenome | reverse complement strand
CTCGCGAAAGCGAGCCTCTTTTCATGCGCGCGCTGCTTCATGCATTAAAAGAAGATTTGCTTGCGCAAATCTATTAGGAGCAGCGTTCAGAGTGGCATTCGACGACTGCCGGCACCGGGCCGCCGCTTCGCCCAAGCAGAACCCAAATAAAGCGCACAGCCGATTACGGTGAGCTTTCTGGGGGCTTCACGAACTGCTGCTGGCTGACGCGCTTGTGTCGTTTTTCCTTGTGCGCATAAGAGAAGAGCCCGCGTATGCGAGCTCTTGGTTAGCGGTTGGCTTTTAGGCGGGCGAAGAGGTTGGTGCTGTTTTGGCGCACCCAGCTTATGAGCTCGCTTTCCGTCATGGTGAGGGTCACGTTGCCCATGCGCAGCGGCGCCAGCACCACACCCATCATCTTGGTGCGGGGATGCGCCTTCTTCAAGGCTTCGCGGGCGTGCGGGGTGGAGATCATCTGCTTGATGGCGGCGCGCTTTTCTTCTTTCGAGAGCGTGCAGTTGCAGTTGGTTACGTTCTCGATGCAGCCAACCAGGCGCTCGGCGTAGCGGCGGGCCAGGAATTCCTCGATTTCGGGGGAATCCAGGTTCCAGTACGCGTACAGCTCGTTCATCCAGCGATGCTCTTCTTCGCGCTTGTCGTACATGTCGGGGCGGTACTTGGTGTTCTCGCTTTCCGCGCGGGCGCGCAGGAAGTGGTAGTAGTGTCCGTCGAGGCAGCCTACGCGTTCCACATCGCGCATAACGTCGAGGTTGAAGGGCAAATCGTCCCAGAAGGTGCCAGGGAAGCGGATGCCCTTTTCGTTGAGGTAGCTGCGGCGGTACAGCTTGTTCCACGGTGCGTACAGGAGCTGTGCGTCGAACAGTTGGCAGGCGTTTGCGCGGAACTCGTCCTGCGATTCGAAGATGCGGTCGGGCGCGTTGCGCAGCTCGCGGTAGTACTTGCCCTCATCGTCGTAGTACGTGTCGATGGTGAAGCCGGTGATAAGAAGGTCGAGGTCGTGCTCCGAGGCAACGCGATACATGTCCTTCAACATGGTGCGGTCGCACCAATCGTCGCCGTCCATGAAATACAGGTAATCGCCGCGGGCGATTTCCATGGCGGCGTTGCGCGCGGCGGCGGCCCCTTGATTCTTCTGGTGGATTACGCGGATGCGCACATCGTCGTCGGCCAGCTTGTCGCACAGGGCGCCGCTGCCATCGGTGCTTCCGTCGTCTACCAGAAGGATCTCGTAGCTGGTGCACGTTTGGTTCTGCAGCGAGCCAACGGCGCGGCGCAGCCAGGACTCTACGTTATAGACGGGAATGATGACGCTTATCGCGGGGCTGTGTGACACGAGCACCTTCTTTTGAACTACGGATTTCAACGCGCTCATTCTACACAAAGCGCCAGCCCCTCAAGCTCCGGTAGCGGGGGAGTACAAGGGACTTCCACGTTTTAGCTGCGCCTCTCCACAAAGGCTGCAAAAGTCGGCGTGAGGTGGCCCGATGAGGATAGGTTCGCTTTAGCGCGATGGAGCACGGCAGCGCAGGGGGTCCGCTTTGCCGCTCTAAAGGGATTTGCCCTATTGGGTACGCTATGCCAAAGGGGCTTGCCTCCATCGGGTGTGAGCTAACGGTGGCGATGCGCGCGTGTGGAAGGGGATGGGCCCTTCTTCGGTATATAATCAACTTTTGGCGTGTGCTTGCTCAGCCGCGTTGTTCAACAAATTCGGGAAAAGAGGGGAGCGCATGGACTGGTTCGAATACGGCGTTCTCTTCGTTGTTGCCGCAGTGGTAACCATCGCCCTAACCCCTCTTGCGCGCAAGCTCGCTGTTAAGCTCGATGCCATCGACTATCCCAGCGCGCGCCGCGTGAACATGCTGCCCATCCCTCGCATGGGCGGTGTCGCTATCTTCGGCGGCATCTTGGCGGCGCTCCTTGTTGCCGGCCTGGGCGTCAATGCCTGCGGTTGGGAAAACCCCTTCATCGATTACGACGGCATAGACGATGTGAACTACTGGGGCGTTCTCTTAGGCGTAACCCTGATGTTCCTGGTGGGCGCCGTAGACGATGTGGTCGACCTGAACCCCAAGGTGAAGATGGCGGGGCAGATCGTTGCCGCCTGTGTGGTGGCGGGCTCGGGCCTGCTGTTCTCCAGCATCCACAACCCGGTTGGCGAAGGGTTCATCGAGTTCGGCTGGGTGGCCTATCCGCTTACCGTGTTCTACCTGGTGGCATTTGCCAACGTCATCAACCTGATCGACGGCCTTGATGGCCTGGCGGCAGGCATCACGGGCATCTCCGCCATCACCATCCTGCTGTTCGCCGCCCTTACGGGCCGTCCCGATGCGGCGCTGTTCAGCGTCATCCTCATCGGCGCCTGCGTGGGCTTCTTGAAGTCGAACTTCTTCCCGGCTTCCATCTTCATGGGCGATTCGGGCGCTTTGCTCTTGGGCTTTGCCTTGGGCATCATCTCGCTGTTCGCCACGGCCCGCTCGGCCCTGTTCGTTTCCCTGCTGGTGCCTATCTTGGCTGCCGGCGTGCCCATCCTCGACACGTTTTTTGCCATCGTCCGCCGCAAACGCGAGCATCGTCCTATCGACGAAGCGGACAAAGGCCACATCCACCATCGCCTGATGCGCGCCGGCTTCAGCCAGCGTGCCACGGTGCTTATCATGTGGGCATGGACGGCGCTTTTGGCGGCCTGCGGCGTGATTATTACGTGGGCCGATAACCTGGTGCGCATTCCCATCTTCGTCGTTGCGTGCGCGGTAACGGCCTATGCCATCGTGAAGCTGCGCCTGTTGGGCGATGCGCTCAGCCATCACTTCAACCCGCGTCATAAGCCCGAGCGCTCTGAGCGTCCGGGCAACGAGCAGTAGCCTGCGCGTATAAAGCCTCTGCAACGATCTACGCCCCGCTTCCCAATGCAGGAAGCGGGGCGCTTTGCTTTTAGGTGTCCGAGGGGGCATCCCCCTGGGCGCTCTTTGGCCCTGGGCCTACTCGATGCTCTTCAACGCCTCGATCATGTTGATCTTCGCCAGCGTGCGGTTGGAAAGCTGCGCTACGATGAAGGCGAACAGCAGGGTAAGCGCGCAGGCGTACACGTAGCTTAGAGGCTCGATGGTTACCGCAAAGTAGATGGAGGGCATCTTCAGCACATAGGTGAGCATGTGGCTGAAGGCATAGCCGGCGGGAATGCCCAGCACCATGCCGATAACGGTGAGCAGTATCGTCTCCTTGTTCACGTAGTGGTTCACCTCGCGCTTGCGGAAGCCCAGCACCTTGATGGTGGCCAGCTCGCGGGTGCGTTCGGAGATGTTGGTGGTGGAAAGCGTGAACAGCACCACAAACGCCAGTGCCGCCGCCAGGAACACGATTACGTACACGATGGTGTTTATCAGCTCGAACGACTGCGAGAACTCCTCGTTCATCTGCTGCGTGCTGGAGACGGAGAGAAACTCGCTTCGTTGGGCAAGGTCCTCGGCGAAGGCCTCCTTTTCGCTGTCGCTTCCGGAAAGCGCCAGGTAGAAGCCGTTGGGCTCAACATCTTCGCCGAACAGCTGCTGGTAGGCGCTTTGCGTTACGTACACGGCATTGCCCAGGTAGTTGTCGGCTATTGCGTTGATGGGAACGGGGGCTTCGTCAAGGCTGCTGGTTTTCACTGTGGCCGCGTCTCCCGCGCCCACGCCCAGCAAATCGGCGGCATTGCGGGTAAGGATCATGCCGGAATCGCCAAGTGCCAAAGGCTCGGAGCCGCTTTTCAGCGAGACATAGGGGGAAAGGTCGGCCTCGTCGGGCAGCACGAACAGCTGCAGCGCCTCGTCGTCGCCGTTGGCAGTAAGCGTCACCGAATCGACGGCAACCTCCTGCAGGGAGGAAACCCCGTTACTGTTTTTAAGCAGCTCTTCGCAGGCATCGAAGTTGCCTGTGCTGGTTATTGCCAGGGCATCGTAGCGGTAGATGTCGCCGTACTGCAGGGGAGAAAGGGCATGCACGGAATCCTTGATGGCGAACCCGCAGATGAGCAGGGCCATGCAGCCCATGATGCCGAAGACAGTCATGAAGAAGCGCTTCTTGTAGCGCAAGAGGTTGCGCGCGGTTACCTTGTCCAAAAACGCCAGGCGCTTCCAGATGAAGGGAATGCGCTCTAGCAGGATGCGGGAGCCGGAACGGGGAGCCTTCGGGCGCATGAGCATGGCGGGCGTTTGCGCAAGCTCCGCGCGGCAGGCGAACACGGCGGCGCCCACGATGCCCGCAATGAAGAACAGCATGCTGCCAACGCCGTACAGCGCATCGAAGGAAAGCAGGTAGACAGGCAGAAGGTACATCATCTGAAACACGCTGAACAGGAAGGTGGGGAACAGCACGAACCCGCAGAACTCGCCGGCGGCGCTGCCGATGAGGCACGCCGAAAGGGCGTACACCAGGTATTTCCCCAAGATGGTGCGGTTGCCATACCCCAGCGACTTGTACGTGCCGATAAGCCCGCGTTCCTCTTCCACCAAGCGCGCGATGGTGGTAAGCGCGATAAGCACCGCCACCACGATGAACACAACGGGGAACACCAGGCCGATGGCCTCGATGGAGGAAGCGTCCGACTCGACGCTTGCGTACCCTGCGTTCGATTCGCGCGTCTGCACATACCAGCGCGCCTGCTCGATGTCGTTTGCCTCGGCGCGGGCGTCCTCGAACTTGGCATGCGCTTCGGCTTTGCTTTCCTCGAACTGCGTGCGCTTGCCGTCAAGCTCTGCTTGCCCTTGGGCGAGCTTTTTCTCGGCGGCGGAAAGCTGCTGCTTGCCCGACTCCAGCTGCTGCTTGCCTGCGGAAAGCTGCGACCAGCCCTGCGCTATGGCCTTTTTGCCTGCGGCAACCTGCGCAGCCTGGGCATCAAGCTCCTGTTTCGAGGCGGAAAGCTGCTTGGCCTGCGCATCGAGCTGGGCAAGCGACTGCGTGCGCTGCGCCTCTATGCCTGCAAGCTGGGCTGCTGCTTCCTCTTCGCTTACCAACCCCGCGGCAAGGGCGGCGTTTACCTGCGCTGCGGCATCGTCGCACGAGGTGTTCACCTGGTTGCGGCCCGCGTTGATTTTCTTTTGCGCATCGGAAAGGGTTCGGTAGCCTTCGTCTATCTGCTCAGAAGCGCTTTTCAGCTGCTGCTCCTGCTCGCGCAGCTGCGCCTCCGATTGCGCTAGCGTCCCCTCGCTGGTGTGCAGCGAGCGCTTGTTGGCCGCCAGCTCCTGCTTGCCGGAATCGAGCGTGCCCTGTGCGCTTTCGATCTTTTTCTGCGCTTCGTCCAGCTGACTGTTGGCTTCCTCTTCCGCCTCGGCGATCTGATCAAGCGCGTCTTGGCGAATGCTCTGGGTGCGCGCTTCCTCTCGCTCCTGCTTTATGCCTTCCAGCTGCGACGTTACCTCGTCAAGCAAGGCGGCGTATTCGGGCGAGAAGCTCTTTGCCCCATCGGGGTTCTCCGCGCGCACGTACAGGGCGGTGAACGCATCGGCGCTTACGGCGTCGGGTGTTACGAAGAACGAGTAGTCGGGCGATGCGCTGGCGCGCACGGCGATGGACCCGTTGGGGTTGGTGAGCTCGGTGGGGTCTATCACGCTGGCGGTGATGGTGTACTGCGTGCGCTCGAACACCTCGTTTTCGCTTGGTTCAAGCGTTACCGTGCTGCCGAGCGAAAGTCCCGAATCCGTAAGGTAGTTCTCTGAAACGGCTATCTCATGCGCATTGGCAGGCAGGGTGCCGCTGAGCACCTTCGGCATGTTGAATCCGCTGGCAGAAAGCGCCTTCACACCCACGCTGGCGCGCTTTTGCCCCAGCGGCGTGTACGTGTTCTCTTCCCAGGTGCCCTCCGCCGCGGCAACGCCGTCAAGTGCCGAGACGGCATCGACGTCTTCGCTGGTAAGCCCCAAGGTCGATTGCACGCAGGCATCGTAGAGGCCCTGCTCGTTGAAGAAGGCATCGGCGGAATTGCGCAGGTCAACGCAGGAAGCGCGCAGGCCGCACACCATGGTTACGCCCAGCGCGCAGATAACCAGGATGGAAATGAAGCGCTTCTTGCTGTTCGCGATGGTGCGCAGCGTGTCTTTCGAAAATGCCCGAGCCATGGCTTGCTACCATTCGATTTCGGCGATGGGCACGGGGTTGGCGTTGGTCTCGATGCTGGTTACGCGGCCGCTGTTCATGCGGATCACGCGGTCGGCCATGGGAGCCAGCGCGGCGTTGTGGGTGATAACCAGCGCAGTGATGCGCGAAGAGCGGCAGGTGTCTTGCAGCAGCTGCAGGATCTGCTTGCCCGTGCGGTAATCGAGCGCGCCGGTGGGCTCGTCGCACAGCAGGAGCTTAGGGTTCTTGGCCAGCGCACGGGCGATGGCAACGCGCTGCTGCTCGCCGCCGGAAAGCTGAGCGGGGAAGTTGTCCAGGCGCTTTCCCAGGCCAACGCGGCAAAGCGTCTCGGCAGCATCGAGCGAATCGGGGCAAATCTGCGAGGCAAGCTCCACATTCTCAAGCGCGGTGAGGTTGGGCACCAGGTTGTAGAACTGGAACACGAACCCAACGGCGCTGCGGCGGTACTCAACCAGCTGCGCCTCGGAGCTGCGGGCGATGTCCTGCCCATCGATAAGCACTTGCCCGCTTGTTGCGCTGTCCATGCCGCCCAAGATGTTGAGGGCGGTGGTTTTGCCGGCGCCCGAAGCGCCCAGGATAACGGCGAGCTCGCCCTTTTCCACGGAAAAGGTTGCCCCGTCAAGCGCCCTGATTTCGGCCGCACCCGACCCGTACCGTTTTACGACGTTGTTGAACTCGATGTACGACATGGCGTGCCCCCTTGGTTTCCGTCTTTTTACCAGTATAGGCGATGCACCAGCGAAAACGCGTCGTGTTCCGCGGGGCTGCTGCGGCAAAAGAAAAGCCCTGGCCGGTGGGCCAGGGCTTCAGCGGGCTATGCGACTATTCGCGAATCCGTTTCATGCAACCAAAGGAACAGGAGGGCGGAATTAGTCGATGGAGATAAGGCGCTTGCGATCTTCGGGCTTGGGCAATTCCTTCTTGGGAACGTTGATGCTCAAGATGCCGTTTTCGAACTTAGCGGAAATATCGTCTTCCGAAACATCGTCGCCAACGTAGAAGCTGCGGCGGCAAGAGCCAACGAAGCGCTCCTTGCGGAGGAAGGTGCCGTTTTCGTCCTTGTCTTCCTTCTCTTCCTTGGTGTGGGCGTTGATGGTGAGGTAACCATCGTTCAGCTCGATCTGGACATTTTCCTTATCGAAGCCGGGCAAGTCGATGTCGAGCTCGTATGCCTTGTCGGTCTCCTTGACGTCGGTCTTCATAAGGGAAGCGTTTGCCTTGGGCGTGGGCTCGGTTCCGAAGAAGCCGAAGTCGAACGGATCGCTCATGAAATCGTTGAAGAAGTTCCTACGTGCCAACATACTTATCATCCTCTTTCCTTGCGGCGCCGGAGGTTTGCTGGCTTTCCGAGGCTCCAGGCGCTGCTCTTTATTTCTTTTGACAACTGTTATAGTAGTCGCTTTTTAGCACTCGTAAAGCGAGAGTGCTAATTGGGTACCGTTCTGTAACCTTTTGTAAGATTATCTAAGTCTTGTATTGATAGATTGTTGAAAAGAAGCCAAAACGGGTCGACAGGTATGGCGTTCCGGAGGGGCTTTGCTGCGGCCGCATCGCCAAGGCAAGCGATGGCCATGGTGCTGGCCTCCTTATTCGTTTAACGGGTAGCTGGGAAAGATTCTGGACAGATGTGCAGTAACTGTTTACCTTCGCTAACTCAGTTTTGCGTTCATCGTGAATTTTGCCGAATTTTAACGGAGCGCGCTGCGGGAACTTGCTACTATGCGCTCATGCAAAGCCGTCCGACATCGCATTCGCGGAGGAACGATCGGCGCGCGGAAAGCGAAAGCTCCAACGCGCGCAGCCGTTCAACTCGCGCAGGGGAAACGCGCACAGGTGAAATGCGCGGCGGCTCCGTGCGCCCTTCTTCCCGTTCCGGGGCAGACGAACGTCATGACGATTCGCGGCGCGAGCACTCCCGCTGCTGGCGCGATACCCGCGTAGCACGCACCGATGCCAGCCGTCGCTCGCACAACGGGGAACGCGGTCGTGGCAGCGATGAAAGCCGTTCGCGCCGCTCCGACGGCAAAACACGCACCGAGCGCGCCTCTTCGCGCCGCGGTGATTCGCCGCGCACCGGACGCGCGGCTTCTTCTCGTCGCAGCGACGCCCAATCGCGTACCTCTCGGGAGCATGACGTATACGTAGGCGGAGGCACCGATCGCGTCCGTTCTCACAGAAACCAGGGGCTTGGCTCGTCGTGGGCCGCCGATCGCGCCGCGTCGTCTTCGTGGCCGTTTGCCACATTCATGCCGGTGCTGGGCGTAATCGCCGTAGTGCTGGTGGCCGTGTTCTTGGTGGGAGCCATCAGCTCATGCTCCGCATCGCAGGATGGCGCCTCGCAGGAAGAGGAGCAGCAGGCAGCGCCCGTGGCCATCAGCTTCACCCCTTCGGTGCAGAGCATCGACGGCGTGTCTAACCCGGGAGCTACGGTGCGGGGCATTTCCCTGGCCGATGCCTCCGCAAGCTACGTGCCCCAGATGAGCGACGAGGGCGCAGCCAAGGTGCAGGACGCCGTTTCGGCCATCACCTCAGACGGTAGAACCGTTGGCTTCGCGCTGGTTGATATGGAAACCGGCAGCGGATACGCCTACAACCTCGATCAGCGCGTGTACGGCGCCTCTTCGTTCAAGGGCCCCGTTCTTATATATGGATGCCAGCAAGCGCTCGAAACGGGCAAAACCACCATTTCCAAGGTGAACGCCAACGCGCAAGAGGCCATCATCAACTCCGACAACAAGTCGTACTACCGCATGCGCCGTGCGTTCGAGGGCTCGGCTTCCGAATCGCTTTCCGCTTGGCTTTCCTCGATGGGCATCTCCACCACGCTCGAAAGCGACACCTCGTTCCCGCATTATTCGGCGCGTGAGTCGCTGAAGCTGTGGATGAACGCTTACCTGTACCTGAGCTCGCCTGATTCGAACCAGGAAATTACCCAGTGGGCAAAGAAGCTGTTTTCCAGCACCGCGGTTTCCATGGTGCGCAACGGGGTCGACCCGAACTCCAACCCGCTGAGCCAGGAAAAGGTGCACAGCGTTGCGGAAGAGCTGAAGGGCACGGTGCTGGGGAAGCTGAAAACCGTTGAGGTGGGAACGGCGAAGAGCGCCCAAGCAAGCCCCAGCAGCTCGGTGACGGTGTACGACAAGGCGGGCTGGATCAACGGCACTGAAGACGATGCGGTGTGCGACGCGGGCATCATCGAGGAAAACGGCAAGCACTACCTTATTACCATCATGACGAATCTGGCCGACAGCGAAAGCAGTCGTGCCAAGGTAAGCAACCTTGCCGCCGCCCTGTGGGATCAGCGCGCAACGCTGGTTCCCGAGCAGGGCTATACCAACGCTTAGAGATGGGGACAGACTCCCATCGAGCCTAATTCCTGCAGAAAACGTGAAGATTTTTGAAAACGCCCCAATCGTCGCTGCGTGGCGATTGACGAGGGTCGCGCGCGCAGTATAAACTGCAAAAGTTCGCTTTCAAAAGCCCCGTACATGCTTGCGATTCGAACTCTTTTTCGCCTGGGGAACGCCCCTGCGCCGGCTAAGCTGGTCCAGAGCTTTTCGGATGCACCGTTTCGCATGGTGGGAAGAGATGCGGAGTAGGATCCCGCGCCTCGGGTTGGCAGCAACTTTTGAAAAACGACACTTGTTACTTTATTGGAGGAACACTGTGAAGACCTATTACGCAAAGCCCAACGAAGTTGAGCGCGAATGGCTTCTCATCGACGCAAAGGACCAGGTTCTCGGTCGTGTCGCTTCGAAGGCCGCTCACATTCTCAAGGGTAAGCACAAGCCCACCTACACGCCTCACGTTGACACCGGCGACTTCGTCGTAATCATCAACGCTGACAAGATCAAGATCTCTGGCGTTAAGGCTACCAGCAAGGAATACTATCGTCACAGCGGTTATCCCGGCGGCCTGAAGTGCGAAACCTTCCAGGAGGCCATGCAGAAGCATCCCGAGCGCGTTATCGAGCACGCAGTAAAGGGCATGCTCCCCAAGAACACGCTCGGTCGTGCAATGGGCATGAAGCTCAAGGTTTACGCTGGCGCAGAGCATCCGCATGCAGCGCAGCAGCCCCGCGAGATCAAGATGGAGGATAACTAATGGCAGGCGAAGCAATGTACTACGGCACCGGCCGTCGCAAGAACGCTGTTGCTCGCGTTCGCATCGTTCCCGGCACTGGCAAGGTAACCGTTAACGGTCGCGAGGGCGTTGAGTTCTTCGGTCGTCAGGCTCTTGTCGACTATGCAACCACTCCGTTCGTCGTAACCGACACTCAGGGTCACTTCGACGTAATCGCTCGCTGCAATGGCGGCGGCGTATCCGGCCAGGCTGGCGCTCTTCGCCACGGCATCGCTCGCGCTCTTCTCGAGGCTGGCGACTACCGTGCAGAGCTGAAGAAGGCTGGCTACCTCACGCGCGACTCCCGTATGGTTGAGCGCAAGAAGTACGGCCTGAAGAAGGCTCGTAAGCGTCCTCAGTTCTCGAAGCGCTAGTCGGTTTGTTTTGGGCGGCATCTTGCCGTTCCAAGATTTGGACATGAACATAAGTTCTATTTACCAAATCTTTCACGGCAACCTGCTCGCCCAAAAGCAAACCTTGGTAGCGCCTCGAACGCAAGCGCTACTTTTTCAGGGGGCTCCAGCATGGGGCCTCCTTTTTTGTTTCAAGCTTCAGCACCCGCTTCCTCACGTGCGTTGGCACGCTGCGGAGCGGGTGCTTTGCTTTCAGCCCAACTTGGCTCGCGGAAGGCGCCTGGCGTTTGCCGGCTGGGGGATTTGGACATGAACGTAAGTTCTGTTTGCCGAATCTTTCACGGCAACCTGCTCGCCCAAAAGCAAACCTTGGTAGCGCCTCGAACGCAAGCGTTGCTCTTGGATGGCTCCCGAAAGGGGGCTTCTTTTTTCTCAAGGGCATACCTGAGAATTTTTTGCCTTGTACAGCGTATGGGGGAGGGGCTACGTGCCATAATGGAAAAGCATGTGAATTCGTGCAGTTAGCTGCGCGAACATCGAAACGAACAAGCACCCTACGAGGCAAGGAGCACAAAGAGATGAGATCGAAGGTTGCTAAGGTTGCGGGCCTTGTTTTGTCTGGGGCGCTTGCAACGGCGGTGCTTACCGGTTGCGCAGGCGCGAACTCCAAGGTAAAGGAAGTGAAGCTCGACCCGAGCAACCCGACTACCGTTACCGTGTGGCACTATTACAACGGCGCCCAGCAGGCGGCGTTCGACAACCTTATCTCCGAGTTCAACTCAACCGAAGGCAAGGAAAAGGGCATCTACGTCGAAGGCTATTCCCGTGGCTCCGTTTCCGACTTGGAAAAGGCCGTTTCCGATTCCGCGTCAGGGGCCGTGGGTTCAAGCGAGCTGCCCGATGTTTTCTCGTCTTATGCCGATACGGCCTACTCCGTGCAGAAGGAAGGCAAGCTCGTCGACCTTACCCAGTACATCAGCAAGGAAGAGCTTAACCAATACGTGGATTCGTACGTGCAGGAGGGCTACCTTCAGAACGATGATGCGCTGTACCTGTTCCCAACAGCGAAATCCACCGAGCTGATGATGATCAACAAAACCGACTGGGACGCTTTTGCCCAGGCAACGGGCGCCAGCACCGATGAGCTGAAAACCGAGGAGGGCATCGCCTCGGTTGCCAAGCGCTACTACGAGTGGACCGATGCCCAAACCCCCAACACCCCAAACGACGGCAAGGCGTTCTACGGCCGCGACTCCATGGCCAACTACTTCGTGGTGGGCATGAAGCAGATGGGCACCGACTTGTTCCAGGTGGAAGACGGCAAGGTTACCGTCAATGCCGATAAAGACAAAATCAAGCGCCTGTGGGAAAACTATTACGTGCCTTATGTAAGCGGTTACTACGATAGCGAGGGCAAGTTCCGCTCCGACGATGTGAAAACGGGCGATGTCCTGGCCTACACCGGCTCTTCTTCTTCCGCAACGTACTTTCCTAACCAGGTAATCTCGGACGATTCTGTGAGGAACATCGACTACGAGGTGCTGCCCGCCCCAGTGATGGAAGGCGGCGACAACGTGAGCGTTCAGCAAGGCGCCGGCATGGCCGTGACGAAGACGGACGATGAGCACGAGTACGCAGCCTGCCAGTTCATGAAGTGGTTCACTGCCAAAGAAAACAACCTGCGCTTCGTAAGCGAGTCGGGCTACTTGCCGGTGCGCAAAGACGCTAACACCATGGAAGCGCTCGACCAGGTTGTCAAAGACAACAACCTGCAGATCAGCCCCAAAACCTACGACTGTCTGAAGACTATTTTGGAGAACTTCGACTCGCATACGTTCTATGCCTCGAAGAGCTTCGATGGCGCCTATGCTGCTCGCAAGGTGCTTGAGTACAATCTTTCCGACAAGGCTAAGGCCGATAAGCAAGCAGTTGAGCAGGCCGTTGCCGCTGGCGCTTCCCGCGACGATGCCCTGGCGCCCTACCTTGCCGATTCCGCCTTCGATGAATGGTACGACTCCTTCTGCCAGAAGCTGAAGAGCGCAGCAGACGCTTCGTAGCGGGCAATCGAGGCGCTGGGAAATGACGAAGATACGGGAAAGGGTGCAAGGCCGGAAGATTTCGCTGAGGCGCATCTTGCTGGTTACCTTGCTTGCGGTGGTCCTGGTGCAAGGGCTGCTGCCCCTTTCCGCGCTTGTTTCCAGCGGCGTGAAGGAAACGCTGGAAAACAATGCCATTGAGGTTGACGCCCACATGGTTGACAACCGCAAGGTTACCCTGCAAAGCGCCATGGTGAGCCAGTGGAGCGGCATTGCCAAGGAAAGCGAGTATCTGAACGGCTCGCTTGATGCCTACCTTTCCCAGAACAAGATCGACATAAAGGCGTTCCTCGCGAGCAAACAGCAGCAACAAGCCTATACGGCTGCGGTGTACCCTGAATTGCTCGATTATCTGAAGCGCGATCAGACCTCGGGCGACTTCCTGGTGCTGGCGAATTCCGACGATGTCTCGCAGGCGGCAACCTACGAAGGGTTCTTCCTGCGCGATTCCGACCCGGCAACCAAAGCCGAAAGCAATTCCGACTTGCTGTTGGAGCGTGGCAGCACCGCGCTTGCCCGCCAGAGCAACATCTCGCTCGACAGCCCATGGATGCCGCAGTTCTCGTTTGCCGGCAACGGCAACCGCGAGGCCGACGATTTCTTCTACAAGCCGTATTTGGCCGCAAAGCAATACGCCGACATCAACACTTCGAGCCTTGGATACTGGTCGATGCCCTATGTGCTGGAAGGCTCAGGAAACGACAACCATGAGATGATCTCCTATTCGGTTCCGCTGGTGTACCAGGGCGAGGTATACGGCGTGCTGGGCATGGAGGTATCCACGAGCTACCTGCTGAAAACGTACTTCTCGGTCAAGGAGCTCGACAGCGCTCAGAATGCGGGCTATGCGCTTGCGGTGGACAATGGCAACGGCGATTACACGTGCATCACCGGCGTAGGCATGCTCTATGACATCCTGGGCGGCAGCGGTGCCTCGTTCCATCTTGACCCGACAAGCCACAACGGCCTTTCCGAAGTGCGCGGCGCGAGCGTGGGCAGCCAGTCGGTGTTCGCTGAAACCGACTCGATGAATCTGTACTCGGGTCGTGCGCCCTACGAGAACACCAGTTGGGTGGTGTGCGGCCTCGTGACCGAAAGCTCCATTTTCGGTATCGGCAACGAGCTGTACGTAAGCATCACCACCACTATGCTCATGTGCGGCGTGATCGGACTGGTTTTGGCGCTTATCGCCGTGCGCGGGCTTAGCAACCCCATCTACCGCTTGATGGAAAGCGTGCGCAGCGGCATGGGTGGCTTGCGCTCCTTTAAGCCCACGGCGGTTAAGGAGGTCGACGAGCTCCATAAGGTCATCCTCGACCTTACCGAAAGCGAGTTCGAGGTGGAAAGCCACCTGAACGAGGAAAAAGAACGCTACCGATTGGCGGTGGAAAGCTCCAACGATGCCTTCTTCACGTATCGAGAAGACAGCCAAACCTTCGAAGTGGTGAACAGTGAATCGCATAACGGCACGTGGATGCTGCAGGATTTCCGCAGCGAGGTGGTTGATCGGTTCTTCGAGCCGAAAGACCGCGCCAAGATCAATGCTATGCTCGATGGCGCCGACACCTCGATCCATATGCAGGTGCTTCTGACATTTGACGGGCAAGATGAGGGCCACTGGTACGAAATCCATGGCGACGAGGTTCCTGCTACCGAGAAGGGCCACCGACGCGTAGTGGGTTACGTTCGCGACATTCAAGAGTTGAAGATGCGCGACATCGAGCTGGAGAAGAGCCACAACCTCGACCCGGTAACGTCGTTCTATCGCTTGGGCCCGGGCATCTCCCACATGCAGGAAGAGCGCGAGCGCGTGGCGGAAGGAATGCTCTCGCTGATCGACATCGCCCACTTCGGCAGCATCGTGCAGCGCTATGGCCTTACGTTCGGCGATGTGCTGCTCGACGAGTTCGCGCGTATGCTTCGCCAGAAGATAGAAGAGGACCACGACGAGGTGCTGGTTATCCGCGCGGGTTCTGACGAGTTCCTTATCTGGGCGCCGAATGTGACGGCGGAGTTCGTTGGCAAGCGGCTTGGATCGCTGCAGGAGCTCTTCGCCGGCCTGATTCGCAAGAACGTGCTCGACCTCCATTTCAATGTGGGTTTGGTGGCCGCCGGGTTCGACGACAGCACCACAACGTTGGTGCGCCGTGCGCGCGTTGCCCTGCTAGACGCAAAGCACCGCAATGTGCTCTGGTCGGAATGGGAGCCGCAGCTTGATGAGGAGATCACGCCGCGTCCCTTCGGCGAGATTATGTCGATGGGCTACATGAAGCAGGTGGGGCTTTCGAGCATCGCACTGAACCTTCTTGACCGCAGGCTATCGATTTCCGCTGGGCTCGACCTACTGTCGTGCCGGCTGGAAGAGGCCTACGGGCTTACCAACATGATCATCACACAGTGCAGCACCGACTACCTTTCGGTGAAGATCCAGTACATTCGCCACTGCATCCCTGGGCTTGACCCCGATATGGTTACGCGGCTTTCCCAAACCGATTACCGCAAGCTGCAGAAAGACGCCGAGCGAGGGCTGCTCCGTCCTATGACGGAGATGATGAGCTCTCCCGACCTGTACAACTTCGGCCCGGTTATGCGCAGCGGCGTGGCCTTCCCCATGAACGACGAGGGGCGCTATGCGGGCACGATCCTGTTCCTGGGAGTGAAGGAGAGCACGCTGCGCAACAGCGAGGATGCGAACACGCTGTGGGAAATCGGCTCCATCATCCAGAACCGCATCAACCAGGAGCATTTGGACCAGTCGGCTCAGGCGAAGTCCGACTTCCTGGCGCGCATGAGCCACGAGATCCGCACCCCCCCCATGAACGGCATCATCGGCATGACCGAGATCGCCCTGCAGGAAGGTCAAACCGAAGAGCGCCGCGTTGACTGCCTGAACAAGGTGCGCTCGTCTTCGCGCTACCTGCTGGAGCTTTTGAACGATATCTTGGACATGACGAAGATCGAGAACGGCAAGATGACGCTGGCGCGCGAAAGCTTCAGCCTTGAGAGCTTGGTGGAAGACTTGCACTCTGTTATGGACGGTCGCTTCGAGGAGCGCAACCAAACGTTCCTTACCGAAATAGACGTGCAGCACACGGGCTTCATCGCCGACCCTCTGCGCTTGAACCAGGTGCTTATCAACTTGCTGGGCAATGCCGCCAAGTACTCAGGCAAGGGAACCGAAATCAAGCTTACCGTGCACGAGGAGGCCGGCGATTCTTCGAGCGAAGATTTCGCAAGCTTGCACTTTGCCGTAGCAGACCAGGGCATCGGCATCAGCGAGAAGGACCTTTCGCGCATTTTCCGCAAGTTCGAGCAGGTCGATACCACCAGCGCACGCCAGCAGGGCACGGGCTTGGGGCTTGCCATCTGCAACCGCTTGGTTCACATGATGGGCGGGCAGATCCAGGTGGAAAGCGATCTGGGCCGCGGCAGCACCTTCAGCTTTACCGTGCCGCTTGAAATCGACAAGGCCTATGTCGAAAGCAACGATGAGGTGGCGGCTTCCGCTGATCTTGCCGGCATGCATGTGCTGGTTGCCGAGGACAATGCGCTGAACATGGAAATCATCACCTGCATGCTTGAGGATTTGGGCTGCACGGTCGACGGTGTGGTTGACGGCAAGCAGGCTGTTGAGGCGTTTGGAAGCTCTTCTGAGGGCTACTACGACGCTATCTTGATGGACGTTATGATGCCCGTGATGAACGGCCTTGACGCGGCCCACGCCATTCGCGGGCTCAAGCGCGCCGATGCGGCCACCGTGCCCATCATCGCGGCGAGCGCCAACGCGTTCCCGGACGATGTGCAGCGTTCGCTGGAAAGCGGCATGAACGCGCATCTGTCGAAACCTATCGAGCGAGCGAGGTTGGCGGAAGCATTATCCGAGGTAATGAGTTAATCTAGTAGGGAAGATGTCACTCCTCTACCAGGCATGATGCGCGCCGGCATTCCAAAGCGGTTGCTGCGCGTGCGGCAGGTGCCGCGTACCATGCGGGCAGGGGCTGTACGAGGGGAACGACAAGGGTCTTCTTGCCGCAGATGCTCTGCCGCCAGGGGATTCAGCGCCGCACAAAGCGACGGCAAGGAAGCGAGTGCGCTATGGAAGATAAGCGCGAAATGAAGCCAACATACGAAGTGGAGTCTGAGCATCTTGGGCCCATGACCCACGAGCAGGCAGGGGAGGAAGTAACCCGCCTGGAAAAGGTTTATCCTGTTGTGCGCTTGATGGACGAAGAGGCGGTGGAAAAGGAAAGCGACTGCCTGCTGTACGGCGAGGGCTGCCCTTGCATGCGCAAGGTGTGCTCCGACGTGCTTGAAGACGGTGGCGAAAAAACGTTCACCCTCAAAATGGGCAAAGACACCAACGTTGCCACAGCCCGTTACGTCGATGTGGACGATAAGCCCCACGTTCTGCTGTATGCCCAGCCTGGCCACAGAATCGATGGACGTTCGAATGTTTCGCTTCTGTACCACGATGCTCTTTCCGGCGTGTACAATCGCCGCTTCTACGAGGACAAGCTGTGCAAGCAGCGCCTGTTCGCCGGCGTTGCCGTGATCGACCTTGACGACTTCAAGGTGGTAAACGATGCCCTGGGCCATCATGCAGGCGATATGGCGCTGAAGTCGGCGGCTCGCGCCATGCGCGCGAACATCCGCGACACCGATATGCTGGTGCGCTACGGTGGCGATGAGTTCGTGCTGGTGATGCCCAACATTGTGGCGGAAGACTTCTCGCACAAGCTCGGGATGATCTCCGATGCGGTGCAGGATACGGTTATCCCCGGCTATGAGCAAATGCGCCTTTCCATCAGCGTGGGCGGCGTTATCACGCGCGGCGGCACCGTGGAAGAAGCGGTGAAGAAAGCCGATGCGCTGATGTATCGCGCCAAGCAGCGCAAGGGCGTGGTGGTAACCGATTCCACACCGGCATCTTCGCTGAAAATCAGCAAGCCGCTGCTGCTTATCGTGGACGACTCGTTTATGAACCGCGAGATTCTGAAAGAAATGCTGCAGGGCGAATACGAGATCCTAGAAGCGGAAGACGGCATCGAGGGCGTTGCCCTGCTTGAGCAGTACGGCAACGAGATAAGCCTGGTGCTGTTGGACATCATCATGCCGAAGATGAACGGCTTCGATGTGCTTTCGCGCATGGTTCGCGCAGGCTGGATCGAGGACATCCCGGTAATCATGATTTCCAGCGAAGATTCCGATGAAGCGGTGCTGCGCGCTTACGAGCTGGGCGCGCCCGACTACGTAAGCCGCCCGTTCGACATGCGCGTTGTGCGTCAGCGCGTAAGCAACATCATGCGCCTGTACGCCAAGCAGCGCCGTTTGAGCTCGCTTTTGGCCCAGCAGTTCATCGAACGCGAAAAAGACAGCAACATGCTGGTTAACATCATGGGCGGCGCAATGGAGCTGCGCAACGGTGAAAGCGGCCCTCATGTTCTGCATGTGCGCAACCTCACGGAAATCCTGTTGGAGCGCTTGGTGCAGAAGAGCGACAAGTACATCATTCGCGGCAAGGAGCGCTCGGCTATCGCCATGGCCTCCACGCTGCACGATATCGGCAAGCTGGCCATTCCCGACAGCGTCTTGAACAAGCCCGGCAGGCTTACCGACGAAGAGTTCGAGATCATGAAAACGCATACGGTGCTGGGCGCCGATATGCTGGAAAAGCTCGACGAATACAACGACAGCCCCACGCTCATCAAGACGGCGCACGATATTTGCCGTTGGCATCATGAGCGCTACGACGGCAGCGGGTACCCTGACGGCCTGAAGGGCGACGCCATCCCCATTTCGGCGCAGGTGGTTGCCCTTGCCGACGTCTACGACGCCCTTACCAGCGAACGGGTGTACAAGCATGCGGTGCCCCACAACGAGGCTATGCGGATGATCCTCAACGGAGAGTGCGGTGCGTTCAACCCGCTGCTGCTCGATTGCCTGGTGGACGTCCAGGATCGCATTGCCGACGAGCTCGACGTGCCAGCCCTGACCCCCCCTCTTCAATGCAAGTAAGTGAGTAAGGAGCTCTTATGTCTACCATCGAACAAGCCTACGAACAGGTAGGCGGCAACTATCAGGACGTTTTGAAGCGCCTTATGAATGAAGCGTTGGTGCGCCGTTTCATGGGGAAGTTCCTCGACGACACCAGCTTCGCCACGTTGAAGGAAGCCTTGGAGGCGAAAGACGTCGACAAGGCCTTCATGGCAGCGCACACCTTGAAGGGCGTATGTTTGAACCTTGGCTTTTTGAAGCTCTTCGAGCCTACCAACGAGATCACCGAAGTGCTGTTCGCTCAGGTGGAAGCCGAGTACAACAACGTGGTCAACGCTCTGAACAGCTGCCTGTAAGGTGTCCAATGAGGGCGTTGGCCACCTTGCATACCAATAAAAAAGTCGCTTGGTTGGAATAAAACCAGGCGACTTTCTTTTTCTGAGCGTTGGGCATCCAAAAGAGACCTTCCCATTGGGCACCTTGCTTTAGGCGAAACTCGGGGTATGCGCCGGTAAGACAGCGAGCGGGATTCTGACGAGTGCAGCTGGCTTGAAAGAGGAAGGGGCTGGCCTACGTGCCGCCCCGACCGATTGAAAGCCAGATGTGCCGTCAGAATCCCGCGCAGCGTCATAACGTTTCATGCGAACTTGCGCTGTTCGGAGGAACAGCGCAACTAGAGCCCTTCGCTCGAGAAGCGGCGCAGGAGCGCTTCCTGGTGGTTGGCATAGGCGAGCGCCGTTTCCTTGGAAACCTTTCCTGCCTTAACGGCGGCGTACAGGCTTTGGTCCATGGTCTGCATGCCCAGCTTGCCGTTCGAGGCGATGACGGAGTCGATCTGGTAGGCCTTTTCCTCGCGGATCAAGTTGCGGATGGCGGTGTTCATGTGCATGATCTCGAACACAGGCATCGTCTTGCCGTCGGTGGTGGGAATCAGCTGCTGGCACACAACGGCCTGAAGCACCATGGAAAGCTGAATGCGCACCTGACGCTGCTGGTTGGCGGGGAAGGCGTCGACGATGCGCTCCACCGTGTCGGATGCGCTGGTGGTGTGCAGGGTGGAAAGCACCAGCTGTGCCATCTCCGCCGCGTTCATCGCCGTGCCGATGGTGTTGGCATCGCGCATCTCGCCCAGAAGGATAACGTTGGGGCTTTCGCACATCGCCGAGCGCAGCGCCTCGGAATACGTGGCGATGTCGGTGGGAATCTCGCGCTGGGTGATGATGCAGGTGCCGTGCTTGTGCACGTACTCGATGGGGTCTTCCATGGTGATGATGTGCCCCGTGCGCTCGTGGTTCATGCGGTCGAGCAGGCAGGCGAGCGTGGTGGATTTGCCGCTGCCAGCAGGGCCGGTTACCAACACCAAGCCCTTGTTGGTGTTCGCCAAGTCCATAACGGATTCGGGGATGTTCATCTCCACGGGGTTGGGCAGGCCGAACGGGATAACGCGGATAACGGCGCCGTACGAGCCACGCTGGCGGAAGATGTTGGCGCGGAAGCGGCCAACGCCTGAAAGCGAGAAGCTGAAGTCGTCGTCGTGGTTGACGTTCCCCTCGAACAGGGAAACGTCGCGGCCGGCAAGCTCGTAGATGCCCTCGATGTACTCCTTCGATTGCGCGGGAGTAAGCGGGGCGCTGTCCATGCGCTTGTGCACGCCGCTGGCCTGGTACGACAAAGGCAATCCGGCATTAATGAATACGTCGGATGCTTTGACGTCGATCATTTCCTTCAAGAGCTCTTTCAGCTGCATAGGGGACTCCTTGTCGTTTCTTGCTAGTCCGTAGTGCCGGACCACAGGGTTTCTTCACTGGTTTGCTGGGTGGTGGAAAGCTTCCACTCGTGTACGGAAATCGTGCGCGCATCGGTGACGCCCACCTTCGCTGCAAGGGCCTTTCCGCTTTCAGTGGAAACGGTGAACGAAATGGCGGTGCCGCTTACCTGCGCGTTGATGGTTTCGTTGCTTGCGCCGCACTTCTGAAGTGCTTCTGCCTTGAGGGGCTCAAGGTTGCTGCCGATGGCGGTTGCCGCGGCATCGGCGGAACCCGCCTTTTGCGCCGCGTTGCTCAGCTCGGCAACGAACGCCTGGCCGCAGGAATCGATGGCGTACGTTTCGCTTGTTGCCTCGGCGTGGCGCTGGGCCATGGCCTGCGTGGCGTTGGCGGTGGTTACGCACAGCACGGCGAGCACTGCAAGCAGCAGCACCGAGATAAGCGTTACCAAGGTGATGGGGCCGATGCGCACGCCCTCTGATTGCTTTTGGGCCATGTTAGCTCACCCCTTCCACGTAGCGGGAGGCATCTAGGGCGTATGCTTCGCCCTGATCGTCGGAAACGCTGATATGGGCGGTGTAGTAGGTGCCCGAGCCCTGCGGCTCACTTGCCACCGTGCATGCGGTGGTGAAGCTGCCGTCGGTGCCCTGCGCAGCGTCGAGGCCGACGGTTTTGCCCTCGGCTGCAGCCTGCGGGTTGGCGGAAAACTCTTCCGCGGCGTTCTGCGCAATCTCGGTTGCCTGCGTGAGGCGCTGCGCTTGCTTCGCGCTGTTGGCCGAATAGGCGAACAGCTGCGTGAACACGGCAAGCGACGCCACCAGGAAGAACAGCAGCACCAGCACCTCGATCATGAAGGCGGTGGTGGTTCGGGGCGCTTTATCGGCTCTTGGCTTTGCGGACATGCTATTCGCCCCCTTCCAAGGAGCGAAGGGCAACTTCGGAAGTGCCTTCGTCGGTGGTAACGGTAAGCAGGCCGTGGGAATACGAGAACTCGAACGTGCTCGAATCGACCACTTCGCTGGCCTTTTCGGGCGTATAGGGCGAGCCCGCCAAGCTGTACTCCTGGAGGATCTTGCCATTGCTTAGGTAATAGCGCGTTTCGTAGGTGCCCGAATCAAGCGACTCCAGCACCACCAGCGAGCGGCCCTCGGGGCCGTTGCCCACGGCGATTGCCTGGTCGGTGTCGTTGGCGCGCACGGCGTTCACGATAAGCCCCACGCCTTCGCGCTGGGTGCTGTTCTGAGCTTGCGTGTCGGTAACGTACTTGTACACCAGAACGCCCGAGATAAGCGCCAGCAGCAGCATCACGAAGAACACGGCCAGGATAAGGGCCGGGAACATCTTCTTGATGCGCGAGGGCTTCTTCTGCTCAAGGGACATGCCGGCGATGGCCGAAAGGGCGTCAACGCGGCTCACTTCGCTCTGGTTGCCGTCAAACGGTTCGTAGGCGCTCATTTGGGCGTCACCACCACGGTGGGCATGATGTTGTCGGCGAAGCTTTCGTAGGAAACCACGTACTCGTCGTGGTTGATGGCCAGGCCGTAGTTCTCTTCCAGGTGCTCAAGCGTTGCCGGATAGCTGCCCTCGATGGCGCAGCACTGCTTTGCCGCGCTGATGATGGAATCGTGCAGGGCCGCGGCGCCCTGTTCGCGGGCGTTTTGCTGCGCGGCCGTGAAGATCAGGCATGCGGCAACGGCCAATGCCACCAGGCAGCACGCAACGATGATGCGCACCTTGCGGCGTCGGGAAAGCTCGCTGTCGGTAATTTCGTGGAACATGGCTGCCGCTCCTACGCGATGGAGCCCATGATGCCGATAAGCGGGAGCATCACTGCGATGAGCGTTGCGCCGACGGCGATGGTGAGGAAGGCCGCAAGGGTGGGCTCGACGCTGTCTACCACGCTGTCGATCTGGGCGTTTGCGTCTTCGAAGAAGATGTCGGAAAGGTGCGAGAGCACTTCATCGGTAGAGCCTGAGCGCGTGCCCATCAAGAGCATGCGGCCGTAAGCGGGCTCGAACACCTCGTTCTCGACGATGGCTTGGCCCAGGCTGCGGGGGTTGTCCAGGTCGATCATGCCGTTCAGCGTGCTCTCGAGCTTGCGGGCAAGCTCCGGATGGTCGACGGTTGCCATGGCCTTGCGCAGCGCCTGCTCTTCCTGCACGCCCGAGGCGGCGAAGGCGGCAAGCGCGTTGGTGAAACGTGAAAGCGCCAGCTGGTACATGGCCTGGTTGGTGGCCGGGAAACGCTGCATGAGCTTGGTTACGCGCGCGCGGCCCGATTCGCTGCGCGAAAGGGCGGAGATAACCACGGCAACAACGGTGGCGATGAGCACGATGGCCAGCGCCACGTAGCCGATGCCCACCGAAATGCCCACCATGCTGAACGAGCCGGCGGTAAGCGAGCCCGACATGTCGTCGTAGGTGCTGGTGAAGATGGGCAGGATAACGATCACCGTGAACAGCAGGATGATGCTCATGATGCACAGCAAGGCGGCGGGGTAGCCCACCGAGTTCTGCAGCTTGGCGAACGAGCGGCGCTCGCTTTCGTAGTAGCGCCCGAGGCTGCGCAGCACGCGCTCGGTACGGCCTGAAGCCTCGCCTACGCGCACCATCTCAACGGCGTAGGTGGGAAAGGCTCCGGTTGCTTCCATGGAATCGGCCAGGTCAAGGCCTTCGGCGAGTTTTGCGTATACCTGATCGCATACGCGTTTGAAATGCGATTGCTCGCGGTTCTCGGAAAGCATGTGCACGGCTTCGTCGGTTTGCACGCCTGCGGCCAGCATGGTTGCCGTACTGCTGCAGAAGGCGCTTACCGCGCTGCTTTCCAGTAGTTTCTCTGCCATAACTTCCCCTTGTAGCGGTAGTAGTTTCTTGCCTATTGCTGCACGTAAATTGCGGGGGAGTGCCATTTCCCGCTGATTTACAACCTGTTTATACGATTTGCCGCTATTGCTGGCCTGTTTGCGCCGAAAACAGCGGCTTTTCTCGTTGCCTTATCGCATTTTTGGGAGGGGTGCTTTAACGCCTTAATAGGTGTAGCGGTCGGTGTAGCTCTTTCCGTCGCCCACATTCTGGTTGCCGTTGCCGGCGGCGAAGGTGAGGTCAACGCGGCTCCAGGTGTTGGGGTCCACGCTGAACTGCGCGCTTTTCCAGGTGCCGTCGATGTGCACCATGATCCAGGCGTGGTAGATGTTGTCGGGTGAAACGTATCCGGTAACGATTTGCGCAGGGATGCCTTGGCTGCGCAGCATGGCTGCGCCCAGGCTTGCGTAGTCGAAGCAGATGCCGGTGCCGCTTGCCAGCGTGCTGTCGGGGTCGGGCACATAGCCCGATGCTCCTTTAAGCTTCTCGGCTTTGTCGTTGTCGTACGAGATGTTCTCAACCACGTAGGTGCAGATGGCTTTAACCGCTTCGCCCTGGTTGGTGGCGTTTGCCGTTAGCTCGCGCGCCTTGGCAACGCAGGCGCTGCCCTCTGTGTAGTTGCAGAACACGTTGGGGCGCAGGTAGGGATCGAACTCGCTTGCCAGTGCCACCTGTGCGCTGGTGCTGTAGAGCTCAACGTAGTTGTTGCCCGAGGTGTTCTGCATAACGCGGAACGTGTACGAGCCGTTGCCGTAGGTAAGCGGGCACACGATGGGCGTGCCGTTTTGCGGAAGGTCGTAGTTGGTGCTTTGCCCGTTGCAGGTTACCTGGAACTTAAGGCGCGAAGAGCTGCTTGCCGCTGCGGCCACGTAGCCGTTTGCCACGGCCGAGGTGTCGATCTGCGCGCCGTTGCTGCCGCGTGCCGCGCTTTTGTGGAATTCCGCCGTGGCAATGGAAGTGGCGGGCGTGAAGCTTGCGCCGCTTGCCTCTTCGGAGCTTCCGCATCCGGGAAGGGCGCATAGGCAAGCGAATAGCCACACCGTAAGTACTACAGCTATGAAACGGGAGGCTCTGTTCGCGGGATGGGTGCGCATTAGTCGAGTATACGCCCGCCCGATGGCGCCCCGCCCCCAGAACCCGCTGCAATAGCTCGTTTCTCGCAGCTTTGGGCCGGAATATAGGGTTGGGTTTCCGGGCTGCAGGGGGGGGGTAACCGTTGCGGCCTTCGAAATATTCTTGAGCGGGTGGAATACTGAAAACAGGCCCTTTTCAACAAGGGAAACACGCCCTTATGCGCGGCGGCAGAGTGCGAAAACTATGTTCCTTTGGGGCCGCGGGAGGGGCTGCGCAGATGCTACTGCTTTGGAAAATTCCCTCGTAGAAAGAGGGAGGGGATTCACTTCTTTAAGTTGAGGTTTCGTCCAATTCGCAGCGTGAATAGCTTAAGACGGTAACGGCAGGTCAAAGTGAATAAAGTAATGTGCAAATTGCTTGAAATGTTACCTAAAGCGTAGCAGCAAAATAGTATGCTAATACAGTTAGGGAAAATGTAATGTAGCCCCTGTGCCAAAGCCTAGGGAAACCGCAGGTGAAAGCGGTGGGGCGGCCCGCAGTTGCGGGTGTGTGGATAGACCAATCGCGGCGAAGAGCCCGCTTCGATTGACGAGGTGAATGTTATGAGCGCCAAAAACGCGAACAACAACGCTGAAAACGCAAAGAACGGCAAAGCGGCAAAAAGCATGACGGAGCACTACACGCTGGGCCACAAGGCTGTAGCGGTTGCCATGTCTACAGTTATGCTCGGATTTGGCGTGCCAGTGAACGCTCCGAAGGATGCCTACGCTGATTCCGATTCTGCTGCCGAGCAGCAGGCCGATTCTGACTCCTCGGCCGCGAAGAAGAGCACGGAGGACTCCAGCGCGAAGAAGCTCGAGTCTTCTGCAGCGACGGATTCCTCTGCTGCGAAGTCCGACTCTTCTTCCAGCAGCAAGGCCTCCAATGCCGATAGCTCTTCCGCGAAGGAGGCGGCCAAGGCTGCAGAGAAGACCACGGCTGACGTTGCCCTCTCTTTGGGCAACGCGTCCATCAAGTACAAGGGCCAAACTATTGCGGCGCCTACCACGAAGGTTACGGTGCCCACGAAAAGCGCCTTCAAGTTCACCGTTGCAGCCGATAACGGCTACACGCTTACCAAGGTAACGCTGAAGGTTTCCGGCAAGGAAAGCACTCTTACCGCCGATGCTAACGGCACGTACACCGTGGCTGCGGCCGATGTTGCTGCAGGTGCATCCATCAAACTGGCTACCGAAAAGCAGGTTCAGGCTCAGCCTGCGGCCAGCACCACGCCCATCCAGGATACGGAAGCCGAAGCTCCTGCGGCCAGCGAGCAGCCCGCAGCATCTGGCGATGCCTCTGCGGATAACGGGCAGCAGGGCGCTGATGCTTCTAGCGGTCAGGAAAGCGCAGAAGGTAACGCTGGCGAGTCCGGTGACCAGCAGGGTAGCGAAGAAGCTGCCAGCGACGATGATTCCGACGCGCAGCAGTTCGATAGCCAGGCCGAAGAGTCCGATGCTGCGCAGCTGCAGCAGCTTGGCAACGAGTTTATCAGCCTGCTGGCCGACTCCGGTTCTGCAATCTCCGGTCCTACGGCGGTCGCTCAGGCAGACACCATTACGCTTACGTACAACGGTGAGGGTACCCCGCAGTTCTGGAACGGTGGCGATGGCCTATTCTCCAAATGGGAGGAAAGCTCCGATCACCGCACACTAACTCTGACGGCTACCGATAACTGGGCCTTTAATGGTTCGAGCAAAAACACAACGATTTACTGCGCTTATATTGACGCCGATGGCAATTGGCATACGGTTGGCAGCGGTGCAGCCGAGTTCACCGTTACGGTGAATAAGCGCTCTTTCACCATGGTTCAGCCTGACGCCGTTGCTGAAGGGGAGGACCATTTCTGGATCCCCTCCATTATCGACACGGCAACGGGTAAGAAGATCAATCTTACCGATGCGCCTGGCGGCTCGTTCTACCCGTTCGAGTACTATCGCGATGGCGTGAGGATTCCGAGCGAAAAAGCCAGCCAGTACTACCACGATGCCAATGAATTCAAGAAGCCTGGTAAGTACACGGTCGTAATCAAGCCCAACAGCGGCTGGATCTACGATTTCCAGGGCGAGATCACTATCGTTGTCCCAACGGTAGGCGAGCAAAAGTTCGAAACGGATAATCCGACGGACTATATTTACGACGGCAAGGAGCATAAGTGGGCCCCGACGGTAACTGATGCCGATACCGGCAAGGTACTTACGGAGGGCACCGACTACGACCTTTCGTACAGCACCAACGATTTCGTGAGCCCGGGTGCTATCACGGTGACCATCAAAGGCAAGGGCAACTACAAGAACAGCTCCGCTACCAAGACGTACCGCATCATCAAAGTGTCCATTTCCGGCAAGGATTCCATCCCGGTTGGAACTGATACCACCTATACCCCCCAGTGGTTTCACGAGTGATGTAACGTGGAGCTCGTCTGACCCCTCCATTCTTGAGATCGATCCTGTAACGGGTAAGGCTACGGGTGTGTATCCTGGCAAGGTGACCATTTACGCCGTAGACAAAGAAGGCCATATGGCCAGTAAGGACGTAACCGTCACCACCAACGACCAAAAGGGCGCGTGGGTGTACGTGTATACCCTGGTCAAGTACAACGGCACAACGCTCAATCCGAACAATCCTGTGCATAAGAAAAAGCTCGATGAGCTGGGCTTCACTGTAAACGGGCATGGTTGGCTTACCCTGGGCAAGGTTTGGGTTAATGACATCAAGCCCGCAAAGAGATCAATCGGCGAGCAGGATATAGCTCAGTACCAGACCAAGGCGGTCAATTCCCTTGGAAGCATTGAGCGTTACCAAGACAACAGCACCATCAACATCAACGATGTTGGAGGCTGGGATCTTAAGTATTGCAGTACGGGTGCAGACCAATACGTTAGCGCTGGCGATACTTGGCACCTTGATGGCGTGGTTGAGATCAACACGATGACCAAGGTCAATATCCATCATGTCGAAAAGGGCACCGATAAGGAGCTGCGTTCCGAGCACCTTGCTATTCAGACGGGCAAGGAATTCGACCCTGCAAGCCAGAAGCGTGACTTCGAAGGCTATTCCTTCGATTCCGCTGATGCTGCCTTCGTTCCCGAAGAAGACCAGGTGAAAGACGTATATCTGTACTACACCAAGGGCACGTTCCCCTATACCGTTAAGTATGTAGACAAGGAAACCGGCGAAGAGCTGCATGCGTCTGCAACCCATGGTGGCGAATATGGCGCTGATGTGACTGAGGACGCCCTGGACATTAAAGGCTACGAGCCTGATGCTGCCCAGAAAACGCTGAAGATCGGCACGGATGGCAATACCATCACCTTCTACTACACGAAGAAGGCCGTGGATTATACCGTCAATTACTACGTGAACGGCACCACTGAAAAGGTTGCGGATTCTCAGACGATTTCGGGTGCCAAATACGGTGATACGGTAACAGCAGATCAGCCTGCCTTTGATGGCTATACGCTGGTTCCCAATCAGACCCCTACCATCACGCTTTCCGAGGAAGCGCATGAGATCAACGTCTACTACTACAAGAATGTAGAGCTGACGGCCAATTCCGATACCAGGGAATACAGCGGCGAAGAGCAGAGCGTTTCCGGCTTTACCGGTGCGCCTGAAGATGCTGATTTCTCCGACATTTCGGTAGGCGCCAAGGGCACTAATGCAGGCACTTATCCTGCGAAATTCCCCGAGGGCACCGAGGGCACCGTTGACGGCAGCGGTAAGTACATCGTTACCGATGCAATCAATGGCCAGCTGGTAATCAACCCGGTCACGAATGAAGTCGTCGTCAAGATCAAAGGCAACACTGATTCCGCAAAGTATGACGGCAGGGAGCATTCTGCCTCCGGTTATACCGTTGAGTCCATCAGCAACAATGCACTTAAGGAGGGCGATTTCGCTCTCAAGTCGGGTGTTTCCGCTTCCGCATCGGGCAGAAATGCCGATACGTACAAGATGGGTCTGAACGATGGCAGCTTCGAGTTGAGCAAGGACGCAGCTTCGAACTTCACCAACGTAAAATTTGAAGTTGAAGACGGCAAGCTCGAAATCGCCAAGCGTAAGATCACCCTGTGGTCCGAAGACGGCCACAAGAACTATGACGGTGCAGCGCTTCAGCGCCGTACCGACATTCTTGTGGACGGAATTAAAGAGGTATACAACAACGATACCGATACGACCTCGGGCAAGGTATTCCAGGGCGATGGATTCGCTGAGGGCGAAGGCATCGAAGGCAAAACCAAGACGAACTGGTTCAATCAGTACGGGCAGAGCGATACCACGAACATCGCTCCCGGCGTATACGACAACAAGTTCACGGTAGCCTTCAAGGAAGGCACGAATCCCGAAAACTACGACATCACGTACGAATACGGCAAGCTTTATGTGAACAAGCGTACTGAGAAAGACTTGTACGCAATTAATGTTGCGGCAAATTCGGATTCTGCCACCTACGATGGCAATGAGCATTCCGCATCTGGCGTAACCCTTACTGCGGCGAACAAGAAGTACAGTACGTCCGGCATGACGTTCACCAACGAAAAGGGCATCGTATTCACCGTCAGCGGCTATAGCGCTGAAGCGAAGGGCACCGATGCTGGCGATTACACAAGCAAGGTTGTTGCCAACAACGTTAAGGTGACCGATCCTAGCGGCAATGACGTTACCGATCAGTTCAAATTCAGCACCACCGATGGCAAGCTCACGGTGAACAAGAAGGATGCCAAGATCATTGCGGCGTCGGCTGAAAAAGAGTATGACGGCGAAGCTCTAACTACCGATGGGTTTACCACCGAGGGCTTCATCGAGGGCCAGGGCATTGCCAGCGCAACGGTTGAAGGCTCGCAGACGCTCGTTGGCAGCAGCGAGAGCTCTATTAAGAAAGACAGCTGGAAAGCCAAGGATGGCACGAACCTCAATAACTATAACGTCAGCACTGAGCCGGGCACGCTAACCGTCACCAATCGCGCGGCACAATATCAGGTTGAACTTCAGGCAAAGGGCGGCACCAAGACTTACAACGGTCAGGAGCAAAGCGTTTCCGGTTTGGTAAGCGATACCTTTACCCAAAACGGCAAAACGTACACCGTTTCTGGTTTGACCGTGGGCGCCTCCGGTACGGATGCGGATACCTATACGACCACGACCACTGGCACCGCTAAGGTCGTCGATTCCAAGGGCAATGACGTAAGCGCGCAGTTTGCGGTAACGGTTAAGCCTGCGGAATTGGTTATCGGTCAAAAAGACGTCACGCTAAAGTCCAAGAGCCTTAGTAAGGAATACGACGGTACTGCCCTGACGAACGGTAAGAACGTACTTGAAACCGAAGAGGGTTGGGTTGAGGGCCAGGGTGCAACCTACGACTTCAATGGCTCAAGGACCGAGGTTGGCACTACGGCTGGCGGCAACACTTTCGCGGTGAAGGCTAGCGAGGGCACCAACCTCAACAATTACAAGGTTAACCAGGTGGCTGGTGATTTAACGGTAACGAAGAATACCAGTGCTGTTGTGGTAACCATTACGGGCAAAACCGTTACTGAGAAATACGATGGCACAACGAAGCGCGTCGAGGGCTACGACGTGGAGTCTTCCAACCCCCTGTACACTTCGGCTGATTTTACGTTCAGCGGCTCGCAGTCCGTTGAGGGCGTCGACGCGGGCACCTACAGCCTGGGCCTGAAGGCGGCAGATTTTGCCAATACGAGCAAGAACTTCGAGAACGTTACATTCAACGTGGCAAGCGATAGCTCGCTTGAAATTGCAAAACGCAAGGTTGCGCTTACCTCTGCAACGCCCGAATCGAAGGTTTATGACGGCACGCCCCTCTTCGACCATACGGTAACCCCAGGTGGGGAAGATGGTTTCGCTGAGGGCGATAGCTTTACCGCGGAGGTAACCGGCTCCCAGACGGATGCCGGGACTTCCAGCAACGCCTTCACCTATGAGCTTACCGGCAACGGTGCCAAGAAGGACGCTGAAGGCAGCTACGTCAACTACGACGTTGTGAAAACGGAAGGCTCTCTGACGGTTACTCCTGTGGCCGATGAAGTGGTGGTAACCATCACGGGCCATAAGGGCGGCCAGGAGTACAACGGTTCTGAGCAGACGGTTTCGGGTTACGACGTCTCCGCCTCCAACAATGCATATACGTCCAATGACTTCTTGTTCAGCGGCACCGATTCAGTCTCTAAGACCGATGCTGGCACTTATAGCATGGGCCTCAAGGCTGAGGACTTTAGCAGCATCAGCAAGAACTTCGCTAAGGTGACGTTCAGCGTCGAAGATGGTTCGCTTTCTATTGCGAAGCGCGGGGTAACGTTGGTGTCCCAGGGCAACACCTGGGAGTACACGGGTGAAACCTTCTCTTTGCCTAAGGTGACCGTTGGCGGTTCGGGCTTTGTTGAGGGGGAAGCCTCTGATATCAAGGCAACCGGCTCGGTGAGGAACGTTGGCGACGAGCAGACCAACACCATCACTTGGACGCATGGTGACAACTACAAGGATTCGAACTACGAAATCAAAAAGACCGAAGGCGTTCTTCGCGTTATCGCGGGCAAGAACATTGCCGACTACGTAACGCTTACACCCACGGACGTTGAAGCAACGTACGATGGCCAGCCTCATGCTGCGGGCACCGCAAAGGCAGAGGACAAGAACGGCGGCAAGCTCACTATCGAATACAGCGCTGATGGCGATAATTGGACCACCAACCCTGCCGAAATCACCGCAAAGAACGTTAACGATTCCAGGAACGGCGAGGAGGGCAAGAACGCTAAGGTTCAGGTTCGTGTTTCCAGCCCGAATTACCAAGGCTATGTGACGGGCGAAGAGTCCATCACCATCAATAAGCGCGTTGTTTCGCTTTCTTCCGCAACCGACAGCAAGCCCTATGACGGCACAGCTCTTACGCGTCCTGACGTTTCCGGCTGGCAGCAGTCGGGCGATGCAGGCTTTGTGACGGGTGAAGTCTCTGAGGTCAAGGCCACCGGTTCGGTAACCAACGTTGCCGAAGGCGAAGTGAACAACACCATCGAATACACTACGGCCGAAGGCTTCAGCGATAGCAACTACACCATTACCAAGAACGAGGGCGAGCTGAGCATCACGCCGGGTACGGGCATTGCCCATGTGGTAACGCTTAACACGGCAGGTTTGGGCCACGTATACGATGGCGCCCCCCATGCGCTTCCCGCTTCCAACGCGAAGGCTAACGACGACAGCCCGTTGGTAATTGAATACAGCGTAGACGGCAAGAACTGGACGAAGGATCCTTCCACCATCACGGCGGTAAACGTGCGCGATGGCAAGAAGGTTACGGTGCGCGTTTCCAGCACCAACTTCTCCGATGTGGTAACGGGCGAAGCTCAGCTGAGCATCGTTCCCCGCACCGTTACGGTAACGTCTAAGACCGCCTCCAAGGTGTACGATGGCACTCCGCTTACGGAGGCCGAGGTAACGGTTGGCGCAAACCTCTTCCTCTCCGACGAGGTAACCAACGTTCGTGCAACGGGTAGCGTAACCACGGTTGCGGAGGGTCAGGTAACGAACACCATTGCCTACGACACCACCAGCAAGTTCATTCCCGAGAACTACAACATCATAAAGACCGAAGGCACCCTTTCCATCACCGGCCAGTCCATCGTTCCCGATCCGGACCATCCCGATACCTACAAGGGCATCACTATCGATGATCCCTCCGATTCGGTGTACGACGGCCAGGAGCACAAGTGGGCTCCCGTGGTGAAGGACGCTAACGGCAACGCCCTGAAAGAGGGTACCGACTACACGGTTTCCTACAACAAGGGCGATTTCACCAACGTAACGGGTGACATTGAGGCAACCATCACGGGCATTGGCAACTACGCTGGTGCAACCACGAAAACCTACAAGATCACGCCCGCTCCGCTGGCGGTAACCACGCCTTCCGCAAGTAAGGTGTATGACGGTACTGCTCTTGAGGCCAAGACAGGCACTGCTGAAAACATCAATGGCCTGGTCAACGGCGAAACTGCTACCGTAAAGGCTTCCGGCTCTCAGACCGAAGTGGGTACTTCGGGCAACGCCTATGCGGGCATTGAGTGGGGCACCGCTAGCGAATCGAACTACACCATTACCTCGATTGGCGAAGGCACGTTGAACGTTACGCCTAAGTCTGTTGCTGCGGCGGACATGACGGTTGGGCAGCTGAAGGATGTAACTTATAACGGCCTTGAGCAGGCGCAGGAGCCCGAGGTCAAGGACGGCAACACCGTTCTGGAGAAGGGCAAGGATTACGACCTGTCCTTCAGCGACGATGTCACCAACGCTGGCACGGTAACCGTAACGGTAACCGGCAAGGGCAACTACACGGGTTCCGTTACCCGCACGTACCAGATTCTTCCTGCACCGCTTACCGTTGAAACGGCAAACGCTAACAAGGTGTATGATGGCACGCCCCTTACCGCTGAGGGCATTACCGTAGATGGTCTGGTAAACGGTGAGACGGTCAACTTCGCCACCACGGGATCCCAGACCTCGGTTGGCGAGAGTAGCAACACTTACGCTCAGAACTGGACGGGCACCGCAAAGCAGAGCAACTACACCATTACCGAGGAAAAGCTCGGCAAGCTCACCGTTACCGAATCCAAGGATGAGATTTCGGTAAGCGTAACGGGCGGCGAATGGACGTACGACGGCCAGTCCCACGGCGCTACCGTTACCGTTTCCGGCCTTCCTGCGGGCTACCGTGTTGCTGAGGCTTCCTCTGATGCCGCGGCAACCGATGTAACCGAGGGCAATGGCGTAACCGCCAACATCGACCACTTGGTAATCGTGAACGCCGAGGGCCAGGACGTCACCAGCAGCTTGAACATCACGAAGGGCGAGCCTGCCACTATCAAGGTGAACCCTGCAACGCTTACGGTGAATACCCCGAGCGCAAGCATGCCCTATGATGGCTCCGCCCTTACTGCCGAAGGCACCATCAGCGGCTTCGTGAACAACGAAGATGCAACGTTTACCACCACAGGCTCGCAGACTCTGGTGGGCAAGAGCAAGAACACGTACGAAATCGCTTGGAACGGCACAGCTAAGCAGGGCAACTACAAGGTTGATGAGAACCTCGGCGATCTCGAGGTAACCCAGAACCAGGCGGCAATCGCGGTTGTGCCTCAGGGTGGCACCAAGGTGTACGACGGTACGGCGCTTACCAGCGCAGGTGCTACCGCATACGGCTTGCCTGCGGGCTATACGCTGAGCGCGGTAACCGCCGGTGCACAGGTTGATGCGGGCAACTCGCTTGCCACCATCGCTTCGTACACGATCCGCAACGCTGCAGGTGAAGACGTAACCAGCCAGTTCGGCAACGTTTCTACGGGCTTTGCAAACCTTACGGTTTCCAAGCGTCCGGTAACGCTCACCTCCCAGGGAGGCACCTGGACCTACGACGGCAATGCTCATAAGAACGAAACGGTTGAGTCGAGCACTGGCGCAGACGAGGGCTTCGTAGAAGGCGAGGGCTTCGATTACTCCAACTTCGCCAGCATCACGGCAAAGGGCTCGGTTGCCAACACCTTCGAGTACCAGGCCAAGCAGGGCACCAAGGCCGATAACTACGAGGTGAAGGTTGCAACTGGCACCTTGGTAGTGAACGCTAAGAGCATTGATCCTTCCGTTGAGGCAAGCATGAGCGTTGATTCGCCCAGCGATGCAACCTACGACGCCAACGAACACAAGTGGGCTCCGGTGGTGAAGGACGGCAACAAGACCTTGGTTGAGGGCACCGACTACACGGTAACCTACCCCGAGAACCAGGACTTCACCAACGTAACGGGCGCTATCACGGCAACCATTACGGGCATCGGCAACTATGAAGGCGCGTTTAGCCGTAGCTACCAGATCGCGCCTGCGTCCGTGACGCTTGCTTCCAATTCTCACGAGTTCACCTACAACGGTGAATATCAGTCCGATGATGCGGTTACGGTTTTCGGCGCTGAAGCCCTGTTCAAGAGCCAGGTTGAGGGCTTGAAGGCAACGGGCAAGGTTCCCAACGCTATTGCCTATACCTGGAAGGAAGGCTTCTCCGAGAAGAACTACACCATTGAAACCGTTACCGGCGAGCTTTCGGTAAAGGCGAAGGACATTGTTCCCACCGCTGAAAACCAGATGGATGTTTCCAGCCCGAACGATTTCGTTTACGACGGCCAGGCTCACCAGTGGGTTCCGGTGGTGAAGGACGGCGACAAGGTTCTGGTTGAGGGCTCCGATTACACGGTTTCCTGCAACAAGAACGATTTCACTAACGTGACGGGTTCTATCAACGTAACCATTTCCGGCGTGGGCAACTACTCCGGTTCGGTAACCAAGAGCTACCAGATCACCAAGCGCGACGTGGCTCTGGAAAGCGAATCCGCATCCAAGACCTATGATGGCGTCGCTCTGCAGAAGCCCAATGCCTTTGTGGCAAGCACGAGTCCGTATGGATTCGTTGACGGCGATGCTACGTATGGCGCAACGGGCACCATCACCCTGCCTGGCTCGGTAACGAACAATATCGACATCAAATGGACAAACGATTCCGTTGCCAACAACTACAACGTAACCCTGCATCCTGGTACGCTCACGGTGGCGGCCAAGTCCATCACGGCGAAGGATATGACGGTCGGCACGCTGCCCGACGTAACGTACAACGGCCTTGAGCAGGTGCAGAAGCCCGAGGTGAAGGACGGCGATAAGGTTCTGGAAGAGGGCGTTGATTACGACCTCACCTTCAGCAACGACGTAACCAACGTTGGCACGGTAACCGTTACCGTTACCGGCAAGGGCGGCTATACCGGCAGCACGCAGGTAAGCTATCGCATCAACCCCGCAACGCTTACGGTGACCACGCCTACGTCAAGCAAGGCTTATGACGGCACCGCCCTTACGGCTGCTGGTTCCATCTCCGGTTTCGTGAACAATGAAACCGCAACGTTTACCACCACGGGTTCGCAGATTACGGTGGGCTCCAGCACCAACTGGTACTCCATCGATTGGAACGGCTCCGCCAAGAAGTCGAACTATCAAATCAGCGAGAACCTGGGCACCCTTACCGTTACGGAAAGCGAAAACGAGGTAGTGGTAACCACCACCGGTGAAACCGTTACCTACGATGGCGCACCCCATGGTGCCACCGTTACGGTTACGAACCTGCCCGTAGGCTATACCGCGCAGGCAACCTCGAACGCGCAGGCAACTGATGCAAACGGCGAGGGCATTGCCGCTACGGCCGACAACCTGGTTATCTACAACACCAACGGTGAAGACGTTACGGCACAGCTGAACATCAAGCGCGTCGATGGCACCATCAAGGTTTTGCCCAAGGAGCTCAGCGTAACCACCCCTGACGCTTCTAAGGTCTACGATGGTGAGGCCCTTACGGCCGAAGGCTCCATCTCTGGCTTCGTTCCTGGCGAAACGGCAGCGTTTGCCACTACGGGTTCCCAGACCGAGGTAGGCGATTCGCAGAACACCTACAGCCTCACCTGGAACGGCAACGCCAAGGAATCCAACTACACCGTTGCAGAGCAGTTAGGCACGCTGAGCGTTTCGCGTCAGACCATCAACCCTGAAGATCCTGAGAATCCGAAGGCATACGATGGCGTGCAGGCGAGCTACCCGCAGGACGTAACCTACGATGGCAAGGAGCATAAGTGGGCTCCTACGGTAACCAGCAAGAAGGGCGCCGAGCTTGTTGAGGGCACCGACTACACGGTTGCTTACGACAAGTCGAACTTCACGGATGTGACGGGCGAGATCCTGGTAACCATCACCGGCATCGGCAACTACAGCGGTTCGGTAACCCGCACCTACAAGATCAATCCCGCCACGTACTACGTGGTAACTGAAGGCGCTTCCAAGACCTACGACGGCTCCGCGCTTACGGCACCTGGCAAGGTAGTTGGTTTGGTGAACGGTGAAGAGGCGGCGCTTGAAACCACCGGTAGCCAGACCGAAGTGGGCTCTTCCGGAAACGGCTACAGCCTGAAGTTCAGCAAGTCTGCCAAGGAAAGCAACTACGCACACGGCACCGATAGCATCGGCACGTTGACGGTGAACGCCGCAAAGGCCGAGGGCAACATCACGCTTGAAGGCGCTCCTGCCTCCAAGACCTATGATGGCACCGCGCTTGAGGCCGGCGTTGCCAAGGCGAGCGCTTCTGCTGGCGACAGCGTAACAATCGAATACAGTGTCGATGGCCAGAACTGGACCACCGACCCATCTACCATCACGGCAACCGATGTGGCTGATTCCACCACCGTTCAGCTGCGTGCTTCCAGCCCGAAGAACTATGAGGGCTACGTGTACGGCAGCGAAGAACTGACCATCAACCAGCGTGCGGTGAACTTGGTAAGCGAAAGCGCTTCCAAGGCGTTCGACGGCACGCCGCTCACCAAGCCCGAAGTATCGGGATGGCAGCAGAGCGGCGATGAGGGCTTCGTAAACGGTGAGGTCTCCGGCGTTCGCGCAACGGGCAGCGTTACCTATGTTGCCGAGGGCGAGGTTGCAAACACCATCACCTTCGACAAGACCGCGTCCTACAAGGAAGGCAACTACCGCGTTTCCACTACGGAGGGCACTCTCCTCATCACGGGGCAGACTATCGTCCCCGATCCGAGCGATCCGGCGTACAAGGGCGTTACCATTAGCGACCCTGCCGACGTTGAATACGACGGCGGCGCCCACAAGTGGGCGCCTGAAGTGAAGGATGCTCAGGGCAACAACCTGCTGGAGGGCACGGACTACACCGTTTCCTACGACACGGACGATTTCGCCAACGTGAAAACCATCGTGGTTACCATCACGGGAATCGGCAACTACACCGGCACGGTGGCAAAGAGCTATCGCATCACGCCGAAGGAGCTCACCGTTGATACGGAAAGCGCCTCTAAGGTGTACGACGGCACGCCGCTTACCGCACCCGGTCACATTACCGGCCTGGTTGCCGGCGAAACTGCCGAGGTGAACACGCCTAACTCCCAGACCGAGGTTGGCTCTGCCTTCAACCTGGCAACGAGCATCATCTGGGGCACTGCCCAGGAGCGTAACTACACGTGGAAGATCGGCGAAATCGGCACGCTTACGGTAACGCCGCAGTCCATCGTGCCCGACCCGGAGAACCCCGAGAGCTATAAGGGCATCACCATCGACGACCCGAGCGATTCGGTGTACGACGGCCAGGAGCACAAGTGGGCTCCGGTAGTGAAGGACGCTGCGGGCAACGTGCTTGTTGAAGGACGCGACTACACGGTAACGTACCCTGCCGGTCAGGACTTCACCAACGTGATGAGCGCCATCACGGCAACCATCACGGGCATGGGCAACTACGCAGGCAGCGTGGAGAAGTCGTACCAGATCACGCCGGCGCAGCTCACCGTTGCTACGGGCAGCGCGCAGAAGACCTACGACGGCACGCCGCTTACCAACAGCGAGCTGAAGATCGAGGGCCTGGTGGGCGATGATGCGGTAACGGCTCGCACCACGGGCTCCCAGACTGAGGTTGGCTCTTCCGCCAACACGTACGAGATTACGTGGGGCAACACGCGTGAGAGCAACTACGCTATTGCCGGCGAAGAGCTTGGCATGCTTACGGTAACCGAGGCGCCCGCAATGCCTGAAACGCCGGTAACGCCGGGTGGCAACGGCGGCACTGTAACGCCTAACAACCCGGGCGGCGGCAATCCTGCGCTGAACAACGTGGCACGTGCGCTTGAGGGCAACTTCAATGCCATCACGGGCGCTAACGAAAGCGCTGCTGCGGCTATGGCGGGCGAGCAGATCTACGACGAGGAGAACCCCTTGGGTACCACGTACGAAGACGCGTGCTGGGTTCACTTCTACATCATCCTGGGCATGATCCTTTCCGGCATCTATGGCCTGGGCGTGATGTTCCGCCGCTTGAACCACATCCGCAGGCTCCGCAACGACATGAACGATGTGCTGGGCAACGGTGATGGCTCGGATGCCGAAAAGGCACCCGCTGCCACCACCAACCCCGCAGGAATGGAGGCGTAGGCAATGAAGAAGAGCAACGTCATTGTTCTGGCCGTTGCTGCCTTGGTGGCGGCCTTCCTCCTGTTCCTGTGGTACTACTTGGGCTTCAACCATATAGACAGCCCGTTTGATTTGGTGCTTACCGTTGTATGGTGGCTGGGCATTGCGCTTATCGTGGGCGGCATCATCTACGTGGAGCGCAAGCGCCAGCGCCAGATTCGCACCATCTACGTTTCGCCTACCGCGCTCTACAACAGCGAGCAGGGCATCGTGGCGCTGCATGGCACCACGCTTATGGAGGCAATGCGCGGAATCCTTGGCGAGCTGGAATACAGCTTTGCCAAGGAAGACCTGCCCGACAGGAAGACCTTCGATTATCGTTTCGTGGTGCAAACCGACGAATACAAGGAAGGTAACGAGGAAAAGGGCGAAGAGCCCACTTGGAAAGGCACAGTTACCAAGATCGATCGCGAAAACGGCAACGTGGAAACGTCGTTCGAAGACGAGCAGGAACTGCTTAAGGCGCTTGCAGCATAGCAAAGCGCCAACCACGGTTGAACGGCCAGCCCAATGCACGGGCTGGCCGTTTCGTTTTTATTCGGAGTTTATGGGTGCTGTTTGGCAAAAATGAACAGCAAAGCCGCAGGTTGAGCGGTTGTATTAACGATTTCAATGAGTTCAAGAAAAGTGGGCGGCATTATAGAGGCTTTGAGTGCAAGAAAAAAGCCTCTATGAAGGATTTATGTGCAAAATGCCCATCAATGTTAACGAAATGGGTAACAAAAAGCACTTGAACATGTTCGAAACATGTTCATAACCCGTTCGTGCACAGAGCGGCCCGCAATGGGTTGTCCGCAGCTTGCATTCGGTTTTTGCGGACGTACTATAAACCTGCACTTTGAGTTGCGCATGAAAGCGTGCACAGGTGCTTTTATAAGGTTTTAGGTTCGGCTGGATGGAAGCCGAATTGCGTCCAGGAGGATTGGTTACCAATGGCATATGTAGTAGCAATTTCTGCATTCTTCGTTGTTGCAGCATTCGCTGTGTTCATCAAGTTTGACTGCGGCAACGGCGCCGCTCTTGAGGCGGGGGCTCTTAAGGCTCGCGCTGAGAAGCAGGCAAAGCTTGCAGAAGAGTCTCGCAACGTATACCTTCGCCAGTTCGATGAGGCTTGCGCTGGTTTCGCCAAGTAGTATTTCCCTCCGGGTTTAACGAAAGCGTCCAAAGGGGACCTACCCTTTGGACGCTTTTTTATTGCCCGAAGCAGTTCAAGGGGAAAACGGAGATGGGTTGGTGGAGCACGGCAGCCCCTGATGTCGCTGGATGCCTGGGCGTCCTAAGTCATTTTTCGAAAGAGGGTAGTGCTGAAGCGAAAGCGATGGTACGTTAGCGCGGTGGCAATTTCGAAGAACATACGCGGTTTCAGCTTCGCCTTGCTTGGCGGCATAGGGTGGGGCTTCTCGGGCGCTTGCGCTCAGTTCCTGTTCAGCAACTACAATGCCGACCCTCTGTGGATTTCCTCGGTGCGTATGCTGTGCGCTGGTGTGGTGCTGTGCGTGCTGGCGCTTGCCATCGCACGCGGCCCCTTTTTAGCGATGTGGCGCAATCCGCGTACTGTGGCGTCCCTTGTGTTCTTCTCGGTGTTCGGTTTGGCTGCGTGCCAAATAACCTACCTATTCGCCATCCAGAACTCGAACGCCGGCACGGCAACGGTTATCCAATACATCGGTCCGGTGCTGGTGGTGCTCTATCTGTGCGCAAAGGGGCACAGGGCTCCCTCGAAGCGGGAAGTGCTGGCGATAATCCTGGTGGTGGGTGGCACCTACCTGTTGGCAACGCATGGCAATCCTGCAACGATGGTGCTCACCCCTGCGGGTTTGTTCTGGGCACTTATCTCGGCGGTAGCGTATGCCATGTACTCCCTTATTCCCCGCAGGCTCATGCTTCATTACGGGAGTGTGCCTATTGTTGCGGGCGGTTTGCTGCTAGGCGGCATCATCTTTTCCGTGGGCATACAGTCGTGGACGGTTAATCCCGGGTTCGATCTTTCGGGCTGGCTGCTTCTTTTCGTGGGCCTGGTGTTTTTCGGCACCATTGTGGGCTTCACGCTGTATTTCCAGGCGGTGAAGGACATCGGCGCCGCAAAAACGGGCCTGGTTGCCAGCATCGAAACCGTGTCAGCTACCTTGTTCGCGGTGCTGTGGTTGGGCACGGCATTCAGCTGGATCGATATTGTGGGCTTCATCTTCATCATGGCTACGGTGTTCGTCTTGGCCAAGCACCCCGGTGATGGCGATCTAAAGCCGCACAACGAGTAGCCAGCAGTATCTTATTGCAAACATTAATAGAACACGTCCACATCAATAATATCTAATAAGAGAATCTGTAAACCCTGCGCCATAATGAAGTCACAGCAAGTTACTGCTCTTGCTTGGGGAAGCAAGAGCGTGGCTCCCATTCGAAACGTGCTGGGGGCACGTGGTAATGGGAAGGTGAACGCCAATGGGGATCGGGGTTCACCAACCGGCAACTTTACGGGGGAGTGAGGTTGCCAATGTGGAGAGGGCGCCCGCAAGGGCGCCCGCTGTTTTCCAAGAACCGTTATGAGGCCCACAAGGAGGGCAGGTTCTTAGCTCATGCAAGCCAGGCAGCGCCTGGCTTTTCTTTTTCCTTTTGCCAAAAGCGGATATTCGGCACCTGTTCTTCTATTCCCTTGGGGAATCCTAAATCCCCATTTCAAATGGGTACTTTCTAAAACGTGTTCTAAATTGAACATGTTCGGTGCGTTTTACGTGGGGTTTTGCTGCTATCATCAAAGCAGTGCACGAATGCGCGCCTTGGTTTTGCCAGGCAATCCGTATTCGGCAAAGGAGGGGGAAATGAGAGTTGAAGATTTGCGCTATTTCGAGCATCTTGCTGAAGTGCTCAACTACACACGCGCATCGAAAGATCTAGACATTTCGCAGCCAACCCTTTCGTTGGCCATCAAGCGCCTGGAAGAGGAATGGGGCGTTCAGCTGTTCTCGCGCAACCGTTCCACGGTAGAGCTTACCGACATCGGGCGCGACATATCCGATTGCGTAACCGGCGCCCTGCGCAGCCTCGATCGTGCCCGCGTGCTGGCCGAGGAATCGTTGGGTACGGAAAACGCCGTTATAAACCTGGGCACCATCCACGCTATGCAGGGCAAATTCTGGTCGCAGGCCTTGTTTGAGTTCCGTGAGAAGAGCTCGTACGACCCGCACATCACGGTAACGCAGGCCTATTCGCGCGAGCTGCTGCGCCGCTTGCGCACGGGCCAGCTCGATGTGGCGTTTGCCAGCCGCATCGAAGACACGCCCGATCTGCGCTACAACCTGTGCTGGTCGCAGCCGCTGGTGCTGAGCGTGAACCGCAAGCACCCGTTGGCCAAGCAAAAGGACGTTTCCCTTGCCGACTTGAAGGGGCTGGAGATCCTTTCTTATGACCCCGCATCGCCGGTGTACCAGGAAATCTCCGACCTTATAGAGGGCTACGACCTCGATGTGCAGTTCTCATACGACGACGAGATAACCCTTTCCTCGCTGGTGGCGGCCAACGAATCGAAAACGGCGCTGTTCTGCTATTCGCTGATGATCAACGCATTCGACGATGTGGTGTGCCTGCCGGTGCGCGAGGCGCCGGTCGACTTCCACAAAACCTATGTGGTGAGCCGTGATGAGGGCCGTCAGCCCAAGGTTGTGCAGGAATTTATCGATTTTATGAGTGCGCATCGTTTTCCTCGTTTGTTGGGCTAATATAGAACACGTTCTAAAACATGTTCTAAAACGCGTTCAGCTTCAAGCGAGAGGGGAATCCTTGGAGCAGGGAAGCGCGTTAGCCAACAATATCGAGGGGATGTGTTCATGATGCAAAAGGGACACCATGATCAGGGAAAAGCACACGCAGCCTTTTCGTATGCCAACGAGCAGGGCTTGAAGCAGAAGGCCACCGTGCCTAATCCGCCCGCAGAAGCCCAGGCAGAGCTGCTTTCTTTCACGGCGAAGGCTCGTTGGTTTGCGCTTGGCTTGGTGGGCGGCATTTTCGCCATGATTGCCAAGCTGGCACTTCCCTGCAAGCTTTCCTTCGAGCAGCGCAAGCAGTCTGAATGGGCCGTATGGGCAGGGTTTGCGGTTAACACCTTCATCCTGGTGGTGCTTATCAATACGGGCTGCATCGATGCAGCTATCGCGGGCATGTCGGGCGCTGCGGCGGCTCCTGCTTCCGCTCCCGTGTCTCCGGCATTCGGCTAGGCTCGTAGAACCTCGGCGCGGCAAACATATCTGAAACAAAAGCGGTTCGGGCGCGTGCCCCGGGCCGCTTTTTCGTTGCGAGGCGGTGAGGCGCGGAAAGGAAGGGGCTTTTCGCAGCTCACAAAGGGGATATTTTGCGCTTCACCAGGTGTTACGACAATACGGAGGGCGTTTGCTCGATGGTTCGGCGAGCCTGAGCCTGCCGCCTACCGTGCCAGCTGCTCCGCTTGCGCGAAAACCCCCGCGAAACGATGCGGCGGGGGAGTGAAACAAACCCGTTGCGCGTGCGAAAACTGTTCGAAACAAATGCTGATTAGGGTTGAGAGGTACCGAAAAGGCAGCTTTGGTTATGGCAAAATAACCAAAAGCCGTTAAGTAGCCGCGCAAGCGGCGATACCCAAAAGGAGAAAAGATGGCCCACGTTTCTGAAATCTACGGATCGATGGTGTTCAACGAGCACGTCATGAAGGAACGCCTTCCCTCCGCAACGTTCAAGAGCCTTACCAAAACCATCAAGGAAGGTAAGCCGCTCGACATCGAGGTTGCGAATGTCGTTGCTCACGCTATGAAGGAATGGGCTATCGAGCACGGCGCCACCCATTACACGCACTGGTTCCAGCCCCTTTCCGGCATCACGTCCGAAAAGCACGACAGCTTCCTGAACCCCGTTGGCGATGGCACCGCCATCATGACCTTCAGCGGCAAGGAGCTTATCCAGGGCGAGCCCGACGCATCGAGCTTCCCCTCCGGCGGCCTGCGCGCAACCTTCGAGGCTCGCGGCTACACCGCTTGGGACCCCACCAGCTATGCCTTCATCAAGGATGAGGTGCTGTGCATCCCCACCGCATTCTGCTCTTACACCGGCGAGGCACTCGACAAGAAGACCCCGCTGCTTCGTTCCATGAACGCGGTGGACGAGCAGGCTCAGCGTGTTCTGAAGTTCTTCGGCGAAGACGGCCATCGTGTTGTTTCCACCGTTGGTGCAGAGCAGGAGTACTTCCTGATCTCCGAAAAGGACTACGTAAAGCGCCAGGACCTTATCATGACGGGCCGCACCCTGTTCGGCGCTGCACCGCTTAAGGGCCAGGAGCTTGAAGAGCATTACTTCGGCGCAATCCGCCCCACCGTCAACGAGTTCATGAAGGAAGTCGACGACGACCTGTGGGCTTTGGGTGTTTCCGCAAAGACCAAGCACAACGAGGTTGCTCCTGCTCAGCACGAGCTTGCCCCGCTGTTCACCAACTCCAACCGCGCAATCGACGAGAACCTGCTCACCATGGAAAAGATGCGCCTCGACGCATCCCACCACGGCCTGGTTTGCCTGCAGCATGAAAAGCCCTTCGAGGGCATCAACGGCTCCGGCAAGCACAACAACTGGTCGCTTTCCTACGACAAGGTGAACCTGCTCGATCCCGGCGACGACCCGATGGACAACCTGCGCTTCCTGGTGTTCTTGGCTTGCGTAATCGAATCGGTTGACGAGTACCAGGAGCTGCTGCGCATGTCCGTTGCCTCTGCCGGCAACGACCATCGCCTGGGCGCAAACGAAGCACCTCCAGCCATCATCTCCATCTTCCTGGGCAGCGAGCTGGGCGCTATCGTAGACTCCCTGATCTCCGGCGACGAGTACCATTCCGCAAACGCCATCGCAATGGACCTGGGTGTTGCAGTACTGCCGAAGTTCATGAAGGACAACACCGACCGCAACCGCACCAGCCCCTTTGCGTTCACGGGCAACAAGTTCGAGTTCCGCATGCCTGGCTCTTCGGTAAACCTCTCCGACTGCAACATGATCCTGAACACCGCAATGGCAAAGAGCCTGAAGGGCTTCGCCGATGCGCTTGAGGGCACTGAAGGCGCCGACTTCGAGAAGAAGGCCATCGCCTACATCAAGAAGACGCTCACCGATCATCAGCGCATCATCTTCAACGGCAACGGCTATTCCGAGGAATGGGAAGAGGAAGCAGCGAAGCGCGGCCTGGCAAACCACCGCAACACCGCAGAGGCCCTGCCTTGCTTCGTAGAGCAGAAGTCGCTCGACCTGTTCGCAGAGTTCAACATCCTTTCCGAGCCCGAGGTTCGCAGCCGTTACGAGGTTAAGCTCGAGAAGTACAACAAGCTGCTGAACATCGAGGCACGCACCATGATCCGCATGGCTCGCCGCACCTACCTGCCTGCCATCACCGACTACATGGCCGACCTGGCAAGCAACATCACCACGGTGAAGGCTGCTGTCTCCGGTGCCGACATGACGGAAACCGAGAAGATCCTCGAGGTTATCGTTTCCGGTGCCGACAAGGCTGCGAAGGCAACGCGCGAGCTCATCAAGATCCACAACGCCGCCGAGGCTATCGAGGATCCGCAGGAGCAGGCAAACGCTTACGCTAACGAGGTAATCCCCGCAATGGACGCCCTCCGCGCTGAGATTGACGCCCTCGAATGCGTAGTGGAGCGCGACTACTGGCCCGTACCCACCTACAACGACATCCTCTTTTACGCCTAAGGCGTAAAAGAGCGACCTGACGCTGCGCGGGATTCTGACGGCGTAGGGAAACCTCAAAGCCCGGGGCATGGCACGAAGGCCAATGCCTCGGGCTTTTCTCTTCCCCTACACTCGTCAGAATCCCGCTCGCTGATTTACTGGCGCATGCCCGGTTTTTCATTAACGCCCTTTTGGGCGTTTCTTTTTTGCGGAAAGCTCTTGTGGATCGCGCTTTGCGGAAGGTTTCCCGACTGTCTGCTGTCGAAAGGTGTTCAACTGGCCCCTGGATTCCAGGGAATTTCTTACTGGTCGAATAGCGCCAGAAGAAAGACACCGTTGCATTGTGTCCTGCGCTCCAGCAAGACTCTTTGCAGTTTGGCAAAACCCCGTCAGAGCAGGGAGGGGCCGTGGGCATCGGGGCTCTCTGAAGCGCGTTTTTCAAGGAATTGCCGAAAAGAAATCGCCCCAGGTATTCGACCAAAAATTACAGGGATGTCCTGAACCATGCGTCGAACCATCTTCGCGATTTCTTCCGCAAATCTTCCAAGCAATTCCTTGAAAAGCGAAACAAGTGGAAGCGAGCCCCGATGCCCACGGCCCTCCCTGCTCTCTCGAATGTTGCCAATCTGCAATGATCTTTCCCAATAATCAACATGTGGGGCGTATCTTTCATGAAGAGCCGCGTATAGACGCCTTTGGTGGCTAAGATGGTGGCGAATCATGTTCCCAACTTTGAGGGGTCTGAAAAGCATGGCAAGCGAAAAAACGCCTGGCAAGCAGTTGGCCAAATCGACGGAGCAATATCAGCTGTTCGAAACGGCTAGTAGGCCGCTGTTCAAAAAATACGAGGCGGCAATCCGCGAAATGCGCACGCGTTTCGAAATCCTTGATGCCGACCTGGAATATCGCCTAAGCCGCAACCCGATTCATCACATCGAATCGCGCATCAAGGCGCCGAAAAGCGTATACGACAAGCTGTACCGTTACGGCGTGCCGGTAACGCTGAAGTCCATGGAGGAAAACATCTTGGACATCGCCGGCATGCGCGTGATCGTTTCCTATATCGACGACGTGAGCGCTCTTCTGAAGGTGCTTTCCCTACAGGACGATTTGCAAATCGTGAAGGTGAAGGACTACATCACGCACCCGAAGCCCAACGGGTACCGCAGCCTGCACATCATCGTGAAGGTGCCGGTGTACTTCCTCGATCGTAAGCAGTACGTTCCGGTGGAGATTCAGCTGCGCACTATCGCAATGGACTTCTGGGCATCGCTCGAGCACACGCTGAAGTACAAGCAGGATGCCAAGGTCGAGGGCATCGACATGTTCGATGAGCTGAAAGACTGCTCCGACATCATCCAGGATGTCGAGCGCCGTATGCAGATCTTGATGCACGCGGTGCAGACCTCCGACGTGGAAGAGGCGGCCAGCAAACGACGTGCCCAAATCGAAGAGCAGGAAAAAGCCGTGGCGGGCGTTGCCGGCGCGCATCGCGATGAGGGTGAAGCCGCCCCGCAGAGCATAAGCACGAAAACGGTTACCGAAGCAGCTGTTCAGCGCGCCATTTCCGATGCTGCCGCCGTGCGCGAGGAAGCGGAGCGGCCAAGCGCCTAACCGGTTATTGCTCGAGTGCTATTGCCTGCGCTATTGTCCGCATGGCGACTTCTGCGCACAATGCGCGCAGAAGTCGCCTTTTGCAGCGAAAAGGGGTGCTATGTGGCAAGAAGTGCGCCAAATGTGCGCTTTTCTGGGTGCTGATGGCGAGAATCGTTCGAAATGCGCGCTTCTGCTCCGACAAAAGCGCTCAAGGGCGCGCATTTCGCCCAGTTCTCGCCACATAGGCCTGTTTCCGCTGCCGAGGCCTTCGAAAACGCACATCTGGCGCACTTCTTGCCACGGCGCGAATGGGCTGTTCGGCAAACTGCCGCCAAGATAGGGGGTTCCGTCAAGATGGGGGTCGTGCGCAGCTTTGATCCCGCCTAAAGGCCCAGATGCCATCCACGGAGCATAACGCCCCAGTTGCTCCCTTTTTGTGCTGAGCTGCATCACTCCACTTAGTTGGAGTAGAATAGGGAACCGAAAAAGTTCCCGGCGGGGCGGGCGCAAGCCTTCCCTGAATCCTGGGCGAAGCAGAAACGTGAAAGGAACATCAATGGCAGACGTGCATCCCGTGGATTACATCTGGAAGAATGGCGAAATGGTACCGTGGGAGCAGGCAACGACGCACGTCCTGACCCATGCCCTTCACTATGGCTCTGGCGTATTCGAAGGCATCCGTTGCTATCACAACGAGGAAACCGACGAAGCCGTTATCTTCCGTCTTCGTGACCATATGGAGCGTCTGCATCGCAGCGCCAAGATTGCCATGATAGATCTTCCCTTCAGCGTAGACGAGCTGTGCGAAGCCACCGTTGAGCTTATCAAGAAGAACGGCCTGAAGTCCTGCTATATCCGTCCGCTGGCATACTACGGCTACGGCCAGATGGGCGTAGACCCCACGGGCGCTCCGGTAGACGTTATCATCGCGGTATGGCCTTGGGGCGCATACATGGGCGAAGACGCTTTGAAGAACGGCATTCCGGTGGGCGTTTCCTCTTGGCGTCAGCGTTCCTTCAACGCAATTCCTCCTGCCGTGAAGTCCTCCGCTTCCTACATGAACTCCATCCTGGCAAAACTCGAGGCAAAGAAGCATGGCTATGCCGAGGCTGTTATGCTCAACGAGCAGGGCTATGTATGCGAAGGCACGGGCGAAAACCTCTTCACCGTTCGCAACGGCATTCTTTCCACGCCTCCGCTGTCCGATGGCTTGCTTGAGGGCATCACGCGCGACACCATCCTGCATCTTGCATGCGATATGGACATCCCCGCGCTCGAGGAATCCCTTACCCGTTCCGACCTCTACATTGCCGACGAGATGTTCATGTGCGGTTCCGCTGCTGAGCTTACGCCTGTCCGCAGCGTAGACGATCGCGAGATCGGTCCCATGGGCCCCATCACCGAGCAGCTGCAGAAGCGCTACTTCGACGTTGCTTACGGCAAGGTTCCCGAGTACGAAGAGTGGATTACTCGCATCAAGTAAACACGCGCTTTATCTGCGCTTATTCCAAGCCGCATTCCCCGCATTCAAGTGCGCGGGGTGCGGCTTGATTTTTCAAGGGGACATCAGCGCCTTCGAAGGGGCCGCGGCAAAGCGGCGTTGGGGGCGAAAGAGCGGAAAGGGGAGCGGCCATGCCGGAACTCAGGACAAAAGAGGTTGAAGACCTGCTTGAGGTGTTTGCGGGCTTAACCCATCCCGATGATGTGTTTGCCCTGCTGGAAGACTTGTTCACGGTTCGCGAGATCAAGGACACTTCCCAGCGTCTGGATGTGGCGCGCATGCTTCGCGAAGGAAGCTCGTATGCCGTTATCGAAAAGGTTACGGGCGCCTCCGCCACCACCATTGCCCGCGTATCGAAGGCGCTGAACTACGGTGCCGGTGGCTACGCTTTGGCATTCGACGTGCTGGATGCCAAGCAGACACCCACGGGCGAAGCTGCCCAAGGCAAGGACGATACGGAGCCCGCTGAGGGCGAAAACTAACGGATTGCAACAATCCTGTTGTCGCAAGGAGCCGCCACTGCGCGGCTTCTTTACTGAAAGGAACAAAGAAGCCAATGAGCTCGTTCGCAGCATTCTGCAAACGCAAGAATATCGAGATTTCCGTTCAGCGCTACCTGATAGACGCGCTGGGGGCCATGGCGCAAGGCCTGTTCGCCTCGCTTTTGATGGGCACGATTCTTTCGACCATCGGTCAGCAGGCGGGAATCGATGTGCTGGTGCAGGTGGGCGACTTCGCGAAGAGCGCCGCAGGCCCGGCAATGGCGGTTTCCATCGGCTTTGCGCTGAAGGCTCCGTCGTTGGTGCTGTTTTCCCTGGTAGCGGTGGGATATGCGGCCAATAGCCTGGGTGGTGCCGGCGGCCCCTTGGCGGTGTTGGTGGTTGCCATCGTCGCCTCTGAATGCGGCAAGCTGGTTGCCAACGAAACGAAGATCGACATTCTGGTAACGCCCTCGGTAACCATCTTGGTCGGCTGCCTGCTCTCCATGGCGTGCGCGCCTTCCATCGGCGCGGGCGCAACGGCGGTGGGCTCCCTTATCATGTGGGCAACCGACCTGCAGCCGTTCTTCATGGGCATCTTGGTGTCGGCATTGGTGGGCATTGCCCTTACGCTGCCCATCTCGTCTGCCGCAATCTGCGCAGCGTTGAGCCTTACGGGTTTGGCAGGCGGCGCGGCTGTTGCCGGCTGCTGTGCGCAGATGGTGGGCTTTGCGGTGATGAGCTTCAAGGAAAACCGCTGGGGCGGCCTGGTTTCCCAAGGCTTGGGCACGTCGATGCTGCAGATGGGCAACATCGTGCGCAACCCGCGCATCTGGATTCCGCCCACGCTCGCCTCGATGATCACGGGTCCTATCGCCACCTGCATCTTCCAGCTGAAAATGAACGGCCCGGCTATCTCTTCGGGCATGGGAACATGCGGCTTGGTTGGCCCTATCGGAGTGTATACCGGCTGGGTTGCCGATATGGCATCTGGCGCTATGACGGCCATTACTGCAATGGACTGGGCGGGTTTGGTGCTTATCTGCTTTGTGCTGCCCGCTGTGCTCACTTATGTATTCGGCCGCATCTTGCGCAAAATCGGCTGGATCAAGGAAGGCGACCTCACCCTTGAGTCGGCCGATGATATGGTGAAGGCTGAAAAGTAACTCGGAGGCAAAGTGCGCGAAGGAAAACGCGAAAGCTGCCGCATTTTGCGCATAACGTGGAAGGGAGGAAGCGCAGTGAAGAAACGGTTTGCGATGCTGCTTGCGGTGTTGTGCGCAGCGGCTGTTGCCCTGTGCTTGGCGGGGTGCGCCAAGAAGGACGATAAGCCTACCTACCAGCTGGTGAGCGAGGGAACGCTCACCGTTGCCCTGTGCCCTGACTTTCCTCCGTTCGACACCCTTGACGGCGAGACGCCCTCCGGATTCGATGCGAGCATTGCCCGTGAGCTGGCGAGCCGCCTAGGGCTTCAGCTCAATATCGAAACGATGCCTTTCGACGAGCTGGTTCAAGGGGTGCACGACGGCACCTACGATGTTGCCATCTCGGCTCTTTCCATCAATCCGAGCCGTTCGGAGCTGGTTGATTTCTCTTCCCCGTATTACCTGGTAGATCAGGCTATTGTGTGCAAGAAGGGCGTGTACGAGAAAGTTTCCGAGCTGAAGGGCAAGCGCATTGCCGCCCAGGCGGAAACGACGGGGTACGACTACGCCAAGGCGAACGTTTCCGAGGGCGTTGTCGCCTATGAAACCGCCGCCGAATGCTTTGCGGCGCTTGAATCGGGCGAGGTGGCTGCCGTGGTTGTTGACGAGCCTGCCGCAACCTATCTGATGAAGAGCGCGTATCCCAACTGCGCAACTTTGGAAACGGAGGCAACGTGCGAGAAGTACGCTGTTGCCGTGAACAAGAGCAACCGTGCCCTTACCGACGCCATCAACGAAGCGCTCGATCAAATGGACAAAGACGGCACGCTTTCTGCCTTGCAGAAGCAGGTGGAGTAATCCGCTCGTCCGCTTGCGGGCATGCCCGATGCTACTCAGGGATCCCCGTTCCGCTGTTTGGTTTTGAATCTGCGATTCAAAACCTGCATGCGCTGCATTGCTTCATGTATTGAAAGAAGATTTGCTATCGCAAATCTAACAGGATGAGTGCTCAGAGGACCCTCCGCAGCACCGGGCATGCCCGCAAGCTGCATTTTCCCGATACCAGGTCGGCGTAGTAGAACAGCGCAACGATTTACTTGTGATACGGCTCGTGACGAATGATCTTGAACGCGCGGTAGATTTGCTCTAGCAGCACCACGCGGGCAAGGTTGTGGGGCAGAGTGATGGGCCCGAAGCTGATGCGCTCGGTGGCGCGTTCCTTCACTTCCTTGGTAACCCCATCGCTTCCTCCGATGATGAACGAGATGTGCGAGTCGCTGTTCAACGCGTAATCGTCTATCTTCTTTGCCAAACCCTCGCTCGAGGTTTCCTTGCCGCGAATGTCCATGAGGATAACGGGTCCGCGTTCGGGCAGGGCGGCAAGCAGCGCCGTCGCTTCCTTTTCGGCGTTCGAGTCGGGAAGCTCGCGCACCTCGATTTTTGCGTAGCCGCCCAGGCGCTTCAGGTACTCGGCAACGGCGTCTTTCCAGAACTGTTCCTTCAGCTTGCCTACGGCAAATACGGTTATGCGAAGCATGGCGTCCTCCAATCGCGCCAGCGTTACCAGCTGGAAAAGAAACGTTGTTACAGTAGTTGTTCGCACGGTATTATATCGGTCGAATAAGAAGCGCGTATGCGCACCTACACAACTCTCAAGGAAGCAGGCGTTATGTCACTCCCCGCATCTGACCTGAACAAGCAGGCTGACGGCCGCACCACCATGGAACTGGGCAAGGTTCTGCCCCTTACCGCCGAAGTGAAGGACGATCATCTTTTCATCGGCGGCTGCGACATGGTTGAGGTTGCCAAGGAATTCGGCACGGCACTGTACGTGTTCGACCAGGCCGATTTGGAAGCACGCATGGACGAGTACGTGCAGTCGTTCAAGAAGTACTACGGCGATCGCGCCGAGGTTGCCTATGCCTCCAAGGCGTTCCAGAACAAGGCTATCGTCAAGCTGGCGAACGAGCATGGCATGTGCCTCGATGTTTCGGGCGGCGGCGAATTGGCCTGCGCGTTGGCCGCAGGTTTCCCTGCCAAGCGCGTGATCGTGCATGGCAACAACAAGACCCCGCAAGAGCTGCGTGAGGCCATCGAGGCCGGCGTAGGCTGCATTGTGGTTGACTCCCGCATCGAGCTGGGCCGCATTTCCGCCATCGCCCAGGAGCTGGGCGTAACCCAGGACATCTACATGCGCATCACTCCCGGCGTCGAGGCCGACACGCATGAGTTCATCCGCACGGGCTGCGAAGACTCGAAGTTCGGCTTCACCATGCGCGACGACTTTGCTTTCAAGTGCATCAAGAACGCTCTCGAAACGCCGGGCGTGTGCCTTACCGGCCTGCACTGCCATATCGGCTCGCAGATCTTTGCGCTGCATTCGTTCCGCGAGGCCATCGACGTGATGATCCAGTTCATCAAGCGCATCAACGACGAGTACCACTATGAAATCGAAGGCCTCGACCTGGGCGGCGGCCTGGGCATTGCCTACGTGGCAGAGGAAGAGCCTCCCACCATCGAATCGTTTGCGAAGCTCACGTGCACTGCCGTGAAGGAGCTGTGCGCGCAGTACGGTGTGAAGGAGCCGCGCATTGCGGTTGAGCCGGGCCGTTCCATCGCGGCAACGCCGGGCGTTACGCTCTACACGGTGGGCATTTTGAAGACGCTCCCGGGCATTCGCAACATCGTCGCCATCGACGGCGGCATGTCCGACAACATCCGCACGGCACTGTACGGCGCCGATTACGAGCCCGTTATCGCCAACAAGGCTGGCCAGCCTCGCACTAAGGTGGTTACGCTGGTGGGCAAGCACTGCGAGTCGGGCGATGCGGTGGCGGCAAACGCTTCCATCCAGAACCCCGATCTGGGCGACATCGTCTGCATGTTCGGCACGGGCGCTTACTGCCATTCCATGAGCAGCCGCTACAACGGCCAGCCCAGGCCCGGCATCGTGTTCGTGAAGGACGGCCAGGCGCGCTTGGTAACCCGTCGTGAAACCTACGCCGATTTGATGAGTTGCGATTTATAGTTGCGCTGATCTACGATCATCGCAACGTTCGTAAGAAACGCTATGACGCTGCGCGGGGTTCTAGCGGCACGGGAAGCTTTCAATCGGTCGGGGCGGCGCGAAGGCCAGCCCCTTCCTCTTTCAAGCTTCCCGCACTCGTTAGAACCCCGCTCGCTGTTTTTGCCAACAATGAGGCAGTGGATTTAGCCCATTTAACGGTTCGGCTTCCAAAGCCAACCTGCTTGCATATAAAATAACGAGGAATAACAACTTCAACAGGAAAGGTGCGCTTCATGGCTGTCAAGGTTGGCTTGGTCGGAACGGGCACGGTTGGCGGCGGATGTCTCGATATCCTTCGCAACCACAAGGAAGAGTTCAAACGTCATTTCGGCGTTGAAATTGAGTTGGTCCGCGTGTGCTCCCGCAAGTCAAACGTGGCCGAGGCGTACGGTTTGGGCGATATCTTCACCACCGATTTCCACGATGTGGTAAACGATCCTGAAATCGACCTGGTTATCGAGCTTATCGGTGGCACCGCCATTGCCAAAGAAGTGGTAATGGGCGCGTTGCAGAACGGCAAGAGCGTGGTTACCGCCAACAAGGCGCTTATGGCTACCGATGGCGAAGAGATCATGGGCCTGGCTGCCGAAAAGGACGTGGAGATCGCGTTCGAGGCCAGCGTAGGCGGCGCTATCCCCATCATTGTGCCGCTGAAGCATTCCCTTATCGCCAATCGCATCGATTCCATCATGGGCATCGTGAACGGTACCACCAACTACATGCTCACGCGCATGGATGAAGACGGCATGGGCTACGAAGACGTGCTGAGGGAAGCTCAGGCCAAGGGTTACGCCGAGGCCGATCCTACGGCTGACGTCGATGGTTTCGATGCCGCTGCAAAGATCGCCATCCTTGCATCCATCGCCTTCAACTCGCGCGTAACCATGAGCCAGGTATATGCAGAGGGCCTTCGCCGCATCTCTCCGGTTGATTTGGCTATGGCCCACGAAATGGGCTACACCGTGAAGCTTCTGGCCCACGCCTACCGTACCGATGCGGGCATCGATGTGCGTGTGCACCCCACGATGATTCCCGAAAGCCATCAGCTCGCCACGGTTAACGGCGTGTTCAACGCCATCTACACGGTGGGTGATGCGGCAGGCGAAAGCATGTTCTTCGGCGAAGGCGCCGGTGCCGGCCCTGCTGCCAGCGCGGTTATGGGCGATGTGCTTGAGGTGGCGCGCCATCTGCAGATGGGCATCAAGCCTATCGTTGGCTGCACCTGCACCGACGAGCTGCCCATCCTCTCCATCGAAGATCTGAAGACGAAGTACTACATCCGCTTCGTCGTGGCCGACCGCAGCGGCGTTCTTGCAGCGGCCGCCGACATCTTCGCGAAGTACGACGTTTCGGTTAAGACGGTTACCCAGCGCGGCAACGCTGCACGCGACGACGTGGATCTTGTGTTCGTTACCCACACGGCCGAAGAGCGCAATGTCCGCAAGGCCATCGATGACATTCTTGCTCTAGAGGGCGTTGTCACCGGCGGCTTCCCCTCGGTGATCCGCGTGCAGGACTAACTGCTGGCGTGAAGCTGCTCGCGGGGTGGCCTGAAGCTGTTCAGGGATTCCCGCTACCTTGCTCAAAAAGGCATTCTCCAATGGAGAATGCCTTTTTTCGTGCAGTCGCTGCTTCATGTATTGGAAGAAGATTTTTCGTTGGAAAATCAAACAGGAATTGCTTTCAGAGAACCCTTCACAGCCCCAGGCCACCCCGCGAGCAGCTTCACGCCGAGGCAAGTTTGCTCTTGCCGCGAATCGATGGGGGGATGGAAGCCGCCAAAATGAAGGCCCGCGGGCTGGTGCCGGCGGGCCTTGCTCACGTTGCGCTTTTCGTCCGTGCTGTTTTACTTTGCTGATTTGCAGCGGGAATCCCTGAACCGCTGCAGGTTCCTCTTCTGGGCGGACGGGTATGCCTACTTTGCGGAAAGGTTGCCCAAATCGTACGGCGTTGCTTGGTATACGTAGTAGTTCAGCCAGTTGGTGTACAGCAGCTGGGCGGTGGCGCGCCAGTTGGATATGGGCTGCTGGGTGGGGTCGTCGTTGGGGAAGTAGTGCTTGGGCATATCGGGGTTCAGGCCCTTTTTCAGGTCGCGATGGTATTCTCCGGCCAAGGTATCGGTGTCGTATTCCGGGTGGCCGAACACGAAGAAGTGGCGGCTGTCGGTGCTCTTGGCGATGAACACGCCCGCCTCGTCGGAAACGGAGATGAGCTCCAGCTCGGGCACCTTCTCAATATCTTCAGCGTGCACCTCAGTCCAACGGGAGTGGGGTGCATGGATAACGGTGTCGAAGCCGCGCACCAAAGGCGAGGTGGGCTTTAGGATCTTGTGTTCGAAGATGCCCGTCATCTTGTGCTCCATCAGGTACTTCGGGATACCGAAATGGTAGTAGGCGCCCGCCTGCGCGCCCCAGCACAGGTACAGGGTGGAAAAGACGTTCGTTTTCGCCCATTCGAAGATGTCGCACAGCTCGGGCCAGTAATCCACGTCTTCAAACGGGAGCTTTTCAACTGGCGCGCCGGTAACGATCATGCCGTCGTAGTACTTGTTGCGGATGTCGTCCAGGTCAACGTAGAACGACTTCATATGCTCGGCTGGCACGTGCGAAGCCTTGTGGGTAACGGTTTGCAGCAGGTCTACCTCAACCTGCAAAGGCGTGTTCGAAAGCTTTCGCAGGATCTGCGTCTCGGTTTCGATTTTCAAGGGCATCAGATTCAAAATCAGCACGCGCAAAGGGCGAATGTCCTGGTGGATAGCGCGATGCTCGGTCATCACGAAGATGTTTTCGCTTTCAAGAACCTCTGTTGCCGGCAGAGCGTCGGGAATACGAATTGGCATAGGTGCTCCTTCTATGGCGATTGCGCGGGCTGTTGGTGACGGCTTTCATCCCCCACGGTGAAAGCCGCGTTGCCGCCTCGATGCGGCATGCTCCGGCGCGATGTTTCAGTAGCGAGTTCGATTGTACGCGCGAGCAGGGGCTTCTTCCACGGCCGCCAGCTAATCTATAGCTAGCTATAGGTAATTGCTTTGACCAGGCATTTCTTATGTTTCGCAGGGTTATCGCGGCTGCTTGCGTGCGGGGTGGGGTTGGTGCTGCGCGGCGCATCTGCGCTCGGAAGGCACGTGCAGCCGTTTTCACGTGAGCCCTTTGCTGTTGCGGGAGCATCGCTCAGCTGCTTGCGTACTATAATGGCAGATGGTTGCGAGTCTACGGATATGCCCGCATCCAACCAGCCCGTTAAACTCAATCGAATCAGAGAGCTTTTCGCTATGCGTGACGTTCATTGCCATATCCTTCCTGGAGTAGACGATGGTGCCCGCACCATGTCGGAATCGCTGCTGATGCTCTCCGAGGCCATGAAGGCGGGCGTTACCTCTATCGTGTGCACGCCGCGTTGCTGCGACCCTTGGTTCAATTTCGAGCGTATGTGGCAGGCGTTTCTGCAGCTGAAGCATCACGCTTCGGCCATCCCCGGAGCTCCCGAGCTTTCCATGGGGTTCGAGGTCGAGTTTCACAAGCTCAAGCAGTTGGGTATGGATGCTGCGGTGCAGCTGGGCAACGACCAGGGCGAGTTCTTGCTTGAGCTTCCCGAGGGAACGCTGCCGCTTGACTGGGAGTATGTGGTGCACAATCTGCAGCGCAAGGGCTTTAAGGTGATAATCGCTCACCCCGAGCGCTGCCGCGAGGTGCAGAAAGACATCGAAGTGGCGCGCCGTTTCGTTCTGGCTGGTTGCGAACTGCAGATTTCCGCTGGATGCGTATACGGTGGCCTGCTTGACCCTGCGCGTCGCGCGGCGAAGAAGCTGGTTCAGGCTGGCATGGTGCATCACCTGGCAAGCGATGCACGTTGCCCCGACGATTACGAGCTGCTAACTGAGGCTATGGAGTACTTCAAGCGTGTCGCCGATGCTGACGCCGATGCGATGGAGAACAAGCCCATCGAAGAGGTTGAGCGCCAGTGCGCGGAAGCCGAGGCGCGTGCTGAGGGCGCAAAGCGCGGCCGCTCGTTCGGTTTCGACGATTTGGACGCGCCAGCTGCGGAGGGTTCCACCCAGCCAGGCGATTCTGGCGAGCGCAGGTTGACTTCTGGTCAGGAGGCCTACCGTGCTGCCAAGGCTGCTGCCGAGCGTGCGGGCGAACAGCCTGCGGTGGTGTTCACGGGCGCTGCCTCGCCGAGCGTGGTTCATCCGGCGGAACAGGGGAAGAAGGAGTCGACCGCGGCGAGCGCCTTGCGTTTGGGCGATTTGCCGCTTCCTTCCAAAGAGGCTCCCAAGCGTGCGTCTCATGCCGCTGCGGGCCAAGACTGTGCCGATGTCGCCTTGGACGCCATGTACGACGATGCGCCGATTCGCGGGAAGCATGCTCGGAAGGCGTAAGCATTTTAAGTTTTACTGTTGTCTGATTAACATCATCAATAACAGGCCTCTCATTTCGAATAATAGGATTCGCCTATAGATAAATCTGCATTTATAGGTTTATTTTCCTGTGTCCTGGTGGGAAAATATATTCCGTTAGCGATACCAAAGCTTGCAGCTTTTGTCGCATGCGCCCCACGCGATACCCCTCTCGCGTGTGGGCGCTTTTTTGTTACGCCGTTCTACGAACGGCGTAACGTTCGCTGTTTCGTCCAACTCTCCAGCCCAAGTAACGCCCTTTGGGCGTTTGCTTGAATTTGCTTCGCTCTTCAAACGGGGATGTTGGGTGCTGCTCCGATGGCTCGACTATCGTTCTGGGGGGGCTTGAACTTGCTTTGCTCTTCAAGCGATTGCGGCATGGGTTCTCTGCTTGGGCGAACGGTCTTTTTCGGGCGGCGAGCGATTTTCTTGCTAAAAGTTATTGACGGCTAACTTTCTTTTGGTTAAGTTATCTATGGTTAACTTTGAGGAAGCGAAAACTTCCGGTGAAGAACTTCTACACCTCTTCATCGGCAATGTTCTCTTCGGGCTCATATTGGGATGTTGCCACTGCTTTGTCCTTTTTGATTCGCCGGAAGTTTCGCCGACTCGAAACCTCTTGCTTTTGAACAAGAGTGTGAACGAGGAAAGGTCCGCCATTGGCGGGCCTTTCCTGCGCTTGCCGGTTTTAAGCCGGATTTGAATTATCGTGCGGCGATTTGAGCCGTTGAAGTGCGCTTGCCTGCTTCGCTTTGAGAGAATATCGCGTTTCTGGCGGCAAAATGCCCGGCAATGTGCCCTGTTTGCAGCCTGTTGGGATAGGGGCCTGTTCTTTAGTGGCTTAATTGCCGAACCGAGCGGGACTATCGGCGAAAGCGCTTTCGAAGACTTAGCGCTCCAGCTTGCCTGCTTTCCTCAAACCGAAGCGCATCAGTGCGGCGCCGATCAACGAGGCCACGGTGTCTACCGCCCAATCGGCGGGGTCGCAGCTACGTTCGAGGACGAAAATCTGGTGGAACTCGTCGGTTACGCCATAGAGGCTGCCTATTGCCAGCGCGGCTATCAGCGCGGCTCTGGCCCCCATATGGAAACGCAGCGCATTGAACAGCAACGCGCCGAAAATCAGGTACTCGGTGAAGTGGCCCACCGGCGAAACGTCGACTTCATGGCCGAAAAGCTGCTCTGCGCCTGCTGCCAAGGCTCCCTTGACGGCAGAGACAATGCCCAAGCCGTTGTTGATCGATTCGCCCGTATTCGCCGACATCCAGAAAATCACGCCCGCCATTGCCACAACGGCAATCCAGCTTAAAGCGATTTTGGAGGTGCGGGAACAAAGGGGAGAAGACGAGCTCATGGTGGCCTTTCGTTTGGCGAGTAGGTACCAGTAGGGTACGTCATTGCGCCGCGGGAAGGGGCGGCAGAAGTGCTGCGGTAAGATAAACCACAGTATTTCATCATCGAAAGGGGAAGCATTGCAAGACGGCGGCAAACAGGTGCAGGCGCGGGTTATCGTGCTTATCGCTCTCGTCATCTTCGGCTCATGCCTGGGCAACCTTTCCCAGACTGCGCTCAACGCCATGTTTTCTGGAATGGCGGCCGACTTCGGCGTGCAGATGGAGCTGGGGCAATGGGTTACCACGCTGTACATGCTGGTCCTGGGCATAACGGTTCCCTCGGTTACCTACCTTATGCGCCGTTTCCCGCTGAAGAACGTGGTGTTGGCCGCATTGCTGCTCCTGTTGCTAGGTGCAGCCATCGATGCTGTTGCGCCATCGTTTGAGGTTCTGATCTGCGGGCGCGTGCTCCAGGCTGTTTCGGCGGGCATCACCATGCCCATGATGATCAGCATCGTGATGACCTCGTTCCCGCGCGACAGGCAGGCGACGGTTATGGGCATTGCCGGCATTGCTATGGGGTTCGCGCCCAATATCGGGCCTACCATCGGCGGTTGGATGATCGAGTTCGCTGGATGGCGCAGCTTCTTCGTGCTGCTGTTCGTTTGCGCATTGGTGCTGCTGGTTTTGGCTGCTCTGCTTATCGCTCGCCAGCCCCAGGCAGACTCTTCGGCAAAGCTCGATGTTGCTTCGCTGCTGCTTTCCGCATTGGGCTTTGGCGGCTTGCTCTTGGGCTTCTCGAACGCTTCAAGCTTCGGGCTTGCCAGTCCCTTTATCTGGGTTCCCATCTTTGCGGGCGTGCTGTTCCTGGTGCTGTACCTGCGCAGGCAGAAGCGCATCGAACACCCCCTTACCAACTTGCGCATTTTCGATTCATGGCGCTATCGCGCAAGTTTTTGGGCTGCCAATGCGCTGTTCGCCAGCTTCATGGGCATCACGCTGATCATCCCGCTCTTTATCGAGAACCAGTGGGGCGGTACGGCGCTTCAGGCAGGTCTGGCGCTGCTTCCGGGCACGGTGGCCGCCTTCATCGTGAACCCTTTGGCCGGCTGGCTGGTCGATCGCATTGGAGCGCGTCCGGTGGTAGTGGTAGCTTCGGTCTTTTTGGCGGCGGGCGCCGTCTCGATGGCGTTCATCGACGAGCAAACGCCGTTTTGGGCGATTGTTGCGCTGCAAGGTGTGCGTGCCACGGGGGTGTCTGGGCTCATCGGCCCCCTTACCTCGTGGGGCATGGCCGATTTGCCGCACTCGATCATGACCGACGGCTCTTCCTTCGGCACGGCGGTGCGCCAGGCGTGTGCTTCCATGGGCACCGCGCTCATGGTGTTCGCCATTGCCCTCGGCGCTTCCGCAGGCGTGCCGCTTATGGGCTTCCATGCGGCGTTCGCCATCTCGGGCGTGTTCGCAGCTGTGGTGCTTGTGCTTGCGTTGGCGCGCGTGCGCTAACGAGTGTGCGCTGCGTTTAGGCCGTCGGCTTTTGCCCTGGGTTTATTCTTCCGGTTTCGACCTTACCCCGCCGCTCCGCTCCGCAGCGCTTCGCTTCAGCGCTCTCTTTTCGGGCCATGCTCGCTGCCCGCGGCGGCGTTCGGGACGCGACTCCTGCGAGCGTATGCCTTGCGGTTTCGTTTCCGATTTTCCGCCGCTTCATCTTCTGCTTCTCGAAGCGATCCTGCCCGACGCCAAGCGCGAATCATGTTTAATTGGGGAAGGGCTGAGTAATTTGCCGAGCTCTCTTTTCGTGCGGTGCGCACGTGGGTAGAATACGAGCCATGGATACTGAAATTAAAATACGCATGGCAACGAAGGAAGACGCTCCCGCGTTGCTGGACATCTACACCCCCTACGTTCTTGAAACGGCGGTAACCTTTGAAATCGAGCCGCCCACGTTGGAGGAATTCACTGCGCGCGTTGAGCGCATCCTTGAGCGTTACCCGTACATCGTTGCTGAAAAGGATGGCGCTATCTTGGGCTACGCCTATGCCCAGGCGTTCCGCCCGCGTGCGGCATACTCTCATGCTGCCGAAACCTCCATCTATGTGCGCAAAGACCTGCGTAGCCGCGGTTTGGGCCGCCGCATGTATGAAGCGTTGGCAAAGCTCTTGCTGCTGCAGAACGTCTTCAACATGGAAGCATGCATCGCCCATTGCGAGCCCGCCGACGAATACGTGCCTGCAACAAGCCGCTTGTTCCACACGCGCTTGGGCTTCAAGCATGCGGGTAGCTTCAACAAGTGCGCGCTGAAGTTTGGCCGTTGGTACGACATGATTTGGATGGAGCGCATCCTGGCAACGCGCACGCCGCAGGAAACCAGCCCGTTCCGTCCCCTGCCCGACGTCGACCAGCCTTATATCGACGCTGTTCTGAACAACGCATAGCCAAACGGCTGCCAGTCGAACAACGCACAACCGAATAGCTCGAAATGCATGCGCGGTGGCTTTTGCCATCGCGCATTTTTTTTGCGAACGAGGCGATGTCGCAATAGTCTCCTCCGCTCGCGGTGAATGAAACGACAACCCGGCAAATGGGGCCCTATGCGCCAGATGAAACGGTGCGGCAGTGAGCAAGACGATTCTACGTGGGGCTTCAATTGTGAAAAGAGTCTTATGGCTTCAGGCCTGGCAGAACTAACGCACATTGTGCGCCAATCTTGCCAATTAACAGGAAAACCCGCGTTATCTGGCAAGAATCGCTCGAAATGCACGCTCGTTTCGTTGGAAATGGCGAGCTTGAGCCCATATGGGCGTTGTTCGGTCCTTTATCAGGCGTTTGAGCGCACATTTCGCAAGGAACCTGCCAGATAACGCGAGGTTTTCCAATCAAGCCCGCCAAAACGCACATATGGGTCTGGTCTTGTCCTCGCGTTAGCGGTGAGGCGGTCCTTGTTTCGGCGACTCGCTACCGCCGTTTCGGGATTCTCTTCCGCTCATGGCGGGGAAAGGCCCACTCGGGCGTGAAAAAGCATGCGAAATCGGTGCGCTTGCCGGACGGCGGCGATTTAGCACTTTAGTGTGCTATACTGCGGTCTGCTTTAGTTAAGTAAAGTCTTACCGCCGAAACGAGGTAATAATGAAGAAGAAGTTCCTGCCCGTGCTGGCCGTGGCATGCGTTGCCTGCCTCTCCGCCGCCTTGCTTACCGGTTGCTCTCAGCAGCAGTCCAGCTCGAACGATGGCAACCCCGCCGACAACAAGCTCATCGTGGGCTTCGACAACAGCTATCCGCCCTATGGCTTCATGGATGAAAACAACAACCCCACGGGCTTCGACCTTGACCTTGCTCAGGAAGTTGCCAACCGCAACGGTTGGGACATCCAGCTTGAGCCTATCGACTGGGATTCCAAGGACGCGCTGCTGAACCAGGGCACCATCAACTGCATCTGGAACGGCTTCACCATGGAAGGCCGCGAAGACAACTACACCTTCTCGGAGCCCTACATGCTCAACGAGCAGGTAGTGGTGGTGAAGAAGGGCTCGGGCATCAGCTCCCTTTCCGATCTTGCCGGTAAAACGGTGGTAACCCAGGCCGACTCCGCAGCACTCGACGTTCTTCAGGGCGACCAGAAGGAGCTGGCCGACACCTTCAAGAGCCTGCAGACCCTGCCCGATTACAACAATGCATTCATGCAGCTTGAGTCCGGCATGGTAGACGCCGTTGCCTGCGACCTTTCCATCGCGCAGTACCAGATCTCTGCCAAGCCCGACGCTTATCAGCAGCTTGATCCGCTGAGCAGCGAGCATTATGCCGTTGGCTTCAAGAAGGGCGACGACGCTCTGGCTGCCAAGGTTTCCAGCACGCTGAAGGACATGTACAACGACGGTACGGTTGAAAAGCTCATCGAGAAGTATGCAAGCTACGGCATGAGCGCTGAGAACTGGGTGCTTAAGTAAGAAGACTTGAGGCAGCTACGCTCCGTGCAGGCTTGAAGCTTACAGGCGGAAGCTGCGCGGGCAAGGCCCACGATATATGGGCGGAAGGTTTCCCCTTCCGCCCTTTATTGCGTTCTGCGGCGCTAAAGCCGAGCGCGTAAAGGAGGAAGATTATGGAACTTGGCGTGATGATTAGCGCCTTGGTGGATGGCTTGGGGCTTTCCGCCTGGATTTTTGTGGTTACGCTTATCGGTTCGTTGCCGCTGGGCATCGTGGTTGCTCTGTGCCGCATGAGCTCGTTTAGGCCGCTTTCGCTGCTTGCCCAGTTCTACATTTCCATTCTGCGCGGCACGCCTTTGATGCTGCAGCTGATGGCCTTCATGTTCGGCCCGTATTACCTGCTGGGAATGAACTTGGGCCCCGATTGGAAGTTCGGCGCCTGTGCCGTCGGCTTCATCCTGAACTACTCGGCGTACTTCGCGGAGATCTACCGTTCGGGCATCCAGTCCATCCCGAAGGGTCAGTACGAGGCAGCGCTGGTACTGGGCTACTCGCGCGCGCAGACCTTCTTCAAAATCGTGTTGCCACAGGTTATCAAGCGCATTTTGCCGGCAATGGGCAACGAGATCATCACACTGGTGAAAGACACCTCGCTCGCCTTCGTTTTGGGCATGGCCGAAATGTTCTCGGTTGCCAAGGCGCTTGCCGCAAGCAACGTTTCGATGGTTCCCTACGCCATCGCCGCACTCATCTACTGGGTGTTCTGCCTACTTATCGAGTTCATTCTGGGCCGCGTGGAAAAGAAGCTGGCCTACTACCACGACTAGTGCGTTGGTTTGAAGAGTTTGGGAAAAGGGGTTTCCGCTATGGGAAATATGCCGGTTGTGGACCTGAGCCATGCGCGCAAGGCGTTTGGCGAAAATGAGGTCTTGAAGGATATCTCGCTTACCGTGAACAAGGGCGATGTGCTTTCCATCATCGGGCCTTCGGGCGGGGGCAAGTCGACGCTTCTGCGTTGCATGACGCTGCTTGAAACGCTCGATGCGGGTTCGCTTTCGTTCGGCGACTTGAAGGTTGCCGAATCCGATTCGGCGGGAAAGGCCGTGTACGGCGGCAAGGAAGTGCTTGCGCAGGCAAAGAAGCGCTACGGGCTGGTGTTCCAGAACTTCAACCTGTTCCCGCACTTCACGGTGTTGCAGAACGTTACCGATGCGCTTATCAGTGTGCAGAAGCGCCCGAAGGAAGAAGCGCTTGCCCGTGGTCGCGAGCTGCTTGCCAAGATGGGTCTGGCCGATAAGGAGAGCATGGTGCCCTGCGAGCTTTCCGGCGGCCAGCAGCAGCGCGTTGCCATCGCACGCGCTTTGGCGCTCGATCCGGACGTGCTGTTCTTCGATGAGCCCACCTCCGCGCTCGACCCTGAGCTAACACGCGAGGTGCTGCGCGTTATCCGCGAGCTGGCCGATGAGCATATGACCATGGTTATCGTGACGCATGAAATGGCCTTCGCACGTGATGTGGCCGACCGTGTTGCCTTCATGGACGGCGGCGTTATCGTCGAGGAAGGTCCTGCTCAGCAGGTAATCAACAACCCGCAGCATAGTCGTACCAAGGCGTTCCTTTCCCGCTTCCAGGAAGGCGCCGCCGACTAGTCGGGGATGGGGGGGTTGCTTCCCCCTAGGATTTGAAGAAGGGGCGCCTGCTGCCGATATGGCGGTGGGCGCTTTTGCGTTATGAAGTGTTGCTTGAAGTGCTTGGGCAAGGAGGACACGACATGATTGTCTCAATCGATGGGCATACGCCCGATGTCTCGAAGGCCGCGTTCGTGGCGGAAAACGCAACGGTGTGCGGAAACGTTGTTGCAGGGGAAGACTCTTCCATCTGGTTCGGCGCGGTTCTGCGGGCCGAAGGCGAGCCGTTGCGCATTGGGGCGCGCACCAACATACAGGACAACGTTACGGTGCATATCGACAACGGTTTTCCGGTAACCATCGGCAACGAGGTAACCGTGGGGCACAATGCCGTGGTGCATGGCTGCACGGTGGAAGACGGCGTGCTGGTTGGCATGGGCTCCACTATCCTGAACGGCGCGGTTATCGGGGAAGGGTCGGTGGTCGCTGCCGGTGCGTTGGTCTTGGAAGGAGCTGTGGTGCCTCCGCGCTCGCTCGTTGCGGGAGTGCCTGCAAAGGTGAAGAAAACTTTCACCGAGGAAGAGGTTGCCGACCGCATCGCCTACTACACACCTTTGTACGTGAGCGAGGCCAAGCACTATGCCGCTGCGCGCTGATTATTTGGAATGATCGGCGCCCCTTCCGTGGGCAACAAAGAAGGGCCCGCATAAGCGGGCCCTTCGCAATAGATAAGGTTTTGCTTATTCCTCGGTTGCCTTCAGCAAGCCGTAGCCACCATGCTCGCGGCGATACAGGATGTTCACTGCGTTGGTGTCGCGGTCGATATAGGCGAAGAAGTCGTGGCCCAGAAGGTCGATCTGGATCAATGCTTCTTCCTCGGTGAGAGGCTCAAGCACCAGTTCCTTTACGCGTACTACCTCGTCGTCGGCGGAAAGCTCCTTCATCAGACCATCGATATCGAGCTCGGCGCCCGTCTTTGCGGGAGCGCTGGCGATCTTCTTGTCGATAACGCGGGTCTTGAACTTGCGCAGCTGGCGAAGGACCTTAGCGGCCGCAACGTCGATTGCGGCGTACATGCTTTCCTCGCACTCTTCTACGCGGATAACATGGCCGCGTGCGCGCATGGTTACCTCGCACTTGGCGGGGGTGGGGTTGGCCGGGTTCTTCTCAACCTGCAGGACAACCTCGGCGGTAAGGGGGTCGATGTCCATGACCTTCATGGAGTTGCCGATTTTTTCCTCGGCATAGGAGCGGATTGCATCCGTGATGGGCATCTTGCGGCCGGTGATGGTGATTTCCATGATTTCACCTCTCAAACTGAAACGAACTTCGCGGTTTTTCGAGGGGCCCCTCATGAAACTGGAACGTCTGAAACGACGAATCGTACCGTTTGGGAAGCGTGTTCGATGCGCCCCAACGGCACCTTCTATGATGGGAAGCGGTTTCGTATTTCCCCTCGTCAACCGTCTTCGGTTATTAGTCTAGCGCACTTCCCTTCGATTTCATCAATAAAAATGAACTTGTTCTAAAACGTTGTATAAACGTTGAGATTGCTAAGACATTTTGAATGATTTGCTCTGTTATCGTGGAACGCTAGAAGGCAAGGCAAGGAACGCATTATGGCCCACAAACCGCATAAGGAAACTGGCATTTTCATCAACGAGGTATCGTCGCATCAGCGCCGCTACCATAAAGTGCTCGAGCTAACCCATTCAACCACCAAGGCGGCCGGCGTGATGCTTTTGGCCGCCATCGTGGCGCTGGTGGCGGCAAACACTGCCGCGCATGGGGCGTTCACGGAGTTCTGGCATACCGAAGTGGTGCTTGGCTTCGGTGAAAACCATGCGGAAATGTCGCTTGCGCACTTCATCAACGACGTGCTTATGGCGGTGTTCTTCCTGTTGGTCGGCCTGGAGATAAAGTACGAGATGACGGTGGGCGAGCTTACCGACATCCGCCAGGCCATCCTGCCCGTTGCCGCAGCCATCGGCGGCGTGCTTATGCCGGTGGGCATCTACCTTTTGTTCAACGCTGGCAACCCTGAAACGGTTATGGGGTGGGGCGTGCCCACGGCAACCGACATCGCCTTTGCGCTTGGCATCTTGGCGCTGCTGGGGTCGCGCGTGCCGGCAGGCCTGCGTGTGTTCCTCAGCACCCTTGCCGTTGCCGACGACATCGTGGCTATTCTCGTGATCGCCGTCTTCTACGGGCAGAGTCCGTCGCTTGCCTGGCTTGCGGCTGCGGCGGTGGTGCTGGCGGTGCTCGTTGTGCTGAACCGAACCCATGTGTACTCGTTGGTGCCGTATTTGCTGGTGGGAGCCGTGCTGTGGTACTGCATATTTATGTCGGGCGTGCACTCCACCATTGCTGGCGTTCTTCTGGCCTTCACCATCCCCTCCGGCTCGCATGTGAAGCTGAAGAGCTTCGCCAGCTGGTCGGGCCAACGCGTGAAGGAGGCCGAAGAGCGCTTCGTCCCCGATGAGCCGGTAATCGGGCAAACCGACTACCTTGCCAGCGTAACGCGTTTGGCCCGCGTTTCGCGCCAGGTGGTGCCGCCGGCAACGCGCCTGGAGCGCAAGCTCTATCCGTGGGTGTACTTCGCCATCTTGCCGCTGTTTGCGCTCACCAACGCCGATGTGGCGTTTATGCAGGTGCCTGCCAGCGACATTTTCACCAGCCCCATTTTCCTCGGCGTGTTCTTCGGCTTGGTGGTGGGCAAGCCGGCGGGAATCATGCTCATGAGCTTCATCATCGTGAAGACGAAGCTCTCCTCTTTGCCCGAAAACGTGAACTGGGCCCATATGCTGGGTGCGGCGCTTCTTGGCGGCGTGGGCTTCACCATGTCCATCTTCGTGGCGAACCTGGCCTTCGCCGATGCTGCCTATGTGATGGTTGCAAAGGTTGCCATTCTGGCGGCTTCGCTTGTAGCGGGCGTGCTGGGCTTCGTGTTCCTGTTTTTCCAGGCGCGAGCAGCCGAGCGCAAGGGTCAGCGCTTCGAGATGGAGCTGCCTTCTGCCAACAACCGACAGTCGCATGCGGCGCACGAGGCCGCTCGCCGTTCCAAGCGTGAGCATGATCGGGTGCAAGAAAAATAGCAGTATCTCGTTGAGCTGGCGTTATGAAGCGCGCCTTCACATATCTTTGCGTTGCACAACATGGGTTTGCTACCATTGTCAAAGCTGAATTCTTGCGCTAGGGATACGTCCCAAGTATGCGCAAGGTCAACGCGAAAGCGCTAGGAGGCTCTTTCATATGACTAAACAGATGTGCGCTTCCAAGTCGAAGGTGGCCCTGAACGCAGCGTTCGCTGCTGTTCTTGCCGTTGGCTTGTCGGTGCCCGCAGCAAACGCATTCGCTGCTCCTTCTGACGATAAGCAGGCGGAAGCCCAGGCTGCTCTGCAGAAGCTCAACCAGTACCAGGACGAGCTCGATCAGGCTACCGCCAACTACGAAACGGCTCATCAGGAGCAGATCGACGCTCAGAACCGTGTAGACGAGGCTCAGAAGCAGATTGAAGAGAAGTCCGCTCAGATCGAAGAGGACCAGAGCCGTCTTTCCGACCGCGCTCGTGACATGTACCGCTCCGGCGACACCAACTTCCTCGATGTGATCCTGGGGGCTTCTTCCTTCGAACAGTTCGCCACCACCTGGAACATGCTGGAAACCCTGAACGGCAACGACGCTCAGCTGGTTTCCGAAACCAAGACCGCTCGTGAAGAGCTGCAGTCTGCCAAGCAGGAGGCAGAAGAGCAGGCCAAGGTAGCATCCGATAAGGCTGCAGAAGCCAAGTCCGTTGCCGAAACGGCCGACCAAAAGGCTTCCGAGATGCAGTCCACCTACAACAGCCTTTCCGCTGAGGCTCAGGAGCTTATCAGCCAGGAACGTGCTGCTCAGGAAGCCCAGCAGCAGGCAGCTGCTGCCGCTGCAGAGCAGAACGGCACGGCGGGCGACAATGCTGCTGCGGCAGCCACCGCCAACAACAACAGCAGCAACAACAACAGCTCGAACAGCAGCCACAGCAACGCATCGAGCAACAATTCCAGCAGCAACAACAGCAGCTCGAATAGCAACAAGAACAACAGCAGCAACAAGAACAATTCCAGCGCGAACAACAACAAGCAGCAGACGGTTTCCGGCAACAGCGTGGTAAACCGTGCGTACTCCCAGCTGGGCAAGCCTTACGCCTGGGGCGCCGTTGGCCCTAACTCGTTCGACTGCTCTGGTTTGGTAAGCTACTGCCTTACCGGCAGCTACAGCCGTCTGGGCACCACGGGCACCTTCATGGGCTGGACGCGCGTTTCCAACCCTCAGCCTGGTGATATCTGCGTAAACGATCATCACTGCGGCATCTACATCGGCGGCGGCCAGATGATCCATGCTCCCCAAACGGGCGATGTGGTTAAGATCAGCTCTGTGCATAGCAACATGATCTACGTTCGTTACTAACGAATCGCTCTGATTCTTCAAGAACCCGCTTCGGCGGGTTCTTTTTTTGTGTCCGAAAGGCGCCACGGGGATGGCCCTTGTTGGGCGCAAAGGGGCAGCCCCTTCTTGGGTATTCAATGCTTTGCGGGCAGTTCACAATTCAAGCGCAAAATGTCCATATGCGTCTGAGCTGGTATTATGCGCATTGAACAGGCATTGAAAGGCCGAAAACGGTACAGTGGCATTGCGGTGAAAACAACGCGTTGATACGATGAATCAACTATCGCTTAATCACACCACTACACCACCAGGGGGAAACTCACGATGGGTATTTCAATCGCAAAACATAAGCGAGCACTTACCTCGGCCGCAATGGCCGTTGTCCTTACCGCTGGCTTGGCCGTTCCTACAACCATGGCCATGGCCGATCCTACCGCCGCCGAAAAGCAGGCAGAGGCTCAACAGGCGCTCAACAAGCTCAACGAGATGCAAGATCAGCTCGATGAGGCCTCGAACAATTACTACGCTGCCGTCGACGAGCAGAAGGCTGCCGAACAGAAGGTAGAAGAAGCTCAGGAAAAGGTAGACCAGAAAACCAAGGAAATCGAAGGCTACCAGGAAAAGCTGGGAACCCGTGCGCGTGACATGTACCGTTCGGGCAACACCGGCTTCATCGATGTGATCTTGGGCGCCTCTTCCTTCGAGCAGTTTGCCACCACCTGGAATACGCTCGAGATGCTCAATGAAAACGATGCGGAGCTGGTGTCTGAAACCAAGAGCGCACGCGAAGAGCTGGAGAGCGCCAAGCAGGAAGCTCAAGACCAGGCCCAGGTTGCTGCGGACAAGGCCGCTGAAGCCAAGTCAGTGAAGGAGCAGGCCGAGGCGACCACGGCCCAGATGCAGCAGACCTACGACAGCCTTTCCGCCGAAGCGCAGGAATTGATGCGCAAGGAAGAGGAGGCTGCGGAAAAGGCCCGCCAGGAAGCAGCCGCTCGTGAGGCCGCTCAGGCGGCTGCCGCTGCCGAGGCTGCTGCGAAGTCCAGCAAAAGCAGCAGCAACGTCGACAACAGCGCTGCCCAAACCGTAACGGGCAACACGGTGGTCGATCGCGCCTATGCGCAGCTTGGCAAGCCTTATGTATGGGGCGCTGCGGGCCCGAACGCCTTCGACTGCTCCGGCTTGGTTGGCTACTGCATCACCGGCAAGATGGGCAATCACTGGTGCACCACCTACACCATGGCAAGCTGGAAGCGCGTTACCAACCCGCAGCCTGGCGATTTCTGCCTGAACAGCCACCATACGGGCGTCTACATCGGCAACGGCCAGATGATTCATGCGCCTCGCACGGGCGATGTGGTTAAGATCAGCGCCGTGCATTCTGGAATGTGGTACGTCAGATATTAGCGGTTACGCTGTTCTACGAACAGCGTAACGTACGCGGGAGACGTTATGACGTTGCGCGGGGTTCTAGCGGCGCAGCTAGCGTTCCAAGCAGGCTGGACGTGCGAAGCGCGCCTGGCACCTGCTTTCACGCTATCTGCACTCGCTAGAACCCCGCTCGCTGTTTCGTCCAAATAAAGGGCATTTGTGAAGGGGGATCATGTGCCCTCTTTTCTTTTGCGGGAAGTGTGGTACTATAGCACCCGCTAATCACAACAGCGGGATGTGGCTCAGCTTGGTAGAGCGCTGCGTTCGGGACGCAGAGGTCGCAGGTTCGAATCCTGTCATCCCGACCATTACAACCACTGAGGGGTATCCTGAAAAGGGTACCGTTCTTTTTTGTTAGAGTATTTTTCATGTACTCGCAGTAAGAAGCCGGGGCTTGCATTGGCGCCGGCTCGCCACCACGGAGGTGTTTCATGAAGATTGGGCCTTTCGGTCCCCTTGAGATCGTCATCATCCTCGTAGTTATCCTCGTCCTCTTCGGACCTAAGAACCTTCCCAAGCTTGGTACCGCTATCGGCAAGGCAGTTAAGAACCTGCGCGAAGGCCTAGGCGGCGGCAAGAAGGTTGAAGAGGCTGAAGAGCCTGCTCCTAAGGCAGCAGATGCCAAGGAAGAAATCGAAGTTGAGGTTATCGACAAGCCTGAGCCCGGCAAGAAGGCCGAGGCGGCTGAAGAGGCTAAAAAAGAAGAAGCATAAAGCTAACCGCTTCGCTTCACACTGGTATGCAAAGGGCACGCTTCTTTACTGAGGCGCGCCCTTTTCGCGAGTATAGGAAAGGAAGATTGGCCCGCGAAAGCAGGGCCGAGGGGTGTAACACCATGGACAACAACTACGTTCTTACTCAAGAAGGCAAGGAAAAGCTCGAGCAGGAGCTTCATTTCCTGGAAACTGAAAAGCGCGCAGAGATTGGCGATCGCATCCGCGTAGCTCGCGAATTCGGCGACATCTCCGAGAACTCCGAGTACGACGACGCGAAGAACGAGCAGGCTGCAAACGAGGCCCGCATCGCGGAGATCACCCGCATCCTGGGCGAGGCAACCATCGTAGAGGCTCCCACCGAATCGGGCCGCGTTAACATCGGCAGCCGCGTAACGGTGAACATGGGTGGCCGCGAGCGCGTGTTCACCATCGTGGGCGGCGCTGAGGCAAACTCCGCTGAGGGCAAGATCTCCAACGAGTCCCCGGTAGGTGCGGCTCTTCTGGGCCACAAGCAGGGCGAAAACGTCGAGGCTCAGGGTCCCACCGGCCGCGTTATCAAGATGAGCATTTTGGCAATCGAGCGCTAAGAACCGTTAAGGAATTCACATGGCAGAAGAAAACAACGAGCAAGTAATCGAAGACGATCCTATCGAGGTGCGTCGCGCCAAGCGCGAGGCGCTCTATGCTGCAGGCAAGAACCCTTATGGCCATGCGGCTTTCGAGTATTCCCACCATATTGCCGAGCTGGACGAAAAGTACGCTGAGCTCGCCGATGGCGAAAACACCGAAGATGCCGTTTCCATCGCGGGCCGCATCATGGCCAAGCGCGTGCAGGGCAAGATCATCTTCTTCGAGCTGCAGGACGCCACTGGTCGCATCCAGCTCTTCTGCCGCATCAACGCGCTCGGCGAAGAGGCCTTCGCCGAGATGAAGGATCTGGACCTGGGCGACTGGATCGGTGCTCACGGCCTTATGATGCGCACGCGTCGCGGCCAGCTCTCCGTTGCCGTCGACTCTTTCCAGCTCCTTTCCAAGGCGCTGCGCCCGCTGCCCGAGAAGTTCCATGGCCTGAACGACAAGGAAACCCGCTATCGTCAGCGCTACGTTGACCTTATCGTGAACGACGAGGTGCGCGATACCTTCCAGAAGCGCTCGAAGATTCTCTCGGCTTTCCGCCGTTATATGGAGGCCGACGGTTACTACGAGGTTGAAACGCCTATCCTGCAAACCATCCAGGGCGGTGCGACGGCAAAGCCGTTCATCACGCACTTCAATGCGCTGAATCAGGAGAACTACCTGCGCATCGCCACCGAGCTGCACTTGAAGCGCCTTTTGGTAGGCGGTTTCGAGCGCGTGTTCGAGATCGGCCGCATCTTCCGCAACGAGGGCATGGACCCGACGCACAACCCCGAGTTCACCACCATGGAAGCTTACTGCGCCTTCAACGACCTTCAGGGTATGAAGAAGCTTGCTCAGGGCGTTATCAAGGCTGCGAACGCTGCCGTAAACAGCTCCGAGCAGCTTGAGTACCAGGGCCAGACCATCGATATCTCGGGCGATTGGCCCTCCGTCCCCATGACCGAGGTTGTTTCCAAGGCCCTAAACGAAGAGGTAACCCTCGATACGCCGGTAGAGCATCTGGCCGAGCTTGCCAAGAAGAACGGCATTGAGGTGAAGCCCGAGTGGACCGCCGGCAAGCTCATTGCCGAGCTGTACGACGAGATCGGCGAGCCCACCATCGTGAACCCCACGTTCGTGTGCGACTACCCGGTTGAGGTAAGCCCGCTGGCGAAGCGCTTCGAGGACGATCCGCGCCTTACCGACCGCTTCGAGCTGGTTATCGCCGGCCACGAGTACGCAAACGCCTTTGCAGAGCTGAACGACCCGGTTGATCAGGCTGAGCGCTTCCAGAAGCAGATGGAGGAAAAGGCCTCTGGCGACGATGAGGCCATGGAGTACGACACCGACTACATTCGCGCGCTTGAGTACGGCATGCCTCCTGCTGGCGGCATCGGCATCGGCATCGACCGCGTGGTGATGCTGCTGACGAACCAGCCGAGCATTCGCGACGTGCTGCTGTTCCCCCATATGCGCCCCGAAGCCAAATAGGGTCGTAGCTGGCTAGGTAATGCATGCTGCTTGAGGAACAGCAGCACTCCAGTTCGCTGCTTTGTCCGAAAATGGGAGTTTACTAAAGGCGCTCTTTTGAGCGCCTTTTTCGTTTAACCTATAAATCGTTCTGTCCAAACACTTACCCTGGCTGCAGATTACTGCCCGAAGAGGCATCCTCGCAGGGCGCATCCGTATCACAGATTGTTAACGGCTTAGCACTCGTTGGTAATGAGTGCTAGCATGATTCAGAATTAAAATACTTGCCAGGAGAATCGAGGATTACATGTCCTTCGACAAGTTTACCGACAAGGCCAGGAAGGTTCTGGTGCTTGCCCAGGAAGAGGCGCGTGCCCTGCACCAGCCTTATGTGGGCACCGAGCACGTGCTTTTGGCCTTGTTGAAGGAAAAAGAGGGCTTGGCCGCCCAGACGCTCGATCATTTGGGCGTTACCTACGAAGCCACGCTTGAGTGCGTGCGTCAGCTGGTTAAAGGCGACGAGTCGGCCGATGTTTCGGGTCATTTGAGCTTTACCCCGCGTGTGAAGCGCGTGCTGGAAAATTCCTTGCGCGAAGCCATGCAGATGGGCAAGAGCTACATCTCTACCGAGCATCTGCTGCTGGGCATCGTGCGCGAAGGCGAGGGCACGGCAATCGATGTGCTGCGCAACCTGGGCGTGGAAGGCGATGCCATCCGCGCTTCGCTGAACGACATGGTGGGTCAGTCTGCGGTGTTCGCAGGCACCACCAACTTCGACCCCAGCTCCAGCTCATCGGACAGCATGCTGAAGGAATTCGGCACCGACCTCACCAAGAAGGCGAAGGACGGCAAGCTCGACCCGGTTATCGGCCGCGCAGGCGAAATCGAGCGCGTGATGCAGATCCTCTCGCGCCGCCAGAAGAACAACCCGCTGCTTATCGGCGAGCCCGGCGTGGGCAAAACCGCCATCGCCGAAGGCTTGGCGCAGCTTATTGTGGCCGACCAGGTGCCGGACATCATCCGCAACATGCGCATCGTCACGCTTGACGTCTCTGCGCTGGTTGCCGGCTCCAAGTACCGCGGTGAATTCGAAGAGCGCCTGAAGAAGTGCATCAAGGAAGTTGAGCAGGCAGGCGACATCATCCTGTTCATCGACGAGCTCCATACCCTTATCGGCGCCGGCGCTGCGGAGGGCTCCATCGATGCGGCCGCCATCCTGAAGCCGCCCCTGTCGCGCGGCGAGATCCAGATCATCGGCGCCACCACGCTCGACGAGTACCGCAAGCACTTGGAGAAGGATTCCGCCTTCGAGCGCCGCTTCCAAACCGTATTGGTGAAGGAGCCCAGCGAAGAGCAGGCCGTGCGCATCCTAGAGGGCTTGCGCGATCGCTACGAGGCGCACCATCACGTGCACTTCACCGACGAGGCCATCCAAGCGGCGGTAAGCCTTTCCGACCGCTACATTCAGGATCGCTTCCTGCCCGACAAGGCCATCGATGTGCTCGACGAGGCCGGCGCCCGCATGCGCATCCGCAACATGGTGCTGCCCGAAGAGGTGCAGAAGATCGCCGACGAGCTTCGCAGCGTCCGCTCCCAAAAGGACGATGCCATCGCCAAACAGGACTTCAAGCGTGCCGATACGCTGCACGAAAAGGAAGTCGAGCTTGCCGCCAAGCGCGACGAGGCTCAGAAGGCGTGGGAGGAAAAGAACAGCAACGCGGTGCACGAAGTGGCCGTGGAAGATGTGGCCGATGTGGTTTCGATGACCACGGGCGTGCCCGTTTCCAGCCTCACCGAGGCCGAAACCGAGAAGCTGCTGCGCATGGAGCAGGTGCTGCATGAGCGCGTAATCGGCCAAGATGAAGCGGTAACCGCGCTCTCGAAGGCCATCCGCCGTTCGCGCTCGGGCCTGAAAGACCCGAAGCGCCCCGCCGGCTCGTTCATTTTCCTGGGCCCTTCGGGCGTGGGCAAAACCGAGCTTTCCAAGGCGTTGGCCGAGTTCCTCTTCAATTCCGAAGACGCGCTTATCTCCTTTGACATGTCGGAGTACATGGAGAAGCACTCCGTCTCGCGCCTGGTTGGTTCGCCTCCGGGCTATGTGGGCTACGACGAGGGCGGCCAGCTTACCAAGGCGGTGCGCCAGCGCCCGTACTCGGTGGTGCTGTTTGATGAAATCGAGAAGGCCCATCCCGACGTGTTCAACATCCTGCTCCAGATCTTGGAGGAAGGCCGCCTTACCGACTCGCAGGGCCGCGTGGTCGATTTCCGCAACACGGTTATCATCATGACCTCGAACGTCGGCGCGCGCGAGATCACGGCCACCACGCCGCTGGGCTTCACCTCGAACGCCAACGGCGGCATGGACGACAAGGAAATGAAGCAGCGTGTGATGGCAGAGGTGAAGAAGACCTTCCGCCCCGAGTTCCTGAACCGCATCGACGAGATCATCGTGTTCAAGAGCCTCACCGAAGATGAGATCGTGAAGATCGTCGACCTGATGGTTTCCGATTTGCGCGAGCGTCTTATCGAGCAGAACATGACCATCAACCTGACGCCTGCGGCAAGCCGCTTCGTCGCCAAGGAAGGCACCGACCTTTCCTATGGCGCACGTCCGCTGCGTCGCGCCATCCAGCGCCTTATCGAGGATCCGCTTTCCGAGCAGCTTCTTGAGGGTCGCTGGACCAGCGGCTCGGTAATTGATGTGGATGTGGAAGACGGCAAGCTCGTGTTCAACGCGGGCTCTGGCTCTATCCCGGCACCGCGCAAGCGTGATACCATAGCTGCCGAGGCTGAATTGCTTCTTGCCGGCTATGATCTTGGTCACGCGGGTACTTCCTCGCGCGGCGGCTCTTCTGCAGGAGGCCAGGCAGCCGACTGAGCCCGAAGTGCACCAGCGCTGCGGCTCTGATTCCGCACCAGGTGTACAGGAGCTACCATGACTGAAAAGACCATCGATCCGATTTTCGCCCCTTCCGTGCTAGAGCACGCCATGGCGATGTTCGATGATGTCAACTTCGATGCCCTCAAGGCGGAACCCCGCCTTGAGGGTGTCGTTGATAAGAACCCTAAAACTGCCGCCATCATCCTGGCAGGCGGCAGCGGCGAGCGCTTTGGCCGCGAAGGCGGCAAGCAGCTCGTGGAGATTGCCGGCAAACCTATTCTTACCCGCTCCGCCGAAGTGTTTGATGCGGTGGGCGATGTGGGCCTTATCGTTATCGTGTGCCCCGAAGACCGCATGAGCGAGTATCTTGCCAAGGCCATCGACCCGTTCCCGTTCGTGACGCCTATCGTTATGGCGCCAGCGGGCTCTATCCGTCAGGAATCCGCCTTCTCGGGCCTGGAGCTGGTTCCCGAAGAGTACGAGTTCGTCATGCTGCACGACGGCGCTCGCCCCCTTATCACCAAGGAGCTTATCGAGCACACCATCAGCACCATCAAAGGCAACATCGATTGCGACGGTGCGCTGGTGGGCCATCCTTCCATCGACACGCTTAAGGTCGTGGAAAACGGCGTTGTGGTGGGAACGCCCGACCGCTCGGTGTTCTGGAACGCGCAGACCCCGCAGATCTTCCGTGCGGGCATTTACCGCCGCGCCCACGCCTCTGCTCTCTCCGACGGCTTTGTGGGCACCGACGACTCCTCGCTTATCGAGCGTTTGGGCGGTCGCGTGCTGATGGTCGAGGGCAAGCGCGACAACATCAAGCTTACCGTTCCCGAAGACTATCTGATAATCTCTGCCGCGATTCGCGCCGCAATCGAAGATCGCCGAGAGGAGTAGTACGCACGTGACTGAGCAAAACCAGGCCTCACCTATGGTTCCCATGCGCGTCGGCTTAGGCTACGACGTGCATGCATTCGCGCCCGACCGCAAGTTGATATTGGGCGGTGTGGAAATCCCGCACCATCAAGGGCTTCTGGGCCACTCCGATGCCGATGTACTGGCGCACGCTGTAGCCGATGCGCTTTTGGGCGCCATCCGCGGCGGGGACATCGGCAAGCTGTTCCCCGACACCGACCCCGCCTACGAAGGGGCAGATTCGCTCAAATTGCTTGCTGCTGTCGCAAACCTCGTGCGTGAGCAGGGCTTTTCCATCGTCGATATCGATTGCGTGATTGCCGCACAGGCTCCGAAGCTCTCGCCCTTTCGCGATAAGATGCGCGAAAACTTGGCAGCGGCCTGCGGCATCCCCGTCGAGAACCTGGGCGTGAAGGCCACCACCACCGAGCGTCTTGGCTTCGAGGGCCGCGAAGAGGGCATTTCCGCGCAGGCGGTTGCCCTGGTATGCCGCTGTAGCTAGCCCGGTACGAATCGGGCCTTTCCCAGATAAGATTCACGTGCGGCGGCTGTCGCATTTCGCTGTTTCAAGGAGATCGCATGATCAAGATTTACGATACCAAGGCGCGTGAGAAGCGCCCCTTCGTTCCCGTTGCCGACGGCAAGGTGAACATGTACGTATGCGGCCCCACCGTGTACAACTACATTCACATCGGCAATGCGCGTACGTTCATTTCCTTCGACACCATCCGCCGCTACCTTATTTGGCGCGGCTATGAGGTGAAGTTCGTGCAGAACATCACCGATGTGGACGACAAGATCATCAAGAAGGCGAACGAGGAAGGCCGCAGCGCCTCCGACGTTGCCGCGGAATACGCGCAGGCATTCATCGACGACATGCGCGCCGCCGGCGTGATGGACCCCGATGTGCGCCCTCGCGCCACCGAGGAAATCAACGAGATGATCGCGCTGGTGGAAAAGCTCATCGAGGGCGGCCATGCCTACGAGGTCGAGGGCGACGTGTACTTCGCCGTCCGCTCGTACGAGGGCTACGGCCAGCTTTCCGGCCGCAACATCGACGAGATGGAATCGGGTCATCGTGAGCTGCGCGCCGACGGCCAGGGCCTGGAAGACCGCAAGCGCGACCCGCTTGATTTTGCGCTGTGGAAGGCCGCAAAGCCGGGCGAGCCTTCATGGGACTCCCCGTGGGGCAAGGGCCGTCCGGGCTGGCACATCGAGTGCTCGGCTATGTCGAAGAAGTACCTGGGCCTGCCGTTCGACATCCACGGCGGCGGCGCCGACTTGGCATTCCCGCACCATGAGAACGAGCGCGCCCAGTCGGAGGCGGCATTCGGCTGCACGTTCTCGAACTACTGGATGCACGGCGGCATGCTGCAGATCAACCACGAGAAGATGTCGAAGTCGTTGGGCAACTTCCTTTTGCTGCGCGACATCCTGAAAACCACCGATGCGCGCGTGCTGCGCATGCTGATGCTTCAAACCCACTACCGCAGCCCGCTTGATTTCTCCGATGAGCGCCTTGGCGAGTCGGAGGCGATGTTCGGCCGCCTTACCAACTTCGTGAAGAACACCTCGTGGTTCTGCGCGAACGCCGAGGGCGAGACCACGCTCGACTTGGCGGCATATCGCAAGGCCGTCGACGAGATGTGCGATGCGTTCATCGAGACGATGGATGACGATTTCAACACGGCCGGTGCCTTGGGCGCCATCTGCTCGTTTGTGCGCGAGGCGAACACCATGCTCGCCGACGCTTCCGTGAGCGCCGAAGATGCCGCTGCGGTGCTTGCAGGAGCCGATGCCGTATGCGACCTGCTGGGCGTTTTGGGCGTTGACCTCAATGCGGGCGAAGACGAGTCGGGCGCTTCTGACGATGAGGTGGTTGCGCTTGCCGCCGAGCTCGCGGGCTTTGAGGGTCAGGATGCCGAAGGGGCCATCGACGCGCTCCTTGCCCGCCGCGCTGAAGCGCGCAAGGAAAAGAACTTTGCGCTTGCCGATGCCGTGCGCGATCGGTTGGGCGATTTGGGCTACGTGGTTGAGGACACGCCTCAGGGCGCTCGCGTAAGCCGTGCGTAAATAGCTTTGCAACGGGGGCCTTGCGCCCCCGTTCGCTTTCTGGGGTGGCGTTCTTGCGGAAAGCCGCGTATTTACCGCAAGACGTATCGCCTATATGTGGTAAAACACCGTTAGAACATGTTCATTTTTTGGAACAGCCTTTAGGGAAGCCGCGCAATGCCCTGCGATCCTGTATGGTGGGAGCGTTGCGGAAAACAGGGAAGGGGATTGCTCATGATAAGGCGGAACCAGTATGTTTCGGTGCATGAAACAAGGGCTCAGGTGACGCGTGAAAAGCTTTTGAAGGCTGCTATCAAGCTCGTTAACCGCGATGGTATGAAGCAGCTTACCGTTCGCAATATCTGCGACGAGGCGGGGCTTTCAACGGGCAGCTTCTACAACCTTTTCAGCGGCAAAGAAGACCTTATCTCGTATTACCTGAAGTACGCCTTCGCTCCTTATCGCGAAAAGGCGGTAGAAGAAGGCAAGCAGTACGGTCCTGTTGAGTGCATCCTTATCCTGTACCGTGCGTATGTCGAGTACTGCAAGGACATGGGCCTCGAGTTCGTTTCCGGCTTGTACGCTTCCAACCACAACCCGTTCTTCGATTTCATGCACCGCGACGCCAAAGACGATTTCATCATCGCTTCGGTTCGCAGCTATCTGGAAGAAGCCATCGAGCAGGGCATCGTGCGCGACGACATCGACTTGGACGAAGCCATGCTGCGTATCGCCGCGGCTTCAACGGGCCTGCTGTTCTACTGGTGCGTGTTTGAGGGCAACATCGATATCGAGCATGAGGTTGACGAGGCCATCAAAACCTACCTTCTTTCCATCACGGTAGACCCGAACATGGAGTTGAACATCGAGCCCCTTGAGTCAAAGGGCTGCTTCTTGAAATAGGCTTTCTGCAAAGGCCGCCGCCTCGCTTTGAGGTGGCGGCCTTTTTCTTTTCGAGCGGGGTGCTTGTTGGGGCAATTCCCCTTGGCAAAACCGGCGCGTTCAAAAGCGGCAGCCCCCCGTGGGAATCTGCCGAAGACGTTTGAAGCGGTAGCCCCCGTGGGAACCCGTTGGAGACGTTCGAAGCGGCAGCTTCTTTTTCTTCTTGGAGAATGCGGGCTGGCTCGCCCCGATGCCCTTTGCTCTTTGCGCCGGCGACGTAGTTTGCCCCTCCAAGTGCTTTTCATGCCTGCGATCATCTTATTGTGTTTGTTAATTCATTCGCTTTGAGCTGGCTATTTAGTTATTTCGAATGCTGTTCGAACCAGCATGAACGTGTTATCCTTAAAGCATCAAAAGCAGGCATGCACCGCTTATGTGCGAAGGGCTTGCTGCAACACGACAAGGAGGGGTAACAATGGTTTTCGAAAACGTTGTCGTTGCATATGATGGGTCCGATCAGGCTCTTGCTGCTGTGAAGAAGGCTGCAGAAATCGTTGGTGGCGAAGAGGACGCGAAGCTCCATGTGGTATTTGTAACCACGCATCCCAATGCTCAGCTTCCCGCAAACTTCAACAGCGCATCGTTCGATCCTCAGCAGTACCTGCTTTCCGTTGAGGACATCATGGCTCTTTACAACAAGACCATTGCCGAGGAAACCGAGAAGGTTAAGGAAGGCATCGGCGATGCTCTCGATTCTTTGGGCGACAAGGCAACCATCGAGGTAATTCCTGGCTACACGCCTGCTGCTGACATTCTTGGCTATGCCGAGAAGGTTAAGGCCGACCTTATCGTTATGGGTTCGCGCGGCCTTGGCGCCATCCGCGGCGTGCTCGGCTCCGTTTCCTACGCTGTCCTGCGTGAAGCTCCCATGCCGGTTCTGGTTATCAAGTAATAATCCGTTCTTCGAACGGATATTCCGTTGACGCTGCGAGCCCCTTTGGTGGTGCGGCTACTGCTCCAAGCGAGCTGGACGTGCAAAACACGTCTGGCACTCGCTTTGTCGGTATCTGCACTCATCGGAGGGGCTCTCGCTGTTTTGTCTGACTATGGAAGAGGAAAATGCCAAAGGCTACGAAAGCCCGCTCGAGTGAGCGGGCTTTTTGGCGTGAGGCAAAGGAGCTGCTTCCTTTGGGCTCTTTTATAGTTGGCTTAGGGCTTCTCTCGCCACGTCGAACAGCAGGTCGATGTGGTCTTCGCGATGATCGAGGGCGGGGACGTACGTTACCTCTGCGGTGGCGCCGTGCTGGGTGCAGAGGGTGCGGAAGTAGTCGCACGCCACCGATTTGATGTCGTAGAGCGACTCGAGGCAGTCGGAGGCGAAGCCGGGCGTAACCAGGGCGATGCGGGTGGCTCCCTCTTCAGCCCATTGCGCCAGTTGCGTTTTCGGGTGGGGCGTAACCCAGGCGCGCGAATCCTCGAAGCGGGAATGGAAGGCAACGGCCCAGTCGCCTTCGGCGATTCCCAGCAGGCCCGCAACTCGTTTGGTGATGTCCCTGATCTGCTCAACGTAGGCATCCCCAGCTTCCACGTCGGCAAGGGGGATGGAATGGAACGAGAATAAAAGCTTGCTGCCGGGACGGTAGTCCCAGGCATCGGAAATGGAGGATGCGAGCGCCTTTTCGTACAGGGGGTTATCGTTGTACCCCCTTACCGTGCCTGAAAGCGTAAGGCCAGGCTGCTGGGCTATGCGCCTCTCCGCGTATTCTTCGCAGGTTTTCACCGTGGTGAATGCGGTTTGCGGGAACAGGGGAAAGGCGAGCACCTTGCTGCAGCCAGCCGCTTTAAGCTTTTCGAGCGCGCAATCCAAAGAAGGGTTGCCGTAGCGCATGCCCACCTCGCAGGTGGCGTTGATGCCCGCTTTGGCGAAGCGGGCATTGAGGGCGTCGCGCTGCGCAAGCGATTCCGCCAGCAAGGGAGCGCCCTCGGGCGTCCAAATTTGGCGGTATCGGGGCGAGGTCTTCTTTGGCCTGGTGCGCGCAATGAACAGGCGCAGGACAGGCTGCCAGACAATGGGCGGAACCTTTATGAGGTTCCTGTCAGAAAGGAACTCGATCAAATAGGGGCGGATATCGCGCGGCTCGGGGGAGTCGGGCGTGCCGCTGTTCATCAGTACGATGCCTATTTTTTCCTGAAGTGTCATGACTGCGACTATAGCAAAGCGCCGTTCTCAAAGACGGCAGTATTTGCGAGGTTTTGCAGTTACGACATAAGGTTCAAGGTCAACGGCATTGGGGGCGTGTTGCGCGCACAGTGCGCAGACGCGGTGCAGGTGCGCCGGGTGTGTTCGTCGTGTGCAGGTTCCCAGAGCGCGTTGCGTTTCGTCTGTGCGGAAATTAGCTGATGGCTGCTTAGGTGCAGCGGGCGCTGTGAAATTGCGGATATACTCATATGTTGGCTTTCCGATACGGGAAAGCGCTAAACAAAGGAGCAACGGCAATGGCCTTTCTGTTCGGCTGTGAAAACGTGCATTTGGAGTATCCCACGAAGGTGATTTTCGAGTCGCTTTCCCTTGGCGTCGACGATGGCGACTGCGTGGGCGTGGTGGGCCGTAACGGCGATGGCAAGTCGTCGCTGCTGGGCTTGTTCGACGGCACGGTCGAGCCTGACGAGGGGCGCGTGCTGCGAACGGGCGGCGTGCGCTTTGCCTCCCTTCGCCAGACCGACGAGCTTGACGATGCCAAAACCGTTGGCTGGAACGTGGTGGGCGATGTCCCCGAGTACGAGTGGGCGTCCGATGCCCGCATCCGCGACATCATCGATGGCATGATCGGCGATTTGGATTGGGACGCGCAGGTGGGCACGCTTTCGGGCGGCCAGCGCCGTCGCGTCGACTTGGCGCGCGTGCTGATTGCCGATGCCGACGTCCTCCTGCTCGACGAGCCCACCAACCATCTTGACGTGGTGGCCATCAACTGGCTTGCCAAGCACCTGAAGAAGCGCTTTTCGCGTGGAAACGGCGCCCTGGTGGTGGTAACGCACGACCGCTGGTTCTTGGATGAGGTGTGCCTGCGCATGTGGGAGGTGCACGATGGGGTGGCCGAGCCGTTCGAGGGCGGCTATTCCGCTTACATCCTGCAGCGTGTTGAGCGCCAGCGTCAGGCGGAGGTTGCCGAGCAGAAGCGCCAGAACCTGATTCGCCGCGAGCTCGCCTTCCTTTCCCGCGGCGCTCGCGCCCGATCAAGCAAGCCGCGCTTCCATGTGGAGACGGCACGGGCCCTTATCGCAGAAGAGCCGCCGCTGCGCAACACCACCGAGCTGAAGCGTGCGGCGATTTCGCGTTTGGGCAAGAAGTGCGTTGACGTGATCGACGTTTCGTTTTCCTACGGGCAGAACAAGGTGCTCGACGATGTAACGTGGATGATTGGCCCCGGCGATCGCTATGGCCTTTTGGGGGCAAACGGCGCCGGCAAGTCGACCTTGCTCGATATCGTGCAGGGCAAGCTGCACCCACAGGCGGGCCGCGTGAAAATCGGCAAAACGGTGAAGTTCGCCTTCCTTTCCCAGAAGCTTGAGGAACTGGAGAAGCTGAAGGGCGACCGCGTTCGCGAGGTGCTTTCGCGCTACAATTCCCGCTATATGATTGACGGCAAGGAAGTTTCCCCTGCTCAGCTGCTTGAGCAGTTGGGTTTCACCAATGCGCACCTGAACATGCCGGTGGAATCGCTTTCCGGTGGCCAGAAACGCCGCTTGCAGCTGATGCTGATTCTGCTCGATTCGCCCAACGTGCTCATCCTGGACGAGCCCAGCAACGACCTCGACACCGACATGACCGTTGCCATGGAAAACCTTCTGGACACCTGGCCTGGCACGCTTATCGTGGTAAGCCACGACCGCTACTTGATGGAACGCGTGACCGACGACCAGTTTGCCCTGATCGATGGCAAGCTGACGCATTGTCCGCGTGGTGTCGACGAATATCTGGAGCTGCTCGACGAAAGCCGCAAGGCGAAGGCGGACAAGCCCTCGGGCAGCTCGAAGCAGGCTGGAAAGGCCCAAGCGGAATCGGGGCTTTCGGCTGCCGAGGTGCGCGAGCTGAAGAAGCAGGCGCGCTCGCTCGAGAACAAGATGAAGACGCAGGAAAAGAAGCTTGCCCAAGCTAAGGAAGACCTGCTTAAGGTCGATCCGTACGATTACCAGGCTCTTGGCGAAGCCCAGGCGGGCATCCACGAGCTGGAGCAGCGCATCGAGGCGCTGGAAGAGGAATGGCTTTTGGTGGCAGAGCAGCTGGAAGGCTAGCGCCTCAAAGCGCGCATTCGCCGCTGCGTTCTGCTGCGGGTGCAACTGAATAGGAAGCGCGGACACGCAGGGGCTTTCGCCGAGCTGTCCGCGCCGCATACGAGCGGCTTCGCGCATTGCAGAGCCGCTTTTCTTTTCAGGCGATGGGGCTTGCGGTAGAGTTGTTTCCAATGTATTTCGCCTTGCTTCATGCGCTTTATGGGCGTTGTTTTCGCATAAGGGGAAGGGTTCCATGGACTCAGACACTCGCATCTCTGGCTCAACAAGGCTGGTAGGGCTTATCGGCTCGCCGGTTACGTACTCCGGCTCGCCGGCCGTTCACAATGCCGTGTTCGAAAAAATGGGCTACGACTTCGCGTTCGTCCCCTTCAACGTGGAGCCCGAGAACCTTGAAGCGGCGGTGCGCGGCATGGAGGCGCTGGGCTTCTTGGGGTACAACGTGTCTGCGCCGTACAAGGGCGCCATTGTTCCGTACCTGCACGAGATTTCGCGCGTGGCGGAAATCGTGGGCGCGGTGAACACGGTGGTTATCCAGAACGGCCGCTCGTTGGGCGATAACGCCGATGGCGCTGCGTTTATGCGAAACTTGGTGCTGAACGGCATCAACGTGCGCGGAAAGAAGATCACCGTGCTAGGGGCGGGCGGCGCCGCTTCGGCCATCGCCGTTCAGGCGGCGCTCGACGGCGTGGCGGAAATCGATGTGTTCAACCGCCAGGAAGCCTACCAGCAAAGCGGGTACGATTTGATCGACCGTCTGCATGCGTATTCCGAATGCGCCATATCGCTGTATGCGCTTTCCGACGAAGAGCAGCTTCGTGCTTCGCTTGCGGAGTCCGCCTTGGTGGTGAACGCCACGAACGTGGGGTATCCCGACGATCCCGGTTGCCTGCTTACGGCGGATTTGCTGCGTCCTGAGCTTATCGTGGCCGACTTGGTGTACAACCCGCGCGAAACCGAGCTTATCAAGCTGGCGCGCTCCTGCGGCTGCAAAACGGTTGACGGTGCCGGTCCCTTCGTCCAGCAAGCAGCAATTGCCGAGAGACTTTGGTTGGGGCGCGAAATGCCCGTCGATTTCGTGATGGAAACCTTTTTCGGGGAATAATTCGGCTGCCCGCGAAGCGCGGCGGGGCGCCCTGCGTCGGCTCAGCCTTCGCTTTTTCGGAAGGAGCAGCGCCCTTCCGGAATCGGCTTTCAAAGAATTGCATTTTAATTAGTGGAGAAATCGCTGAGATGGTTCGACGCATGGTTCAGGGCATCCCTGTATCTTTGCTCGAATACCTGGGGCGATTTCTTTTAGGCAATTCTACGAAAGCCGCGCTACGGGATGAGCCGACGCAGGGCGCCCCGCCGCGCTTCGCGGGCGTGATTGATCGAGCGGGTCCGGCGAAACCGACGGGCTGTTCGCTGGGTGCTGTGGGTGGTTGCTGTGAGTTTCTTGCCCTGCAGTTCAGTGCGCAGGATGCTGCAACATCGATAAAGCTTTTTGAAACTCCCATAATTGGAGCCCACGCGCCCGCGCAGCGCCATAGCGTTTAAAATGAGAAAGCGCCGTTCGGAGAACGGCGCAATGAGCTTGGCGGAGGAAGTAGGATTTGAACCCACGGTGCCTTGCGGCACAACGGTTTTCAAGACCGCCGCATTCAACCACTCTGCCATTCCTCCGAGTTGGTAGGGTTTAGGATAGCATAATTCGGTGGTGAGGTATGGAAAGCGTCGCAACAGAAGAGCAAGATAGCGCATTCATGCGCCTGGCTATCGCCGAGGCGCGCAAGGCGGAATTGCTTGATGAAGTGCCCATCGGCGCTGTTGTGGTTCGCAACGGGGAGGTTATCGCCGCTGCCTACAACCGCCGCGAAACCGACGCCGACCCTGCCGGCCATGCTGAGTTCCTTGCAATGAAACAAGCGTCCAACAAGTTGGGTGTATGGCGGCTTTCCGGGTGTACGGTGTACGTTACGCTGGAGCCGTGCATCATGTGCGCGGGGCTTATGCATCAGGCGCGCATCGACCGCTGCGTGTTCGGCGCGTTCGACCCAAAGGCTGGCGCGCTGGGCTCGTTGTACCAGGTAAACGCCGATGAACGGCTCAATCACGTGTTCGAGGTTTCCTCGGGCGTGTGCGAAGAAGAATGCGCCTTGCTGCTGAAAACGTTTTTTCGCGAAAAGCGCAAGCGCAACAAGGCGCGAAAAGCTGCGGCGCGTGCCGAAGAGGCCGCTCTGGCCGCAGCTGAAACTGAACAGGAAAACAAAGAATCGAATCAGGATGGTGCTTCTGCATGAGGCTTGAGGGTTTGCCAATGAAAAACGTTACCAAGATCATTTCCCCTGCAAAGGTGAACTTGGTTTTGGCGGTGGGCGAAAAGCAGGAAAGCGGGTTCCACGAGGTGCAGACCATTATGCACTCGTTGGCCTTGCACGACACGCTTTCCATGCGCCGTTTCGATGACGAGGGCTCGGGCGAGGGCCTTCAGGTGATGCTGAAGTGCGAAAGCTCGTTCACCATCGACCCCCTTACCATCAAGGCAGAGGAAAACATCGCTTACAAAGCGGTGCTTGAGCTGGCGAAAGCCCTGGGCCGCACCCAGGACGAAACCATCGAGATGGTGCTGAACAAGGTTATCCCCGCCGAAGCGGGCTTGGGCGGGGGTTCCTCGAACGCTGCTGCCGCGCTGGTCGGCGCAGCAACGCTGTGGGGCGTCGGTGTGGAAGACGAGCGCGTGCAGGAAGTGGCGTCGCGCTTGGGAGCTGATGTCTCGTTCTTCTTGAAGGGCGGCTGCGCACGCCTGTCGGGCAAGGGCGATGTCTTCGAGGCACAGCTGAAGCCCCGCTCGGGATTCGTGCTGCTGGTGCGCCCCGATGCGGGCGTCTCCACCGGCAAGGCATATGCGGCGTTCGACGAGGCGCCTGCGTTGCCCGGCGGCGAGTACCTTTCCTCCCTTTCTAAGCTTGAGGTAGCGGCGGACGTTCCGCTGTACAACAACCTTGAGGCGGCGGCGTGCACGGTGACGCCCGCGGTTTCCGAGGTGCTCAAGTGGGGCAGGGAAGCGGCTGGCGCAGAAAACGTCGTGCTGTGCGGCAGCGGGTCGGCGGTGTGCTGCATCTTCGACAGCTACCAGGCCGCCTGCGACGCCTCGGTCGAGGCGCGCAAGCACGAATGGTGGACGCGCGTAACGTCTTTCTCACCGTTGGGCGCGGCCATTGTGGAGGCCCTATAATTCAGGTATCGAGTACTTCGAGGTAAGGTGGCGAAAACCACCTGTGGTTTTCCCGCATCACAGCGGCGTGCGCTTGCTGGCGGCACGCTGCGCGAGAAACGCTAGGAGCAAGTTATGGAAGCAATCATCGTAATCGCTATCGTGGTGGTGGTTTTGGCCGTCATCGCCATCGCCCTGTACAACAACCTCGTGCAGCTGCGCAACCGCGTTGACAACGCTTGGTCGCAGATCGACGTGCAGCTGCAGCGCCGTTTGGACCTTATCCCGAACCTGGTGGAAACGGTGAAGGGCTATGCCGCGCATGAAAGCGGCACCCTGCAGAAGGTGACCGAGGCGCGCGCCGCGGTGTGCAACGCTTCCACCCCTGAGCAGAAGATGGCCGCCGACAATTTCCTTTCTGGCACGCTGAAGAGCCTGTTCGCCGTTTCCGAGGCCTACCCCGATTTGAAGGCGAACGCCAACTTCCAGCAGCTTCAGGCCGAGATTTCCGCAACGGAAGACAAGATCAGCTACATGCGCCAGAGCTACAACGACACGGTAATGAAGTTCAACAATGCCATCCAGACGTTCCCGGGAGTGCTGGTGGCGGGCCCCTTCGGCTTCACCAAGCGTGAAAGCTTCGATGCCAATGCCGCTGCAGCCGCAGCACCGGTGGTCTCCTTCGGCCAGGGCAACGCCCCCGAAGTGCCCAGCGTGAACATGAGCACCGCCCCGAAAGATCCCGCCGATACGCCTTCGGTGAAGTAGCACTCAAGCAAATACGGGGTCAAAGAATGCCGCCCAAACCAGGCGGCATTCTTTTTTTCTATGGCATAGTTGGACGTAACAGTGAGTGGGATTCTGATGAGTGCAGCTGCCGTGAAAGTGCCCGGCAGGCGTGCGAATGCACGTCAAGGGCGCTTGGAGCGGCATATGCACCATCAGAGCCCCGCGCAGCGTCGGGGCGTTTAAAATGGAAAAAGCCCGTTCGTTAGAACGGGCTAAAAATGCCTGGCGGAGAGCTGGGGATTCAGATGTTCGCTGTGCGAACATCAACCTCTCCCTCGCAAGCTCAGTCGAGCAAATTCCTAAAATTGCGCCACTGGCGCAATTTCTCAACGGAATTTCACCTCATCGGTTCGAATCCCCTGATAGTTGAGGAAAAACAAAACAAGCACGGTTTCCCGTGCTTGTAGCATTTACTGGCGGAGAGCTGGGGATTCGAACCCCAGATACGCTTTTGGCGTATACTCGCTTAGCAGGCGAGCACCTTCGGCCTCTCGGTCAGCTCTCCGTATATGCGAATTGAAATGATAACCTCACCGCCCTCATCTTGCAAGGAGAAGAGCAGTGCAAAACCACGCTTTCATCAAAAAAAATGGCCAAAGCGGCCAAATCACGGCGAATTCCGCGAAAACCAGCCCGGCAGCCGCCCCGTTCGCATGGCTTTTCCTGGTTGCGGCGGCTTTTGCGCTTGCGCTCGTATGCTTGGGCTGCGCCGCGCCGCAGAAGGCTTACGCGAAGTCGTACGAAATGCCGAAAACCACCATCAACGCCACCGTGCAGCCCAACGGCGATCTGCATGTGGTTGAGCAGCGCCAGTTCGATTTCGACGGCGTTTTCTCGGCGGTATGGTGGAACTTCAACAGCTTGCCATACGGCTCCGACATCAAAATAAACAGCGTGGGCATGGGCTCTTCCTCCAACTCTTTGAAGAAGCTTTCCAGTGTGCCGTTCCAGCTCGACTGGCGCGATGAAGGCGGCCCGAGCGGTGATGCCTATTCGTTCGACCAGCCCAAGAACACGGTGTACGTATTCTTCAGCGCAATTGATGAATCCGATGTTATTCAGCTCGACTACACGGTAACCAAGGCGGCGCAGGCGTATTCCGATGTGGGCGAGCTGCACTGGCAGTTCGTGGGCAGCGGCTGGGCGGAGGACTCCAGCAATGTTTCCATGACGCTGAACCTGCCCGTTGCCTCGGGCGCTGCAATCACACCGGGTGAAAACGTGCGCGCCTGGGGCCATGGCCCGCTGAACGCATCGGTGAACATCAACGCCGATGGCACCGTTAGCTACGAAGTCCCCTCGGTGAAGGCGGGCTCGTATGCTGAGGCGCGCGTGGTGTTCCCCGTTGAATGGCTTACGGGCGTAACCTCCAATTCCGACAACATGCACGAATCCACGGCGCATCTTGACACCGTTTTGTCCGAAGAGCAAACCTGGGCCGACCGCGCCAACGCCGACCGAGCCACTTCGCTTGGTGTACTAATAGCGACGATTCTGGTGTGCCTAGCCTTGCTGATTTGGGGCATCCGCTCGTTTGTGCGTTACGGCAAGGAGCTTGAACCCACGTTCAAGGACGAGTACTGGCGCGACGTGCCGGTTTCGGGCGCGCATCCTGCCGAGATTGGCCGCCTGTGGCGCTTCGACAAGGAAAGCTCGAACGACCTCACGGCAACCATCATGCACTTGGCCAACGCCGGCGCGGTCCTTATCAACAGGGGGTCGTACGAGCAGAAGAGCCTGCTGCGCACAAAGCAGGTGAGCGACTACTACCTTACTCGCGTGCCCGAGGTGGAGCTTACGTTGAACAGCGAGATCGACCGCAAGGCGATGTCCTTCCTGTTCGACACGGTGGCGCAAGGCCAGCCGTCGCTCTGGCTGGGCAGCATCAAGGCGTATGCCGAGAAAAACCCCGAGGCGTTCAACGATGCGATGGCCGATTGGCAGGGCATCGTAACCGCGCATGTTATCGCCGCGGAGTACTTCGAGGGCTACTCGAAGTCGAAGCGCATGCGCATGCTTTCGGTGGCGGTGATTCTGCTGGTGGCTTGCTTCATTGTGGCGACGGCATTCGACAACCTGCTGGTGCTTATCCCGGGCGTTATCACGGGCGTGGCGCTTTTGGTGGTGTCGCGTTTCATGGAGCGCCGTACGCAGAAGGGCGCCGATGCGTATGCCCGCTGCAAGGCGTTGAGGAAATGGCTCACCGAGTTTTCCTCGCTTGACGAGCGCCCGACCACCGACGTGAAGGTATGGGGCGAGTTCATGGTGTACGCGTACCTGTTCGGCGTAGCGAAGGAGGCCATTGCCGAGCTGCGCAAGAAGGTGCCTGAGATGTTCCAGGTCGACAACGCGGCTATGGGCAGCGCCTATGTTCCGTGGTGGGCATGGTACACCCCGTACTATTACGCAGACGTGAACATGCCCGACTTCGGCTCGATGCTGGAAACTTCGGTAACCGAATCGGTCCAGGCGGTGCAGTCGGCGCTTTCGGGCAGCTCGTCCGATGGCTTCGGCGGCGGAGGCGGCTTCTCCGTTGGCGGAGGCGGCGGCTTCGGCGGAGGCGGCGGCGCCCGTTAAACCGGCATGAATTGAAAATGCGATGCCCTCTGGCGAATCGGGACGCTAAGCACAACCCGGTGCCAGAGGGCATCTTTGCTTTACGCCTGCCAGGAACTTTGCCGTATTTCGGGGAGGGGGATGGCGCACAGCCTCATGGAGCCGGGGGTCGGCGTGCTTTAACCCGTTGTTTTTGCCGTCTTTGCTCCGATTTTCGCCCCGCGCGCGTCCTTGGCAATGCCGCCCTGTTGTTGGCTTTATAATGAGCAGCTATGACTTCACTTTCCGAAATACCCGCATGGGTCTATAAAATCCTGCTCGTAGCCGCGACGATGATTTGGGGCTTCAGCTTCGTTGTCATGAAAGAAGTGGTGTCGGTTATGCCGGCGCCGTGGCTGCTGGGCGTGCGCTTCCTTTCGGCGGGCATCATCTTGTTCCTGATTCTCCGCAAGCGTGTGAGGAAGCATTTTTCGAAGAAGGCGCTTGCCGCGGGTGCGGTGTTGGCTGTTTTCGACTTCTCTGCGTTCATGGCGCAAACCGTGGGGTTGATCTACACCACGCCAGGCATCAACGCGTTCCTCACCGCAACGTACTGCGTCATCGTCCCCTTCGCGTGGTGGGTGGTGGCGCGCAAGCATCCCTCCCTGTGCAATGTGGGCGCGGCGTGCATCGCAGTGGTGGGCATTTGGCTGGTTTCGGTGAACACCGCATCCGAGACGCTTGCCATTGGCCTGGGAGAGGCGCTTACGCTGCTTTCCGCGGTGCTGTTTGCCGTGCACATCGTGTTCGTTTCGCGCTTCACGGAAACACTCGATGCTCTTACGCTCACCGTGTTCCAGTTCATCTTCGAAGGCCTGTTCGGCTGCGCCTTGGGCGCGCTTTCGGCGCCGTTTCCCGCCGAAGCGCTTGCGACTCCTGCCATTGCCGCTCAAATGGCGTTCTTGGTGCTGTTTGCCACCATCGTTGCCTTCGGCATCCAAAACGTTTCGCTGGCGTACGTGCCCCCGTCGCAGGCGGCGCTGTTCCTGAGCCTGGAGTCGGTGTTCGGCGTGCTGTTCTCGATCCTTCTGTACGGCGAGGTTATGACGGGGCGCCTCTTTGCGGGGTTTGCGCTGATTTTCGCAGGCATCCTGGTGAACGAGGTCGTGGCTCCAAGGCTCGAAGCGAAACGTGCTATAGTTTCTGTCGGTAGAGACAAATGGAAAGAGGATGGCCCTCATGACTAAAACCACCGAAAACATCATCCTTATCGGCATGCCGGGCGCCGGCAAGTCTACTTTGGGCGTTGTTTTGGCGAAGATCCTTGGCTACGAATTCATCGATGCCGACCTGCTTATTCAGAGCAAGCTCGACAAAACGCTGCAGAAGATCATCGACGCTTGCGGCCCCGATGGCTTCATCGAAGTGGAAAACGAGGTGCTGTGCACGCTTTCCGCAAGCCATGCCATCATCGCAACGGGCGGTTCGGCGGTGTACTCCGAGGAAGCCATGAACCATCTTTCCTCCATCGGCATGGTGGTGTATCTGCAGGTTTCCTACGAAGAGCTGGAAAGCCGTCTGGGCGGCCTGCACGAGCGCGGTGTTGTTATGAAGAACGGCATGGGCATGAGCTTGGCCGACCTGTACGAAGAGCGCCTGCCCCTGTACGAGAAGTACGCCGACCTTACCATCGACATCAACGGCCTTTCTGTGCGCGATGCGGCTCGCAAAGTCGTTGACCAGATCTCGATGCTTTAGAGGTTACGCTGTTCTACGAACAGCGTAACTGCTTGATGCTGCGAAGGCCCCTGATAGCACAGCTACCGCTCCAAGCGGGCTGGACGTGCAAAGCACGCTTGGCGCCCGCTTTCACGGTATCTGCACTCATCAGGGGCCTTCTCGCTGTCTGATAGGGACCTAGGGTGTTTATCGGGAGCTTCTTTACTTCTCTTCGGATTCGAAAGGGTGCCTTCGCTTGAGCTGCTGGGGGCTTTGCTTGCCGACTCCCTGACTGCCGGTGAGTGGCTCGGCTCCATTGACTCTCCAGCCTGCGCTTTTTGAATACCTTAATATGCTGAAAGGCCCTTGAACACGCGGTTGCGCATGCTCAAGGGCCTTTGCGGTTGGTAGGGAAGCCTGTGCCTTACAGCGTGATGTCCCGGGAAGAGCCGTCGATGTCGTCGATGTGGGCAACGCCCTCCTTCAGGCTGAAGAACGTCAGGCGCGGGTCGCCCCAATCCTCGTAAGTCTCGCCGAGCGCCGTCATGTGCTCATAGCCCGCCTTGCGCACCTCTTCGCCCGCGGTATCGTTCAGGTCGGCTACGCCGGTAACGATGATCCAGCCGCGGCCCGGCTTCCAGGCGGAAAGCTCGAACTTCGGGTTCGCCTGCAGCTGATGGTAGACGTCCTTGTTGGTGGCGGTGCAGAACCACAGCGTGTCGTTTTCGCGCATGGCAAAGCTGAAGGGGCGCACGTGGGGCTGGTCGCCTTCGCAAGTGGCCAGGTACCAGGCGGGCACGGAGGTGAGGTATTCGATGATGTCGTCCATAGTGTTCCTTTCGAATGGGCGGTAGTGAGGATGAATGTATCGGGTTTGCGGGCGCCGATGGCGCTCTTGTGGGCAGGCGCGGGCTGCTGTGCTTCCCGTTCAGACGGTTCTGCTTGAAAAGCATCGCAAGATAAGGCCGCTGGCGGTTCCTATCGGCCAGTGCTCCAGAAGGCGCTGAAAGGAACCGCCTTGCGTTCAATGCCCCTGGGTGGCTACAGCAGCACGTTCAGCGCGAAGTCGGTTGCCAGCACGGCTGCGGTGCCTGCAAGCAGGTACAGAAGCCCCAGCGCATCGCGCTTGCTGTAGGCAAGCTCCTTCAGGCGCGTGCGGTTCTCGCCGCCGTGATAGCAGCGGGCGTCCATGCCCAGCGAAAGCGTTTCCGCATGGCGGAATGCGCTGGTGAACAGCGGCACGATAAGCGAGGTCATCATGGCCACGCCGCCTTTCGGGCCTTTGCCGAAGTTGGCGCCGCGGCTGATCTGCGCTCGGTAGATGGTGCGCAGCTCGATGGCGAACTGGGGCAGGAAGCGCAGCGCAATGCCCATCATCATGGAAAGCTCATGGGCGGGCAGGCCGAAGCGCTTAAACGGCTCCAGAAGGCGCTCAAAGCCGTCGGTAAGGTCCAATGTGGTGGTTGCCAGGGTAAGAAGGCTTACGCCCAGCAACAGCATGGTCAGGCGGATTGCGATGAACAGCGCCTGGTGCAAACCCTGCTCGCTGATGCAGAGGATCCACAGCTGGAAGTACACCGTGCCGCCCTGCACGAAGAATACGTTCAGAAGCGCGGTGAACACCACCAAGATGGCCAGGGGCGCAATGGAGGTGAAGGCTTGGCGAAGCGAGATGCGCGCGAAGGCGAACATGCCCGCCGTGAACAGTGCAGCCATGCCCAGCGAAACGTACGAGCCGGCGGCGAACACCATAACCATGAACAGCAGCGAAAGCAGCAGCTTAGCGCGTGGGTCCATGCGGTGCACGGCGGAGTCTTTGGCGATGTAGCGCCCGAAAACGGTGTCGAAGCTCATGGTTACTCAGCCCCGTTCCCGCCAAGGATGCGGGCAATCTCGTCTGCCAGCGTTTCGGGGAGGTAGAGCTTTTCCGGCAAGGGCATGCCTTCGGCGCGCAGCTGGTTGGCCAGCGTCTGCGCATGGGGGATGCCCAGCCCAATCTCGCGCAGCTCGGCTGCGTGTTGGGTGAAGATCTCTTCTGGGGTGCCCAAAAACGCCACTTCGCCTTCATGCATAACCAGCATGCGGTTGGCAAGGAGGGCGATATCGTTCATGTTGTGCGAAACCATCACCACGGTAAGGTTGCGCTGCTCATGCAGCTGCTTGATGAGCCCCAGGAAGTCGGCGCGGGAAGCAGGGTCGAGGCCGGCAACCGGCTCGTCGAGCACCAGGGTGGTGGGGCGCATGGCAAGCACGCCGGCAAACGCCACGCGGCGCTGCTGGCCGCCGGAAAGCTCGAAGGGGCTGCGCTCTGCCAAGGCGTCGAAGTCGAGGTGCACATCTTCAAGTGCCTCGCGCACGCGGGCGTCAACCTCTTCTTCGGAAAGGCCCATGTTGCGGGGGCCGAATGCCACGTCTTCGTACACGCTGGCGGCGAACAGCTGATGCTCGGGGTACTGGAACACCACGCCGATGTCGCCGCGGGCGCGCGTTGCGGTTTTGCGGTCGGATAGGTCTTCGCCGTTCCACAGCACGCGGCCTTCCGTGGGGTTTGCCAGGCCGTTCAAGTGCTGCACCAGCGTCGATTTGCCTGATCCGGTGTGCCCGGCAATGGCCAAAAACTCGCCGTCTTCAAGGGTGAAGCTTACGTTGCGAAGCGCGTAGCGCTGCACTTCGCCCGCCTTTTTCTGACGCTTGGTAAGCGGCGTGTAGCTGAAGCTTACCTGTTCGAATGCAATCGACACAGTTCCTCCTTCAGCGTTTCGGTTTCGATATGGGTGCCAACCTCGATGGCGCGGTCTTGCAGCAGGCGCGACATGTGGGTGGCGAAGGGAACGTCGAGGTTCAGCTCGCGCAGGACGTGATCTTGCGTGAGCACCTCATCGGGGGTGCCGTCGAGCACGCAGCGGCCGTTGTCCAGCACCAGCACGCGATCGGCCTCGGCGGCCTCTTCCATGAAGTGGGTGATCATGATCACCGTCATGCCCTGGCTGTGAAGGTCTTTGCACACGCGCATAAGGCCGCGGCGGCCGCGCGGGTCGAGCATGGCGGAAGCCTCGTCGAAGATAAGGATGGAGGGGTGCATGGCCAAAACGCCTGCGATGGCAACGCGCTGCTTCTGGCCGCCGGAAAGGGCGGTGGTCTCGCGCTTGCCGGAGCCTGCAAGGCCCACCTTTGCCAACGATTCCTCTACGCGCTTGCGAAGCTCGGGGTTTTCGATGCCCAGGTTCTCGGGGCCGAAGGCCACGTCGTTTTCAACCAGGCTGGCAACGATCTGGTCGTCGGGGTTCTGGAACACCGCGCCTGCCGTGCTGCGTATGGCAAACGTGTTGTCGGGGTTGTTGGTGTCCATTCCGTTCACGGTTACCGTGCCCGTATCGGGAACCAGCAGCGCATTGATGAGCTTGGAGAACGTCGATTTACCCGAGCCGTTGGCGCCTAAAACGCAGACGAACTGGCCCTCATCGATGGAGAGAGCCAGTTCGGAAAGCACCGAGGTATCGCCCGTATAGGTAAAGGAAACGTCGGAAAAGGTAATCACGGTTTAGCGACCCTTCGTCTGATCCTTCTTAGGAGTGATGAGGTTGGAGATTGACTTGTAGATAACCAGCGTGAGCACTGCGTTGATAGCGCCCTTCAGCAGGTTGAACGGAACGAGGATGGGGATGATCATCGCCGTAACCGCTTCGAAGGGAACGCCCAGCCACATGGGGGTAACGATGAGGTTGCCCACCACGGCGCCGATGAGCGCTGCGATGATGCTGAGCACCAGGCCGCCGATGGCAGCGGGGTAGGTGCGCTTCTTCTTGTAGATGATGGCTGCAGGCAAAACGAAGCAGGTAACCGTAAGCACGTTCATCAGCGCGCCGGTGAAGTCGGCCATCAGCAGGCCGTGGATGATGGCGGTTACGATTCCCACGGCAACGCCGGCGCCAGGGCCGAACGCGAAGCCGGAAACCATGGCAGGCATGTTCGAGGCGTCGAACTTAAGCCAGGTTACGCCGGGCAGCAAGGGGAACTCGATGAACGAAAGAAGAACGCCAATGGCGCACATGAGGGCCATGGTTACCAGCTGTTTGGTGGACCATGCGTTGGTGTTCTTGGTGGGGGTGTTCGGGGTAGACAAAGTAAGCCTCCTGTCTCTTCCATCCGGACTTTAACCGTTGGCCTTGGATTTGCACCAAGTCAGCCTGCTTCGGCCGCCAAGCCAAGCAGGGTCGCGGGCTTCGGATGGGGCTATGTTGCCCCGCCTGTCCGTTACCGCCAGTGAGGAATTGCACCTCGCCCTGAAACAGCGTTCGCGGGCTATCCTACCACTGTTTCATATGCGGCTCAACCGCGGAGGGGCGCCCGGGGCGGCGTTGCCCCTCAAGCGCCGCTTTCGCTTGATTCGCTTTTCGAAGAATTGATCAGTAGTTAGTGAATGAAATCGCGGATATGGTTCGACGCGTGGTTCAGGGCGTCCCTGGAGGTTATGGTCGAATACTTGGGGCGATTTCTTTCAGGCAATTCTTCGGAAAGCGCGCTCCAGAGGCGCATTCGCGGCACCCCGGCTCCCGCCGAGCCCCGCCAGTTGCCTGATAATGCGGGTAGGATAACCCGCGAACGCCGATTCAGGTCCGATCGTGCGGAGCGCAGGGTGTGGTAAGATAGCGGGGCTGTTATATCAGCATCCTTTTTGCCCCCGTAGCTCAGAGGATAGAGCGTCGGTTTCCTAAACCGTGCGTCGGAGGTTCGAGTCCTCTCGGGGGCGCCAGCTTGTATGCGCCGGCTTTCCAGCCGGCGTTTTTTATGCGCCAAAAAGAAGAGGCCCCGCATATGCGGGGCCTCTGTTGGTTCGATGAGGTGGGAGCTAGTTGCTTCCGTTGTTGCTGTTGCTGTTCGAGCCGTTGGTGTTGCCGGAGCCGTTGCCGGTGTTGGAGCTTGAGGAAGTGTCGGGGCCGCTCGATACCACCAGGAACACGGTAGAGCCGCTGGTGCTCTGGGAAATAACGTTGCCCTTCGCTACCGAGCTGTCCGACTTGTACTGCACATCGTACTTGTAGCCGGCCTTTTCGATGGCTTCCTTGGCCTTGCTCTCGCTCATGCCTACAACGCTCGGAGCCTCACCAGGGCCAGAGGAAATTGTGATGGTGATGGTGGTTCCCTTGGCTGCAGTGCCGGTTTTGCTCTGCTTGGAAACGTTGCCCTTTTCCACGTCCTTGTTGGTTTCGGTGGTTGTGCTTACCGCGAAGCCCGCGCTTTCAAGCTTCGAGGTTGCCTGAGACTGCGTCATGCCCACAACGTTGGGGATGGTTACCTTCTCGGAGCCCTTGGAAAGGTGGAACACCACCGTATCGCCCTTGTTGGCGGTGCTGCCGGCGGAAGTCTCCTGCGAGGCAACCATGCCCTCGGGCACATCGTCGGAGAACACCGTGTCGCCCTGTTGGCCGTTCAAGCCGGCTTCGCTCAAGGCCTTCTGGGCATCATCGGCCGACTTGCCTTTCAAATCGGGCACGGTGATCTGCTCGGTTCCCTTGGAAACGTTGATCTTGATGGTTGAGCCCTTTGCCGCCTGCTCGCCCGCCTGCGGGTCGGTGCTTACCACGTTGCCGGTGGAAACGGTGCTGCTGTACACCTCGGTTTCGGTGCCCACCTTGAAGCCTGCCTGCTCGAGCGTGGTGCGTGCCTGTGCGATGGGCTTGTTGGTTACGTCGGGCACGGTGACCTTGTCGCCCGAGCCGCCCATGGAAAGCGCGGCCGCCGCAATGCCCACAACGCACAGCAGCGCTACTACAACGCCGATGATGATGTTGCGCTTCTTCTTTTTGGCAGCCGCCGCCTCGTCTTCCGCGGAGTACACGCGCGGACCCACCTGGGTGAAGCCGCCGGTGGCCTGGCCGCCGGCAACGGGGCTCATAACCGCCGTGCCGTTCTGCATGGGGGCAACGCCGCCCATAACCTGTGTCTTAAGGCCGCTGATGTCGTCGCCCAAGGCGATGGGACGGCCTGCCAGGAAGTCGTTCAGGACGTGGCGCATCTCTGCGGCGTCCTTGAAGCGCTTGGAAGGATCCTTCTCCAGCGCCTTCATGATGATGGCTTCCAGACCAGGGTCGAGGTTGGGGTTGATGGTGCTCGGCGGGGCAGGGAGCTCGTTTACCTGCTTCACGGCAACGCTTACCGCGTCTTGTCCGTCGAAGGGTAGCTTGCCCGTGGTTGCCTCGTACAGCACCACGCCCAGCGAGTAGATGTCGCTTGCGCCGGTAAGCTCTTTGCCCTGCGCCTGCTCGGGCGAAACGTAGTGGGCGGTGCCCAGCACGGTTGCCGTCTGCGAAAGGCCCGCGTCGCCTGCGCGCGCGATGCCGAAGTCCATTACCTTGATGTTGCCATCAGGCTGGATCATGATGTTCTGCGGTTTGATGTCACGGTGGATCACGCCGCCCTCATGAGCAACGGAAAGCGCCTGCGCAATCTGGCTGCCGATTTCGGCCGCCTTGCGTTGGTTGATGGCGCCGCGTTCGTTGATGGCGGTTTTAAGGTCGGTTCCGCGAAGGAACTCCATGACGATGTAGTAGGTTTCGCCGTCAAGGCCCCAGTCGTAGATGCTTACGATGTAGGGGCTTTGCAGGTTTGCGGCAGAAGCCGCTTCCTGGCGGAAACGCTTGGTAAAGGTGGGGTCGGCAGCGTACTGCGGCAACATGACCTTCACGGCAACCGTGCGACCTAATACGTTGTCCTTCGCGCGGTATACCTCTGCCATGCCACCAAGGCCGACTCGTTCAGTTAGCGTGTAACGGTTGTTGAAAGTTCTGCCAACCATGCTTCCAGCCACGTTTGTACTCCCTTTGGATCCATGCTTAACGACCATCGAATAAGCATATCGTATTACCCTGTCTAGTTTCTCGTGTTTGCAAGGCATTCCACGAGGATTTGAGAAACGTTTTCCTTACAGATCCCCCTGCACTTCAAGCGCCGCTTCCAGCACGCCTTGAGCGCGCCCAGCAGCACCGCCGGAAAGCTTTTCTCCTGCTTCTTCAAGAACCACGGCAACTACTACCGAGCAGTCGTCGGAGGGGCCCATGCCCACGAACCAACGGTCGTCGTTTTCCTTGCCGGTTTCTGCGGTACCGGTTTTGCCGGCAATCTGCACGCCGGAAACGGCGGCTGCCTTACCGGTACCGTTGTTGACTACGCCTTCGAGGACCTTGCGCACGCGCTTGGCCACCGAGGTAGAGCATACATTCGACATAGAGGAAGGCGTTGCGCGATAGCTGTTCTTGCCATCGGAGTTGCTCACGCTATCCACCAGGTAGGGCTGCATGATGGTGCCGTCGTTGGCGATTGCGCAGCCTACCAGCGCCATCTGCAGGACGGTGGCCTGCGGGCCTGCGGGGCTTGCGTGCTCGCCTACCGGTTCGCCGGCGGCTGCCCACGCGGTTTCCCACTGGGTCATCTCGTTCGGGTCGGGCATCAGCGATTTAGCCAGGGGCAAATCGAAGGTCAGCGCGTTGTTGAAGCCGAACTTTTCCGAAGAGGAAACCAGGCCCTCGGAGCCAATCTGGTCGCCTACCTGGGCGAACACGGTGTTGGCGGAAAGCTCGGTGGCGCGCTGCAGCGTGATGTTGCCGTACGATGCGTTGTTGAAGTTCGTTACCTTGCCGCCGCCGATGTCGAGCGTGGAAGGCGAGTTATAGGTGCTCGACTCGTTGGCCACGTTGTTCGCCAGCGCCGTGGTGAGCGTCACGATCTTGAACGTGGAGCCGGGCGAGTACAGCGCCTGGGTTGCGCGGTTGTACAGGGCCGAGGAATCGCCGCCGGAGGAAAGGATGCTGTCAACGTCGCCCGCGTTGTAGGTGGGCGAAGAGGCCAGCGCCAGCACGGCGCCCGTCTTCGGGTCGATGGCGACGCAAGCGCCCTTGTAGCCCTTCAGCGCATCCTGCGCGGCTTCCTGGATACGGGAGTTGATGGTGAGCTTCACGTCGTTGCCCGCGGTGCCGGCGCCCGAGTAGGAGTTCAGCACATCGATCCACGAGGCGTAGTTGCTCTCGCCCTTCAGCGTGTCGTTGCAGGAAGACTCGATGCCCGCGGTGCCGTACGTGTCGGAAGCGTAGCCAACCACGTGCGATGCCAGGGTGCCGGCGGGGTATTCGCGCTTGTAGGAGCCGTCGCCTTGCAGCACGGAATGGGCCAGCAGCACGTTGTCGTACGTGGTGATGGCGCCGCGCTCGGTCTTCGATTCCTTCGCCAACGTGTGGTTGTTGATGGGCATGTTCTTGTAGTCGTCTGCCTGGATAACCATGATCATGGTGAGGTTCGCCACCAGAAGCGCGAACAGCGCGGAGAACACGATCATGGTGCCGGTAAGGCGCTTGCCCAGCGAAACGCGGCCCAGCGCACCGTTCAGGCTAACCACGCCCGTGCCCGAAGCCATCTCGGTGCCCAGCCCCGTGCCCTGGTCGCTGGCGCGCAGCAGGAAGCCCAGGATGATGAAGCTGGCCAGAAGCGAAGAGCCGCCTTGGCTTACGAAGGGCAGGGTGAGGCCCGTCAGCGGGATAAGGCGCGTAACGCCGCCCACGATGATGAAGGCCTGCAGCACGATTACCGCGGTGAAGCCCACGGCCATAAACGAGCTCACGTCGCTCTTCGCGCGCACGGAGATGAGGATGCCGCGGATGGCGAAGCACAGGTACAGAAGCAGCACGCCGGCAGCGCCCAGAAGGCCTGCTTCCTCGGCGATGGCGCTGAAGATGAAGTCGGACTCGACGATAGGAATCTGGTCGGCCATGCCGTTGCCGATGCCCACGCCGAACAGGCCGCCGTCAGCGATGCTGAAGATCGACTGCACCAGCTGGTAGCCCGTGTTGGTGGGGTCGGCGAAGGGGTTCAGCCAGGTGTCGACGCGCACCTGGACGTGGCTGAACAGGAAGTACACGAACACGAAGCCCACCGAAACCAGCAGAAGGCTGATAACGATGTAGGCATGCTTGCCCGTGGCAACGTAGAGCATGGTCACGAACACGAAGAACAGAACCAGAGCCGAGCCCAGGTCCTTCTCGAACACGATAACCAGCAGCGCCACAGCCCACATGAAGATCACGGGAACCAGCGCGCGCAGGTCGGGCACGCGGAAGGGGCCCACCTTGTGGTTGAACACGGAAAGCATCTCGCGGTTCTGCGCCAGGTAGGCCGCCAGGAAGATGACGATGCAGATTTTAGCCAGCTCACCAGGCTGAATGGAGAAGCCGCCGATGGAAAGCCAAATGCGCGAGCCGTAAATCTCGTTTCCGATAACGGGCAGCATAGGCGACATCAGCAAAAGGATGCCGGCGATCATGATGGTGTACTTGTAGCTGCCCAGCTTGTCGAGGTTCTTCACGAATGCCAGGATGGCAACCATGAACACCACGCCCAGGAACAGCCAACCAACCTGCTTCATGGCCAGGTCGGGCGCAAGGCGGGTGATGAACGCGATGCCGATGCCCGAAAGCGCGAAGGAAAGCGGCAGGATGGCCGGGTCGGCACCGGGGGCGAGCTTGCGGATGGCCAGGTGCGCCACGACGAACGTGGCGAACATGCCCAGGGGCACGGTGAGGTTGTCGAGCGTTACCTGGTTGCCCTCGTTCATGGCAACCATGGCGAACAGCAATATAACAAGCGGAGCTGCGATGCACAGAAGCAGCAGCTCGGTGTTGCGTCGGGTCATTACCTACTCGCTTTCGTTGGCGCTCTTCTTCGTGTTCGAGGCAGAAGAGCCGGAAGAGGCAGTTGCGTTGGTGGTGGAAGCCGAATCGCCCGAGGCGGAGGGGGCGCCCTGCGCCGTGGAGGCGTCGCTTTGCTTGGTGGCGGCGTCCTGGCGGGCGATGTCCTCCTCGTAGGAGGCGATAAGCTCGTTGGCTTCCTCCATGCTTCCTACCGAGATGCCGTCGTTGATGCGGCTTGCCACGCTGGGCGAGAGCTTGCTCACGTCAACATCGGTTACGCGGTCGAGGCTGGAAAGCGGCATGCCGAACAGTTCGTCCTGCAGGCCGCGGTACACGGCCACCTTGCCGTCCTGGTTCACCAGGTAGGCGGAGTTGTTCACGTACTGGTAGGCTGTAGCGCCGGCAATGGCGAAGATGGCGATAACCGCCAAGATCAAGAAGGTGTAGAGCGCCTTCGACTTGCGCTCGGCCTTGCGCTCGCGCACCTCGCGGAAGCCCTCGACGTCCACCACCACGGCGGTGGCGTTGTCGTAGCCGCCGGCATCGAGTGCTGCTGCCACCAGGGCATCGGCGCATTCCTGCGCGGTGCGGGTGTGGCCCATGATGTGCTCAATCTGCGGATCCTCGATCATGGTGCAGATGCCGTCGGAGCACAGCAGGATGCGGTCGCCCGTCTCAACGTTGAGTTCGTAGATGTCGGGCTGCATGTGCGGGTCGGAGCCGATGGCGCGCGTGATGACGCTGCGGTTGGGATGCACGCGGGCTTCGGCCTCGGTAAGCTGGCCCGCCTCGATCATGTCGGCCATGAGGCTGTGGTCGCGCGTGAGCTGCTGCAGTTTCCCCTGATGGAGAAGGTATGCGCGCGAATCGCCCACCTGGGCGATGATCAGGCGCTCACCTTCCAGGATGGCTGCGGTAAGCGTGGTGCCCATGCCCTCGCGGCCAATGCCCTTCGCGGGCGCCTTGATGACGTTGAGGTTCGCGGCAACCACGGCACGCGCCAGCGCGTCGGAGTCGGCGTGGTCGGGAGCCAGCTCAGTGATGGTGTTGATGGCGATTTCCGAGGCAACCTCGCCGGCTTCGTGGCCGCCCATACCGTCGGCGACGGCGAACAGCGGCGGTACGGCAACCAGGCTGTCTTCGTTGTGCTCGCGCACATGGCCAACTTCCGTGCGGCTTCCGAAGAAGGCTACGGCGTTGGGGCTATCTGCGGCTTTGCGCTCGGCGCGCGCATTGCGGGGAGTGGGCATAGTAGAATTCATCTTCCTCTTTTACTGGGCGAACCGTACGCGCATGGTCACATCGCCGACGGCAACCTTGTCGCCGTTCTTGAGCGCGGTGGGTTCAGAGATAAAGCGGCCGTTTACGGATGTGCCGTTGGTGGAGCCTAAGTCTTCCACGAAGAGGTTCTGGCCCATAAGCACAAAGCGCGCATGGCGCGAGGATACGTATTCGGCACCGATGACGATGTCCGATCCGGGGCTGCGGCCCACGATAACCGGGCCGTTCACGGCGATGTTCACGCCGCGCAGCTCCTTCGGGCCCTTCTCGATGGCAACGGTCCACACTTTTTCGCCTTTGCGCTGGCCGCGCACCAGGCCAATGCCCGTTTTCATGATGGCGAAAAGGAACAGGTAAAGCAGCGCCACGAAAAGCAGCCTGCCTATAAGAAGGATTACGTCGATCACTGAATAGCCTATCGTTTGGAGCGGATTAAAAAGGCGCGCATAAAGCGCAAACGGGCTGTGCCAGCTAGTGACGCAGCCCGTTCAAGGAAAAACTCCTTATCGGAACGTGAATAAGAACGTGGTAGTGCCCACCGTTATGCGGTCGCCTTCCTGCAGCATGGTGGAGGCGATGTGGCGGCCGTTCACCAGCGTGCCGTTGGTGGAGCCCAGGTCGGCAACGCTCCAGGCGTTGGCGTTCTCGCGGCGGATTTCGGCATGGGTGCGGCTTACGTTCAAGTCCTCGATGGCGATGTCGCTCGAAAGGGCGCGGCCCATGACGATCTGCGCCTTCGTGATGGGGAAGGAGCGGTTCGTGGTGAGGTCGATAAGGCGCGGCTGCTGGTTTGCGGCGCGTTGGGGGATGGCCTCGGGGGCGTTCAGCTCATCGAAGCGGACGGTTTGCGGCGCGGCAGCTGCGGGAGCAGGGGAAACGGGTGCCGGAGCCGGCGCTACGGGAGCGTAGTCTTCTTCGGCGTTTTCCATGGCAAGGGCGTCTTCCGCCATCACATCGATGCCGGTGCTTGCGTAGTGCGGTGCCTGCGCCGGAGCTTCCTGCGCAGGTGCGTAGGGCTCGGGTGCGTATGCCTGCTGCTGGCCGTAGCTCTGCGGCGCAGGGATGTTTGCGGGGATGGGAGCGCCGGCTTCCTGGGAGGAAAGGCCGTAGCGCTGCATTTCCTCGGCGCGGAGCTGGGAAACGATGGGCGCGGAGACCAGCTCGGCCACCACGTCGAACTTGCCGTGCTTCAGCTCGTCGTCGATGATGAAGCGCACCAGCGGGGAGCCGTCCATTACCAGGCCCAGCTCCTGTGCCTTGCCGCGCAGGTAGGTTTCGGTTTCGCCCGCCAGGGTGGGGTAGTAGCCGAAGAGGCGCTCGTCGTCGTCGGGGTTAACCAGCACGGTGTACAGCGTGGGGGCGTACTCCTTGCCGGCGCCTACCATCTTTTCGCGGCGCATCTGCTTTTCGGCCTTTTTGGCAATCTGAACGGGGCTGATGGGCGCGTCGAAGAACTTGTCGCCCATCTCATCGAAGCCATCTTCTACGCGGCGTTCGAATTTCGAGAAAAACCCCATGTGTGATCTCCTTTTACGGTGTGCAAATCGTTGTATTGGGAGTACGGCGCACGGCCGCACGGTATTCCAACGGTTAATCTTGCCATAAATGGAGAAAATGGGGAGCTTTTTCACCCCATCGCCATTAATAAAGCCGCTTATCCGCAGCTTGGCTCGCTAGGAGGTTGCGGGGCGGGGCAGGCGCCGGCGCCGTAGGGGTGCGGGTTGGGTCGTGCGGGCGCCAAACGCCCAGATTGCGCTCCCCTCCATTCGGCTTGCGCGTTCCTCTCGTTCGAATCGCGCATGTTCGAGCTGAGTGCCGGCTACGTACGGCGTGCATGCAAGTTGGGATGCGGTGCGAAGACGAGAGTGGTCAAAGGCCGCGCGGCTGGGGCTCGTACGGATGGGGACGAAAGTGCGGCTGGTGGTGCGGCTGGGGCGTTCGGCTGGAGCATGTGGCGAGATTCGCGCGCAATGTGCGTGGATCTCGCCTTTATCTAAGGAAATCGGGCCCATCTGGCGAGAATCGCGCCAGATGTACGCCTTTTGAGCTGCTGATGGCGAGAAACGCGCCAAATGTACGAATTTGAGGCGTCGATTTGCGCACAGAGCGTACATTTCGCGCAGTTCTCGCCAGATGGGCCCGATTTCAGCGACCGCAGCCCGCTAAGCAAGCATTTCGCGAGTTTTCCGCCACAGAAGAATGGGCGAAGGTACCTGTGAGCGGGAACGGTCGTGGATGGATGCAGCTTGCCTTGGTCGCGCTTCTGAGCCTTTCGCTGTCTTGCTTCTGGGAATGGCAAAGCTCTCGGCGTTTTCCGATGGTTTCACCTTATAATAAGCAGAATTGTTGTGTGGGGCCCCTCCCAGCGTTTGGCTCGAACATTCGAAATGGTTCAACCGCTTGGCGCAAGCACCTCGTGCGAACGTCCGGAATGGGTGTTCGGCATGGCGCCATCGTTCGGTGCGGGCTTTGGTGCAGCGTTTGGCGCCATCGTTCGGTACGGGCTGTGGCGCAACGTTTGGCGCCATCTCACGGCACGAACGCTTGGCGCAGCATTGCCGTTCAGCGTGAGCGTCCGGCATGGCATTACTGGAATCGGGAAGGAAGGCAAAATGGCCGAGTTGCAGATAAAGCCTGGAACTAAGCTGCAGGTAGCTTTCGACGTGCCCATGGGGCAGAAAACCGATTTCAACATGATGGCCACGTATAAGGGCGCTGTCGACGAAGCGTACTTCCTTATCAGCGTGCCCATGCTGGCGGGCAAGCCGCTTATCCTGGACGAAAACCAGAAGTTCCTCATGCAGTACAGCGTGGGCGAAAACACCTTTATGGTGGCGGGCTACCCCGAATCGGTGGAAAAGGCCGGCATCCGCACGTACTGGAAAATGCGCCAGGTGGCCGAGCACCGCACGTTCTTCAAGCGCCGCGATGAGCGCTTCAAAGTTTCCATGCGCTTGCACTATCAGCGCGACAACGCCACGGAAGACGAGCGCGAAGACGCCATGACCATCGACGTTTCCGCCGGCGGCTTGGCAATGTACCTGAACGACTTTCCCGATGTGGGGGAGGCGCTGCAGGTGCAGATGCCCGTTATCCGCTTGAATGGCGAGCGCCACGAACTGCCTGATCAGCTGGGCATTGTGTGCTGGCTTCGACAGGCGCCGAAGGGCAGCCTGTACCGCAACGCATGCGGCCTGCAGTTCCGCTATGCCGACGATCTGGAGCGCGAGGCCATGAAGGAATACATGGGCTACGTGCGCGCCAAGTATAAGATCTGATTCTCATGGCATTGTTCAGCAAAAAGAAGGGCGAAGAGCCCAACGATGCCCAACCGGCGGAAGCGCTAGAGGCGAACGCCCAGGAAGCTGCTTCGAAAATGGATGCCCGGGAAGTTGCGGGCGTGAATGAGAGAGCGGAAGGGTCACAAGCGGAATCCGCTGGTGAAGCTAAGGCCGCTCGTTCCGCCAAAGCTGCCTCCGAATCCGCGAGCCCTGAAAAGAAGCGCGGCTTTCGCGGGAAGCGTCGCTCCAAGCGGCTCTCGAAAAAGGAAATGCTGCGCGTGCAAGAGCTGGAAGACGCCCTTGCCGAAGACGCCGACATCGATGCGGAAGCCATCGTTTCCATGTACTTGCCCAAGCGCCGCATGCACCGTATCGGCGCGGCGCTTCTGCGCATCGGCACGTTGCAGAAGGTGCTGCTGTGCCTGGCGCTGTTCATGGCGGTGCTGTTCGGCATCTCGTTCATGCAGGAGAACATGGGCAACTTCACCATCAACCTGAACCGCCTGGAGCTGTTCAGGCGCGGCGTTGCCATTGCCGACAACGCCCAGTTCGAGGGGGCAACCGCGCGCCTTAGCGCCGAAGCGGTGGCTGACGGCACCAACATTGCCGTTACCGACCTGCCCGACAACCTCGATCAGGTGGACGGCAGCCACAACGGCAAAAGCTATGTGGCGTACACCTTCTACATCCGCAACGCGGGCAAGGAAGACCTGAACTACGACGCCAAGCTTAAGATCGTGTCTGCGTCTAAGGGCGCCGAAAAGGCCGCGCGCGTGCGCGTGTACCGCAACGGCGAGGCCATTACGTATGCTGCCCCCGCCGCAAACGGCGGCAACGAGGCGGGCTGCGAGAACTTCGAGTCGGACGACACGGTGTGCCATATTTCCGACGAGGACTTCAAGCTGGGCTACGTGGACAAGTACACCGTCGTAATCTGGCTTGACGGCGACGACCCCGAATGCGTGGACAGCATCATCGGCGGTGAAGTGGAGTTCGCCATGGACTTCGATGCCGACGATGCCGAGGAAACCAGCCTGATAGCGAAGTTCGTGGAGGATATCCTGGATACCCTTACCGGCAACGACCCCATCAGCGCTTCCGGCAACGACGCCCCCGACTACTACAAGAACAACCAGGTTACGTGGGACACCCGCCGCAACCAGGAAAACCCGCCCGCATAAGCCCGGCAGCGGAGCCCCTGCTTAACAAAAAAGTGAAGCCCTGGGCGGAGCGCTGTGAATCGCGTTTCGCCCAGGGCTTCTTTGGCAAATGCTTACAGCAAATACGACATATATAAGGGTAGTGCCAGGACATCTTCCTTTGCCTGAAGCTGCTTAGGATGCAGAACTATACGAGTTCCAACACGCTTGTCGGACTTCTTCTTGAACTTGTTAAGGGAAATAGTTGAGTATTGCTTTCCCGACTTCACCTCGATGGGGCTAACGCGCGGTTTCATCCCTGCGTCCGTGTAAGGCGAAACAATGAGGAAATCGATTTTCATGCGGTCTTCTTTGCTCGCGTGCGAGCTGCATGAATGTGCGCGAGTTGCATGAATAATAGTGAAGAGGATGTCCCTTCGCCGTGAGCTGTTGCGCCATGGCGTTTTCGGTAAGCGCGCTCTACACGTTTTCAAGAGTAGCCGATGCGCTAGTTCTGCACGTTTTCAAGGGTAGCTAAGGGCGTGAAGCTACACGTTTTCAAGAGTTGGTGTGGATGGATTCATCGGCTTGGTGAAGAGGATGCTTTGCAAAGGGCATGAGGGTTGGTTTGTTTTGGCTCGGCGTTGTTGCATTGCCGGCTAGGGCTGTAGGCGCGGGGTTTTCGATTGAGGCAATAGTCGAGTGTTTAGCTCGGTTTTAAATGTGGGAGGGGGTGCGCTGCAGCGCTTTTATACCTGAAAATAGGTGTTTATCTGCACAAAAGCACCCTTTACGGGGAGGACGTTGTGCTACTCTATGGAGTGCTTAATGGGAGAGGTGTCTCCCTATTGGTAAAGCAGAGCGGGGCTGCGCCTTAGCTCTTTTGAGGTAGAAGGATCGAGAAAGGATCCAATATGGAAACTAAGGCACTGAAAAAGCAGCTCGGCGCTGCCATTGCCATGGTGATCGTAGCCGCCATAGCCCTCGGCGCCGCCACGTTCGCATGGTTTGTGAACAACAATGCGGTTACCGCAGAGGGCGTTGATGTGAGCACCACGTCGTCCGTGCCGAACCTGTACATTACCGATGCGGGCAAAACGGCAGACAACATGACTGCGGCTGGCACTAACCCGAAAAAGCTTTATCCCGCTTCTACCAACGATGGTAAAGCCTTTTACGAAACGAAGCATTGGACGAGCGGCGACACCGGTAGCAATCATGCAGTTGCCGACGAGTACCAGAGCGTTCTTACTCACGAAGACGGCAAGACCGTTTATGCCGACTACACCTTTACTTTGGGCGTAACTAACGGTTCGATGGACATCTATTTCGATAAGGGTGCAGCCACTAGTCTTGTCGCTGAAACTAAGATGGGCACTGCTGGCCGCTTTGCAATTAGCTTTGATGACGGTGCAACTTGGAAGCTGTTTAAGGTAAATGGCACCGCAACTGAGAGTGGCTATTACACCGATAAGGGCGCTACGGAAGGCGACTATTGGGTAACGGGGGCTGAATCTATTGCTTCTGCTACGTATTCCGATTTTAACAACTACGCTGGCTCTGTTGACAGCAATGGCCAGGCGGAAAAGGGCACCGATAAGCTCGTTACCATTTCCGATGATGCCCCGAAGACGGTCACTGTTCGCGTATGGTATGAAGGCTGCGACAAGGATTGCGTCTCCGAGAATGCTAAAACTGGTATCGACAGAGCGGTTACCGGCAACCTTGGTTTCGTAGGCGTTCAGGCGGCTACGGCATAGCTGCCGGAATAACCAAAAGGGACGGCTCCTTTTGGACACTAAGCCCCGAGCATTGCGCTCGGGGCTTTTTCTTTTTGCGCTGATTGGTTGGCCTATAAGCATCCTGCTCGACTGAGCACAGGCAAGTGGGTTGTGCCTTTTGGCTGGGAATCGCACAAAGGAAGCGGCTCCGTTCGGTTAAGAATAGGGCGGCGATTCTTTTCTGGGGGGTGCGGCAAGATACGCGTCGCCCAAAAAGGACAGTCCCCTTTGAGCGCTTGGGACTTCGGTTGTCGGACTTCGAGGTCTTATTTTGTGCTGCATTTCAGCCAACCTGCAGGAGCCTCATTTGGTTGGGCGTGGCATCGGCAGCGGTTTTTTCTGCGGGAGCTTACGGCGAGATATGCACCGAATGCGCGTTTTGCGAGCTTTGGTCGCGATAATCGGGACTATATGGCGAGAATCGCGCGAGATGCGCGCCCGAGGTTGGGTTTTGCATCGCAAACGCGCACATTTGGAGCATATCTCGCCTTCGACAGCCGAAATGACGCGCATTCGGCGCGCTTCTTGCCATATAGCCGTCGATTTCCCGGCAAAAGGCAAGAAGCACGCGCATTGTGCGTCGATCTTACCAGCACGGAATGCGGGAAAATAGGGACAGGTGGAGTTTCCTGCCTGGGCTCCGCGTTCGCGTCTCCTGCCAAGGACTCGGACGGAGCTTTCTCCCGCCTCGCCTGATGGAAGGCTCGGGGCCATGCTATAATCGAGCCATAAGCAGCGCCCGCTGATACTAACCGGGGTGGAAAGTCGATTAGCTACGGGTGGTGCTCATTAGCTTAGGCTGGGCTTCGCGCCCAGCTCTTTCATTTTCTGAACCAAAAGGGACAGTCCCTTTTGGACACCCAGGACCTCGGGCGCAACGTTCGGGGTCCTTCTTTTTTACCCACAGTTCCCCGGGACCTCGAGCGCCAGTGTCCAAGCTGCCGTTTACACGGCTCGGCATCTCGCGTTTTGCTAGCCCGCGGAATGAATCTGATAAAATTTGCTATAGATGCAAAAAAATCAGATAGGATTTCCGATGATAATCGCCAGGCCTAAATACATGGAAAAGCTTGTGAAAAGCATGGGGCGCAACCAGGTTAAGGTTGTGACGGGGCTACGGCGATGCGGCAAGTCTTTTCTGGTGTTCAACTTATTCAAAAACTACCTGCTTGAGCAGGGCGTGCCCGAATCCAACATCTTCGAAATGGCGTTCGACCGCTTTAGCAGCCGCGCGTATCGTGACCCTGATACGTTTTACCAGCACGTATCAGAATGGGCGCAATCAACAAAGGGGCAGCGCTATGTGCTGCTCGACGAAGTGCAGCTTCTTGGCGATTTCGCAGAGATTCTCATCGACCTTATCGCGATGGACGGGATAGATGTGTACGTTACCGGCAGTAACGCAAAGCTGCTCTCACGCGATGTTGTCACTGAATTCAGAGGGCGCGGTGAGGAAATCCCCATGGCTCCTTTGAGCTTTTCGGAGTTCATGGGCGCCTACTCGGGCGATAAGAGGGATGGCTACGAAGAATATTCGGTTTACGGCGGCCTTCCGGGGGTTTTGCTTCGGGAAACGCCAGAAGAAAAGGCTGACTACTTGAGCGGGCTCTACGACGAGCTATACGTGAGTGACATCGTAGACCGCAACGGCATTCGCGATACCTCGAATTTGGAAGAGCTTATCGACGTTCTTTCTTCGGGCATCGGCTCGCTTACGAACGCCTCGAAGCTTTCTGCAACGTTTAAAAGCAAGAAAAATGCGAGCATAGCTCAAGAAACGATAGAGCATTATATTTCGTATCTTGAAGACTCGTTTTTAATCAGGCGGGCGAAACGCTACGACGTGAAGGGCCGTCGCTACATAGGCACGCCGTTCAAGTTCTATTTCACCGATTTGGGGTTGCGCAATGCCCGGATGAATTTCAGGCAAGTCGAAGAAACGCATATCATGGAAAATGTTATCTACAACGAACTGGTTGGCCGTGGCTTGGGGGTTGACGTCGGCGTAGTTGCGTCAAGCGGCAAGAACGAGCTGGGGAAAAGCCAACGTATGCAGCTTGAGATTGATTTTGTATGTAACCGCGGCAGTAAGCGGTATTACATTCAGTCTGCGTTTGCTCTTCCAAGTGCCGAAAAAATTCAGCAAGAGCAAAGATCGCTGCTGAAGGCAAACGATGGGTTCAAGAAAATCATCATTACCAAGGAAGGCCCTGCTCCCTACTACAACGAGGACGGAATCGTGATGATGAACGTATACGATTTCCTCCTTAACCCAAACAGTCTTGATTTCTAGGAGCTGGGCGCTGAAAGCGACTGCCCCTTTTGGACACTCAGGCCTTCGAGTGCAACGTTCGGGGACCTTCTTTTTGAGCCGTTTCCCTGTTGCCTTTGCATCGAACGCGCGTTGCCGGTTGACCTGACCTCGTTGCGCTCATGTAGTGGCAAGCCATGCCACAATAAGTTCATAGGCGGCGCCCGCTGATACTAAGGGTCTCAATCTCAGTTAGCTACGGGTGGTGCTCATTAACTTAGGCTGGGCTTCGCGCCCAGCTTTTTCATTTTCTGCGCTTTGTAACCCATGCGACCCTGCCGTCGGGAACGGCGTATTTGCCGTTCTGCATTGGCTTCGGCAGCGTATTCGGCCCGCTGATGGGAGTGGCGCATCTGCCACGCTTTCGTGTTGCGCAACAGGGGCTTGCTTTTGCGTGGCGGGGCGGGGAAATGGTATTGTTATAAAGATTGTATAAAGCTAGGAGTGGTCTGCGAATTTGCCTATTTTTACAGGGGGTACGCAGCAAACTCAAACGCTTTGAAGCCAGCGAGCAACGCAAGCGGTTAAGCGAAGAAAACCGCCTGGCAACACGGGCAACCAGGGGAAGGAAAGCCGCCCTACGGGGCAACGCGCGAACATGACGGGCAAGGGCCAACATATCCGGCAGGAAGTCAGCGAAAAAACGGCAGAAGAGTATCGCGCCACCGCCGACGAGCACGCTCAAACGCTGAAGGATTTCTGGAAGCGTTTCATGGTAAGCGGGCTGTTCGTTATGGCTGCCATCGTCATCATCCTTGCCTGTTTGGCGTGGTTTCTGAACAACACCCAGGTGAACGCCGGCGGCGTGAATATAAGCGCGGAAGGGGCGAAGCTGGCGCTTGTTGAAACGGAGCAGGGGAGCAATGTTGGCGCTTACGAGCAGGACAAAACAGCCACCAACTTCGACACCTCCAACTCGATGACGGTGACGCTGAACTCCAACCTGAACAACTACACGAGCGGCAGCCTGTACCCGGGTGCTCGTGGCCAAATCAAGTTCACGGTACAGCCCCTTACGAAGGACTTGAATGGTGCAACCATCGACATCTCCCGCGTTCTGCAGCTGAAGGACGGGGACGGAACCCTCGTTAAGGAAAGCGATTGCACGCAGCAAAACATGCCCGATACGCTCAAGCTGGCGAAGGGCCACCTGCTGTTCTTTACCGCATGCAGCGATGCAGGCTTCTACTCGAACCATGTAACGGATTCTATTGTTATTGAGAAGAGCAAGTTCCAAGACGAATCGGGCAATACCACCAGGCCTGTGCAGGTGGTGCTCAGTTGGGTATGGCCCGAGTACCTCCAGAACTTTGTGTACACCGGCAACGCCAACTATTACAAAAACATCTTCGCCTCAGCAAGCGAGGACTACACCAGCATGCAAACGTACGTTAATGGGCATAGGGACTATTTCTATTACGGCTATGGCGACGGTGCAACAATCCCTGAGTTGAGCAACGAGATGAAATCAGCCGCTCTTGGGCAGTGCGCCGACTACTACAACAAGGCCGACGACTACCTCGGCAACAACGTGGAATACCTGCAGCTCCAGCTGAGCGCAGATGAAACTCCAAGGGGGACTGGCCAGTGAGCAGTGCAGAAGCCCGCTTGAGCAACGCAAAGGAATGGATCTACGAGCATCGCGGCCCCATTTTGGCTTCCATCGCAGTGGTGGCCACCATCCTGATACTTATTGCCTTAACGCTTTCGTGGTTCTTAACCAACAGCGAGCTTTCCACCGTGGCCAAGGTGGACGCGCCGGCCGAGCTTAAGATCATGGGCCCCAACCAAACGGCAACTGAGCAGCTCGACCTTACCTACGATGCTGATTCCGACGACGCTAAAACTACCGATGGCAAGGTGGTTCGCCGCCGTGCGTTCTGCGTGAAAAGCGGGCAGAGTGAAGACGGGAAGAAGAAAGCTTTCGAGCTGCAGGTTGCGAACACCACCAACATCAAAGACTTGGGTGTTCACGTATATCGCGTACAGGTGAACGATGAAAATGCCCCGGGCGATGTGACAGGGCGCGATGGAGCAGGAAAAAAGTACTCGTGGAGCAAAGGCGCTGAAGTTACGTTCGACGGCACGATAGCTTCGGATACTGCCAAGAAAGGCACTTTTGGCGACTACGGAAACGTCCAAAGCAAATCAGTGCCCACGTACCGCTGGAAGAAGTTCAGCGTGGATGATCTCAACAATGGCGGCACCGATCCCGCTGACGCCACCAACTTCATCATCGAATGCTCGTGGCCAAAAAGCGAAAACATGAAGGAATCGGACGTGGCGTACCTCATTGCGCGCTCGGCCGGTTCGCAGTCGTAGAGGGGAGGGGAACAGTGACCGAAAACCGAAACGACATGTATAAGGGCAAGCACGCGCAGGGCGCAGGCCAAAGCGAAGACGACCTGAGCAAGTACGCGCGCGACAAGTACCAAGGCAGGCGCTCGCGCAGCAGGTTTGCACGTGGTACGAGCCTGCCCGAAACCGCGCAGGGCAAGCACGCACGCCAGCCCGAGCAAAAGCAATCGCTCACCGCTTCCCTGAACCAAGCGGTGGACAGCCGGGCGGCAACGCCCCAAAAACGCAAGACGCTTTGGGCTGCTGCATTCTTAGTGGCCATCGCGGCCCTGCTGCTGGGCGCTGGACTTACCTATTCCGCCTTCAGCGGGAACGACCACCTGAAGGCGGTCCCCGTAACCGGCGAATCGCAGAGCCTGTTCGCCTCCGACATCCTTGCCCCCTACAAAACGACGCCGAGTGAAGGGGAAATGGCGGGGCGCAACATGGCGGTAGACACCAGCGGCAGCGAATGCTCCTTCAAGTTCAAGATCTACAACTGCTTGCTGGACGACCCGAATGTGTTTAACGACAAAGAAGTAATGTACACGCTCAGCGTTGTTGCGAAAAACACTGATGGCAGCGAAGTAACGCAGGGTTGGTCCATCAGCCCTGCGCCGGGAACGGTTGAGCTTCCCGGCACCAAGGGCGTTATCAAGGAGTACACGATTACGCTGAACACCGATTTGGTTGATAAGACGAAGTTTGTGATCAAGGCAAACGTCGACCCCGATAACAGTCCAGGCACCACCCTGACGTGCCTAGCGGCGGTGCTAACGCCTGTTCAGGGTTCCAAGGTGAATTCCGCATCAGTCCAGAAGGGCTGGGCCGATTCCGGAAATATCCAGGAATACGATGCGTACAACTACCGCATTACCGCCACTGGCAAAGCGGCAAGGGTAAGGCTCACCTGGGGTGAAAAGGTTGAGCTCGATCCGTATTTCGAAACCAACCACTCAGGGCAGGGCTCCGCTTGCACGGTTGACCGCGATAAGCGAACCGCGGAATTCATCGTCGAGCCCGGTTCGGAGATAGTCAATTTCTACCGAGCAAGCGCTGAGGCGCCTTCCAGCTGGGAAGATACCGGCGTTACTTGCAACGAGGTTGCAAATTAGCAAACTTGGCTCCCGTGCGGAGCAGTGATATTAGAACGAGGTTTTACGAGATGAAATCGGCAAAGCGTATAGTTGCAGCGTGCCTTACCGCAACAATGGCTTTTCAGATGCTTTCGCCTTCTTCGCAGGCGCTTGCTGCGGAAATCGATGCCGTTTCCAGCTTCTCTGCCCAAGTTGCAGCCAATGTTTCCGACGAAGGCAAAACCGCCCAAGGCGGCGCTGAATCGGGCGAAGGCGAGTCTTCCTCTGCTGGCGCTGGTGTATCGGGTGCCGAATCTGGCTCTGCTGGCGCTGCAGGCGGCGCGGAATCCGGTGCGGCGAGCGGCTCTTCGTCGAGCGAGGCGGGCGCAGCGGGCTCCGGAAACGATGGCGCGGCATCTTCGGGCGAAGCTGCCGCTGGTGCGGACGCTGCTGCTGGCGAGCAGCAGAATGAGGCTGCGGCTTTCGCTAAGGGGGCCTGGAAGATCAATACGCTTGCCGACCTCAACAAAGCGCTTTCCACTGGCGACCATGGTAGCGCTACAGGTTCGGGCGATGCTGCTAGCTCCATTGTGGTTAACGACTCGTTGGCACTGCTCATTGTCTCCAACGCCAATCCGAGCATTTACCAGAGTGCCGCCATCACAAAAGGCGGCACTTCATCGAGCGACTTCGATGTGACCAAACCGATTGACGGATATGAGTTCCAGGGGTTCGGTGCGAGCGATACTCCTTTCCAGGGGACCATCGATCTTGGAGGCAAGGCCGTCATCATCGCGAAAACGTTCTATAACGCAGTGAAGCTTCCCGCAGACGGCGCAAGCGTGAAGCTCATCTGGAAGGGAACGGAAAGCATTCCGATTGTCGCAGCGCAAATTGAGGGCGGCGCGCAAACGCTGAATGCCGACATTTCGATTGCCGACCCGTCGGGGGCAACCGTGCAGGACTCAACGCCCGGCATTACGGGCTCTTTGCTGGGAACCGTAACGGGCAGCCTTTCCCTTAAAGCTTCGTATTCGTTCTTGGGAACGCGCAAAGGCTTGGGGATTTCCGCTGCCGGCAATGTGGGCTTGCTTGCAAATACGGTAGCTGCGAGTTCCTCGCTCACGGTGAATGGCTTGTCGGGTCTTGATGGGCTGGCAGGCACGCCGAAAATCTCTTCGACCGATGGCGGCTGCGCTGGCGGCTTGGTTGGCTGTGCGGAAAGCGGGGCAACGCTTGCGCTTGGTGCAGCTGCCGAAGGTGCATCCGAAAACGTTGTCGACGTATCGAAGCTCACGGTAACGTCGAACGGCGGTTATGCCGGCGGCTTTGCGGGCAAGGCAACGAATGTGAATTTAAGCTTCGGCAACGGAGCCAAGGCAAAACCCGCTAAAACGGTGGGCGATGCAGCCACCCAATGCGCTGGCGGCGCTTTCGGCTACGCATCGTTTGCTTCGACGGCCAGCATCGACCCGAGTTGGTTCGATTTCGGTAGCGATGGCGTTCAGCTGGCTGCAACAAGGCGCGCGGGCGGCTTGTTCGGCGAGCTCGATGTTGCCAACGGCGATGTTACCGTTCAGGGCGGCACCTACCTCAGCAAGCTGGCTGCTGGGGCAGATGCTCCGGGCGATAGCAAAACGCGCGGCTGCTACGGTGGCATTGCCGGCATCGTGGAAAGCACGAAGGCCACTGCTGGAAGAAACAACGCTTTGGTTGTGCAACGCGATAGCTCAAACGCTGCTTCCATCAAAATCGAAAGGGCAGGCAGCCTTTGCTACGTTGGCGGCATTGCAGGGTACCTGGGCAATAACAGCGCCTCTACAAGCAGTGTTGCCATCGTTGTAGACGGCGCAGAAGTTTCTCTTGCTGGGGCCGCTTACGCCTATACCTCAAACGGGAAATACGGCGGTGCCGTGGGCGTTGTCGACAGGGACAATGTTCTTGATGTGCGTGATTTCAAGCTTTCAAGCGACAATGAAATTGGTGCTCAAAACGGCGGTTCCGCTGGCGTTGCCGGCTCTGCATGGCGCGGCGTAATCAAGTTCAGCGGCTCAACCGATCTCTCAAGCGCGAAGTTTGCGGAAACCGACAATGCTGCTCAGCTCGTGTACCAAAACTACAATTCCCTGATTTTCGCAGCGGGCAGCGGCAGTAACGACGGTTGGAAGTACTTTCGCTCCTCCGAAGGCAAAAAGATTGACGATATCCACGATTACGGTGAGGTTATCCGCTTGGGCGGCAAGCTCAGCGCCAACCTGGTTACCGTAGATCAGAACGCGCATACCTATGCTCTGGCAGCTCCTTTAAGCGCAGCGAACGGAGCGTACTCCATTTCGAATGCCGATACATTCGCGAAGCTCGCTATCACGTGGCAGACGTTCGGGTACTTTTCCATGGTCGACGGCATCCAGGGCGGCAGCGTTGCCAGCTTGGCCTCTTCAACTATCGAGGTAACGGGAACCATCGATTTAGCGGGAACGGGCCTTACGGGCTTCACGAAAGACCGTGACCCTTCCGGTACGGACAGCACCTATAGGGCGGAAAGCGGCGGCGAATGGGAGTCCGCCCATGTGTTCAAGGGCACGTTGAGGGGCAACGGCACCATCAGCCTGGCCGTGGGCGAGCCCTATGGCATGCGCAACGGTACCGAACTCGGTTCCAATGACACCAGTGCCGGCAACGGCAAGATCTATCGCCATAGCAGCCTTGGCCTGTTTACGGGGGTCAGCGGTGCAACCATTACGGGGTCACTATCGATGGATCCATCGCATTCGAAAACGGTGCTGCCGTGAATGCTGGCTCGCTCGCGGGTTCCATCGCCGGTGCCACGTCGCTTTCGGGGGGCAACGTTTAAAAGCTCAATTACCTATAGCTCTTCGTTCGGTGGCAACATTATCCGCGTGGGCGGCATCGCCGGCGCTTCATCTGCTTCAGAGGTGAACTTTGAAAGCGGCACGAATGCTCAATCTGCTATAACTGCGCAAGGTACCAGCAATGAGGAAACACGCGTGGGCGGCGCTCTTGGGCACGTTGCTGGCGATACCGGAAACGCCGACGGCACCGCTGCCGTCTACAACGTGAAGGGCTTAACCATCGGCGGCAGCATTACCGCAGAGGGTAGTAACTCAATTGCGCAAATCGGCGGTTTTATCGGCTCTATTGGCCAGGGTGGCGACCGGGCCTACAAAACCGTCAATATAACCGGCCTTACCTATAGCGGCTTCAGCATGAATGTCGGCAAATGCGACAACCGGAAGAACGGTGCAGGTGGCTTGCTCGGGTACAGCTGGGGCAATGCCCTTGTGAACATCGGTGGTGCTGAGGGGGCAAACGCTTACGCCCTTTCTGTTGCCGATGGTGGTGCAAGCGTAACTGCGAATTCTGCTGCTGAGCTAGGTGGCCTCGTGTACGCATCGAGCGGTCATTGGGTTATCGATGAAAAGGCAATCGACTTGGGAAACGCTTCGTTTGCGGCAAGCAGTGCAGATACCTTCGGCTTGCTGGTATGCCGGGGCGGTCGCATCTACTCAAACACGCGGTATGGTTCCGAAAACTATGCTGGCCTTTATATGGAAGATCGCGCCTACTGGGGTACGCAGGCCAATCCGGGTGCGTACAAGGTTGAAGGCATCCAGGTTGACGCTCCAAAGGTCGCGGTGTTTGATGAGTGGGTGGCAAAGGGTCGTGGCTTTAATAGCGACGGCAACGAAGCCAAGCTCATCGATGGCGACTGGAACGCCATCGTCTCGCTGCATACCCAGGGCGAAAAACTCGATATGAGCGGCAATTCTGCGAGCGATAACAGCTACCAGAATCGTTCGAACTTTGGGAAAAGCCACAATACCAACGCGAATACGCGCTACTACTACAACCTCGATAGGGCGCTTACTGTAGCTAAAGGGACTGGAAAGAACTATGGAAGCGGTACGTGGTTGAACACGCCCGAAGAACTGCTTTTGATGTGCGCTTGCCGTTATGCCCCTCCGCAAGTAAAAGCGTTGATCGTGCCCGATGGCATGAAAAACTGTTTTGAGGGCTCCATCAATATCGGCAGCGCCAACGGCGCGGTTCAGGATATCAACCTTACGGGCTATAGCTACTATCCAACGAATTACAGCAATGCGTTCGCGGTGAAGAATGCAAAGATCACATTTTGCTATTCGAAGATCAAAGACGAGCAGGCTAACAACAAGCGAAACGATCAGGGAACCCAGCATGAAAACATGCATAGCAGCTTAACCCGAACCCTTTACAGCAACTTAGCGGTAGCGAATGCTACGCTGGCGGGTACCGTCGGCAGCGTGGTGAACGATGCCGACGGGTCGGCTTTGGGAAGCAAATCAGGTGCTTTAGTGTGCCGATACATTGAAGGAAGCAGCACAAACGGGACTTATAAAATCTCAATTGATGGCTTGACTTTGGACGGGCTGTCGGTCGACGGCGTTTCCGACTCCACCGAGTACGCCCCCCTGCTTACCAATGGGATGAGGACTTACGTTTCGCTTGATGTGAAAAACGTGTATTGCGCAAACTACGCTAGCGGTACCAAGGCCGCTACAAGCCTCTTCGGCAAGCTGGGCGGAGCTTCTGCCGACCGTGTAACCGCAACCTTCAATGGTATTGCTCTTCCTGGTAAAGCTGGTGAGTCGATTTTCACCAAGGCAACCTTGCTGGATAGCTTCGGCTACGGTTTGACGAATTCGGGTTCGGCTGACTACACCTTCATCAAAAGCGAAGCTGAAGCGGGCAACGTAACATACGGCAAGGAAATTGACAGCAGCGGCGAATACAAAGGCGATCAGCTTTGGTACTACGACGAGGATCTGCACGGAACCGATGCCGGCTTGGTTGAGCTTGACGGCAAGAAAGCAAACGTGGATAACCCCATTTTCGGCGGCTACCTTCCCTATGTCCGCCAGGGGAAAAGCACGGCAGGCAACGCGCAATACCATGAAATCAAAGTTAACCAGCGCGTGCCCAACATCTCGAAGGGGTGCGGCACCTACGGTGACCCGTATTCGGTTACGAACGCTTCTGAGCTAGGTGCAATTGCGAACTACGTCAACAACAAAACAGCACTTGATGGTTGGGAGGTAACGGTAACCACCGACCAAACCCAGCTTTGCAAGCGTCGCCAAGATGGAGAGAACAAGCAGCTTGAGGCCACCTACGTCTACAGCCGGAGCACGGGCAAATGGGTGAACAAGCAAAATGCCAGCGACACGCTTGATGCCGACACCATGCACCGTTATTTGCGGAGTGCGTACTATAGCATTGAGCCTAGCAGCGAATCGGGCACTATCGAAGTTGATGTGCAGTCGTTTGCCGGCTTGGGCAGCAGGAGCAACCCGTTCAGGGGCGTTATCGTTGGCAACTTAACAGGCACTGGCAAGAACGGGAAGATCGTTATCAAGAACGGTGGATCTTCCGATAGCTCGAACTCGGGCACGATTTCTGGCCTGATTCCCTATAGCTATGGCAGCGTTGTCAAAGATCTTGACGTTGAATACAGCTCCGGCATTTCGGCGATCAACGACGCTGCGAATGACAGTGATGGTGTGCCTACCGCTTTCTTCGGCGGCGTAATCGGCTGCATCATGGGCGGCGACAACATCATCGATGGCGTCACGGTGAGCAGCTCTAGCTTCTCTGTCCAGGCAACCGATTCTTCAATATCCGATGCAGCTCTGGCGCTGCTTTCCGGAACAAGCGACAACTCCAAGCTTGTTCCCATTGGCGGTTATGTTGGGGCCATTGCGGGCGGCGGCGTGATATTCCGTGACATGGCGGGCGATTCTTGGCGTAGCAGCGTCAAAGACAGCAGCGACCTGTACAACAACCCCTATATTGGCCGTGTAATTGATGGCTACGCCTTCAGCGAGGGTTGCACCGTTGACAATGGCAACAAGAACTACAAGATCAACGAGCTAAAAAGCAAGGGAACGGCTTGCGTTGAAACGGGGGACGTAACCAACAAGTACTACGACGGTGATAAGAATCCGAGCAAGACGGCCATTACCACCACGGTAAACAATGCCCAGGGCTTGCTGGTTCTTTCCGCCATCATCAACAGCGGTGCTGGCGCTGGCGCAGTGTATAGTACCTATCACGATGGCAGTTTCGGCTCGTTCAACGGTTCGCGCGCGTATGCGGGGCGAACAAGTGCCGCTTCAGGTAAGTACAAATTTGGCAACGATTCTTACGGCAAAGTGCGCAACGCTTCGTATTCCGAGGTGGGAAAGGGCACGGATGCTGCTGGCGACTTCAGTACATCCCAGAACGATGACCTTAAGGCACCGGGAAGGCAGAACGCTTCGTCCCATGGCCCTCTCGACCCGATGGACGGTGGTGAAACCGAGGATTCCGTTAACTCACCCTATTTGGTGAAGAACTACGCCACGTGGCAAACGGGGTATGTATGCGCATCGAAGAGTGCGGGCATGGACCTCCAATTTGCCAACGACACCTACGATATGACCGACTATGGTACAGGCTTTGTGGGGCTTTCTGGCCGTTACTATTCGAATGCCTGCGCTTCGGGTTTTGGCGCCGACCGCGACCATATCATTCCGCAGGTTGCCTGCATCAACGGCAATGGCGCGAAGATCGTTTTCAATAGCCAGGTGAAGCAGTATGTCTACGACAACTACTTCCTCCAGTCGTGGGGTGGGCTCTTCAACGTTGTCGAGTACACCAACAGCTATGCCAGCGGCAGCGTTGCCGCTAATGGTGGCTATGTGGTGAAAGACCTGCAGCTTGGTGACGCAGGCAAGAAATCGAATGTTTCGTTGACCTGCATAAAGGCAGATGGTTCCGCTGTTTCTTACGACGAGTTCAAAACATCAAGCTCAGTGGCGACAGACAATGATACGAAAATCCCCCATTCGGGTGTTGGAGCTCTTGCGGGCATGACCGCGAACCACGATAGCTTGGGCGATAGCGGCAAATACAGCAACGTCGCAATTGTAAATTGCGAGGTAACGGGGCCTTCTATGGCGGGCGGCTTGCTGGGCAATTCCGGCTGGGCATCGCGCCGTACTGATGGCACCACTAACCGAATTGCCGATTATGCTCCCTCCAGCACGTATTCTTCTCCGGTAAAGCTGTACAACTGCCGGCATGAAAGCCTTACCGTGAATGGCGCTTCTCGCGTTGGCGGCTTCGTCGCTGCTGTTGGAGGCAACAACGGCAAAGACAGGCGCTATTCTTCGGTTGAGGTTAGCGTTACCAAGGACAGCTTTACCGTTGCGAAGAACTCGACAATCAAGGCATATGAGGCTAAACCATCAAGCAGTACGCCGCTGGCGAACTGTATTGCTGGCGGTTTCGTCGGATTAGCGTGGTCTCCTGTGTCGGTGAATGCATCGTCGGATGGCACGATCGATTCCTCTTGCAAGGCCGCAAATGTCGAAAACGTTACGGTCGATAATTCGTACGGAGTAACCAACGATAGCTTGAGCGGAACTGGCGGCATTGCTGGAAACCCCAAAGTGGGTTGCGTGGCGGCCAAACTGAATATCGATTCAAGCGGATCCTCCGCTGATAAAACTTCAGCATATGTTGGTTCGCTGAATTCGTCTTCAAATGTGAGGTATGTCGGCGGCGTCGTTGGCCAAATCGATAGCGGAAGCATTGCCAAATTCCAGGACGTGAGCGTGAAGCATGTTCGCGTTGGGACGGACAGAGCCGGTGCGGCGCTTGTTGGCTCTTTGAGAGGCGGCAGGCAGATAACATGCGATGGCGTAACGGTAGAAGGGGCTTATATTACTGGGCAGTGGTCCGGCGGCATCGTTGGTGCTATTAGCACTAATGTAGACGATTCAGGGAGCAACAAATCGTCTGTTACAGTTTCGAATTCGTCGATTTGCTCGACTACGTTTACCGGCAGCGATACCGGTGGCGTGGCTGGCGATGGTCGAGGCATCTTCCGCCTGTCCAACCTGCTCTTCGAGGAAAATAGTTTCAATGGCAACCAGGGTGTGCTGGTGGGCATCGTGGGAAGCGGCGACGTTGTCAAGCAGTTCAGGGGCTTGTACGCAACGGGCGTTGACGTAAAGCCGAAAGCGGGTGCCGCGACGCCTTCCGTGATCCGTTCAGCCGATGGCGCCACCACTAAAGCGGTTAACAAGAAGTCGTTCGTAGCCTTCGGCGATTACCTCGATAATTTCGATGAGGTTGACGGTTCAACGCTTTACAGCGATGACGATTCTGCCGTATCTGCTGCCAGCCCGTGGGTAACCACGAGCCCGGTAAGCGAAATCAAGGTTAAGGGCAACTCGGATGCAAGCGAAAAGAGCCTCTTCGGCGATGGCGTTGCAATCGATACAGCGGGAACCATCAAAGATGATGTGGCGAAAGCCGAAGCGCACCAGGCTGTAAATGGAAGCTACACCTATACCAACATTGGTGGCTGCAACGACCAGGGCGAGTACACCAATACCAACACCTACAATGCATTGAGCTCGAAGAGCAGCTTCAACAGCTGCAATGTGAAGGAGAGCTCGCTCAAGGTCGATAACGATTTCCCCGTTCTTCTTATTTCCGGCAACGACGCTGATGCCGATACCGTCAAGAATTACTTGAACCTGGTTACCAATGGCGGTTTCTCTGATGCGGTTCGCTTGAACGGAGACGGGGGCAAACCGTACGTTACGGCAACGGCAGAAGCGTTTCAGTTGGTAGCATCCGGCGACGGTGGCAAGTCGTTCGTTAAAGTTGCTGACCCCAACGATTCTGCTTCTCTCGCAATCTTGAACAATGGCACCAGCGGCATGCTGTTCCGTGCGTCCACGAAATGGGACAACGAGCAAAGCCGTTTCACGCTGCTCACCGTTACCTTCAACGACGGAGCCGACCATACGTACAAGGTGCAGGTGCCTATCGTGGTGAAGCGCATGCTGGAAATCGATTTTGCTGCCACCTTTACCTATGGCACGAATTACAAGAGCTCTAATTACGCAGAGCTTGCCGAAAAGAACAACCATGTGCTTACCAGCGTGGGCGATGCTATGACGGGCTACCTTACCTGGACTTACAACCAGGCGAAGGGCATCAACACCGAATATGGTTGGAACACGCACCTGGAAAGCGGCGGTTTCATGAGGCCTTTGAACAAGACCATCAAATTCGAGGGAAGCGGCACTTCGGGTACCTTGCCCGAAAACACGCAGCTGGTGCTTATCGACCCTGCCAACAACAGCAAGGAATACACCTATACGGTGCCGGCGGGAGGCGCCAGCTCGGTAGCGCTTTCCAGTTTCAAGGATCAAAGCGGTACCGCTTATGAAGAGAAGTGGCTCAGTGAAACCATGGGCGTTCAGGTTGGTGCGGCTGGAAGCGGAAAATGGTTGGACTTAGGCACTGATTACGCGAAGATAACCGACAAGGAATCGATCGGTGCCAAAGTTGACGGTCATTACTATCGCTATGACGAAAATATGGGAACCTCCGCCCCTCACTACGGGCTATCAGTTCCCAATGAAAACAGCCAAAGCGAAAGCTTCTATCTGGTGGTACGCGTTCCTGAGGGGACGAACGCCAGCGTAGAAGGCGTTTTGGGGACAGCTTCGGACCAGAGCGACGTTAACACCAACATCAACTACGTGCGAAGGAACGATGCGACGCAACCCGATAGGCGTGAGAACACCGCCTCTACCTACAGCATCGCATCGAGCTACCGTCAAACCCTTGCCGACAACAAAAAGAACGTTGTTCAGCAAATGGATGGCGAAAAACCCAATGAGCTGAACATGAGCGTGACCGACACTATCAATCCTGGAGAGAACCAGTACAACAGCGGCGACTCGCTGTATTTCCGGCTGGACTCTTCGTTGGAGAATTACGATAAAGATAGGCTGACCGGTGTTACGGGGTACCCCAGCGGCACTTCAGGCTCGGTGAGCTTCTATGTGCAAATCGGTGAAACCTATTACGTGCCTTCCTATGATGAAGGGGTAGGCAAATGGAGTTGGGAGTCCAAGACTGATAAAACTCCCGCAGCAGTCATTGAGGACTGGAAGGCCGACGGAAACGATATGTCGTTTGTTCTTTCCGATTCGAATGGCAGGGCAATCGACCTGTGCGATATCCGAGAGAAGGCCAAAACAAGCAGCGGATACCAACCCTTCACTGTGCGAATGGAGGCAAGCCTGACTATGACGGGCGAGGCGTGCAATAAGGCGATTGCCGCATCGATCAATGATGCGCAGACGGGTCTTACGGCATACACCAAGCCGACCTATCGCGCGTTCCTTTCGCCCCATGCGGAAACGTTGAGCTCGAGTAGCATGACGTCCGATCCCGCCGGCGAGGCGGTGTATTACCGCAAAGACATCGGCTCTTCCACTATTGGGCTGATGGCTCCCCAGAAGACTCAGCTGGGCATCAACGTGGACGACCTGGATAATAAGGCCGACGGCACCATTGTCCTGGTTGGCACCTACGATCTGTCGAAGCTCAGCGGTGCAGAAGAGAAGCTGAAGAGGGCAACGACGGTTACCTACACGCTGAGGCTGCAGAAGAAGAACGAAAACGATGCGTATGAGGACGTTGACGGTATCGACAATTACCTTGCTGTTTCGGAAAGCGACAAGCTGGGTACAGGCAGGGTAAGCGGCGATGGGAACAGCATCGTGTTCACCGACACGAGGTCTGAAGGCGGGAATTTCGCCACCCGCGATAGCGATAGCCTGGCGCTGAAGCATCGTTTCGTGGCGAAGGTGAAAACCGACAATGTTGAATCTGCTGGACATCCTTACGCGAACTACCGCCTGGTGCTTACGGCCCATATGGAAGGCAACGGCGTGAACGATACGCCCATTAACGCAATGGGCTATGGCGAGGGCTACGAGAACTCCGACTTCGTCACCTACACGCTAACCAAGGTGAAGCTTGAGGGAATCGATCACTAGGGACAGATATTGACGTTCAACCTTCGAAGAGGAGACGGCGCTAAGCCGTCTCCTCTTTTTTGCGCGTCGGAAACGCATGCAAAAGGGCACGCAAAAATGCGCATCATTTTGCATTGCAAAATGTGACGATAATTTCGGAATCGCAACAAACGATTCAGTACGATTCTGCTATTTTGCGCTTTTTCGATCTGCCGGTTCATCGGCTGGAAGCAGGAGGAGAACCGCATTGATTTTTTTCTTTGAGTTTTATCTCCTTAAAAGTGCGATTTTTTACATTTAGCTTTCCCCGTACCGCGAGCAGGATTGGATGAGGAACATACCCCTTTATGCAATGGCGAATAGGCAGCTGTGGCTTTAAGCGCTTGAGCAAAAAACAGGCGTTGCTGTGAAGTCTTCGCAAGCGTGGAAACCTGGAATTCCGCGCTTGTGAAGTTCGTTTAGTTCAGCTGGAGCTTTTGCTTCCTCGTGCCTGTCGGGGCGGCGCCATATCACGTAAAATGGAACATTACGTATGCTGCAGTGGCCTGCGGTGTTCTTTGATGCGAGGGGAGGTAACCTGAATGGACGAAGCGCGCGATTCCCAACAGCTGCGCAAGCGCTTTCGGCGCATGCTGGTAACGCTGGTTGTTGCGCTGCTTGCCGCCGTGCTGGTTACCTACGCCTGGTACATCTACAACGCAAACCGCCACATCACCGATGTGAAGATGGCCGCAGGCACCGGCGTAACCTTCCTTATTTCCAACGAGTACAACGGTGAGTACAAATCGAATGCGGGCCTTTCGTTCCAGGGCCTTTTGAACCCCGTTTCAACCGACAACATCCAAAACGGTTTCCAAAAGGTTACCGGCTTCACAGGCGGCCCCACCCAATCGTCTTTGCTGGCAACGTTCTTCGGGCCGGCGCAGCGCTCCGACTACTACGAAACCTCGTTGTACCTTGCCACCAGCTCACTGCCAACCGACGTGTACATTTCCGACATTAAGTTCGACGACACCGATAGCAACAACCCCATTTCCTCGGCGCTGCGCGTGGGCCTGCTGGTTCACGAGCCAGGCGAAAATAAGCCAGTGGCCGGCCAGTATGTGTTCGAGATATCGCAAGAGCACAACCCCGAGGCGAATTACAACACCAAGAACGGCCAAGCGGGCAGCGTGCTGGACAGCACGAAAACCGATGGCTCCACGGTCGATTTCTCGGGCAGGCTCTTGAACTCAAGCAACTACTGCCAGTACGACGAGGAATCGGGCAAGGTAACCAAGCCCGGCACCAAGTTGTGCACGCTTCCCGCTGCGGCGGAAGGCGCTGAGCACAGCACGCCCGTGCAGGTGGAAGTGTTCGTGTGGCTGGAAGGCTGCGACGCAGACTGCACCAACAACCTGTGCGGCACCAGCCTGGAATCGCTGGCGCTGCACTTTGCCGGGAGCCAGGGGTAGGGGGCGCTATGGCTTTGCCCGAAAACAACGAACGCCAGAAGAACTTGCGTGCGGTGCTTGCCGCCCGCAAGCACATGGTTGCCGCCGCTGCCTGGTTGGTGGTGTTGGCGTTGGCGCTCACCGCGGCGACGTTCGCCTGGTTTTCCAGCTCGCGCTTCACCAACGTAACGCCGGTGGCCCACACCGTTTCGGAAGAAGGCTACGACCTGCTTATCAGCGCAAACGAAGCGGGCCCGTTCGACACGCAGTGCGCGCTTTCGGTGGCCGATAAAACGCTGTACCCCATTTCCACCGCCGACCTTTCCAATTTCTGGCGCTCAACGTTCCAGAACGCCAGCGGCATCACCACCGATTATGGGAACTGCACTTCTCAGCTGGGGGAGTATGCCCTTACCGGCACCCTGTACCTGAAGGGTGCGCAGGCGCCGCTTTCGGTGTACCTGTACCAAAGCCAAATGAGCGTTTCCGCCGATCCTCAGCTGCTTGCGGCGGCGCGCATCGGGTTCGTGGTGCAAAGCGCATCGGGCACGCACACCTACATCTTCTCGTGCGACGACTTGGGTAACACCTCCCAGGCAACGGCGAAGCGCACCACCACGCAGAGCAACGTGGTGGTAGGCGGCCAGGGCTCGTGGAGCTACGTCGCCGACCCGGCGCAGAGCATCGGCTCGCACACGATGGACGGCTCGGGTACGAGCCCCGTGACGCGTGCGGGCGCCCAGCCCCTGTTTACGCTAGGCGCGAACGAGGTAGCCAGCGTGCGCTACTTCGTGTACATGGAAGGCTGCGATGCCAACTGCATCACCGAGGCGCAGTCGAAGAACCTAACCCTTCAGTTCGCGTTTGCGGGCGCCAAGGCATAAGGAGGCGCAATGGAAGCGAACGCGAAAAAAACCAAGCTGAAGCTCACGCAGGCGGGCACGGCGCTGGTGCTGCTGGTTATCGTGGCGGTGCTGGTGGCGGCAACGTATGCGTGGTTCACCAGCAATACAGCGGTGAACACCAACTCCGTTTCGGTGCACAGCGACGAAAGCAAGCTGGTGGTGGAGCTGGGCGATGCCTCGGCGAACCGCTGGACGCAAGAGGGAGACGTGGCCTTTTCTTCGAACAGCCCCAGCCCCTTAACGCTCTACCCCGTTTCCACGTTCGACTTGAACGGCTTTGCGGAATGCACCCGCACCGACGAGGCGGGCCGCGCCGTGCACTTTGTGCAGGCCGAGGACGGCAAGCACTACTACCACGGTTGGGTGGACATGCGCGCGAACATGGTAGGCTCGGGCGCCTCGAAGGCAACGGGCGCGGTGAGCCTGTATCTGGGCGACACCCTGGCGCCAGAGGGCGCCGACCCCGAGCTGCTGAAGGCCACGCGTGTGGGCTTGAAGCTTTCCCGCAACGGGGAAGTGGTGCAGAGCCGCTACTTCACGCTCGATGACACGGCGGGCTCGCATCGCGCTGAGCACCCGGCCACGGCGCCTACCGGCCTTTCTGGCTATACCGAAGGCATGCTGCTGGGTTGGAAGAACGGTGCTCTGGCCTGCGCAAACGACAACGCACAGAACTTCGCTTCCTACATGATGCAGGGTGGCGAGAACGCCACACGCCCCCAGAACACGCTGCTTACCATGGACTTGGGCACAACGTATCGGCTCGATGTGTACTACTACATCGAGGGCACCGACTTGGACAGCGCCGACTATCTGTACAACGACACGGGCATCTTGCACGTGAACCTTTTCGCGGTGCTTGACGGACAGGGGGGCGTAAATGCAGGAAGAGGAAAAGCAAGACCTGCGCCACCGCCTGGCAACCACGTTGCTGCTGGTTCTGTTTGCGCTGGTGGCCATTGCTATGGCAACGTTCGCGTGGTTTTCCATCGCCGACCATGCCAAGGCGCGCTCGTTCGCGCTTACCGCGAACGCCGGCAACGCCCTGCGCTTCGACCTGGATGCGCACGACGACTTCAACCAGTACGTAAGCACGCTGGGCTTCGACCAGATATCGGCGCGCATCTCGGCGGAAAACGGTGTGGACATCGACACGTCTAAGCTGCAACCCGTTACCACCTCCGATGGGCAGAGCTTCACCTACGAGGACGGCTCGGCGGCGCAGGCGCAAACGGGCGCGTTCTTGGAGTTCACGCTGCACTTCATCAGCCACGAAGACGTGGTGGTGCGCCTTACCGGCGAGGCAGGCAACAACGGCGAGGCAGGCACGGCGTTCACCTCGAACGTGCAGGGGCTGCCCGAGGCTATGTGCATGAGCTTCACGTGCGATGGGCGAACGTGGGTGTACAACCCCAATATGGGCGCCACTGCCTCCGGTTCGGGGCAAATGACAACGTTCGGCATTGTACCTGGGGGGTCAAGCGAGGTTGCCAACATGTTTAGCCTGGTCGCAGATACCGACAAACCGACAATCGTTCGCATCTGGTTGGAGGGGACCGACCCAAATTGCACTAATATGGTAAAAGGAGCCGATTATTCGGTGTCGATGCGGTTCGAGGGCATTGAACAGCAGGAATCCCAGAATCAGTAATTTGCTGCGTTAGGGCGCAGTGCGCATAGGAAAGGGCGTTATGAGTACAGTAAAAAAGGCTGCATCCGTTGTAGTCAGCGTGGTGATGTGGATCATCATCCTGGTTGCCGCGTTGTTCGCATTCACCACGTTGGCCACGAAAGACGATGGCAGCGTTTCGAGCCTGGCAGGATTTACGCCTCTTACGGTTCAATCGGAGTCCATGGAGCCAACCTTCGGCGAAAACGACCTGATCATCATCCAGCAGTGCGACCCTTCCACGCTGAAGGAAGGCGACATCGTCACGTTCCACACCATCATCGACAACCAGTATGCGCTGAACACGCACCGCATCGTTTCGATTAACCAGGTAAACGGCCTGAACAGCTACACCACCAAGGGCGACAACAACGACCTTGCCGACCAGCACGTTATCGCCGACGGCGACATCGTGGGCAAGTACGCGTTCAAGATCCCGTACCTGGGTGCGGTTATGGACGTGCTCTCCAGCACATGGGGCTTTTTGATCATCATCGTGCTGCCGATGCTCTTGTTCTTCATCTACCAGGTGTATCACCTGGTAATCGTGGGCATGAACCTGAAGCGCGCCATGGCCGAGGAAGATCGCATGAAGCAGGCGGAGGCCATCGTCGACGGCGAGCAGGCGGCCGACGAGCGTGCGCAGGCGGAAGCCGCACGCGCCGAGGCGGAGGCTGCCCTTGCGGAGGCCAAGCGCCTGAAGGCCGAGGCGGAGGCTGCCTTGGCTTCCGCGAAGTCCGCTGAAGAGGGTTCGGACGAATCCGGCAAATAAGCCAACCGCACGCACGTCGGGCGCGCACCCGACGTGCGCTTTCGTTTTGGGAAGGAGCGTGAACCGTGAGCGAGTTTCTGAGTTTCGCCTGGGAACTGCTGGCAAAGGTGGCGTACAACATCGCCGCCGTGTTCGCTTCCATATTGAACCTGCTGATATTCGGTTGGATCGATTACTTCAACATCTTCATCACGTACTTCACCACGTTCGACATCGTGGGGAAGATCGGCGCGGTTATCCTGTTCGCCCTGCTTGTTGCCATCCCCGTTCTTATCGCGGTGATTTTGGTGCGCCGTTGGAAGCTGCACCACGAGCTTAAGGCCGACAAGTCGGACAACAAGGTGCTGTACCGCGAAATCGGGCGCCTGAACAAGCAGGTGCTTGACCTGATGGACGAGAAGAACAAGGTGCTGGCACTGAAGGTGAACGCCATGGGCGGCACGAAGCGCATTCCCTACATGGGCGCTTCTGCCCTTACCGACGACACCATCCCCACCGTTGCCAACGTAACGGGCGAAGGGGAACAGGCGGTATCGGGCACGGGCACTGCGCTGGCCCCGGCTGCGGGCTCTGCCTCGCTTTCGCTTGACAGCGATTCGGTTGAAGGCGCTGCGGCGGCCATGGCCAAGGCCACGGTGGAAGCGAAGACGCTGGCCGAGCAAAAGGAGATTGCCCAGGCCAACCGCTTCCCCAAGCTTTCGATGGTCGACTTGAAGTACCGCACCTGGCAGCCCCCGGTGTACGACAACGACATTACGTTGGAGCAGTTCGTGGAGGGCTACCGCTTCTTCGCCTGCAGCGAAATGGGCCTGTACTACACGCCCGAGATCGTGCGCCGCTATGTGGCGGGCATGGCCGCCAGCAAGCTGCTTATCCTGGAGGGCATCTCCGGTACGGGCAAAACCTCGCTGCCGTACTCGTTCAGCCGCTATGTGGACAACCCGGCCACCATCGTTTCGGTGCAGCCTTCGTACCGTGACCGCACGGAAGTGCTGGGCTACTTCAACGAGTTCTCGAAGCGCTTCAACGAAACCGAGTTCCTGCGTGCTGTGTACGAGGCGGGCTTGCGCGAGGACCCCAGCTACATCGTGCTCGACGAGATGAACCTGGCGCGCGTGGAGTACTACTTCGCCGAGATCCTTTCGGTGCTGGAAATGCCCAGCCAGGACGAATGGACGCTCGACTTGGTGCCCGTTGCGTGGGACGGCGACCCGAAGGGCCTGGAAGACGGCAAGATCCGCATCCCGGGCAGCCTGTGGTTCGTGGGCACCGCCAACAACGACGACTCCACCTTCACCATCACCGACAAGGTGTACGACCGCGCCATCCCCATCGAGCTGAACGAGCGCGCCGATGCGTTCGAGTGCCCGCCGCATGAGCGCGTGCACGTAACCAGCGAGCACTTGCAGTACCTGTTCCAGAAGGCGAAAGTGGAGCACGTGGTTTCCGAAGAGCTGCTGGAAAAGATGCACAAGCTCGACCAGTACCTGCAAACGCGTTTTCGCTTGGCGTTCGGCAACCGTATCATCAAGCAGATGTACGACTTCATTCCCGTGTACGTGGCGTGCGGCGGCACCGAGCTGGGCGGCATGGACTACATCATCGCCCGCAAGGTGCTGAAGAAGTTCGAGTCGATGAACGTCAGCTTCGTGCGCGACGAGATGCAGGGCCTTATCGACTACATCGAGAAGACCTTCGGCGAGGGCGGCCTGCCCGACAGCATTTCGTATCTGCAGCGAATCCAGAACATGTACTAACGAATCAGCCCGGGTGCTTGTGCGGCGCCCGGGCGTGTTTATAGCCTGTGGGGTAATTAAATGTCAGACACCATTCAGGATCTGTACGGCAGCTTTGCCACTCAAATGGAGCCCATTCAGGAAGACGACCGCTATTTCCGCTACCTGTTCGAAATGGCCCAGGCTTCCGATACCACCATCGAGCAGCAGCGTGAAGAACTGGTTAAGGTGGTTGATGAGGAATGGATTTCCGTTATCGAGGATTCGCTTGACGCCATCAACACCATCATCGAAAAGCCGCGTCGCTTCATCACCACCGAGGAAGAGGTGGTGCCGGTTTCGCTGGCGAAGAAGATTTCCGCCGACAGCGTGCGCCATCTAAGCCAGAACACGCAGTTTTTGGCACCTTCCGACGATGGCAGCATCCATCCCACGAAGATCCTGAACGTGAACATGGCCGAAACGTACGACTTGTACGAGAACCGCTTCGTCTATCACCTGATCCAGCGCCTGCTCACCTTCGTCGATAAGCGTACGGACGTGATCTTCTGGTCGACGGGCAACGAGGTTCGCAACCGCTTCACCATGCACAGCAAGATCGGCGATGCCTACGAGGAAATCGAGTACAACGTCGAGATGACGGTGAAGGACCGCCAGAACTTCGCCGAAAACGATGCCGACAACATCGACACCTTCATGCGCATCGACCGTGTGCGGCGCTTGGTTATGGCGCTGCGCAACGCCTCGTTCTGTCAGATTATGCAGGGGTGCGCCACGGTGCGCAGTCCTATCCAGCGCACGAACCTCATCATGAAGGACCCGAACTACCGCAAGTGCTACCAGCTGTGGCAGTTCATGGAGCGTTACGACAAGGTTGGCTACAACATCGAGGTAAAGGATTCCGCCCTTGCCTTCGACGACGAGTACATGGTGCAGATGTACACCAACCTCATCAACAACTACACGGTGTTCAAGAGCCTTACCACTGACGACCGCAACTTTACCGAGCTTGCCAGCCAGCAGCGTGAGCCGGTTCAGCCGAAGTTCATCAAGGAGATCAAAGAAGAGTTCGTCGACAGCTGCGATATTCCCGATGTGGAAGTGCGCAAGGTGTTCGTTGATGAGGTTACACAGGCGCAGCTTGATGCCGAGGCGGCGCTTGAAGAGGAGCGCAAGAAAACTGAGGAGCTGGAAGGCCAGCTGAAGGCCTGGAAGGTGCAGGCCCATGCGCTGGAAGACGAGCGCGACGACCTGGCCGACGAGCTTGATATGGCCAAGGCGCGTGAAGAGGGCCTAACCCAGCGTGCTCAGATTGCGGAAGCCGACCTGGAAGACGCGCGTGGTTCCCTGGAGGATGCCGAGGAAGGCAAGCGTGCCGCCGAGGCGGAGGCGGCCAAGGCGCGTGCGGAGACCGATGCGGAAGTGCAGCGCATGCAGGCGGAAATGGCTGCCGAGGTGCAGGCAGCGCTCGACAATGCCTCAGCCACGGTTTCTGCTGCCAAGGAAGAGGCGCAGGCTTCTGTTGAGGCGGCAAAGGCCGAGGCTCAGGCTGCCAAGGAAGACGCCAGGGCGCGCATCGAGGCGGCCGCAGCCGATGCCGATGCGCTGCTGAAGGCGGCGCGCGTTGACGCCGCCGAGAAGGTTGAGGCTGCGCGCGCCGACGCTGAGAGCAAGGTGCAGGCGGCAAACGAGCATGCCAAGGCGCAGGTTGCCGCTGCGAAGGCCGAAGCCGAGGCACGCCTTGCAGCGGTTCAGTCGTCGAACGAGGAAGCGCGCAAGAACCACGAGGCCGAAGAGGCGCAGCTGCGCGCTCAGATGGATGCCGCGGCTCGTGCGCACGAGCAGGCGCAAAAGGAGCATGCAGCCGAGCTTGCCCAGCTGAAGCAGGAGATGCAGCAGCGCATCGACCAGCTGAGCCGCAGCTTGGAGGAAGCCCAGAATGCGCGCATCCGTGCCGAGAAGCGCGCAGAGGGCAACAAGCTCTCGCAGTACCTGCTGGCGCGTTTGCGCGGTCAGGAGGTTTCTTCTGCAGGCGGCAGCGAACCTGGCTCCAAGGAGCAGGATTCGGCCGATGAGCCTTCTGAGGACGCCAAGTAATGAAATACGTGCTTCGTGTGGTGAACGTGCTGGCGGCGGTGGTTATCGCCCTTGCGCTGGTGGTGCTGCTGCGCACGGTGTTCACACCGGCGGGCGAGGTGCCCAGCCTGGGCAGCTACAGCTTCATGCGCACGCTTACCGGTTCCATGGAGCCGGCCATTCCCGTGCACTCGTTCATCGTTACGGAAGAGGTTGATCCGAGCAGCCTTCAAGTGGGCGACATCATCACCTTCCGCGCCACGGAGTCTTCCATGGAAGGCGCGTTGAACACGCACCGCATCACCAGCGTGTACGAGGAAAACGGCCAGCTGATGTTCCATACCAAGGGCGATGCGAATGCCGTTGAGGACGCAGCGCCGGTGGCCGCGGTGAACGTGGTGGGCCGCGTGGTGTTCGTCTCGGCGGCGTTGGGCACCGTGGTTTCGCTGTTCTCGAACCCGCTGGTGTTCTTCCCGTTCATCATCTTGCCTTTGGTGGTGCTGATGGTTTTCGAGATTGCCAAGCTGGTGAAGTCCACCAAGGAAGTTGCCCGTGCCGAGGACGAGAAGGCCCTGCGCGAGGCAGTGGAGCTTGTGCGCAAGAAGCGCGAGCAGGAAAAATCCGAGCAGGACGTGGACGAGTAGGGGCAGTCCCCCTTTAACACAGTGAAGTGGGTGTGCTGCCTCGTTTAGCGGGATGACCGATTCCACTTCACCGTGCTAGGGGGGCTGTCCCTACTCGTCCCTGCTCGTCTGATGCCATTCGCAATGATTCGGCAAAAAATCCCTTGCTAAGAGCTATGAGTTAACTTAATCTAACTTCCTGATTAAAAGTAACCATTGGTAAACTCTTTGGGCTCTGCTGCCAGCGTATGGCAAAAGCCCAAACGAGCAGACGGGCGTGAATGGAAGGAGCGGCGCGTCCGAACGAACGTAAACGAACAAAGCTACCCCGAAAGGAACCATATGGACGAACAGTCTGTACGGGGCCGCGCAGGGATGGGCCAGACTGCCGCACGTGGCTTGGTTGCCACGGCGCTGACGCTTTCGCTGGTGCCTTCCCTTGCCTATGCAAGCCCCGAAAACGAAGAAGAAGCCCCTAGCGCTACCAACACTGAAGAGGCCTCTTCCCAAAATGAAGCCGTGACGACTTCGAACAACGATTATACCGCAGTTGCCCTTTCCACCCAGGTGGGCAGCGCTTCTGCGAACTACGATCTTTCCAAGATCGCCGACGGCACGTACGAGGGCAAGGCGGTTATCGGCGACGACGGCCTCACCGTCGACGGCGCCGCCTCCGGCGTTGAGGACGGCGACGAGTGGACCGGCTACACCCTTACCGTGAAGGTTACGGTTGCCGACCATAAAATCGTGAAGGTTGAAATCCCCGCAGACGACTCGGGCGATTACACGGGCGTTCCCAGCGAAAGCCAGAAGTACGCCAAGAAGGCAGCTGCTGGAAACTCGAAGGTCAAAGGCGTGGCCAGCAAAATCGTCGAGGCAAACTCGACGGATGTCGATGCCGTTTCCGGCGCCACGGTAACCAGCAAGGCCATTGTTTTCGCCACCAACAACGCGCTTGAGAACGCCAAGACCGAGGAAACCCCGGCAGCCGATGAATACACCTACGGCTATGCGGGCCTTTCCTGGGCGGAGTACTGGGCAGCTGAAGGCGTGTACAACGCAAGCGACACCTCCAGCTCGAGCGAGCTCGACAGCCGCGGCGAGGCCGACAAGGGCGCCTTCGACGTGGTAACGCGCGCTACTACCAACCACGGCCTGCATCGTGGCAGCTACCAGTGCCTGGCAACCATCTACACCAACGAAGGCACCACGTTCAACCTGGCCACGTGGGCATCCGACGGCAAGTCGTTTACCACTACCGATGGCAAAACGGTAACGTGGAGCAAGGGCGCAATGACCTGCGACGGCGCAAGCTACACCATGAAGGATTATGAGGTAACGGGCGTCAAGTACGTTCCGGTGAAGGTGAAGACCGCCGACCTCGATGCGTTCAAGGCCAAGTACCAGTTCGTGGCAAACGGCGAAGCCATCGCCGGCGGCTACGGCGAGGGGCAGCTTTCCGCCTACAGCGCCACCGCGGAGGTAACTGCTAACACGAACGGCCTGAAAACGGCTACCAACAACGGCGGCTCGTTCAGCTTCTCGGCCGAGCAGCAGGGCAGCGATTCCGGCATCAAGGGCCAGGCTCTGAAGAGCGCTGACCTTTCCTCCATGGGCCCCAACCTGGTAAGCGGCGATAAGCTTGGCTCGTACGGCGAGTTCATTCGCTTGGACTTCACCAGCAACTTTGGCGATTTGGGCTCTGCAATGCAGGCGGTAACCTGGACGTATTACGGCAACGATTCCACGTACTCCACGCCGCTGCGCAGCTTCGGCACCAAGTTCGCGGCGGACAACTGGATGCACAAGAGCTTGGGAATTCAGCTGGGCCTTACCGATTCCGCCCGTTGCCAGCTGCCGGAAAACACCGATGGCACGGGGTATTGGAAGGTGACTGTCCACGCCCTGGGCTATGCCGACAGCTCGTACACGTTCCAGGCAGCGTCCGACAACGTTAAGAAGGCCGAAACCCCGGTAACCGAGGAGACCAAGCAGAAGCTTCAGGCACTCTACGACGAGGCCGCAGCGCTGAACAAGGCGGACTACACGCAAGAGTCGTGGGAGAAGTCGGCCATTGAAACCGAGACGGCTGAGACCAAGGAGCTTCTTGCCAAGGAGAACCTTTCCGAATCTGAGGCATCCGAGCAGATCACCCATTTGCAGGGTGCCCTTGATGCCCTGGTGAAGGAGCAGAAAGCCACGCCGCAGGCAGGCGATTACGTGTTGATGAACATTCCCTACGCGGAGTTCTACGCGGCTGAAACGGGCAGCAACAACACTTCGGTGGATGTGTTCACCTCGGCCACCAAGAACAAGACCAAGAACACCGGCCTGGCCGGCGGCTCGTATCACGCTAAGGACGACGGCTCCGAGATCACCGGCATCACCTTCCCGGTGAAGGTAACCGAGTCTGCAGCGGGGATCGATTGGTTGAAGTACGCGAAGGCTGAAAGCCAGGATGCCCTATTCGGTTCTGGGAGCTACGCATATACCCTGCTCAGCGAGGCGCCTGCAACGTATAAGGAGCTCAGCGCCAACAGCGACGGCACGCTTTCCTTCGGTAAAGCCGAGGGCGCTGAGGCTCAGGCGATTGACGGCTCCGACGGCAAGTTCACCACCGAAAGCGGCTATGGCGATTACGAGCTCGACTTCGGCACCGACTCTGCGGTGTACGCTGCCTTGAAGGATGCAACCATCTACGGCTCGGTAGTCAACACCACCGACGGCTACGGGTACGGCATGCGTCATTTGGAGAACATTTGGAAAACCGCCAAGCACGGCTTCGAGCTTGCCTGGTGCACCGGCTTCACCGACGCCGTGCATAGCTGCCCCACCAGCTCGGCGCATTACGAGTCGATGATGGGCAAGACTATCAAGGACATCACGGTGTACACCAGCGCGGGTACGTTCACTGTTTCCGCTGGTGAAAAGGGTATCTATGTGCCCATCAAGAGCAACGATGTTTCCATTGCGGCGCAGGACGCCTCCCTTGATGCCGAAAACCCGGTGGTGGGTGTTAACATCAGCCTTCCTGCCGACTTCGATGCTGAGTACAGCGTAGCGGGCTGGGACAAGGTTGAGTTCGCTGATTTACAGGCGCGCTCTGCAGCAGCTAAGAATCTGCTAGTTCCTGCCGGTACCAACCCCGGTTCGTACACGCTCGTTGCCAAGGACAAGAGCGGCAAATACGCCAGCGTTTCTGCTGATTTCCTGCTTACCACGGCTAACGAGGTTGCCTCCTACAACAGCGAAGCGAACCAGATTGTGCCCAAGCAGGAAGGCGGCGACATTGCCTCCTACCTCGGCAACATCAGCAAGGTAAAGGTGGGGGATGTGGAGTATGCCGCCAAGGGCCGCGGCTCTGTTTCCATCGTGAACCCCGATGGCACCATCAATTTGGATGCAGCAGTAAAGGGCAAGGACGGCTCTGAGACCAAGGTGTTCCCTGAAAACGGCACCTACCAGATTGAGGTAACGTCTACGGGCTATACGACCAACCTTTCCTTCGAAGTTGTCAAGCAGGCAGACAAGACGGAGCTGAACAGCGCAATCAGCAAGGCCGAGGCCCTGAACAAGGAAAGCTATTCCCAGGATTCCTGGAAGAACCTGCAGGATGCCCTGGCTGCCGCCCAGGTGATAAGCAAGAGCGCCTCTGCAACCGATGAAGAAGTTGCGCAGGCAACCGAGGCTTTGAAGAATGCCATCGACTCGCTTGCGGCGCCCGATAGCGGCAAGGACGACGGCGGCAACGGTGGAGACAGCGGTTCGGGCGATAACGGCGGATCAGGCTCCGGTGACAACGGCTCCGGCACTGGCTCTGGCGACGATGGTGCTGACGACAACGGCTCCGGCTCCGGCGCTGGCTCCGATGACGGATCCGATAGCGGCAATGCCGATGCCGGCAACGATACCAACGGCGATTCTGCCAACAACCCGGATAACGGCTCGGACGACCAAGGCGCCGACGGCTCTTCTTCCGAGGCACCCAAGACGGGCGACAATCTGCTTGCCTTTGGCGGTGCGTTCGCAGCTCTTGCCGCTGCGGCTGCCAGCGCGGCAGCATGGGCTCGCCGTCGTGTGATGCGCAAGTAAACGTATACGTTTACGCAGGTAACCGAACTGACGGCGGCAGGCGCAAGCCTCCGCCGTCAGGCATTTTCCAAGGAATTTGAACATGACCAAACCTGAACAAGGCAAGCACGCGCGCGCAAAAGAGCGACTGAAGGCGGCAACGCTGCTTACGCCTGCCGCTTTGACGGGCGTGGCTATTGCACTTTCGGTGGGGGCGTATCAGCCGTTGGTGTACGATCCGAGCTCCATAGCGCACGTTACCCAAGCCCAAGCGCAGGAGCTGAAAACGGCCGAGGCAACCTCCGAAAAGCAAACAGCCGAAAACCCCACCATCGAGTCGAACTTCGGCATGGAAATCGGCACGTTGAACGATGGTACCTACCAGGGCTCGGCGCGGGGCTACAAGAGCGTTATCACCGTTTCGGTAACTATCCAGGGTGGCAAGATCGTTTCCATCGCGATCGTCTCGGCCGGCGACGACGAGCCGTATTTCAGCAATGCGAAGGCGGTTATCAGCCGTGTGCTTGGCAGCCAGTCCATGAATGTGGACACCGTATCGGGCGCCACGTACTCTTCCACGGGTATTTTGGTTGCCATAAAGAACGCGCTTTTGCAGGCAGCGGGCAAAGCGCCGGTTGAAAACGCCGTTGTGCCTGCTCAGCAGCAAACGCGCAAACCGGCATCGAACACGGCGATGCCTGCGGGCGCCATGAAAGACGGCGTATACACCGGGTCGGGCATGGGCTACAACGACAACATCACGGTTCGCGTTACCGTGCAGAACGGCAAAATCGCGAAGATCGAGATCGTCGATGCCGACGACGAGCCGTACTTCACCAATGCCCAGGCAGTTATCGATCGCATGCTAGCGAAGCAAACCACCCAGGTAGATGCCGTTACGGGCGCCACCTATTCTTCGAAGGGAATCATGGCTGCCGTTTCCGATGCGCTGAAGAAGGCGGTTGCAGCCGCGAGTGGCGATTCAGGCTCCGGCTCGGGTTCCAGCTCGGGCAACGGCGGAAGCTCGGCAGGTGGAAACGAAGCGGGCGGCGGCTCAGGCAGCTCTGGTTCGGGCGCAGGCTCTGGCTCCGGCTCAACCGATCCGGAAAAGCCCAACCCCAGCACGCCCGATGCACCCTCTTCTGAGGTGAGCTACCTCGACGGCGAGTACACGGCGTACGCCTACTGCGCCGATGCGGCTCGCCCCGACCGGTACGAGCCCTACTACGTGGCCTTAACCGTGGTGGTGGCCGACGGGAAGGTTTCCGCCATCAAGAACGTGCACGGCTCGGCAGCAGGCGCGGCGGGCAGCGCGGTGCTGAACCCTTACGAAGAGGAAAACGACGAGTACCTGGGCTACGCCGAGAAGGGCAGGGTGCGCAAGGGCGTTACCTATTTAGGTGTGGTGAACCAGCTGCTTGCCGGCAAGAAGTCTTCTGCGGTGGATGCCGTTTCAGGCGCAACCTACTCTTCGCGGGCAATCGCTGCTGCTTACGATGCGGCACTGACCATGTCGGCGCAGGCGTTCAAGGAAAACCAGGAGCAAGCGGGTGCTCCCTCGCAGGGAGCTGGCTCCTCTACTGGTGCCGGCAGTGGTGCTGCGGCTGGCTCCCCAGCGGAGCAGGCTGGTGGTTCGGGTGATGCCGATGCGTAAGGCGCTTGCGCGAAACCGGGTTTTCCTGGTGAAGGCGGTGAACGTTGCGGCGGTGGTTTTGCTGGTGTGCGGGTTCAGCCTGTGGGCCAGCCAAACCGCAGCGGCCGATGCTGCCGTCCAACAGCAGATAACGGAAGCCGAGCGTGCGGCAAACCGCGGCCCGTTCGCAACCGATGGTGTGTTCACGGGCTCGGCTCAAGGGTACGGCGGACCGGTGAACATGCAGGTCAGCATTAAGAACGGCTACATAGACGATGTGCAGGTTGTCTCTGCCCCGAACGAGGATGCCCCCTATCTTTCCCAGGCAGTGAAGCTGCTCGACGACATCAAGAACGAGCAAACGGTGAACGTGGACACCGTTTCGGGGTGCACCTATTCATCGGTGGGAATCTTGAACGGAACCAAGGAAGCACTTGAGAAGAGCAACGCGGGCCAGGCGGGTGATGCCTCATGATGCCGCATAAGGCGGATCGGACCGAAGAGCTGCAGGAACCATGCTGTCCTGCGGCGGCACAAGTGGCTGCTTCCTTGGAGCGTGCTGCGGCCAAAGCGGAAGGCTCGCAGCCTGCTTCGGAGCGTTCGGGCAAGGCGGCCCGTAAGCCGAAGAAGGGCGGGAGGGCCGCCGCGCGCGCCAGGACGATGCGCGTGCATCGCATAGTGCGATGGTGCGTGCAGCTTGTCTTCTTCGCTGCGGCGCCTTCGGTGTTCAGCGCGGCGTTCGGCGGCATCAAGTACGTGGCGGGCCAGCTGGGCTTGCGTCAGGCGGTTGAGCCGACTTCGTTTGTGGTCCTGCTGATAGCGGTGCTGCTTTTCACTGCGGTGTTCGGGCGATTCTTCTGCGGCTACGCCTGCGCGTTCAGCACCTTGGGCGATGCGGTGTATGCCCTGTTCACGCCTGTGCGCAGGGTGCTCCATGTTTCCGACAGGCCGTTGCCGGAAAAAGCGCAGCGGGGTTTGCAGTTCGCTAAGTACGGGGTGCTCGTTGCCATATGCGCGCTGTGCTTCACCGGCGCTTGGGCATCGCTTTCGGGTTACAGCCCTTGGACGGCCTTCGCCGGCATCGTCGCAGGCTCTGTTGACGGCATCGACGCAATCGCCTTTGCGGTGCTGGGCGTTATCGTGCTGGGAATGGCGCTTGTGAAGCGCTTCTTCTGCCAGTTCCTCTGCCCCTTGGGGGCGGTGTTCGCGCTGATGCCGGTTCTGCCCTTTTCCCAGTTCAGTAGGAAGAAGTCGTGCTGTGCGAAGCGGTGCGGCAAATGCCATGCAGGGTGCCCTGTGGGCATTTACCCCGATGCGGATTCCTTTGCCATCGGCGAGTGCATCGCGTGCGGCAAATGCTCTGATGTGTGCCCTGTGGGCAATGTGGGCATGGTGCGTGCGAAGGCAAGCGGGGAAGAGCGCCCCGGAAAGCCGCCGCGCATGCTGCTGCGGGGCAATGAGATAGCGTTTTCGCTGATGAAGGCCGTGCTTTTGCTGGCACTGTTGTGGGTGGCCGGAGCATTGAGCTTCGCCCCAGCGTTTACCGATGCTACCGGCATAGCACTTCCCTGGTCGCAATAGGGACAGTGGGGCGCCCGGCCTTCCCTCTGAAGAATGTGTGGCGTCTTGCCGAAGAAGTTTACCATGGCTTACAATCAACGAGGATTGCCAAGGCTTTGCGGGGCAGGGCGGTGAGCTGACGCCCTGCCCTCGGCAAAGCCGGGAACACCTCGTTGGCACGGAAAGCGAAAGGAACATCTTGGGAACCAAGCACGAACCAACAGGCAACGCCTGCTTCGATGCGGCATGCGAAAGCGCCTTCGCGCAGGCTATGCGCACGCGAACCGCCGTTTCCCGCAGAGGCTTCGTTTCCTTGGCCCTCGGCGCTGCTGCGGCATGCGCTTTGCCTACGTTCCTTTCGGGCTGCGCCAGCTCGTCTTCGGCCGAATCGGAGCTGGGCCCGGTGTACAGCAGCGATGAAATCCAATCGACGACGTTGTTCCTGTTCGATACCGTCATACAGATCAGCGCAGCCTGCTCCGAAGAGCTGATGGCGCAGGTAAGCGATAGGCTCAACTATTTCGAGGGCAAGTTTTCCCGAACGGTGGAAGGCAGCGATGTGTGGAACATCAACCACGCATCGGGCGCATCGGTGCAGGTGGCGCGCGAAACAGCCGACTGCATTTCTCAGGCATTGGAATATGCTAAGGAATCAAACGGCCTTTTCGACATCACCATCGGTGCGGTTTCCTCGCTGTGGGACTTTGTCAACGGCGTGAAACCCGAAGACGCTGCCATTGCCAAGGCGGTTGCGCACGTTGACTACCGCACCGTTTCCGTAGAGGGAACATCGATTACCCTGGCCGACCCCGAGGCCATGATCGATCTGGGCGGCATCGCCAAGGGCTACATCGCCGACGACATCGTGGCCATGCTGCGCGAAGGCGGCTGCCAAAGCGCTTCCATCAGCTTGGGCGGCAACGTGTACGTTATCGGCAAAAGCTTCGACGGCGATGCGTGGAATGTGGGCGTGCAGGATCCGAACGGCTCCGCCAACAGCACCATTGCCTCCATCGAGGCGCAGGATATTTCGGTGGTAACAAGCGGCTTGTACGAGCGCGAATTCGAGAAGGATGGCCAGGTGTACTACCACATCCTCGATCCGAAAACAGGCTATCCCGCCAAAACCGACCTGGAAAGCTCTTCAATAACCTGCAGCAGCTCCACAACGGCGGATGCGTACTCCACCATCTTGTTTTTGATGGGCCACGATGCTGCGATGCAATTCGTGGAAGGCGACAGCCGCTTCGAGTGCGTTCTGGTGAACAGCGAAGGCGTGGCATCGAAATCGGAAGGCTCAGCGTTCAAGCTGGCCAATTCGTAAGGAGAGATGATGACCAAGGTAAGTGCGGGCAGCGTGTCCCGAAAGAAGCTCAATGTAGTGTTTGCGCTGGTCATTGTGCTGTTGGTTGCCGGTGGCGTTGTGGCTACGCATGCATTCGGCGAATCGGTTGATGCACGCAGCGCTGTGATCCACGACGCGAACGGCAAAGAATACGTGATGCCTTTGAGCAAGGATGCGGTGCTTGAGGTTTCAACCGATGCGGGCCGCAACACCATCCAGGTGAAGAATGGGGAAGTGCAGGTTTCCGATGCCGATTGCCCCAACCACGATTGCGTGAACCAGGGCGCCATTTCCAAAGCAGGCCAGCAGATTGTGTGCCTGCCCCATAAGCTCACGGTGGACATTTCCAGCAAGGACGCTTCTGCCGAATATGACGTGATGGGCTCTTAAGTGCCCTTGTTTTCCCAGGTAGCATGCTCGGACGCCTCCACGGTGCAGGTGGCAAAGGCAGTGGACGCGCATTCTTCGGGTTCCGCTGCGGCGCCGTACCCCGCCGACTTCGTGGCGGTGCAGCGGCTGGCCCGCGTTGCCTTGCTTTCGGCCATTGCGCTTATCCTGAGCTACGTTGAAACCATGATCCCGCTGCCTACGGCGCTGCCTGGCGTGAAGCTGGGCTTGGCGAACGTTGCCGTGGTGGTTGCGCTGTTCAGCTTCGATGCACGCACTGCTCTCTGCGTTGCGTTGGCGAAGGTGTTTGCGGCGGGGTTCCTGTTCGGCTCGCCTGTGATGCTCGCCTATAGCTTGGGCGGTACCGCTTTGGCGTTTGCCTGCATGGCGCTTATGAAGCAGGTGCGTGGCATCAGCGTTGTGGTGGTGAGCATGGCGTCGGCCATCTTCCACAATGTGGGGCAGATCGCAGTCGCCTGCCTGCTGCTTGCGTCTCCCGCTGTGCTTATAAGCTTGCCGCCGTTGGCGGTTGCGGCGTGCATCACGGGCACGCTAACCGGTTGCGTGGCAGCCGGTGTGCTGGGGGAGGGCGGCTCGGGCTTCTTGCGGCGAATGCAGAAGCTGGGCTCGCGGGAACATGCGGTGAAGCGACGCCCCCAGAAGAAGCGCGGCGCTGCGCCTGCTGCAGGGAGCAAAGGGCAAGGTGCGTCGTTCGGGCGCTATTATGCCTGCGATACGCCGGTGAACAGGCTTGATGCGCGAACGAAGCTGCTGTTTGTGGGCTTGTTCTTCGTGGCTTCTTTTGCGGCTCAGGGCATTGTGGGCCTTTTGGCGGTAGCGGTTGCGGCGTGCCTTTCGCTCGCCTTTGCCAAGGTGGGGCCAAGGATGGCGCTTTCCTTCGTTCGTCCGTTTGCCTGGCTTCTGCTTTTAGTTGCCGTGATGGACGTCCTGTTCGCCAACGATGGGGCGGTAGTCCTGTGCGCGGGCCCGCTTGCGGTTACCGCCGAGGGGGTTGCGCTTGCGCTTTCCTCCACCGTGCGGTTCTGCTGCCTGATGCTGGGTACGGCAACCTTGATGCGCACCACATCACCCTCCGAGCTTACCGAAGGAGTGCGCTTTCTGCTTTCGCCCTTGCGGCGGGTGGGTGTGCGCGTCGACGGCGCAGCAGTGGCGCTTGGCATGACATTTCGGTTCATTCCCCTGTTCGCAGAAGAGTTTGCCCGGGTGAAGCGCGCGCAGGAGTCCCGTTTGGCGAGCTTTTCCGGCGGGGTGGCGTCGCGCCTGTGCGCATACGTTTCGGTGTTCATTCCGTTGTTCGCCAATGCGTTTCGCCGTGCCGATGCGGTTGCCTTTGCGGTGCAGAGCAGGGGCTTCGGCTCGTCAGCGCGCACCAGCCTGCAAGAAGGGCATATGGGGGCGGCCGATTGGGCGGTGCTTGCTTTCTCTGCGGCGTTGGTGGTTTTCGTCGTGTGCTTCGCGGCTTAGCAGCGTTTGGCCCTGGGCGTCCGGCTGGCGCCCAGCCAGCAGGGCATGCTCCTACCGACGTGTTCTCGCTGGCCTCCGCTGGCGGGAAGGGAGCTAAACTTTGTCGGGCGCGAGCGAAAGGGCAGCCCTTTTCAAACGCTTCTGTGGTGCTGCTGTGCGCCGCTCTCGGCCTCCCGTTCGCTGCCGGCTTCGAGGGCACAGAAAAATTTTTCAAGAAAGTGAAATTTCTTCTTGCGTTAGCGTGCTGCCTAGGGTAATGTAACTCCTGCACAAAAGCTGCACATGCGGGTGTGGCGGAATTGGCAGACGCGTACGGTTCAGGTCCGTATGAGCTTCGGCTCATGAAGGTTCAAGTCCTTTCACCCGCACCATTTACGAATCAGGCACCCCACAGGGTGCCTTTTTTATTATCATTAGCAACGTTGCTATTGGTTCTTAATGCATGGTAGTTAGGAGATCCTGTATGAGGCTCATTCATTGCTTGAACAACATTTCTGCCCACGGTACCGATTTGCTTGATCCCGAAACGTACTCACTCACTGATTCATTGGATGAAGCCGAGGGCATTCTTGTTCGCAGCGCTGCCATGCACGACATGAAGTTCCCTGCCGGTCTTCGCGCCATTGCCCGCGCTGGCGCCGGCGTGAACAACATCCCGCTCGATCGCTGCGCCGATGAAGGCATCGTGGTGTTCAACACCCCTGGCGCCAATGCCAACGCCGTTAAGGAGATCGTCCTGTGCACACTTCTTCTGGGCAGCCGCGACATCCTGGGAGGCATCGATTGGTGCCGTGAAAACGCCGACGACGAGAACATCGCCAAGGCGGCCGAAAAGGCCAAGAAACAGTTCGCCGGCCAGGAAATCAAGGGCAAGAAGCTGGGCGTTATCGGCTTGGGCGCGGTAGGCGCCGAGGTTGCCAACGCCGCCGTTGAGCTGGGCATGGACGTATACGGCTACGATCCGTTCGTTTCCGTGAGCGCCGCATGGAAGATTTCCAGCCCCGTTCACTACATCACCGATTTGAAAGACATCTTCCGCACGTGCGACTACATCACCATCCATGTGCCTGCGTTGAAGGACACCATCGGCATGGTCGATGCGCATATGTGCTCGCTCGTGAAGGAAGGCGTGGTGCTGCTGAATTTCTCGCGCGACACGCTGGTAGATGAAGCGGCCTTGAAGGTAGTGCTGGATTCGGGCCGTGTGAAGCGCTACATCACCGACTTCGCAACGCCGGGCACCATGAAGATGAAGAACGCGGTTGTGCTTCCTCACCTGGGCGCTTCCACGGCAGAGGCGGAAGACAACTGCGCCATCATGGCCGTGCGCGAGATGATGGATTACTTCGAGAACGGCAATATCACCAACTCCGTGAACTATCCGGCTTGCGATATGGGTGTTTGCCCCGAGGGCCTTACGCGCATCGCGCTGCTGCACAAGAACGTGCCGAACATGATTGCCCAGATCTCCAGCATCTTGGGCGAGGACAACGTGAACATCGCCAACTTCATGAACAAGGCACGCGGCGATTATGCCTACACCCTTATCGACATGGACCAGGCTCCTTCCGAGGGTGCCATCGCCAAGCTCCGTGAGATCGAGGGCGTTAGGAGGGTTAGGTTGATTTAACAATCAACCTAACGTCTGCAAGAGACGTAACGACGCTGCGCGCGGTTCTGGCAGCACAGGAAAACCTCAAAGGGCGAGGCATGGCGCGGAGGCCTATGCCTCGCCCTTTTCGCTTCCCCTGCACTCGCCAGAACCACGCTCGCTGACTTACTGGCGCATGCCCGGACTGGGGAGGCAATTTAGGGCCTGTTCCTATCGGGATGTTCCAGTTGAGATGAAGGAAGGCACCCCATCGGGTGCCCTCTGCGTTTAGGCTTTGAAGCCTTCGTCTTTGATTTTGCCGGGGCCGTCGGCGGCGGTGGTTGCCAGCTCGTCGCAGCGCTCGTTTTCGGGGTGTCCGGCATGGCCTTTCACCCAATGGAAGCTTACGCTGTGGGGCTTTTTCGCCTCCAGCAGGCGCTTCCATAAATCGGAGTTCTTCACGGGCTCTTTCTTCGAGTTCTTCCAGCCGCGCTTCAGCCAGCCGTCTACCCAATGCTGGTTGAAGGCGTTTACCACATACTGGGAGTCGGAATGCACCTCAACGGTGCAGGGGCGCTTCAGCGCCTCCAGCCCGGTGATAACGCCCAAAAGCTCCATGCGGTTGTTGGTGGTGCAGGTGTAACCCTGCGAGATCTCGCGCGTATGCAGCTTGCCGTTCAAGTCGGTGAAGTGGAGCACGGTGCCGAAGCCGCCGGGGCCGGGGTTTCCGCGGGAAGATCCGTCGCTGTATAGGATTACCTTCATATATCAATCTTTCTTCTTGCTAATGGGCTGCCAAGAGGAAGCTTTTGCCAGCCCTCGCTTAATCTTGCAAGGGTGTTTGAAAGGGCGCCGAAAGGGAATTGCTCCCTTCAGGGCGCCTTTTCGGCCTTTGCAGCCGTTTACGTCTTGTTGCTCGTTTGCTACTTGCAGGCTTTCTCGATAAGCTTGCGCAGTTCATCGAACCCGGTGCCTTTTTCCGACGAGCACACCACGATGTCCACGCTCTCGGGCAGGCTCAGCTGCTTGCGGATGGCGGCAACCTGCTTGTTCGCCTCGTTCTTGCTTACCTTGTCGGCCTTGGTAAGCGCAATCATGAAGGGGAGCTGGCATTCGGTGAGGAAGTGCACCATCTGCTCGTCGAGCTTGGTGGCGGGGTGACGGATATCGATCAGCGAGACAACCAGCGCATAGTAGCGGTACTGGTCGAAGTAGCCGTTGATCATCTCCGACCAGCGGGCCTTCTCGCTTTTAGCCACCTTCGCGTAGCCGTAGCCGGGGAGGTCGACGAAGTCGATTTCCTTGGTGGTGAAGAAGTTGATGGTGCTGGTTTTGCCCGGCATTGAGGAAACCTTCGCAAGCTTCTTGCGGTTGAAAAGGCGGTTGATCAGGGAAGACTTGCCTACGTTGGAACGGCCAACGAAGGAAACCTCGGGGCGAACCGACTTGGGAATCTGGGCAGAGGTGCCGTAGGCTCCTTGGAATTCAACCAGGTTGTAGTTCACGGTGTGCTCCTTTAAATAAAGCGAAAAGCATCTCGGGGTGGCCCAAGGTGGCCAGGGGGTGTTGTGCCTTTCGGCTGCCTTGGGGTGGATGCGTGCGTATTGGGCTTGTGTCGAGTTTCCATGATAGCGTTGATGCCCGCGGAGCATTGCGCGGATAATGGAAGTCCAAACAGGCACCATCACGTGTGCGCTGGCAACCCTGAAAGGATTAGGGCTTTTACATGAGCGGTTTTGAGAACTTCATCACGAACGTGACGGGCGGCGATTTGCTGGGGAAGATCATCGTTGCCATAGTTTTGGTGTGCCTGATCGGCCTTGTTTCCCACATGCTGGTGAAATGGCTGCGGCACATCATGCAGCGCGACGACACTTCCATCCCGCAGAGCTCTATCTTTATTAATATAGTGCGCGGCATCGTGTGGGGCTTGGGCGGCTGCTTCGTTCTGGATACCTGCTTCAACGTGAACATGTCGGCGCTTATCGCAGCGCTGGGCGTTGGAGGTATTGCGCTTTCGTTGGGCTTCCAGGACACGCTCTCGAACCTTATCGGCGGTGTGCAGATCTCGTTCATGAAGATTGTGAAGCCGGGCGACAACATTCAAATCGGCTCGAACAAGGGCGTGGTGCAAGACGTTACGTGGCGTCACGCCACCATCAAGAACCGTTTGGGCGAAACGGTTATCATCCCCAATTCCGTTATCTCGAAAAACGCGGTGGTGCACCTTCCTCCTCCGGAGCGCGTAACCGTTCCCTTCATCGCAACCACTACCGAAGACCTTGATTCGGTGGCGGAAAAGGTGGAAAAGGCCGCCCATAACACTGCGCTTGAGTTTGCGGGCATCGTTGAAGAGCCGGTTGTGCTGTTCACCGAAGTTGCCGAGGAAGGTTTGGTGGGCAAGGTGGTTATCGAAATCGACGATGCCAGCCAGGCAACGCCCACATCCGATGCCATCACCCGCGCCATTGCCCCCTTGGTGCGAGGATAGGGCCAATCCGAACACTGTCGCTTTTTTCCTGTCAAGGGCCGTTGATGGCTTGTTTCCGTGGTGGCAGATCCCCTCCATCGAACCAATTAGCGCCATGAATATATCTGTCGTAAAACGCCGTTTCGTTGTTATTGATCAACGAAACGGCGTTTTTTGTCGATTCTGCCAAAAACCCATGTTGACCAGGTTTCATAGCTTCAGAAAATGTATCAAAAATAGGCATTCTATCAGTCAGTTATTACGTTTTATGCGCAGGTCAGCCCCTTTATAGTTTTTTGTTATTCAAGAAAACAAAAAGTTGTTTGCGATAACTGCACACGAAACCCAAAATGGGTATCCGGAAGTCGCGCCGAGCTTCGTTTGTTGGGTGGAACGAATCGGCAGATTAGGGGAGAGGCGCAAAGCCTCATTAAGGCTTCCTGGAGTAAGAGTTTTTAAAACTGAGGGTAATGAAGGGAATCCCTTTGCTTGGGGGCGAAGGGAGTAAGTTGTCTTGCGCCTAGGAGGGCAAGGCAAAAGAAATGAAAGGAAGGTAGGTGCAACTATGTCCGACGCATTGCAAAGCTCGTATCACGGCATCGCAGCACGTCTTGACCGTTTGCCCATCACCGGCTTCCACAAGAAGATTCTGTGGTTGCTCGCTGGTATTACGTTCTGCGACTCCGTAGATATGGCCGTTGGCGGTCCTATCGGTAACGTTCTCCAGGCTGAAGGCTGGATGACGCTTGAACAGTTCGCATTCTTCAACTCCATCACCATGGTCGGCTATCTCTTCGGTGGCCTCATGGCAGGTG
>OLPO01000028.1_pt1 | contig 151512 bp, 124 predicted proteins | sample 1672831 | NCBI WGS metagenome assembly OLPO01 (sample SAMEA3136728, study PRJEB25190) | human gut metagenome | reverse complement strand
AAGAGTAATTTCCACTTTGCTCCCCATGGAGTGGAAGTTACTTTTTCACTTCAGGCTTCTGATTCTACAACAGGAAAGCACTTGCATTTCCGGGAGAAAGGGTTGATACTGTCAGTAATAGTAAAACGATTTACCCGGTAATGGAATGATACCTGTCATAATCTGCAGAATGGGGGAGCAACAAATAGACGGGTTCTCTGAAAACAACAATGATTGCCGCAGAGCCGCGGCGGGGGTGTGAATATGATGAGAGTTCCGAAACCGGTCAGCAGCCGTATTTTGCACGTCAAAAGGACGGACCATGGGGTCGTTCTCACCAGCAAACGCTATAAAATGCGGATTTTGGCCGTTTCTCCTTCGATTTTGTCCATTTCTTATACGGAGAGGAGGACATTCAGCCATGAAGAAAAGCCGGAGCTTGCCGGAAATCTGCCTGGTTCCGATTTATTGTGCACACAGGAGAAGTACCTGATACGTCTGCGCACAGCAGTCATCACTGCAGAGGTCAGCCGGGAAACGGGAAGTATAGCCTTTTATAAGACGAACCTGACGGATCCGGACGCGCCAGGAGAATTGCTGTTTGCGGAGTCTGAAGAAAGGCCGCATGAAATGGAGGAATTCTCTTCGTATCGTCTGACTGACGAGGTGAGAGAAGGGGGGACCGTTACTACGGCAGACGGCACCAAGGATGTTCCAGATCAGGGCGCCAGGCAGCAGGTCGGTGTGCTGTATCATGTCCGGGAGAATTTTATCCTTCAGAATGATGAAGCGGTCTACGGCATGGGCCAGATGGAAGAACCAGTTCTGAATCTGCGGGGCAGAACGGTCTATGCGCATCAGGCAAACCGCAAAATTGCGGTGCCGCTGTTGATTAGTTCGCTCGGCTATGGCGTTTTATTTGATACGCTTTCACCCGCGGTCTTCCGTGATTCAGAGCAGGGATCAAGCCTCTATGGGCACGCAGCGGAGGAACTGGATTTTTATTTCCTGGCCGGAGAAGACGGCCGCTTCCGGATGGATGGCGTCGTAGCGGCATACCGGAAACTCACGGGGAAGGCGGCGCTGCTCCCCAGATGGTGCTTCGGCTATCTGCAGTCCAAAGAGCGCTACTGCTCGCAGGAGGAGTTGCTCTCTGTGGCGGAGACATACCGGAAGAAGCACATCGGTCTTGATGGAGTCATTCTGGACTGGTGCAGCTGGAAGGATGGGCAGTGGGGACAGAAGACACTTGATCCTGAGCGTTTTCCGGATGCTGCCGTGATGAATCATGCACTGCATCTGCAAAACGTACACAGTATGATTTCCATCTGGCCGAACATGGATGAAAGCTGCCCGGATTATCAGGAAATGAGAGAGCAGGGCTGCCTCCTTCCTGCAAGCCATCTGTACGATGCCTTCGACAGAAGAGCCAGAGAACTCTATTGGGAACAGATCCGGCGGGAGCTTTACCGGAGCGGCTTTGACGCCTTCTGGATGGATTCCAGCGAGGGCGTGACGCCTGAGTGGGGACATAGCATCAAACCGGAACCCTGGCAGATGATGCAGGAGTTCTTGATGGTCGCAGGCGCCTATATGCCGGAGAAACTGACAAATGCTTATTCCTTTTTTCATGCGCTCGGAGTTTATGAACATTTCAAAAGGAGCGAGAAGCGCAGGAAACAGGGCAGCCAAAGACGGCCTGTCATCCTGACAAGAAGCGCGACGATCGGACAGCAGCGGTATGGCTGCATTCTCTGGTCCGGAGATACCGGCGCGAGCTGGGAAACGCTTCGGGCGCAGGTTTTGCAGGTACAGAGCTTCTCTCTGTCCGGATTTCCCTACTGGTGCGTGGACATCGGCGGATTCTTTGTAAAACGCGGTGAGCCGTGGTATTGGGGCGGAGAGTATCCGCAGACCTGGAAGGACCCAGCATATAGGGAACTCTATGTCCGCTGGTTCCAGTTCGGCGCTTTTCTCCCGATTTTCCGGGCGCATGGGACAGACTGCAGCCGGGAGGTCTGGCAGATCAAGAGGCAGGAAGGGAAAAACAGTCCATCCTGTGACGCTCTGATTGGGACAATCCGGCTTCGGTATTTACTGCTTCCGTATATTTATTCTGAGGCGGGCAAAACCTGGCTCGAGGACGGGATGCTGATTCGGCCGCTGGTCAGTGCATTTCCGGATGACCGCACGGCAAGAGAGGCACAGTACCAGTATTTGCTCGGCCCCTCTCTGATGGTCTGCCCGGTGCTGAATCCGGGCATCCGGGAGATGGAGGTCTACCTTCCCCGCGGGACTGGCTGGTATGACTGGCATACCAGTCAGCGCTTTGAAGGTGGTCAGTGGATCCGGACAGAGACGCAGTATGACCGGATTCCTTTGTTTGTGATGGAGGGGGCGATCATCCCGATGGCAGACGGCGGAGTGGAGGCACCGGAGTGTGCAGCAGATGCGTTCCGTAAGGGTATGATCCGTTTCCGGGTCTATCCGGGCAGAGACGGATCCTATGCATATTATTCGGACGCGGGCGACGGTTATGGATATGAGAAGGGCGAGTACAGACTGGAGCAAATGACCTGGAATGAGCGGCAGAGACAGCTTTTTTCTGATGAAAAGGCGGTTGAGGCGGCTGCCGTGACAGTGATCGAGGAATCAGTATAGAAGGGGGAAAGAGGTATGAAAAACAAAAACAGAGCAATGCGTCAAATCAGTGCACAGATACTTCGGATTCGCACCGCGGAGAAGAAATTTCCGGTCAGTCAGAATCTGTATGGCATCTTTTTTGAGGATATCAACCGGGCGGGGGACGGCGGACTTTATCCGGAGATGATCCGGAACCGCAGCTTTGAGGATTCCATTCCGCCGGCATCTTCGAAACTGGACGAGCGACACTATGCGCTGATCTCTCCGCAGGGTTGGAAGGATCAGTTCAACAACGGAGAGGGACTGACGCGCTGGATTTTGTCGAACCATCTGCAGATGACGGAGATCCCGGCATGGTATGCACAGGAAGGCACAATCTGTCTCGACCAGACGGACACGCTCAACCGGAACCGGGAGGCGTCACTTGCCGTGTCGGGACCTGCCGGGGAGGCAGTGCTTTGTAACACCGGTTTTGCCGGAATGGCATTTGAGGCCGGTCGGCGCTACCACTGTTATCTCTTCCTCAAGGCAGATCGTCCGCTTCAGCTCACAGTATCTCTGTCTGACGCGGACGGGACATTGGCCGACGATACGCTTTCTGTTCCGGCAAGTGGGGAGGATTATGTCAGAATTGATACAACCCTGACGGCGGCAAGGAGCAGCCGGGCAGAAACGCCGGACCCGGAAAAGGCTTATCACGGACCGATGTCAGATGTGGGAATTCAAAATCCGGCAGAACAGACTGGAATGCTGAAACTGACTCTGCGCACGACGCAGGGACCGGTCAGCGCCAGAATCGGATTCGCGTCCCTGATGCCGGAGGAAACCTATCTGGGACACGGACTGCGGAAGGATATCGTGGAAAAGCTCGCAGATCTGCATCCCGGATTCATGCGTTTTCCGGGCGGTTGTATCGTGGAAGGATTCTCTTCGGATACAGTATGGAGATTCCGGAATGAGGTGGGTCCGGTATGGGAGAGGCCGTCCCATCAGCTTCTCTGGCATTACCGCACCACAAACGGACTCGGGTTTCATGAATTTCTGCAGCTCTGTGAAGATCTCTCTATGGAGCCCATGTATGTCTTTAACTGCGGTATGACCTGCCAGGGCAGAAAACCAGTTTATTTTACGGGAAAAGAGTTTGACGATATTCTGCAGGATACGATGGATGCGCTGGAGTATGCGCTCGGCGGGATTGAGACGAAATGGGGGAGCCTTCGTGCAAAGATGGGACACCCGGCCCCCTTCCGGATGACTTATCTGGAGATTGGAAACGAGAACAGCGGTCCGGAATATCTGTCACGGTATCGCATCTGTTATAACGCCATCCATGTAAAATACCCGCAGATCCGGATTGTGGCCAATACACATGTGGAGCAGGACGGACTTCCCTGCGATATTGTGGATGAACACTTTTACGACACGGCGGAATTCTTCGCACAGAACGCAGATTTTTACAGCCCTTACGACAGAAAAGGGCCAAAAATTTTCATCGGAGAACAGTCGGTCAACAAGGGGTGGACTGGTAAATTTTACGGAGCGCTTGGTGAAGCGCAGTTCCTGATCGGCGCGGAGCAGAATCAGGATCTGGTGGAACTCATGAGTTATGCGCCGCTTCTTGAAAATGTGAATTTCATGGCATGGTATCCGAATCTGATCCTGTTCACACAGAACCAAAGTATCGGCATTCCGAGCTATTATGTCTGGAAGCTGTTTGGCACAAGACGGGGGAAGACCGTGATTGCCTCGGAGGAGAAGACAGCCCGTATCCGTCTGCCTTACTACGGCGGCTGTGCTCTTCTTGGAAAATATGGACTGCAGTACCGGAATCTCCACTGGACAGAGAATAGAGATGGTGGGGATAACACGGTATTGCAATCAAAAGAGTGCCATGCTGGCGGCGATGCGCCCTCCCATCTTCTTCTTGGACATCCTGAGGAACAGAAGGATGATTCGGTCATCATCCGGCAGGCGGATGAGAAACAACTGGAAGCGGCGCGCTACACCCGCTTTCTGCCAGAGGATATTCTTGCGATATTCGGCAGTGATACCGCCCGAAGCTTCACCTTTACAGTGAGCGTGAAACGGAGAAAGGACACGCCGATTCTCATGGGTCTGTACGCTGGTCTGCAGCCCGCCTGTGTCTACATTCCGGATGAGACGAATCCGCCGGAAAAGTGGAATGCAGGGGATATCAAGCCATTGATCTGGAAGATCGAGGATACCCGCAGCGTGGTCATTCAGCAGGAATTTCCGAAAGACCGGATTCTTGCCCAAAAGGATGGACTGCCTATGGGCGGGGAGGATGACTACGTTGCACTCCGCGCGGAAGGAGACGGGGAGACGGTGAAGCTCTATGCAGACGGAGCTTTGATTCATGAGGTAGGGCTCCCGGATTTTGCCGCGATGAAGACCGTTGTCACGGAGACGGAGACAGAAATACTGATCAAGGGGGTCAACATGGGAGCTGAGAAGATACCGCTGCATATTCTGCTTGACTGCGGTGTGGAGCGATGCTTCCGGGAGGAACGCATTGATGGAGACCCGGATGCGGAAAATGATTTTGTGCACCCGGACCGTGTCGGCATCCGGACGGCAACATGCTTCGGTGCGGGCAGGAGTTTTGTCTATGAGGCGGAGCCGCACAGTGTCTATGTGCTCACGCTGACAAAGAAAGCAGAGGAGGGAGACTGATGAAACATGGAGACAGGATGCTTGCGGTGAACCCATATCTTCCGTCCTGGGAATATGTGCCGGACGGTGAACCGCATGTCTATGACGGGCGGGTTTATGTATATGGGTCCCATGACTGGTTTGGCGGCTGCGTATACTGTCCTGGAGATTATGTGGGATGGTCGGCGCCCGAGGACGATCTGGGGAACTGGCGTTATGAGGGCGTCATCTATGAGAAGACGCAGGATCCCCTGAACAGAGACGGCTCCGCGTGTCTTTATGCGCCGGATGTCACAGAGGGACCGGATGGAAGATACTATCTGTACTATGTGCTGGATCACTTTGACGTTGTTTCCGTGGCGGTTTCCGATACACCCGCGGGAAAGTTTCAGTTTTATGGCTATGTTCACTATCCGGACGGCACAAAGCTGGGCCACCGGGAGGGAGACGAGCCGCAGTTTGATCCGGGTGTCCTGACGGAAGGAGATCGGACATATCTGTACACGGGATTCTGCGGTTTTCATGACAAAACAAGACACGGAGCGATGTGTACGGTGCTTGGTCCGGATATGCTGACAGTCATGGAAGCTCCGGTCTTCATTGCACCGGGAATGTGTTATGCTGATGGCACGGATTTTGCACACCACGCATTTTTCGAGGCACCGTCCATCCGGAAGATCGGAAGTGTATATTATTTCGTCTATTCGAGCGAGGTAATGTATGAGCTGTGCTATGCCACCAGCAGCAGCCCGACCGGAGGATTCCGGTACCGCGGCGTGCTTAGCGCCAACAATGATCTGCACATTGACAGTTACAAACCGGCAGAACGTCCGATGTATTACGGCGCCAACAATCACGGCGGTCTGGTCAGGGCAGATGGAAAATGGTTTATCTTCTATCACCGGCACACCAATGGGAGCAGTTTTTCGAGGCAGGGATGCATGGAGCAGCTCCATATGGCGGAAGACGGATCCTTCCGGCAGGCAGAGATGACCTCGTGCTGCGGCCTTGCTCCACTCCCTGCGGAGGGCGAATATCCAGCCTATATTGCCTGCAGCCTTTTCTCAAAAGAAGAGAGCATTTATACTGATTTGGGCGGCGGGTTTATGGATTGCCGGTTCCCGAAGATTACGCAGGAGGCATCCGTGGAAAAGGGAGAATCCTTCATTGCCAATATGCACGACGGCGCGACGGCGGGGTACCGCTATTTTGATGTACATCATGTGACGGGAGTTTCGGTCAGTGTGCGGGGATATGCCAACGGGTGGTTTGAACTGAAGCTCTCTCCGGATGGGGAGGCCCTGTGCCGGATACCGGTTCACTACACGGATATATTTACGACGTTCTCGGCAGATTGTGTCATCCCGGATGGTATCCAGAGTATCTATCTGACCTATGCCGGACCTGGAACTGCGCAGCTCAGGTCCTTTGCCTTTCGAACGGCGTGATGCAGAGGGATGGCGGCGAAAACTGCAGATGGGCTGATTTTGAAGCGGGATGAAGGGAAAAGATTATGGTGACGCTAAAGGAAATTGCAGAGGAGTGCGGGGTATCAGTCTCTACGGTCTCCAATGTCCTGAACGGAAGGAATAAGTCCAGCCAGGAGACCACAGACCGGGTGATGAAGGTGGTCAGAGAGAGAGGATATGAACCGAATCCGCTGGCGCGGGGGCTTCGCAGTCGGCGGACAAAGCTGATCGGCATCATAGCGGAGGACATCGCGCAGTTCACGACCCCGGAGATTGTCGAGGGCATCATGAAGAACCTGGAGGGACGCGGCTACAGCACGATCGTCAGCAACCTGCGTCTCTATGCCAGATGGAGCGACACGTGGTACGGCAATGAAGAGGAGCATCAGTCGGTGTTAAGACCGGTTCTTCAGCGCATGCTCCTTATGCATGTGGACGGCATCATTTATATCGCCGGTCATGCGAGACTCATACACTGCTTCCCGAAAAACTTCAAGACACCGGCAGTCATGACCTATGGCTTTGCGTCCAACCCGGACGTTCCTTCCATTGTGCTGGACGATGAAGATGCCGCTTATACCATCACCCGATATCTGATTGAACATGGTCACCGTGACATCGCCGTGATCGGCGCGCGTGCCGGATAACATGCATACCCGCAAGCGTCTTCTCGGATACCAGAGAGCGCTGTTTGAGGCAAATATCCTGTATAATACGGAGCTCATCCGCTTCGCGAACTGGGACAGGCAGGGAGGATATAAGGAAATCCGTGCGCTGGAGGGGAAAAAATTTTCTGCGGTGTTCTGCATGTGCGATCGGATCGCAGGCGGCGTCTATCAGTACCTGTATGAAAAGGGACTGAGAGCCGGAGAAGATCTTTCTGTCGCAGGATTCGACAATCAGGATATTTCGGAATTTTTCACGCCGGGGCTGACCACCATGCAGCTGCCTTTGTCGGAAATCGGAGCGATGGCGGCGGACTGTCTCACAGATCAGATTGAGAATCCAAAGCCGGTCCCGCCGCATCAGGAAATTCCGATCCGCTGTGCGCTGATCGAGAGAGAATCGGTCTGTGAAGTCAGGAACTAAAGCGAGCTGGATGGTGATTTCTTCCGACAAAACTTTGGGATTTACAATTCAAGTTTTGGGAAGGGAAGTAAAATCCCAGGAAGTTTGCAACTGGAATGATGTTTATAGTTTTGAGGCTTGTCCGGGTACACAAATGTATCCGGACTTTTCTGTGCAGTTTTTTGGGATGATTCAAATTGACATTTATATTCTCATGTTTGACAGCGCTCAGGCTTAAACACTGCGTGTATGGCGGCAATCCGGTCATCAGAGGGATGTGCCGCCTTTTTCATGTCAGTCTCTGATGGATGAGAAATCTGAGCGTGACATAGAGACAAAATGTGAAAAGGTCAAACGATGTAAATAACGGAAATATAAGCATTTCGCATAGATGTAAACAACTGAAATATAAGAATTTTGCATAGTAATAACATGGTAAAATTATATACTATCAACAATATTACTAAAACTGCCCAAAATTAAGTTGACTATTTGAAAATGAGTCAATACAATTCGAGATACAAGGTAAAACGATAAACATAAGACAAGCAACTTTTAAAAAGCAGGGGCTGGCCGATGCTCCTGACACGACAGAAAAGAGGCACACAATGAGAAAATGGTTTGCGAATCCCAGGAATAAAAGGTCCTTCATCGAGTTTTTATATATCTGTCCGTTCCTGGCGCTGGTTGCGATCTTTGCCTATTACCCGCTGTATGGCTGGGTTTACGCATTCTTTGACTATCGCCCTCCGTTTCCGCTGGATATCCATAAGTTCGTCGGGTTCAAGTGGTTCATCTCCATGGTAGAAAATCCGGTGAAGGCGAAGCAGGTTCTGAGTGTTCTTCGAAACACTTTTGCCATGAGCGGACTGAATCTGTTCTTCTCCTGGTTTCCGATGGTCTTTGCAATCTTTCTCAATGAGATCAATTGCCGACCGTACAAGAAATTTGTCCAGACGGTGACGACGCTGCCCAATTTTATTTCCTGGGTTCTGGTGTTTTCCATCGCATACGGCGTGTTCAACAGTACGGGCGCAGTCAATACAATTTTGCAGGAGCTTGGCATTACAAATGAGCCGATCATGTTCCTGCAGTCGGACAGACATATATGGTTCAAGATGTGGCTGTGGAATACATGGAAGAATGCCGGGTGGGCAGCCATCATGTATATCGCGGCGATTACCGGTATTGACGGAGAACTTATCGAGGCGGCAAAGGTCGATGGCGCGACCCGGAGACAGATCATTTGGCATATTGAAATTCCAAGTATTCTCCCGACTTACTTCGTTCTTGTGATGCTTCAGCTGGCAAACTTCCTGTCGAACGGCATGGAGCAGTTCTACGTCTTCGAGAATTCCTTCAACAAGGATACGATCGATGTGCTGGACCTGTATGTATATAACCTGGCGATGGGCGCCGGAGGGTACTCACTTTCAACAGCAATCAGCATGCTGAAGAGTATTGTAAGCGTCGTTCTCCTGAGTGCAACAAACCTCATCTCCAGGAAGGTTCGCGGCGAGGGCTTTATCTGATGATATTGCAGCGGCGTGCTGCGGAAGGGAAGCAAAGCAATGGCAAAGCAGAAAACAAGCCATACAAAGTATAAGGTGAATGTCGGAGACCGCGTGATGAGCGTTCTCATCTATGTGATCTATGCTATTTTCGCCTTCGTCTGTGTATATCCGTTCTATTACATTTTCATCAATTCTATCAGCAACAATGATATCTCTGCACGAGGGAAGGTACTGTTCCTGCCGAAGGAAATTCATTTTACGAACTACACAAGGGTAGGACAGATTCCGGGACTTGCGGATGCCTTCAGGATTTCGATTGGTAGAACGTTGATCGGCACGGCACTCACTGTCGTGATTGCTGCCTTCCTGGGATACATGTTCACGAGGGATACGCTGTGGAAAAGAAAGTTCTGGTTCCGGTTTGTGGCGGCGACCATGTATTTCAATGCCGGAATTATTCCGTGGTTTATCACGATGAAAAACCTGCATCTGACAAATAATTTCTGGGGTTATGTTCTGCCGATGGCGGTACAGCCTTTCTACATTATCCTGTGCAAGACCTTTGTCGAGTCCGTCCCGCATGAGCTTCAGGATGCCGCGGAGATCGACGGCGCCGGGACACTGAAGGTGTTTTTCTACATTATCGTCCCGGTCATCAAGCCGATTCTTGCGACCATCGCAATTTTTGCCGCTGTCGCGCAGTGGAATGCCTTCCAGGATACACTGCTTCTGGTGACGGATCCGAAGCTCTACACACTGCAGTTCGTGCTGTATCAGTATATCAATCAGGCAAGTTCTCTGAAGTCTCTGGTGAATAACGCGACAAGCGGGAACCTCGCCGCATCCCTGGCGCATGCGCAGACAGCGACATCCATTCGCATGACGGTTTCTGTGGTCGTCGTGACACCGATTATGCTGGTCTATCCGTTCTTTCAGAGGTATTTCACGAAGGGCATTATGATCGGCGCGGTCAAGGGATGAAGGAGTATGTCATCTGTGCTCATTGCTGAAAAGCAAATGAAACAATAAATGAAAGCAACAAATCAAAGTTAGGAGGGAGTTATGGAAATGAAAAGAGCAACATCACTTGTCCTGGTTAGTGCCATGACGGCAGGACTGCTGGCAGGCTGTGGTTCAGGCGGCGCACAGCAGAGCGGAGATGTATCGTCCACGGCGGAGAGCACTGCTTCTGCGACCTCAGAGGCGGCTGCAACAGCGGATACGCAGGCGGCTGCGGCGGAGAAACCGGAGGTCTCCCGCGATGAGGAAATGACATTTGAGATTTACGATGCCGCCGCAAACTATCAGGGCGAGCAGACCGGATGGTTCGCGAAGGTTCTGAAGGATAACCTGAATATCAAGGTCAATATTGTCGCACCGCAGGTGGCAGGTGATGCAGTATATCAGACGCGTGCCTCCTCTGGAAATCTTGGCGATATCGTGATCCTTGACGGCACCCAGTTCAATGACTGCTTGAGCGCAGGCCTGGTCAAGGATATCTCCGCGGATATTTACAAGTATCCGAACCTGGCTGCATACCAGGAGCAGATCGATGTCTTCAATGAAAGTCTCGATGGAATTCAGAAGGGGCAGATCTACGGCATCCCCTGCCAGGTGACGGATACATCTCCATTGACCTATTCCGGGACGCTTGTTTATTCTGCGCCGCTCCTCCGCTGGGACCGTTACAAGGAGATCGGGGAGCCGGACATCAAGGATCTTGACGGACTGCTCGATGCGCTTGAGGCGATTCATAAGGCACATCCGAAGAACGACAAGGGAGATCCGGAGTATCCGCTCTCTCTCTGGGCCGACTGGGACGGCGGCGACGGCATGATCGGTATTGCTAACGTCGTGCAGCTCACTACCTGGTACGGAGAGAAGATCAAGGGTTCCGCTATTCTGAAGAGCGACAACACCTTCACGCCTCTCACTGACAAGAATGCAACCTATTACAAGATGCTGCAGTTCCTGAATCACGCCTATCAGAGAGGGTTGGTCGATCCGGACTCCGGCACACAGGACTGGAACTCCGTCATGACCAAGATCTCCAACGGGCAGATCGATCTCATGTGGTACAACTGGCAGAGAGGATTCTGGAACAGCCTTGACCGTCTGCACAACGGCACGGCATACACCTTCATCCCTGTGGACGATCAGAATTACTACACCGATTCCGATACGTATTTTGGCTCCGGCCGCGTGTTTGGCATCGGCTCCCAGGTGGATGATGAGAAGTATCAGAGGATTCTGGATTTCCTTGACTGGTATGCGAGTCCAGACGGACTGCGCTTCCAGCATGATGGCATCAAGGACTTCAATTATACAGTCGGCTCAGACGGCAAGCTGACGCTCATCAATGACAACGCTCTGATGGATAATCTTCCGGTACCCGAGGAATATGGCGGCGGCGGATACAATGATGGCAACAACCAGATCAATCAGTGGATCTGTGACGCGATCTGCACCGATCCGACGACAGGGGAGCCGTATAATAAAGACTACTGGACGTCTTATCTTGAAGATCAGAACAAGGGCACCATGGAAGAGTGGAGCAAGAAGTTTGACGCGACGGATGCCACAGACTGGATGGAGAAGAATGGCAAGCTGCTGGTCAGCCCGAACGTTCCTTACACCGTGAAATCCGATGACGCGGACATGTCCGTCATCCGTAACCAGGTCAACCAGTCCGTCTGTGACTATTCCTGGAAGATGGTGTTTGCAAAATCCGACAAGGAGTTCGATCAGATGTGGGATGCCATGACTGAGGAACTCAACGGGTTTGGATTTGAAACGCTGTATCAGTTTGACTGCGACAATTATCAGGGACAGGTCGATGCCAAGATTGAGGCAGCGAAGGAAGCTCAGTAAGGCAGGAGTACAGGGGATGCCCTGACAATTTGCCCGGTATCAGTGGGAGCGCCTCTCAAGGGGCGCTCCTTTCTTTATCAGTCTATTTCAGATGGAGCCCGAAGATGGGGGAAAGCTACGTCTATATAACTGGGACGTCTGACAGACAGGAGGATAGGATGGAAGATCTTCAGGCAATTCTTCCGGATGGATCAGAATTTGATTTCTGGGAGCAGAAAACGCAGTGGAAGCGGGAGTGGATCGTGGATGCGAAGGCATCGGAGGACGGCGCGGACGGAACAGCAGCACATCCTTTTCCGCGGATTCAGCAGGCAGCCTCGCTGGCAGAGCCCGGCGACAGAGTCCGGATTCATGCCGGCGTGTATCGGGAATGGGTCCATCCGGAGCGCGGCGGGACGGACCCCCGGCATATGATCAGTTATGAAGCGTTCGGAGACGGAAAGGTCGAGATCCGGGCATCGGAGCAGGTAAAAAGCTTTCGGAAGAGCAACGGGTGGAGACTTGCGTCCAATCCCTTTGCCAGTACAGAGCCGGCGCAGATGCGTGTCTATGAGTATGACCTTGATCCGGACCTGTTTCGTGGCTACAACCCGTTTGGCATGGTGAACATCCTACACGACCGTCTCTTTCTTGAATATGACAAGACGGATATGACGCCGTTTCTTGAGCGGAGAGGCCGTATCTTCTGTGACGGCATGCCGTTGCGGCAGGTCGCTCTGTACAATCAGATGAGCGAAGGGGATGGTACGTACTGGGTGGAGGCAAATGGCATGAAGGTTCACTTCCGTCTGCCCGGGGATGCGGATCCAAAGAACCACAAAATCGAAGTTACGGTGCGGGAACAGTGTTTTGCACCTGCGGAGCCGTTTCTTTCCTATATCCGCGTGAAGGGGCTTACTCTCCTGCATGCGGCGACAGGAGCGCCTGTTCCTCAGAGAGGAGCGCTTTCCGCCTTTCGCGGACATCACTGGATTATCGAGGATTGCACGGTGGACTGGCCCGGCTGCGTCGGCGTGGATGTTGGGGATGAGTGCTGGCACCATGAACATGAGCCGGGTCGTCTCACCGGATACAGCGTGGTGCGCCGGTGCCGGATTTTGCATGCCGGTGTCTGCGGTCTCGCGGGGCTGTTCGCGCGTCACATGCTGGTGGAGGACTGCCTCTTTGAGGGAACCGGCTGGCAGAAGATGGAGCTTTCCTGGGAGGCTGGCGCCGTCAAATTTCATAACAGCGTGAACGGGCTGATCCGGAGGAATGTGTTTCTTAACACCTTCCGTGCGGACAGTATCTGGCTCGACTGCGGCAATGAGAATAACCGGATCACCGGAAATCTGTTTCTGAACGGGCGGGAACAGCGCGAGGCGATCTTCATCGAGTGTACACGCGATGGGGTAAATCTGATTGATAACAATATCATCTGGAACGTCGAGGGGAGATTTGATCCATCCAAAATTCCAGCCGAGCACGGTTCGTCCGGCTGGTACAAGCTGGTGGAAAACGATGCCGTAAACGGCTATGGCATCTACGGAGAGGGGACAGATCATCTGTACGTCGCCCACAATCTGATCGGACTTTGCCGGGGATCTGGATATTATGAAAAGCCGGTGGCGTTCCGGCAGTCCGGTATAGATCGCGGGGGAACCTCGAGAGATGCGCATATCAGAAATAACATCTTCTACCAGTGCGGGAATGCCGCCATCACTTTCCCGACCAGGGACAACGACAGCGATGGGAATCTCTTTGTCAATATGAGCGGCGGCTATCTCCGGGTGATGTATCCGGAGCCGGAACTCTGTCTTCACCTGCCGGCATGGAAGGAGTTTCTTGGGTTTGATCTGCATAGCCAGGAAGCATTTCTGCAGGTGCAACTGCAGGAAGAGGCAGATGAGCTGTCAGGCAGATCCAATACTGCGCTTGGAAAGGCAAAATCCGACGAAAAAGTGGTCGACATTTTGTTCAGCACCGGACAGACGCCTTTTGGTCTTCCTGAGGAAATCAGGAGAAGGCATTTTGTGTACCGACCGGAAGATATCTCCCGGGTTGAAGCGGATGCGCACGTGAAATGTGACTTTCTGGGGCAGAGGCGAGAGGAGGGCGGCGTGCTGCCGGGCCCGTTCCAGATGCTTCGCAGCGGAAAAAGGTATCAGATTGACCCCAGACGTGCAGAATAAGCTGACTCGGACAGAGCAAAAAGGAATAGAACGAGCGCGATGGCCGGAACTTATCGAACGGACAGCAGCACGGGAGGAAAAAAATGATCAGAGAGACAACGACAGAAAACGGAGCAGTGCGCGGGATCCCCGCGGCGGATCCCCGAATCACTGCCTTTAAGGGCATTCCTTTTGCGGCACCGCCTGCAAAGGAGAACCGCTGGCGGGCGCCGGGGCCGGCGGAGAATTGGGAGGGAGTTCTTGACTGCGCCAGATTCGGCAAAGCCGCGATGCAGCCGGTGCCGGGGCTTTCCGATAACGTCTATACCAGGGAATGGCATGTTGATCCCGAGATACCGATGGGGGAGGACTGCCTGCAGCTCAATATCTGGACACCCGCGAAGACGGTTAAAGATCGCCTTCCGGTCTTTGTCTTTCTATTTGGAGGCGGGCTGCAGTGCGGCTATCCGTCAGAAATGGAGTTCGATGGGGAGCGGATTGCCAGACGCGGAATCGTCGTGGTGACGGCAAATTACCGGGTCGGTGTTTTCGGCTTTCTCGCACTGCCAGAACTCACGAAGGAGGCGCCGGATTCGCCGACAAATTTCGGCCTTCTTGACCAGCAGGCGGCCCTTCGCTGGGTGAGAAGAAATATTGACAGATTTGGAGGTGATCCGGGAAATGTCACGCTCGGCGGACAGTCAGCCGGCGGAGGCAGCGTACTCTGCCAGATGGCCAACCCAGAGAACAGCGGACTTTTTCACCGTGCGCTCATCATGTCGGCGCTGATTGCCGATCCTTACAACGGACAGGATATCTCCAGACCCGAGCCCCTCTGGGCCGCCGAGGAACATGGGCGAATTTTTCTATCCATGCTGGGGGTGGACAGTCTTGAGAAGGCGCGCAGCCTTCCGGCCGACATTGTGCAGACTAAGTACGAGGAGTATTGCAAGGCTTATGCGCCGATGGTCACGGTACAGGACGGCAGATTCCTCAGGGAAGATCCGATTTCAAGCTTTTATGAAGGGAAAGCGCTCAATATCTCGGTTATGGCAGGCAATACCAGCGATGAGTTTCTGAATTTTCTTCCTGCGGAGGAAGACAGAGATCACTTCGTGCGGAGAGCACAGGAGGCGTTTGGAGAAAAAGCGGATGCATTTCTGCAGATGCCGGAGGCAAATAAAGCAGATTACCATGGCCGGTGCGGCGTGGTAAACGGGATCGCCCTGACGGCAAAGCAGATCTTTCGCACTTTGGGGCAGCGATCAGACAGGCATTTTTACTATTATTGTTTCATGCCGGATATGCCGGGCTGGGACCAGGCGGGGACGTTCCATTCCTCGGATCTTTGGTTTTTCTTTGAGACTCTCGCAAAGAGCTGGCGACCGTTCACAGGCCGTCACTATGACCTTGCGCGGGCCATGTGCAATTATCTCTGCGCTTTTATCAGCAATGGTGACCCGAACAGCAGGAATGATGCAGCGAATCTTCCGGAATGGAAGCCGTATACCAGAGAATATCCCTGCGAGATGCATTTTACAGGATATGGGCCGGCGCCGCAGATTCCGCAGCCGTCAGCCTTTGAGAAGTTCCTGATGGATCGCATCGGGGAGAATCTGACACAGAATCTGCCGCTATCCTCCCTGATGCATCCTGTCTGGCGCGCCGGGAGAATTTTCCGCGAGACCTTTCTCTGTGCCGGAGGAAAGGAGGAACAGATCCATGCACCTTTCCTGTATGCACCGACCCGCATTCTTGAGGTGACAAGCTATGACGGACGGTTTCGCTATGAGGCCGGGCATGATTATATGATCAGCGGCGATCAGCTTGTTCTGACGCCGGACAGCCGGATACCACATACGACATGGAGTACGTTCTATCTGGAGGATGAGGAAGCGGCGGAGCGTGATATGGAGGCGCTGCCGTTCCGACCGGATTTTGGACTTGTAAAAACAACGGATGGGAGATTTGTCACGCTCCGCGCGCTGGCCCATCCGGAGTATACGACAAAATGGCAGGTATGCGTGACATATGATACGGATGAGGTATGGCGGGGACCGGTTCCTGCAGGACAATTGTCAAGGCTTCCAAAGCTTTCCGAAAGGCTGCGGAAAAAGCAGAAGGTAAATGTCGTTCTGTACGGCGACAGCATTGCCTGCGGATTTGATTGCAGCGGCATGTATGGGTTGAAGCCGCAGCAGCCTGCCTGGGGAGAGCTGCTGCGTGAGGCGATGGAGCGCTCCTGGCCGTCAGAGATCTCCTTTTCCAATACATCGCAGGGCGGGGCAGACAGCCTGTGGGCGATTCAGCATGCCCAGGAGAATGTGTGCCGTCTCCATCCGGACCTGGTGATTCTTGCCTGGGGTATGAACGATCACTGCACCGCGGAGGAATACCAGGACAGGATGCGGAGACTTATTGCATCGATCCATGGATCCTGCCCGGATGCGGAATTGGTACTGGTGACAACAACGTTGCCGAATGCGCTTCTGGGGACACCGCCAATCCATTTCTGGGACAGACAGGACCTGTATGGGAAAGAGGCGATTCTGCCGATCGAGGAGGAAGGCCTCGATGGAACAGGGCAGGGAATTGTCATTGCGGATATGCAGGCAGTACACAGGGAGATCCGAAAGCACAAACGCTTCGGCGACACAACTGCGAACTGGCTGAATCATCCGAATGACTTCCTGGCGCGCGTCTATGCACAGGTTTTGGCTGAAGTGCTGGAGTGTGGGGAGAGAGAATGATATGGCAGTGAGATTGGACAGCCCGGACGCCTTTATCATGGTGTATACAAGGATGGTGGAAGAGAACACCTATCCTTCAGGATTAGCAGGAAGCCTGCATCTGGCGGTCAGCCGGGATGGCAGAACCTATCGCGCATTAAATCGAAACTATGGAGTGCTTTTCGTCCGTGGAATGGTGAGAGCAGACAATACAGTCTGTCCGCTGCGGGCGGAGACCCCCCGGGTTTTAAGACTGAAAAATGGAAAATATCTGATTGCAGCAAAGATGACCGGTGAGAATGGTGAGCCGGTGCCGGAGGGTGCGCCGGGATGGGCTTTCTGGGAGACAGCGGACTGGGTCAGGTTCCATGAGATCAGTATGGAGCCGGGAATCTCAATTTTATCAGGCATGACAGAGCGGGAAAAAAGAAGTCTGCTGTCAGCCACGAACCACCTGCATGCTGCGGACATCGCAGTGATCCGGGTCCGCAGCTGGGAGGCAGATTTTGCAGAACGATACTGGAATCCACTTCACAGTGTTGCCGTCCGTATACCGGACAAAATCCGGGCAGAGGAATTGCCGTTTACGCAGGCAACAGTGATCTATTCAGATGGTTCCACAGACCGCAAACCAGTTGACTGGCATACAGAGCGCATTCCGCATAAACCAGGAGAATACTCCGTCGGCGGAACCATCATCCAGCGGCATTATCCGTTCCCGCTCGCAAAAGGATACGGCGATCCTGTACTCTTCTTCTGGGAGGGACATTGGTATGTAATCTCTACCAATGACAATCTGGATGATGTCGGGCTTTACATCAGGAAGGCGGACTCGCCGGCGGCATTGTTTGCTCCGGAAACCAGAGAACATCTGATTCTGGGGCTGGATGAGGCGAGGGGATTCCTGCAGTCTTTCTGGGCACCGGAATTTCATGTGATCGGCGGGCAGCCTTATCTGCTTTTTGCCGTCAGCGGAACGCCATGGAAGGTCAATTGCTATCTGATGCGGTTAAAAAAACATGGTTGCCCTGCGGATCCAAACGGCTGGGAGGAGCCTGTTCCCGCGGTGCTGCGGGACGGACGGCTGCTAGCCTGGAAGGAAGGTGCCATATCTCTTGATATGACGTATATTGAGGATGGCGGGAGAGCCTATCTGGTATGGTCCTACCGGGAACATATGGGAACTCCGCAGGATACCGGATCCATGCTGTATATCGCGGAAACAGATTCGGAACACCCATGGCGTCTGATTTCAGATCCGGTTCTTCTTTCAAGACCAATTTATGGATGGGAAAATGTCAACGGAACTATTAATAATGAGGGACCGAATGCCTTCGTGCATGACAGCAGAATCTATCTGTGCTATTCGGGAGGGGATGCCATTGGCTATACTTATGCGGTAGGACTTCTCTCAATCCCCTGCGGCGAAAATCTGCTGGATACGTCAAAATGGGAGAAGCGCTGTACTCCGGTCATGAACTTTACGGCGATTCCCGGTGAGTATGGACCAGGACATAATTCTTTCTTCGTCGATGAAGATGGCCATCTGATGACCGCATATCATGCGGAGGATTCCTATGAACATCACCTGCGTTGCGATGGCATCCGCAGAGTGCACTTTGATATTCACGGAGAACCTGTGTTCAACATGGACGATGCGCATGACCTCTCATCGGCGCTTCGGGAGGTGCATGCTACTGTCCTGGTAACGACCGGTGAAACCGGAGAGAAAGAAAACAGCAATCATAGTAAGGCGCAGCCCACCGTCTGAGGAAGGCCGCCCACAGAAAGGGAAGGACTTAATTTATGAAGGAATTCAGGGCAGATTTTGATTCACTGAGGGCATATCAGTGTCCGGATTGGTTTCGTGATGCCAAATTCGGCATCTGGAGCCACTGGGGACCGCAGAGCGTTCCGATGCAAAATGACTGGTATGCGCGCAATATGTATATCCAGGGGACGCGGCAGTATAATTTTCACGTCCGTCATTATGGACATCCGTCAAAATTCGGCTATCTGGACGTATGCCGTCTCTGGAAGGCAGAGCGTTTCGATCCGGAGGAACTGATGGATCTGTATGTGCGCGCCGGGGCACGCTATTTTATGGCGCAGGCCACACATCATGATCATTTCTTTAATTATCAGTCAAAGGTCAATCGATTTAACTCCGTGAATATCGGACCTGGCAAGGATATCTGCAGGCTCTGGAAGGATGCGGCTGACAATGCACATCTTCCGTTTGGGCTTTCAGAGCATCTTGCGGCTTCGTTTACCTGGTGGACGGTCAATAAGGGATGCGATTCCTATGGTCCTTACAAGGGTATCCCGTATGACGGAAACCGCCCGGAACTTCAGGACTTTTATCATAATAACAAGGCATATGCAGAGGAACTGCAGAGCAGGGGCATCCTAGGCGAAATGCCTGAGCGCTGGATGACCACGGACCGAAATTATCAGGAATACTGGCTGAAGGCAATCCGGGAGATGATCGATCTGTTTCAGCCGGATCTGCTGTATTCAGATTCAGGACTGCCGTTCCTGCAGCCGGAGGCGGAGCTTTCCAACACACAGCCCGGACTGGAAGCAGTTGCACATCTTTATAATACTTCCATAGAAAAATTCGGATCTAACCATGCAGTTTATACCCAGAAGGATCGCAGGCCTCAGATCGCGGAAGTTGGCCTTGTGGATGTCGAGTGCAGTCAGCTTGCGGAAATTTCTCAGCGCCCCTGGCAGACCGATACATTTCTCGGTGGATGGTTTTACGACGAAGGGTGCTCCTACAAGCCGGTCAACCAACTCATTGAGATGCTGGTCGACATTGTGTCGAAAAACGGCTGCATGATGCTGAATGTATCCCAGCGCCCGGATGGTACAATTGACGAGGAAGCGCGGTGGGAACTGGAAGAGATCGGAAAATGGATTTCCATCTGCGGAGAGGGAATCTATGGAACCCGCCCGTTCCGTGTCTTTGGGGAGGGAGACACCCGCGTCACGATTCAGGGCTTCACGGAAGAGCGAGCGCCCTGGACGGCCAAGGATTTCCGTTTCACGACGGACAAGTCCGGCAAAATACTCTATGCATTCATGATGGCAGAACCTGCGGATCACAGGGCGGTCATTACTTCCCTGACCGAACAGGAAAAGGTAAAGAGCGTCAGACTGCTGGGCGGCGAAACTCTTCCATTTGAGCAGGCATTCGGCGTTTTGTCCGTGAAACTGCCGGAGAAGCTGCCGACAGCCTATATCAACGCGCTGGCGATTCAGCTCTGATGTTATAGTATAATTCCTATACGGGGATCATGCATGGCGCGGGATGGCTGCCTCAGAGTGCATGCATGACGGGCTGCCGCTTCTCAAAGGTGGCATATTCCGTGAATCCGCATTCCTTCAGAAGCATTGCGGCGCGGTCGAAGGCAAAGCCTACGCCTTCCGGCGTGTGTGCATCGGAGCCGATGGTGACAAGGCGGCCTCCGAAATCATGATATTTCTTCAGAATGGCTTTTCCGGGATTGGTTTCGGGAAAGCCTTTTTTCAGCGGCGAGGTGTTAAGCTCCAGCGCCTTTCCGCGAAGAATCAGCTCGCAGAGGATAGGATCGATGACGTCTGCATATTTCTCATAGAGAAAAGAAGAGCTGCGCTCCGGAGAAGAGCCGTCCGCTGACAAGGGACCGCAGCGGAGAATGTAATCGAGGTGCCCGTAGGAATCAAAGTCGTCAAAGGCGCGGATGTTGGCAAGCGCTGCCTCAAAATACATCCGGTAGGGATCAAAAGCTTCCTCGCCCGGCCAGGCGCGGAAGAAGGAATCGTAGTAGGGATCCATGCCGTCTCTTGCGGAATGAGTGGATCCGATGACAAAGTCAAAATCCGGATGCGAAGCCAGGTACCGATGCAGCTGCTCGGTCATGGAGGCGCGAAGGCCGAGCTCCAGTCCGAAGAAAATCTGAATCCGGCCGGCGTAGTGTATTTTCTTAAGAAGATACATCTGGCGATAGGCATCGTAATCCAGATGAAAATCAGCTGTCGGGTCAGAAGGGGGCGCATTGCGGAACGGGGAATCCAGATCGACATGCTCGGTAAAGCAGATCGAAGAGAGCCCGGCAGCAATGGCTGCCTGGATCTGATCATCCATCAGAGCTTCGGAATCTGCGGAAAAAGAGGTGTGAATGTGGTAATCGGAACAAACGGCCATGGGGTCTCCTTTATGATTGATAAAATTTTTCTTAATTATACAGGGAAGAGACAAATTCAGCGGGGGAAAGCATCGAAACGCGGTTTCCCCACTTGAAATTATTCGTCTCATTGAGTATTATATAAACGCTGATAAAAAATTGACAAACTTTCAGGGGAGTCAATCAAAAAGATTTTTTTCAGGAGGAAACAGAAATGGCAGTAAGAGTAGCAATTAATGGTTTTGGCCGTATCGGCCGTCTTGCTTTCAGACAGATGTTCGGTGCTGAGGGCTATGAAGTAGTTGCAATCAACGATCTGACCAGCCCGGAGATGCTTGCATACCTTCTTAAGTATGACACCACTCACGGCCGCTATGACGGAACCGTTGAGGCAGCTGAGAACGCAATCGTCGTTAACGGCAAGAAGATCACCATCTATGCTGAGAAGGACGCTAAGGATCTTCCTTGGAAGGATCTGGACATCGATGTAGTTCTTGAGTGCACCGGTTTCTACACCTCCAAGGCTAAGGCTATGGCTCACATCGAGGCTGGCGCTAAGCACGTTGTTATCTCTGCTCCTGCAGGCAGCGATCTGAAGACCATCGTTTACAATGTAAACCATGAGACTCTGACCGCTGAGGATCAGATCATCTCTGCTGCATCCTGCACCACCAACTGCCTCGCTCCTATGGCAAAGGCTCTGAATGACCTCGCTCCGATTGAGTCCGGCTTCATGACCACTGTACACGCTTACACTGGCGATCAGATGGTTCTGGATGGACCTCAGAGAAAGGGCAACCTTCGTCGTTCCAGAGCAGCAGCTCAGAACATCGTTCCTGCTTCCTCCGGAGCAGCTAAGGCAATCGGCCTGGTTCTTCCTGAGCTCGATGGCAAGCTGAACGGCGCTGCACAGCGTGTTCCTACTGCAACCGGCTCCACCACCATCCTTGATGCAGTTGTAGCTGGCCAGGTTACTGCTGATCAGGTTAACGCTCAGATGAAGGCTGAGGAGACTGAGTCCTTCGAGTACAACACCGATGAGATCGTTTCTTCCGATATCATCAACAGCAAGGCTGGTTCCATCTTCGATGCAACTCAGACCAAGGTTCTTCCTATGGGTGACAAGACTCTCGTTCAGGTTGTTTCCTGGTATGACAACGAGAACTCCTACACCAGCCAGATGGTTCGTACCATCAAGCACTTCGGCTCTCTGCTGAACAAGTAATCCGAGTGATCACAAGATCATAGAGAAGAGTGTAATGATAACCGAGGCCCGGGCCCTTGAGGCCTGGGCCTCGGTTTATTTTTTTAAGGAGGCCAATCATGGCAGCATTAAATAAGAAAACTGTTGACGATTTTAACGCAGCAGGCAGAAGAGTTCTGGTAAGATGCGATTTCAACGTACCGCTCAAGGAAGGCAAGATCACCGATGAGACTCGTATCGTTGCAGCTCTTCCCACGATCAAGAAGCTGATCGAAGAGGGCGCAAAGGTTATCCTCTGCTCCCATCTCGGCAAGGTTAAGAACGGACCCAACGAGGGTGAGTCTCTTGCTCCCGTAGCAGCACGTCTTTCCGAGAAGCTCGGCAAGGAAGTGAAGTTCATCGCTGATTACAACGTAACCGGCGAGGCAGCAACCGAGGCAGTTGCAGCAATGCAGCCCGGCGATGTGGTTCTTCTTCAGAACACTCGTTTCAGAGGCAAGGAAGAGACCAAGCCGCAGGACGCAGGCGAGCAGTTTGCAAAAGAGCTTGCTGACCTTGCAGATGACTATGTATGCGATGCATTCGGTTCCGCACACCGCGCACATGCTTCGGTTGCTGTTGTAACCAAGTATATCCGCGAGAAGGGCGGCAACTGTGCAGTCGGATATCTGATGCAGAAGGAAATCAAGTTCCTTGGCAATGCGGTAGAAGATCCGGTTCGTCCCTTCGTTGCAATTCTTGGCGGCGCAAAGGTTGCTGACAAGCTGAACGTTATCTCCAATCTTCTGGAGAAGTGCGACACCCTGATCATCGGCGGCGGCATGGCTTACACCTTTGCAAAGGCTCAGGGCTACGAAATCGGAACCTCTCTTTGCGATGAGACCAAGGTTGATTACTGCAAGGAGATGCTGGAGAAGGCAGAGAAGCTTGGCAAGAAGCTTCTGCTCCCGGTAGATGCAGTGATCACGGATCATTTCCCGGATCCGATTGATGATGCTGGTATCGCAACCGAGGTTGTTGATATCGACAAGATCCCGGCTGACAAGATGGGCATGGACATCGGACCGAAGACCAGAGCTCTGTATGCAGAGGCAGTTGCTTCCGCAAAGACCGTTGTATGGAACGGACCGATGGGCGTATTCGAGAACCCGGTTCTGGCTGAGGGAACCAAGGCTGTTGCCAAGGCTCTGGCAGAGACCGACGCTACCACCATCATCGGCGGCGGTGATTCTGCAGCAGCTGTTAACCAGCTTGGCTATGCAGACAAGATGAGCCACATCTCCACAGGCGGCGGTGCTTCTCTGGAATTCCTGGAGGGCAAGGAGCTTCCTGGTGTCTATGCAGCTGACGATAAATAATTGAAGGTTGTTATTTTACCCATTGGGGATCTTCTCTGAGGATCCCCGGTGCGGTTTTGGGAAAAGGAGAATCATAATTATGGCACGTAAGAAGATTATTGCCGGAAACTGGAAGATGAACAAGACTCCGAGCGAAGCAAAGGAGCTCGTAGAGCTGCTGAAGCCCCTCGTAGACAACCCGGATGTGGATGTTGTGTACTGCGTTCCTGCAATCGACATTGTTCCGGTTGCTGAGGCAATCAAGGGAACCAATGTACAGCTTGGCGCTGAGAACATTTCGGATCAGGACAAGGGTGCTTTCACCGGAGAGATTTCTGCTGCAATGCTGGTAGATGCTGGCGTTAAGTATGTTATCATCGGTCACTCCGAGAGAAGACAGTATTACGGTGAGGACGATGCGTTCCTGAACCGCAAGGTCCTGAAGGCTCTGGAGAATGGCCTGACACCGATCCTTTGCTGCGGCGAGACGCTTGAGCAGCGCGAGGCCGGTGTTACTCTTGACTGGATTCGTCTTCAGATCAAGTCGGATCTGCAGGGCGTAACCGCTGAGCAGGCAGCTTCCATGGTTATCGCATACGAGCCGATCTGGGCAATCGGAACCGGAAAGACCGCTACCTCCGATCAGGCAGAAGAGGTTTGTGCAGCAATCCGTGCAGCAATCGCTGAGATTTATGACACCGATACCGCAGAGAAGATCCGCATTCAGTATGGCGGCTCCATGAATGCCGGCAACTGCAAGGAGCTTCTTGCAAAGCCTGACATCGACGGCGGACTGATCGGCGGAGCAGCTCTGAAGGCTGATTTCGGCGAGATCGTCAATTACAACAAGTAAGCCATAAGAAAGTCATAAAAGCTGCTTCTGCATTCGGCACCTTCGGACGGAGGGGACCGGATACGGAAGCGGAATCAGACAAACAGGGCTGCGGCAGAATCGCAATGGATTCTGTCGCAGCCCTGTTATGATAGAATAAGAATTCGTTATCCGGCTTATGAAGTATGAAGTTCTGTGACTGTGCTCAGCTCAGCTTGTCGGTCACGTGATTTTCCACATAGGCCGCGTATTTCTCTGAGGTTTGCGCAAGCGGTGTGACGGTGACTTCAGAGTCCAGAATCTGATTGATTTTGTTTGAGAGCTCGATTACGCGTGCGACTGCCTCTTCCTTGGTCCGCATGGTAAGCTCGCAGCGCTTCAGAATGGATATGCCGCCCTCATCGTACGTTTTCTTGACGGCGATGTCCACATCGGAAATGCGCGCATCCGAGATGAGATTTTCAGAAAAAAGTCTGGTCAGAATATCCTTTGCGTTGTCGCGGGAATAAGCCAGTGTTTGAATTTCGACAATTTTACTCATTGTGAGTCACCTCCCTGTAAGTTCCATCGTATCATTCCGGAAATGGAAAGAAAAGAGGTTAAGAGACCAGTTTTTTCAGAAAAGAATTCCGGCCGGAAAGGAGACTGGCACCTAGAGAAACTGCAAACAGGAGAATAAGAAGAAGGGGGATTCCAAGGAAAGGATTGGAGATCCGTGATGGAATTCCGAGCCTGTCTGCAAGATCCAGAAAGAATGGATGGATCAGGTAGATGCCGAATGCGGATTGGGAAAGAGCCGCCGCTGCCTGGGCTGTTTTATCGCTGCAGGAGCTGCGGCAGATGGTAAGAAAAAGTGCTGTGGACAAAAGCAGAACTGCCGGGGTAAACGGCGAGGCAAGTGCAGTATATGCGCTGCCCTGTCCGACAGAGCGCACGGAGGCCGCATACGCTGCGGGAAACAGAAAGAAAATGACAGCGGTCCACAGGGGTGCCAAGGATCGGCAGCGGTGATCACACCGGAATGTCGACGAACGGCGACGCTGTGCACACGGGGATGCTGCGCGGCGGCTGTGCTCATACAGAATATGACCCAGAAGAAAATAGCCCAGATACCCAAGAAAATAATTCAGGTCAAACAGCTCCCGGAAGTCCATCAGAAGATATTTGAAGGGGAACTCGAACAGAAAGGCGGTGGGGAGAACCACTGCGAAAATGACAAAGAAAATCAGGTACAGGCAGGAGACCCCGCGGCGCTGAGCTCCCTCATAGATCATGGGAACAAGAAGGAGGAGAACTACAAGCATCGGAAGGTACCAGAGGTGATACTTGCCGGTGAGGCGGAAAAAGGCAAGAAACAGCTGCTCTTTGATTCCCTTTTCGGCAAGAAGCTCCGGGTTCAGCAGAGTATCCTCCAGAAGATAGAAAATCTTCCAGATAAAATACAGAAGAAGATAGTGCAGGCTCCTTTGACACATGAAGCGAATAGAAGTACTCTTTTCACGATGGGACGGAGCAAGGAAAAGCGCACCGCTTATCATGACAAAGAGAGAGACTCCGGCAAAGGAAGCGATGCTGCAAAGCTGTGTAAACAAAAGAGGTGCACCAAAAGCTGCACTGACCTGATCCAGCCACTGCGCAGAGACATGGGTCAGGATAACCAGAAGAATTGCCAGCACACGGATCCGGTCCAGAGAAGGATCTCGGTGCAGTTTACGGTTGTTGGAGGAATTGTCTTTCATAAAAAGTTCAGAATTCATAGTAAAACCATTATACACGTTTATGATAAAATTTTATGGTTATCATATGAATATCAGAGAAATCCGGACGTGAACCGGAGAACAGTAAGATAAGAATAGAAGGATAGGATGGAAGAGCAGAAGGATAGAAAGTGGAATCAGACGGAGGCGGATGATTCCTGGACGGATGATCTGGCAGAGGCCATTCATCGTCAGACTATGAAAGAACAGCAGGAATACGGACAGGAGCTTGGAGATGCCTTGCAGGATTCCGGAGACGATCGGAATGACGCGCAGAATCCATCGTCGGAATCAGAGCTTCTGCGGAATGATATGCAAAATGATGTGACGGGCGATGCGGAGAGCGTGCTGAACCAGCCGCAGAGTCCCTTACAGGGATCGGACGATTTTCGGGGCGAGGATGTGCCGCCGAGAAGAAGCCGGAATTTTGCAGATCCGGAGGAGGCGCTCGGGATGAGAAGACATACGCAGCCGGAGGGAGCAGTGCTTTTTGACGAGGTAGTAGATGACGCGGATTCCGAAAGCCGTAAAGAGAAGAAGCACTTCGGACGGAAAGACAAATCTGCGAAGAAAGACCGCCGCAAGGAGAAGCCGGAGAGAAAAGAAAAGGAGAGCAGAGATACGGGAAAGCGCAGATACAGAGACGAAAACGGATATCAGGACGAATATGGAGATGAATTTGCAAAGGAGTATGGAAGACGCCGCGGAAGACGGGATCCGTATGAGAATGAGGATCCGGAATTCATAGATTCCCGTTACAGGAATTCCGATGATGGCCGGTATGCCCGCGGAGACGAACGATATGATCGCAGAGATGACCGGTATGACCGCAGAGGCGACCGGTATGATCGCAGAGGTGACCGGTATGATTCCGGGCGAAACATCAGGGACAGAGAACGGGGAATGTCACGGCAGGAGCGCCGGGAATACGAGGAATTTCTTGCCTTCAAGGAGCAGCAGGGCCGCGGACGCAAAAAGAAGCACCGTGTTCGGAATTTCATCATTACACTGCTGGTGCTCCTGTTCCTGGTGATTCCGATTCTGGCGATTGCGGCAAGAATGATCGGCATTACCCAGGGTGTCAGTACGCAGGATATTAAGAAGCTTCTCAGCGATGAGGTGAAGAAGAGTCAGGAGACCGGTGCCATGGCGGGGTACACGAACATTGCCCTGTTCGGCCTGGACTCCACCCAGCAAAGCCTGGATTCCGGCAACAACCGGACGGATGTCATGATCATTGCGTCCATCAATAACAAGACCGGTGATGCAAAGCTGGTTTCTCTGTATCGTGACACATATCTGGATGTTGGAGACGGGAATTATCAGAAGGCGAATGCTGCCTATGCCTTCGGCGGTCCGGAGCAGGCGATCAAGATGATCAATAAGAATCTGGATCTGAACATCACGGACTATGTGACCGTCGGCTTTGAAGGCGTCACGGATCTTGTGGATGAGGTCGGAGGCGTGGAGATTGATGTGCAGAGCGATGAGATTGAGCATCTGAACAATTATCAGTCTACGATGGCAACGGAGCTTGGGAAGGAATACATTCCGGTGACAGCTCCCGGCGTGCAGACACTGAATGGACTGCAGGCAACGGCATACTGCAGAATCCGTTATACGGACGGAGGAGATTTCAAACGGACAGAGCGGCAGAAGGAGGTCCTCTCCAAGGCCTTCGAGAAGCTGAAGAAATCAGGCCCTGTGACAATGATCAAGGCGGCGAACAGCCTGTCCAGCGAGGTTCGCACCTCCCTGAATCCGGCCGAAATTGCATCGCTTGCCATGAAGGCCATGCGCTTTAATATTTCGGAAACCGGCGGTTTCCCGAATGATCAGTACCGGGCTGTCGGCTACATCGGGGATCAGTCCTGCGTCATTCCGGTACATCTGACCGACAATGTTGTGTGGCTGCATCAGTATCTGTTCAATGACAGCTCCTACCAGGTTTCGTCCACGGTTCAGGAGATCAGCGATCAGGTGAGTGCGAAGTCAGGCTATTGATCTGCCGCGAAAAAAGACAGAGAAAATGCCTCTGTCCGGAGTGCCGGTCAAGGGCAATCAGGGGGAAATGTGACACAGAAAAAGAAAATTATTGTAATTGGTGCAGGGGCCGCGGGACTTATGGCGGCCTGTGCCGCGGCGGACGGCGGAGCGGAGGTTACCGTTCTGGAGCACAACGAAAAGGCCGGTAAGAAGATCTATATCACGGGAAAGGGAAGATGCAACTACACCAATGCCTGTGAGACAGAAGAGTTTTTCTCCAATGTTCTTCGGAATTCGAAGTTTCTCTACAGTGCTGTATATGGCTTTGACAGCAGTGCTGTGACAGAGTTCCTTGAGAAAAACGGCTGTGCCACGAAGGAGGAACGGGGAAAGCGTTGTTTTCCTGCTTCGGATCATGCCTTTGACGTGACGGATGCGCTTGTCCGTCATCTGAGAAAGAACAACGGGAGAATCCGTTTCCACGCGGATGTCGCAGAAATTCGGACAGAGAAGGAATCGGGGGCTGAGACGGAAGCCGCCGGAAAAGGCGGGACGGAGCTTCGGAGAGCTACCGGAGTCCGACTTCGAAGCGGCGAAGAGCTTTTTGCGGATGCGGTGATTGTGGCTGCGGGAGGAATGTCATATCCTTCAACCGGTTCAACCGGAGACGGATACCGCTTTGCGAACCAGCTTGGTCTTTCGGTAAAACAGCCGCAGCCGTCTCTGGTGCCTTTTTCCGTAGCGGAGAGCTGGCCGCTTGAACTGCAGGGGCTTTCTCTTAAGAATGTTGCCATCCGGCTTGAAAATCTGGAGAGAGGTGGTGCCGGCCCCGCAGGCAGGGCTGGGAAAAAGAAGAAGCGCCCTGTTTATGAGGGCTTCGGTGAAATGCTCTTTACACATTTCGGCGTGAGCGGGCCTTTGATTTTGTCGGCCTCGTGTCATGCGGATTTTGAAGAGCATCCGGAGGGCTTTGCGCTGCATCTGGATCTGAAGCCGGCCATGACGCAGGAGGAGCTGGAGCGGAGACTCGAGAGGGAATTCACAATTCAGCCAAGGAAGGAGCTTCGGAATGCGCTGAAGGCTCTTCTTCCTGAGCGGCTTGCAATGCTTTCTGCGCAGCTGTTTGCGGCTTCTCTGGAGAATCCTTCTGCAGAGGGCGGAGCAGATCGCCCGGTATATACGCTGAATGAGAAGGAGCTTCGGCTTCTTGCTGCTTTTCTGAAGGATCTGACGATGACCGTGACAGGGACCAGAGGCTTTGCGGAGGCGATTGTGACGAAGGGCGGCGTGAGCGTGAAGGAGATCAATCCGTCTACCATGGAAACCAGAGGGATCAAAGGCTTATACTGGGCCGGTGAGGTGCTGGACGTGGATGCGTATACAGGCGGCTTTAATCTTCAGATCGCCTGGTCGACGGGGCATCTTGCGGGAGCCTCGGCGTGCGAAGAAGACTGAGCCGATTGGCATTTTGAAGGAGAGAATAAGACATGTCAGCTTTTAATATTGCAATTGACGGTCCGGCAGGGGCCGGAAAAAGCACGATCGCGAAGAAGGTGGCGAAGCAGCTTGGTTTTGTATATGTAGACACGGGGGCGATGTACCGTGCGATGGCGCTCTATCTGACAAGAAACGGACTGGTCAGACCGGATGAGTCCGATGCTGCTGCCAGGGAGGCGTTCTGCCGCAGAGCAGCTAAGCTGTGCCATGGGGCGGATATCACCATTGTTTATCGCGACGGGAATCAGGTGGTTCTTCTTGGCGGTGAGAATGTCAATCCGTACCTTCGGACCGAAGAGGTGAGCTCCATGGCCAGTGTCTCCTCGGCGGTACCGGAGGTCCGTGTGAAGCTGGTGGAGCTGCAGAAGAAGCTTGCGGAAAAAGAGAACGTCGTGATGGACGGGCGGGATATTGGAACCGTGGTTCTTCCGGATGCGCAGGTCAAGGTCTATCTTACGGCGAGCGTGGAGGTTCGCGCGAAGCGCCGCTACATTGAGAATGTTCAGGCTGTGAAAAGCGGTGCGCAGAAATCAGCGGACGATCTGGATCTGGAGAAGATCAAGGCGGATATCGCGGAGCGGGATCACCGGGATATGACCCGCGAGGTCTCTCCCCTGAAGCAGGCGGAGGATGCCGTTCTTGTGGATTCCTCGGAGCTTGGCATTGATCAGGTCACAGAGACGATTCTGAACCTTGCGGCGAAGAAGCTTGGAAGACCCTGCGTGATTACGGCTGCGACAGCAGGCTTTTGCTTCGGCGTACAGAATGCGGTGGACACGGTATACAAGGAAATTGAGAAGAATCAGGATGGCCCCATCAATACCTTCGGCCCGATCATTCACAATGAGAATGTGGTAGAGGAGCTGAAGGAAAAGGGAGTCGGAATTCTGAATTCCGTGGAAGAGGCAGGAACGCAGAAGAGCGGTACCATTATCATTCGCTCTCACGGTGTTGCGAAGGAAACCTGGGAGGATCTGAACCGGACCGGTGCGCGGGTTGTGGACACCACCTGCACCTTTGTCAAAAAGATTCATGAGATCGTTCACAAGGCAAGCGAAGAAGGCAAGCAGATCGTGATCATCGGCAACCATGGGCATGCGGAGACAGAAGGGACCGTCGGCTGGAGCAGTACGCCTGCAACCGTCATTGAGACCGAAGAGGAAGCGAAGAATTACCGGGCGGATCCGGAACGTATTGTCTGTATCGTTGCGCAAACGACATTCAACGCAGAAAAATTTGAGAAATTTGTTGATTTAATTGCGAAAAATGGATATAATATCGAGACGAATGAAACTATCTGCAACGCAACCAGCGAGAGACAGGCGGAAGCCCGCCGGATCGCGAAGCAGGCAGATGTCATGATTGTGATCGGCGGCAAGGGTTCTTCCAACACCGCCAAGCTCTATGAGATCTGCAAGGCGGAATGCGCTGACACTTATTTCATTCAGACGGTTGATGATCTCGATCTGAAGCTTTCAGGAGGCGAGAAGATCATTGGCATCACCGCCGGGGCTTCGACCCCGAAAAATATTATTGAGGAGGTTCAAAGTAATGTCAGAAGAACAGACTTTTGAACAGATGCTGGATGCATCATTTAAGACAATTCATAATGGAGAGGTGGTCGAAGGTTCCGTCATTGATGTCAAGCCGGAAGAAGCAGTCCTGAATATCGGCTATAAGAGCGATGGAATCCTGACCCGTCAGGAGTATTCCAATGACAACTCTCTGGATCTGACCACCAAGCTTTCCGTAGGCGACAAGCTTGATGTCAAGGTTCTGAAGGTAGACGACCGCGAGGGTACCGTAGCTCTCTCTTACAAGAGACTGGCTCTGGATCGCGGCAATAAGGTAATCGAAGAGGCATATGAGAACAAGACCGTCCTGAAGGCCGAGGTTTCTCAGGTACTCTCCGGTGGTATCTGTGTTGTTGTAGAAGGTATCCGTGTATTCATTCCGGCTTCCCTTGTCAGCGACACTTATGAGAAGGATCTTTCCAAGTATCTCGGACAGGAGATCGAGTTCGTGATCACCGAGTACAATCCGAGAAGACGTCGTTACATCGGCGATCGCAAGCAGCTTCTCACTGCAAAGAGAGAAGAGGCAGCTGCAAAGCTGTTCGAGAACCTTCAGGTTGGCGATGTAGTAGAAGGAACCGTTAAGAACATCACCGATTTCGGTGCTTTCGTAGATCTTGGCGGAGCAGATGGTCTGCTTCACATCTCCGAGATGAGCTGGGGCCGTGTTGAGAGCCCGAAGAAGGTCTTCAAGGTTGGCCAGAAGCTTCGTGTTCTTGTTAAGGACATCAATGGCCACAAGATCGCTCTGTCCCTGAAGTTCCCTGATGAGAATCCGTGGATCGGTGCTGACGAGAAGTATGCAGTAGGCAAGATCGTTACCGGTAAGGTAGCACGCATGGCTGATTTCGGTGCATTCGTTGAGCTGGAGTCCGGCATTGACGCTCTGCTTCATGTTTCCCAGATCTCCAAGGAGCACATCGAGAAGCCTTCGGATGTTCTGAAGGTTGGCGATGAGGTTACCGCTAAGATCGTTGATTTCAATCCTGAGAACAACAAGATCTCCCTTTCCATCAAGGCCCTCAAGAACGATGAGGAGAAGGCGAAGAAGGATGCAGAGAAGGAAGACGAGATCGTGGTTCCTTCCAAGGGAAATGATGACGACGAGGCTGTTACCGTTGACATCGACGCTATGATTGCGAAGCAGCAGGCTGAGGACGCTGAGAACTGATCCGGCGAAATGTCAGCAGACAGCGATATCTGAACAGCATAACAGAGAAGCCGCACGGATGATCCGTGCGGCTTCTTTTTGGTGTGCGCCTGGTGACTGGTCACCGCCTTCTGCCCGATTTATATGTGCGCCTGTCGGGCGCACATATTTGGCGGAAGAAATTTCGCTCAGTAAATTTTTACTTCATCCCAGGTGTCATCCGGGATGATTCCAATGTAGGTTTTTCCGGGATTGATTTTGATCTCTTCCCCGGAAGCATTGAAGAATCGGGTGACTCCGCCCTCGTCTTCCTTGGTCCAGAGAATGGAAATGTTCTTTCCTTCGGTACAGTAATACGCGAACTTGAATTTATCAATGCAGTTGTAAATCAGGTAGCCGTTCTTGTCGTATTGGTGGAAGGAGCAGTCCTGCAGGAGAACATTCGTAAAGGTCAGAGGCGCCTGGGTTTCTGCATCCAGATGCTGCTTCCCGTATTCATAATAGTCGTAGGTTTTCGTCTCTTCGTTGTAGACGAGCTTCGACTTGTTGTGATAGAACGGAAGCTCAATGCGGTTTGCTGTGCGGATTCCGTCTGCGTCCCAGTCATTGAGATTCGTCGTTGTCCCGTAATCGGCGAAGTTAAAATGCGGAGCGGGTGCTTCACGGTATTCCTTTGACCAGCCGGTGCGGGCGAAGTTGCGGTCCAGATCACCCTTCAGAATGTACTCCGTGAATTCTCTGGCTTTTCCGTTGTTCACACGGGAAAAGGTGCCGGAGAAGTGATAGGGGTAGCGGGATAAATAATCATTGATATGAAACGGACCGCCATCATGACAGATCACGGCATCATATTCCTGCGCAACCAGAATGTTGGTGGGACGTACGCTGCGGATGCTGCCTGTCTGCGGAAGATCCTCCCAGTCCTTGTAGATGCACATGAGCCGTGTGATGCGGTCATTGGCGGTACTGTTCATCATTTCGTAGACGATATCGGCACCTGCCGTGTTGTAGTGGGGCAGGGCCTTGATTTCGTTATCAATCATGACGGCAATCGGACGCTGCATTTCCAGATCCTTGTCGATGGGAAGCCCTGTAAGCTCGCTCAGATACTGGCCTTCCGGAACCGGGAGCGGCGTGCCAGAATCCTCCTCGGGAGCTTCGTCTGAGGGATCCTCTGCCTGATCCGCTGCATCAGGGACAGTGTCTTCCGAGGCTTCATCCGTGCTCTCCGTTTCGGAAAAAGCTCCGTCCGTGCTTTCCGTTCCGGAAGAGACTGCGTCTGTGCTCTCTGTTTCGGAAGAGGCTTCGGAAGAAGCTGCAGAAGATGTGTCATAACCGTCGCTTGCAGTGTTGGAGCAGGCACAGAGTCCTGCGGTCAGAGCTCCTGTCAGAGCAAGGAGCGTGATCCTTTTTCGAATATTTTTTCTTATCATGGGTATTTTTCCCCCTCCCTCTCGTTTATCACACCATTATAGCATTGAATGACGGCGCATCGATTTTAGAAATTCTTAATGCTTTACACAAGAAAATCACACATTCATCGGTTAGGATATCGGAGACTGAAGAAAGGAAAGGCTTTCATTCGTTATTGATTACGAAGCGCGACACATATAAACAGCTCATGCATGAAACATGAAGAAGGGGATAATGATGCGAGATTCCTGGCTGGTACTTCTGACACAGCTGCAGACGGAGATGACTGCGGTTCCGAAATTTCCGCTGCTGATACAGATCTGCTCTGTGCTGCAGTTTGTTCTGATGCTCCCGATTCTCTGGATCGGGGTGGTTGCAGTGCTTGGCCTTACAAGACGGAAAAAGGATTTTCCGCTGGTAAGGAAAATAAATCGCTTTGCCATTGTGGTCTGTGCAAGAAATGAGGAAACCGCTCTTCCGAGCCTTCTGGAGAGCATAAGGCGAGCGGATTATCCGGCGGATCACCTGCATGTTTATCTGTTTGCAGACCATTGTACGGACCGGACCGCGGCGATCGGAAGAAAATACTCCTTTGTCACTGTCTATGAGAGGAAAAGCGGGCCGACAACCGGAAAGGGCGCAGTCCTGAACTGGGGAATTCCGATTTTGTTCCATGATGCAGGGGACTTGTTTGATGCGGTTGCTGTATTTGATGCGGACAATGTGGTGAGCAGCGACTATTTTACCCAGATGAACGCTCAGCTGAATGCAGGCGATGAAATCATACAGGGAAACCGGCTGGGCGGAAAGCCGTACACATCGATTGTTACCAAATGGTACACCTTGTACTGGTCCTGCTATTCGACCTTCTTCTCCTATGCCAGAGAGAAGCTGAATTTGTCAGCGTTTCTGACAGGAACGGGCTTTGTTGTGACAAGAAATGTGCTGAAGGATGGATGGCACACGAAGACCATCACCGAGGATGTGGAATTCACGATTCAGAACTGCCTGCAGGGAAGAAGAACGGCGTTTTGCGTATCGGCGGTCTGCTATGATGAACAGCCCTGGCAGTTTGGTGTGATGCTGAATCAGCTCTCCCGTTGGTGCACGGGCAGCTATCAGATTCTTCAGGAATATGGGAGAGCGCTTTTCCGAAACCAAATGGAAAAGAGAAGCCTTACACGAAGAGAGCTTCTGACCCGGATGGATGTTATGATGCTCCTTCTGATGGGGCCGGTTTCCTGGATCGGATATGTGTTCACACTGATCAACGGCTTCTTTATGTGGGAGCACTGGCAGATCATTTTCTGGCTGTCTGTGGATATTTCTGTACTGGGGCTGATTGCTTCGGTCGTTCCGATCGCAGGTGCAGCCAGATTTAACCGGATTTCCATTCGGACCATGCTGCCGGCGATTGTTACCTTTCCGGTCTTCATGTTCTTCTATATGGTATGTTCGATTCGCGCCTGCTTCTTCCCGTCCCTGAAGTGGAAGAGAATTGAGCATAAGGCACTGGATGTACTACCGTAAAACCGGGGCTCAGGAAAGCTCCAGCAGAGAGCGGATCGCCTTCTGTATGTTCTCGGGAGCTTTCAGGTAGGCATCCAGAACAGCGCGGGCTTCGTCGGTAAGTCCGCTTACAAGATCATGGCGATAGGGTTGAAAGGAATGGGAGCCTTCGGAGATTAAGTTTTCTCCGAAGGCTTCGCTGTTGTCTGAGGAAGCATTTCCGGAGTCTGCAGCATCGTGCAGCAGCGGCATGCGGGAGACATCTCCGCCCATGAGCCATTCCGGATCTATGTTCAGACGTTCCCCGAGACTTTCTGCCTTGTCACGGCGGATCAGAGATTTGCCGTTAAGATAATTGGAGAGTGCAGACTTTGAAATGTCGTACGCGTGCGCAAATTCCGTCGGTGTCATGGAATTTTCCATCAAAATAAGATTTAATCGTTCCGATGATTTTTTAATCGACAGCATCATGCACCTCCATGCAAAAATATTAGCATACCAGAGAAATTTAATACACATGTGCGAAATATTGTTCAAATCAGATAAACTGTAAACCTTGACAGTTCAAATAAAATAAACTATGATTACTGCAGTTGAAGCCATTCAGGAGAGGAATTACGCATGAGACCAAGTCAGTCCATCTTTGATTATGCCAGGCTGCGCGGTGCAATCCGTGAGTACTGTGGCACGGAGGGAGCTTTTGCTGCGGCAATCGGACGAAGTCCGAATTATATTTCCAAGGTATTTCAGGGAAAGTCGAATTTTGACGCGATGGATATCAGCAGATCCGCAGAGGTGCTGGAAATCGAACTGGACGAGATCGGACGGTATTTTTTTACGCGGAGAGTGCAGAAGAATTGAAATAAAGCAAACGGGACCGGAAAAGAGCCGTGAAGAAATGAGAATGTCATTTCTTCACGGCTCCTTTTTGCAACGTGCGCCCGGCGGCGTACATTTCTTTAGCAGGGAAATCATGGGATTGGGTTGATGAGCACCGGAACGCCGGCAGGGGGTGTCTGGATGACAGGTCTTGCATAGCCGGAGTAATTGACCCCGAGTGCTGTCGATTGGAGATGCAGGTACTGGGCAAGGGCGGTAGCATCTGCATGTGCCAGCTTCTGATAGGAATCGGGCTGAGCAAGAAATTTGCGGTCGTTCTCATTGTCCAGGAAGCAGTGCTCGGTGATGACAGCGGGCATATTGTAATTGGTGGAGCGGCGGATGATACCGAAATAATCGGCTCCGGTGCGTCCGAGTCTTGTCCAGAAGCCATGACTTTTCAGGCCGATGGCGGAAAGCTGCTGGAGATTCAGGAGACCGTAGGAGCATTCCTGGGAGTACAGGCTTCCGAACGCGGAAGGAAGAATCATGGAGCCGCTCTTCACTTCACCGGTGCCAACCGCATTGAAGTGGAGACTCAGAAGGAAGTCGGCGTTTACGGAATGCGCGAAATCCACACGTTCTGCCAGGGAGACGTCCTTATCCTCTGTACGGGTAAGATATACCTCCACGTTGTCGTACTGCGAAAGCTCCTGGTAAAGGTAAATGGCTGTACACAGCGTCATTGCCTTCTCTACGTAGGGAGCATAGTTGGCGCCGATATCGGATCCGCCGTGTCCCGGATCCAGAACAATGACCGTTTTGCCGTTGTGCATGGCCTGAACCGGAGCGGCACCTGCAGGAAGCAGAATCCCAAGTACGGAGAGTGCCAGTGTGAGCAGAACCGTAGACAATGCCCGGCGGATTCCGGGAGAAAGCGGGCGGAGAGCGCCTGCGCTTTTGCGGCCGGAAGCGGCGGTTTCCGGAAAATGCGGTATGAAAGAAGTCATCATAAAATCCTCCTGGTAGCTTTTTTTCTGTCGGAAGACAGATCGCTTTAGTATAGCACGTCGTGACGTCAGGAGGGTTATCTTCTGTTATAATAATTCTGCTGACAGAAACGATCAGCCGGAAAGAGAGCAGAAAAAATGAATTATGACTATCTGATTGTAGGAGCAGGACTTTTCGGGAGTGTTTTTGCGCATGAAGCGAAGGCGGCCGGAAAGAGAGTTCTTGTGATTGACAGGAGACCGCATATTGCGGGCAATGTATACTGCCGGGATGTGGAGGGAATCCACGTGCATGAGTATGGAGCCCATATTTTTCATACCAATAACAAAGAGGTGTGGGACTATGTAAACCGTTTTTCCGAGTTCAACCGTTTCACAAACTCACCGGTAGCCAACTTCCGCGGCGAGCTGTATTCACTTCCGTTTAACATGTACACCTTCAATAAAATGTGGGGAGTGGTAACGCCGAAGGAGGCTGAGGAGAGGATAGAGGAGCAGAGAAAGGGATACGTTGCGCAGAAGCAGGCAGAGCGCGGGCTTGCCCCGGATGCGCCGTTTGAGCCGGAGAATCTCGAGGAACAAGCCATTTCACTGATCGGCGTGGATATCTACGAGAAGCTGATTAAGGGCTATACGGAGAAGCAGTGGGGACGATCCTGCACCGAACTCCCTTCTTTTATCATAAGGAGACTTCCGGTACGCCTGACCTTTGACAACAATTATTTCAATGCTCTGTATCAGGGGATTCCGATGGGCGGCTATACGAGGCTTGCAGAGCGCATGCTGGAGGGGATTGAGGTACGGCTGAACACGGATTATCTGGAGCAGAAGGAGGAGCTGGATGCACTGGCGGACAAGGTGATTTTTACAGGTCCGATCGATGCCTATTACGGGTATCGTCTGGGAACCCTGGAATACCGCTCGGTGCGTTTCGAGACGGAGCTGTTGGATCAGCCGAATTTCCAGGGAAATGCAGCGGTCAATTATACCGATCGCGAGACGCCATGGACGAGAATTATTGAACATAAGTGGTTCCAGTTCGGGAAGGACGATGAGGGGAGAGAGCTTCCGAAGACAGTGATCAGCCGGGAGTTCAGCTCGGAATGGAAGCCGGGAGACGAACCCTATTATCCGGTCAACGACGAGAAGAACGGCGCACTTTATATGCAGTACCGCGAGCTTGCGGACAGGGAAGAAAAGGTGATTTTCGGCGGACGTCTTGGCGAGTACAAGTACTATGATATGGATGCGGTGATTGCATCCGCGCTGGCCATGGCCCAAAAGCTTCTTTCGTAGCATCGGAGAATCCGATTTGTCCGGCAGAGGCTGACAGAAACATAAAGGCAGGTATCCGGGATCCGGCAGGGAGCTTCGGCTCATGCCGGATTTTTAATATTGCAAAAGTTAGTTGACACAAACATGCAGCGGATGTATGATCAGAGCGTGGGTTAGATAAAGCTAACTTAGAGCGAAGGAAAGATCCTTCTAACCGAGAGAGGAAAGCAACCGATGCCTGAAAGAGTCTTGATTGAAACCTGTTCTCCGACGCTGGCGGGAATGAAGCCGGCCAATCTGATCAGTCTTCCTTATCAGAACGAGGAACAGGCAAGAGCAGATATTCGTGAGATGAATCGGATTTTTGCAGGGAAGGGCCTTCGGGCGGTCCCTTTGAACTTCCGTAAAGGTCATGTCCTCTTATATTTGTACCGGCCTGCTTCTTTGAAGCTGGAATTTGCCGGAGAGGGGATCCGGAGCTTTCTGGAGTCGCTGGGATATGACTGCAGCGATGCGGACCGGTGTGTCGCGAGGCTTGGCGAGAAAATACGGGCGGGCAGGGACTCCGCAGAATTTCCGCATGAAGTCGGGGTTTTTCTGGGATATCCGCTGGAGGATGTAGAAGGCTTTATCCATCACAAGGAGGAAGGCTGCAAGTGCATCGGCTGCTGGAGAGTTTACGGCGATGAGAAGAGGGCACGCAGGGTCTTCCGGCGCTATCAGAGCTGCACAAGGGCCTATCTTCGCTCATGGGAGTGTGGGAAAAGCCTGGAGGAGCTGACGGTAGCAGAAGTTTCGTTGTGAAAATATCATTTTCATGATTAAGGAGGAAATGCAATGAGCAAGGTAGCAGTTGTTTACTGGACAGGAACCGGAAATACCGGAATGATGGCAGAGGGTGTGGCAGAGGGAGCAAAGGCGGCCGGCGCAGAGGTCACCGTGCTGGGACCGTCTCAGTTCTCGGCAGGAGATGTGGCTTCGTATGATGCGATTGCCTTCGGGTGCCCTGCGATGGGTGCAGAGGTTCTGGAAGAGGGAGAATTTGAACCGATGTTCTCTGCAGTAGAAGGCGTACTGGCCGGAAAGAAGGTCGGACTGTTCGGCTCCTGGGGCTGGGGAGAAGGCGTCTGGATGCAGGACTGGGAGAGCCGCTGCGCTGCAGACGGCGCGAAGGTGGCCGGCACGGTGACCTGCCAGAATGCACCGGATGACGGAGCGCTGGAGGAGTGCAGGGCACTTGGAAGAGCGCTTGCCTGATTCTGACTGCGATGGGCGGACCGCCCGGATCCCTGTCAGGGAGCTTACACAACCAACCACCAGGAGAATTATGATATGAGTATTGTCATCATCGGCGGGAATGAATGTATGGAGCGCCGGTATAAGGAAGTCTGCAAAAGGCACGGGTGTGATGCCAAGGTGTTCTGTAAATTCAAGGGAGGCATGAAGGATCGCATCGGTTCGCCGGATCTCATGATTCTGTTCACGCATACCGTGTCGCACAAGATGGTTCAGTATGCGCTGAATGAAACAGCGGATAACACGAGGGTCGTGCGTTCTCACACCAGCTCCATTTCATCGCTGGATCAGATTCTGGCGGAGCATGCCGGGTGAGGCCCGAAGACCGTCAGGGACACGCAGGGCCGGAAAAGGTACAGCGGGCGAACAAGGTTCAGGGGGCTGCGGAGGAAGCGGGAACAAGCTTCCCCCGCAGCATTTTTGCGGCATTTCCTGTGGGCCGCTGCGGGTCATATACCAGACAGACGCTGCGGGAAGGAATTTCTTCCAGAGTCGGAATTTTCACAATTTCACCGCGGGCGATCAGCTCGCGAACCACGGGCTCCGGAATAAATGCGAGACCAAGCTCGCTTCGGACCAGCGCTATCAGCTGGTCTGTGGTGGCAACCTGAATATCCGGTTCGATTTCAAGATGATACCGGAAGAAGAGATTCTCGTAGAAGCTGTAGGTGACGGTGTCGCGTTCCAGACCGATCAGGGAATAATGCCTCAGCTCGGAAAGAGGCAGAGCCTGACCGGAAAGAGCGGTAAAGGTCCGTCCGCCGACCAGAAGCTCGCGAAAAGAGAGAAGCGGAATGCTTCGAAGCGGAGCCTCGGCTTCCGCCGGGGTCGTGACCACGGCAAAATCGACCTCGCCGTTCCTTACTGCTGCAAGCGCGGTTCTTGTCGTGTTGTTGGAAATGCGAATCCGGATATGCGGATACTCCAGGTGGAAATCTTTCAGAATATCCAGAAGATAGCTGTTGAGCGCAGTTTCACTGGCACCGATGGAGACGCTGCCGGAGGTTAAGGAATTGAGCGCGGAAAGCTCCTCCTCGGCCTGATGAATCTGCGCCATAGCGCCCTTGACGTAGGCATAGAGATGTTCGCCCTCCGGAGTAAGCCGGATTCCGCGGTTGGTCCGGATGAAGAGGACACAGCCGATTTCTTCCTCCAGCCGATTCATGGCTCTTGTGACATTGGGCTGGTTGCTTCCGAGAATCCGGGCAGCCTTGGTGAAGTTCTCATATTTGGCCACGTGATAGAAGATTCGATAGTATTCCAGATTTATATTGTTCATGTCAGTCCTTTCCCTTCATTGGATTTATGCGTACAATCCATGAAATTTCAGAAATTGCGCGGCTTATGAATTCGTCAGATCGAAATGCATTTCAGACACATCTTGACCGGCACTGCCAACATCATGTCCACAAAGCACGTATTTTCAAGGCTTTTTATGTCTCTAACCGTTTTAACATGTCATAATGACATATGCAATATACCAACAATACTTTTTACATATTCCAGAGATTTTTTATAATGAAACATCGTGAGCAGCAGGTGTTGCTGCGGAAAGGATCGTATGCTGACAGTAGTGACTGGAATCAACTGGGGTGACGAGGGAAAGGGACGCGTCATAGATCTTCTTGCAGAAAAAGCAAATGTTGTTGCCCGTTTTCAGGGCGGCGATAATGCGGGACACACTGTTGTGGTCGGGAGAGAAAAATATGTGATGAATCTTCTGCCTTCCGGCATTTTGCATCCGGATGTCGTCTGTGTGCTTGGGCCCGGCATGGTGATAGATCTGGAGGAGCTTCTCCATGAGATGGATTCTCTTCGGAAGAAGGGAATTTCCATTACTCCGCGTAATCTGAAGATTTCGGACAAGGCAACCATTTCAATGCCCTGGCACCGGATTCAGGATGAGCTGGAGGAGGAAAGACTGTCCGGAAGCGGAAGAGCCTTTGGATCGACAAAACGCGGTATTGCATATGCGTACAGTGACAAGTACCGCAAGAAAACGCTTCGGATTGGAGACCTCCTTCACCTGGAGGAGCCGGAGGTGCAGGATCGGATATCGATGATTCTTGAGGCGAAGAACCTGGAGCTTGCAGGGTGTTACCACCAGGAACCGATGTCAGAATCGGCATTCCGGTTCTGGTGCGACGGGATGGCAGAATCGCTGAGGGATTATATTTCTGATACCGGCACCTTCCTCGAGAACGAGCTGAAGGAAGGCAAAAGGGTTCTGCTGGAGGCACAGCTTGGTGCAATGCGTGACATTGACTATGGAATTTTTCCCTATACCTCAAGCTCCAGCACCATTGCGGCCTATGCACCGATCGGCGCCGGAATTCCGGGCGAAATACCGGATCATGTGGTGGGAGTTCTGAAGGCATATTCCACCTGTGTCGGTGCAGGCCCCTTCGTCGCAGAGAAAGCAATGGACAGAAGCTGGCGGGAAGGTCTTCGCAGAAAGGGCGGTGAGTTCGGAGCAGCAACTGGAAGGCCGCGCAGAGTCGGCCCCTTTGACGCTGTGGCAAGCCGCTACGGACTAAGGTGCCAGAAAGCGGACAGAATTGCTCTTACGAAGCTGGATGTTCTGTCCGGGATGAATGAGATTCCGATTATCACAGGCTATCGCCTGAAGGAAAAGCAGGTGGATCGGTTTGATCCGCTGAGCGATCTGGAGGCAATGGAGCCTGTGGTGAAGTTCCTTCCCGGCTGGAAGGAGGATATTACCGACTGCAGGAGATGGACAGATCTTCCGTGGAATGCACAGAAATATGTGCATTCCCTGGAACAGCTCCTGGACCAGGAAATTCCTTTTATTTCGGTGGGTGCCGGACGGGAAGAGTATTTTACCAAGGAAGCCTGGGTCTGAACCCCGGACTTAAGAAAGGAGTGTTGCAAGCAAATGAAAGATATGGCTGCAGAGCTGGTAGCAAGGCTCAATGTGGATACGGCCTTCACGATTCCGATATTCGGCGGTATTCAGATTGCGGAATCGGTTGTGATCAGCTGGGTGGTAATGGCAGTTCTGGTACTGCTTTCCTTGATTCTGACCAGCGGAATGAAGGTCTGGAATCCGGGAAAACGACAGGTTCTTGCAGAAACGGCTGTGAACTGGCTGGATGGCTTTACCAAGGATATGCTGGGACCGGACGCGACGGAATACAGTGAATACATTTCGACGGTGCTCCTCTTTATCGGACTGTCCAATATTATGGGCTTGTTCGGCATGAAGCCGCCGACGAAGGACATGAACGTCACGATAGCACTGGCGGTTATGAGCATTGTCCTGATTGAAGCGGCAGGAATCCGGCGAAAGGGAGGAAAGGGCTGGCTGAAGAGCTTTACCCAGCCGATCGCTATTGTGACGCCGATCAACATTCTGGAGATTTTTATTCGTCCGCTGTCTCTGTGCATGCGACTCTTCGGAAATGTCCTTGGCTCCTTTGTCATCATGGAGCTGATTGAGATGATCCTTCCGGTGGCACTGCCTTTGGTATTCAGCATGTACTTTGACATCTTTGACGGCTTCATTCAGGCCTACGTATTTGTATTCCTGACTTCGCTGTTCATCGCAGAAGCGGCGGAGCCCTTGATGCCGTCAGAGCCGAAGAAGAAAAAGAATCGGAAACAGAAGAATCCTTCACCGGCAGCATGAGTGAAGATTCGAGATAGAAAAGAAGAAACACAAAAAGCTATCGAAACAGACAAAACAAAATTCAGTAGAACCTGACAGGAGGAACAAAAAATGACAGCAATCGGAGCAGGAATTGCAGCACTTGCGTGCATCGGAGCAGGAATCGGTATCGGCATTGCAACGGCACATGCCGTGGATGCCATCGCCAGACAGCCGGAGGCGGATTCCAAGATTATGAGAAACCTTCTTCTTGGCTCTGCCCTTGCAGAGGCAACCGCCATCTACGGATTCGTACTTGGTATTCTGATCATTTTCATGCTGTAAAGGAAGGGATAACTTATGTTACGGATTGACAGCAACATTCTGTGGACCATCATCAATCTTCTGATCCTGTATGTGCTGCTTCGCAAGTTTCTGTTCGGCAGAGTCCACAAGATCATGGATGAGCGGGCTGCGCAGCTGCAGAAGATTCATGCAGACGCAGATGCGGACAGACAGGAGGCGGAAAAGCTCTGGAAACAGAACGATGACATTCTCCGGAAGGCGGATGAGGAGCTGGCAGTAAAGGAAGCGGCTTCCCGTGAAAAGGCCGGTGCGGAATATGACCGCATTGTTTCGGATGCCAATGAAAAGTCTGCACAGATCATTGAAGAGGCCCGCAAGAAGGCACAGGCTGCGGCGGATATTATGAAGCAGCAGGCGGCTGTGGAAATTGCAGGAATGGTAAAGGATGCTGCGGCAAAGGTTGCGGCAGCGGATGAGAACCAGAGACTTTACGATGATTTCCTGTCACAGGTAAAGGACGGACAGTAAGCCATGAACGATATGACACAGAACACTGAGAAAATCAAAGCAGTTCTCCGCTGTGTGGTGCGCCCTGATGAGAAACAGACCAACGGCTTTGTTTCGTTCCTGAAGCGGGAGTATCAGACAGACGATGTGGAACTGGACATCGTGGAGGACCCGAAGATCTGGGGCGGCTTCATCCTTGAGGTTGGCAGCGAAGAGTACGACTGGAGTCTTCGGGGACGTGAGAACCAGATCGGTCAGAGAATAGACCACGCGTGTGAAAAAGCCGGGACAGCAGTCAGTCAGGATAAGATCATTTCAATCCTTCGGGCTGCGGCAGAGGACTTTAAGGTTACGGCCGAAAAAAGAGAGGTCGGATTTGTAGAGACAGCCGGCGATGGAATTGTCACGGTGCATGGACTTCGTCATGCAATGTACGGCGAGATCATTCTTTTTGAAAATGGCGTAAAAGGAATGGTACAGAATATTACCGATGACGGCATCGGTGCCATTTTGTTCGACGAAGAAGGCTCGATCGGCGAAGGCAGCAAGGTGGTTGGAACCGGCAAGCAGGCGGGAATTCCGGTCAGTGACGAATATCTGGGCCGTGTTATCAATGCACTCGGCGAGCCGATCGACGGCGGTACGGAAATTCATGCGGGTGAATATCGTCCGATTGAGGAGCCGGCACCCGGAATTGTAGAGCGAAAGAGTGTTTCCGAGCCTCTTCAGACCGGAATTCTTTCCATCGATTCCATGTTTCCCATTGGACGCGGACAGCGTGAGCTGATCATCGGAGATCGTCAGACCGGTAAAACATCCATAGCGGTGGATACCATTCTGAACCAGAAGGGAAAGAACTGTATCTGCATTTATGTTGCGATTGGTCAGAAGGCTTCGACCATTGCAGGTCTTGTTAATACGCTGCAGCAGCATGACGCCATGGAGTACAGCATCGTGGTAAGCTCCACCGCTTCGGATCCTGCACCGCTTCAGTATATAGCACCTTATTCGGCAACCTCTCTTGCGGAATACTTCATGCATAAGGGGCAGGACGTTCTGATTGTTTATGATGATCTGTCCAAGCATGCTGTGGCCTACCGTGCCCTGTCGCTTCTTCTCGGAAGAAGTCCGGGACGTGAAGCCTACCCCGGAGATGTCTTCTACCTGCATTCCAGACTTCTGGAAAGAAGTGCAAGACTCTCGGATGAGCTTGGCGGAGGCTCCATTACGGCACTTCCTATTATTGAGACGCAGGACGGAGATGTTTCCGCCTATATTCCGACGAATGTCATTTCCATTACAGACGGACAGATTTTCCTGGAGAGCGACCTGTTCTTCGAAGGACAAAGACCGGCTGTCAACGTTGGCCTGTCCGTGTCCCGTGTCGGCGGTGCCGCTCAGACCAAGGCCATGAAGAAGGCGGCAGGCTCGCTTCGTATTGACCTTGCACAGTACCGTGAGATGGAAGTGTTCACGCAGTTTTCTTCGGATCTGGACGAGGCTACCACGCAGCAGCTCAAGCAGGGAAAGGTTCTGATGGAGCTTTTGAAGCAGCCTCTGGAGCATCCGCTTTCTCATGCAGAGGAGGTTGTTGTTCTGACGGCCGGAGAGAGCCGGAAGTTCATTGATGTTCCGGTGAAGCAGGTGAAGGAATATGAGAATGCCTTCCTGTCCTGGATGGAGGAAGCGCATCGCGACATCATGGAAGAAATCGACCGCACCGGAAGACTGGAAGACGGGTTAAAGGAACGGATTCTGAAGGCCGCAGATGAGTTCGCGGCAGAGAAAGGCAGCCATGTCAGCAATACGTGAAATACGGGATCGCATCGCAAGCATTCAGAATACGATGAAGATTACGAATGCCATGTATATGATCTCATCAACGAAGATGAATGCTGCCAAATCGGCGCTGAATGCGACGGAACCATACTTCTTTGCTCTGGAGGCCATGTTTGCAAGAGTCATGCGCCATCTTCCTCCTGATTTTGAGCATGCCTATCTGGATCGGCGTGAGAAGGTCCCGGATGCTGACGTCAAACGTGCGATCGTGTGCGTTACGGCAGATAAGGGCCTTGCGGGAGCATATAACCACAATGTCCTTCGAATGATGGAGGAGATGCTTCGACCGGACGGAAAGGATCTTCTGTTTGTGATCGGAGAGGTGGGACACGCCTACTGCGAGCAGCGTGGAATTCCGGTTTATAAGGACATTCACGAGACTGCGCAGAAGCCTACGCTTCCGAAAGCAAGGGTGATTGCATCCAGAATGCTGGATCTGTTTGCACGGGAAGAGGTGGACGAGGTTTATATTATTTACACCCGGATGAAGAATTCCATGGAAAATGAAGTGCAGAAGACGCAGCTTCTTCCATTGGTACGTCTTAACAGCGGCGTGTTCCGCGAGAGCGCAAACGCCATCCAGGAGGAATTCGACCTGCAGCCGGATCCGGAGACTCTTCTGGACAATATCATACCGGATTTTGTATCCGGCTATATTTACGGTGCACTGGTGGAGTCCTACTGCGCTGAGCATTCGAGCCGCATGCAGGCCATGGATGCCGCCAACAAAGCAGGAGAGAAGCTTCTTTCCGAGCTGTCGGTCAAATATAACCGGGAGCGTCAGGCGGCTATCACACAGGAGATCACCGAGGTGGCTGCAGGCGCCAGAGCAAGAAGTGAGCAATTGAAGAAAAGCCGCAGAAAGAAAATGGCGGCAGGAAAGGAGTCCTGACAATGCAGATCGGAAAGATCACTCAGGTTATGGGACCGGTTGTAGACGTTCAGTTTCCGGAACGGCCCCTTCCTGTTATTAAAACCGCACTGCAGGCGGACAATCACGGGAAAAAGGCCGTGATGGAGGTGGCACAGCACATCGGAGATGATACCGTTCGCTGCATCATGCTTTCCTCCAGTGAGGGATTGCAGAAGGATATGCCGGTATTGTCCACAGGCAGCGGGATCGAGGTTCCTGTCGGAGATCAGAACCTTGGACGTCTGTTCAATGTACTGGGGGATACCATTGACGGAAAGGAGAGCCTTGCGGATGCAAAGCGCTGGGAAATTCACCGCAAGCCTCCGAAGTTTACGGATCAGAGCCCGGTACAGGAAATCCTGGAGACCGGAATTAAGGTTATTGATCTGATCGCACCTTATGCAAAGGGCGGAAAGGTCGGTTTGTTCGGTGGTGCGGGTGTCGGAAAAACCGTCCTCATTCAGGAGCTGATCCGCAACGTTGCGGCTGAGCACGGCGGATATTCGATTTTCACGGGAGTCGGCGAGCGTTCCCGTGAGGGAAATGATCTTTGGAGCGAAATGACGCAGTCCGGCGTTATTGATAATACAGCCCTGGTATTCGGACAGATGAATGAGCCGCCGGGAGCCCGTATGAGAGTGGCCGAGACCGGTCTTACCATGGCGGAGTATTTCCGGGATGTGGAGCATAAGGATGTGCTGTTATTCATCGATAACATCTTCCGTTTTGTGCAGGCAGGCTCCGAGGTATCCTCACTTCTTGGCCGTATGCCCTCCGCAGTCGGCTATCAGCCGACACTGGCAAATGAAATGGGAGCACTTCAGGAGAGAATTGCTTCTACGAAGAACGGATCGGTTACCTCCGTGCAGGCGGTCTATGTTCCTGCAGACGATCTGACGGACCCTGCACCTGCAACGACCTTTGCGCATCTGGATGCAACGACGGTTCTGTCCCGTAAGATTGTCGAGCAGGGTATTTATCCTGCTGTGGATCCCCTGGAGTCCTCTTCCAGAATTCTGGAAGAGAATGTCGTTGGAAAAGAGCATTATGAGACGGCACAGAGCGTTCTCCAGATTCTGCAGAAGTACAAGGAGCTTCAGGATATCATTGCAATTCTTGGTATGGAAGAGCTCTCGGATGAGGATAAGCAGACGGTCTACCGTGCAAGAAAGATCCGGAACTTCCTGTCCCAGCCGTTCCATGTGGCAGAGCAGTTCACGGGAATTCCGGGCAAATATGTCCCGCTGAAGGATACCATCAAGGGCTTCCAGGCAATCATCGGAGGCGATCTGGACGAGGTCCCGGAGACGGCCTTCTTCAACACGGGTACCATTGATGAGGTATGGGAGAAGTCGAAGTCTCTGTAACAGGAGACCTCGTACTGTGCCCGTGCTTTGTACAGAAAGAGTGACAGGATATGGCAGATGTAAAAAATATGTTTTTCCTGCGGGTCATTGCGGCGGAAAAGGTTTTTTATACCGGCTATGCAAGGAATCTGATCATCGAGACGCTCGATGGCCAGATTTCCTTTCTTGCGCACCATCAGGAGATGATGGCGGCGCTGAATCCGGGAGAGCTGCAGATTCAGGACGAAGAGGGAAACTGGATTCGCGTCATAGCCGGCTGCGGATCCATGGTGTTTGCCAACAACCGCGCAACCGTGCTTGTGGAAACCTGCGAGCGGCCGGAAGAGATCGACCGGAGAAGAGCGGAAGAGGCATTGGAACGCGCGAAGGAGCGGATGCGCCAGAAGCAAAGCCAGCGGGAGTATCACATGACGCAGGCGGCGATGGCAAGGGCGTTGTCGAGACTTTCACTGAAGGATAAGCTGAGAGTATAAGAGAGAATTGGAAAAGATATTATGGATGATTACAGAAAACCGGGTGAGAATCTGGCCGGATCCGGAAGGAAGAGAAGAGTTCAGATGTCGGAGGCGACCAGCGTCATGCTGGCGCTGACGCTTTCCGGGGGCATGCAGGATGCCTATTCTTATTTTGTACGCGGAAAGGTATTTGCCAATGCCCAGACGGGAAACCTTGTTCTTATGGCCGAGCATATGTTCAATGCAGATTTCAGGGGAGGGGTTAAATACCTGTTTCCCCTGGTGTTTTTTGCGTTTGGGGTCTTTGTGGCGGAACAGATCCGCGGAAGATTTCAGTATTCCGGGATTCTTCACTGGAGACAGATGATCGTGGCGCTGGAAATTCTGATGCTTCTTATCGTAGGATTTCTTCCGGTCAATGATGCGGTCAACCCTCTGGCCAATGCCATGACCTCGTTCGCCTGTGCCATGCAGGTTCAGGCATTCCGCAAGGTGAATGGCTATGCGTATGCGAGCACCATGTGCATCGGGAATATGCGCAGCGGGATGGAAGCGCTAAGTGCCTACACGAGAACCGGAAACCGGGAGCTTCTCCTGAAGACGGGCCAGTATTTTCTTGTCATTCTGACCTTTTTCCTTGGCGCCGGAATCGGAGGAGCTCTTGCGGAAACCGGAGGCAGGCGCATGATCTGGATTTCCTGCGTGCTTTTGATCGTCAGCTTTCTTCTGATGTTCCTTCGCTCGGAGGAAGAGAAAATGGAAGAAGAATCGGGAAAATAAAGAATACAGAAGCAAATATTCCGCTAATTTTCTGCTGGAGGGTTCACAAAAGCCGGGAAAGCGTGTATTGTATAGCATTGTGTTAAAAAATTAACAGATGTATGGAAAAAAGGAGGCGCGACTCATGATTGCTCAGGCAGCAGCTCTGATTATTTTTGTGGGTATGTTTGTGCTGATTATTCTGGACAAGTTTGAGCGCCAGTGGATCACACTGGTGAGCGGACTTCTGATGCTGATCGTGGTTTTCGGCATCTGTCTGCACAGCCCGCAGGCAATTGTTGATACGCTGAATCTGAAGGCGTTTTTTGTAAAAAGCTTCTGGTACGGCGGGGAGGAAAGTGCTTCGGCAGGAATCAACTGGTCTACCATTGTGTTCATTGCCGGCATGATGATTATGGTGGAAGGGCTTGGGCATTCCGGCTTCTTCCGGTGGCTTTGCCTGTCCCTTGCCAAGGCGGTGCACTATCATCTGGTACCGCTTCTGATCTGCTTCATGTGCATGTCGGGCTTTCTGTCGATGTTCATTGACAGTATCACGGTGGTTCTGTTTCTTGCAACGGTGACGATTGAGCTGTCACGTATGCTGAAATACAATCCGGTTCCGATGATTCTGGCAGAGATTTTCTGTGCGAATCTCGGCGGTGCGGCGACGATGAGCGGAGATCCGCCGAACATCATCATCGGTACCTCGCTCGGTTATACATTTATGGATTTTATCTCAAATACCGGAGCGGTGGTCGGAATCAGCTTTCTTTTTGCGCTGGTATATTTCTGGCTCTGCTTCCGCAAGGAGCTGAAGGCCAATGAGGCGGCAAGAGTGGGTGAGGTTTCCTGCCCGGAGCCGTCCACGGCGATTGAAAGCAAGCCGGCGTTTCTCTGCGGAATTCTTGTTTTCGTTCTTGCCGTTGTTCTCCTGATTACGCATGCGCAGACGGGACTGACGGTTTCCTGCATCGGTGTCATCGTGGCGGTTCTGACGGTGATGGCGATGACGGCAACGTCCGGAACCAAGGTTATTCCCAGGATTTTCCGCGGGGTGGACTATAAGACCCTTCTGTTCTTTATCGGCCTGTTTGTGTCGGTCGGAGGTCTGGAGCAGACCGGCGTGCTGGAGGTCATCGCACATTTTATCTCGGTGATCAGCGGCGGAAATCCCTATGTGATGACGGCTATTATTCTGATTCTGTCAGCCGGCTGCAGCGCACTCATTGATAATATCCCGTTTGCGGCGACCATGATCCCTGTGATTCAGTCGCTTTCGGCGACGACAGGCATGGCACTTCCTACGCTTGCCTGGACACTTTCTCTGGGAACGGACATCGGCGGAAACGCAACTCCGATCGGTGCATCTGCAAATGTCGTCGGCACATCGGTTTCCGCGAAGAACGGGCATCCGATCAGCTGGGGAAAATACTGCAAATATTGTGTACCTGCGACCGTCATTGTTATAATGATATCGTTAGGTTGCATTTATGTCAGGTATCTGTAACAAGGACAGTGCGAAGGGGGCTTGCAGGATGAACGAGAATCAGATCATTGTATCGGTCGGACGTGAACACGGAAGCGGCGGTCATTTTATTGCGCAGGAGCTTGCGGACAATCTGGGAATTAAGCTTTACGACAAGGAGATCATTGAAGGCGTCGTGGAGAAGGGCTTTTCCAGAGAGTTTGTAGAGTCGATGGATGAGAAGCCGATCAATTATTTTCTTTCGAGAAGAATCGGAGAGTTCTCCAATTCTCCGGAGGAGATTGTTGCGGAGCAGGTGTTTGATTATATCCGCGAGATCGCGAAGAAGGGCGAATCCTTTGTGATCGTAGGCCGCTGTGCGGAATCGGTGCTTCGGCTGTATCCTCATGTTCTGAGTGTTTTTGTCACCGGAGATAAAAAGGATAAGCTGGAGCGGATTAAGACGATCTATCATCTGGATTCCATGGCAGCACAGGATCGGATCCGCCGCGTAGATTCCAAGAGGAAGCAGTATCACAACCATTATGCGGACTACAAGTGGGGCGATTCCAGAGGGTATGATCTTCTGATTAACAGCAGCCGTCTCGGGATTGATGGAACGGCAAAATGCCTTGCCGGTTATGTACACGCCTACATGGAAGTGAAGGGGATTGAGAACCCGTCCAGATAGAAACCGTTTCTGAGGGCGGTTCTTTCAAAGGCCTTTGATCATTGCATTCAGAAGCCCGCATCATCAGATTTTATGAATCTGATGATGCGGGCTTTTCTGTGAGTTTCCTTTCCAAAGGCTGCCGGAAGGCTTGTAATCAAGGACGCTTTTCGGAAGCCGGGACCCTCAGCCCCAGACCTCCTTTGCAATCTCCTTTACGAGAGCAAGCTTGGCCCACTGCTCCTCTTCCGTCAGCTTGTTGCCGATTTCGCAGGAAGCGAAGCCGCACTGAGGAGAGAGATACAGGCGGTCCAGGCTGATATAATTGGCTGCTTCGCGGATTCTGGCAATGACCTTTTCCTTGTCCTCCAGCTCGGGAGACTTGGTGGTAATCAGGCCGAGAACGACCTTTTTGTCTCCTGTGATTTCCTTCAGAGGAGCAAAGCCGCCGGAGCGGTCGGAGTCATACTCGAGATAATAAGCATTGACGTTCTCGCGGGAGAACAGGTAGCGGGCGATGCCGTCGTATCCGCCGGTTGCTGCATAGGTCGAGTGGAAGTTGCCGCGGCAGACATGGGTATTGATGACAAGCTCCTTCGGAGCAGCGGCAAGAACCGCGTTGTTGATGTTCAGATAGCGCTCACGGATCACATCGATTCCCTTGTCATCCGTTCCGAAGAAAGTGTGTCTTCTGGGATCTACGAGAAGTCCCCAGGAGCAGTCATCCAGCTGAAGATTCCGGCAGCCTGCAGCGTACAGATCGTTGATGAACGCTGTATAGGCAGCGACGAGATCTGCTTCAAAGGCTTCGGTGCTCTCATAGAACTGATGGACATTTTCCTTTGCAAACGGCATATCGAACTGCTCCAGAAACTGTGCCGGAGCGGGAATGGTAAGCTTTGCAACTGTATTCTCGTCCTCCTGCGCCTGTACAAAACGGAAGTGATCCAGGAAGGGGTGGGTTCCCCGATAGGTGACCTTTCCGGTGAGGAAGGTGTCATCAATCATGGCAGCCTCTCCCTGGAAGGGAAGACCCGTTTTGGTCGGCTTGTGGTCAATGCCCGCAAAGCCCCACATAAAATCCAGATGCCAGGTTGCGCGGCGGAACTCACCGTCTGTGAGCACGTGGTAGCCGGCCTTTTTCTGCTTTTCAATGAGGTCCAGGATGCAGCGGTCCTCGACGGCCTTTAGCTCCTCGGCAGAGATCGTTCCGGCTTCGAAGCTCCTGCGGGCATCCTTGAGCTCTTCGGGGCGCAGAAAGCTCCCGACGAAATCATAGCGGAAAGGGGTAGAGATGTTTTTACTCATGTGTTCTATGTCCTCCTGTAGGATCGTTTGTTCTGTGATAGGAATGGTTTGATTATAAGGAACGATCTGCATGATCGGAAATACAGAAAAATGAAGCATAACCATAGATTGAATCTATATCTCTTTGGATCTATGATATCGGATAGAAGGAGGATGCATTCCTATGACACTAAATCAGCTGCGCTATGCTGTGACCGCTGCGGAATCCGGCTCTGTCACGGAGGCGGCCGGAAAGCTGTTTCTCTCACAGCCAAGTCTTACATCTGCCTTGCACGAGCTGGAGAAGGAGCTTGGGATCACCATTTTCCTGCGTTCCGGAAGAGGAATTACAACGACCACGGAGGGGGATGAATTCCTGGGCTACGCAAGACAGCTCCTGGAGCAGGAGAACATGATCCGCGAGAAATATATGGGCGGATCGCACGGAAAATATTCGTTCTGCGTATCCACGCAGCATTATTCCTTCGCAGTGGAGGCCTTTGTGGAGCTTCTGAAGGGCTACAGCGAAGCGGAATATGAGTTTCATATCCGTGAGACGCAGACCTACAGCATCATCGAGGATGTGGCAAGGCTTCGGAGCGAGGTGGGGGTTCTGTATCTGAATCCGTTTAATGAGGCAGTCCTTTCGCGCACCATTGCGGAGCACGACCTTACGTTTGAGCCCTTGTTTACTGCAAGACCGCATGTTTTTCTGAGCCGCGAGAACCCTCTTGCGACGAAGACGTCTCTTACGCTGGAGGATCTGGAGCCTTATCCGAGGCTTTCGTATGAGCAGGGAGAGCACAATTCGTTTTATTACTTCGAAGAAATTCAGAGTACGCTCCCCCGCAAAAAGGACATTGTGGTGACAGACCGCGCAACGCTGTTCAATCTCGTCATCGGTCTGAACGGGTATACCATCTGCAGCGGCGTTATCAATTCGAAGCTGAACGGAGAGAGCATCATTGCCCTTCCTCTGGAGGTGGAGGATTATATGAAGATCGGATATCTCACACACCGGCACATCCATCTGGGGAAGCTGGCGGGGCAATACATCGAGGCTCTGAAGAAATATGCACAGAGTACGCAGCAATCCGGGGAGATATCCGGCTGCTGATTGTGGTATGATCCAGAAAGAAACAGGAGGAAAGGGATCATGGATATGAAGATCATAGATTTGAAAAAAACGATTCTGGAGGACAACGATAAGGATGCGGAGCTCCTTCGGAAAGAGACCAGGGCGGAACGGGTTTGCTATCTGAATGTGATGTCATCTCCGGGCTCCGGGAAAACATCGACGATTCTCGCACTTCTTCATGCGATCGGGGACCGCATTTCCTGCGGCGTCATGGAGGCGGATATTGATTCGGATGTGGATGCGAAGACCATTTATGAGGCGGGATATCCTTCCGTGCAGCTGCATACCGGAGGAATGTGCCATCTGGATGCCCAGATGTCGCGTCAGGGAATGAAGGCGCTTTATGAGGCGGCAGAGTCCATGGGGAGAAAAAAGCCGGAGCTGGTCATTCTGGAGAACGTAGGAAATCTTGTCTGCCCGGCAGAATTTGACACCGGTTCCGATCTGAATCTTGTCATTTTGTCGGTTCCGGAGGGAGACGATAAGCCGCTGAAGTATCCTCTGATGTTCGAGAAGGCAGATCTTGTCGTCATCAATAAGATGGATTCGCTTCCGGCCTTTGATTTTGATCTGAAAAAATGCGAGGCGAATATCCGGCTTCGGAATGAGAAGGCATGTATTTTCCCGATCAGCGCCAGAACCGGAGAGGGAATCTCCGAGCTTGCAGAGAAGATCACAGAGCATGTAAGAGAACGGCTTGCGGAGGGGGAAGAGAAATGAGCGTTCAGGTGATTGAAGTGAATGAGAGCGTCTTTGCCGGGAATGACAGGCTGGCAGACGAGACAAGACAGAAGCTGAAGAAGGAGGGGACGTTTCTTCTGAATGTGATGGCATCCCCGGGAGCCGGGAAGACCTCGGTTCTTCTGCGGACGATCGGACTTTTAAAGGACCGGTACCGGATGGGGGTGATGGAGGCGGATATTGACGCCACGGTAGATGCCGAGAAGATGCAGGATAAGGGCTTGCGCTCCATACAGGTTCATACCGGCGGAGAATGTGCCATGAATGCAGATATGACAAGGCAGGCACTGGAGGAGTTTCATACGGAGGATCTGGACCTTCTTTTCCTGGAGAATGTGGGAAACCTTGTGTGCCCTGCGGAGGAGGATGTCGGCGCCTGCAGGAGCATTGAGATTCTGTCGGTTCCGGAGGGAGATGACAAGCCGCTCAAATATCCCCTGATGTTTCAGGTGACGCAGGCGGTTCTTGTCAATAAGATCGACACAAAGGAGTATTTCCCTTTTGACGACGAAGCGGTCACGCGGAGAATCCATGCACTGAATCCGGAGGCGAAGGTCTTTTTTGTCAGTGCGAAGACCGGCGAAGGATTTGACGAATGGGTTCGGTGGCTTGCCGGTGAGGTGGATGCCTGGAAGGCGGAGAGCTGAGCTTTCGGACGTTGACTTTCGGGCCGGGTCCGCAGGAGAAGGAGACGGGAGAGTATGGAGATTACGACGTTATGCTACATCGAGAAGGATGAGAAATACCTGATGCTTCACCGGGTGAAAAAGCAGCATGACATCAACCGGGGAAAATGGATCGGTGTCGGAGGTCATGCGGAAAACGGGGAGTCGCCGGAGGAGTGTCTGGTCCGTGAAGTAAGGGAAGAGACCGGACTTTCTCTGACCTCCTACCGGTTCTGCGGTCTGGTGACGTTCCTCAACAGCAAATGCGATCCGGAGCTGATGTGTGTGTTCACAGCCGATGATTTTACCGGGGAGCTGACGGAGTGCAGTGAAGGCGATCTTTGCTGGGTGGATAAGAAACAGGTATTATCCCTTCCAACGTGGGAGGGAGACCGGGTCTTTCTGGAGCTTCTTCTTTCCGGGGAAAAGCGATTTTTCTCAATCCGGCTTTTGTATGAGGGAGACCGGCTGGTCGATCAGACAATTCACTTGTATTAATGGACACAGGAGGAGATACACGGCAATGGAACAGGAACGGTCACAGATGAATCCCAAAGACCAGTGGGATCTGAGTACGCTGTACGAAAATGATGAAGCCTTTGAGCAGGACCTTGCGAGGATGGACGCGGATACCGATGCGGCTGCCGCCTTTGAGGGGAAGCTTCGTGATGCGGAGACGATCGCAAAGTTTTATCAGGCAATGACGGCTCTGCAGCGAAGAATGAACAATCTTCTGACGTATGCCATGCTGCGTCAGTCGGAGGATACAAGAGCTCCGAAGGCACAGGAGCTGATGGCGAAGGGAATGAACAAGGCAGTTCTTGCGGAGAGTCGCTGCTCGTTTGCGGAGCCGGAAATTCTGGCGCTTCCGGAGGAGAAGCTGAAGGAAATTGCGGATGCAAAGGAGCTTTTGCCTTATCACTTTCTGCTTCAGGAGCTTCTCGATGAGAAGCCGCATGTGCTCTCTGCAGAGGCGGAGCAGCTGCTGGCCGGCTTTTCCGAGGTCCTGGAAGCTCCGAAAACCATCGCGGACAGTCTGATGGATGCGGATCTTTCGTTTGATTCCGTGAAGGATCGGGAGGGAAATGAGAGGGAGCTGTCGCAGGCAAACTTCATTCTGCTGGAGCAGTCCGAAGACAGGACATTGCGGGAGAATGCATTCCGCAGCTTCTATCAGGGGTATGCCTCTCATGGAAATACTCTGGCTGCCACTTATTCCGGAATTGTGAAAAGCTTTGCAGCGCAGGCAAGAGCCAGGCATTACGAGAGCTCGCGCGCGATGGCTCTTGCAGGAGAGCACATTCCGGCTTCTGTCTATGACGGACTTGTGGAGAGCGTGCGGCGTCATATGCCGTCGATGCACCGCTATGTACAGCTTCGCAAAAAGCTTCTCGGTCTGGATGAGCTGCACTACTATGATGTCTATGTGCCGCTGACACAGGGACTTTCCGCACAGGATTCCTGGAGCTATGAGGAAGCAAAGAGCCTTGTTCTGGAGGGACTTTCGCCTCTGGGAAGGGAATACACCGATCAGGTTCGGAAAGCGTTTGATGACCGCTGGATCGATGTGTACCCGAACGCAGGAAAGCGAGGAGGTGCTTTTTCCTCCGGGACCTATGATTCCAATCCGTTTATTCTGATGAGCTATACCGGGGATTATGAAAGTGTATCCACCATTGCGCATGAAATGGGACATTCCATGCATACCTGGTACTCGAAGAATCACCAGCCCAGCTATTATGCAGACTATACGCTGTTTGTGGCAGAGGTGGCATCCACGGTGAATGAAAATCTGCTGGTGGAGGATCTGCTGAAAAAGACGAGTGATCCCACGCAGCGGCTGTTTCTGTTAAATCAGTATCTGGAGGGCTTTAAGGCAACGGTATATCGACAGACAATGTTTGCCGAGTTCGAAAGAGATGCACATGCGATGGCAGAGCGGGGCGAAGCGTTGACGCCGCAGGCTCTGAATGACCTGTACCGGAAGCTGATCGAGGACTATTTCGGACCGGAGCTTGTTCTGGATGAGGAGGTTGCCTGCGAGTGGTCGCGGATTCCGCATTTCTACCGTCCCTTCTATGTGTATAAATATGCGACGAGCTATGCGGCGGCGGTGGCTCTTTCCGAGAAGATACTGAAGGAAGGAGACCAGGCGGTGAAGCCGTACCTGGAATTCCTGTCCATGGGAGGAAGCACCTATCCTCTGGAGGAGCTTGCGCATGCAGGTGTTGATATGACGACCACGGAGCCGATTGACGCTGCCCTGGAGAAATTTGACCGCATTCTGGACGAAGCGGAACAGTGTGCAGAGGAGCTTAAGGCAGCTGCAGCAGAAACTCCGCGGCAACAATAGCATGAAGAGAATCGGTTTCCCATGCATTGACAAGCGGAATCGATTCATGCACAATATAGCGGAAAAGAATACAGACGTAGAAGCTGTCAGAAAAAGACGGGTAACCGCTACCGAAGGAGTGAAACTCTCAGGTTTCGCAATCGCGAAGAAGACTGACAGCGGAGTGGCTCTGGAGAAGCTCCGGATTTACGGAGTGCCGAAGGTGCAAGCACGGAGAAGATCATTTTTAAAAGGAAATCGTCTCCGCAATCTCTCAGGCAAAAGGACAGAGTGATATATCAGATTATGATGCAGATCCCGGCAAGAAGGCCGGAGCCTTTGCGCCTTATTCTCATAATATTTTGACGTTTTCTGAGAAGAACGTCAGGTTCAGGAGGAAGGGTACATGGAGGCATTTAACAGCATCGTCACACTGCTGGACGACAAGGTATGGTTTATTCTGATGTTTCTGCTTGTCGGTACCGGCGTCTATTTCAGCATTCGCACAGGATTTGTGCAGGTGCGTCACTTTCCGCAGGCCTGGAAGCGGGTGTTCGGCGGATTTTCCTTAAAGGGAGATAAGGCAGGAAAGGAAGGCATGTCCTCCTTTCAGGCGCTGGCAACGGCCATTGCGGCACAGGTCGGAACCGGCAATATTGCGGGCTGCGCGACCGCTCTTGTCGGCGGCGGTCCCGGAGCTATTTTCTGGATGTGGCTTGCAGCATTCTTCGGCATGGCAACGATTTACGGAGAAGCGTGTCTTTCTCAGATGACCAGAACCAGAGATGAGAACGGTCATGTGATCGGAGGACCGGTCTATTACATTACGAAGGCCTTCAAGGGCGGCTTTGGGAAGTTTCTTGCAGGCTTCTTCGCAGTGGCAATTATCCTTGCACTCGGCATTATGGGCATCATGGTTCAGTCGAACTCGATCAGCGATGCGTTCTACACAGCCTTTGGCCTGAACAAGATGCTGGTCGGCGTTCTTGTGACGGTCATTGCAGCATTTATCTTTGTCGGCGGAATCGGAAGAATCGCTTCCTTTACCGAGAAGGTGGTTCCGGTGATGGCTGCACTGTATCTGGTCGGCGGGCTGGTTCTTCTTATTCTGAATTTCCGCGGAATTCCCGGGGCATTTGCATCCATCTTTGTCGGTGCGTTCTGTCCGAGAGCTGTCGGCGGAGCGGTTGCAGGCATTGCGGTTCGTCAGGCGATGCGCCTTGGCGTGGCAAGAGGCCTGTTCTCCAATGAGGCCGGCATGGGCTCCACACCGCACGCGCATGCACTTGCAAAGGTTGACAAGCCGCAGGATCAGGGCGAGGTTGCCATGATCGGAGTCTTTATTGACACCTTTGTGGTACTGACCATGACCGCACTGGTAATTCTTTCTTCCGGTGTGCTGGATTCCATGATCGAGCAGGGAATCGGCGGAACACCGGTGGCGCAGGCTGCATTTGCAACGGGCTTTGGAAAATTCGGCCCGATGTTTGTTGCAATCTGCCTTCTGTTCTTTGCGTTTTCCACGATTATCGGCTGGTATTTCTTCGCGCAGCAGAATGTGAAGTATCTGTTCGGACAGAAGGGGGTGAAGCCGTTTGCCTTGATCGCAGTAATCTTTATTTTTGTCGGCTCACTTCTTAAGGTAGAGCTTGTCTGGAACCTTTCGGACCTCTTTAACGGTGTCATGGTGCTTCCGAACCTTGCGGCACTTCTTGTACTGTCCGGTGCAGTGGCAAAGCTCAGCAAGGGCGAAAAGAAAGATTTGTAAAAACACTGCGGGCAGGATAGGGTCCGGCCTTTGACGATAAGGAAAATCTGATATTGGACAGGGCATCCCCGATGGCAATTTGGCTGTCGGGGATTTTTATCGTCCGGAGACACAGTGCAAGGAAAATTGCAAGTATTCGTATTGATGGAAATACAGAATGAAATGTGTGCAGTATCGACAAAAAACGGGATTTGTGTTGTGCGTGCACGCGTGCATATTGACGGTGCACAAAGAATGAAATATAATAATACTATCAGATGACACACGAGCACGCACTATGGCTGATGTTAATGATGACGGATAACACTTTGAATTCCAATGATAAAATGGTTGTTACGATTCAGGACATCGCAGAGGAAGTGGGTGTTTCCAGAGGAACGGTGGACCGGGTGCTGAATCACCGCGGGCGGGTTTCGAAGGAAACAGAGCAGCGTGTTCTTGAGGTTGCCAGGCGGCTTGGATATCAGAAGAGTATGGCGGGTACGGCCCTTGCGGCAAGAAGGAAGAAGCTTCAGCTGGGATTCATCTATATCGACAGTCCGGCAGCTGCTTTCCACAGACAGATCTATGAAGCAGCCGTCAGAAAAGGAAGAGAGCTGGCTCAGTACGGGGTGACGGTACACTCCTTTGGAATCCGGTATTTTACGGAAACAGAGCTGAGGCGGGCAAGACAGTTTATCGTGGATCATCCGGACATCAGCGGATATGCCATTTACGGGAGCTTTGACGGATTTCTTCGACGAACCTGGGAAGAAAACGGTATGCCGGAGGTTCCGATTGTCACCTACAACATTGATACCGAAATAACGGATGAGCGTCTTTGCTTTGTCGGCTGTGATTATCAGGAATCCGGAAGGATTGCCTGCGGACTTACTGCAATCATCAACAGCTGTGCAAGGGTCCTGATTGTTTCGGAGGATGCAGGGAATATTCCGAGCGGACAGCAGCGGCTGGAAGGCTTTGAAAGAGAGAAGAAACGTTATCCGCAGATGCAGATTGCCGGAGTCATTTATCTGCAGAATCCTGTTTTTATGGATCGGGAGCAGCTTCGAAGGACGGTAAGACATAAGCTTTTGCAGGATCCGGATATTGATGCGGTATATCTGATGAATCCCTCAGATTACAGTCTCTGCGATGTGATTCACGAGGCAGCCGGAAACCGGAAGATGACGGTGATCACCAATGATCTGGTGACGGAGGAGCAGATACAGATGCTCCGGGACGGAAGAATCACGGCGACCATTACGCAGGAGCCGGAGAAGCAGGGGAAGAAGCCTCTGGAGATTCTGTTTCGCTATCTCACAATGGACCGGAAACCGGAGCATGATTGGATCAAGACCCGGCTTTCCATAACCATCCGGCAGAATCTGGAGAGTGAGAGCTGACAGAGGTACGGAAACCGGAAGAGAGTTTTCCTTAAACATTTGAAAAGATCCCGGCTTCAAGGGGAGCTGGGTCTTAGATAGAAGTTATTCTATATTATAGGAGGGGGATTGCTATGGCAAACCAGAATGCTGCAGCTGCAGCAAGCGAGAAGAAGTACCTGAAATGGTACAACAAGGTTGGATACGGATCCGGAGATCTGGCAGCCAACTGTGTTTACGGACTGCTGACGTCCTTTGTGATGATCTATATGACCGACGCAATCGGTCTGAATGCCGGAATCATCGGCACGCTGATCATGGTATCGAAGTTCTTTGACGGATTTACGGATATTATTTTCGGAAATCTGATGGACCGCACACATTCGAAGATGGGAAAGGCAAGACCCTGGATGCTGTGGTCCCAGATCGGTAACTCGTTCTTCCTGGTCTGCTGCTTCGCAATTCCGCTGGATTGGGGACAGAAGGCACAGTACGCATTCTTCTTCATCAGCTACACGCTTCTGAATGCGATTTTCTATACGGCAAACAATATCGCCTATGCAGCGCTGACCTCTCTGATCACCAAGAATACCAATGAGCGTGTTCAGGTTGGCTCCATCCGCTTCATGTTCTCTCTTGCAACAAACCTTACCGTAGCCTCCATCACCATGAGGCTCGTTGAGAATTTCGGCGGCGGCGCTGCCGGCTGGCGTTCTGTGGCCATTCTGTATGCAGTGATTGCTCTGATTGTCAACACAATCTCTGTTCTTTCGGTCAAGGAGCTTCCGCAGGATGAGGTAGAAGAGAACAAGGGCAAAAAGGACGACGTTTCGATTGGACAGGCACTGAAGATTCTGTTCACCAACAAGTATTTCATTCTGCTTCTCCTGATTTACATTTCCATTTATCTTCAGACCGGCATTCAGGGAATGACTGTTTACTTCATGCGAGACATTCTGGGCGATGCAAACCTGATGGGAACCTTTACAATGGCAACCCTTTTCCCGATGATCATCGGTCTGGTCTTTACGCCGATGCTGGTTTCGAAGTTTAAGGGAATGTACAAGGTCAACCTTGGCGGCTACTGCCTGGCCTTTGTCTGCAGAATCGTGTTCATCATCGGCGGTCTGACACTGAATGTTCCGCTGATGCTCGGCGCAGCATTTATCGCAGGTCTTGGAACCGCACCGGTTACCGGCGATATCAATGCTCTGATTTCTTCTACAACAGACTATGCCTACAAGAAGACCGGCGTTCACGTTGAGGGCGCTATGTTCTCTGCTTCCTCTGTCGGAATCAAGGTCGGCGGCGGTGTCGGAACGGCTCTTGCAGGATGGATTCTGGAGGCTTCCGGTTATGTGGGAACAGCGGCAACTCAGCCGGCATCCTATTACACGGCAATCAAGGGAATGTACCTGTTCTTCCCTCTTTGCATGGTTGTTGTTATGATCATTCTTCTGTCTCAGATGACGGTTGAGAAGGCAAATGCCAAGTGGGATGCGGAGCACCCCGGAATGGATCATGAATAAGACACTCGCAAGCATCTGAGGATGCCTGCTCTTGTTCCGGGCGAATCGCGTTGCGGTTCGCCCGCTTCTTTTCAAAGGAGGAAAGAAAAACGATGAATATTTATGTGGATATCCGTGCACCGAAGAACGGAAACGGAAGTAAGGAGACACCGTTTCGCTCCATCCGTGAAGCTGCAAAGCTGGCAAAACCCGGCGATACGGTTCTGGTTGCACCCGGCGTTTACCGGGAAAATGTAGCACCTGCTCATGCAGGACGCGAGGATGCAAGAATTGTTTATAAGAGTACCGAGCCGCTTGCAGCTGAGATTACCGGTGCCGAAGAAATCAAGAACTGGAAGCCGTATGAGGGCAATGTGTGGGTGTGCCGCATTCACAACGGTGTGTTCGGCAAATACAATCCTTACACGACCTTTGTACAGGGCGACTGGTATTTCGGGCCGGTCAACAAGCATACCGGACAGGTTTTCCTGGATGACCGGATGCTGTATGAGACTCTGACACTGGAGGAATGCAGCGAGGGTGCGGTCTATCCGTCTTCCTGGGAGCCGGAGAATTCTGTCTATAAATGGTACACCGAGCAGGATGTCGAAAAGAACGAGACTGTGATCTATGCCAACTTCCAGGGAAAGAACCCCAATGAGGAGAATGTCGAGGTTACTGTGCGCCGTGAGTGCTTCATGCCGAAGGAAAACGGCGTCGATTACATCACGGTAAGCGGCTTTACCATCGATAAAGCGGCTACGACCTGGGCTCCGCCCGCGGCATTCCAGGACGGAATGATCGGACCGCACTGGTCCAAGGGCTGGATCATTGAGGACTGTGAGATTTACGGAAGCCGCTGCGCAGGTATTTCTCTTGGCAAGTACGAGGATCCGGACAACAATCACTATTTTACCTATCGTCACGTGAAGAGCCCGACCCAGATGGAGAGAGATGCTGTCTGCCGCGGCCAGTATCACGGGTGGCTTAAGGAGAACATCGGACATCACATCGTACGCCGCTGCCATATTCATCACTGCGAGCAGGACGGAATTGTCGGCCGCCAGGGCTGTGTGTTCTCTTTGATTGAGGACAATGACATTCATGACATCAACAACATGCAGGAGCTTGCCGGCGCAGAGATCGCGGGAATCAAGCTGCATGCAGCAATCGATGTCATCATCCGCCGCAACAAATTCCATGACTGCACGATGGGCGTGTGGTGTGACTGGGAAGCACAGGGAACCCGGATTTCCCAGAACCTGTTCTATCAGAATCACGCGCCGGAAGGCATCGGGAAGAGCCCGATGGGTGCCATGATGAGCCAGGATGTTTTCATTGAGGTGGGACATGGACCGACGCTGATCGACAACAATGTCATGCTCTCGAAGGTATCTCTTCGCATGGCAACGGAGGGCGTTGCCTGCGTGCATAATCTGATGCTGGGCGCGCTGACCTCGGTTGGCTCCGGAACGGATTTCCAGGCAGACGGGAAGAACCAGCCCCGTTATACGCCGTATCACATTCCGCACCGCACGGAGGTTGCCGGATTCATGACGATCCTTCATGGCGATGACCGGTTTTATAACAATATTTTCGTTCAGAATCAGCCTGTGGAGGAAGTCGAAGTCAAGGAAGACATGGGAATGATGATGGCAGACAACCAGGTGGTCGGGACATCGGTCTTTGATGACTATCCGACCTTTGAGGAGTGGTACGCTCCGTTTAAAGAACTGGAAGGAAAAGCCGCTAAGGAATTTGACATGATGAAGCTGATGGGACCGCATTTTGCAAAGCTTCCGGTATGGGCCGGCGGCAACGTGTATCTGAACGGTGCAAAGGCGTGGAAGAAGGAGACGGAGAACCTTGTGGACAGTGAGAATCCGGTAAAGATTGAGGTTGTGGAGGACGGAGATCATGTATCGATCCGGACGAATCTGTTCGATGTCATTGGCGATTACCGGACCGGCATGATTTCGAGCGATACGCTTGGGGAAGCGTTTGAGCCGGAGGAGCGGTTTGAAACACCGGACGGCGAGGATATTCTGTTCGACATGGACTATGCGGGCAATCACCGCGGGACGGACGTTCTGCCCGGACCGTTTGCAGACAGGGAAGCTGCAGAAGCACAGCTTTGGTAAAACAGGACAGGAGGGTTAGCAGATGAAAAAAATGAGTTTCAACGAAGGATGGGAGGTATCTTCCGGCGGATCGAGCCTGATGGAGGCATTCAGACCTGGAGCAGGAAAGAAGCAGAGTGTTCAGCTTCCGCATGATGCCATGATTCATGAGAAGCCCGTTCCGGAAGCCTTAAGCGGCGCACAGACCGGCTTTTATCCCGGCGGAGAATATATCTATACAAAGAAATTCACTGCACCGAAGGAGTGGGAAGGTCGCTCTGTGATTGCGGAGTTTGAGGGCGTTTATGAGATTGCGAGAGTGTATCTGAACGGAAACTTTGTGACCTCCAACTTACACGGCTACGGCGGCTTTGATGCCGCTTTGGACCGTTATCTTCGTCCCGGGGAAGAGAATGAAATCAAGGTGATCGCCAACAATCCCGATCCCAACAGCCGCTGGTACTCCGGAAGCGGTATTTACCGCAATGTCAATCTTCTGGTTGGAAATGAAGTGCACATTGTGAAGGATTCGGTTCGTATCACCACGAGAGAAATTGGTGAGGCGGCGGTTGCCGAGGTGGAAACCAAGGTGAAGAACCTCACCAGAAAAACACATAAAATGGTGCTGAAAACGGTCTGGACACTGGCGGCTTCCGGGGAGAAGGCGGCGGAAGACAGCGTGATTTTCACTGTTTTCCCGGAGGATACCGAGACACTTCGTCAGAACATTCTGATTGAGAATCCGAAGCTTTGGGATTGTGAGAATCCGAATCTGTATGATGTTCAGCTTGTTCTGTGCGAAGCAGAGGAAGTGATGGATGAGGAATCCGTCCGGACAGGTCTTCGCATGCTGGCACTGGATGGCAAGCGCGGACTCCGCATCAACGGAAAGCCCGTGAAGCAGAGAGGAACCTGCATCCATCATGACAATGGAATCATCGGCGCTGCTACCTTTGCCGCAGCAGAAAGGAAGCGTGCCCGTGAAATCAAGGAGGCCGGCTTCAATGCCATCCGCAGCGCGCACCATCCCATGAGCCCGGAGATGCTTGCTGCCTGCGATGAGTACGGGCTGCTTGTCATGGATGAGCTGACCGATATGTGGCATGAGCAGAAGAACCGGAATGACTTCTCGAATTTCTTCGATCGCTGCTGGGAGGAAGAAACGGAGAAGATGGTGAAGAAGGACTACAACCATCCCTGCGTCATTTTGTATTCGTCCGGAAATGAAATTCTGGATCTTGGAAGAGAATCCGGCGGAGCCATCAACCGGAAGATCTGCAACAGGTTCCATGAGCTGGATGCGACCAGATACACCACCACGGCGGTAAACGGACTGATCGCTTCTGCAATCAGCGGGAAAATCCAGGGAATCATCGTGGATATTCTGAAGGCAAAGGGCATTGATCCTTCTGTGCTGGGCGGCGCTGGCGGCAGTGCGGAAAGCGGCGTCGGTGCAGCGAATATGATGATGCAGATGACGAACGAGGATGCCTTCTGCACACATCCTCTGATGAGTGAGGTGCTGGAGGAAGCAGCGCAGGCAGCGGACATTGCCGGATACAACTATCTGACGGGACGCCACGCAATGGAAAAGGAGCTTCATCCGAACAAGCCGGTGCTTGGAACGGAAACCTACCCTGCAGACATTGTTCGTCTCTGGAGAATCGTGGAGGAGAACGACAACGTTCTCGGCGATTATACCTGGACCGGCTATGACTATCTGGGAGAAGCAGGCTGCGGAATTTTCTATTATGACGGAAAGGTGAACTTCTCCTCCAACTATCCGGACCGCATCGCGTACATCGGTGATATCAACATCCTCGGATACCGGAGACCCATCAGCTATCTGAGAGAAATTGTCTTCGGCCTGCGGAAGGAGCCTTACATCGGCGTGATCCGGATGAACCGTTACGGACAGAAGATTTCCCAGACCTCCTGGATGTTCAAGGACAATGTTTCCTCCTGGACGTGGCCGGGATTTGAAGGGAAGGAGACGGAGGTTGACATTTATTCCGCAGATGAGGAAGCGGAGCTGTTCTTAAACGGAAAGTCTCTTGGGAAGAAGCCGTGCGGAAGGGATCATGACTTTACGGCAACCTGGAAGGTGACCTATGAGCCGGGAGAGCTTCTGGCGGTCAGCTATCAGGATGGAAAAGAGACCGGACGCTATCTTCTGACGACGGCCGGAGAGAAGGTTGTTCTGACTGCAGAGGCAGACCGGAAGGAAATCAAGGCCGGCGGAGAGGACCTTTCCTTTGTGACGGTGAAGCTGAAGGATGAAAAGGGCTGCGAGAACCTGTCTGCATCGAAAACCGTGACGGTTCGCGTGGAAGGCCCCGGCGTTCTTCAGGGCTTTGGCAGTGCGGATCCTCAGCCGGTAAGAAGCTATGACGATCCCACCTGGGAGACCTTTGACGGTGAAGTTATGGCGGCTGTTCGCACAACGAACGAGACGGGTACCATTCGCGTGATCTTCTCGGCAGACGGCTGTGAGGATGCCGAGGTTTCGATCGAGAGCAGGTAACAAAAGGAGATAGAATGGGAAAAATATTTGCACCGACACAGGAAGAAATGATGCAGGATGAGAAGGAGCACATGGAGCTTGCCAGAAAGCTTGCAGGTGAATGCGTGGTCCTTCTGGAAAACGATGGCGTTCTTCCGCTTGCAGGAGAAGGCGGAAAGATCGCGCTGTTTGGAGCAGGCGCAAGAAAAACCGTGAAGGGTGGAACCGGCTCCGGTGATGTCAATTCCCGTTTTGTCATCAATGCAGAGGACGGACTGAAGGAAGCGGGATATGAGATTACGACCGGGGAGTGGCTTGCCCGTCATGATGCGAAGATAGAGGCTGCGAAGGCGGAGCATCGTGCACTTCTGGAGAAGCTGTCGAAGGAAACCGGGCGGCCTGCGTTTCTTCTGGAATTCGGCATGCCGTTCCAGGAGCCTTCTCCGGAGCCGGTGACAGACGAGGACATTACTTCAGCCGGAACGGATACGGCAATTTATGTGATCTCCCGGAATTCCGGTGAGGGAGCAGATCGTTTTGCAAAGGAAGGCGACTATCTTCTCTGGGAGGAAGAGAAGAATTCCATTCGGAAGCTGGCTTCCGGCTTTGAGAAGTTTGTTCTGGTTCTGAACGTCGGCGGTGTTATGGATCTGTCGGAGGTAAAGGCGATTCCGGGCGTCAACGCAGTGGTATTGATGTCACAGCTTGGCAATATCGGAGGACTTGCCATTGCCGATGTCCTGACCGGTAAGGTGAATCCGTCCGGAAAGCTGGCAGATACCTGGGCGGCAAGCTATGCGGATTATCCGTCTGCGGCAGACTTTTCTCACAATAACGGTGACACGGATGACGATGACTATGCGGAAGGCATCTATGTCGGATATCGTTACTTTGGAACCTTCGGGAAAAAGCCGCTGTATCCGTTTGGCTACGGACTTTCCTATACAAGCTTTTCCATGGAGCCGGTTTCCTGCAGCGTGGAGGACGGTCAGGTCAGAGTGCTGGCTTCCGTGACAAATACGGGAAGTGCGGAAGGAAAAGAAACCGTACAGGTATATGTTTCCGTAAAGGGAAATACCGAACTGGATCATCCGGCGCTTGAGCTGAAGGGCTATGCGAAGACGAAGCTTCTTGCTCCGGGAGAAAAGGAAGAGGTCTGTGTTACCATTCCCGTGCAGCTTCTCGCATCCTACAGTGAGAAGAAAGCTGCCTGGATTCTGGAAAAGGCGGACTATGAGCTTTGCATCGGAAATTCGTCGGATCAGACAGCTCCGGCAGCGGTTCTTTCTCTGCCGGAAACCGTCACGGTGGAGCAGTGCGTGAACATCTGCCCGAAGGACAATGAATTTGAGGAAACATGCGGCCTTTGCGAGGGTGGAGCCGGTGCGGATGTACCGGTCATTCGTCTTGAGGCTTCCGATGTTCCGCAGAGAACGGTTTCGTATTCGGATGAGAACCGGGCAGAGTATACGACGGACAAGACCGGAGTGATTACTCTGGAGGATGTGAAGAGCAAAAAAGCTTCCGTGGAGGAGCTGGTCGCTCAGCTTACCATCGAGGAGCTCGCAAGCTTTGCGACCGGTCGTCATGCAAGAAAGGGAGAGAGCTCGGTGATCGGAAATGCGTCCTTTAGCGTTCCGGGAGCGGCGGGAGATACCTCTGCCGTTTGTCTGGAAAGCCGCGGCATTCGTCCGGTTTCCATGGCTGACGGGCCTGCGGGCCTTCGCCTGCAGCCTCACTTCAAGGCAAGGCATGACGGAACGGTTCTTCCCGGCGGCAATAAGTTCGGCGACGCAGTGGCACCCTTCCCGGAGTATGACCATCCGGAGGATGTGGTGGATTATTATCAGTATACGACGGCAATCCCGATCGGCTGGGCACTGGCACAGTCCTGGAATACGGAGCTGGTTCGTGCGGCAGCAGACATGGTCGGAGCAGAGATGGAGAAATTCGGCGTGGATATCTGGCTTGCACCTGCCATGAACATTCACCGGAATCCTCTGTGCGGACGAAACTTCGAGTACTATTCCGAGGATCCTGTTGTGACCGGACTTACGGCTGCTGCCATTACAGAAGGCGTACAGAGCCACAAGGGCAAAGGCGTTTCCATCAAGCACTTTGCAGCGAACAACCAGGAAGACAACCGCTACCAGACAAACGTTCATGTGAGTGAGAGAGCGCTTCGCGAGATTTATCTGCGCGGCTTTGAAATCTGCATTCGCAAGGCACATCCGGAAACGATCATGACGAGCTACAACCTGATCAACGGCATCCATACTGCAGACAGCTATGATCTTCTGCAGAAGGCAGCAAGAGATGAGTGGGGCTTCCTCGGACTTATCATGACCGACTGGTACTCTACCGGCGGACTCGGAGCTCTTTCACAGAGCTCAACAGGCAAGTACAAGTGGGGAACGCCCTCCGGCGCCGTGCATGCAGGCAATGATCTGCAGATGCCGGGCGATGAGCTGGTGGAGGATGCGATCATCCGCGCAGTCCGTGAGGAAGAAAAGGAGAATGGCTTCTCCTGCACAAAGGCAGATCTGCAGTTCTGCGCGGCAAATGTTGTCCGCAGCGCTTTGTATGCAGATGGCGATGTCAACGCCTTTGGATAAACGATCGGAAGAACAGACAGAAAAATGCCAGGTGCCTCACAGAGAGGCACCTGGTATTTTTTAGCGATTACATGGATTCCGGCTCAGCGATACGGAGCGGAAATCCGGATCTTTACCAGCTTGGAAGGAAGATAATCCATGGAAAGCCGGTTGTCATTTTCGTCCGAGCCGTAGAAGGTTGTTTCCTGCAGATAGGATTCTGAGAATCCTGCCTGCATGCATTTTCTGGCATAATTCCCAAATTCGGTTTTGGTCATGCCGGCCAGATAGATCACACAGCTGTCATTGGAATCCTGAAAAACATTGCCATCCAGAGAGGGCGGAATCGGAAGAAGCTGTGCCAGCGGATTCTCCGGCCACTCGATCGGAGAGGTTTCGATGGCCTTCTCCAGACGGATGTGCATCTCGCTGTAATCCTCATCATACGACAGATCCAGATAATTTCCCTCTTCGTCATAGGCTTCATAGTAGCTGCTGTACTGATTCATGCCAATGGTGAAGCCGGATTCCTTACAGTCCTCCAGGTACTGATTGTATTCCTCGAGGGAGGTGTTCGCTGCATAGACGGAGAGGGTCTCTCCTGCGTCCAGATACATCTCTCCGTTCAGAGAGACCGGCTGCGGGATCAGCGAGGGAAGTCCGCTTTTCGGCCATGCATATGTTTTCTCAGCCCGTTTCCTGTGATAATCGGAGTAGCTGACGGAATTACAGAGCTCGGAAAGGACGGGGAGCAGGATCACGGCAAATATGGCAGCAAGGATCAGACCGATTTTCCATCGGAGCTTTTTCTTTTTGCTGGCTGCGGCGGTCTTCTGACTCTTCTGTGAAAGCCTTTCCTTCTGCAGAGCAACCTCTTTGTATGCTTCTGCCCGGAGCCGTTCGATTTTCACAGCATCGCTTTCCATCAGCGCTTTTTTATAGCCGCAGTACGGACAGGAGAGCTCTGAGAGCTCTTTGTGAATTTCCAGCGGTGCACCGCATTTGGGGCAGGTCAGATCAATCACCTGGGACATGTCGTGTTCCTTTCAATGGCCGGGCTGGCTTTGCAGTCCGGAAAATGGCACTACGTCAAACAGTGTAACCCGAAACAGAACGTAAAGGAAGAGGCCGGCAGATGAAACTGCTGACCTCTTCCCGTTTTTTCTTTATTTCATACAAGCTGAGATCACAGAAGATCCTGCCAGTTCTTGATGCCTTCCTTTTTGGCAACTTCCTGCATCTTCATCGCACGAACCTTGGTGGACAGTCCGAAGAGGTTGATGAAGCCGTTGGCATCGGTGTGGTCATACATATCGCCGGTCTTGAAGGAAGCGATGCTCTCGTTGTACATCGTGTACGGAGAGGTCTCGCCGGCGCGGATGATGTTGCCCTTGTAAAGACCAAGCTTTACCGTTCCGGTGACGTAGCGCTGTGTGCTCTCGATGAATGCCTGCTCTGCCTCGCGAAGAGGAGAAAACCATTTTCCCTCGTAGACAAGGCTTGCAAACTTCCCGCCGATCTCTTCCTTGAGTGCATAGGTCTCGCGGTCCAGAATCAGCTCCTCCAGCTGCTGATGTGCCTCGTAAAGAATGGTTCCTCCGGGGGTTTCGTAAACGCCGCGGCTCTTCATGCCGACGACACGGTTCTCGACGATATCGATGATGCCGATGCCATTCTCTCCGCCAATCTTATTGAGCTTGCGGATGATATCGGAAAGCTTCATCTTCTGGCCGTCAACGGCAACAGGAAGGCCCTTTTCGAAATCGATGGTGAGATAGGTGGTCTTGTCAGGAGCCTTCTGAGGAGTCTTGGACAAAACAAGAACATGCTCATAGTTGGGCTCATTGGAGGGATCCTCCAGCTCCAGACCCTCATGGCTGATGTGCCACAGGTTGCGGTCACGGCTGTAGCTCTCGTCTGCGGAGAAAGGAAGATCAATGCCATGCTTGTGCGCGTATTCGATTTCGGACTCACGGGAATCCAGCTTCCAGTTGGGGTCACGCCATGCAGCGATGATCTTCAGATCCGGGGCAAGTGCCTTGATGCCAAGCTCGAAACGAATCTGGTCATTTCCCTTTCCGGTCGCACCGTGGCAGATGGCAACGGCACCTTCCTTGCGTGCAACCTCTACCAGCTTCTTCGCAATCAGCGGACGAGCCATGGAGGTGCCGATCAGGTACTTGTTCTCATAAACAGCATGTGCCTGAATGCAGGGAGCTACATATTCATCGCAGAACTCATCGATGACGTCCAGAATGTAAAGCTTATCTGCGCCGCAGTACTTCGCGCGCTCCTCAAGTCCCTCAAGCTCCTGCTCCTGTCCGACGTTGATGCAGCAGCAGACAACATCATAATTGTAATTCTCCTTCAGCCAGGGAATGATGCAGGTGGTATCCAGACCGCCGGAATATGCCAGAACGACTTTTTCTTTCTCCATTGTTTCGACCTCACTTTTATTCGGATGATTGATATATGAAAAACTGTGCTTATGAATATACAACGCGTGGGAAGGGAATGCAAGCAGTAAAAATACATAAATATTTCATACGAAGCTGAAATAATGCATAAATATGCATAAAATATGAATTTATGCTGCATAAGTATAAAATAAATCTTGCACAATGTGAAAAGGGAGAGTACATTTAATAAAAGTTTTTAAGAAAGGACAGAGAGAATATGATTCGTGCTGGTATTATAGGAGCAACCGGTTATGCGGGGGCTGAAATTCTTCGGATTCTTGCGGTTCATCCGAATGTAGAGGTGAAATGGATTGGATCCAGAAGCTATGCGGATCAGAAGATCGCTTCCGTATATGGAAATTTGTTCCATGTTGTGGATCTTTCCTTAATTAATGATGATACCGAGCAGATGAAGAAGGAAATTCTGAAGCTGGCAGATGAGGTCGATGTTATTTTTACCGCAACGCCTCAGGGAGCCTGTGCGGGACTTGTGAGCAGGGAGCTTCTGGAGAAGGTTAAGATCATCGACATGTCCGCGGACTTCCGCCTGAAGGATGTATCCGTTTATGAGGCCTGGTATAAAATCCATCATGCTTCGCCGGAGTTTCTTCCGGAAGCGGTGTATGGATTGGTGGAAATCAATCGGAAGGATATTCCGTCTGCAAGACTTCTGGCAAATCCGGGCTGCTATACGACCTGTTCGATTCTGACGGCGTATCCTCTGGTGGAGGCCGGGCTGATTGATACCGATACGCTGATTGTGGATGCGCTTTCCGGTGTCTCCGGAGCGGGAAGAGGTGCAAAGACGGCAAACCTCTACTGCGAGGTCAACGAGAGTGCCAAGCCTTACGGCGTTGCCAGTCACCGTCATACGCCGGAAATCGAAGAGCAGCTTTCGTATGCATGCGGACATCCGGTCACGATCAATTTCACTCCTCATCTTGTGCCGATGAACCGCGGCATTCTGGTGACCGAATATGCTTCCCTGATCCGGAAAAAGGACGGCACGCTTCCGTCGGAGGAGGAGCTTTTGGAGGTATATGAAAAGCGCTACGGAAACGAACGCTTTATCCGGATCCTTCCGGCAGGCCAGTATCCGGAAACCAGGTTTGTGGAGGGAAGCAACTATGTGGACATCAGCCTGAAGGTGGACGGAAGAACCGGCCGCGTCATTATGATGGGAGCCATCGACAACATGGGGAAGGGATCCGCAAGTCAGGCAGTGCAGAATATGAATCTTATGTTCGGCCTTCCGGAGGAAACGGCCATCAGCCTTCCTGCGATGATGCCGTAAGCGGAGGAAGAGCGGAAGATGGAAGGAAGGATACAGATTCGTCCGATGCGCATGGAGGACTATGATGAGGTGCATGCCCTCTGGATGACCATTCAGGGCTTTGGAATCCGTTCTCTGGACGATGGACGTGAGGATGTGGAACGCTTTATCCGCAGGAACCCGGAGACCTCCGTCGTTGCGGTTTCGGGCGGCGCCATTGTCGGCTCCATTCTGTGCGGAAGTGACGGAAGACAGGGAACGCTGTATCATGTCTGCGTTTCCAAAGAGCACCGGAGGCTTGGCATCGGCCGACAGATGGTCGGATATTGCATGAAGGAGCTTCGCGACATGGGGATCAACAAGGTGTCGCTGGTTGCCTTTACCAGCAACCAGATCGGAAATGCCTTCTGGAACAGCATCGGATGGAAAAAACGGGAAGATTTCTATTATTATGATTTTATTCTGAACGAGAAAAACATCACCAGTTTTATCGGGCAGGCATAAGACAGAGTTACCTCTGCTTTGAGATCTGCGGAGGAAGGAAAGGACGGAGAAGATGAAACAGATCAAGGGAGGCGTCACTGCAGCACAGGGCTTTTATGCGGCAGCGGCAGCAGCAGGGATCAAGTACGAAGGACGGACGGACATGGCACTTGTGTACAGCAAGGTGCCCTGTGTCGCTGCCGGAACCTTTACGTCAAATGTGGTGAAGGCGGCGCCGGTTCTGTGGGATCGCAGCATTGTCCGGGAGAGTCTGGAGAAGGTACAGGCAGTTGTCGTGAATTCCGGTATTGCCAACGCCTGCACCGGACGCGAGGGCCTGAAAATCTGTGAGGAGACCGCGAAGGAAGCGGGCCGTGTCCTTGGCATTCCGGAGCGTTCGGTTCTGATCGGATCGACCGGTGTGATCGGGATGCAGATTCCGATGGACCGCGTAAAGAAGGGAATTGCGGAGCTTGCATCGTCAAAGGCAGAGACGCTGGAAGCGGGAGAAGCTGCTTCCCGGGCCATTATGACTACGGATACACACAACAAGCAGGCAGCGGTTTCGCTGGAGCTTTCCGGCAAAAACGTGACGCTTGGCGGCATGTCCAAGGGCTCTGGCATGATTCATCCGGGAATGTGTACCATGCTTGCCTTTCTGACCACAGATGCTGCCATTGAAAAGGAGCTTCTTCAGAAAGCAGTCTCGGAGGTCGTGAACGAGACATTCAACATGATTTCCGTAGACGGAGACATGTCTACCAATGATACCCTCCTTGTTCTTGCAAACGGTCTTGCGGGAAACGAAGAGATCCGGGAAGAAAATGAAGCATATGAAGCCTTTAAGGAGGCACTTTTCTTCGTATGCAGGGAGCTTGCCATGGAGATGGCAGGAGACGGTGAGGGCGCAACCAAGCTCATTGAGTCACAGGTTGTTCACGCGGATACGAAGGAGCATGCAGGGATCCTTGCAAAGGCAGTCATTCAGTCCAATCTGACCAAGGCGGCGATTTTCGGGAAAGATGCCAACTGGGGACGTGTCCTCTGTGCTCTCGGATATTCCGGAGTTTCCTTTGACCCGGAAAAGGTGGATCTGTACTTTGAAGCAGACGGGAAGAAGATGCTGATTTTTACAGACGGAAGTGCGGCAGATTATTCCGAGGAAGAGGCGGCAAAGCTCCTTGGCAGCAGCAAGGTGGTGATTCTCTCCGACATGCATATGGGAGAAGAAGCTGCCACAGCCTGGGGGTGTGATCTCACCTATGACTATGTGAAGATCAACGCGGATTACCGCTCCTGACAGGAAAAGTGTCAGAGGACGGAAAACGCAGTTTCAGGAAAGGACAGATATCATGATGGATCAGGGCCTGGACGAAGCGCAGAAAAAAGCAGAGGTATTGATCGAGGCGCTTCCCTATATTCAGAAATTTAACCGCAAGATTATTGTGGTCAAGTACGGCGGATCGGCAATGAGCGATGAAGAGCTGCAGAGACATGTCATTCAGGATGTGACATTGTTAAAGCTTGTCGGCTTTAAGCCCATCATTGTGCACGGCGGCGGCAAGGCCATCTCTTCCTGGGTCCAAAAGACCGGAAAAGAGGCACAGTTTATCAACGGACTTCGCGTGACCGACAAGGAAACCATGGAAATTGCGGAGATGGTACTGGGCCGTGTCTCCAAAAACCTTGTGACCATGGTGGAGGAGCTCGGCGTCAAGGCGGTCGGAATCTCCGGCAAGGATTCTGCTATGCTCAAGGTAAAGAAACGCCTTTCCGGTGGGCAGGATATCGGCTATGTCGGTGAAATCACCAAGGTGGATCCGAAGATTCTTTTCGATATGATGGACAATGATTATCTTCCGATTGTGGCACCGATCGGCCTGGATGATCAGTTTGAAACCTACAACATCAATGCGGATGAGGCAGCCTGCGCGATTGCAAAGGCGGTCGGAGCGGACAAGCTGGTCTATCTCACGGATGTCGAGGGACTGTACCGGGATTTTGAAGACAAATCGTCGTTCATCTCCAGAATCAGCGTGACGGAAGCGGAGGAGCTGATTGCGGACGGAATGATCGGAGGAGGCATGCTGCCGAAGCTGTCGAACTGCACGGACGCTGTGCGGGGAGGAGTAAAAAGGGTACACATCCTGGACGGACGTGTTCCGCACAGCATTCTTCTGGAAATCTTTACGAACAAGGGAAACGGAACGATGTTCTATGACGATTCCGACGGCCTTGAGGACATCGGACATTGACGGAAAACGCCGCAGGAGGAAATCATGGCAGAGAATAAGATGACAGCGTTGATCGAAGAGGCAGAGCGGGATCTTCTGCACACATATAACCGGTACCAGATTGTCCTGGACCACGGAGACGGCGTTTATCTGTATGATGTCAACGGGAAGAGATATCTGGATTTTGTGGCCGGAATCGCTGTATTTGCACTTGGCTACAACAATAAAGAGTACAACGATGCGCTGAAGGCGCAGATTGACAGGATTCTTCATACCTCGAACTATTTTTACAATGAGCCGGCCATTCTGGCAGCAAAGGCTTTGAAGGAAGTGTCCGGAATGGACCGCGTCTTTTTTACGAACAGCGGCGCAGAAGCCGTGGAGGGAGCACTGAAGGCCGCCATGAAGCATGCTTTCCTGAAAAAAGGCGGAGACAGGCAGGAGATCATTGCAATGAATCATTCCTTCCATGGGAGGACCTATGGAGCGCTGTCGGTGACGGGAAATGCACACTATCGTGAGGCGTTTGGAGAAATGCCCTGCCGCGTGCGTTTTGCCTCGTATAACGATCTGGAATCCGTAAAGGCACTGATCGGTCCGGAAACGGCAGGAATTATTCTTGAGACCGTGCAGGGCGAAGGAGGACTTGTGCCCGCTACGGCGGAATTTCTTTCCGGGGTCCGCAGACTCTGCGATGAGAATGGAATTCTGATGATTCTGGATGAGGTGCAGTGCGGCATGGGACGTACCGGCAGCATGTATGCCTGGCAGAAATTCGGCGTGAAACCGGATATTATGACGACGGCAAAGGCGCTTGGCTGCGGCGTTCCGGTCGGAGCCTTCCTTCTTACGGAGGAGGTTGCAGCCTCCAGTCTTGCTGCCGGAGATCATGGGACGACCTACGGAGGAAATCCGTTTGCGGCGGCTGCGGTCTGCAAGGTCCTTGAACTCTATCGGAAACAAAATATAATAGAGCATGTGCAGGAGGTTTCTCCCTATCTGGAGGAGAAGCTGAATGAGCTTGCCGGAAAATATGACTGCATTCTGGAACGCAGAGGAAGCGGTCTGATGCAGGGACTTGTTTTTGATCGTCCCGTGGCACCTGTTATCACAAAGGCCATGGAGAATGGTTTGATTCTGATCAATGCCGGCAGCGATATTCTGCGATTTGTTCCGCCGCTCATCATAACAAAGGAGAACATTGATGAGATGATCGGAATTCTGGAGCCGGTGATTGCGTCCCTTTCTTCATGAAGACCATGGGGAAAATGACAGACGCGTTTTCCCTTAACAGGCCGCGAAGAAACCCGCGGCGCAGGTGAATGATTTGAATGTAAAAACCAGACTTCTTTCTGTGCTGACCGTACTCGTTCTGCTTGGCGGTCTTGTTTATGTGGCAATCCGTGGCGGCGAGAATGCGGGAAGCAGCTCGGAGCTTTTGTTTTCGCGCAGAAAGACCATTGATCTGTGGTATACCGATGATTCCTTGACGGATTATCTCAAGAGCGTCTGCGTTGCGTACACGGATTCGCAGAGTGATTACCGTGTGGAGCCGACCCTGATTGACGACACCGATTATCTGCAGAAGATCTATGAGGCTTCGGTGTCCGGAGAGGATTATCCGGACGTGTTTCTTGCCGGAAATGATCTTCTGGAGAGGCTGTGGCTGACCGGTCTTGCAACACAGGTTCAGGATGAGACGCATTTTTCCGGGAACCGGTTCTTCTGTCAGCCGGCACTGGACGCCGTGACCTATCAGGGAAAGACCATTGCTTATCCGATGAGCTTCGAAGCGGCGGCATTTCTGTACAACGAGGATTATCTGCAGTCGATGGCAAACGCGGCAGGGAAAAGCCTGGAGGATACGGTTCCGCGCACCATGGTGGATGTCATTACGCTTGCGAATGATTACGACGCGCCGGACAATGTATCTTCCGTTCTGAAGTGGGATGTCGGAGATATTTTCTACAATTACTGCTTCCTTGGCAATTACATGGACATTGGCGGTGCATGCGGTGATGATACCAGTCTGCTGCATGTTTACAATCAGCAGCTGATTTCCTGTCTTCAGGTTTATCAGCAGCTGAATCAGTTCTTCTCCATCGATTCGTCTTCCGATGGATATGACAGCGTGATTCAGGATTTTGCAGCCGGGAAAATCGTATTTACGCTGGCAACATCCGACTCGGTTTCGAAGATTGCAAAGTACTGCAAGGAGAACGGCACGACCCTGAACTACGGTGTGACCAGCATTCCGGATCTGACCGGGGACCTGAAATCAAAGACGCTGTCGATTACGAACTGCCTTGTTGTGAATGGCTATTCGGATCAGCAGGAGGCAGCCAATGCCTTCTGTCAGTATCTGCTGTTCTCCGGCATGGAGCATTTCTTTGATCTGACAGGGAAGGCACCTGCTGCAGCGGGATATTCGTTCAGCGACGAGCATATGAATGGCTTCTATGATGCCTATACGGATTCGGCACCGATCACGAAGCTTCGTTCCGCCTCGAATTTCTGGATGCTTCTGGAGAATACCTTCTCACAGGTCTGGGACGGAGAAGATCCGAACGAGCAGCTGCGGCAGCTGTGTCAGCAGCTTCTCATCCAGATGACGGGACAGGACAACGTGCAGGTGGAGACAATTTCCAACCCGGCTTATGTGGACATTCGTTCCGAGCTGCAGGGAGGAGAATAAGAAAGAGGTCTGATGCGGTAAGGGCATGCAAAGCGACTCAGCGCAGGGGCATGCAAAACGGCTCAGCGCATCTCGGATTTACTGCGTAAATCCTCGATGTTTCGGCCAGAGGTCCTTTGGACCTTGGCCGCATATAAAAAGCAGGAGGGAATTCGTTTGCAAGCAACCGATTCCCTCCTGTTTTTTATATGTGCTGAGTCGGTTTGCATGGTACAATACTTCTGCATGGCGGGGGCCCGGAGAGGCCGCAGACAGCTGCGGCAGACAGGGAGTCATGTATGAAAGAGAAACATCGTATTCGTTTGCAGCGTCATCATTCCGGAGCGGCTGTGCGGCTTGATTTCCAGGGATGGAAGCAGAAGGCGGTCGTTCCGTTATTCTTAATGGTGGTTATGATGGCCGCCGCGGCCTGCGGAAAAGAAGAGGTGCTGACGCTTCGGAGCAGTCCGTCTTCTTCCGAGGATATGACAGCAGAGCGTACAGAGGAAGCTTCCGGTGATTCCGGGCAGCCGGGGGGTGATGACGATGCAGCAGAGCGCACCGGCGCGGCGGAGTCTGCAGAAGCGGAGAGAAATGACGCAGCGGAATCCGGGAAGAGGGAGCCTCTTTATGTGTACGTTTGCGGCGCCGTGGAGTGTCCGGGCGTATATTCCTTTGAGGAAGGCGCGCGAGTGGTTGATGCCATAGAGGCAGCCGGAGGTCTTTCTGCGGATGCGGACGGAGCCTGTGTCAATCAGGCACGGAAGCTGTCCGATCAGGATCAGCTCTATATTCGAACGCTGGAAGAGAAGGAGCAGAATGCGCAGAAGGAAGAGCTCTCCTCCACAGGATCCTCTCCGGCGGGAAGTGCGTCAGGAAACGGTTACGGGCTTTTACGTGCGGAAAGCTCTGCAGGGGCAGAGAACGCAGCGGATGCGAGAATTAATATCAATACGGCTTCACAGAAGGAGCTTACTTCACTTCCGGGAATCGGAGATACGAAGGCCGCGGCGATCCTTGCCGATCGGACGGAGAACGGTTTTTATGCGGCACCGGAGGATCTGAAGAGAGTCTCCGGTATCGGGGATGCAACCTTTGAGAAGCTAAGGGACAGAATTACAACGGGAAACCCGTAGGAGGATAAGATGGCAGCCAGAGTGCTGATTGTGGACGATGAGAAGCTGATTGTAAAGGGAATTCGCTTCAGCCTTGAGAAGGACGACTATGAAGTGGATACAGCCTATGACGGGGGCGAAGCTCTGGAGAAGGCAAAGGAGAATACCTACGATGTGATTCTTCTGGATCTGATGCTTCCTGTGATGAATGGGATGGACGTCTGCCGGCAGATCCGCGAGTTTTCAGATGTGCCGATTATCATGCTGACGGCAAAGGGAGAGGACATGGATAAGATTCTGGGCCTTGAATACGGCGCAGATGACTATATCACGAAGCCGTTCAACATTCTGGAGGTCAAGGCAAGAATCAAGGCGATTCTCCGCAGAACCAGAGCTGCGAAGAAGAACGTGGAGGAAAACGTCATCGTAAACGGTGATGTAAGGCTTGACAAGGACAATCGCAGAGTTCAGATCTGCGGGCGTGAAATCAATCTGACCGGAAAGGAATTTGAGCTTCTGGAGTTTCTGGTGGCCAATCCCGGAAAGGTCTACGGAAGAGCAAAGCTTCTCCAGCTGATCTGGGGAAAGGATTATCCGGGGGATGAACGGACCGTGGATGTTCATGTCCGGAGACTGCGGGAGAAGATTGAGCCGAATCCGTCAGAGCCTCGTTACGTACAGACGAAATGGGGCGTTGGATACTATTATCAGGGAACTTCGATTTGAGGGCAGGGTAGAAATTGATGGGAAAGGAAAAGCGAGCGTTTTTCTGGCAGAAACTTCATAGCTGTTACCATCGCTTTCCGTTTCTTCGAAGCCTTCGGCTTCGGATTTTTCTGATTGTCTTTGTCCTCGGAGTGATGCCGTGCCTTGCCATGCGCGGTGTGATTCTCTCAAATTATGAAACAAGGGTGGTGAATATCCGGACCAGTGAGGTGCAGACGCAGCTTCGGATTCTTGCCAATCATCTTCTGACCTATGAATATCTGCGCAATCCGTCATCGCCAATTGTGGATGCGGAGCTGGAGCAGTTTTCCTCCTTTTATGATGGCCGGGTGCTGGTCATTGACGGGAGCCTTCGGGTGGTGAAGGATACGTATGACATGTCTACGGGCAAAACAGTGGTTTCCGGGGATGTCGTCCGATGCCTTCAGAACGGGAGCCGTGCCATCACGGGCAGATATGTGAAGAATGACCGGTATCTTGAGGTCATCGTGCCGATCAGCGAGACCAAGGCTCTGGAAAATATGGACTTCTCCGGAAACGGAAGCTCCTCGGAGGAGGTATCCGGTGTTCTGCTTGCGAGTGTGTCAACGGACTCGATTGCGGCAACGCTTGAGGTCCTTGGAAGGAGAGCGAATCTTCTGATGCTGTTTATGTCAGTTGTTGCTTTTTCTGTGGCGGTTCTGGCGGCGGCCTTTCTGGTTCGTCCCTTTGAGAAGCTGACAAAGGCAATTCAGGATGTCCGGGCAGGTTATACGGCATCCAGTGTTCAGGTCAATGATTATCTTGAAACGGAGAATATTGTTCATGCCTTTAACGCTGTGATCGCACGAATGCGTGTTCTGGATGAATCCAGACAGGAATTCGTATCCAACGTGTCGCATGAGCTGAAGACGCCGATGACAAGCATGAAGGTTCTTGCGGATTCCCTTCTTCAGATGGGCGAGGATGTGCCTCCTGAGATGTACCGCGAATTCCTGCAGGACATTGACGGAGAGCTTGACCGTGAGAATCAGATGATTGAAGAACTTCTGAGTCTCGCAAGGACGGACCGGAAGCAGGTTTCCATGAACATTTCACAGCTCGATATCAATGCGCTTGCGGAGTCCGTGCTGAAGCGGGTGAGACCGCTTGCGCAGAAGAAGGACGTTGAGCTGATTCTTGTCAGTGAACGGGAGATCCGGGCAGAGGCTGATGAGGTCAAAATGGTGATGATTCTGACCAACCTTGTGGAAAATGCCGTGAAGTATAATCGGGAACACGGAAAGGTTACGGTTACGCTGGATTCGGATGGGAAGAGCTTTACCATTGCGGTGACCGATACCGGAATCGGCATTCCCAAAGAGGCGCAGGCGAAGATTTTTGATCGTTTCTTCCGGGTGGATCCGTCGAGATCCCGCGAGATTGGAGGAACCGGTCTTGGACTTTCGATTGTCCGGAGCGCTGTGCTGCTTCACCGCGGAACCATCCGGGTGGAGTCGGAGGAAGGCGCAGGATCAACGTTTACGGTTTCCATTCCGCTGAACTATATTGAGAATCCCGATGTGGAGGAGACGGTTCTTGTGCCCACAAGAATTCCGGAAGATCAGGATGTGACGGAGAAGACAGAGCATGTCGGATAAGAGCAGGGAAAATTCATACCGGAAGCAGAAGAAGGTTGTTCACAGCCTGTTTTTTCATGCTCTTTGGGCTGTTTTGCTTACGCTTGTGCTTTTGTCCGGAATGACCGGCTGTGCCCGGGAGGAGAAGGAAGACAGCGGTCTGCTGCTTTACTACCTGAATGAGGATTTGTCCTCTCTCAACACACTTTCTTATCTGATGAAAGACGGCAAGTCGAAGGCTGACCTTTCGCCGCAGGAGATGGCAGACGATATGCTGGAGCAGCTGGCGACTCCGTCCGGGGATGTCCGGAGCATTGCACCGATTCAGAATTTTACCGTGACCGGAACAACGCTTCAGAACGGAACGCTGACGGTTTTTCTTTCCTCCGATTATGAAGAGCTGGAAACGGTCAGGGAGATTCTGACAAGAGCGGCACTGGTGAATACGCTTTGCCAGATTGACGGAGTGGATTCCGTGTCTTTTCTCTGCGGAGATCATCCGCTGACAAATGAGGACGGATCGGTCGTCACGGCCATGAATTCCGACATGTTTATCTTTAACTCCGGAAAGGAGATCATGAATTACGAAAAGGTGCGCCTGCACCTTTATTTTGCAAACGAGGATGGGGATCAGCTGGTGGACACGTATCGGAACGTGGTATACAACAGCAATATTTCCATGGAGCGTCTTGTTGTGGAGCAGGTGCTGAAGGGCCCGAACTCCGACGTGGTATTTCCGACGCTGAACCCGGCCGCCAAGGTTCTTTCCGTGACGACAAGAGACGGCGTATGCTATGTGAACCTGGATCAGGCGTTTCTCATAGAGCCCTACGGCGTGACGTCGCAGGTGGCAATTTATTCTCTTGTGAATTCTCTGACGGAGCTCTCCTCGGTGAGCGCGGTTCAGATTACCATTGAAGGAAAAACCGGCAAAGCCTTTATGGACAGCAGTCTGTCCTCCGCCTTCGAGCGGAATCTTTCTGTTGTCCGGAAAAATGAGACCAGATAATTCCTATCATTAAGTTTTGTTTTCTGTTTTTTTCTGAGAGGAGTCTGCATGCGAAGACCGCTTTGCATGGCTGCCCTCGTCTATACCATTTCTGTATGGATTCTTCTGCAGATAATGCCATGGAAACCGGAAGCTTATCCGGAATGGAATAAGGAAAAAGTGTGGGCAGAGGGTACCATTGTATCCAAAGAGTTTAAAACAAATGAACAAGGTGAAATCCGTCTTCTGGTTTCTATGAAGAACACTGAGGTGTCTTCGAAAAAAGACGGCGGAAAGAAGCTTCTTCTGAAAAGAATGCTCCTGTGCCGGCTGGGCGACGGGAGCAGGGAAACGGCAGAAGGGCTGGATGAAGAGCTCCCAATCGGAAGCCAGATTTTGTTAAGAGGAACGTTTCGATGCTTTCCGGCCGCCTCCAATCCGGGAGAGTTTGATGCGGCGCTTTATTACCGGACGATGGGATATGCGGCGCAGCTGACCGGAGGGGCGGTGACGGAAACCGGTATGGATGCGAAGAGGAGCGTTCTTTACGGAATGCAGATCCGGGAGAAGGCGCTGCTTTACCGGGTGAAAAGGTACTTCTCACGGGTGCTGGAGGCGTGCTTTACCGGGCAGAGTGCTGAGATTATGAAGGCAATGCTCCTGGGAGAAAAGGGGGGCCTCGATCCGGAGCTGAAGGATTTGTATCAGGGGGCCGGAATTGTCCATATTCTTGCAATCTCCGGTCTTCATATCCTGATGATCGGGATGGGAGTTTTCCGGATAGCAGGAAGGGCACGGCTTCCGATTCCTGCCGCAGCACTCCTTTCGATGGCTGTGATCTGGCTGTATGGAGAGATGACGGGGACGGGACCATCTTCGGCGCGAGCCATCGTGATGTTCCTTCTTCGGATGCTGGCAAAGCTTTTCCGGAGAACCTATGATCTTCTGACGGCTGTCAGCATTGCGGGTGTTCTTCTGCTGATTGAGGAGCCCCTGTTCCTGCAGCAGTCCGGCTTTCTGTTTTCCTTTGGCGCAGTCCTTGGCATTGCGCTTCTTGTTCCCTCGTATGAATCACATCTGATGAAGGGGCTGTCAGTTTCTCTGGCGGCGCTTCCCGTGCATCTTTCCGGCTTCGGGATGTTTCCGATCGGTTCGATCGCCCTGAATCTTCTCGTCATCCCGTTCATGAGCACGGTCATGGCAGGCGGACTTATGACACTGATGCTCGGGGGCATCTGTCCTCCTGCGGGAAGAGTGACGGGCGCTCTTTCGACAGCAATTCTCATCCTTTATGAGGTCCTTTGTAAAATATCCGGACAGATTCCCGGACTGCAGGTCATTCTCGGAGCCTCGTCTCTTCTGCAGGCAGCCGGATATTATGCCATTCTGATCGTTATCGTTTCATCCGGGCAAATCCGGAAAATGCACGGGAAAAAAAGAAGGGAAGGCATCCGGATGGCGCTGACAATCCTTGCCTTATTCATCCTGCTCTTTCGATGGCAGAGCGGTCTTGAAATTCATGCCGTGGATGTCGGACAGGGGGACGGAATTCTGATCCGCGCAGATGGTACGGATCTTTGGATAGACGGAGGCAGTACGGATCGGCAGGATGTTGCGAAATATCAGCTTCTTCCGCTTCTTCGTCATTACGGCGTGCGGAGGCTGGAATGCTGCATTCTGACACATGAGGATGAGGATCATATGAACGGGCTGACAGAGCTTCTGCAGAGCGCCGGAGAAAACGGTGTGCCGGAAATCGGAGCGCTGTGCCTTCCTTCTGTTCTGGCGGAAGCAAAAACCGGAAATTACCGGAAGCTGGAGGAAATCGCGTCAAAACAGGGGATTCCGGTACGATATCTGAAGAAGGGGGATATTCTGGAGAACGGGAAGCTGAGGCTTCTCTGCCTTCACCCGGAGGAAAACAGCAGCTATGAGGAGCCCAATGCGCGTTCCACGACGCTGTATCTGACATACGAAGCGTTTTCCTGTCTGCTGAATGGAGATCTTGAGGGAGAGGGAGAGGAGCAGATGCTCCGGTATGCCGGGGAAGCATTGCCGGGGACGCAGGACCATCCTGTAAATGTGACGCTTCTTCATATTGCACATCACGGCTCAAAAGGAGCAACCAGTGAGGCATTTCTTCGGAAATTCCACCCGCAGTATGCGTATGTTTCCTGCGGAAAGGACAATTCCTACGGACATCCGCATGCAGAAACCCTTCAAAGGCTTAAGGAGGCCGGAGTACAGCAGATTTATGATACAAGGTATGACGGAGAAATCGTTTTCCGTACAAATGGAAAAAATCTCCGGGCGCGGACATACAATGGTATAATACATTAAATTGTTTCGCGGGGAGGTACGGCACAGGATGCCGAAGAAAAATCAGCCGAATTACAAAGAGTACGAGACCGAGCTGGAAAGGCAGATTCGTTCGAAGGAATTCCGGCCGGTGTATCTTGTCTGCGGAGAGCAGGATTATCTCCGGACGAAGAATGTGAAACGGCTCCGGGAGGCTCTTCTTGGGGACGGCGATGCGATGAACAGCACAGTTCTGAAGGGAGCTGAGGTACGTGCTTTTCAGGTTATCGAAATGGCGCAGACGCTGCCTTTTTTTGCTGAGCGGCGTGTGATCACACTGGAGGATACGGATTTTCTGAAAAAAGCAGGCGATGAGGCGGAGAAGCTCTGTGAGTTTCTTCCGAAGATGCCGGAGACCACGCATCTGATTTTCGAGGAGACTGCACCGAACAAAACCTATCGGTTGTATAAAGCCATCGTAAAGACCGGTTATGTCATGGTGTGTGATACACCGGGAGAAGGAGATCTCCGCGTATGGACGGCAGGACTTTTTTCGGAAAGAGGACTTCGGATTTCAAACCGCACACTGGATCTGTTTCTGCAGTATTCCGGGAACGATATGCTGTCCGTTCAATCCGAGGCGGAGAAGCTCTCGGCCTACTGCTATGGGAAAGAAGAGGTGCTCCCGGAGGACATCCGGGCCGTGTGCACGCCGGTGATCAGGGACCGGATTTTTGACATGATTCAGTCGATTGCAGCGGGAGAAAAGGAGGAAGCACTTTCCATTTACCTGGATCTTGTAAAGCTTCAGACAGCACCGCAGGTTGTTCTGGCACTGATGCTGCGGCAGTACAATCAGCTTCTGCAGCTGAAGGAGCTGCTGGAAAGCGCAGGAGAGAGTGAAGCAGCCGCGCAGCTTAAGATCAATCCGTGGATCCTTTCGAAGAAGCTGAGGCCTATTGCGGACCGGCTGAGGAGAGATGGACTGGAATCGTGTCTGGAAGAGTGTATGAAGGCGGATTTTGATTACAAAACGGGTAAAATTACACCGGAGCTTGCAGTGGAGAGACTGATTGTTCTCTGCTGTATTGTGAAAAGACAGGAAGAAGGTCAGAGAGAATGAGCAGCATGGACAGGATACCAAAGCCAATGGAACGGTACCGTCATTTTAAAGGACAACGGTATCAGATCATTACACTTGCGCAGAAGGAGGACACCGGAGAGCAGCTTGTGATCTATCAGGCACTGTACGGGGACGGGAAGGTCTTTGCAAGAAATCTTGAGAATTTTCTTTCGGAAGTAGACAAAGAGAAATATCCGGATGCGGTGCAGCGCTACCGCTTTGAGAAGATTGAACCGGTGGAGCAGGAGACTTCTGCGGCTGCTTCTGCCGATGACGAAGGATCTGGGGAAGAGGTGCCGGTTTCTGCCGCGGCTGCTCCGGAAGAGAGCGGGGAGAAACCGCTGGATCCGTTTCTGGAGAGGTTTCTGGACGCCAGAACGACGGAGGAAAAGCTGACCGCCCTTGCGGAAATGAGAGGTCATGTGACGGACGAGATGATTGATACCATGGCGCTGGCCTGTGATGTAGAGGTCGGCCCGGGGGCTCTTTCGGTCCGCTATGATGACCTGCGGGACTGCCTGCTTACGATCGAGAAATACGAGCTCGAACGCGGGAGACTTCGCGGGTGACAGCTGCAAGGCTTGCGTCCGGTGTTTCGGACTCGTTTTATTTTGTATTTTTATGCCTCGTTGAGGAAACAGAACAGATCGGAATATAAGGAGATCGTGCATGAAATTATTAAGCATCTGCGTACCCTGCTACAATTCTCAGGATTACATGGAACGGTGCCTGGATTCGCTGCTGGTCGGTGGTGACCAGGTGGAGATCCTGATTGTAGACGATGGATCCAAGGACCGGACGGGAGAGATTGCCGACCGTTATGAGAAGGAGTATCCCGGAATCTGCCGGGCCATTCACAAGCCAAACGGGGGACATGGCTCCGGCGTTAATGTCGGGATGGATCTTGCAAGCGGCCTTTATTATAAGGTGGTTGACAGTGATGACTGGCTGGACAGGGACGCATTCCTGAAGGTTCTGGATCAGCTGAAGGAGTTCTCCCGGGACGAAAAAAGACCGGATATGCTGCTGTGCAACTTCACTTATATGAAGGAGGGTGTGGCGAAGCATAAGGTCATGCATTATGAATATGCGATTCCTGCGAACAAGCTGATTACCTGGGACCAGGTCGGCCTTTTCCGGAAGGGAAGCTATATTCTGATGCACTCGGTGATTTACCGCACCGGCCTTCTGAAGGAATGTGAAATGCGGCTTCCCGAGCATTGCTTCTACGTGGACAATATCTTCGTGTTCCGGCCGCTCCCCTTTGTACAGACTCTGTATTACATGAACGTCAATCTGTACTGCTATTACATCGGCCGGCAGGACCAGTCGGTCAACGAGAAGGTGATGATTTCCCGCCTGGATCAGCAGATTAAAGTGAGCAAAATAATGATTGCCTACTATACCATGCCGCTCGTTCAGGAGAAAATGAAAGGACATCGTTCGCTTCGGGCATATATGTATAATTATCTGGAAATCATGATGACAATTTCCTCGATCCTTGCGATGATTTCCTATACCAAAGAGCATGTGAAAATGAAGGATGATCTGTGGGCATATCTGAAGCGCTGTGATTACTGGCTGTATGTCCGCATGCGGCACGGCGTGTTCGGCACGTTTGTCGGCAGCGATGCCAAGGGGGCAAGATTCCTGTCCGTAGAGGGCTATCGCCTGATTCATCACTTTTTCAATTTTAACTAAGTGCAGCACGAAATGACAAAAAAGAGGAGGACAACGCGATGTATTCGCTGGAAGAAGTCAGAAGAGAGGATCCGGAAATTGCAGCTGCCATTGAACAGGAAATGGCCAGACAGAATGATCATATTGAGCTGATCGCTTCGGAAAACTGGGTCAGCAAGGCAGTGATGGCTGCGATGGGAAGCCCGCTTACCAACAAGTATGCGGAAGGATATCCGGGAAAGCGTTATTATGGCGGCTGCCAGTGCGTGGACGTCGTGGAAACTCTTGCCATTGAGCGGGCTAAGAAGCTGTTCGGCTGCACCTATGCAAATGTTCAGCCGCACTCCGGAGCGCAGGCCAACCTTGCGGTGGAGTATGCGGTTTTAAAGCCGGGCGATACGCTGATGGGAATGAATCTTTCGCAGGGCGGACATCTGACGCACGGCTCACCGGCCAACATCTCCGGCGCTTATTTCAACATCGTGGCATACGGCGTGGATGAAAACGGCTTCATTGACTACGATGAGCTGATGCGAATCGCCATGGAGAGCAAGCCGAAGATGATCATTGCCGGTGCTTCTGCGTATGCAAGGACCATTGATTTTAAGAAATTCCGCGAAGTTGCGGATGCCTGCGGCGCGGTCCTGATGGCAGACATTGCGCACATCGCGGGGCTCGTGGCGGCAGGCCTTCACCCGTCGCCGTTCCCGTGGTGTGATATCGTGACAACGACAACCCATAAGACGCTTCGCGGACCCAGAGGAGGCCTGATTCTGGCAAGTCAGGAGGCCGCGGATAAGTTCAAGCTGAACAAGGCGGTGTTCCCGGGCATTCAGGGCGGTCCTCTTGAACATGTCATTGCCGCGAAGGCAGTCTGCTTCAAGGAAGCGCTGGATCCTTCGTTCAAGGTCTATGCGCAGAGCATTATCGACAACGCGAAGGCGCTGGCCGACGGCCTGATGAAGAGAGACGTTGATATTGTCTCCGGAGGAACGGACAACCATCTGATGCTGGTGGATCTGACCAGAGATGATCTGACCGGAAAAGAGGTGGAGAAGTGGCTGGATGAGGCACATATCACAGCCAACAAGAACACGATTCCGAACGAACAGCGTTCGCCGTTTGTGACCTCCGGAATTCGTCTCGGCACACCTGCCGTCACGACAAGAGGTATGAATACCGAGGACATGGACCGCGTTGCAGAAGCCATTGCTCTTGTGATCAAGGAGAAAGAAGAGGGGATCGGAAAAGCGAAGGCGATTGTCGCAGAGCTTACCGCGAAGTATCCTCTGGTTATGTAACGGAATGTTTTATACAGAACAGGCGGCAGAGCAGAAGATGGCTCTGCTGCTTTTTCCGTAAATACAGAGCATGCGGAAATGTTTCTGAATTGCACATCGAAAAGGATGATTGATCGGAAATTGAACGTAAATTCAAGAAAACGGGAAAGAGTGTTGACTTTGCCGGGCGGAACCCGTACAATAATCCTTGCTTGCAGAAGTGGCGGAATTGGTAGACGCGCAGGCTTCAGGTGCCTGTGGCAGCAATGTCGTGTGGGTTCAAGTCCCATCTTCTGCACTTGATCCATTCGGATGGCATTAAGCCTGACGGGTGGTGAGAGTGACAGACGGTTTGCAGGTCAGACCGGAAGCACAATGGAATATGCGGGAGTGTCGGAATTGGTAGACGAGCAAGATTAAGGTTCTTGTGACTGCAAGGCCGTGTGGGTTCAAGTCCCATCTCCCGCATCCGAAAAAGAGAAGCGGATTTCAATGAAATCCGCTTCTCTTTTTTTGCCGGGATATCCGGCGGTGTCAGAAATTTACCACAATCACATCATCCACAATCCGGATGGAACCGGAAAGAGGGTATCTTGGGACCTCCTCCTGCTCCAGATATGCATCGTACTGCCCGTTATCCCCGATCACCGAAGGAGCATAGCCGCAGTGGATCCGGAGAAAGTCAACATAAGAGTAATCGTTGATAATTTCGCTGCCGCCATATGGGGTGAGCGTGACCTTTTCCAGCTCAGGATCGGAAGCCAGGAAGGAGGTGTCCTTCTCCAGACCGTGAACGAAGCAGACCGGCAGGGAAGGATCGTATCCGTCGATGCTCTGAATCCGCGTGATCAGGGTGGTATCATAGGAAATGGCTTCCTCCTGCATTCTCCCTGCCTTGTAGTAGCAGAGATTGTCGTAGCGGATGTAGAAGACGACGGAATAAAGCAGAACGGCGCAGACAACGGTTCGCAAACCGGTCCGGAAAGGGGCCGGGAACTCTGCATGCTCTGCCAGCAGGATTCCGAGAGCGAAAATCATCACCTCTCCGTAGAGCATCAGAGAATATACATCGAAATCGGTCATGACGAAGATGAAGTTGGCACAAAGCGGAAACAGGAGCAGTAAAAAGGCAAAACGAAGTCTGGGCGCACCGGCGAGCTTCGGAAAAGCAGCTGCGGCCATCAGAAGAATCAGAAGAATCAGCGCGCGGTAGACGAAAGCCATGGACCACATGAACAGAAGATAATCATCGCTTCCCCGGTAGGGAAGAAAGCTCTCCGGAGCAAAGAACATCCGGTATGCCATGAAAATTCGCTGCAGATAGGAAAAATGTCCTCGTCCCATGGAGTCAAGACCGCGATAGGCATAGAGCTCCTTGCCGGTGAGAAGAAGTGACGCCTTCATAAGAACCAGATAGGCCGCAAAGCCAAGGACTGTTCCGGCGAGACAGTGAGTCCAGAAGCGGAACGGCTTTTCCTTCTTCTGAAATTCATGAACAAGGAGAATCAAAACCTCCAGAGAAAGCATAACCGGCAGGTAGGCCTGATAGATTCCGATCATCAGAGCGCACAGGAAAAGACCTGCAAGCAGAGAGCGAATGGAAGTGTGGTCTGCCAGAAGGCATGCGGAAAGACATGCGAGGAAAAATGCCAGCATGTAATACGGGGCCGTGAAGCCGTAGGCAAAGGTTGCTGTCAGAACCGGGAAAACAGCAAGGCTGGCGCACAGAAGAAACCGGAGCAGACGAGAAGTGATGTTCAGAGTGCGAATCATCAGATACGAGGAGAGCGCAAGGAACAGAAGTGACACAAATCCTCCGAACCAGGGCAGACTGTAGTTGCTTCCTCCAAACGGAAGACGCGTCAGCTTTCCGAGAAGACCCAGAGTGAATCTTCCGAAAATATGCGTCGCCCCCACATCATAAGTGCAGACCACGTCATCGTGAAAGGAAAGATTTCCGAAAAAATATGCGGCATGTGCGGCAAGACCGGCAGCGAATGTATCAACCAGGCAGGCAATAAGAGTGTCTGAAGGCCGTTTGATTTTCATAAATACCTCCATGAAGGTGAAAATAACAGAACTTTCTGCCATTGTATCGCAGGCGAACGGAAAATGAAAAGGAAGCAGCAAAATTTGACGAATTCTTGAGACAATGATAAAGTATACTTCGTATGGTCATTGATTCCGGGAGGAAGAGAACATTGAAGAACAGAATCGGAAATGGAATAAAAGTGATTTTGCTGACGGTAGCGGCGGCATTTCTTTTTATGCTTACGCCGGTCAATAAGACAGAGGCGGAGGCAGCGGCAGTCAGCGGCATTGACGTAAGCTCTTATCAGGGAGTGATTAACTGGAATGCGGTTGCGGCAAGCGGCGTCAAGTTTGCCATGGTACGGGTCGGCAATACCAAGTACGGCCTTGACAAGTATTTTGTTCAGAATGTCGTAGGAGCCAATGCAGCGGGAATCCGTGTGGGGGCCTATGTATATTCCTATGCCATGAATCCGGCGGAGGCAGCGGCGGACGCACAGCTTGCGGTTTCTGCAATGGGGAATCTTCCGATTTCCTTCCCGGTTGCGATTGATATTGAGGATCCGTCTCAGGTGAATCTTTCACAGGCAGAGCAGCTGGCAATTGTGAACACGTTCTGCTCGGTGATATATGCGGCAGGGTATCAGCCGATGGTATACAGCTATAAGAACTGGCTTGCAACCAAGCTTGGTGTGACTGCCTGGGATCATTGGGTGGCCAATTACAGCAGCGCCATGGGATTTCCGGGCACGATGTGGCAGTATTCTTCCTCCGGAGCCGTTCCCGGAATTGCAGGCAACTGCGATGTGAACTATGTGATGAAGGATTATTTCACGACCATTCCGGCGACGGGGCTGTCCACACAGAACGGAGCGACGTGCTATTTTGTCAATTACCGCAAGCAGTTCGGCATGCAGACCATCGGAGGACTCCAGTATTTCTTTGACGGAACCGGTGCGATGGTGAAGAATCAGACGACGGTTGACGGACAGAACAATATCATCCGTATGTGCAAGGACGGACATGTGGTTGTGATTACGGCGGCGGCACAGGCGAAGGCGGCGCAGCTGAAGGCTGTTTCGGATCAGCAGTCAGCCCTTCTGGTGCAGTGCAAGGCGGCTCTTGCGAAAGCACAGCAGGATGCAGCGGCAGGCGCAGCGCAGTATCAGACACTGCAGGCAGCGGCCGATCAGGCTGCACTTACGTCGCAGCAGGCAGCGGCTCAGGCTGCGGCTCTTCCGACGCAGGAGAATCTGAATATCCAGGCTGTCGCAGCTGTACAGGCGCAGCAGGCGGCGGACGCCGCAAGGACTGCACAGGCAGCGGCAGCACAGCTTCAGCAGGCAGCCAAGACGGCAGCAGCGACGGAAGCGTCACAGGAGACGGCAGCAGCCAAGGCACTGCAGGACAGCAATACCGCACAGCTTGCCATTGCCATTCCGCAGTAATTCAGAATGCACAGGTCAGATATTTTCTGATATAATGAAGCACGACAGCATTTGCTGTCGTGCTTTTTTACATATCTGTTTTCCGTGAACCGGATATCACATCTGCAGCGGCGTGCTCTTTCTTATGCCGCGGATGAATCCAGTAAGAACAATAAAGAGATGAATGATGAGATCACACATATGTGGGGATGTCGTTTCTTTTGATATCCCGGGAAGGATTTTTTATGTTCAGTTCGGTTGTTTCGGGAGCAGTATATGGAGTTCACAGTTATCTGATGCACATTGAGACCGATATTTCAGACGGTCTTCCGATGTTTACCATGGTCGGATTTGTTTCCGCACAGGTGCGCGAGGCCGGGGAGCGTGTGCGGGTTGCCATGCGCAATACAGGAATTCATCTGCCTCCGAAACGGATTACGGTTAATTTGACACCTGCAGAAATTCCGAAGAGAGATGTGATTGCCGATCTTCCGGTCGCAATTGGAATTCTGATTGCAATGGGACTTCTGGATCAGCGGGCAGTGAAGGATGTTTTTATTGCGGGAGGTCTTTCGCTGGACGGCGTGGTGACGCCGGTGCGAGGCGTTCTGCCCATGGTGCTGGAGGCAAAGGAAAGGGGAATGAAGGTTTTCCTGCTTCCGCGTGAGAATGTGAAGGAGGGAGCTGCCGTACACGGAATTCATGCAGTCGGTGTGACGACGCTGGAGGAAGCCTTCCATTATCTTCGCCTTCCGAAAGGAGAGAGAGATTCATTTCTTCCTCCGGAGCCGGAGAAAATGCTCTCTCATGAAACCGAAGAGAAGCAGAAACGAATGGATCTGTCTGATGTCTGCGGACAGGACGGAGTGAAGCGGGCGCTTGAGATTGCAGCAGCGGGGTTTCATAATGTTCTGATGATCGGACCGCCGGGCTCCGGCAAATCGATGATGGCAAGATGCCTTCCCGGAATTCTGCCGGAGCTGACATACGAAGAAAGTCTGGAAATATCCTCCGTTTACAGCATTGCGGGAGAGCTTCCGGAAGGTGCTTCGCTCATCAGAGAGAGGCCCTTTGTGGCTCCGCACCACTCCATTACGCAGCAGGCACTGGTCGGAGGAGGAAATTATCCGAGACCCGGAGCCATATCGCTTGCGCACAGGGGAGTACTGTTTCTGGATGAGCTCCCGGAATTCGGAAGGGAGAGCCTGAACCTTCTTCGCCAGCCGCTGGAGGACCAGAGAATTGTCATTGCAAGAAACAGCGGAACGTATGAATTTCCGGCGAAGTTTATGCTGGTCTGTGCAGCGAATCCGTGTCCCTGCGGTTTCTATCCGGAGGATAGATGTCATTGCACACAGGCGCAGATTCAGAATTATCAGAACCGGATTCCGGGACCGATTCTGGATCGAATTGATCTGTGTACGGATGCGCCCAGAGTTCCGGTGGGAGAGCTGCTCAGCAGAAAAACGCAGGAGAAGAGTGAGGATGTCCGCAGGCGTGTCATTGCGGCGCAGGAACGTCAGGCGTACCGATTTCGTGAAGAGGCGATTCTGTTTAACGGTGAGATGAATGCGGCCCAGACGGAAAAGTACTGCACACTGGGACGAAGTGAGAAGAAGTTTGTGAAAGAGGTTTTCCGGCGGATGGATCTGTCTGCGAGGGCCTTTCACAGGATTCTGCGTGTCTCGCGCACCATTGCGGATCTGGAGGGAGAAGAGAGGATTCTGGAGGATCATCTGGCAGAAGCAGTGGGGTATCGGAGTGCAGATCGAAGAGCACCGGAATGAGAGAGCAGAGACCATGGATCAGGAAATGAGAGATGCTTATACGCTGTGGCTTTGCAGTCTGAAGGGGCTTGGAAGTGCGTCTTTATATCGGCTGTGGAAAGAATCCGGAGAGGATCCTGATTTTGCAGGGGTATGGTACCGGATGGCGGGAGAAGGCGGGAATACGGGGGAAACGAATCGTCTGCAGGAAATTCTCAGGCGCGGCAGGAAAGAAAGCTCCCCGCAGCAGCTGATGGAACAACTGCTGAATCAGAACATACATTTCGCCTGGCCGGGAAATCCCTGCTATCCGGTGCGCCTCAAGAACATCCCGGATCCTCCGTTTGCCCTGTATTTCCGGGGGCGGCTGCCGGAGGAGAAGCGGCCCAGCATCGGGATTGTCGGCACAAGGATGGCATCCCCCTACGGACGGGAACAGGCAAGACGCTTTGCATCCGCACTTTCGGCGGGCGGGATGCAGATTATTTCCGGAATGGCTAAGGGAATTGACGGAATTGCAGGCCGGGGAGCGTTGGATGAATCGGATGCCTCTTTTGCAGTTCTTGGCTGCGGGGTCGATATTTGCTATCCGAAGGAGAATCAGGATCTGTACGAGGCCTTGTGCGAACGCGGCGGTGTCATTTCAGAATATCGTCCGGGGACAGAACCGGAGGCGAGGCTCTTTCCCCCGAGAAACCGGATTATCAGTGCACTTTCGGATGCACTTCTTGTCATCGAAGCCAGAGAACGGTCCGGAACCCTGATTACGGTGGACTGCGCGCTGGAACAGGGAAAGGATGTCTGGGCGGTGCCGGGACGGGTCTGCGATGCCAAGAGCGCTGGATGCAATGAGCTGCTTCGTCAGGGGGCCGGGGTTGCGGTTTCCCCGGAGGCTATGCTGGAAGAAATGGGATATCGGACAGCGGAGACCGGAAAGCTGTCACAGAGTGTGAGAAAAACGAAGTCCCCGGTGGACCGGAAGGTGCAAAAAGGAACGGTATCTTATACGGAGCTGGAGAAGTGCATTCTGTGTGCACTGGATTCTTCGACTGCGCAGAGTGTGGACGAAATCACGGATGAGGTAAGCAGGAAAATGCATCGAAGCTGTTCGTTTCCGGAGCTTCTTCGTGCGATGATGAAGCTGGCAGCGGTGGGAGCTGTGAAGGAAATACGGGTAGGGAAGTATATTTCCTGCTGATGCATTATAATATAATGATGGAATATGCAGCCAGCATTCGTGCAGAAGGGAGAACGTAAATTGTTTCAATCGAAAAAGGCAATGATTCAGGTGATTTTGCTTGCGGTGGGAGCGGCAATGCTTTGCTATGGTGCATGGCGCGGTGAGGTGCAGGTCGTGCTGAGCAAGGCGGTCAGATTGTGTCTGGAGTGTGTGGGAATTGGATAAGAAGAATATTGGGGCATCGCGTTTCATGGCCCGCTTTCGCGGGTGGATTCAGGCAGGAGCGGTGCTCTTTACCAACCTTCATCTGCCGAATTTTATAAAGGGAGGAATTTACCAGGGAAAGGGGAAAAACGTCTGCGTGCCAGGTCTTAACTGTTATTCCTGTCCGGCAGCCTCCGGCGCCTGTCCGATCGGGGCGTTTCAGGCAGTGGCGGGATCTTCGAAGTTCCGGTTTTCCTACTATATTTCCGGGTTCCTGATTCTTCTTGGGGTACTGCTGGGACGATTGATCTGCGGCTTTCTCTGTCCCTTTGGCTGGTTTCAGGAGCTGCTGCACAGGATCCCGACGAGAAAGCTTTCTACGAAGAAGCTGAGACCTTTGACTTATCTGAAATATGTGATTCTGCTGGCGATGGTTGTTTTGCTGCCTGCCTTTGCGGTGAACGATGTTGGAATGGGAGATCCCTTCTTTTGCAAATATCTCTGCCCGCAGGGGGTTCTGGAGGGGGCAATTCCGCTTGCACTGGTGAATTCCGGCATTCGTGCCGCACTGGGAAAGCTTTTTACCTGGAAGCTTTGCATTCTGCTCGCAGTGACGGCGCTGAGTATTCTGTTCTACCGGCCGTTCTGCAAATGGCTCTGCCCGCTGGGGGCGTTCTATGCGCTGTTCAATAAGGTGTCGCTTCTACAGATGAAGGTGGATGCCAATGCGTGTATTTTCTGTGGGAAATGCGCCAGGGCCTGCGGCATGGACGTGGACGTGACGAAAACTCCGGATCATGCGGAGTGTATCCGCTGCGGGAAATGTGTTCTGGCTTGTCCGACCGGTGCGGTACACTTCCGTTACGGTTTTGGAGACGGACCGGAAACAAAAGGAACAATAACGGCAGAAACAAACATGGAGGAATCAAATTGAAGAGGAAGAAATTTACAGCATCTGTTCTGATTGCACTGATGGTATTGGCACTGGCAGCCTGCGGCGCGAAAGGAGAAAGCTCTGCTGCAGATACGGGACAGGGCGGCATCGAGGAGGCTGTCACGGAGTACAAGGAGCTGATGGACCAGGAGAATGAGATCCTGTCGGAGAATACAGGGCTTTGGGACAAGGTATTTCTTGCCATGGACAAGAACCAGGCCGTGCAGGAGGAGAGCAATAATTATGGAGATCTGCTGTTAAAGACCATCGAGAATGCCAGAGATCAGTTTACGGATGAGGAGCTGGCTTTGCTTCAGGAGGAGGCGGGAAAAATCCGTGACCTTGAGAATCAGATGGCTGCTCTTGAGAAAGAATACCCTGAGGTTGCAGAAAAATCCATGGAAGGCAGTACAAGCGCAGCTGCGGATGAGGCGATGAGCACGGCTTCCGGGGATGAAAGCACGCAGAAGTTTCCTTCTTTTGAGGGAAAGGATCTGGATGGAAATGAAGTAAAGAGCGATGATTTGTTTTCCGGAAACGCAGTCACGGTGGTGAATTTCTGGTTCACGACCTGCGGACCCTGTGTGGGCGAGCTCTCTGAGCTGGATGCCCTGAACAGGGAGCTTGCAGGAAAAGGCGGTGCGCTCATCGGAATCAATGCCTTTACGCTCGATGGCGACGAGACTGCCATTTCGGATGCGAAGGATGTGCTGGAAAAGAAGAACGCCGGATATCAGAACGTCTATTTTGCTTCCGACAGCGAAGCGGGAACGTTTACCATGGGAATCTATGCGTTTCCCACGACATATGTGGTCGACCGCAGCGGCAATATCGTCGGGGATCCCATTGTGGGAGCCGTTACGGAGAAAAGTCAGGCGGAAACGCTGAACAAGCTGGTTGAGCAAACGCTTGCAGCGGATAAGAACTGATCATTTTGTCTGCGGCAGGTAACCCCGTGAGGGGGTTACATGTCGCAGCTTCTGTGCTACATTATCTGTGCCATCATAACTAATACAGTAGATACGGAAGGAGAGGGTGATGGACTTGATCGATTATCGGGATTCGAGACCGATTTATGAGCAGATCTCGGAACGGTATAAAACGTTGATCCTGAAGGGCGTTCTGGAGCCCGGAGAACAGATGCCGTCGGTTCGTCAGCTGGCCATGGAGCTGTCCACCAATCCGAACACGGTGCAGAAGGCCTATGCGGAGCTGGAGAGGCAGGGATTTCTGTACACCGTGAAGGGGAAGGGCAACTACGTCAGCGGCGGAGAGGAGCTGATGGAGAACAAGAAGAAGGAGCTCGCCGGACGAATGGCGGAACTTCTGAAGGAAGCGGATGAGCTCGGACTGGATCGGGAGACGTTAATCAAGAAAGCGGGTGAAATGACGATATGATCGAAACGATGAATCTTACAAAATCGTTTGACGACTGCATGGCTGTGAACCATGTATCCATTACGATGAACGACAAAGAGGTTTTCGGACTTCTTGGAACGAACGGTGCCGGAAAGAGCACACTTCTTCGCATGCTGGCAGGCGTGATGCAGCAGGATGAAGGAACCATCTGCATCGACCGGAAGCCGGTTTATGACAATGCGGAGATCAAACGGAACATCTTTTTTATTCCGAACGATTTCTATTTCTTTCCGAATGCAACCGGTCGGGAAATGAGTAAATATTTTGCGGAGATGTATCCGGATTATTCGGAGTACCGCTTCGGCAAAATGATGAAGGACTTCGGACTGGATCCGGAAAGACGAATTTCTGCATTTTCCAAAGGAATGAAGAAGCAGCTCTCCCTTATTCTGGGACTTTGCTCGGGGACGAAGTACATGCTCTGCGACGAGACCTTTGACGGACTGGATCCGGTGATGCGGCAGGCGGTCAAGAGCCTTATTGCCAAGGACATGGAAGATCGCGGACTGACACCTGTGATTTCCTCGCATAACCTTCGTGAGATTGAGGATATCTGCGATCATATCGGCCTTCTGCATAAGGGTGGGGTACTGCTTTCCGAGAATATGGAAGAAATGAAGACCTCCATTCAGAAGGTACAGTGCGTGTTCACCTCCGATGAGGATAAGGAGATGGCACTGAGCGGACTGGAAATCTTAAGCAGCGAGACCAGAGGAAGACTCTGCACACTGACCATCCGCGCGAGCAGGGAAGAGATTGAGCAGCATTTCCGCTGTGTATCAACGGTATTCTTCGAGATTCTTCCTCTGACGCTGGAGGAAATCTTTATCAGCGAGACAGAAGTCGTAGGATATGACATTCGCAAATTTATAATGGACTAGGTGATCAAAGATGAGTGATACGAAGAATAAACAGGGGAACCGTTTTTTCATTCTGCAGAGGCAGCTGTGCCGGAGAAGACTGTGGCTGATTGCGGCTGTTGTTCTGTATATGGTGATGTATTATCCGGTGGCAGTGGTGATGCTGATTGCCAGAAGCAATGAGGTGGCGAAGCTGCAGAATATGAGTCCGGAGCTGACATTAAGTCAGAGACTTGTTGAGGTTGGGACTTGGATCGGAATGCGTCAGGGCTTTCTGTGGGTGATCGTGCTTATGGCGGTTATCCTGGCCATACATGGTTTTTCCTATCTGTTCAGCATGGAGAAGCAGGACTTTTATGAGAGCCAGCCGATTTCCAGAATGGAGCGCTTCTGGAGCATCTATGCGAACGGATTTCTGATTTTTGAAATTCCGCTTGTTATCGGTATGTTTCTTTCCATTGTTCTTGCGATGGTGATGAACGGCATGAGCATGGTGACGTTTGTGGATGCGATGCTTGAGCTGGTGAGGCTGACGATTATTTTCTTTTCCTCCTACAGCCTGGGAATCCTTGCCGTCATGCTATCGGGCAATCTGGTGGTTTCCGGAATTATGGCCGTGCTTCTGATGTTTGCAGATCAGGCCTGTGTGGCGCTGGTGCAGAGCTTCGAGAACATGTTCTACAAGACGTATTGCTTCTATGGACAGAGGAACAGTACGTTTCTGCTTTCCCCGTTTTACAATGCCATGGCGCCATCCAGATGGATAAACAGCAATTATCATTTCCGGTACGCACGGATGAACCTGACACAGCTGAAGGTCCTTCTTTCCTATTGCTGGAAAGCGGATCTTGTGAGCATTCTGGTCGGAGTGACTTTCCTTGCCATCAGTATCGCATTGTATCGGAAGCGGAAGGCGGAATATGCAGGAGTGACGATTCTTTACCGGCCGGTCCGCACCGTGATCCGGATTGCTGTCAGTGTGGCGGCGGGCCTTTTTGCCGGACAGGTGATCATCAATCTGTTCAATTCGCCGACATCCCGAACGGGAACGGTCTTTATGATGGTCGGAATTGTTTTTGTAACGGTTCTTTGCTCCGGCGTTGTTGAGATGGTATATGAGCTTGATATCTGGAAATTCTTTGTGAAATTCTGGGAGATCGCGGCAGCGGCGATTCTTGCAGCCGGAATTTTTGTGATGTTCCGTTATGATCTTCTTGGATATGACCGCTATGTTCCAAAGGAATCGGAAGTGGAAAGTGCGGCTTTATACGTTTACAATGACAACAGCTTCTATTATCCGATGGAACAGAATACGGAAGAATCGACAGGGGATGAGACACATGTGCTGGAGGATATGAAGCTGACGGATATCTCGTCTGTTCTTGCGGTTACCGGGCCGGGAATGGAGCTGCAGCGGGAGGAATCGGACGATTCGAACGCGGTGAAGGGCTGGGGGGCTGAGGTGTGCTACCGCATGAAGGACGGCCGGAAGGTATACCGCAGCATCACCATTCCGTATTCCCTCGATCCCGATGTGCTGGATGCGATAACCGGAAGCATCGAATACAAGGAAGGATTGATTCCGGTTTACAGTGACCGCGCTGTTTCGGAAACTGCTGAAAAGAGCGGTACACTGACCTTCTGCAACGGATTCCGGAGTCTTTCCGGAAACGGTGCACTGTATCGTGAATTTGCCAAGGTCTACCGCAAGGATCTGGAGCATTATTCCTTCCGCCAGATGAACGAAGAAAACAGCATCGGACGGGTATCCTTCGAGGCATACCGGCCGTGCTACATGTCGATGGATTTTGATGTCTATCCCTCTTATGAGAATACGATCGCGTTTCTTCAGAGCAACGGACTTTATCCGGAGGAAACAAAGGCCGAGGACATAGAGGGCATGACAGTGACCGAATATACGGACAACAGCAGCTCATCGGCAGAGTTCACGGAAACAGAGGAAATTCAGGATATTCTGAAGCATTCCATGATGCTTGTATCCTCCAACTGGAAGGATTCCACAGGAGTGGATTATCAGTATGGAATTTCCATTGCTCTGAAGCAGGGAGAGGCCAGTTATTTCAGTCTGAATTTCCGGGAAGGAGAGATTCCTGCCTTTGTACTGAAGGGGCTGGAGGAAAACCGTGTGCAGAACGATGACGGGGAAATGGATGACGGCTTCCTGAAATAGAATACTGGTTTGTCTGATGGTCTGATCATTTGAAGAAGCAGCCGGAAACGCCTGATGAGGCGGATCCGGCTGCTTTTCTGACATTAGGCAGAGAATTTCAAGACTTGCTTTATTCGTGATTTGGCATACTATATATTGTGGTGAGAAATTCTGTCATATCTTTATCTATTTTGATTCAAAATCAGCAGAATAACAGGAGGGGATGTTGTGCGGATTATTGAGTTTCTGATCTTTTTCCCGTTTGCGGTTGCACTGGTGCTTTTTGCCATGGGCAACAGCGAGAGGGTGTACGAGGCGCGCAAGAATCTGGTGAAGGGCGCCGGACTTGCGATCATGGCAGCGGTCATTTATCTGGCTGTGCGTGTTCTTGGAGGGAAAGAAGACTATTCATTTCTGACGAAGGCAGAGACGGCGAACATGCTGATCATGGCCGGCGAGCTTGTTCTGATGGGAGTGGTTATTTTCTATTCCATCCGTTATAAGAAGATCTATGCAATGCTTCTGTCCATTGCAGGTACGATTCCGATTGTCTGGCTGGATCTGTCCGGAAGAATGCCGGAGGGAGAGGCGCATTTTCACATTGATAATCTGACTGTGATTATGTGCCTTGTGGTCGGCATCGTCGGCAGTCTGATCTGCATTTATGCCGTTGGCTACATCAAGGATTATCATCAGCATCATCGTGACTACCCGGAGCGCTCCAACTGGTTCCTTGCGATGCTCTTTGTATTTCTGGGAGCAATGTTCGGACTGCTTTTCTGCGACAATATGGGCTGGATGTATTTCTTCTGGGAGATTACCTCTGTGTGCTCCTTCCTTCTGATCGGGTACAACAAGCAGCCGGAGTCCATTCAGAATTCGTTCAAGGCACTCTGGATGAACCTTCTCGGCGGCTGCGGCTTTGCTGTAGCAATTCTCTATTCCGCCCTGCAGCTTCATGTCACGAATCTGTCTCAGCTTCTGACCATTGATGAGGCGGCGTTTCCCGGGGTCATGATTGTTCTTGTGATGCTTGCCTTTGCGGCAATGACCAAGAGCGCTCAGTTTCCGTTCTGCGGCTGGCTTCTCGGTGCGATGGTAGCTCCTACACCGACCTCGGCGCTTCTTCATTCGGCTACGATGGTAAAGGCGGGCGTATATCTTCTGATCCGTATTTCTCCGATGATGAAGGGAACGCTGACCGGAGTTCTTGTGACCCTGATCGGCGGCTTTACGTTCTTTGCAGCGTCTCTTATGGCGATTGCCACCTCAGACGGCAAGAGGCTTCTTGCTCATTCCACGGTTTCCAACCTTGGCCTGATTGTTGCCTGCGCCGGTGTCGGTCTTCCGGAATCTGTCTGGGCAGGTGTGATGCTGATTGTTTTCCATGCAGTGTCGAAGTCATTGATGTTCCTTTGTGTCGGAGCAGTGGAGAATGTGACCGGCTCCCGAAACATCGAGGACATGCACGGCCTGATCATCAAGCTTCCGAAGCTTGCTATTGTGATGATCATCGGTATCTGCGGCATGTATCTGGCACCGTTTGGCATGCTGATTGCAAAATGGGCTGCACTGAAGTCCTTCATCGACTCCAACAGCGTCTGGCTGGTGCTGTTCCTTTTGTTCGGTACGGCGAGCACTTCCTTTTACTGGGGGAAATGGCTTGGAAAGCTCTTTGCGGTAATTCATAAGTCGCAGGCTCTGAAGGATACCACGCATCGCAGTGAGTGGCAGTCGATCATTCCGCTTGCTTCTCTTGTGGTGGCCATGTGCTTCCTGTTCCCGTCGATTTCAAAGTATCTGATCCAGCCGGTTCTGAGTCAGATGTTCCGCAAGGAGGTTCCTCCTGTCATCGGCGGCTCGGACATCATTGTCATGCTGTTCATGTTCGCACTTGTCGTTGCGCTTCCGATCGCCGGCGTCTTTATTTCCAGGCAGCATGGTGGAATTACAGAGCACAATACAAGATCGTACATGTCCGGTGTCAATGCCGCGGATGACCGTCATTTCCTGAATTCATTCGGAGATGTGCAGAGTGTGTACATGTCAAACTGGTACATGATTGATTTCATCGGTGAGCTGAAGATCATGAAGCCGTGTCTGTTTCTGTCCACGGCAATTCTGATTACGTTTCTGATGATTATTGTAGGGAGGGCGTTGTGATGGCATCCATTGTTCTCAAGCTTGCGATGGCGGTGATTTCCATCCTTTTACTCGGTCCTCTGGTGGGGGGACTTCTTTCCGGAACGGACCGGTTCCTCTCTGCCAGAATGCAGAGACGTCAGGGCCCTCCGGTTCTGCAGCCGTTTTATGACATCAGCAAGTTTTTCCAGAAAAAAGCTTATATTGTAAACGGCCTGCAGCACTTTCTGGTGGTTGGACATTTGCTGTTTCTGATGCTGTCCATCGGAATTATCTATGCGGGGCAGGATATTCTGCTGTCTGTTTTCTCTCTGACGCTGGCAGAAATGATGCTGTGTCTTGCTGCTTTTTCCGCAAGTGCACCCTATTCGAATATGAGTGCGCAGCGTGAGATGCTGCAGATGGCCTGTGCTGAGCCGATTCTGCTTCTTCTGTGCATTGGCCTGTATCTGTCGTCCGGAAGCTTTCTGGTCAAGGACATCATTCGCTGTGATCTGCCGGCGATCGTAAAGACGCCAGGTATTTTCTTCGCATTTCTGATTGCGCTTCCGATCGAGCTTCGGAAATCTCCGTTTGATGTCAGCACGTCACACCATGCGCATCAGGAGATGGTTAAGGGCGTGACAACGGATATTTCGGGCAGTGTTCTTGGAATTGTGGAGCTTTCGGAGTGGTATGAGCTGTTTCTGATGGTAACGCTGACGGGGCTTTTCTTCATTTGTTCCAATCCCGTCTCTCTGGTGTGTGCGATCCTTGCGGCGCTGATCGTACTGTTCGGTCTTACTCTCTGCGACAACGTGTTTCCGCGTGTTCGCTGGGAGAGAATGCTCGCCTTCACCTGGGGAACCACCCTGGTGGCAGGAGGCGGCAACATGCTGATTCTGATGCTGCTGGATAAGTAAGAACGGAGCGTATCTTTAAGAAAGAAGGTTGAAGGGACTATGAAAATTTCAAAATCTCCCTGGGTTCTTCATTATGACGGATCCAGCTGCAATGGATGCGATATTGAAGTTCTTGCATCGACGACGCCCCGTTATGATCTGGAGCGTTTTGGAATCATCAATACAGGAGACCCCAAGCATGCGGATGTTTTCCTGATCACCGGAGGCGTCAACTTCCAGAACCGGATGGTGGTGCAGCAGTTGTATTCACAGATGCCGGACCCGAAGGTCGTGGTGGCTGTCGGCATCTGTGCCTGCGACGGAGGCGTGTTTAAGGAGTGCTACAACATTATGGGCGGTGTGGACAAGGTTATCCCTGTGGATGTTTATGTCCCCGGGTGCGCTGCACGCCCGGAATCCATCATCGACGGAGTGGTCAAGGCCCTTGCCATTCTGGATCATAAAAGAGACCGGATGAAGCAGGGACTTCCTCCGGAGGAAAAGGAGTGGTCGCCGAAGAACGGGGAGGGCGCAGAGGCCATGCAGCAGCAGGAAGAGCGCATCCAGGCACAGATTCAGGCTTCCGATGCAGCAAGAGCGGCAATGAGGAAGGAACAGGAGGAAGAGCTTCATGGCGGACATGAATGAGAAGCTGGCTGCGGCCGGCAAAACCTTTGCCGATGTGGCATCAACGAAGAAGCCGGCACCTGCGGTTCAGGAAGGAACGCTGGTGCGGGAAACCGGTACGCCGGACATGCCGGTAGAAGAGATCGAGACCAGAGAACTTCTGGATGCGGTGACCAGAATCCGGCATGAGGAGTGGCACCTGATTCAGATCTGCGCCTCGAAGGTGGCAGAGGATACCTATGAGATCCTGTATACCTTCGGTCGTGCGTATGACATTCGCAACCTTCGTCTGTGCGTGCATGGAAATGACCGTATTTCAAGTATTACCAGCATTTACGAAGTGGCGTACCTGTATGAAAATGAGATTCATGACCTGTACGGAATTGAAATCGATATGATGAATTATGATTTCAACGGCAAGCTGTTCCGTACCGTCATTCCGACACCGTTCCGGTGATGAGAGGACCGTTATGGCAGATAATTCGATAAAAAAAATCAGTATTGTTCCGTTTGGCCCGCAGCACCCGGTTCTGCCGGAGCCGATTCACCTGGATCTGGTGCTGCAGGATGAGAAGGTCATCGATGCGATGCCGTCCATCGGATTTATTCACCGGGGGCTGGAGAAGCTTGTAGATAAGAGAGATTTTAAGGAATTTGTTCTGATTGCGGAGCGCACCTGCGGCATCTGTTCGTTCGGACACAGCCTTGGCTATGTCGAGGCGGTTGAGAAGATCATGAACCTGGAGACAACGCCAAGGACGAAATACTTAAGGACAATGTGGGCCGAGCTTTCCAGACTTCACAACCATTTGATGTGGCTCGGACTTCTGGCGGATGCGTTTGGCTTTGAGAGTCTGTTTATGGATTGCTGGCGTCTTCGCGAGAAGGTTCTGGATATGCTGGAGCTGACGACGGGAGGCCGTGTTATTTTCTCTGTCAATAAGGTGGGCGGCCTGAAAAAGGATGTGACACCCGAGATGCTGGAGAGCATCCTGAAGACGGTGGATGAGCTGGAAAAGGAGTGCCGCATTGTGACGGATACCTTCCTTGGGAACGGGGATGTTCTTTCCCGTATGGTCGGTGTCGGAAAGCTTTCCCCCGAGAGAGCAGAGGAGCTTGGCTGCTGCGGACCGTTCCTTCGTGCCTCCGGTGTAAGACGGGACCTTCGCCTGCAGGGCTACGAAGCTTATGGCGAACTGAACTTTGAGCCGGTGATTGCCCTGGAGGGGGACTGCTATGCACGGTGCAAGGTTCGGATCGGAGAGCTGTATCAGTCGATGGATCTGATTCGTCAGGCCATTGCAAAAATGCCGGATGGACCGATTGAGGTTCCGGTCAAGGGAAATCCGGACGGAGAATATATGGCCCGGATTGAGCAGCCGAGAGGTGAAGCCATTTACTATGTGAAGGCAAACGGCAGTAAGTTCCTGACAAGATACCGGAACCGCACGCCTACGTTTGCGAATATTCCGGGACTGATTGAGACCATCCGCGGCGCGGAGCTTGCCGATGTTGCCATGATGATTCTCACCATTGATCCCTGCATTTCCTGTACTGAGAGGTAACGGCTATGATAGAGTTTATTGCCTATGTCGGGCATGAATTGAAGAATATGCTGAAAAAGCCTGCAACGGCGGAGTATCCCGGAAAGGAACGGGTCTATCCGGAGCGGTACCGCGGGCATGTGGAGAACGACATATCCAGGTGTATCCTCTGCGGCATGTGCATGCGCGGCTGTCCTTCCGGTGCGATATCGGTTTCGAGACCGGATTATACCTGGCAGATTCATCCGTTCTCCTGCGTGCAGTGCAACAACTGCGTGGAGGTCTGTCCGGTGAAGTGTCTTTCGATGAAGCCGGGATATACAGAGCCCGGAACGGAGAAGGCTTCCATTGTTCACCGGTACTCGGAGGAGCAGATCGCGAAGGAAATCGCGAAACAGAAGGCACTTGCGGAAAAGGCAGCAGCGGCGAAGGCGGCAGCTGCAGCAAAGGCAGCGGCTGCGAAAGCAGAGGCGGAAAAGGCGGCAGCTTCAGAGAGCGGATCGGGCGAGGCCGGCTGAGATGGCGGAGCACAGAATTCATGTAAGAATTACAGTGACGGGGGCGGTACAGGGAATCGGGTACCGCCCTTTTGCTGCAGGATGGGCTGCAGAACTGGGGCTTTCCGGAACCGTGCGAAACTGCGGGGGAATTGTGATTCTGGAGGTGTTTGGAACCAGAAGCAGAATTCTGCAGCTGGAGGATATCCTGCAGAGGAAGGTGCCATCCGGCGGATACGTCGTTTCCATAAAAGAGGAAATGCTGGAAGACCGGGCAGAGGAAGTCACAGAGGATGCCGGGGAGAGAACAGAAGGAGAGTTCCGGATTATTGACAGCAGAACGGAGCAGTTTTCGGAGCTTCCGGCATTTCCGCCGGACCTTGGAATCTGTCCGGATTGTGAAAGAGAAATGATGGATCCGGAGGATCGCCGCTTTCACTACGGGCTCATCAGCTGCACGCTCTGCGGTCCGAGGTGGAGCATCCTCGATCGTTTTCCGTATGACAGGGAGAATACGGCAATGCGTCCGTATTCCCTGTGTCCTTCCTGCGAGAAAGAATACAGGAAGGGAAGAAGGCGCCATGCGCAGACGATTTCCTGCCACGACTGCGGACCGCAGATGTATTTCATAAAGAGTCGCGGCTTGCTGCGGCGGAATCCTTCTTCGGAAGCTGCAGAGATTAGGCGGAAGGATCAAACGGAGGCAGGTGCTGCTTACGGTAAAGAAGGCTTTGACGAAGCGGTGCAGGTCCTGAAAAACGGGGGGATTCTTGCCCTGAAGGGTGTGGGAGGCTATCAGCTTCTCTGCCGTGCGGATTCTGAAGAAAGTGTTCAGAGACTTCGCAGGATGAAGGGGCGGGAGCAGAAGCCCTTTGCCGTGATGTTCTCTTCGGTGGAAGAGATGAAACGGTATGCCTGGATTTCCGGGAAGGAGCGGGAGCTTCTGGAAAGCTCTGCGCGGCCGATCGTGCTTCTTTGCAGGAGGGAGGAAGAAACGGATCAGAACTCTTTCCCTTTGCCGGCACCCGGCGTCTTTGGCGGGAGCAGGTATCTTGGAGCATTCCTTCCATCCTTTGGCGTGCAGAAGCTTCTTACAGAGGAAGCAGGTCCGCTTGTTGTTACCAGTGCGAACACAAGCTCGGAGCCGATTCCGTTCCGGGAGGAGGATTTTGCCCGGATGAGATTCGCGGACGGACTGGATGCGGATGGTATTTACCTGCATGACCGGTGTATCCGAAGACCGCTGGACGATTCGGTTGCTGCCGTCCCGGATGGACGGATCCAGCTGATCCGGAGAAGCCGCGGCTATGTTCCGATGCCGGTTTTTCTTCCGGAGGATGAACGTGAGAGCACGGAATCTTCGAAAGATACCAAAGATCAGCCTGTCATTCTTGCGGCAGGGGGTGACCTCAAGGCTGCCTTTGCGATTGCCAAGGGCAGGCGCGTGATTTTGTCGCAGTACTTCGGAGATCTGGGAGATTACGCGGTAAACAGCAATTATCTGGAGCAGGAAGCGCAGATGGAGCGAATCTTCGAGGCGAAGCCTTCCTGTGTTGTCTGTGATCTGCATCCGGCCTATCATTCCGCAAGGCTTGCCTCTGAATACGCAAGGGCCAGGCAGCTTCCTTTGATTCAGGTGCAGCATCATCAGGCCCATGCGGCCTCTGTCATGGCGGAATGGGGACTTCGAAGCTGCATCGGGATTGTTTTTGACGGAACGGGCTGCGGCACGGATGGACAGCTTTGGGGCGGTGAATTCCTGTATCTTTGTGAAGGGGATTTCCGAAGACTGGGAAGTCTTTCCGACTGCAGAATGCTTGGGGGAGATTCGCTGAGTGTACGCGCGGATCTTGCGGCGGACTGCTGCCGGCAGCTTGTCGGGGAGAAGACGGAGAACCCGCTTGTCGGAGCGATCCTCTCGGAGGAAAACGTCCGTGTTTCGCAGACAACCGTCAGCACGAGCATGGGACGGCTGTTTGATGCTGCCGCTTCGATTCTTGGTTTCGGGCAGGAAAATCATTACGAGGGAGAGTGTGCGGTTTTACTGGAAAATGCGGCCTGGCGCGCTCTTTGGAAGCGGATGCCTTCGGAAGCTGCAGCTTCCGAAGAGAAAACAGAGCGCCGCACTGATATTTCAAGTCCGGTGTTCCGAAGGCTCTTTGCGGAATGTCTTCTCTATTTCCGCAGTTTGACACGGCCCTCTGCGGATGGGAGAATTCTTCTCAGCACGGAGGCTCTGATTTCCGGTCTTCTGGAGATGCAGAAAAAGAACAAGACAGCAAAGGAGGCGGCCCTGTTTTTCCATCTGGCGATTGCATATGGAGCGGCGCAGATCACAGAACGGCTTGCGGAACGGACAGGGGAAAAAAAGATCTGCCTCTCCGGCGGCTGCTTTGCAAACAGGCTTCTTCTGACGGTTCTGGAGCAGCTTCTGGCAAAAAAGAGACTCATAGTGTATCGAAACGAACAGGTCCCCGGAAATGACGGCGGCCTGGCGCTGGGACAGGCATATCTGGCAGGATGGCGGTATCCGGCGGAGAAAGGAAAGAACAATGTGTGTGGCATATCCCGGAACGGTGATTGAGCTGAGAGAAAACGGAAAAAAGGCAATGGTGGATTTTTCGGGAACAAGAACTCTGGTGCAGACCGGTTTTATTCCCGTTCAGGAAAATGACCGTGTTCTGGTTCATGCAGGCTGTGTCCTTCAGGTTCTGAAGAAGGAGGATGCGGATGCGATGGATGAGATTTTTGCGGAGATTACGAAGATGGAAAATGATTCCGGTCATTCTACGGGAGGAAATCGATGAATCGGGAGCAGCTCCTTGAATTTCTGAAGGAATATGACGGACCGGAGTGTACGCTGATGGAAGTCTGCGGAACACACACGGCATCCATTGTGAACAATGGGATTCCCTCCCTTTTATCGGAACGGATTCATCTGATTTCCGGCCCCGGGTGCCCTGTCTGCGTGACGGTAACTTCGTATATTGACCGTCTGGTGGAACTGTCGCTTGAAAAAGATACAACGGTCTTTGCATTCGGGGATCTTCTGCGGGTTTGCGGCTCGGACGTAAGCCTTGCAGGCGCCAAGGCGACAGGCGGAAGTGTCCGGATGGTATATTCGCCAATGGAAATTCTGGATATCGCCGAACAAAATCCGGGTACCAGATGCGTGTTTGCGGCGGTCGGCTTTGAAACGACAACACCGGTGTATGTCCTTCTTATTAAGGAGGCGCTTCGAAGAGGCCTGACAAACGTTCAGCTTCTGACATCTCTGAAGACGATGCCGGAGGTCATCCGGTGGCTGTGCAGAAAGAGTAAAGGAAAGCGCATTACCGGATTTCTTGCGCCGGGACATGTGTGTGCCGTGACAGGACTTTCCGAATACCGGGAGCTGGCAGAAGAGTTTCAGCTTCCTTTTGTGGTATCCGGATTTGAGGGGGAAGAGCTGCTTGCCTCGATCTACGGACTCGTTCGCGAGCAGGGGCACGGAATCGCGAGAAATTTCTATCCGGAGGTTGTCCGGGAGGATGGAAATCCAAAAGCCAGGGAAGCGATCGATGAGATCTTCTGCACAGCGGATGCTGCCTGGCGCGGCATGGGCGTGATTCTAGGATCCGGGAAGCTTCTGAGACCAGAGTATAGAAGGTTTGATGCGGGATCAGCGGGTCTTACGGAGGATCATGTCGCAAACGGCTGCTGCTGTCCGCAGATTCTGACAGGGGATCTTACCCCCTGTGACTGTCCGCTGTTCGGAAAGGTATGTACGCCGTCTTCACCACATGGCTCCTGCATGGTTTCGCAGGAAGGAAGCTGCTACAACTATTATGTCGGCGGAATGAGGAAATGACGGAGAGGAATATGAATACATCAGAATGCGTTACGATGGCCCATGGGAGCGGCGGAGAGTCCACCGAAAGGCTGATTGAAGAGATTTTTGCAAAGGAATTTCAGAATCCGTATCTGTCACAGATGGAGGATTCCACACTGGTCCCCGCGGATGGAGACGGCGAGCTTGCCATGACGACGGACTCCTTTGTTGTCACTCCGGTGGAATATCCGGGAGGAGACATTGGACGACTGTGTGTGTGCGGTACGGTGAACGATCTTTTGATGAGCGGGGCAAAGCCGCGCTATCTGACCTGCGGATTTATTCTGGAAGAGGGATTGCCTCTTTCCCGCCTGCGCCGCATCGTGCATTCGATGGCAGAGACTGCAAAAGAGGCAGGGGTCTTTATTGTTGCCGGTGACACGAAGGTGGTGGAAAACCATTCCGGACCGGAGGGGGGACTGGTCATCAACACAGCAGGGGTCGGTTTTCTTGCCAGAGGGGAACGGCGGATGTCGCCTTCTTCCATTGAGAACGGCGATGCAGTCATTGTATCGGGGACGCTTGGAGATCATCATGCAGCCATTCTTGGCAGACGTCTGAATCTGGAAAACCGCATTCAGAGTGACAATGCGCCGCTTGGAGAAATGGTGACAAGGCTCCTTCAGGAGGGGATCCGTGTTCATGAGATGCGCGACGTGACAAGAGGAGGCCTTGCGACCGTATTAAACGAGTTTGCGGTAAGCTCCGGGAAAATGATCACGCTCGAGGAAGCGGCGCTTCCTGTAAGTCCCGATGTTCGTGCCTTCTGCGGAATTCTTGGTCTCGATCCGCTTTATATGGGAAATGAAGGGAAGATGGTGTGCCTCGTGGATGGACGGGATGCGGAAAAGGCGGTTTCATTGATCCGGGACAGCCGATATGGCGAGGGAGCCTTGGCAATTGGAACGGTATCCGAACCGGACACCGCTCATCATGAAACCCCTGCGCTTCTGATCCGGACCAGAATCGGCGGCAGGAGAATTGCAGGACCTCTTTACGGAGAAGGTCTTCCGAGAATTTGCTGAAGACACGGGGATTTGCCGGAGCACAGGTATTTGCCGGAACGAGGATTCTCTGTGTCACGGACCTGTGTCCCGCCGTTGAAACCGCGGAAAAATCAGTGTATGATCTATCTGTTCAGCACGCATGCTGATGCAATTGAATCAATTATCTACAGAGGACGGATATTATGGCATTGACGAAGAAACCTGTTACCGGAATGAAGGATGTGATGCCCGCGGAGATGGAAATCCGCGACTATTGCATTTCCGTGATTAAGAAGACGTATGCGGAGTTTGGCTTTCAGGGCATCGAGACTCCCTGCGTGGAGAACATCGAGAACCTGACGTCCAAGTCCGGCGGCGACAATGAGAAACTGATTTTCAAGATTTTAAAGCGCGGAGAGAAGCTTCGCCTGGAGAATGCAGGGAGCGAGGCGGATCTTGTGGACGGAGGCCTCCGCTATGACCTGACCGTTCCGCTTGTACGATATTTCTCCAACCATGAGAATGAACTGCCGATGCCGTTCAAGGCGCTGCAGATGGGAAATGTCTGGAGAGCAGACCGGCCGCAGAAGGGACGCTATCGCCAGTTCATGCAGTGTGACATTGACATCATCGGCGAGCCGACGAATCTCGCGGAAATTGAGCTGATTCTGGCGACCACAACAACGCTTGGACGGCTTGGCTTCCGAAACTTCCAGATCCGAATCAACGAGCGCCGTATCCTGAAGGCAATGGCGAAGCACTGCGGCTTCCCGGAGGAGCGCTTTGATGAGGTCTTCATCACGCTGGATAAGATGGACAAGATCGGACTTGACGGTGTTCAGAGGGAGCTGATTGAGCTCGGCTTCGGTGAAGAGTCTGCAGCGAAGTATATCGCTTTGTTCGAGGGACTGAATGCTTCCGAAGATCCGCTCGGGTTCCTGGAAAAGGAGCTCTCCGGCGTCATCGAAGAGGATGTCATTCCGAATCTTCGCGAGACCATTCAGACCGTAGAAGCGACGAAGCAGGCGGACTTCAGAATGGTTTTTGATCCCACCATTGTCCGTGGAATGAGCTATTACACGGGGACGATCTTTGAGATTGCCATGCCGGAGCTTGGCATCAGCGCAGGAGGCGGCGGACGATATGACGGAATGGTCGGAAAGTTCACCGGAAAGGATGTCCCTGCCTGCGGATTTTCCATTGGCTTTGAGCGAATCATTCTGATTCTTCTGGAGCAGGGCTTTGAGGTCCCCGGAAAGGGAGAAAAGGTTGCTTTCCTTCTGGAGAAGAATCTTCCTGCGGATCGTCTGAAGGAAGCCATTGAACAGGCACAGAGTGAGCGTGCCTGCGGAAAGTCGGTTCTGGTTGTCCGCATGAACAAGAACAAGAAATTCCAGAAGCAGCAGCTGGAAGCACAGGGATATACGGCTTTTGAAGAGTTTTATGCAAACCCGATCCGGTAACATTGCGGTCGGGATAAGATATCAGCTAAGAAGGAGAAAAACATGCAGTCACGTACTCATACCTGCGGAGAACTCCGCATCGGTGACACCGGCAAACAGGTTCAGCTGTCCGGCTGGCTGGAAAATCTTCGCGTGGTTTCCGCCAATCTCGGATTTGCCGTTCTTCGTGATTTCTACGGCACGACACAGATCGTGGTCGAGAACGAAGACATGATGAATCAGTTTAAGACGATCACCAAGGAATCTACCATTACCGTAAAGGGCATTGTCCGGGAGAGAAGCTCCAAGAATCCGAAGCAGCCGACCGGTGAGATCGAAGTGGTGCCGGACAGCGTAACGGTTCTCGGACGCTGCCGTTATGCGAACCTTCCGTTCGAAATCAATCACAGCCGCGAGGCAGATGAACAGGCCCGTCTGAAATATCGTTATCTGGACCTTCGCAATCCGGAAGTGAAGAAGAATATCATTCTCCGCTGTCAGGTGGTTGCAGCACTTCGTCAGTCGATGACGGAGCACGGCTTTATGGAGATCACGACACCGATTCTGACGGCATCCTCTCCGGAGGGAGCAAGAGACTATCTTGTACCCGCAAGAAAGCATCCGGGCGAGTTCTATGCACTTCCGCAGGCACCGCAGCAGTTCAAGCAGCTGCTGATGACAGCCGGCTTTGACCGTTATTTCCAGATTGCTCCGTGCTTCCGCGATGAGGATGCAAGAGGAGACCGTTCTCCGGGAGAGTTCTACCAGCTCGACATGGAAATGGCCTTTGCAACACAGGAGGATGTCTTTGAGGTTCTGGAGGATGTTCTGCCCCCGATTTTTGCAAAATACGGCACCTACAATCGTGCGAGCAGTGCTCCGTTTATGCGCATTCCGTATCTGGAGGCAATGGAGAAGTATGGCTCAGACAAGCCGGATCTTCGTATTGATCTGACGGTTCAGGATGTTACGGCGGTTCTTACGGACTGCGGCTTCGGACCGTTTGCTTCGACCATCGAGAAGAAGGATGAGAACGGAGAAGTAATCGGCACGGAGGAATCCAAGGTGGTTATCAAGGCCGTTGTGGTTTCCGGCTTTGAGGGAACCCGTAAGTTCATTGATAAGACGCTTGCGGATGTAGAGGTCCAGGCGGGGAGCAAGCCGTACTGGTTCCGTATGGATGAGAACGGTGAGCTTGTCGGCGGCATTTCCAAGTTTGCAGCACCTCTGAAGGACAAGCTGGTGGAGACGCTTGGCCTGAAGCCCGGTGATTTTGTCGGTGTTGCTGCCGGTAAGAAGACCGCTGCCCAGAAGACGGCAGGTGTTCTCGTCAAGACACTTGGAGCAGCAGTTCCCGGCCACATGGACAAGGAGCAGTATGCCTTCTGCTGGATCGTGGACTTCCCGATGTATGAAATCGGCGAGGAAAGCGGCGAGCTTGAGTTCTGTCACAATCCTTTCTCCATGCCCTCCGGCGGTCTGGACACACTTCTTGCGGCAGAGCGCGGAGAGATAGATCCTCTTTCCATTACAGCGGATCAGTATGATCTTGTCTGCAACGGTGTAGAGCTGTCTTCCGGAGCCGTCCGGAACCATGACCCGGAAATCATGGTCAAGGCATTTGAGATGGTTCGCCTCGGAGAAGAGGATGTGAAGAAGAAATTCCCGGCGATGTACAATGCCTTCTGCTACGGCGCACCGCCGCATGCAGGAATTGCTCCCGGGGTGGATCGTATGGTGATGCTGCTTGCCGGTGAAGACTCCATTCGTGAGATCATTGCGTTCCCGATGAACAAGAATGCGCAGGATGTCATGATGGGAGCTCCTTCTGAGGTGACCGCACATCAGCTTGAGGAGCTTCATATTCAGGTGACCGGTGTGGAAGAGGAAAAGAGCGAGTAAGCATTTTCTTGACAGAAACTTTGCAGAAAATTGTTTCCTGTGCGGTTGACGAACAGCACCCGGAAACGATAGGATAAGCATCGTAAAAGGGAGTAGCTGACTGCGTGGACTTTATGTCCGGCAGGATGCGGTATCGTCAGTACGGCCTTGGCCCGGTATCGCAGGTCGAAGTTTTTTCAGACAGCAAGACTTTTATTGCAGTCGCAGGACTGTAATGAAAGTCCTGCTGTTTTTTTGTTTTTGTATGCCGGAGGAAGCCGGCATACCGGTGCGGGTCTCCGCGGAAAGGAAAACAACAATGGAACTACTTGCAGATTTGTTTGGGAATGTACGGAATCTGACCGTCCCGATGGTCCTGATGTGGATCATCGGAGCGGTTCTGATCTGGCTCGGAATTCGAAAGAAGATGGAACCGGCTCTTCTGGTCCCGATGGGCTTTGGCGCGATCTTCGTGAATCTGCCGCTGTCCGGAGCCGTGACGCAGATGCTGGACGGAGTACTGATGGAGGGGCCGCTGGATATTCTGTTTCAGTCTGGAATTTCCAACGAGCTTTTTCTGCTTCTTTTGTTTATCGGAATCGGGGCAATGATTGATTTTACGCCGCTGCTTGCCAATCCGACGATGATGCTGTTCGGCGCAGCGGCGCAGTTCGGTATTTTCTTCACTTTAAGTCTGGCCACCCTGTTCGGCTTTTCCCTGCAGGATGCGGCATCCGTCGGAATCATCGGTGCAGCGGACGGCCCGACCTCTATTTTTGTCGCAGATTATTTCTCTTCCCGGTATCTGGGCGCGATCATCGTCGCAGCGTATTCCTATATGGCGCTTGTGCCGATCATTCAGCCTCCGGTTATCCGTCTGATTACCACCAAAGAGGAGCGCCGGATTCACATGGATTATCAGGGCGGAAGTGTCTCCAGAACTGCACGGATCCTGTTTCCGGTCTGCATCACGATCGTGGCGGGCCTGATTGCACCGAGAAGTGTGGCACTTGTAGGCTTTCTGATGTTCGGCAACCTGATCCGTGAGTGCGGTGTCCTGGACAGCCTTTCGGAAACGGCGCAGGGAACGCTGGCAAATCTGATCACCCTTCTTCTGGGAATCACGGTTGCTTCCCAGATGCGGGCAGAGAACTTCCTGAATGTACAGACGATTTTTATTCTGCTCCTTGGTCTGGTGGCTTTTGTTTTTGATACGGTCGGCGGTGTTCTGTTTGCCAAGCTCCTGAATCTGTTCCGGAAGAATAAGATCAATCCGATGATCGGGGCCTGCGGCATTTCCGCCTTTCCGATGTCTGCACGTGTTATCACACAGATGGGTCTGCAGGAGGATCCGACCAATGTGCTGATTATGCAGGCTACGGGAGTGAATGTTTCGGGACAGATCGCCTCGGTGATTGCGGGAGGACTTCTGCTTGGTCTGATTCCTTTGATGTAAGTGACGGATTGACAGAATCGTCAGGAGAAAAAGAAAGGAGATCTTTTCGATATGAGTCTTTTTATGGAATCCCTTCGCATTATGGGCACGGGAATGCTCGGAGTTTTTGCAGTGGCAGGTATTCTGATTGCGGTGATGAAGGTGCTCACGACTTTATTTCCCGGAAAATAAAGCCGGCTGAAGAAAGCCCGGGAGTCAGGTCAGAGAGGAAGGCTGCTGATGGGAAATGACTCACAGACGGTCAGAACATAGCCTGCCTTTGGAGGAGCCATTTCCAGAAACGGGAGTCCTCCGATCTGAGATGCTGCAAGGCAGACGGGGCAGCGATTCAGTCCGCCGGACAGGCCTTCCCCGGTGCATTTCAGGTAGGCCTCCTTGATGGTCCAGATGCGGAAGAACAGCTTCAGCTGTTCTTCCGCATCTTTTGCATTCCGGAGAAGTGCCAGATCCTCCGGATGGAAAAAACGCTCTGCCATGGGAATGACACCGGCGCGGACGGGAGTCAGCTTCTGAAGGTCCACGCCGATTTCATGCTCCGGAGAGACGGCGAGCACCAGATAATCTCCGGAGTCTGAGAAGTTGTAATGAAAATCCGGATGGGAGGGAAGATAAGGCTTTCCTGCAGGTGTTCTCTCCTGAAGAACAGGAAACCCATTGCTGCCTGAAAAAATCGGAAAATCCGCCAGTGCCGTCTTCAGCATGAGGGGCTGCAGACGGTGGATGGCGGATTTATTATTTTCTCCCGGTTTTTGAATTTGCTTATAGTTTTCGATATATATTTTCATGATCCTGCCGGTGATGGGCGGAAAACCGGCGTTCCGGCTGTTTAGTGCTGCTCCTGTTCGCAGCTTCCGGCATCGGCGTCGGTTTCCTCCCTTTCGGGAACTTCATGGAATCGCAGGAGAACCTTCATGATGCGGTTCCTTCGGATGCCTTTGGCCTGCAGGATTGTTCCATCCTCCAGAGTGACGGATTCGCCGTCCTGAGGAATCCGCTCAAGCTTTTCAATGATGAGACCACCGATGGAATCGTAATCCTCGGAAGAGAAATTGCACCCGAGAGCATCGTTCAGATCAATCAGCTTCATGGAGCCGTCCGCCAGATAGGTTTTGTCGTCATATTTGCGCAGCTGGCTCTTTTCGTCCTCATCGTATTCGTCACGAATGTCGCCGACAATTTCTTCCACCAGATCCTCCAGTGTAATCATGCCGACGGTATTGCCGTATTCATCCAGAACGAACGCAACGCCGAAGGAGTGCTGCTGCATCTCCTTGAGAAGGTCGGCGGTTTTTTTGTATTCATAGGTAAAATAAGAAGAGCGCAGCATCCTTCGCAGATTGAAGCGGGACGGATCGGAGAGACTGACAAAATCCTTGATGTTCAGATGACCGATGATCTTGTCTGGGGCGTTCTTCTCATAAACCGGAATACGCGTGAACATTTCCATCCGGAATACCGACATGACATCGTTGTAGGAGGCATCATCCGGAACACAGGACATGTCAATCCTGGGCACCATGATGTCCTTTGCAACCGCGTCGCCGAAATCAAATACATTATAAATGATCTTCTTCTCGCGTCCCTCGATGGCGCCGTCCTCCTGTCCGACCTCGACGTAGGTTTTCAGCTCGGACTCGGTGAGCTTTTGCTTCGCATTGGGATCGGTTCCTGTCAGCTTCATGATCCAGCAGGAGAGATGATCGACAACAAAGATGATCGGGGTCATGACGGTCATCAGAAGCCGAATGACCGGAGCATTCCGCATGGAAATCTGAAGCGCATTGGTTTTGGCGCTGTTTTTCGGTGTGATTTCGCCAAAGAGAATGATCAGTATGGTTAATACGGCTGTACCTGCGGAGACCATGCTCTCACCGAAGATACGGATAATCAGTGAGGTGGCAAGTGCGGAGGCCGAAAGATTGACTACGTTGTTGCCGATCAGAATGGCGGAGAGCATTTTGCTGTAGTCATCCAGAATCTCCAGAGTCAGAGCAGCCCGCCGGTTGCCGCCATCTGCCATGGATTTCAAGGTGATCCGGTTTACGCTGTTCAGCGCGGTTTCGGATGAAGAGAAATAACCGGACAATACAATGAGAACAATCAGAATTACGAGCTGAATCAAATCGGCCTGATGCATGGTTTCCTTTCCTGAAGCTGTAAGCTGTGCTGACTGCAAAGCAGAAATATAACAGTTTTTATAATAAGTATCTTGTTGAAATATCACAGTTTTTGATATCTGATGGCATTCTATCGTGTACAGAGCAGTTTTACAAGGGCACAGGATATGGTATAATGTGACAGTTTCGGGGCGCTTTATGCCCTACTATAGGATGGAGGAAGTTAACAGTATGAAGAAGAGCAAGGGAAAAGCACTTGCAGGACTGATCGTCCTTGCGGCCGTAATGGTCAGCCTGTTGTATCTGGCGGTTTACGGCGTAGACAGCTGGGGGACCGGTTCCGCTTCTGACATTAAGCTGGGTCTGGATCTGGCGGGAGGTGTCAGCATTACCTATCAGGCGGCCGGAGATACGGCGCCCTCTGATGAGGACATGGATGATACGCGCTATAAGCTGCAGCAGAGGGTTCAGCAGTACAGTACAGAGGCGCAGGTCTATCGCGAGGGAAGCAACCGGATCAACATTGAGATCCCCGGAGTTTCGGATGCCAACCAGATTCTGGAGGAGCTCGGACGTCCCGGATCCCTGTATTTTATCCGTCAGACCGATGACAACGGCAATGCCAATTACGAGTATGACTATACGAGCGGCGGCTACAAGCTGGACAAGGATCTGGACACCCTGATTGCGGACGGCGATGTTGTTCTGGAGGGTACGGATGTTGCGGATGCGCAGGGCGGCTACCAGAGCGACAACATGAACAACCAGCAGATTGTGGTTTCTCTTACTTTCACGGACGAGGGCAAGAAGAAGTTTGCCGATGCCACAACCAGAGCGCACGAAAAGGGCGAGAGCATTGCCATCTATTACGATGGTGACTTTATCAGTGTTCCGACCGTACAGAGTGCCATCACCAACGGTCAGGCGGTCATCACCGGTGAGAAGACGATTGAGGATGCGAAGAACCTTGCGTCAACGATCCGAATCGGCGGACTTTCCGTAGAGCTGGAGGAGATTCGTTCCAATGTAGTCGGAGCGCAGCTTGGACAGGATGCGATCAAGACCTCTCTGTTTGCGGGACTGATCGGTCTGATTCTTGTGATTATTTTCATGATCGGGGTATATCGCCTTCCCGGTTTTGCAGCGAGCCTTGCACTTCTTACTTATATCGGACTGGAATGCATCATTCTGGTTGGCTTTGAAGTGACGCTGACTCTTCCCGGTATTGCAGGTATTCTGCTTTCCATCGGTATGGCGGTGGATGCTAACGTCATTGTGTTTGCCAGAATCCGTGAGGAGCTTCGTGACGGTAAGGCTGTGCACACGGCGATCGAGAACGGCTACAGCAAGGCGCTGTCTGCGATCATCGACGGCAACGTGACAACGCTGATCGCAGCCGTCGTCCTGTATGCTCTCGGAACCGGCTCTGTCAAGGGCTTTGCGCAGACTCTGGCCATCGGTATTCTGCTTTCCATGTTCACAGCGCTGTTTATTACAAAGTGGTACATGAAGGCGTTCTATACGCTCTTTGCGAAGGACAAAAAGTGGTACGGTGTCGGCAGAGAGCTGAAGACGCTGCAGATCGCGCAGAAGAAAAAGGTATTCTTTACGATTTCGGCCTGCATCATTCTGGCCGGTTTTGTTGCGATGGGAGTTCATAAGGCAGGCGGAGAGAAGGCGCTGAATTACAGCCTTGATTTCATCGGCGGAACTTCCACCAGTGTAACCTTTAATGAAGATTACTCCCTGCAGGAAATCAACGACACGATTGTTCCGGATTTTGAGAAGGTGACCGGAGACGCAAACGTTCAGGTTCAGAAGGTTGCCGGCGGCAATCAGGTCATTTTCAAGACCAGAACCATGAATGTGGAGGAGCGTCAGGAGCTCTGCAGTCTTCTGATGAAGGATTTCGGCGTCGAGGAGACCTCCATTCAGGCAGAGACGATCAGCTCGACGGTCTCTTCCGAGATGCAGAGAGACACCATAGCTGCGGTTATTGTGGCCCTGATTCTGATGCTGATCTACATCTGGCTCCGCTTTAAAGACATGCGTCTTGGTGCTGCGGCTATTTTTGCACTGGCACACGATGTGCTGGTGGTGTTCACCGTATATGCGGTTCTGCGCATCAGCGTAGGCACGACCTTTGTTGCGTGCATGCTGACGATCGTCGGTTACTCGATCAATGCGACCATTGTTATCTTCGACCGCGTACGTGAGAGGCTTGAGAAGAAAAAGAAGGATACGGATCTGCAGGAGCTTACAAACCGCGCTGTGACGGATACGCTGACCCGTTCCCTGTTCACCTCGCTGACAACGTTCTTCATGGTCTTCACACTGTATATTTTCGGTGTGTCTTCCATCCGTGAGTTTGCGCTTCCGATTATGGCAGGCATTGTTGCGGGCTGCTATTCCTCCGTATGCCTGAGTGCTTCCTTCTGGCTCATACTTCGAAAGAAGTTCCCGCCCAAGCATGATGACAGCGGCAAATACGCACGTCAGAAAAAGGCGGCGGATAAGGCAGAGCGTAAGGCTCAGCATGAAAAAGAAGTTCGAGCAAAGACTGTGATCTGATCTTCTTCCGATCGGTACAGGATCGCGGACAGCAAGCCCCGGCCCATTTCCGGAACGAAATGGGCTGAGGCTTTTTTTGACAGGACAGAGAGGGTGCGTTTTATGTCAAAATGGATGATTTATGCCAAAAAGGCGGATTTTCGCGGGATTTCACAAAAATTCGGAATCTCTCCCGTGACGGCCCGGGTGATCCGGAACCGGGACGTGGAGGATGAGGAGGAAATCCGCAAATACCTTCACGGGACAATGGCAGATCTGGATGATGCGGAATTGCTCCCCGGGCTTAAGGATGCTGCCTTTGTACTGAAGCGCAAGATTGTAGGCGGTGAGAAAATCCGCATCATCGGAGACTATGATGTGGACGGGATCTGCTCCACGTATATTCTGTGGAAGCTGATTTCCTTCCTTGGGGGAGAGGTCAGTACGGCGATTCCGGAGCGCATTCGTGATGGCTATGGGATCAATGACAGGCTGGTGGAGGAGGCGGTCGCTGACGGCGTGGATACCATCATTACCTGCGACAACGGCATTTCCGCGGCAGGTCCTCTGCAGAAGGCAAAGGATGCCGGGCTTACCGTGATTGTAACGGATCATCATGAAATTCCCTTCGAGGAAGTAAACGGAGAGAAGCGTTATATTTTCCCGCCTGCGGATGTCATAGCCGAGCCGTGGATTCCGGATGCGAAAACCGGAGAGCCGAAAGCCAGGTTCCCAAAGATCTGCGGAGCGGAGGTGGTATTCAAGCTGGCGCTGCTCCTTCTCGGGAAGCCGGATCTTACCGGAGAAAAGTCGGCGCTGGAAGAGGAGCATGTGAAGGTGGCAAGAGAGCTCCTCGGATTTGCAGCACTTGCAGCGATTTGCGATGTGATGCCGCTCCTGGATGAGAACCGGATTATTGTCCGGGAGGGACTTCGGGAACTGTCCCGTACGGACAATACGGGGATTCGCTGTCTGATGCTGGCGGCGGGACTTGGAAGTGAACCGGTTACGGTGTACCATGCGGGCTTTGTCCTGGGACCCTGTTTGAATGCGTCCGGGCGTCTGGATACCGCGGGTCGGGCACTTGCTCTTCTGAAGGAGCAGGATGAGGCAAGAGCGATGATTCTTGCCAGAGACTTAAAGCAGCTCAATGACAGCAGAAAGAGCATGACGGAAGAGGGGGTGGAGACGGCAATCCGGATGATTGAGGAAGAAATCCGAAAGGGCCGGAGCATGGAAAGCCGCAAGGTACTGGTGGTTCGCCTGGAGGACTGTCATGAATCGCTGGCAGGAATCATTGCCGGGCGTCTGCGCGAGCGCTATCACCGGCCGGTATTCGTTCTGACACGGGCCGAAGAGGAAGGTGTTCTGAAGGGGTCCGGCCGATCGGTGGAAGCCTATGACATGTATGAGGAGATGAATCGCTGCAGGGAGCTGTTCCTGAAATTCGGCGGACACAAGATGGCGGCCGGCCTGTCTCTGACGGCGGACAAGGCAGAGCTTCTGGACCGGAGGCTGAATGAGAACTGCTCGCTTTTACAGGAAGATCTTGACGAGGTTCTTCACATTGATATGGAGCTTCCTCCTGCCTGCGTGGATCTGGCACTTGTCCGGGAGCTTTCTGCGCTGGAGCCCTGCGGAACCGGAAATTCCAGGCCCCTGTTTGCCGTTCGAAACCTTCTGCTCAGAAAAACCGCTGTGTTTGGCAGAAACCGGAATGTGATCCGGCTGGAAGGCTCGGATGACACCGGAGCTCATTATGATTTTGTCTGGTTTACGACAGAGGATCGGCTTCCGGAGGTCTTGGCAGACGGCCCTGCGAAATGTCATGTTGCCTATGAACCGAAGATCAATGTCTGGAAGGGAAGAGAAAGCCTTCAGTTTGTGATTAAGGATGTGAAGTGTCTGTCATAGCAATTGTTTATAAACGCTTTATTTTTTTTAGAAATTCCTTAGACCGCGGACACACTTCGAACACATTTGAGAATTATAGTATTAATCAAGATAGTTACTTACTCACTATCTCCCCCCTCATAAGAAGTAGTGAAGAGAAAGGACATTCGCCTTGCGGATGTCCTTTTTCTGATGGTGCGCCCGGCGGCGCACGGTTCTGAGGAAACTTCGGCCGACATGAGGCTGCAAGAACTTTCATGTGCAAAGCCCCAAATTCCGCAGAGGATGTGCTTTAATAGAGACAGAGCCTTCGCGGATGGGCTTTGAAGTACGTAGCTGATTGCAGCAGGGAAAAAGGAGAGAGAAGAGAGATGAAGATTATTGTGACAAAGGATTACGAAGAGATGTCGAAGAGAGCTGCCGATGTGATCTTTGCGCAGGTTCTGATGAAAGAGGACAGTGTACTCGGACTTGCAACCGGAAGCTCTCCGGAGGGTCTGTACAAGTGTCTGGTAAAGCGCTACGAGAAAGGAAGAATCGATTTTTCCGGGGTTACCACCATCAATCTGGATGAGTATCAGGGCCTTTCTCACGACAATGAGCAGAGCTACTGGTATTTCATGAACAAGCATTTTCACAGTCACGTCAATGTAAAGCCGGAGAACATTCATGTTCCGGACGGCTCCAATATGGATGCCAGAAAGGCCTGCCGTGAATATGACGAGATCATTGAGAAGGCCGGCGGAATCGATCTTCAGCTTCTCGGACTTGGACCGGACGGACACATCGGCTTCAATGAGCCGGCGGATTCCTTTGCAGCAGGAACGCATTGTGTTAAGCTTGAGGAATCGACGATTGAAGCCAACAAGCGCTTCTTCAACAGCAAGGATGAGGTGCCGAGGAAGGCGTATACGATGGGTGTCGGTACCATCATGAAGGCGAAGAAGGTCCTTATGGTTGTCAGCGGAAAGGGAAAGGCGGGCATCGTAAAGGAGTCCTTCTTCGGGCCGGTTAAGCCGCAGGTTCCGGCTTCGATTCTTCAGATGCATCCGGATTTCACGCTGGTTCTGGATGAGGATGCGGCAAAGGAAATCAAGGATCTTATCTGAGATGCAGTGATCCGGGCAAAAAGGATCAGCACAGGAAAGGAACAGAATGACATTACAGGAACTTCTGACAGATTTGGAATATGAGCTTCAGACTGCGGACGGGCAGGCTGTGCCGAAAGACTCGGAAAGAGGAAGGAAGCTGCTTTCCAGGGAAATTTCCGATATCACGAATGATTCGAGAAAGGCGGAAGCCGGGATGCTGTTTTTTGCCATCCGGGGAGCCAACTCGGACGGACATGATTATGCAGCACAGGTGGCGGAGCAGGGCGCAGCGGCAATTCTTGCAGAGCATCCGCTGGTGCTTTCAAGGGTCGGACAGGATGTGCTGCAGCTTCCGGCAGTGATCTGTGTGAAATCCACACGGCTTGGGATGGCACTGATATCTTCGGCCTTTTACGGACATCCGTCCCGCAGGATGAAGATGATCGGCATTACCGGAACGAAGGGAAAGACAACAACCACGTATCTGGTAAGGTCCATACTGGAACGTGCGGGGATTGATATGGGCCTGATCGGAACGATTGAGTCTGCGTGGCACGGGAATCATCATCCGGCAAACAATACAACTCCGGAGTCCATTGTTCTGCAGAAGACACTCAGGGAGATGGCAGATGACGGTGTACAGGCGGTTGTCATGGAGGTCTCGTCGCAGGCACTGAAGCTCGACCGTACGGCAGGAATCGTGTTTGACATTGGTGTATTTACGAATCTGTCGGAGGACCATATCGGTCCGAATGAGCATGAGAGCTTTGAAGAGTATCTGCACTGCAAGAGTCTTCTATTCCGCCAGTGCAGACTTGGCATCGTAAACGGCGATGATCCCTATGCGGACCGGATTCTGGAGGGAAGCACCTGTCAGGTGGAGCGTTACGGCCTGCAGCCGGAAAATGATCTGTATGCAGAGAACCTTCAGCTGGCAGATAAGCCGGGGGAGCTTGGGATTTGCTTTGATGCGAAGGGAATTCTTACTCTTTCCTGCGAGGTTCCGACACCCGGACGCTTCAGTGTTTATAACGCACTGGCCGCCATCGCCATCTGCCATCATTTCGGTGTTTCACCGGATGATATTGAGAAGGCTCTGCTTTCCGCAAAGGCGAAGGGAAGAATTGAGCTGGTGAAGGTCAGCGATGCTTTTACGCTGATGATTGATTATGCGCATAACGCAGTGGCGCTGGAAAGCCTTCTTTCCACGTTAAGAGAGTATCACCCGCACAGGCTGATTTCGCTGTTCGGCTGCGGAGGAAACCGGTCGAAGGTTCGTCGTTTTGAAATGGGAGAGGTTTCCGGCAGGCTTGCGGACTTCACCATCATTACGTCCGACAATCCGCGGAACGAGGAACCGATGGCAATCATTGATGATATTGTGACCGGTATTTCCAGAACGGATGGGAAGTATGTCACCATTCCGGACCGGAAAGAGGCCATTGCGTATGCGATCCATCACGGAGAACCCGGGGATATCATCGTTCTTGCGGGGAAAGGTCACGAGGACTATCAGGAGATCAGGGGAGTAAAATATCCCATGGATGAACGCGTGATCATCGCGGATATTCTGAAAGAGGATGCGCAGGAAGGGGAGCGGGAAGCAATGCTCCGGCACCCGGAGAATGAATGACATATTGCTATGCACAGATAATCATTGATATCTCGCACGGACGGCTGGACCGCCCGTTTACTTACAGGATTCCCGAAGCACTTCAGAACGATCTATGCCTCGGGAGTCTTGTTGTTGTACCGTTTGGGAAGGGAGATACGAAACGGAAGGGGTACGTGATCGGGTTTTCGAACACATGTGAGTACACGGATGGAAAGCTGAAGGAAATTGAAGCCATAGCCTCCGGCGGAACCGATGTAACCGGAGACAACGCGGTGCGTCTTGCTCTCTGGATGAAGCAGCGCTATGGCTCCACGATGGCCGTTGCACTTCGCACGGTTCTGACCTCCAGAAAGCAGGCAAAGCCATGCGAACACCGGAGCATTCATCTGCTTCTTTCAAAGGACGATGCGGAGAAGAAACGCCATGAATTTGCCATGAAGCATCAGGTGGCAAGGGAAAGACTTCTGAGGGAGCTGATGGAGGCACCGGATCAGCCGTACAGTCTGATCATTCAGAAGCTTCACGTAACCGCTCCGGTGATTGCGGCCCTGAAGAAGCAGGGGATTCTGGAAGTAAGGACCGAAACGTTTCTTCGAAATCCGGTATCCATTGAGAAATGCGAGGAAGCGGGGATTCGTCTGAGTCCGGAGCAAAGAGCCATCTCAGAAGGGGTGCTGCAGGATTTTGAAGCGCTTCAGGAGGGGAAGGACATCCCTCGTGTCAGCCTGATTCATGGCATTACGGGCAGCGGCAAAACGGAAGTATATATCGCCATCATTGAGGAAATTGTAAAAAGGGGACGGCAGGCAATCATGCTGATTCCGGAAATCTCCCTGACCTATCAGACGCTGATGCGGTTTTACCGGCATTTCGGTGACCGGGTATCCGTGATGAATTCCACTCTTTCCGAGAGTGAGAAGAGCGATCAGTTTGAGCGGGCAAGACGCGGAGAAATCGATGTCATCATAGGACCCAGGTCTGCACTTTTTACGCCGTTTCCAAGGATTGGCGCCATCATCATGGATGAGGAGCATGAGAGCAGCTATAAGAATGAATCCATGCCGAAATACCACACAAGAGAGGTGGCGGAAAAGATTGCGTCCATGCAGAACGGAGTGGTCGTTCTGGGATCGGCTACGCCGTCGCTGGAATCCTATTATCAGGCGAAGGAGGGGAAGTATCGCCTGTATGAGCTCTCCCGGCGACTGACCGGCGGAACGCTGCCGTCGGTCGAGATTACGGATCTGCGGGAAGAGCTCAGAGCGGGCAATCACTCCATTCTTTCCAGACGTCTTTCGGAGCTTGTTTCGGATCGCCTTGCCAAAGGGCAGCAGACCATGCTCTTTTTAAACCGGAGAGGCTTTTCCGGGTTTGTTTCCTGCAGAAGCTGCGGCTTTGTGCCGAAATGCCCGCACTGCAGCGTCTCTCTTTCTCTCCACCGGGGAGGAAGGCTGCTTTGCCACTATTGCGGATATGAAGAGCCGATGCCGGACAAATGCCAGGAGTGCGGATCTCCTTATATTTCAGGCTTCCATGCGGGGACGGAGCAGGCAGAGAGCTTTCTTTCCAGGCAGTTCCCGAAGGCCAGGATTCTCCGGATGGATGCCGATACGACAAGGACCAAGGGAAGCTATGAGAAAATTCTCTCGTCCTTTGCCAATGAGGAAGCGGATATTCTGATCGGGACGCAGATGATTGTAAAGGGGCATGATTTCCCGAATGTAACCCTCGTCGGAATTCTTCTTGCCGACCAGTCGCTGAATGCTTCGGATTACCGGTCGGCAGAGAGAACGTTTCAGCTTCTGACACAGGCGGCAGGACGCGCCGGCCGCGGGAAATATCCGGGAGATGTGGTGATTCAGACCTATGAGCCGGAGCACTACAGCATTGTTCATGCGGCGCATCAGAATTATGAGGAGTTTTACCGGGAGGAGATGGTGTATCGAAAGCTCCTCCGGTATCCGCCCGCGGAGCACCTTCTGGCCATTCAGATTATTTCAAGGTCAGAGGAGCATGCCTCCTTGTTCGCACACAAAACAAGGGCACTTCTGGAGCAGCTGACTGCGGCGGCGCGGGAGAAAAATCCGGACAGACTTCTTTTTATCGGGCCGGCGCCGGCCGTTCTGGAAAAACTGCGGGATGAGTATCGCTATGTGATCTATGTTAAAAGTCCGGATTATGATACACTAATCGTTTGTAAAGACGGCGTGGAGGCAGCTGCGGAACGGGCTGTGAAGGTAAGCCGCGAGATGGATACCATGTTTCAGTTTGATTTCGACCCGATCAATGCGTTCTGATGATTTTACTGTCTTCGGAAAATCCGGACGGGATGCGTGCGGGAAGAAATCGTGATCATCACAGCAGATACCGACGTAGAACAAGAGGAAAGAGAAAATGGCATTATTGACAATCCGTGAAATCGGAGATCCGATTCTGAACAAAAAGGCAAAAGAGGTAAAGGAGTCTTCCGACAGACTTCAGGAACTGATTGATGACATGTTTGAGACCATGTATGAGGCCAACGGCGTTGGCCTTGCGGCTCCTCAGGTGGGAATTCTGAAGCGCCTTGTGGTGATGGACGTCAGTGCGGAGCAGGATCAGCCGCTTGTGTTCATCAATCCGTCCATTGTGGAATCGTCCGGGGAGCAGACCGGATATGAGGGGTGTCTGTCGGTTCCGGGAAAATCCGGGCTGGTGACACGGCCCAATTATGTCAAGGCGGTTGCACTGGATCGTAATTTGCAGCCGTTTGAAATTGAGGGAACGGAGCTTCTTGCCCGGTGCATGTGCCATGAGTTCGATCACCTTGACGGAAAGCTTTATGTGGATCTGGTGCAGGGCGGACTGGTCGACAATGAGGAGCTGATGGAAGAGCCTGCAGGAGAAGATGACTGACTATGAAGATTGTTTTTATGGGAACGCCGGATTTTGCGGTTCCGGCATTGAAGGCACTTGCGGAATCCGCGAAGCATGAGGTGTCTCTTGTTGTGACACAGCCGGATCGCCCCAGGGGACGCAGCGGAAAGCCGGCACCGTCTGATGTGAAGCTTTGTGCGGAGCAATACGGCATTCCTGTCTTCCAGCCGGAGAAGGTAAGAGAAGAGGCTGCGGTGGAGCGGCTTCGCGGGGAGAATGCAGATATTTTCGTGGTAGCTGCTTTTGGCCAGCTCCTTCCGAAGACGATTCTTGAGATGCCGCGCTTTGGATGCATCAATATTCACGGTTCGCTTCTTCCTGCATACCGGGGGGCGGCACCTGTTCAATGGGCAGTTCTGGACGGGCAGAAGGAAGCGGGCGATACCATTATGCAGATGAATGAGGGCCTGGATACGGGAGATATTCTGATGCAGGAGAGCATTCCTCTTTCTGCAGATGAGACCGCGGGTTCCTTATATGACAAGCTTTCTTCCTTGGGGGGACCTCTTCTTCTTAAGGCACTGGATGCCATAGAGGCAGGCACTGTCACACCGGTTCCGCAGGGAGATTCCGGAACGCATTATGCAAAGATGCTCCGGAAAGAGATGGGGAATATTGACTGGACGAAGAGTGCCGAAGAAATCGGCCGCCTGGTGCGCGGACTGAATCCGTGGCCGAGCGCCTATACGCACTGGAATGGAAAGATGCTGAAGATCTGGATGGCAGAACCCGTCACGCAGGAAGAGCTGAGTGCGCTTGGCTGCGATGAGAAGAACGGAATGGATCTGAAGGAAGCACAGCCCGGAACGGTAATGATTGTCACCAAGGATACGCTGATGGTTCAGACAGGAGATGGGCTGCTGGCACTTATAGAGCTTCAGATGGAAGGAAAGAAGAGAATGCCGGTGCAGGCATTTCTGATGGGCTGCAGGATGCAGACCGGAGAGAAGCTGGAGCGGATCGGGAGATATTAATCGCATACAGAAGCGTTTACAGAACGGAAAGGAAGGTATGGCGTGTACGGATACTATGGATACGACTGGACGATGATTCTGGTTGCGGCGGGCGCAGTGCTCTGCATGCTTGCGAGCATGCATGTCAACACCACTTATACGAGATATTCCAGAATGGCTGCAGCCTGCGGCCTTACGGGAGCAGATGTCGCAAGACTCATTCTGGAGAGAAACGGCGTGACCGACGTGCAGGTACAGCATGTTTCCGGAAATCTGACGGATCATTATGATCCGTCGAAGCAGGTGGTAAACCTTTCGGACGCTGTGTATGGCTCCCGCTCAGTCGCTGCACTTGGCGTTGCGGCACACGAATGCGGGCATGTGATGCAGCACGAAGAGGGATACACGCCTCTTCAATTCCGGACGGCGCTGGTTCCGATTGCGAATTTCGGCTCCAATGCCGGAATCTGGATTGTTCTCCTGAGTCTGATTCTGGGACTTTCCAGTACCCTTACGACGATTGGCATTGTGCTGTTCTCCATGGGGGTTCTGTTCCAGCTGGTGACCCTGCCGGTGGAATTTAATGCGTCGCACCGCGCACTTGTCATGCTGGAGCAGTACGGGGTTCTTGGCACGGACGAGAACAGGAAGGCAAGAGCTGTTCTGAAGGCGGCAGCACTGACCTATGTGGCAGCCGCAGCTTCCTCCATTCTTCAGCTTCTCCGTCTGGTGCTGCTGTCGAACAGAAGAAACAGAAATGATTAAGGATGACCTATGAACGAACAGGAAAATCAGAAAGAACAAAGCACCCGTGCGGAGAATGTGAATGTCCGCGAGATCGTCTGGCAGATTCTGACCGAGCACGAGCTGCACGGAACCTACAGCAACATTCTGATTAAACGCGCACAGGACCGTTATGCGAGCCTTCCGCTCACACAGCGGTCTTTTCTTAAGCGTCTTGCAGAAGGAACCATTGAGCGCGAGCTTGAACTGGACTCCGTGATTCAGAATCATCAGAAGGATCCGGATCTGAAGATCAAGCCAAGAGTCCGCTGCCTTCTGCGAATGAGTCTGTATCAGATTTTCTATATGGACAGTGTGCCGGACTATGCGGCCTGCAGCGAGGCGGTCCGGCTTTGCAAGAGAAAGAAGCTGGCACAGGCAGCCGGATTCGTGAACGGAATTCTGCGTGCGGTCTGCAGAGAGAAGGAAGCTGCAGCGAAAGAAGGGCGGGAGTTCATTCCCACTGCAGCTCCTGCGAAAAAAGAACTGCGCACAAAGCCGAGCAGTGCGGTCATTGTCATTGCAGGTGCAGGCAAAAAGTCTGCGTCCATGCCGGCTTCCGGCAATACGGAAGAAAACGGCGAATTCCGTGAACTGGAAGCTCGTTATTCCATGCCGGCTTCGGTTCTTTCCTTATGGAAGGAGCAGCTTGGGGGGGAGCGTTTGGATTCCCTGTGCAGGGCGATGCTGGAGGTTCGTCCCGTTTGCATCCGACTGGATCCAAGGCTTTCAGAGACAGAGAAGAATGAGGTGCTGGAAGGCATTCGAAAGACCGGGACCGGAGTAAAGCCGGGACAATGGGCAGAGGATTGCTATCTTCTTTCACACGTTCCGGGACTTTCGAATCTTCCCGGCTTTGCGGAGGGGAAGTGGACCGTACAGGATGAATCCAGTCAGCTGACCGCGCAGGCGGCGGGACTTACAGGAAGGAAGCGGGATCTTTTCGGAGAGGTACAGGTGTATGACCTTTGCGCTGCTCCGGGAGGAAAGACCATGCTGGCAGCTTCGCTCCTTCCGGAGGGCTGTGTTCACTCCTATGATCTTACGCGTGAGAAAACGGATAAGATCCGCTCCGGACTTGGCCGGATGAAACTTCATAATGTCATCGTGGAAGAAAATGATGCATCCAATCCGCGTCCGGACCTTGAGAAAAAGGCAGATCTGGTGATTTGTGACGTTCCCTGCTCCGGCCTTGGAATTATTACGAGGAAGCGGGATATCAAGTATCATGTGACACCGGAAAAGCTCCGGTCCCTGGTGACCCTGCAGAAGAAAATCGTGGGAAATGCCGCGGCTCTTCTGAAGCCGGGGGCTGTGCTGGTCTATTCCACCTGCACCATCAACCGGCAGGAGAATGAGAAGATGGCTGATTTTATTGTCCGGAAGCTTGGACTTGTTCCGGAAAACCTTACCCCGTATCTTCCGGAAGGATTTCCGGGAATTTGCGGAAATACGGTACAGCTGTTTCCGGATGTGCATGGAACGGACGGCTTTTTTATGGCCCGCTTCCGGAAGCCGCAGGATGGCAGGGAAATATAGACTATGAAAGATCTTAAATCATTCACGCTGGAAGAACTTAAGGAGGAACTGAAGGAAGGCGGCTTTCCTGCCTATCGCGCGGGACAACTTTACCGCTGGCTGCACGTTCAGCTGGCGGAGGATCCGGAGGAGATGACCAATCTTCCGGCGAAGCTGAAGCAGTTTCTTTCGGAGAATTACACAATAACGTGCCTTCAGGTAGCAGATCGGCAGATTTCCAGGCTGGACGGAACGCAGAAGTTTCTGTTTCAGCTGCCGGACGGTGAAACCATCGAGAGTGTTTTTATGAAATATAAATTCGGCAACAGCGTGTGTGTGTCCTCACAGGTTGGCTGCCGGATGGGGTGCCGGTTCTGCGCATCTACGCTGGATGGACTTCGAAGAAATCTGCTGCCCGGGGAAATCCTGGAGGAAATTTATACCATACACCGTCTGACCGGTGAGAAGATTTCCCATGTCGTTGTGATGGGAACCGGAGAACCGCTCGATAACTACGAGAATCTTCTGAAGTTTCTCAGAATGCTGACGGATGAGAACGGGCAGAATCTCTCCATGCGCAATGTAACCGTCAGCACCTGTGGAATAGTTCCTCGAATTTACGATCTTGCCAGAGAAAAGCTTTCCATTACGCTGGCACTTTCTCTCCATGCAACGACGGACGAACGGCGGAGGGAGATTATGCCCATCGCAAACACCTATACAATTTCGGAATGCATGGCGGCCTGCCGGTATTATTTTGAAGAGACGGGGAGACGCGTCACCTTTGAATACAGTCTGATTAAGGGCGTCAATGACAGCCTCCGTGATGCAAAAGAGCTTGCAGCGCTTGCCGGAAGCATTTCGGCACACATCAATCTGATTCCGGTGAATCCCGTGAGGGAACGCGACTATGAACAGCCGGACCTTTCTGCAGTCCAGGCTTTCCGGGCAAAACTTGAAAAACATGGAATAAATGTTAGTATTAGGAGAGTATTGGGGCGAGATATCGACGGTGCCTGCGGTCAGCTTCGGCACAGACACATTGAGATCTCCGGGTAGAACGAGCCCTTCGGGGAATGACGAGGAATCATCAGAATGCATTCTTTTTCTATTACCGACATTGGTATGAGAAGGAAAATGAATCAGGATTTTGTCTGCTCATCGGATGAGAGTGTCGGCAATCTGCCGAATTTATATCTTCTGGCAGATGGAATGGGCGGTCATAAGGCGGGGGATTTTGCCTCCCGCTTTACCGTGCGTGAAACCCTTCGGCTTGCGGCGGCAAACCGGAGCAGCAATCCGATTGAGATTCTTGGAGATGCGCTCCATGCAGTCAATCAGAATCTGCATCACACGGCGTCCGTGCGGGAGGATTTATCCGGCTGCGGAACCACCATTGTGGCAGCGACCATTGAGGGGGACGTTCTGCGCACTGCCAATGTGGGAGACAGCCGTCTGTATGTGATCGGCGGAGAAATCCGGCAGATTACGGTGGATCATTCCCTTGTGGAGGAAATGGTTCTTGCGGGAAGCCTCGATGCGAAGAAGGCCAGAACGCACCCTGATAAGAATGTGATTACAAGAGCGGTGGGAGCAGAGGAGTATCTGGACGTGGACTTTTTTACGACAAAGCTTCACGAAGGAGAGAAAATCCTGATGTGCTCTGACGGCCTGACGAATATGGTGGAGGATGAGCAGATTCTGCAGCTCATTCATGAAAAAGGGACATTGGAATCGAAGGCAAAGGCGCTGGTAGCTGCGGCCAACCGGAATGGCGGGACGGATAACATCTCGATCATTCTGATTGATGCGTTTGCCTGACAGGAGATTGCGGTATGGTGAAGATCGGCATGCTGATCGCGGATCGCTATGAGGTCCTTGAGAAAACAGGAACCGGCGGTATGTCCGTTGTATACAGAGCGAAGGACCATAAACTGAACCGAACCGTAGCCATTAAGGTGCTGAAGCAGGAGTTTTCGGACAATGCGAATTTTGTCTCGAAATTCCGTGTGGAGGCCCAGGCGGCGGCCGGACTGATGCATCCAAACATTGTCAACGTTTATGACGTCGGCGAAGAGAAGGGCATGTACTACATTGTCATGGAGTACGTGGATGGCATCACACTGAAGAAGTACATCGAGAAGAAATCAAGACTGACGGTGAAGGAAGCCATCAGCATTGCCATTCAGGTTTCGATGGGACTTCAGGCGGCACACAACAATCATGTCATTCATCGTGACATCAAGCCGCAGAATATCATGATTTCCCGGGATGGAAAGGTGAAGGTGTCGGATTTTGGCATTGCGAAGGCAGCCACCTCCAATACCATTACCTCCAACGTGATGGGATCGGTGCACTATACCTCGCCGGAGCAGGCAAGAGGCGGATACTCAGACGAACGGAGCGATATCTATTCGCTCGGCATTACTTTGTTCGAGATGCTGACAGGACGCGTGCCCTTCAACGGTGAAACGACCGTTGCCATTGCCATTAAGCACATTCAGACGCCAATGCCTTCTCCGAGGGAGTTTGTTCCCGATATTCCGAGAAGCGTGGAACAGATTGTGCTGAAGTGCTGCGAGAAAAGCCCGGATCGGCGTTATCAGAACATGACGGAACTGATTGCGGATCTGAAGCAGTCACTGATTCATCCGAACGCTGATTTTGTCAAGGTGATCAATCCGGACGAGGATGGTGCCACCAGAATGGCGAATCCTGTTGAGCAGTCGGAAATCCGCAGAAGATCCGGAACCGGTCCGCTGACGTATGAGGAGAATCTTCCGCAGGACGATGGTGCAGCGCGCCGCGAGAGCACTGCAGGAGAGCGCGGATATGCAAGGGAGCACTCGTATCCGCCGGCATATGAGGAGAATTTCCGGGAAGAGAGAGATTCTCTGCCGGAGAATGATGCCTATTCCCAGAGGGGCCCAAGGGGCCGGATGGATGAGTATGATGACCGCGGCATGTATGAGGACAGATCCCGAAGATCCGGACGCGGGGAACGGATTGATGAGCCTCTCCGTAAGAATGTAAGAAATGAGTATGATGACCGGTATGATGATTACCGGGATGACGGGTACGGAAGAAGAAGGGAACGAAACGTTACGATTCTTTCGGTGGCTGCGGCTGTTCTGATCGGCGTTGTGATCATTCTGTTTGCTGCGAGCAGGATGGGACTTTTGTCTCCGGGAAAACCTTCGGAGAATGCGGCAACGGAATCTGCAGAGGGCGGAATTGTTCTGCCGGAGATGATCGGGAAGAATGCAGATGATGTGAAGAACAGTCTGAATGCGCTGGGACTGATTCCGGAGATTACCTACCAGGAATCCAAGGACTATGCTTCCGGGATTGTGATGTCTGCGGCACTGCAGGATGGAACGGCGGTCAATGAGGGAAGCCAGGTAGAAGCGGGCACCAACATTGTACTGACGGTCAGCACCGGACAGACCGGTGTGGAGGTTCCGAATGTCACCGGTATGACACAGGCGGAGGCCATTGCGAAGCTGAAGCAGAAGGGCTTTGACAGTATCAACAAGGCAGAAGGAACCAGCAATGAGGTAGATAAGGGTAAGGTCATTTCGCAGACTCCGGAGGGAGGAACGGTGGCCCCGGCAGATACTTCGGTTACGATTACGATCAGTACCGGAAAGGATACCACCGGACAGGTACAGGTGCCGAGCGTTACCGGTATTTCCAGAGAAGAAGCCATGGCGATTCTTGTGGAGAACAATCTGCAGCTTGGAACGACCTCGGAGGTTGAGACGGACGATCCGAACAAGGTTGGACTTGTGATTTCGCAGGACGTTCAGGAAGATACCTTTGCAGAGCCCGGAACAAAGGTAAATCTTACGATCGGAAAGGCTGCGAAGACGGAACCTTCCACCTATTCGTATTCAGCGGAGATTTCTGCGCCGACGCAGGAGGAAGCACCGGATTATGTGGCCGGATCGCAGGTATATGTTGTCATTATTACCGCAGACGGACAGACGCTTCTCAATACAACAACGACCGGATTCCCGCTTCCTGCAAGCTTTACCGGAATTACCAGTGCTACAGGAACGCTTCAGATGAGCTACTCATCAACTGCGGCGGATGCTGTAAACGGACAAAGAGTTGTCACAAGGCAGCTGACCTTCAGTCCGGAGAACTGATTTCGATGAAAAACGGGGAAACTGCATATGCCCGTAACGGGAAAAATTATCAAAAGCATTGCCGGCTTTTATGAGGTGTACAGCGGAGGAACCATTTACCGCTGCAGGGCAAAGGGCGTATTTCGCGCCCTGAAGCAAAAACCTCTTGTCGGAGACGATGTACAGATTGACATCACAGATACGGTCAGCGAGCCGAAGGAGGGAAATGTGATTGCACTCCTTCCAAGGAGAAATGATCTGATTCGTCCCAACGTGGCAAATGTGGATCAGGCGCTTTTACTGTTTGCGATTACCAATCCTGCTCCAAGCTGCAACATGCTGGACCGCTTTCTGATTTCCATGGAGCTTCGCGGAATTCCTGCCATTCTTTGCTTTAACAAGCAGGATCTTGCGATTGCGGATCAGATCCGTGAGCTGAATGAGGTGTATGGAAATTGCGGCTGCCGTCTCCTGTTCATCAGCACCAGAAATCCGGAATCGATGGATGCGGTGCGGGAGGTTCTGCGGGGCAGAACAACGGTGGTCACCGGCCCCTCCGGAGCGGGAAAATCTTCGCTGATCAATTTTCTGTGCCCGGGGGCGAAGATGGAAACCGGCGAGCTCTCCAGAAAGATTGCGCGCGGCAAGAATACAACCCGTCATGTGGAACTCCTGCATGCAGGAGAGGATACCTTTCTTGTGGACACGCCGGGATTTACCTCGCTGTATCTCCAGGATGTTGAGGCGGACCATCTGAAGGATTATTATCCGGAGTTTACCCGTTATGCGAAAGACTGCAGATTTCAGGGCTGCAATCATCTGATGGAGCCTGACTGCGCAGTCAAGAAGGCTCTTCGGAACGGTGAAATCAGCAGAATTCGTTATACCAGCTATACGGAGATTTATGCGGAGCTGAAGGATCGGAAAGCGGTTTACCGATAGGACAGCGCCGGGACAGGAACAGATCACGGATAACGTTTTTTCTGAAAACGGAGGGGCATATGGCTTTCTCCGTTAAATTAAGGCATATGGAGGATATTTATTTATGAAGCTTGGTATCGTCGGACTTCCGAACGTCGGAAAGAGTACACTGTTTAATTCACTGACCAAGGCAGGAGCGGATGTTGCGAACTATCCGTTCTGTACCATTGATCCCAATGTGGGTGTGGTTGCGGTTCCGGATGAACGCATTAAAAAGCTCGGAGAAATGTATCATTCGAAGAAGATAACTCCTGCGGTCATCGAATTTGTGGATATTGCAGGCTTGGTAAAGGGCGCTTCCAAGGGAGAGGGACTCGGCAACCAGTTCCTGGCAAACATCCGTGAGTGTGATGCGATTGTGCATGTGGTTCGCTGCTTCGAGGATCCGAATGTCACGCATGTAGACGGCTCGGTGGATCCGGTCCGCGACATTGAGACCATTAATATGGAGCTGATCTTTGCAGATCTTGAGGTTCTGGAGAGAAGAATTTCCAAGGTTGCGAAGACGGCGCGCATGGATAAGGAGGCTGCAAAGGAGCTGGATTTCCTGAACCGGATCAAGGCACATCTGGAGGCCGGGGAGCCGGTCCTTACCATGCTGGAAGATCTGGAAGAGGAGGAAGAGAAGTATCTGAAGGAATACAGCCTTCTGACCTCCAAGCCGGTTATTTTCGCGTGCAACGTATCGGAGGATGACATTGCGGATGACGGAGCCTCCAATGAATTTGTAAAGGCAGTCCGCGAATATGCAAAGAAGACGGGGAGCGAGGTGTTTGCTCTCTGTGCCAAGATGGAAGCGGAAATCTCGGAGCTGGATGACGAAGAAAGACAGGTCTTCCTTGAGGATCTCGGCCTTACGGAATCCGGTCTGGACAAGCTGATCAAGGCCAGCTACCACACACTGGGACTGATGAGCTTCCTGACGGCGGGAGAAGACGAAACCAGAGCCTGGACCATCAAGATCGGAACCAAGGCACCTCAGGCGGCCGGCAAGATTCATTCGGATTTTGAACGCGGCTTCATCAAGGCAGAGGTTGTCAACTGGGAAGTTCTGCTGCAGGAAGGAAGCCTTGCCGCAGCAAGAGAAAAGGGCAAGGTCGGCATGGAAGGAAAGGACTATGTGGTCCGTGACGGCGATGTCATTCTTTTCCGGTTTAACGTGTAAAATCGGGGACAGCATCTGCGGACCGGATATGAGGAACCGAAATGTCGGATGAGAATTTAAGCAGCATACTGAATTTTCGGAGCTGGTCCAGAAACATCGGTGTTTCTGCACTGGAGCTTCTGATCCGTCTGGCGTTCTGCATTGCATTGTATTTTGCAATCACCAGGATTCTCGGTAAAATTCTGGACACACTGGACAGGCATCTGAAAAAGCGAGGAACGGCGCCTACGGTAAGGCATTTCATGCATGCCCTGATTAAGGCAGCGGTTCTTGGCTTTACGATTGTAACCATGGTGATTCAGCTTCACATCGTGGAAGCTTCGAGCATTGCTGCGCTTGTTGCGGCGGCAGGTGTCGGAATTTCTCTGGCCGTACAGGGAGTTCTGTCCAACTTCGCGGGAGGTGTCCTTCTGCTTCTTCTGAAGCCGTTCAAAGAGGGCGATTTCATCACGGTAAAGGGTGAGAACGTGCAGGGCACCGTAGAGAAGATCGAGCTCTACTATACGACCATTTATACGCCGGAGAGGGAGAAGCTGGTAATCCCGAACTCTACACTGACCAATAAATCTGTTGTGAATTCCGGCTTGTCTTCCGGAGAAAAAAGGCTCTCCGTGACCGTTGGCGTTTCTTACCGGGAGGATATTCGCAGAGCAATGGCGGTCCTCGAGAGACTGATGGATGAGGAGCCGCGGATTCTCCCGCAGAATCGGAGAACCTATGTGGATTCCATGGGAGAGAGCAGTGTTGTGATCGGACTTCGCTGCCTTGTCAGTGTTCAGGATTATATGGATGTGCGCTGGGACATGCTTGAGAAAATCCGGCTTGCTTTTGCGGAGGAGAACATTGAAATTCCGTTTCATCAGCTGGATGTGCATCTGGTGCAGGAGGAGAGAAAACAGAAATGCCGGATATGATGAACCAAATGGATATCGCGTTTCCGAATCTGGGGATCTATCTTGAGAATGTTCCGCAGGCATTTTATATCGGCGATTTTCGCGTTGCGCTGTACGGATGCATGATCGCACTTGGCATGATGCTGGGAATTCTGATGGCGGCACAGGTCGCGAAGAAAACCGGACAGTCTCCGGATACCTACTGGGATATTTCCGTATGGCTGATCATTTTCAGTCTGATCGGCGCCCGGATTTATTATGTCATTTTCTTCTGGGATGCCTATAAGGATAATCTGCTGCAGATCTTTAACTTCCGCGCGGGAGGACTCGCCATCTACGGTGGTGTGATCGGCGGTATTCTCACGGCTTATGTGTACTGTCTGATCAAAAAGAAGTTCCTTCCGGAGATTCTGGATACGGCTGTATATGGCCTTCTGGTGGGACAGATCATCGGACGCTGGGGAAACTTCTTCAACCGTGAGGTCTTCGGCGGGTATACGGACGGCCTTCTGGCCATGCGGCTTCCGATCAGTATGGTTCGGGACCGCGATATCACACCGGAGCTTGCCGCTCACATTGCGGACGGTACCAATTACATTCAGGTGCATCCTACCTTTTTATATGAAGGTCTGTGGAATCTCGCTCTTTTGATTTTCCTGCTTCTGTTTCTGAAGCATCGCAGATTCAAGGGGGAAATTTTCTTCCTGTATCTTGCCGGGTATGGAATCGGAAGAGCCTGGATTGAAGCAATCCGCACGGATCAGCTGTATATCGGAAACACCTCTGTTCCGGTCAATATGGTAATGGGAATTGTTCTGGCGGCAGCTGCAATTCTTGTAATTGTTCTGATCAGCATCAGGAAGAAAAAAGCCGAAAACGAGCAGGATACAGAGAAAAATGAATAAAAAGTGGGATTTCGTCCCACGATAAAGACAATAAAATTGACCGGGAAGCCGGGCTGTGGAGTACATCCGCAGCCCGGCTTCTTTTTTGCTGTCTTATGCCGGATTCGAGCACGGTAAAGTCTTGCGCGATCCTTGTCTGTGGGGTATGATTTACCTGTTCGGGGAGGAAAGTCCCAAATTTTACCCACAAAGTGGTAAGAAGTGGTAGAATAGAAACAAGTTACAGATGTTCCATTCATCGGTGAGCGCCGTCTGCAGGCGGCAGGATAAGCGTAATGACGAAGACATTTTCGGGCGAATATCATCATTCTCTTGACACCAAGGGAAGACTGATTGTGCCGGCTAAGTTCAGAGAGATTCTCGGAAGCCGTTTCTGGATCGGAAAGGGCTTCGATCAGTGTCTTCAGATTTACGATGAAGAAGACTGGGAGGCATTTTCGAACAGCCTCAAGGCACTGCCGAAGAACTCGGACAAGGCGCGCAAGCTCGTCCGTTACTTCATGTCCGGAACGGTAGAGGTTGAGATTGACAAGCAGGGCAGAATCCTTCTTCCGGCTCAGCTTCGTGAGATCGCCGGAATCGATAAGAACGTCGTGTTCGTCGGAATGGGAACAAGAGGAGAGCTCTGGAGCGAGGAAGCATACAACGCTTACGAGACAGAGACTACGGCAGAAGAGATCAACAGCATTTCGGAAGAGCTGCTCGACAGCGGATTCCAGATTTAAGGCAGAGAACAGATGGAATTTCAGCACATACCGGTCCTTTTTCAGGAAGTGATCGAGAATCTGAATATACAGCCTTCCGGCATTTATGTGGACGGAACACTTGGAGGCGCGGGCCACAGCTTTGAAATTGCGACCCGGCTTACCGAAGGCGGACGATTGATCGGAATCGATCAGGACAAAGACGCAATTGCAGCTGCGTCGAAGCGCCTCGAAGTGTTCCGCGACAGGGTCACGATTGTCCATGACAATTACGAACATATCCCTGAGGTTCTGCAGGAGCTCGGCGTGGAAAGGGTAAACGGCATTCTTCTGGATATCGGTGTTTCCTCTTATCAGCTGGACAATCCGGAACGCGGCTTTTCCTATAACTACGATGAGCCGCTGGACATGAGAATGGATCAGGAGAGCCCGGTGAAGGCATCGGACATTCTCAACGGATGGAGTCAGGAGGAACTGCTTCGGATCATTCGGGATTACGGAGAGGAACGATATGCTTCCGCCATTGCCAGAAACATCGTAAAGGAAAGAGAAATCAAACCTCTGGAAACGACGGGAGATCTTGTGAGGGTCATTCGGGCAAGCGTTCCGATGAAGATGCAGGAGAAGTTCGGAAATCCCTGCAAGAGAACCTTCCAGGCGGTGCGGATCGCCTGCAATCGGGAGCTGGATGTGCTTCAGGATTCCATTGACAGCCTGATTGATCTCCTGGTTCCGGGAGGAAGACTTTGCATCATCACCTTCCACTCCCTGGAGGACCGCATCGTCAAGAATGCCTTTAAGAGAAATGAGAATCCGTGCACCTGCCCGCCGGAATTTCCGGTCTGTGTGTGCGGAAAGAAATCCAAAGGGAAGGTAATCACAAGAAAGCCGATTGTTCCTTCCGAAGATGAACTGGAAAGAAACAAACGGGCAGCAAGCTCCAAACTCCGTGTATTCGAACGGAGGTAAGATCGGAGGAACCTATGTCAAACAGAAATTATAATCGCGGATATGCGGCAAGACCCTCGGGGAGAACCCATACAGGCGGAAACCGGTCCTATGGAAATGAGCATGGAACCGGGAAGTCCTGTTATGCGGCAGACCGGTATGAATATTGGTACGGATCGGAGGCTCCCGTGCTGGAGCCCTGGGAAGAAGAGCCGCAGCCGGCTCGCCGCATGCCTTCGAAGCACGGCAAAACAGGAGCACAGAACCGAAGCCGCGCAAAGCATAAAAATCTCATGAATCCGGCTCTGATCGTGTTTATGGTCGGAGTTATGTGTCTGATGGCCTTTTTTCTGATAGAATATATCCGACTTCAGTCCGAGGTGACCGGAACGGTAACAGAGATTGCGAAGCTGGAGACACAGCTTTCCAGCCTGAAAAGCGACAACGATGAAACGTTGAATGAGATCGATTCCTCCATTAACCTCGACGATATCAAGTACCGTGCGATCGCACAACTTGGAATGACCTATGCAAAAGAGGACCAGATCGTAACCTATGACGGCGGATCGGGCGACTATGTACGGCAGGTGTCGGAGCTGAAGAATTAACGAAAGAAAGATTGTTGCATGACAGGAAACAGACGCCCGGGCGGCGGGAACAACGGAAACGGTTGGAATGGCCGCAGACATAAAAGAGGTCCGAGAAGATTCAATCACAAAATGCAGGCGAAGCTGGTAGTGCTGTTTATTGCGGTGCTGCTGGCTTTTGCTGTGCTGATCCTGCGCCTTTTCATGATTAACCGGAACAACGGAAACGAGTACAAGAAGCAGGTGCTTTCCCAGAGATCCTATGATTCCCGGGAAATTCCATACAAGAGAGGGAGCATCACCGATCGGAACGGAACGGTGCTTGCGACCAGCGAGCTGATTTATAATGTCATTGTGGATGCCTATCAGATGAACAACGGTCCGCAGAATGAGGACGGGGTCAGCTCTTATCTGAATCCGACGCTTGACGCCTGCGAGAGACTTGGACTGGACCGAAGCACCATCGAGCAATACATCCATGACAATCCGGATTCGCGTTATTACATTGCCCGCAAGGGGTTGACGTACGAAGAGAAGACGGCGTACGAAAAAGAAATCTCGGATGCTGCAGAGCGGGTATCCAATATCAAAAAGGAAATTCAGGCCGAGAAATCCGGTGCCGCAGATGAGTCCAAGCTGGAGAATCTGAATACCCAGCTGCAGGATGCCCAGAAGGTGAATGAGGAGTATCAGAATATCCAGGGAATCTGGTTTGAGGCTTCCTATACCAGATCTTATCCGAACGGAACGCTGCTGTCCCATGCACTTGGCTTTTCCGGAACGAATAACGAAGGTGCGTTTGGACTGGAGGAATATTACAACGACACACTGAACGGAACGCCGGGGCGTGAGTACGGATATCTGAACGATTCCTCGAATCTGGAGCGAACGGTGATTGACGCAGAAGACGGGGACAACCTGGTTTCTACGGTGGACACCAACGTCCAGAGCATCGTTGAGAAATATCTCCAGGAGTTTATGGAGGAATATAAGGACGGCGATTACCATCAGGGCTACGGAGCGCGGAATGTCGGCTGCATCATCCAGGATGTCAACAACGGAAATATTCTGGCCATGGCCAGCTATCCGACCTTTGATCCGAACGATCCCTACAACACAGATCTGCTGACCGGACTTCCGGTCCTGAACAAAGAGGATGCTCCTACCTATGAGTATCTGACGCAGGAAGATGTGGACGCCATTACAAAGGACAATGAGCAGATGTCCCGCTATCTGTATTCGCTGTGGAATAATTTCTGTATTTCCACCTACTATGAGCCGGGCTCCACGGCAAAGCCCTTTACGATGGCAGCCGGGCTGGAATCCGGGAAGCTGACGGGAGAGGAAACCTATTACTGCGGCGGATCACTGACGGTAGACGGATGGGAGATCAACTGCCACAATACGGACGGCGATGGAATGCTCACCATCAATCAGGCCATCGAGCGTTCCTGCAATGTGGCACTGATGGATATGGCGCTTGCAACCGGAGAAGAGACCTTCTGCAAGTTCCAGAGGATTTTCAACTTCGGACTGAAGACCAACATCGATCTTGCGAAGGAGGTCCGGACAGACGGTCTGGTTTATTCCGCAGATAAAATGGTAGACGTCGACCTTGCAACGAATTCCTTCGGGCAGAATTTCGATGTGACCATGATTCAGATGATTACGGGCTTTTCTTCTCTGATCAATGGAGGCTATTATTATGAGCCCCACATGGTCAGCAAGATTACAAGTGCAAGCGGTGCGACGGTTGCCAATATTGAGCCGAGACTTCTGAAACGGACCGTTTCGGAGAGCACCAGTGCAAAGATCCGTGAAGCCTGCCTGCAGGTTGTGGCAGGTGAAAACGGAACCGGTAAAACAGCAAGGCCTGCCGGCTATATGATCGGAGGAAAGACCGGAACCGCGGAGACGATTTCGGATGATCCGGATAAACCGCGTGATCGAACCAATTATGTGGTTTCCTTCATGGGCTATGCGCCTGCGGATGATCCGCAGATTGCAATCTATGTCGTTGTCGACCGTGTCAATCACTATCCTCAGGATGATGCGAAGTACGCAACGAGAATTGTCCGCAAGGTTTTGACAGAGGTTCTGCCGTATCTTGGCATTTATATGACGGAAGAGCTCTCTGAAGAGGAGCAGAAGGAGCTGGAGGAGCTGAACCTGTCGAATACGCTGGCCTACGGCGCAACGAATTACGACAAGATTCCAAATCCCATTGTCTGCGACATTGATACAAACGGAGATGGGACGCCGGATGCGGTGGATGCCAATGGAGACGGAACTCCGGATACTCCGCTGGATACGAACGGAGACAGCGTAACCGATGCCGTCGATACGAACGGAGACGGCAGAGCAGATCTTTACGATACCGATAATGACGGGGTGGTGGATTCCGAAAGCCCGAAAGAAGGGCAGGTGGATCTTACACAGGAAACGGGAACCGGAGAGCAGCCATGGAAGTCCTATGCAGTGGATCCTGAGACCGGGTATTATGTGAATCCGTCCAATGGGAACCTGATTGATCCGGATACCGGATATGAGTACAGCGCATCGTCACTGCCGGAGAACATCGGAACCGGAAAGGCTTCTGTGAAGGCGGGAACCGCCGCAGATTCTGATAACGACAGTGAAAACGATAAGCCGGAAGAAACAGAGGCTGCAGAATAAGGAGGCAGGAAAATGAGCCATGCTGTGTTTATGAATATCACAATACCGATGCTGATTGCATTTGCAATTTCTGCAATCACCGGAAAATTTCTGATTCCGGCATTGATCCGAATGAAAGCGCAGCAGACGGAGCGCGATGACGGACCGAAGAGTCATCTGACCAAAACCGGGACGCCGAATATGGGCGGACTTATGATTCTGGCAGGACTCCTGGTTTCGTGTCTTGTTTTTGCCATCCGGGATCCGGAGGTCCTCCCTGTGCTGTTTCTGACACTTGGCTTCGGGCTTGTCGGTTTCATCGATGATTTTCTGAAGGTGAAGAAAAGAAGCAGCGACGGTCTTTCCGTGAAGCAGAAGATGGCACTCCAGATCGTGATTTCCATTGTATTCGGGCTGATTCTGGTGCATTTCAATGAGATCGATCTTTCCATGAAGGTTCCTTTCGCATTCGGTGTAGTGGTGGATTTTGGAATTCTCAGTTTCCCTGCGCTTGTATTCATTGCGATCGCGACCGTGAACGGAACAAACTTTACGGATGGCGTGGACGGCCTCTCTACCTGCGTCACCATCGCAGTTGCACTGTTCTTTACCATTGCGGCGGTGTTTGACAGGAACAGTGTCTGCGCGGCAGGCGGTGCGATGATCGGAGCGCTTCTTGGCTTTCTTCTTTACAATGCTCACCCGGCAAAGGTATTCATGGGAGATACCGGATCACTTGCGCTGGGCGGATTTGTTGTAGGGATGGCATATACGCTGCAGCTTCCCCTGTTCATTCCGATTGTCGGCTTTATTTATCTGCTGGAGGTGGTATCGGTGATCCTGCAGGTTGCCTATTTCAAAAAGACACATGGAAAACGGCTGTTCCGCATGGCGCCGATCCATCATCATTTTGAACTCGGCGGCTACAGCGAGGTGCAGGTGGTTGCTTTGTTTACGATCATTACCACGCTTCTTGGCGCGGTTGCACTTCTCGGACTCTGGTAATTGATGAAAGGACTTGTATGGCACAAGGCAGAAACGGAAAAAATGCACATGGAACACCGCGCAGCAATTCTGCCGTGAATTCGCAGGGACGCAGAAAATCACAGTCTTATGCAGCGGCTTCCTCGGGAAACAGCCGGAAGCTGTACCGCGTACGTACCAAAAAGGCACAGCCGACGCAGGATTACACCTTTTTGTTTATTGTCCTGTTCTTTCTGATGTTCGGCCTCGTGATGCTGTATTCCACCAGCTCCTATAAGGCGGGCCTGGAGTACGGAGATACCGCACACTATCTGAAACGCCAGGGGTTTTCCTCGGTACTCGGCCTCATCGGAATGGTGGTGATTTCCGAAATTCCGTTGAAATTCTGGAAGAAGATTTACATGTTCCTGTATGCGTTTTCACTTGGAATGCTGCTTCTGATCATTCCGTTCGGGACGCTTGCAAACGGCGCCAAGCGTTGGATTTACATCGGCCCGATTTCGGTTCAGCCTGCAGAAATTTCCAAGTTTGCAGTGATCATTCTCACAGCGGTCTGGCTAAGCAGAATTCCGCCAAAGGCGCTGCAGACAGGAAAGGGAATTGCAACCATTCTTGCTCCCGCTTTTCTGGAAGCGGGCATGATCTATGTCATCACCAAAAACCTCAGCTCGGCAATTATCGTGATGGTTATTGCCATTGGGATGCTTTTTGTGACGGCGGAGGATTACCGCAGATATTTTGTCTTTGCCGGGATTATTCTTGCAGCTGCTGTCGTTGTTGTGTTCTGGGTCATGAAAACCGGCGGATCAGGCGGGACCTTCCGTCTTCACCGCATTCAGGTGTGGCTGGATCCTGCCGCCTATACAGATGGAACGGGATTCCAGGTGCTGCAGGGGCTGTACGGCATTGGCTCCGGAGGTGTTTTCGGCAAAGGACTCGGACAGAGTATGCAGAAGCTTGGGTTTCTTCCGGAGGCGCAGAACGATATGATCTTTTCCATTATCTGTGAGGAGCTTGGACTGTTCGGCGCGATTTCGATCATCGTTCTGTTCGTTATCATGTGCTGGAGAATGATGGTGGTTGCAACACATGCCAGCGATCTCTTCGGATCTCTGATCACCGTCGGCGTCATGATTCATATCGCGGTTCAGGTCATTCTGAACATCGCGGTAGTGACCAATTCCATTCCGAATACAGGTGTGACGCTGCCGTTTTTCTCATACGGAGGTTCTGCAATCATGATTCTTCTGGCAGAAATCGGCCTTGTACTCAATGTGGCGAAGCACAGCCAGCAGGGAGATGCGGCATGAGAATGACGCGGGAGGATTATGACGACGCAAGCCTGTATATTCAGGATCAGATGCGTCAGAGGCGTAACCGCTTTCGATTGATTTTTGCTCTGATACTGGGAATTTTACTGGCGCTTGTGCTGTTTTTTCTTACTTACTTCAGAGTCCGGTATGTCACGGTAGAGGGCAGCACGCATTACACGGACGAAGAGGTGGAACAGCTGGCAATGGGAGGTTTTCTTGGCAGCAACTCGATGGTTCTTTCCTGGCGCTACAAGAATCACACGGTTCAGGACGTTCCGTTTGTGGAATCGATGGATGTGAATGTTGTTTCCCATGACAGTATCCGGATTACCGTGTATGAGAAATCACTGGCGGGCTATGTCACCTACCTGGGAAGATATCTGTATTTTGACCGGAATGGCATGGTGGTGGAATCCTCTTCGGAGAAGATCGATGACGTGCCGGAGGTGACGGGGCTTTCCTTTGATCACATTGTTCTGCACGAGAGCCTGCCGGTTTCGGATGATACGATTTTTTCCAGACTTCTTGTGACCACACAGCTTCTTGGCAAATATGGTCTTTCCGCAGACCGGATTTATGTCGGGAACAGCGGGAAGCTCAGTGTGTATTTCGGCGGCGTGTGCGCAAATCTCGGCGAGGATCAGTACATGGATGAAAAAATATCCAATCTGTCGAGAATTCTGCCGTCACTGGAAGGAAAGAGCGGTACGCTTGAAATGGCGGAATTTACACCGGATACCGGGATGGTGACGTTCACGGAAAAAAAGTAAAAACATGCGGAACAAACCGTTTATTCATTGATTATTCTGGGATTCAATTGTATATTAAATGATGTGTAATTGTTTCAAACTGTATCCGGCGTTTTCTTTTCGGATGCAGGAATATACAAAAGAATTTTCCTGAGTAAATACCGATGCTGTTCATCGGATATATCGTTGCAGTTGGGATAGGATAATTGAAGATTATTATGGATAAGGAGGCACTACCGTGCTGGAGATTAAAACAGACGAAAACGAAACCGCTTGCAGAATTATCGTCGTAGGTGTTGGCGGAGCCGGCAACAACGCCGTAAACCGGATGGTGGAAGAGGAAATCTGCGGAGTAGAATTCATCGGTGTGAACACGGATGTACAGGCTCTGCAGCGCTGCAAGGCACCGAAGCTTCTCCAGATCGGAGCAAAGCTGACAAGAGGCCTGGGAGCAGGAGCCAATCCTGAGGTCGGCAAGAAGGCTGCAGAAGAGAGCGCGGAAGAAATTACGGCTGCGCTGAAGGGCGCAGACATGGTTTTTGTTACCTGCGGAATGGGCGGCGGAACCGGAACCGGTGCGGCACCTGTCGTTGCGAAACTTGCAAAGGAGCAGGGAATCCTGACCGTAGGCGTTGTGACAAAGCCGTTCAGCTTTGAGGCAAGAGCCAGAATGCAGAAGGCAATGTCCGGCATTGAGAACATCACGCCGAATGTGGATACGCTGATTGTTATTCCGAATGATCGTCTTCTGGATATCATGGATCGCAGAACAACGCTCCCGGATGCTCTCCGGAAGGCAGATGAGGTCCTTCAGCAGGCTGTTCAGGGAATTACAGACCTGATCAACGTTCCGTCGATCATCAATCTGGATTTTGCGGACGTGCAGACAGTCATGCGGGAGAAGGGAATTGCTCATGTCGGTATCGGAAGCGGCAAGGGCGATGATAAGGCAACCGATGCAGTCAAGATGGCAGTAGAGTCTCCGCTGCTTGAAACCTCCATTGACGGTGCGACTGATGTTATTCTCAATATTTCCGGCGACATTTCTCTGTTTGATGCAAACGATGCAGCTTCCTATATCCGTGACATCACGGGAGATGATATCAACGTTATCTTCGGTGCGAAGTACGATGAGTCCAATTCGGACAGCTGCAATGTTACTGTGATTGCAACCGGAATCGGCCAGCGCCAGCCGGCTAAGAAGGAAGAGCCGGAGGAGCAGCAGAATCCGTTTACACGGAAGCCGTTCACACCGAACCCGAATTTCCAGGGCACGCAGGGAGCAAACGGCTATCAGGCGAATCCTTACCTTCAGCAGAATGCGCAGAATGCAGGTCAGCGCCAGGGCTTTGTTCAGAACGGACAGCCCGGAATGCCGAATTACGGAGCACAGTATGGCGCAGCTCAGCCGGCAAATCCTGCTTACAATGCTCCGTCCCAGGGCGGATATGGACAGCAGCCGGGGGCAGGTCAGGGGTATCCTCAGACCGGTGCGCCGCAGTCGGCTCAGCCCAGATATCAGGCGCCGCAGTATCATTTTAATCCCGGCAGCATTCACACCGGGGATACGCAGAACATCGTGATTCCGTCCTTCCTTTCCCGTAAGGACAACAACGATGACAATGCATAAGGAATTCTTCAGATGATTGTGTTCACGGACAGAGAGCTGGAATTTCTGCAGAAGGAATTTGACCTGTCTGCGGAGAATATCGCGGCATTATCGGAAGATGAATGGATGGAGATCGCGGATCAGTGCTTCGACATTGAACTGGAGGGAGATCTGTCCGATGGCAGTAAAATGCCGGATCGCTGCGGAATTGCGGCAGGAATCATGGATAAGCTTGCACAGCTCTGAGAAGGTGCTGTATAATAGCGCCTGACAAAATTCATATCAGTTAATGCAGAGTAGGAACAAATGCGTTGGTCTGTATCGGAAATGGATTCCGGAGAGACCTGTAGTGCTGCGGGAACAGGGAGTTGTCCCGCGGACGAAAGACAGCGATGCTGTCTACGGTGTTGGTTCCGCATCCCGCTGCTGCATAGGATGAGTATGGACCTTCACCTCCTCTGTGCGGTACGGAATACCTGCGCAGAGGAGGTATTTTTATGGAAAAAAAGACAAACGACAACCAGAAGCCGGCCAATATCTGGGTCAGCTCCGCAAGAGAGTTCGGACAGCTGCGGAATATCGTGTTCTGCGGTGTGATGGGAGCGTTATCCGTTGTCCTGAGCTTTGTCGGATCGATCCGGATCAATCCCTATATGAAGATCGGCGTTTCGGAAATTCCGAATCTGATGATTGACTATTTGATGGGACCTGTTGTGGGAGGCGTATTCGGTGCCGTCATGGATTTTCTGAAGTTTCTCATTCATCCGGATGGTTCCTTTTTCCCTGGATTTTCACTCAGCGCTGCCGCTGCAGCAGTGATCTTCGGTATTTTTTTATATAAGAAGAAGATTACATTCTGGAGACTGCTTATTTCGGAAATTCTGGTGAAGCTGATTGTGAACATCGGCATGAATACCCTGTGGCTGGATATGCTGTACGGGAAGGGCTTCCTTGCAATTCTTCCGCACCGGATCGTCTCCAATCTGATCCAGCTCCCGATTGATACGGTCGTACTGTTTGCAGTCCTTTCTGCGGTGGAGAAGGGAGCAAAGAAGTACTGGGTCAATCAGGAGTAACGACTGGGAAGAACCGGTTTCTTATCGGAATTCTTGTGTAGACATTTTGCGGACAATGGTGCTATACTCATCATTGTTCGTAAATAAGGGGATGTAGCTCAGCTGGGAGAGCGCCAGGTTCGCAATCTGGAGGTCGCGGGTTCGATCCCCGTCATCTCCATTAGCCGGAAACCTTGTATTTTCAAGGTTTCCGGCTTTTTTAGTTTGCGCGCCATGGGCGCGCTCTAACGGGTGAAAGTCCCGAGTACGCGTAGGCAACGACGAAGTACATAGCTGAACAGCAAGGGTGT